>Ga0209581_1000020_pt1 | contig 649403 bp, 632 predicted proteins | sample Coa_R2_FD_187160 | JGI IMG/M metagenome (GOLD analysis project Ga0209581, IMG submission 187160) | Surface soil microbial communities from Centralia Pennsylvania, which are recovering from an underground coalmine fire - Coalmine... | ecosystem: Environmental > Terrestrial > Soil > Unclassified... | reverse complement strand
GACGGCATTTGGATCGTCAGCTTCATGCGCTACGATCTCGGCTTCATCGATTTGGAGCAAAAAACCTTGCAGCCCGCACGCAACCCGTTCGGCACCGGGTTGTAACCCATCTCTCCGGTACGTTCCGTTACCTATGTCTCCGGGCCGGACATTGCTTAATATGGCGTCCCCAAGGGGATTCGAACCCCTGTTACCGCCGTGAAAGGGCGATGTCCTAGGCCTCTAGACGATGGGGACGAGGCGCGGCCTGACCTGGGCCGCCAAGGGTCTAAAGAGCGTTCCGGCATAAATCAAGCATCGCGCGGCGGACCCAGACTTCCCCGGCTCAGGCGCTCGCGAGGTCGTCGATCTGGAGCTGAACGTCGTTCCGTCCCTGCCAGGAATCCTCACGTAGGCGGCCGGCGACGTGGAAGCCGTGGCCTTGGCCGGTCAGGAGGGTACGGCCGAGCTCCGTGTCGACGGCGCGAAAGGCGATCGCCTTGAGGCGCTGCGGTCCCGCCGCCCCGCCCAGGATCACGCGCACATGGCTCTCGCCCACCACCTCGGCGCGCTGCACGACCAGCGACGGGAAGGCGAAGCGAGGCTCCGCATTTCCCGCGCCAAAGGGCGCCAGGCGCTTCAGCAGCGCCACGAAATCCGGGCTCGCCGCGCCCGGCATCAAGGCGCCGTCGAGCGCGAGCTCCGGCATGAGCCCGTTCTCGCCCGCGACCGCGCGCGCGCGCTCCGTCAGGAAATCGCGCAACGCCTCGACCTGGGCGCCCGCGACAGTGAAGCCCGCCGCCATGGCATGGCCGCCGCCGTTGATGAGCAGCCCGGCCTGCCGCGCCGCGATCACCGCGGGTCCGAGCGCGAAGCCCGGGACGGATCGTCCGGATCCCCTGCCGATGCCCTCGGAGAGCGCCACCACGCAGGCGGGCCGCTCGTAGCGGTCCTTGAGACGGCTTGCAACGATGCCGATCACGCCGGGATGCCAGCCCTCCTTCGCGGCAAATGCGATTGGCAGCGAGGCCGGCCCGTGCTCGACCAGCTCGATCGCCTCCTCGAGCGTGCGCGCCTCGATCTCGCGCCGCTCAGAGTTCCACTGATCGAGCGCCTGCGCGAGCGCGCGCGCCTCGCTCGCGTCCTCGGTCGCGAGCAGCCGGGTCCCGGCATCGGCGCGCCCGACGCGCCCGCCCGCGTTGACGCGCGGACCCAGGATGAATCCCGCGTGGTAGGTGTCGAGCGGCTCGCTGACGCCCGCTACCTCCGCGAGCGTGGCGATACCGAGGTTGCCGAGCTTGCGCATGACCTTGAGCCCTTGGGTCACCAACGCGCGATTGACGCCCGTGAGCGGCACCACGTCGCAGATCGTGCCGAGCGCCACCAGGTCCAGGAGCTGCAGGAGGTCGGGCTCCGGACGCTCGGCATACCAGCCGTCACGCCGCAGCGCGCGGTTGATGCCGACCGCCAGCAGAAACGCCACGCCGACCGCGGCCAGCATGCCGTTTCCGGCTGTCTCATCGAGCCGGTTGGGATTCACCACCGCGACCGCGCGCGGCAGCTCGGGCTCGCCCACGTGATGATCGATCACCACCACGTCGAGCCCCTTGGTTGCTGCGCTCGCGAGCGCCGCGTGCGCGGTGATGCCGCAGTCGACGGTGACGACGACGCCGACGCCCTCGGACTTGAGCTGCAGCAGCGCGGGCGCGTTCGGACCATAACCTTCCTTGAGGCGGTCCGGCACGTAGACGATGACGCGGCCGCCGGCGGTTTCGAAGAAGCGCCGCAGCAGCGCCGCCGAGGTGGCACCGTCCACGTCGTAATCGCCGAAGAGCGCGATGAGTTCGCTCTCCTTGACCGCGCGCGCCAGGCGCGCGACCGCGAGATCCATGTCCTTGAAGATACTGGGGTCGGGCAGCTGCTCGCGCAGCGTCGGCGAGAGGAAGCCGTCGGCGGTCTCGGCGTCGATGCCGCGGGACGCCAGCACGCGGCCGATGATCTCCGGCAGGCCCAGCCGCTGCGCGAGCGCGAGGCCCAGACGGTCGTCACCCAGCCGCTGGCGCCAGCGGCGTCCTGTCACCGACCGCTCGACGCCGAGAAAGCCCCCGCCCCCGTCCATTGAGTCCGGCGCGATCCGCTCAGCGCGCGAAGGCCTCGTAGTGGGTCTTGCGCTCGAAATTGTGGTGTGCCTCGATCATGCGCACGGTGCCGCTCTTGGAGCGCATCACCATCGAGTGGGTGACCGCCCCGCCCGGGAAGCGTCGTACGCCCTGCAGCATGGTGCCGTTGGTGACGCCGGTCGCCGCGAACATCACGTCGCCCTTGGCGAGGTCAAGGAGCCCATATTTCCGGTTGAGATCCACGACGCCGAGCCGCTTCGCCCGGCTGCGCTCGTCGTCGTTGCGAAACAGCAGGCGACCCTGCATGTGCCCACCGATGCAGCGGAGCGCGGCCGCCGCGAGCACGCCCTCGGGCGCGCCGCCCGAGCCCATGTAGATGTCGATGCCGCTCTGCGGGCGCGACGTCGCAATGACGCCGCTGACGTCGCCGTCGGAGATCAGCATGATGCGCGCGCCGGCTTCGCGCACCTTGGCGATAAGTTCGGCGTGCCGCGGACGGTCGAGAATGCAGACCACGAGGTCCGATACCTCCGCCTTTTTGGCGCGCGCGAGGCTTCTGAGGTTGGCGATGGGCGTCTCATCGAGGTCGACCACGTCGCCGAGCCCCGCACCGATCGCGATCTTGTCCATGTAGACGTCGGGCGCGTTCAGGAAGCAACCCTGCTCCGCCATCGCGATCACCGAGAGCGCATTGGAGCCGCCCTTGGCGGTGATGGTCGTGCCCTCGAGCGGATCGAGCGCGATGTCAATTTTCGGGCCATGGCCGGTGCCGACGCGCTCGCCGATGTAGAGCATCGGCGCCTCGTCGCGCTCACCCTCGCCGATCACGACCGTGCCGTCGATCGCGAGGCCGTTGAGTGTGGTGCGCATGGCGTCGACGGCGGCCTGGTCGGCCGCCTTCTCGTCGCCGCGGCCCATCAGCCGCGAGGCCGACAGCGCCGCTGCCTCGGTGACGCGCACGGCCTCGAGCGCCAGATTGCGATCGGTCCATCCCGTGTCCGGCATGAGTCCTCCCGGTGGGTTTCTTCGCTCAATCTCCGCCGAACTCGATGCCCGCCCGGCGCAGAAGAAGAGACAAACGAAAGACGCTACAGCGACTCGATCCGAATCATGCGCGGCGGCTCGAGAACTGTCGAGAGGGCAGAGATATGCGCGAGCGCGCGGCGCATGGCGGCCTCCTCGGTCTCGTGCGTGGTGAGCACCACCGGCACGGCCTCGCCGGGCGAGCGGCCGCGCTGGATCATCGCCTCCATGGAGACTTGCTCGTCGCGGAGCGCCGCCGCGACGTCGGCGATGACGCCGGGCCGGTCCACCACCATGAGCCGGATGTAGTAGGCGCCGCGGTGCCGCTCCATCGGCGAGGCCGGGAGCGCGCGCAGCTTCGCGGCGGGCATGGCGAAGGACGGCGTGCGCCGCTCGCCGGCGATGTCGAGAAGGTCCGCCACCACGGCGGAGGCCGTCGGATCGGCGCCTGCGCCTCTGCCCTCCAGCATGATGCGGCCGCAGAAGTCGCCCTCCACCATTACCGCGTTGAAGACGCCCTCGACGCTCGCGATCGGCGTGGTGCGCGGTACCATGCAGGGATGGACGCGCTGCTCGATGCCGTGCTCGGTCGGCCGCGCAAGCCCCAGCAGCTTGATCCGGAAGCCCAGCTCGGCCGCGTACTCGATGTCGAGTGCGGAGATGTGCCGGATGCCCTCGACGTAGACGCCGGGGATGTCGACCTCGGTGCCGAACGCGACCGAGGTGAGGATCGCGAGCTTGTGGGCGGCGTCGACGCCGTCGATGTCGAAGCTGGGATCCGCCTCGGCATAGCCCAGCCTCTGCGCCTCTGCGAGCACCTCGGCGAACTCCCGCCGGCTCTCCCGCATGGTCGTGAGGATAAAGTTAGAGGTGCCGTTGAGGATGCCGTAGACGCGCCCGATCCGGTTGGCGGAGAGGCCCTCGCGCAACGTCTTCACGATCGGGATACCGCCGGCAACCGAGGCCTCGAAGGCGAGCGCCGCGCCCTTCGCCTCCGCGAGCCGGGCGAGCTCGGTGCCGTGGTGGGCCATCAGCGCCTTGTTGGCGGTGACCACGTGCGTGCCTCGGCTGAGCGCCGCCGTGACCAGGTCGAGCGCCACGCCGTCCGAGCCGCCGATCAGCTCGACGACGACGTCGATTCCGGGGTCCGCGGCCAGGGCGGTTGCGTCCGAAAACCACCGAACGCCCGAGAGATCCACGCCCCGGTCCTTGCGCCGGTCGCGCGCCGAGACGGCATCGACCACGATATGCCGGCCGCACCGCCCCGCGATCAGATCCGCGTTCTTCTGCAGGAGGCGGAGCGTCCCGGCGCCGACGGTGCCGAGCCCGGCGAGCGCAATCTTGAGAGGAGGCTTCACGAAAGGCCGCCACTCATTGCTCGAGCGAGACCTCGACCGTGCCGCCCGCCTGGCCCGGAGGCGGCGGCGAGGCGCCGATCTCGATCGCGCGCGCGGGCACGCCGTTCTGCGTGAGCGCCGCCGCTACCGCGCGCGCACGATCGAGCGCCAGGTTGAAGCTCGCGAGCTGCGGCCCCATGGTGTCCTGTTCGCCCTGTGGCACGGAATATCCCGTCACACGGATGGTGCCGCCGCCGTTCTGCTGGCGCAATGCCGCGACGTCGCGGAGTTGCGCCAGGATCTCCGGCGTGAGCCGCGCGCTGTTGCCCACAAAGGTGACGTCGCCCAGGGTCACGCTCGTGCCGCCAGACAGCGCCGGCGGCAGGCTCGGCGGCGGCAATGCTGCGCTCTGCGGCGGGACGGGCGGCTCCGGTGCCACGGCCGCCGGGCGTTGCGCCTGCTGGGTCGGCGCGCGCGTCGGCACGCCCGCGGGCGGCGGCGGCGGTGGGCGCGGCGTCTCGCCCTGCGGAACGCTACGCACGCTCGGCGACACCAGGGGCGATTCCTGCGGCGGCGCCTCGGTCGCGGGCGCCGAGCCGGGGCTTGGCGGAGCCGGCACCGGCGCCGACTGCACGGCGGCGGCCGGCGCGGCGGCAGTCGTTTGCGGCTCCGGCGCGTTGAGCGGCGGGCTCGGCACAGCCTTGGGCGGCGTCGCCACGTACTGGTCGTTGCTGTCGAGATACTTGGCGTTGGACCGGTCGGCCGCGAGGCTGTTGCGCAGCCTCTCCCGGTCGGCGGAGCTCAACGCGTTGGTCGGCGGCGGCGGCACGGAACCGAGATTCGGATAGGGCTCGTCGCTGCCCGCAGACAGGTTCTTGGTGTTGCGCGCATCGGGCTTGGGGTCGTCCTTTGAGAGCCCCGCGGCGTCGCGGTACCAGGCGACCGGATTCGCCCAATTGGGCACGGAGCAACCGCCCAACCCCACCGAGACCGCGAGCATCGCGGCCGCGTGCCATACACTGTGTCGTCCTACCAAAATCCTACTCGCCGCTGCTCGATGCCCCATTACGCCCGCCGAACTTCCCGGTATCTCGACCCACCCCTCCTACCAGGAGGACAGCGCATTATATAGAGCCTGCCACCTTGGGCGCCTCTGGTGTATGAGAACGGTGTATTCAATCGGCCGCCACGCGTCCACCAAGATTCCTCAACGCTCGAAACAAGAGATGAGCCCCTGATGGCCGATCCTTCCGGCCAAAAGCCGAGCGGTCAAGGGCCGGAAATCCGGATTCCGGACCCCGTCCAGCTCTCGCGCGATCTCGCGGAAATCGCCGAGCGCAGCCAGCGCCTGGTGCTGGATTTCCTGCAGCGCCAGCGGCCCGAGGGCATCGGCATGGGCGACCCGCTCAACGTCGGGCAGGCCTTCCTCGAGATGACCCAGCGCTTGATGGCCGATCCCGCGAAGCTGGTGCAGGCGCAGCTGTCGCTCTGGCAGGACTATCTTAAGCTCTGGCAATCGACGACACAGCGCCTGATGGGCGCCGCCGCCGAGCCGGTCATCGAGCCGAGCGCGGGCGACCGGCGATTCAAGGATCACGCGTGGACCGAGAATGCCGTCTTCGACTACATCAAGCAGAGCTACCTGCTGACCGCGCGCTGGATGCAGGCGACGGTGAAGCAGGTCGACGGGCTCGACGACAAGACCGCGAAGAAGATCGACTTCTACACGCGACAGTTCGTGGACGCGATCGCCCCCTCGAATTTCGTTCTCACCAATCCCGAGGTGCTGCGCGCCACCGTCGAGAGCGGCGGCGAAAACCTGGTCAAGGGGCTCGACAACCTGCTCAAGGATCTGGAGCGAGGCAAGGGCCGGCTCATGATCAAGATGACCGACCTCGACAAATTCAAGGTGGGCGTCAATATCGCCGTGACGCCTGGCAAGGTCGTCTATCAGAACGATCTGATCCAGCTGATCCAGTACGAACCCGCGACCGAGAAGGTGAAGCGCCGGCCGCTGCTGATCATTCCGCCCTGGATCAACAAGTTCTATATCCTGGATCTCCGGCCCGAAAACTCCTTCATCAGGTGGGCGGTCGAGCAGGGCCACACCGTGTTCGTGGTGTCCTGGGTCAATCCCGACGAGCGGCTCGCAGAGAAGACCTTCGAGGATTACATGTTCGAGGGCCTGCTGGCGTCCCTTGACGCCATCGAGCAGGCTACCGGCGAGCGCGAGGCGAACGTCATCGGCTATTGCCTCGGCGGCACGCTGCTCGCGGCGACGCTCGCCTACATGAGCGCCAAGGGCGACGACCGCATCGCGAGCGCGACATATTTCGTGGCCCTGGTCGATTTCAAGGAGGCCGGCGAGCTTTCGGTCTTCATCGACGAGGAGCAGCTGCATTTCCTCGAGGAGCGCATGCGCGAGCACGGCTATCTCGAGGGCTCGGACATGGCGACCACCTTCAACATGCTGCGCGCGAACGACCTGATCTGGTCGTTCGTGGTGAACAACTATCTGCTCGGCAAGGAGCCCTTCCCTTTCGATCTGCTCTACTGGAACTCGGATTCGACGCGCATGCCCGCGGCGATGCACAGCTTCTATCTCCGCAACATGTACCAGGAAAACAAGCTCGCGATGCCTGGCGGCATCACGCTCGGCGGCGTGCCGATCGATCTGCGCAGCATCGAGACGCCGAGCTTCCTCTTGTCGACGAAAGAGGACCACATCGCGCCCTGGAAATCGACCTACGCGGCAACACAGCTTTACCGCGGCCCAGTTAAGTTCGTGCTCGCGGCGTCCGGGCACATCGCGGGCGTGGTGAACCCGCCCGGCCGGAGCAAGTACGGCCACTGGGAGAACCCGAAGAACCCACCGACACCCGATCAGTGGCTCGAGAGCGCGAAGCAGTATCCGGACTCATGGTGGCCAGTCTGGGAGAAGTGGATAAGCAAATACGCAGGCGGCCAAGTGCCCGCCCGCAAGCCCGGCGACGGCAAGCTCAAGCCGATCGAGAGCGCGCCCGGCTCCTACGTGCAGGTGAAGGCGAGCTGAGCCTCTAATCTTGTAGCGAGACATGGCAGCGGTTGACGCACTCCCGGGCGGCCGGTAGGGTACGCCCATGGCCGCGCAAGCCGTATTCATGACCCTTAGCTGCTGGTGCCGAAAGCACATGCTTTCGGGGCCTGAGAGGTGTTGCGCGCGCTGAGACTCGTGGAGCAGCCAAACCATCTCGCAGGCCCCGCCGGATCCGTCGGGGCCTTTCGCATTTCTGGCCCCGGAGCCGGCGGAGCCTCCGAGCAAAGATGTGGAGATCGGTGATGAGCAGCCTAGGACCGGACGGCACATTCACGGACGAGCGCGCGATCCGCGGTATCGACGGCGCGACCGGTGTCTCCGCGGCACCGCTATGGGCCGCCTTCCGCGACCGCTACACGCGAGCGAAAGAGCGGCATCATCCTGGCGAGAGCCTGGACAACAGCCCCTGCCCCGAAGGCGAGTTGATCCTGTCTTGAGCGGGCGCATTTCCGCCCGGCTCGCGCGATCAGCGATGCTGGTCTGCGAGTTCCGCGTAGCGCTCGGGAAGAGCCTCGATGTAGCGGGCCTCATCCGGCGTCACCGCGCGCAGGAAGCGCGCGGGCGTGCCGGCCCAGAGCTCGCCCCCTTTGACGCGCTTGCCCGGCGTCACCACGGCGCCGGCGGCGATCCAGGCGCCGGTCTCGACCACGGCGCCGTCCATCACGCAAGCCTTCATGCCCACGAAGCAGCGATCCTCGAGCCGACAGGCGTGAATCAGCGCCATATGGCCGATGGTGACTTGGCTGCCGATCCAGGTGTCGCCGTTCTTGACGCTCGACACATGGACGACCGTGCCGTCCTGGACGTTCGTGAGCGCGCCCACGTGAATCGAGGCAAGGTCGCCGCGGAGCACGCAGCCGTACCAGATGTTGGCGCGTGAACCCACCGCTACGCGGCCGATCAGTGTTGCATTCGTCGCGATGAAGGCGTCGGCGGCGACCTCCGGCAGATGATTGCGGAACGGAAGCCTGAGACCGCCGCCGGTCACGACGGCAGCGCCTCCGTGAGCCCGCTGGTCTCGGGCAGGCCCAGCATCAGGTTGAGGTTCTGCACCGCGGCGCCCGAGGCGCCCTTGCCGAGATTGTCGAGCAGCGCCACCAGCCTCGCCTGCCCCGCCTCCTCCGAGCCGAAGACGTAGAGCTTCATCCGGTTGCTGCCGTTCAGGCGCTCGGGATCGAGAGTCTTGACGCCCGCGGCCTCCTCGAGCGACGCCACCTCGACGAAGGTCGCGCCGGCATAGGCGCGCGTGAGCGCGCCGTGCACGTCCTTGAGCGTCGGCGAGGTCGGCATTGCCTTCAACTGCAGCGGCACCTCCACGATCATGCCCTGGGCGTAGCGGCCGACGGCGGGCGCGAACAGCGGCTTGTGCTCGAGCTGCGCGTGTGCCTGCATCTCCGGCACGTGCTTGTGCGCCAGCGTGAGCGCGTAGATGCGGTAGGGCACCTTGGTGTAGCCGGGGGAGCTCTGGTTCTCGAACTCCGCGATCATGCTTTTGCCACCGCCGGAGTAGCCGGAGACGGCGTTCACCGTGACGGGCCAGCTCTTCGGCACCAGGCCCGTGTCCACCAGGGGCCGCACCAGTGCGAGGAAGCCGGTGGGATAGCAGCCGGGATTGGAGACCCGCCGCGAATTCACGATCGCCTCGCGCTGCGCCTTCGACATCTCCGGGAAACCGTAGACCCAGCCGGGCGCCGTGCGGTGCGCAGTGGAGGCGTCGATCACCCGCACCGAGTTGCGCTCGATGAGCCGCACGGCTTCGCGCGCGGCATCGTCGGGCAGGCACAGAATCACCAGGTCGGCGGCGTTCAGCATGTCGCGACGCGCGGTGGCGTCGCGGCGCTTCGCGGGATCGATGGAGACGAGCTCGATGTCGCGCCGGCCGTGGAGCCGCCGGTGGATCTGCAGGCCGGTGGTGCCGGCCTCGCCGTCGATGAAGACCTTGGGTGCCATCTCAGAACCCCTGCAAACTGCGTCAAAAGGAAAAAGGGCGCTTCGACCTCGGTCGAAGCGCCCTCGCGAGCCAAGCTGCTGCGCGTCAGCGCTTCGAGAACTGGAAGCTGCGTCGCGCCTTCGCGCGGCCGTACTTCTTGCGCTCCACCACGCGGCTGTCGCGGGTGAGGAACCCGCTTTGCTTCAGGAGCGGCCGCAGGCCCGGCTCGTAGTAGGTCAGCGCCTTGCTGATGCCGTGCCGGAGCGCACCCGCCTGGCCCGAGAGCCCGCCGCCGCTCACGGAGCAGACGACGTCGTACTGGCCCATGCGGTTGACCACGCCGAACGGCTGGTTGATCAGCATGCGCAGCACCGGCCGCGCGAAATAGACCGGGCCGTCGCGGCCATTGACGGTGATCTTGCCGGAGCCCGGTTTGAGCCAGACGCGCGCAATGGCGTTCTTGCGCTTGCCCGTGGCATAGGCGCGCCCCTTGGCGTCGAGCTTGGGCTTAGCGGGCTCGGCTGGCGCGGTCTGCGGCTCGCCCTGCTTCGCTTCGGTGAGCGCGGTGCGGAGCGCGCCCAGAGAGGACTGGAGATCGGCCATCGTGCTCAGGCCCTCTTGTTCTTGCGGTTCATGGCGGCGATGTCGAGCGGCTGCGGCTGTTGCGCCTCGTGAGGATGGGCGGCGCCCGCATAGACCTTGAGGTGGCCCATGACCCGCCGGCCCATCGGACCGCGTGGCACCATGCGCTCGACCGCCTTGATGATCACGCGCTCGGGATGCTTGCCGGCGAGGATCGCGCCTTTGCTGCGCTCCTTGAGGCCGCCGGGGAAGCCGGTGTACCAGCGGTTTACGCTGTCCCGCGCCTTGTTGCCGGTGATCTGCACCTTCTCGGCGTTGATCACGACGACGTGGTCACCGCAATCCATATGCGGCGTATAGCGCGGCTTGTGCTTGCCGCGCAGCCGGTCGGCGACGATCGCGGCGAGCCGCCCGAGCACCAGCCCGCTGGCGTCGATCAGCAGCCACTTCTTCTCGATCTCCGACGGCTTCAGGTTGTAGGTCTTCATCTCAGCCATGTCTCGACGGTCAAGGCGGCGCAGTATGCGGATAATACGGCGCGCGTCAACGCAATAAGATTATGTTATTTCAATCTTTTAGTGGTCGCGGTATTAGAATACCGTGGTGGAGTGCTTAGTCGCACCGAGAAGCAACCTCACCGCGGCGGGATCGAGTAGGTCGCGGTGACGTGAGCGACCATGTCGGGGTCGCCTTCGCTGAAGAGCTCGACCTCGCCCACGGCAAGGCGTTTGCCCAGTTTGAGCATGCGCGCCTCGGCGATCACATCGACCGGCGCGGGCTTGCGCAGAAAGTTGATATTGAGATTCGTGGTGACCGCAAGCTCGACGCGCCCCACGGCCGAGAGCACCACCGCGTACATCGCGAGGTCTGCCAAGCCCATGAGCATCGGCCCGCTGATGGTGCCGCCGGGCCGGAGCCAGTCCGCGTGGTAGGGCAAACGGAAGGCGGCCCTGCCCTCCTCCAGCGAGACCACCTCCGCGCCCATGGTCTGCGCAAAGGGCAAGCTCTCCCGCATGATCGCCTTGAACTCGTCGATGGTGATGCGCGACATGTTGCTTCCTCGCCCGCCTCGAGCCCCTAGCCGCCGCAGCGGCCGCCCGGCCTCTGGGCCATCAGAATACGATCACGCCAAGGCATTTGCGATATTCGGCGACATCGGCCTCTTCGATCGTAAGTACGGCGGGTTTCCGCCTCCATAGGAGGCCATCATGCACGACGGCGCCGGCTGCGCCAGTTCGGGGCTTGAACGGCCACGTGGAAAGGGCTGAGATGCAGGCGGCCGTACTCTGCAAGGCCGATGGCGCGGTGAACTCGATGAGCGCAGACGGAAAGACGACGACGCTCGCGGCGGCGGAACGGCTGCTATTGCGCGAGGACCGCGACGGAATAGCGTGGCTGACGCTGAACAGGCCGGCACAGCGCAATGCGCTCTCGATCGGTTTGATGGTCGCGCTCCGGTCGGAGCTCGATGCGATCGCGAAACAGGCCGCCGTCAAAGTCGTTGTGATCGCCGGCGCAGGTCCCGGCTTCTGCGCGGGGCACGATCTCCGAGAGCTTCGGAGCGATCCGAGCCGTGAATTCTATGAGCGGACGTTCGGCGAATGCGCGCGACTCATGCAGGCGATCGTGACGCTGCCAAAGCCGGTGATCGCGCGGGTGCACGGGATCGCGACCGCCGCCGGTTGTCAGCTAGTCGCCACCTGCGACCTTGCGATCGCGGCCGAGACCGCGCGCTTCGCCACGCCCGGCGTCAACATCGGATTGTTCTGCTCGACGCCAATGGTGGCGTTGACGCGCGCGGTCAGCCGCAAGGCCGCGATGGAGATGCTGCTCACGGGCGACCTCGTAGACGCCCCGCGTGCCCGCGAGCTCGGCCTCGTCAATCGGGTCGTGCCCGAGGCAATGCTCGACACCGAGGTGACCGCCCTCGCCCGCCAGATCGCCGGCAAATCGGCACTCACGGTCAAGACCGGAAAAGAAGCTTTCTATCGCCAGGCCGAGCTGCCGCTCGCGGACGCCTATGCCTACGCAAGCGAGGTGATGACCCGCAACATGCTCGCGCGCGACGCCGCGGAAGGCATCGACGCCTTCCTGCAGAAACGCCCGCCGCAGTGGGAAGACCGCTGAGCCCGCGCATCTCGATGGACCACGACCGCTACAGCGACGAGTATCTCCGCGGCGTCCTCGGGAGCGTACGCGTGATCGCCATGGTGGGCGCCAGCCCGCACTGGAACCGGCCCAGCTACTTCGCGATGAAATACCTGCAGGAGAAAGGCTTCCGCGTGATCCCCGTCAACCCCCGCGCCGCGGGCGAGACCATTCTCGGCGAGAAGGTCCATGGCGCGCTCGCGGAGATTCCCGAGAGAGTCGACATGGTCGACATCTTCCGGAACTCCGACGCCGCCGGCCCGATCGTCGACGAGGCGATCGCGATCGGCGCCAAGGTGGTGTGGATGCAGCTCGGCGTGCGCAACGACGCGGCGGCGCGCCGGGCCGAGGCCGCGGGTCTCGCCGTGGTGATGAACCGCTGCCCCAAGATCGAGTACTCGCGCCTCCACGGCGAGCTCGCCTGGAGCGGCGTCAACACCGGCATCATCAGCAGCAAGCGTCCTTCGACGCGCCCGCTGCGCGGGCGGCTCAGGATGAGGGATGCTTGAGCGCGGCACGAAGACACGCTCCCCATCCTGAGCCGCCGCCGGAGGCGGCGGGTCGAAGGACGCACCACTTCACATCCACGACAACAACGCCGGTGCGTCATGACTGAGAAAAGAAACCGTCCGGGCTTCGAGACCCTGGCGATCCATGCGGGCGCGGCGCCCGATCCCACCACGGGCGCGCGGGTGACGCCGATCTACCAGAACACGGCCTATGTGTTCGACGACGTCGATCACGCGGCCTCGCTCTTCAATCTGCAGACCTACGGCTACATCTACTCGCGCCTCACCAATCCCACGGTCTCGGTGCTGGAGGAGCGGGTCGCAAGCCTCGAGGGTGGGCGCGGCGCCATCGCCTGCTCGTCGGGCCACGCGGCGCAGCTCCTCGCGTTCTTCCTCTTCATGGAGCCGGGAGCGGAGTTCCTGGCATCCAACAAGCTCTACGGCGGATCGATCACCCAGTTCGGCCGCAGCTTCAAGAAATTCGACTGGCACGTGCGCTTCGTCGATCCCGTGGAGCCCGAGAATTTCCGCCGCGCGATCACGCCCAAGTGCCGTGCGATCTTCGTCGAGAACCTCGCCAATCCCGGCGGCGTGGTGGTGGACCTCGAGGCGATCGCCAAGATCGCGCACGACGCGGGCCTGCTGCTGATGGTCGACAACACGCTGGCCTCGCCCTATCTCTGCCGGCCCATCGAGTGGGGCGCCGACATCGTGATCCACTCGACGACCAAGTTTCTCTCCGGCCACGGCAACGCGATGGGCGGCGTGGTCGTGGATTCCGGCAAGTTCGACTGGAGCAAGGGCGATAAGTTCAAGAGCTTGACCGAACCCGAGGCCGCCTATCATGGGCTCCGATTCCACGAGACCTTCGGCGACCTCGCCTACACGGCGGCGGGGCATGCGATCGGCCTGCGCGACCTCGGCACCGCGCTCTCGCCGATGAACGCTTTCCTCACGATCATGGGGATCGAGACGCTGCCGCTCCGCATGGAGCGTCACGTCAAGAACGCCCAGGCGGTCGCCGAGTTCCTGGAGAAGCATCCCGCGGTGTCATGGGTGTCTTATGCCGGGCTGAAATCCAGCCCCTATCGTGAGCTCGCCCGGAAATACCTGCCGAAGGGCCCGGGCGCGCTCTTCACGTTCGGCGTGAAAGGCGGCTACGACGCTGGCGTCAAGCTCGTGGAAGGCGTCGAATTGCTCTCGCATCTCGCCAACATCGGCGACACGCGCTCGCTCATCATTCACCCCGCCTCCACCACGCACCGCCAGCTCACCGACGATCAGAAGATCGCCGCCGGCGCCGGCCCCGACGTGGTGCGCCTCTCGATCGGCCTCGAGACCATCGACGACATCATCGCCGACCTCGACCAGGCGCTGGCGAAGGCAGCGAGGTGAGGCGCCGCTCCGAAGGTGAACGATACCGAGAAAGTCGATGAAGCGGTCCTCGCGTTTCTCTACCTGACCTTGCACGACGGTGCGAGAGCGTGGAAATCCCACGGGCCAGCGTGCGCGCGAGTTGTGCCGCCTCGGCATTTCGAATATGGAATTGATCCTTCATCGGAAAAGTACCTTGGACGGCCCCCGAAAACTGCGGGGGCTTGGCCATTTGCCTAAACCCGCTGGACCTACTCCGCCGGCACCGCGGCGGGCTGCGCGTATTTGCCGGCGTCGCGCGGCAGGTAGATCGCGGCGGCGACGATGGTGATGCCGAGTGCGATCAGAATGCTGAACACCCAGACGAAATCGCCGGTGTAGTCGAAGACGTAGCCGACCAGCGGTACGCCCAGGGCGGAGACGCCTTGCGCGAGCACGAATTTGGCGCCGAAGGCGGTCGCCCGCCAGCGACCGGGCGTGTAGCGGACCAAGAGGCTGTTCTCTGCGGGCCCGGTCATCACCTCCAGCGAGAAAAGCAGCATCATCAGGCTGAGGAGTGGCAGCTGCGTCGCGTGGATGAGCGCGATCATCACTGGGATCTGCGCCGCCCACGCCCAGAGATAGACCTTCTTTAGGGGATAGCGGTCGGCGAGCAAGCCGCCGATGACCGTGACGCCCGCGCTCACCAGGAACACGAGGCTTACGTACTTTCCGGTCTCGGCCGTGCCGCCTCCGCCGGTGAGGTCGGTAAGACGCAGCTCGAAGAGCTTCGGCAAAGCCACCGTCAGCATCTGCCACATGATGCCGGCGCAGAGCATCGTGATCGAGAGCACGATGAAGGCGCGGCGGATGTCGGCCCGCTCGGGCTCGGGCGTCGGCTTGCGGTCGGTCTTGAGCGCGACCACGTGCCGGCCGCGCACCAGGAAGAGCAGGCCCACGCCGAGCGCCGAGCAGATGGCGCCCGGCACGATGAAGGCGGCGCGCCAGGACCACAGGTCGGTGAGGCCGCCCGCCACGAAGGAAGCCACGCCCACGCCAAGGCTGCCGAAGATGCCGTTCCAGCCGAGCACGCGGCCGCGGTTCTCGGCATTGCGCACCAGCCATGCCACGCCGACGGGATGATAGATCGAGCCGAAGAGGCCGATCGCGGTGAGGCCGATGGCGAGGCCGACGGGCCCGTCCGCGAACCCGGTCGCGATCGCGGCGCCGCCGCTGCCGAGGAAATAGATCACGATCATGTACTCGGCGCTCCAGCGGTCGCTGAGCCAGCCCGCCGGCAAAGCCATGACGCCATAGAGCACGAAGCCAGGCATCGAGAGCGCCAGCAGCTCGCCGTAGCTCAGGCCATAACGCCCCTCGAGCGCCAGCACCACCGTCGGGTAGAGCAGCATCAGCAGATGTGTGAAGAGATGCCCGACGTTCGCGAAGGCGAGCGACAGGGCGGCGGAGCGCGAGTTCATCTACAGTCCGTGGAGCATGACGCCGTCAGGCTGCCACGCCGGCGTCGGCGCGGCAATTCACGAAGCCCCGAAGGCACCGCAAGTCTCCCTTGCGCGGGTTCACGCTTCGATCCGCTGGCACACCGCGAGTTCATCAATCCCGCAGACCTCGAGCGCGTCACGTAGTCCGCTTTTCTCCGACCATGACGAACTGGGAATTGAGGCGTTTCGCCGACCGTCAACGCGGCTCGCGCCCTTGTTCAAGGCAGCAAAGGTGGTTACGATGACTTCCTCTTACGGGGGAGACGCTTGTGATGTCTACCGTCGTCTTAGTCGACACCAAATCCTCCAAGCGCGATGCCGGCGAAGTTGAAGTAAAAGGTGAACTGCATCCGTCAGCAGCCCAGCGTGCTTGGCTGATGAGGGGCCTGAGCCAACCCGGTGGCAAGCTGCCGCTCTTCGACGAGAGTGGGCAGCGCATCAGCCCGCGCACCATTCAGTCCAGCATTGAGCACGGCTGGGCGGAGCCTTGGTTCGCCAATCCGACCAAGCCGGATTGGCTTGTCTGCAAGCTGACGGAGCTTGGGCGCGCGGCCTTGCGCCGGCGCTGAGAGGCGCTTCCTTCGGGCGGAGCTTGCACGTCCCGCCGCGCCTTATCCTGGTACTCTGAAAAGAGAATGGTCGGGCATGTCAGATTCGAACTGACGACCCCCAGCACCCCATGCTGGTGCGCTACCAGGCTGCGCTAATGCCCGACCGGGAGACGCGGACTATAGGGGAAGCGGCGCGGCCTGTTCAAGGCTGAGGGGGGCCTGGACCCTGGGTCCTTACGACTGTGGGCGAACCTTGCGCAACATCTCCCTTAGCTCCGAGAGCTCCTTCCGGATCTCGCGGAGGATCGCCTTCACGTCGGACCGATCGTTGGCGGCGAGCGGCAACGGGAGCGCGGGCTCCGCGGCCGGGTCCTCTTCCTCCTCCACCACTGTCGGCTCGGGCGGCTTCAGTTGGCCTTCTCGCAGCAGGCGCTGCACGCCCTTGATGGTATAGCCGTCCTCATAGAGGCACTGGCGGATGCGCCGGAGCAGGGTTACGTCCTCGGGCCGGTAATAGCGCCGCCCGCCGCCGCGCTTCAGCGGGCGGATCTGCGAGAACTTGGACTCCCAGAACCGGAGCACGTGCTGAGGCACGGCGAGCTCGCTGGCTACCTCGCTGATGGTGCGGAATGCGGCGGCGGACTTCGCCTGCCGTCGAGCCGCGGACGGATCGAGGAACTCCGGCACGGGAGGCCTATGCGGCCGGCGGCTTCGGCCCGATGGCGGCCGCGCCGCCGCTCAGCGCGGCGTTCACTTGGTCTTTGAGGACATGCGAGGCGCGGAACACCAACACGCGCCGGGGCTGGATCGGCACCTCCATCCCGGTCTTGGGATTGCGGCCGACGCGCTTGCCCTTCTTGCGCACGGTGAAGCTCCCGAAGGAAGAGATCTTTACGACCTCGCCCCGCGCGAGCGCGTGGGCGATCTCGTTGAGCACGGTCTCCACGAGCATGGCCGACTCGTTGCGCGAAAGGCCGACCTCCTGGTAGACGGCCTCGCTCAACTGTGCGCGTGTTACGGTTTGCCCGGCCATCGTGATCCCCCGCCCGATGTGCGTTGACATAAAACTTTAACTCGCGGGGGAAAATCCGTCAATTACAGATGGTTGTAAAAAAATGTTGATGTGGCGGCGGGACGCGTGCCCGGGATCACCAGCGAACTAGGCTCGCGCCCCAGGTCAAGCCGCCGCCCATCGCCTCCAGGAGCACCAGCTGCCCCTGGCGGATCCGGCCGTCGGCCACGGCCTCGGCTAGCGCCAAGGGCACGGAGGCCGCCGAGGTATTCGCGTGGCGGTCGATGGTGACCACCACCTTGTCCGGCGTCATCGCCAGCTTCTTCGCCATGCTGTCGATGATCCGGCGATTGGCCTGATGCGGCACGAGCCAGTCGATCTCGCTCCCCGTGAGGCCGTTGGCGGCCAGCGCCTCGTCCACCACCTCTGCCAGGCGCTGGACCGCGTGGCGGAACACCTCCCGGCCCTCCATCCGAAGGTACCCGGCGGTTCCCGTGGTCGAGGGCCCGCCGTCGACGTAGAGCAGCCTGTAGTTGCTGCCGTCGGAATGCAGGTGGCTTGAGAGGATGCCCCGCCCGCCCTTCCCCCCGGCCCGGACGGCCCGCAGCACCACTGCGCCGGCACCATCCCCGAACAGCACGCAGGTGGAGCGGTCCTGCCAATCCAGAATGCGCGAGAACGTCTCGGCGCCGATAACCAGGGCCGTGCGCGCCTGGCCCGTCCGCATGAGCGCATCGGCGGTCGCGAGCGCGTAGATGAACCCGGTGCAGACCGCCTGCACATCGAAAGCGGCGCCGCGGCTCATGCCGAGGTGCGCCTGTACCCTGGTTGCGGTGGCGGGGAATGTGTGATCCGGCGTGGCGGTCGCGAGCACGATAAGATCAAGATCGCTCGCGGTCATGCCCGCGGATTTGAGTGCGTGGCGGGCGGCGGCCGTCGCGAGGTCAGAGGTAAGTTCGCCGACCGCGGCGACGTGGCGCTGCCGGATGCCGGTGCGCTGGACGATCCACTCGTCGGAGGTGGAGAGGCGCTCGGCCAGATCGGCGTTGGTAACGATCTTTTCCGGAAGGTAGCCGCCGCAGCCGACGATCTCCGAGCGAAACTCCATGTCAGACCGCGGCCGATTGAGCCTTGGGCGAGGTGCCGTGAGCGTGCAGCCGCTGCAGGTCCTCGCGGATCTTGTCCAGGAAGCCGTTCGCCTTCATGTCGACCGCGACCGAGATCGCGTTGGCGAAGCTGAGCGCATCGGCACCGCCGTGGCTCTTCACGGCGATGCCCTGGAGACCCAGGAAGACGGCACCGTTGTACTTCCGCGGATCGAGCCGTCCGCGCAGGCGATTGAGCGCGCCACGCGCGAAGAGATAGCCGATACGTCCGAGCATCGAGTGCCGGAATGCCGAGCGGAAGAACTCGATCACCAGCTTGACCGTGCCCTCCGCCGTCTTGAGCGCGATGTTGCCGGTAAAACCGTCGGTCACGATTACGTCCACCGTGCCGGCGCCGATGTCGTCGCCTTCGACAAAGCCGTAGAAGCTGATCGGCGAGGAATTCTCCCGGAGCCGCGCAGCGGCCTCGCGCACGGCGTCGTGACCCTTCAGCTCCTCCGAGCCGACATTGAGAAGTCCGACCACGGGTTGCACCAGCCCCAGCACGGTGCGGGCGAACACGTCGCCCAGCAATGCGAACTGCACGAGATTGTCGGCATCGCACTCGACGTTGGCGCCGAGGTCGAGCATCACGCTCTCGCCGCGCCGGGTTGGGAAATAGGACGCCATCGCGGGCCGGTCGATGCCCGGAACCGTCCGCAGCACCACCTTCGACATCGCCATGAGCGCACCGGTGTTGCCGGCGGAAACCACGCAGTGCGCCTTTCCCTCGGCGACCGCGTCGATGGCGAGCCGCATGCTAGAGCGGCGGCCCGACCGCAACGCCTGGGAGGGCTTCGCCTCGCCGCTCACCGCCTCCTCGGTGTGATGGACCGTGGCGCGGCGCGACAGCTTCTTGTACTTGGCGAGCAGCGGCCGGATCTTGCCCTCGTCGCCGAACAGCTGGAAATGCACGTGCGGGAAGCGCTTCAGCGCGATATGCGCGCCGCGCACCACCATTTCCGGCGCATGGTCGCCGCCCATGGCATCGAGCGCGATGACAATCCCTTCAGCCACGGGCGCAGATGCCCCCGCGCCTTAGGCGTTCTCCGCCGCCACCGCCACCACTTCGCGGCCGTCGTAGTGGCCGCAGGCCGCGCAAACGTGGTGCGGACGCTTCATCTCGCCGCAGTTCGAGCATTCAACGTAGGTTGCCGCCTTCAATGCATGATGCGAGCGGCGCATGTTGCGCCGTGATTTGGAGACCTTTTTCTTCGGAACGGCCATGTTGGGAACTCACGCTGAAAGGGGAGCCACGAGGGCGCGCTGCTTGTTAGCCAATATCCGCCGGAATCGCAACTTATTACACCATCAATCCGGCATGCCGGACTTGCCCGAGGGATCGGCCGAGTCCCCCTCCCAATCGAGCGTCGCGCCGGGCGCCCTGGGGTAGGGGTCGAGCGACAGCGCCAAGTGCTGCGCCACCGCCTCCCCGATATCGATCGCGTCACCGTCGAAAGGCTCGGCGTCATCGGTCTCGAGGTCGACCATTACGGCGGTGCCGGGCTCCGAGGGCCCGTAAAGCAGGCTGAAGTTCTGCTCCAACGTGCTCGCGACCGGCTCGAGCGAGATCACGCAGGCTTGCACGACCTGCGCGACGAAATGTCCGGTCAGCCGGACCATGCCGCCGACGACACGCTTCAGCCGGATCTCGGCCTCGAGCCGCTCGAGCGAGAGCAGATCGAAGCGGCGAGCCAACGCCTCCCGCTCGGCGGCGCTGGCCTCGACCCTGTGGAGCGCCTCGTGCGTGCCCAACCGCTTGAGCTCGATGCGGCGCGAGAGTTCCGGACGCGGCTCGGTCATGAAGACGCCTCCAGGCGCGGGCTGCTGCCGACGGGCGCAAACTGGATGCGGCCCGCCTGCAGCTCCGGGAACGGTTGCGCTGCAAGAGCCGCGTGCTGGCGGCGGACATAGGCGGCGACCGCTGCGAGATCCGCCGGGCGCACCTCGCGGAGCGTGCCATAGAGATTGCGCCGGAGCGCCACCTCGAGCGCCGCGTCGCCCCTCTCGCCGAGCCCGTCCTCATAGGCCTTGATCCGCCCATAGAGCGCCTGGGCCATCGCCTTGACTCGGCGGCCGACGCCGAGGTCGGCTGCGCCCATCTCACGGAGGGAGCGGTCCATGTCGGCAACGAATATCTCAAGGAGGGTGCGCGACATTCGGGCCGCCGCGTCGGAGCGCTCGACTTTGAATCGGTGCAGCACCAGGAAGGCGTGGAGCCCGAGCGTCTCGAAGCGCCCGTCCACGCTGTCCGGCACGCCGAGTGAGGTAAAGAACGCGGGGTCGCGCGCCTGCTGCACGATCGCGGCATAGAGCGCGCTTGCGGCACGGCTCTCTCCCGTTGGTCGAAGTCGCAAAATCTCAGCGATACCCATGGGTTCGCCCGTTTACCCTATCCAGCCCTGATGATTGACACCGGCTCTCGCCGGAGTGCAATGTCCGCAATCGCTCGGGGCCCGAGGGGACTATGTCACGCCTGCACTGCCACATTTCCGTTCTGCTCGTTGCAGCCGCTGTCGTTGCTGTTCCGCTCGCCGCCTGCAGCCCCACCATCAGCGCCCGCGGAAATCTCCCGACGGCGGAGCAGCTCTCCCAGATCAAGCCTGGCGTCACCGACAAGGCGAGCGTGACGGCGCTCCTGGGCTCGCCGTCCAGCGTCGCCACCTTCGACGACACCACTTGGTACTATATAAGCCAGAAGAGCCAGGAACTCGCGTTCTTCCGGCCCGAGGCGCGCGATCCCGAGGTCGTCGCGGTGACCTTCGACAAGGACGGCGTCGTCAAGGACGTGCGTAAGACTTCGAGCAAGGCGCCGCGCAACATCGAGCCGGTTGCGCGCACCACGCCGGCGCCCGGCAAGGAGCTGTCGTTCGTCGAGCAGCTCATCGGCAACTTCGGCAAATTCAACACGAACAGCGCCGCCGGCAAGTAGCGGGCGGCGTGGCGACCTAGGCTAGCCGAGTGCGGCGAGGATCGCCAGCAGCAGGATCGCCACGATGTTGGTGATCTTGATCATCGGGTTGACCGCTGGGCCTGCGGTGTCCTTGTAGGGATCGCCGACGGTGTCGCCGGTCACCGCCGCCTTGTGGGCGTCGGACCCCTTGCCGCCGTGGTGGCCCTCTTCGATGTACTTCTTCGCGTTGTCCCAGGCGCCGCCGCCCGAGGTCATCGAGATGGCGACGAAGAGGCCGGTCACGATCGTGCCGAGCAGCATGGCGCCGACCGCGCTGAAGGCCGCGCCACGCCCACCGATCACCCAGATCACGAAATAGAGCACCACCGGCGCCAGCACCGGCAGCAGCGAGGGGATGATCATCTCCTTGATCGCCGCCTTGGTCAGGAGGTCGACGGCGCGGCCGTAATCCGGCTTGCCGGTCCCTTCCATGATGCCCTTGATCTCCTTGAACTGCCGCCGGACCTCGATCACGACCGAACCCGCCGCGCGGCCGACCGCGGTCATGCCGAGCGCGCCGAAGAGATAAGGCAGCAATCCGCCGATCAGCAGTCCGACCACCACGTAGGGGCTCTGCAGCTGGAAGTCGACCTGCACATTCGGAAAGTAATGTGCGAGATCGTTCGTGTAGGCCGCGAACAGCACCAGCGAGGCGAGCCCCGCGGAGCCGATGGCATAGCCCTTGGTGACGGCCTTGGTGGTGTTGCCGACCGCGTCGAGCGCATCGGTATACTTGCGGACTTCTTTAGGCAGGTCGGCCATCTCGGCGATGCCGCCGGCGTTGTCGGTGACAGGGCCGTAGGCGTCGAGCGCCACCACCATGCCCGCGAGCGCCAGCATGGTGGTCGCGGCGACCGCAATGCCGAACAAGCCCGCGACGAGGTAGGAGGAGAGGATGCCTGCGCAGATCACGAGCACCGGCAGGGCCGTCGCCTCCATGGAGACCGCCAGGCCCTGGATCACGTTAGTGCCATGGCCCGTGACCGAGGCGTCCGCAATCATGTGCACGGGACGATAGGCCGTCGAGGTGTAGTATTCGGTGATCCAGACCAGGAGGCCGGTCACCGCGAGACCCACGAGCGCACAGACGAACAGGTTGCCGCCCGAGACGACGGCCTTGTTCACCATGGCAACACTGCCGCCGAAGCCGACCATTTGCGAGATCACGACCGCGATCAGGACTGCCGATAGCGCGCCCGCGACGATCAGCCCCTTGTAGAGCGCGCCCATGATGTTCTGGCTCGGGCCAAGCCGGACGAAGTAGGTGCCCGCGATAGAGGCGACGATGCACACCGCTCCGATCGCCAGCGGCAACATCATCATGGTGTCGCGCGCGGCGCCGTCGAAAAAGATGGCGGCGAGCAGCATGGTCGCGACGATGGTCACCGCGTAGGTCTCGAACAGGTCCGCCGCCATGCCCGCGCAATCGCCCACGTTGTCACCGACGTTGTCGGCGATCACGGCGGGGTTGCGGGGATCATCCTCGGGGATGCCGGCCTCGACCTTGCCCACGAGGTCCGCACCGACGTCGGCGCCCTTGGTGAAGATGCCTCCGCCGAGCCGCGCGAAAATCGAGATCAGCGACGCGCCGAAGGAGAGCGCCACCAGCGCTTCCAGGATCGGCCGCACGTCGGGACCGGTAAACACCGACCGCAGGAAGGCGTAGTAGACCGACACTCCTAGCAGCCCGAGCCCCACCACCAGCATGCCCGTGATGGCCCCTGCGCGGAACGCGAGCGCGAGGCCGGGCCCGAGGCCCGAGCGCGCCGCCTGGGCCGTGCGCACGTTGGCGCGTACGGAGATGTTCATGCCGATGTAGCCGGCGGCGCCCGAAAGCACCGCGCCGATGAAGAAGCCGATCGCGGTATAGAGGCCGAGCGTGACGCCCAGGATGATCAGGATCACGATGCCGGCCAGCGCAATCGTCCGGTACTGCCGGTTGAGATATGCGCCCGCTCCCTCCTGGACGGCGGCGGCGATCTGCTTCATGCGGTCGGTGCCGGCGTCGGCATTCATCACCGAGACCGCCGTCACGATCCCATAAACCACCGCCAGTAACCCAGCCGCCACGATGAGCCAATAGCCCAGAGTCATGGTCCCAGTCCTCTGATTCGATGAGCGTCCCTGGATCCCCCTGGGACGAAAGGCGGCGGGAACATGCCAGAATGGCCCCTTGGAGGCAACACGCGAGCCGATGGGGCAGAGCGTCGCGCCGGGCTCCTATGGCTGCCGCTGCCGCTCGAGGAGCTCGAGAATCAGGACTTGCCGCACAGTGCCGGGCCCCAGGATGCGGTCGGCGGTCTGGGCAAGCCGGCGTTTGATCGAGTTCTCGACCGCAACCCGCGCGATCTCGCTTCGCTGCGCGAACATGGCGTAGAGATCCCGCAGGAACGCATCGATGATTTGCGGTTTCTTTTCGTCGATGCTGTCGGGCTTGAGCCCCTCCCTGAGCTCTAGTGCAATACCGACCGTGATCTGACGCGTCACCTTGTCGTTCTCGATCACGGGAATATTGAAGAGCGGCAACTTGACGAAAGCCGGGCCCTGCACCGCGGGCACGGGCGTGCCCTTTTCCGGGGTCTCTTGTCCGGCCGCGGGCATGGCGGCCCCGCCCAGGACGGCGATCAGAGACAAAATCTGTGGCCAGCGTCGCATCGGAAACCGCGCCCAGGGAGCCGTCTCAGAAGTGCCGATATCCGCGGTCGGTCACGACGACCGGAGCGCCCGCCTGGTCGACCACCCGCACGTCCGTGCCGCGCTCGATGCGGCCGATTGCGGTGACGGGCACGCTCGCGGCGCTCGCCGCGGCGGTCACCGCGGCTGCGGCCTCGGCCGGCGTCGTGAACAGGATCTCGTAATCGTCGCCTTCGGCGAGCGCGGCCTTGATCAGCGACGCGTCTGTTGCAATTGCCGACCGCGCCGCCGGTGAGAGCGGCAGACGCGCAGTCTCCACCACGGCACCCACGCCCGAGGCTTCGCAGATATGGCCGAGATCGGCGATCAGTCCGTCGGAGACATCCATCATTGCCCGCGCCGTGCCCACCAGCTGCCGGCCAAGGCGGAGACGCGGCCGCGGGAGGCGATAGCGGTCGGCGAGAAAATCCCGCTCGGCGGTGTCGAGCCCCCCCAAGCCGCCACGCAACACCCGAAGGCCCAGCGCGGCATCGCCCAGCGTGCCCGACACGTAGACGATATCGCCGGGCCTGGCGCCGCTGCGCAACACCGCTTTGCCCGCAGCCACGCGGCCGACGGCGGCGACAGACAAGGTCACGGGGCCCGTGGTCGCCACGGAATCACCGCCGAGCAGGCCGATGCCGTACTCCGCCTGGTCCTGCGCAAGCCCATGGGCGAACCGCTTGAGCCAGGCTTCGTCGCGCTCCTTCGGCAAGGCGGTGGTGAGCAGGTAGCCAACCGGCGAGGCGCCCTTGCCCGCGAGGTCCGACAGGTTCACCCGCAACAGCTTCTGCGCGACCTGGTCGGCTGGATCGTCCGGAAGGAAATGCACGCCCTCGACAATCGCGTCCGTCTTGAGCACGTAGTCCTCGCCGGGCGGACCCGGAATGATCGCGACGTCGTCGAGGAGATTGAGGCCCTCGGGCGCCGCGAGCGGCGCGAAGAAGCGCGCGATGCGCTCGAACTCACCGAGCTTGGGTGCCGCCATCGCGGCCAATCCCTGAGAACTCCGACTCGCGCAAGGTACGGGCGATCCGGTCGAGCACGCCGTTCACCATGCCCGGCTCCTTGCCCGAAAAGAACGCGTGGGCGATCTCCACGTACTCGTTGATCGTCACCCGGGCGGGCACGTCGCTGCGCGCCAGCAGTTCGTAGGCCCCCGCCCGCAAGATCGCCCGCAGCACGCTCTCGAGCCGCGCCAGGGGCCAGTCCGCCGGCAAGGCCGCAGAAACGACGGCATCCACGTCCTCGCGCCGCGCACTGCAGCCCTTGACGAGATCCGCGAAAAAGCCGCGATCTGCCTCCGCGTATTGATCGCCGTCGATCTCGCGGCCGAGACGATGCGCGAGAAACTCGTTGATCACCGCGCCGGGTTCCGCCGAGGAGAGCTCGACCTGGTAGAGCGCCTGTACGGCGGCAAGCCGCGCGAGGCCGCGCTTCCCCGCGACGGGAAGCTCTCTCGCCGGCGGTATCTTCGCATCTGTCGCGGGCCCGGTCATGAGATACCGAAATGGCGCTTCATCGCGATCATCGCAAGGCAGGCCCGGGCGGCTTCGCCGCCCTTGTTCTTCCGGTCGACCCGGGCGCGGGCGAGCGCCTGCGCCTCGTTCTCCACCGTGAGGATGCCGAATCCGATGGCCAAGTTGTACCCGAGCGCCAGATCCTGCAGTCCGCGGGAGCTCTGCTCGCAGACGTAGTCGTAGTGCGTGGTCTCGCCTCGGATCACGCACCCAAGCGCGATGAAGCCGTCGTAGCGCGCGCCCTCGGCGGCGCGCTTGCGCGCCTCGACCGCATATTTGATGGCCGCGGGAATCTCGAACGCGCCCGGCACAGCGATCCGCTCGTGGCTGGCACCGGCCTGCTCGAGCGCGGCAAGCGCTCCCTTCAAGAGCTCGTCGGAGATGTGCGCGTAATAGCGCGCTTCCACGACGAGGATGTGCGGGCCGGCGGGCATCAGTCGCTTCCCACTCCCTCGATGGTGCGGCGCTCGACCACGGTCAGACCGTAGCCCTCGAGCCCCACGATGGTGCGCGTCGTGTTGGAGAGCAGCACCATGTCGCGGACGCCGAGATCGAGCAGGATCTGCGCGCCGATACCGTAGTCGCGAAGCTCCGGCACCTGCTCGGTGCCTTGCGCCATCATACGCCGGACCCGGTCGGAGACGGCGGTCGGAGTGGGCTCGCGGATCAGCACGGCGACGCCGCGCCCCGCCCGGCCGATCATCTCCAGCGAGGCCTGCAGGATCCCGCCGCGCCCCCTCGCCTTCGACCCCAGCACGTCGTCAAACACGTTGAGGGCGTGCATGCGCACGAGCACCGGTCCCGGCGTGGTGACGTCACCCTTCACCAGGGCGATGTGCTCGGCATAGGCGACCTTGTTGACGTAGACGACCATGCGGAACATGCCACCGTAGTCGCTGACGAAATCGGTCTCGATCTTGCGCTCGACGATGCGGTCGTGGCGCCGGCGATAGGCGATGAGGTCGGCAATGGTCGCGACCTTGAGGCCGTGGAGCTGCGCGAAGGCGATGAGATCGTCCCGCCGCGCCATGGTACCGTCGTCGTTCATGATCTCGCAGATCACGCCGGCGGGATAGAGACCCGCGAGCCGCGCGATGTCGACTGCCGCCTCGGTGTGGCCGGTACGGACGAGCACTCCGCCGTCGCGCGCCATCAGGGGGAAGACGTGCCCGGGGGTCACGATGCCATCCGATCCCTTGCTGGTATCGATGGCGGCCGCGATTGTGCGCGCGCGGTCGGGCGCGGAGATGCCGGTGGTGACGCCCTCGCGCGCCTCGATGGAGACGGTGAAGGCGGTCGAGAGGCGCGAGGCGTTCTGCTGCGGCATCAACGGAAGCTTCAGCTGCTCGACGCGCTCGCGCGTGAGCGCGAGACAGATCAGGCCTCGGCCATGCTTCGCCATGAAATTGATCGCGTCCGGGGTTGCCATCTGCGCGGGAATCACGAGGTCGCCCTCGTTCTCGCGTTCCTCGTCGTCGACCAGGATAAACATCCGACCGTTGCGGGCTTCCTCGATGATCTCCGCGATCGGCGAGGTCACCTCGATGAAGCTCATGCTAGGTCCTTTCCCATCAGACGCGCGACATAGCGGGCGATGAGGTCGAGCTCGAGATTCACGGCATCGCCGACCTTGAGAGAGCCCAGGCTGGTCACTACCCGCGTATGCGGGATGATATTGACGCCGAAGCGGGCGCCCGTCACCTCGTTTACCGTGAGCGAGACCCCGTCGATCGCGATCGATCCCTTGGGCGCGATTCCCGGCGCCAGCGCCGCCGGTGCCTCGAATACCAAGCGGACGGAGTCGCCTTCGTCCCGTTGCGAGACGAGCCGGCCCACGCCGTCCACATGGCCTGCGACCAAATGTCCGCCGAGTTCGTCGCCGAGTTTGAGCGCCCGCTCGAGGTTGACGGGCGTGCCGACACGCCATGTGCGCAAGGTCGAGCGCGCCAGCGTCTCCGCGGAGGCTTGCACGCGGAACCAAGTGTCGCCCAACTCCACTGCCGTGAGGCAAACGCCCGAACACGCGATCGATGCGCCGATCGCGATCCCTCGCGTGTCGTAGTTAGTCCCGATCTCGTACCCGGTATCGCCGCCCGGCAACACCGCGCGCACCCGACCGAGATCCGTGACGATGCCGGTGAACATGCGCTCGTAACCTAAGGCAAGACCTTCCGGGTGAAAACGTCCCTCACTTCGGCTCGAGGACCATCTGCGTCTGCGTCACCAGGGCCACGGCCCGGCCGCTCTCGAGGGTGACCCGGGTCTGCCAGACCATGGTGCGGCGGCCGATGTGCACGGGTGTCGCCTCGCCGAGCACTTTCGCACCGGCGGGCGCCGCAGCGAGGAAGTTGGTCTTGGACTCGATCGTCGTGGTGCCAGCGCCCTTCGGCAGATTGAGCACGGTCCCCGCCGCACCCAGCGTGTCCGCAAAGGCCATGACGGCGCCGCCGTGGATCATGGCCAACACGGTGCAAAGCTCGGGACGCACGAGCATCTCGGCGGTGACGCGCTCCTTCGACGCGGTCAGGAAATCGATGCCTAGCAGCCTCGCGAAGGGTAGATCGATCTCCCGCAGGCGCTCGAGGTCGGTCATGGCCGGCGAAACGTCTCCAGCACATCCTCGCCGATGTTCTCGATCGAGACACGCTCGAAGCGCGGCATGGCCGCGAGCTTGTCGATTCCGAAGGCGGTGATAGCGGGAATCCCGTCGCCGCCGATGAGGCGCGGCGCGCGAAACCAAGCCATGTGGTCGACCAACTCGGCCCGGAGCAGGGCGGCCGCGAGTTGCGCGCCACCCTCCACCAGGACGCGCGTGAGGCCGCGCTTGCCGAGCTCCTGGAAGGCCGCGGCGAGGTCCACCGTCTCGCCCGCAGCCGGCACCTCGATCAGCTCGACGCCGCAGTCGCGGAAGACGCGGTGCCGCTCGGGCGCGTCACCCTTGAGCGTGACGAACCAGGTCGGCGTGGCCTTGGCGGTCACCACCAGGTTCGCGGTGAGCGGCACGCGCAACCGCCCGTCCACCACGATGCGCACCGGCGAGCGGTCAGCGAGACCTGGCAGCCGGCAGGTGAGTTCGGGATCGTCGGTCAGCACCGTGTTGCTCCCGACCATGACGGCGTCGTGGCGGGCGCGTAGCAGATGGGCGCGCTCGCGGGCGAGCTCGCCGGTGATCCAGCGGCTCTCGCCCTCGGCGGTGGCGATCCGGCTGTCGAGGGTCGAGGCAAGCTTCAGCGTGACCAGCGGCCGGCCCTGGTCGATCCGGCGGAAGAAGCCCTCGTTGAGAGCGCGTGCTTCATCGGCGAGCACACCGGTAGTGACCTCGACCCCGGCTTCCCGCAGCCGTGCGATGCCGCGGCCGGAGACGCGGGGATCCGGATCCTCCACGGTCACCACGACGCGCGTCACGCCTGCGGCCAGGAGCGCATCCGTGCACGGCGGCGTCTTGCCCCAGTGGCAGCAGGGCTCGAGGCTCACATAGGCGGTGGCCCCGCGGGCCGCCTCGCCCGCCCGCTCCAGCGCCTCCGTCTCGCCATGGGGCCGGCCTCCCGGCTGGGTCCAGCCGCGCCCCACCACCGTGCCGTCCTTGACCAGCACGCAGCCTACCGCGGGATTGGGCCAGGCGGAGCCCAGGCCCCTGCGCGCCAGCGCCAGGGCCGAGCGCATATGGGTGAAGTCGGACGCCTTATTCGCCGTCCGCGCCAATCCGACCGATGAACTCGCCAAAATCCTTCGCCTCCCTGAAGTTCCGGTACACCGAGGCGAAGCGAACGTAGGCGACCTGATCGAGGCTTGCCAAGGATTCCATGACGAGCTCGCCGATCATGTCGCTGGGGATCTCCGTTTCGCCGGAGCTCTCGAGCTGCCGGACGATCGAATTGATCACGCGCTCCACGCGGTCGGGCTCGACAGGACGCTTGCGGAGCGCGATGTGGATCGAGCGCGCGAGCTTGTCGCGGTCGAAGGGCTCTCGCTGCGCATTCTTCTTGACCACGGTAAGCTCGCGCAACTGCACGCGTTCGAAGGTGGTGAAGCGCGCCGCGCAATTCGGGCAGAACCGGCGTCGCCGGATCGCCGCGCGATCCTCGGTCGGCCGCGAATCCTTGACCTGCGTATCCTCGCATCCGCAAAACGGACAGCGCATCCCAACCTCCCTAGAGTACCCCCGCCCTAGCGCCCCGCGCGCTCAGAGCCCCGGATAGACCGGGAAGCGCTCGCAGAGCGCACGCACTTTTTGTCTCACTGCCGCCTCGGTCGCGGCATTCGCCTCGCCTCTTGCCCTGAGGCCGTCCAAGACCTCGACGATGAGCTCGCCCACCTGCCGGAATTCGGCCTGCCCGAAGCCGCGCGTGGTCGCTGCGGGACTGCCGAGCCGAATGCCGGACGTCACCGTCGGCTTCTCGGGATCGAAGGGGATGCCGTTCTTGTTGCAGGTAATGCCGGCGCGCTCCAGAGCCTGCTCGGCGGCGCGCCCCGTAAGTTGCTTCGGCCGCAGATCGACCAGCATCAAGTGGCAGTCCGTGCCTCCGGAGACGATGGCCAATCCGCGCTCGGCGAGGCCGGCTGCAAGCGCTTTCGCGTTCTCCACTACGGCGCGTGCATAAGCCTTGAACTCCGGTCGGAGAGCCTCTCCGAAGCACACGGCCTTGGCGGCGATCACGTGCATGAGCGGGCCGCCCTGCAGGCCCGGGAACATCGCGCTGTTGAGCTTCTTGCCGATCTCCTCGTCGTTCGCCAGGATCATGCCGCCGCGCGGGCCTCGGAGCGTCTTGTGGGTCGTCGTGGTCACGACATGGGCGTGCGGCAGCGGACTCGGAAACACGCCGCCCGCCACCAACCCGGCGAAATGCGCCATGTCCACCATGAGATAAGCGCCAACCGCGTCGGCGATCTCGCGGAATCGCTTGAAGTCGATGAAGCGCGGATAGGCCGAGCCCCCGGCGATGATGAGCTTTGGTTTCTCCGCCATCGCCACCCGCTCGACCTCGTCGAGATCGATGAGCGCATCCTGCCGGCGAACGCCATAGGAGACGGCGCGGAACCATTTACCCGAGAGATTGACCGGCGAGCCGTGGGTCAAATGGCCGCCGGCGGCGAGCGACATGCCCATGATGGTGTCACCAGGCTTGACCAGCGCCAGCAGCACGCCCTGGTTTGCCTGCGAGCCCGAGTGCGGCTGCACATTCGCGAACTTGCAATCGAAGAGGCGCTTGGCGCGGTCGATCGCGAGCTGCTCCGCCTCGTCGACGAACTCGCAGCCGCCGTAGTATCGCCGCCCGGGATAGCCTTCGGCGTATTTGTTGGTGAGGACCGACCCGGTCGCTTCCAGCACGGCGCGCGAGCAGATGTTCTCCGACGCGATCAGCTCGATCTGGTCGCGCTGCCGGCCGAGCTCTCGGCGGAGCGCGGCGCTGAGCTCCGGATCGCGTTCGGCGACGGTTCCATGGAAGAAGGCCTCGCCAGGGCCAAGGGCGGGACGCGGGTCTTGCAGGGGCATCTATGGTCCAAGCCGGAATTATTAGGTGAGTCAGGACATCTTGGCGATGCGCCGCGCGTGGCGCCCGCCTTCGAATTCAGCAGTGAGGAAGGCGCGCAGGCAGTCCCGCGCGACCTCGAAACCCACGACGCGGGCACCGAGCGCCAGTACGTTGGCGTCATTGTGCTGCCGTGCGAGGCGCGCGGTGGTGGCATCGTGGCACACGCCCGCGCGGATCGCCCGATGCCGATTGGCGGCAATCGCGATCCCGAGCCCCGTCCCGCAAATGATGACGCCGCGCTTGACCCGGCCGGTCTCGATCGCCCGGGCGACCGCGTCCGCGAAATCCGGATAATCCACGGAGTCTCGGCTGTCGGTCCCGAGATCCAGCGCCTCGAAGCCGAGGGATTGGATTTCCGGAATCAACAGAGCTTTCAGATCGTACCCCGCGTGATCGGAAGCGATTGCGATCGTCTCGACCATGGCACCCAGTCGTGAATGGAATGAGCATGCGATCCTACCAAATCTCGCGGGAGGGTGCGAGCATGCCCACCATTGCTCGGGTCTTGAGCAGCGCCCGCGGTGCGCCAACGATCCGGAAGCCCGACGTGACCCCACTGGCTGCGCCCGAGAAGTGTTAACACACATCAAAGATGCCGAAGGACTCGTTATTGGTTCAATATGGTGATTCTATTGACAATAACAGTCCTTCCTGGAAGAATGACCACTAGTTCTCATGCTTTCATTCAAGGGGCAAGGTAAAATGGCTGAACAAGTTCCGGCGGGGAAAACCGCGGAGGATCCGTTGCTGCGCATGACCACCGAGGTGGTCGCCGCCTACGTCAGCAACAACACTCTCCCGACCGGACAACTCGCGGACGTGATCGCCTCGGTCTATTCCTCGCTGCGCGCGCTCGATCATGGGCCGTCCGATGCCCGCGGCGAGGCGCTGAAGCCGGCGGTGCCGATCCGCAAGTCGATCACGCCCGAATACTTGATCTGTCTGGAGGACGGCAAGAAGCTCAAGATGCTGAAGCGGCATTTGCGCTCGACCTACGGCCTCACTCCCGATGCCTATCGCGCGAAATGGAGTTTGCCGCCGGATTATCCGATGGTGGCGCCCAAGTACGCGGAGCAGCGCTCGGCCTTCGCCAAGCAGATCGGGCTTGGTCGCACCGGCGCCCGCGCCGCCCGGGCCTCCGTCAAGAAGTAATGCGGCAGCGGCCGCCTGCGCTCCGTCGCCGGAGCGCAGACCACGCGCGGGTCACGATCCCTTCTTCTGCGGCTCGTATTTGCCGTTGTGCCAGACGTAGAGGGCGTAATCCGGATTGATGACGTCGCCTTTCTTGTCGAAGGCGACGGCGCCGACGACGGTGGCGTACTTGTGCGAATGCAGCGCCTTCGAGAGCTCGGCGAGCTTCACCGACTTCGCTTGCGCCGCCGCGTCGGCGAAGATCTGCACCGCCGCGTAGGCAAAGAGCGTGTAGCCCGCGGGATCGTAGTTCTGGGTCTTGAATTCCTCGACCACGTCCTTGGCGGCCGGCAGGTCACGCGGGTCGGTCCGGAACGTCATCAGCACGCCCTCGCCCGCCGGCCCGCTCGCCTTCCAGAATTCGTCGGTCACCAGCGCATCGGCGCCGATGAACTGTGCCTTGAGGCCCTGCTCCTGGGCTTGGCGCACCAGCAGCGCGGCTTCGGCCTGGTAACCGCCGTAATAGACCGCTGCGACCCCTGCTTGCTTGAGCTTGCCGATGAGCGAGGAGAAGTCCTTGTCGCCTTGCGACACCTGGTCGCCCACAGCTTCCTTGAGGCCCTTCTTTCCCATAGCCTTGCGAGCCTCGTCGGCGAGCGACTTGCCGTAGGGCGATTTGTCGTCGAGGACCGCCACCTTCTTACCCTTGTACTTGGCAGCGAGATAGTCGCCGGCGACGCCTCCCTGGGCATCGGCGCGGCCAGCGATGTTGAACACATTGGTCCAGCCCTTGGCGGCGGCCTCGTCCGTGAGCTTCGGATCACTGGACGCCGGCGTGATCTGCAGGATGCTCGCCGGCGCATAGACGGAGGACGCCGGGATCGAAGCGATCGAGCAGAAATGGCCGACCACCAGCGTGGCTTTCTGCTGGACGAATTGGTTGGCGACGGTGGTGGCCTGCTGAGCGTCGCAGCCGTCGTCGCTGACCGCGAGCTTGAGCTTCCGGCCGAGCACGCCGCCCTTGCCGTTGATGTCGTCGGCCGCCTGCTGGGCGCCACGCTTCAGCTGCTCACCGACGAAGGCGAAGGGTCCGGACATCGGACCGGCGACGCCCACCAGGATCGGTTCCGGTTCCTTGGGCGCGCCCGACGCCGTGCCAGCCAACACCGCTGTAATTACCAGGAAAGCCGCCGCGAAGGGCCTCATCTACCCGTGCTCCCAGAATGGAGGGCAGACACTATCAGTGCGTCTTTCGCCGGGCGAGCACGTAATCCAGCTTGCGCTCGGCGAGCCGCTTGAGCGCGGCCTCTCCGACGCTGGGATCACCGACGATGGAGACTTCCGTGCCAGTGGCCTCGTCGATGGCCGAGACTTTGACTGTCTGCCCCACTCGCAGGAACTCGAAGATCACCCGGCCTCGCTCCTCCGCCACGGTTCCGCTCCGCTAGAGGCATCCGCGCTCCGCTGCTAGAATAAAGGCGTCGGTCGTCAATCCGAAGAGGAGGCTTCGATGTCGAAGGAGGTCGCCGCGCGCCGGCGCAAGAGCGCTCGCGGGTCCAAGGGCAGCCGCGTCGTGGTTTCCCAGCCTGCCGACAGGGACTTCAAGCCCGACGGGCTCCGTCCCTATTTCCTCTATCGCAACCTCGGCATCGACCGGGTGACCCGGGGACGCTTCGGCGCCCATGTGATCCGCGCCAAGAGCGCGATGCGCGGCGGCCAAGGCAAGCACACGCACGCGCTCGGTTTCCAGCTCGTCTATGTCCTCAAAGGGAAAGCACGATTCTGGTACGACGGCTTCGGCACCGTGGACATGGTGGCGGGCAGCTCGGTCTATCAGCCGCCGGGCATCCGCCACGAAATGTTGTCGTGCTCGCGGAATTGCGAGATTCTGGAGATCACCATGCCCGCGGAGTTCGAGACGCGGGCGGCCTGACAGGCACCCCACGCGGTTGCCGCCCAGGCGGTTTCGCTCTAAGACCTGCGCATGAGCGGTTTGCGCGCGATCAATCCGACGGGCTGGGCAAGGCCCAAGGGCTACAGCAATGCAATCGTGGGGCGCGGCCTCATCGTCATGGTCGCCGGTCAGATCGGTTGGAACGCTGAGCACCAGTTCGAAAGCGATGATTTCATCGCGCAACTGCGCCAGGCGCTGGCGAACACCGTCGCGGTGCTCGCCGCTGCCGGAGCCAAGCCCGAGCACGTCGCGCGAATGACGTGGTACGTTACCGACAAGAGGCTCTACATCGCGCGCGCCGCCGAGGTGGGCGCCGCGTGGCGCGACGTAATGGGGCGCATCTTTCCTGCGATGACCCTGGTCGAGGTGTCTGGCCTCGTCGAGGATCGTGCGCTGATCGAAATCGAGAGTACGGCGATTGTGCCGGACGCCGACGCCTGATCCGGCCCGCCACGCTTTTGGTTTGAGGTTCCCGCCATGTCCCCTACTGCCGCCCGCCGCCAGGCGTCCAAATCAGGCGAGGCCATGCGATTCGATTGGCAAGATCCGCTGCTCCTCGACCACGAGCTCACCGAGGACGAGCGCATGATTCGCGACAGCGCCCGCGCCTACGCACAAGAAAAGCTGATGCCGCGCGTCCAGCGCGCCTTCCGCGATGAGCATTTCGACCGCGAGATCATGAACGAGATGGGCGCGCTCGGCTTTCTCGGCTCGACCATCGAGGGTTACGGCTGCGCGGGAGTGAATTACGTCTCCTATGGTTTGATCGCCCGCGAGGTCGAGCGCGTCGACAGCGGCTATCGCTCGGCCATGTCGGTTCAGTCGAGCCTGGTGATGCATCCGATCTATGCCTTCGGCACCGAGGCGCAGCGGCAGAGGTACCTGCCGAAGCTCGCGACCGGCGAATGGGTGGGGTGCTTCGGTTTGACCGAGCCCGATCACGGCTCCGACGCCGGCGGCATGAAGAGCCGTGCTCGCAAGGCCGATGGCGGCTACGTGCTCCAGGGCTCGAAGATGTGGATCAGCAACTCGCCGATCGCTGACGTCTTCGTCGTGTGGGCCAAGACCGACGACGGACGGGTACGCGGATTCATCCTCGAGAAGGGTATGAAGGGACTCTCGGCGCCCAAGATCGAAGGCAAGTTCTCGCTGCGCGCGTCGGTCACCGGCGAGATCGTCATGGAGGACGTGTTCGTGCCAGAGGAGCAGCTGCTGCCCAACGTCAGCGGCCTCAAGGGACCGTTCTCGTGCCTCAACAACGCACGATATGGCATTTCGTGGGGCGCGCTCGGCGCCGCCGAATTCTGCTGGCACGCCGCCCGCGACTACACGCTGTCCCGGAGCGCCTTCGGCAGGCCGCTTGCCGCCAACCAGCTGGTCCAGAGAAAGCTTGCAGACATGCAGACCGAGATCGCGATCGGCTTGCAAGCGTGCCTCCGGCTCGGCCGCCTCAAGGACGAGGGCAAGGCCTCGCCCGAGGCGATCTCCATGCTAAAGCGCAACTCCTGCGGCAAAGCGCTCGACATCGCACGGATGGCGCGAGACATGCACGGGGGCAACGGCGTCTCCGACGAGTATCACGTGATCCGGCACGTCATGAACCTCGAAGCGGTCAACACATACGAAGGTACTCACGACATCCACGCTCTCATCCTCGGCCGAGCGCAGACGGGGATCGCGGCCTTCTGAGGGCTGGACGCCTACGGTACCGGCTGGGAGCAGTTGCCTCCCTTTGCGTCGTAAGAGATGGTTTGACCCACGCCTTCCTGGAGGTTGTTGGAGTTGCCTTTGCCGCTCTGGCTCGGGAGATCGAGCCGAACAAAGTCCCACTGTCGATTGTTCGCGAGATACATGGTGGTCAGCGCGAATGTGACATGCGAGCCGTTCGAGGCCGTGCAGGCGCTGCCGGTTTGGGAATTGTCCGGCGAGCAGCCGGAGACGCAGAAGCCGGACCAGGTGCGGCACGTACCTTTCGGCGGCACGGCGAAAGCCTTTGCCACATAGGTCACGCTGATCGGCGCGTTGACTGACTTGATGCAGTAGTCCGCTGCCTGCGACCGTCCGGTCCCCGATGCGAGGATCGCCGCCGCGAGGATGGCAACCGGGATCGCGCGCATAAGTATTTTCATGGTCCCTCCGCGACCGCGCCTTGCCGCGAAAATGCGAGGTCATGCGCGGCCCACTCCCCCATTATCCCAGTGATTCCGATTGCGGGGCAGAATTCGCCTCAAATGCGCGCTATGGGGCGCGACAAGATATGACGCAGCGAGCACGGGGTGTGAGGGGCGTCATAGGCGCGATCCGTTCGTGAAACCAATGACGGTGCCGCGCGGCGAGGTTTTGATCCGCAAGGGCGATCCTTCCAACGCCTTCTACCTCGTGCTGGCCGGGCAAGCTCTGGGTGGAGGAAGGAGAACCGAGATCGGCCCGGGCAGCATCGTCGGAGAGATGGGCGTGCTCAGCCGAACGCATCGGAGAACCGCCACCGTCGATGCGAAAACGGATTGTGAGCTCGGCCGCGTCTCCGCGGAGGATTTTCAGCGGGTCTGCTTCGCCAATCCCTCCTTGGGCTTATCCCTGGTTCGCTCGATCATCGATCGTCTGACGCGCGAGGTGGGAGCGCAGCGCCTCGAGGCCGCGGCAGCATAGCAGCCTGGTGCAGCCGTCGCGGCACCGTTGCCGCCCGCGGTCTTTGCGGCTATCTACGGCCCATGCTCGATGAACTCAAGGCGAACAACCGCGCCTGGGCCGCGCGGATGGTCTCGGCTGATGCGGAATTCTTCCGTCGGCTCGAACGGCAGCAGGCGCCGGATTATCTCTGGATCGGTTGCAGCGACAGCAGGGTGCCGGCAACCCAGATTGTCGACCTCGATCCCGGGCGGATCTTCGTCCACCGAAATGTCGCGAACCTGGCGCCGCCACAAGACGCTAACTACCTCTCGGTGCTTCAGTTCGCGGTCGACATCCTGCGCGTGCGGCACATCCTCGTTGTCGGACACTACGGCTGCGGTGGCGTTGCTGCGGCAGTGGACGGCAAACGGCGCGGCCTCGTCGATCACTGGCTGCATCCCATTCGCGAAATCCGCGACGAGCACCGCGAAATGCTCGATGCGATCACCGATCCGCAGACCCGCCTGGACCGCCTCTGCGAGCTCAACGTGGTGCGCCAAGTTACGAATGTGGCGTCCGACGTCTTCGTGCAGGAAGCCTGGGCGCGCGGGCAGGAGCTGCATGTCCACGGCTGGGTCTATTCCCTGGCAACCGGCCTCGTCACCGATCTGAACGTGACTGTGGGCTCACCCTAGACTAGAGCCGCCGATACTGACGCATCACCTCCTGCAGTCGGTCGAGCGGCAGGGCGTGCGCCGTGGCGCGGAACCCCGTCATAGTGTCGGCCTTGCAAAGGGCGTTGAGGATCGCCTCCTCGGTCGCCTCGGCGGCCGCACGGAAGAGCGTCGTCATCGTGTCCGGCGAAACCATCGTGACAACCGACGTCGGTGCCACGGGATTGACGCGGTTCGCGGTGCTGAAGGCGATGAAGATGTCGCCGCTGCTGTTGGCGCCGAGCCCACCGACCCAGGCGAGGCCGGTGGTCGCGCGCCGTGCGAGGCGCTGGCACTGGATCGGCAGCAACGGCGCGTCGGTCGCGAGCACCACGATGATCGAACCGGTATCGCTCGAAGGCCGCCGCGGCGAAGGCACCTGGTCGAGTCCGATCGCCTCGCCGACCGGCACGCCGTCGATCCGCAGCAGTTCGCGCTGGCCGTAGTTTGCCTGCACCAGCGCGCCGACCCTGTAGCGCGCACCGCTCGCCTCGACTGCACGCGAGGCCGTGCCCGTGCCGCCCTTGAACTCGTGGCAGACCATGCCCGTGCCGCCGCCCACATTCCCCTCGGCGATCGCGCCGCCGGACGCGCTCTGCAGCGCCGCGAACACGTGATCCAGTGTCACCGCGAGCCGCTCGCTGTTGCTTAGACTGCCGTCGTAGGTCTCGGCGGCCACCGGCAGCAGCCACGGAGCATTGCCGCCGTGGCGCATGAGGTAGGCGCCGACGGCGTCGCGCACGAGGCCGACGCTGTGCGTGTTGGTGATGGCGACCGGCGTCGTCAGGAGCCCTTGCTCGGCGATCCAGTGCGAGCCCGTCATCTCGCCATTGCCGTTGAAGGAGTGGATGCCCGCGAATACCGGCCGCGCCAGGATATCGCGCCCGCCAGGCCAGATCGCGGTCACGCCCGTACGCAGGACGGCCGGCGTGTCCTCGATGATCGTGGCGTAACCGACCTCGACACCGGCGACGTCGGTGATGGCATTGAGTGGGCCGGGCTCCAGCCGTCCGACCCGAATACCCAAGTCGCGCAGCCGCGCCCGCTTTGCCATGAGCTACCCCCGCCGGCCCCAGGTCGGACGCCATCGTGCCGGCTCGATGGCGAGCGGCATCGCGAGGCGCGTTCCCGACATGGAACGCACCCTAGCACGCGAGGGTCTGCGCGCCAGACCCTCAGCTCAGGGGGATAGAGACTGAACTACGCCGCGGGCGAGATCATTTGCAGCGCGCGGGGCCCAAGCTCGACGAGCTGGGTCCAGAACCGGTCGAGGCGCCGTAGGGTGCCATGGACGGCAACGAGATCCTCGTTCTTGAGCGGCCCCTTCGAGAGGGCGCCCACGTGGCGCTGATGCATCGCGATGATCTTCTTGCGAAGTTCCTGCCCCTTGTCGGTCAGGCGCACGCGGACCGAGCGGCGGTCATGGAGCGAGCGCTCCTGCATGATGTAGCCCGCCTCGACCATCTTCTTCACGTTGTAGGAGACGTTCGAGCCAAGATAGCAGCCGCGCAAGGTCAACTCGCCGACCGTCATCTCGAGATCGCCGATGTTGAACAGAATCATTGCCTGCACGTTGTTGATGTCATGGACGCCCTGGCTGTCGAGCTCGAGCTTCACCACCTCCAGGAACTGGCGGTGCAAGCGCTCGACCAGCGCGATCACGTCGAGATAAGCGGCGTCCATGGTGCCCCCAAATTCTGGCGGTCAAGTACGCGAATGCTACAGGTTTATTGGTTAATGGATCGTAAGCAAAATGCATTTTGGCGAAAACCGCGAAACCGGTGAAAAACCTCGGATTTCCGATGCTTTCGCGCGCCCAACCCGAGCGCTCTTGCCGCAATTGCTGTACGCGCTCGTGTCAAAAAAGTGGCGCAGCCGCTCAGCGCGCGCCCTTGAGGAAACGGAACATCACCGAGAAATCCTTGGCACCGAGGCCGCTCCCGACCAGGAGCTGGTAGAGCGCCGCCGCCTCGGCACCCATCGGTGTGACCGCGCCCGCCGCTTGCGCCGCCTGCTGGGCGAGCTTCAGGTCCTTCAGCATCATGTCGGCAGTGAAGCCGGCCTGGTAGTCGCGGTTCGAGGGCGCCGCCGCAACGGGGCCGGGCGCTGGGCAGTAGCTGGTCATTGCCCAACTCTGGCCCGACGACTTCGAGCTGATGTCGAAGAGCTTCTGGGTATCGAGCCCCAGCTTCTCCGCCAGTTGGAACCCCTCGCAGACGCCGATCATCGCGACAGCGAGCATCATGTTGTTGCAGATCTTCGCGGCTTGTCCGTTGCCCGCGGGACCGGCATGCACGATGGTCTTGCCCATCTTCTCGAGGATCGGACGCGCCCGCTCGAACCCTGCGGCACTGCCTCCGACCATGAAGGTGAGCGTGCCCGCCGCAGCACCGGCGACGCCTCCCGAGACCGGCGCGTCAACCATGTCGAAACCGCGCTCACCGGCCGCCTTGGCGACGAAACGCGCCGTTTCCACGTCGATGGTCGAGCTGTCGATGAGCAGTGCGCCCTTGCGCAGATGAGGAAACACGCCGCCGTCGCCGGTGTAGACCGCCCGCACATGGGCTCCCGCTGGCAGCATCGTCACGACGAACTCCGCGCCCGCTACCGATGCCGCGGCGCTCTGCGCCGTCTTGCCTCCCGCCCTGGCAAAGGCGTCGAGCGCTGCGGGGACGAGATCGAAGCCCACGACCTCATGCCCCGCCTTGATCAAATTCGCGGACATGGGCCCGCCCATATTGCCGAGGCCGATGAATGCGATCTTGCTCATGGGCATTCTCCTGTTGCGTCAGTCGAAAGTGAGCTCGCGCTCGCCGAGGCTCTCGAAGTACTGCGCGACCTCCGCCTGGGAGACCTCGGCCAGCGAGGCGTGTTCCCAGCGCGGCTTCTGATCCTTGTCCACGAGGACCGCGCGAATCCCTTCGAAGAAATCGTGACCGGTCATCACATGCTGCGTCATGCGGTATTCCAGCGCCAGGGCGGCCTCGATGTCCATGCCGGCTCCACCAAGCTTCATCTGATGGAAGGTGATCTTGAGGCTGATGGGAGAGGCGCGCTCCATGGTGGCACGGGTCGTCTGCGCCCAGTCGCTGTCCTCCCGGGCGAGCGCGGCGATGATCTCCTCGACTCCAGCGCCACTGAAGCAACGATCGATCGACGCGCGCAGAGACGCGAGCGGCGGCTCGCCTGGGCTCTCGTGGAAACGTGCAAGCACAGCGTCGACCTGGGCACGCTCTGCGCTCGAGCGCCACTCGGCCTCCGCCAGCGCGTCGGTCAACTCCGCCACGCGTTCATGCGGCACATGGTGCGTGGCGAAGCCGCAATAGAGCATGTCCGCCGCCTTGATCCGGGCACCGGTGAGCGCGAGATAGAGTCCGATCCGGCCGGGGCACCGGTTGAGATAGCGCGTGGCACCCACGTCCGGGAATAGCCCGATGTGCACCTCTGGCATGGCGCAAAGGCTCCGCTCCGTCGCGACCCGATGCGAGCCGTTGACCGAGATGCCCATACCTCCGCCCATGGCGATGCCGTCCATGAGGGCGATGTAGGGCTTCGGGAAGCGGTGCACGCGCTCGATGAGCCGGTATTCCTCGCGGAAGAAGTCCGCCTTGTAGTCGCCGGGCCGGTCTTGCGGATGTGCGCGGGCGTCGTAGATCGCCCGCACGTCGCCGCCGGCGCAGAAGGCGCGGTCGCCGGCGCCGCGTACCACGATCGCACGCACCGAAGGATCTCCGCCCCACTCCAGCAGCTTCGGGTCCATCACGCGGTACATCGCGAGGCTCAGCGTATTGAGCGCCTTCGGCCGGTTGAGCGTGACGATGCCGAGGCCGCCGCGGCGCTCCAGCAGAATGTCCTGTTGGGCGCTCATGCGCCGAGCAGGCGCCGCGCGATGATCACGCGCATGATCTCGTTGGTGCCCTCGAGGATCTGATGCACGCGTACGTCGCGCAGGTAGCGCTCGATCGGGAGATCTCGCACGTAGCCGTAGCCGCCGTGGATCTGCAGCGCGTCGTTGCAGATGCGGAAGCCGATATCGGTGGCGAACCGCTTGGCCATGGCGCAGTGGAGCGTCGCGTCGGGATGAGCGGCATCGAGATGCGCCGCCGCGCGATGCACCATCAGGCGCGCCGCGTCGAGATCGGTCGCCATATCCGCGAGCTTGAACTGCAGCGCCTGGAACTCCGCGAGCTTCTTGCCGAACTGCTCGCGCACGCCCATGTACTCGCGCGCGGCCTCCAGGCATGCGCGGGCGCCGCCGAGCGAGCACGCGGCGATGTTGAGACGTCCGCCGTCGAGGCCCATCATTGCGATCTTGAAGCCGTCGCCCTCCTCGCCGAGCCGGTTCACCACGGGCACGCGGCAGTTCTCGAACAGCACCATGGCCGTCGGCTGACTGTTCCAGCCGAGCTTTTTTTCCTTCTTCCCGAAAGAGAGTCCCGGCGTGCCCTTCTCCACGACGATCGTGGAGATGCCCTTGGGACCGGCGCCGCCCGTGCGCAACATGCACACGAAGACGTCGCTCGAGAGCCCACCCGAGATGAATGCCTTGGCGCCGTTGACGACGTAGTGATCGCCGTCGCGCACGGCGCGCGATTTCAAGTTGGCGGCGTCGGAGCCGGCGCTTGGCTCCGTCAAGCAATAACTCGCGAAGTGCTCCATGGCCGTGAGCTTCGGCAGGAATTTCCGCCGCTGGTCGGCGTTGCCGAAGCGGTCGATCATCCACGACGCCATGTTGTGGATCGAGAGATAGGCGGCCGTCGAGACGCAACCGGTCGCAAGCTCCTCGAAGATGAGCGCGGCGTCCAGGCGCGAAAGCGCGGAGCCGCCTACGTCGTCTCTGACGTAGACGCCCGCGAAACCAAGTGCGGCGGCCTCGCGTAGGGCCTGCACCGGAAAAATCTCGCGCTCGTCCCACTCAGCGGCGTGTGGACGGAATTCGCGCTCGGCGAAATCTCGCGCCGTCGACTGAATCGCGCGTTGCTCGTCGCTGAGATCGAAGTCCATGACGCCCGAGTCGCTGCAGGGGCACGGATGATATCGGCGCGGCCGCTCCGCGGCAACGCGAGCCCGAGTCGCGGCTCCCTGAAAACGACAAAACACCCGAGTCGGCGAATGCGATGTCGAGTCGTGCGTGCTCCGCGAAATGGCATCTGAAAGACTGTCTCTACCTCTGAGTGCAGAGCACATCACACGACAATCAACGAGGTCCGACTCATGTTCATCCGTCATCGCCGGCTGCTCGATCAGATCACCCTCCTGCACGGCCCACAGGAACTGCTCGGGCGCTTTTTCCTGATCGCCGACACGGCCGCGCGCGATCGGGGCGTGAAGCTTAGGCTCCGCTCGGATTTCGATGCACTCATGATCCTGAACGAACGCCACCGGGACAGCTGGCCGCCGCTGGCCCCGATCTTCAATCCCGCGCTCAGCAACCTGAGGCTCGATGCCGCGTTCTGGCTCGAGGCCGTCGACGAGCGAGACGAAACGGTCGCGACGCACGCGTCGAGGTTCTTCGACTGGCCGGACACGACGCTCGCCGACGAGCTCCGGTCGATGCGACCCTTTTACGAGGACCCGGCGCCGCGCATTGCCGCGGGCGAATCAGTCGAGGTCACCGCGCCGTCGGCGAAGATCATTCACGGCCGTGTCGCCTATGGCGGCGCAGTGTGGGTTCGACCGGATTGCCGGGGCAAGGGTCTGGCGGCGCTCTTGCCGAGGATCTCGCGAGCCTATGCTTACTCTCGCTGGGACAATGCCTACACCTGGGGGATGGTGGAGCCCAAGGTGCACGCCAAGGGCCTCATTCGCGCGAACGGACCCTATGAGGTCGAGGAAGCCATTCTCATGCGCCTAGCTTTCCGCGGCGAACTCCCCGCGCTCCTCATGTGGATGGGAAGGGACGCCATGCTCTCCGACATCGAGGATATCGTCGATCAGGCGACCGTCGACAGCTCCCGGCGCATCGAGATGCTGAGTACGTACAGGTCACGATCGGTGCGACGCCAGGGCATGAGCAGCCGGTCGTAGCGCACGCGCAGCGTCGGCCCAGAGGTTCGGACGGTCGCGCGGACCGCCTCCAGCCGGAGGCGACGCCGCGCGAGTGCTCGACTGTAGCAGTCGGCCACCCAGCTACCGTACTCCTTGTCGGGTACGTCGTGTGCGTCGCAGCCGATCATGGCGAAGGCCTCGCATGGCTTCATCACCTTGATGCCGCTTCCGAAGTGCTCGAATACCAGGCGCGAGGAGCCAGGGAGCTGGCGTAGCAGAAGAGTCCGATGGAGCAGGCCGGACGCGCTCAGCGTCTGGTGGAGGTCGTCGCTGCACCGGCCCCTGCTCGATCTCCAGAGATTGACGATCGGCCGCAGCCGCGCGAAGCCGGGCTCATCGAGTGCATTGAGCGCCTTCTCCACCGCGAGCCAGCGAGGCCGGCCGGCAATCGGCTCTCCGCCCGCCAGATCCTCCGCGCGCTCTGCGAATGAACCGAGGCTCGTGAACATCTCATAGGACCAGTCTTCATCCCAGAATACGGCCAGGACGATGCGCCGAGGTCTCCGATCAACCAGCGCGTAGAGCGTTGCCGTCAAGGTGAGCAAACTGAACCGGCCCGCGCGCAGGGATACCCGAACCCCCTCCGAGTGATACCGGACGTGGACGAAGCCCAGATTGCGCACGGCATAGGCGGGAGCATCAAAGTCCGTTGCGCGGTAACCAAGCCGAGCCGCCAACTCTGCCGAGTTGTCCAACCATTGCTCGCCGCGGTCGTCGATCAGTATTCCGCTGCCAGATGCCTGCATCCGCCTTGCCCCCGGGCCGAGCGCGAGGCGTTCGCCCCGCACCGGCTTGTGGATCCCGACTACAAACGCTTGCGCCCGACCTGCCCTGAACCGTTCGCGTCGCCCATCACCTTCGCCAGCTTCAGCATCCAATCGCGAGCCTCTTCCGTACCGATGCGGCGGTAGTACCGCAACAGTTTGATCTCCTTGCGCGTCAGCCCCGAAGGGTCTGCACTCGGTGCGCGTTCCGTCTGGTCGCCGAAGAAGAATGAAAGCGGCTGCCGCAGCACCTTGGCAAGCGCTAGAAGCCGACTGGCGCTCAGTCGATTCTCGCCGCTCTCGTATTTTTGGACAGCCTGGAAAGTGACGCCGACAGCAGCGCCGAGCTGGGTCTGGCTGAGGCCCGCCAGCAGACGTGCCTCCCGGAGGCGGCGACCGACGGATGCATCGACCTCGCTGCGTCCGCGTTTGCTCGCGCTGCTTAGTACGGCCGCAGGATCGCTCTCGGCCGGGCGAGCCAGCCGATTAGCTCTAATCATCGCCCTCCTCCGGCCATTCGTTCCGCGGGAACCATAGCAATATTCCGGAGTGATTGTCATCCGCGCGCAAATGTCCGGCGTAGTAGAACATCGACGGCAGAACTACTCTGCGGCGCGGCCTCTGGCCTTCGCCGCTTGCTCGGCTTCGTGCTGGTCGAACATCTTCTTGGCGGCCGCCTCGCGGAGCGCCGAGAACGCATCGCGATGCTCGTAGGCCCACGCGTTGGAGGCAGCGCGGTGCGCATTCGAGGCGCGGAAATGCGGCACCACATGCCGCGCATAGAGCTCGTAGGACTTCCTGGTCGCCTCCCAGTTCGCCCAGTTGTGGGCGAGCTGCAGGAAGCATCCGAACTCGCCTTGCTTCGCGCGTAAGCGCTCGATCTGCGCTATGGCGTCGTCGGGTGTCCCGATCACGGCACGGCCCGTCTCCACCAGAACCTCGGCGGGGTCCCGACCCTCGAGGTCGGAGAACCGCGCGGGATTGATTGCCTGGTAGTAGTCGAGATACTTCTGCAGCCCGTACCGCACGTTTGCGCGGGCCTGGTCCCGCGTCTCGGCAATGTGCATCGGGCCGACCAACCGGAGCACCGCCGGGTCCATGGTGCGGCCGTGCTCGGCGGCGATCTCTTGCGCCACTTTCCAATTGGTCGCGAGGACGTCGAAGGCGCCTTCGACCGTCGCGGCGACGCAGAGCATGCCGAGGCCGTATTTGCCGGCAGCCCGGCCGCCGGACGGCGTCACCAAGCTCGCAACCGCGACCTCGGGATAGGGCCGCGTGAAGGGCAGCAGATGCAGGCGTGCCTCCTTGAGCGTGTACCAGTCGGTCTGTTCGGTAACGCTCTCGCCGCGGAACAAGCGCAGGATCACGTCCAGTCCCTGCATCATGCGCTCGCGCTGCACCGAGGGGTCGATGCCCAGCATCATGGCATCCGACGTGAGCAGCCCGGGTCCCACGCCGCACATAACCCGTCCCATCGTCATGTGGTCCAGCTGCACGATCCGGTTCGCGACCATCAGCGGATTGTGATAGGGGAGCGAGACCACGCCGGTGCCGAGCCGAATACGCTTGGTGCGCTCCGCGGCGGCGGCGATGAACAGCTCGGGCGAGCTGATGATCTCGAAGCCGGCCGAATGGTGCTCGCCGATCCACGCTTCCTCGTAGCCGAGCTTGTCGAGCCACTCCACCAGCTCGAGATCTCGCCGGATTGCCAGCGTGGGGTCCTCGTCGATCGGATGGAAAGGCGCGAGGAATATGCCGCTGCGCAAGGTTAATCCGGACATCCGCTGGTCTCCTCTGGAGATAACAGCCCATCTTGCCGGGTCCGCGGGCCAGCGACAACCCGAGCGCGGATTTGCCAGCGTGGCGTGTGGAACCTATGATCTGGCCCACTCGAGCAACTCAGGTGGACCGGTGACCAGCTCACCTTCACGGCCTCTCGGCGCCTTTCCCCGTGTGCGCATGCGGCGCACCCGGCGTGACGATTGGACGCGCCGGATGGTCGCCGAGCACGTGCTGACACCGGCCGACTTCATCTGGCCGGTGTTCGTCCATGACGACCGCGCGGCGCGCGCGCCGGTCGCGTCAATGCCCGGTGTTAACCGTCTCTCGATCCCGGCGCTGGTCGACGCCGCAGGTGAGGCCCAGAGCCTCGGCATCCCCTGCGTCGCACTTTTCCCCGTGACGCCCGTGGAGCGCAAGTCACCAGACGGAGACGAGGCCGTCAATCCCGAGAACCTCGTCTGCCGCGCCGTGCGCGCCGTTAAGCAGGCGCACCCCGATCTCGGCGTGCTCTGCGACGTGGCGCTCGATCCCTTTACGACCCATGGCCACGACGGCGTCCTCCGCAACGGCGAAGTCCACAACGACGAAACTGTCGAGATCCTGGTTCGTCAGGCGCTCGTCCAGGCCGAGGCCGGCTGCGACATCATCGCACCCTCCGACATGATGGATGGGCGGGTTGGTGCGATCCGCGACGCCCTCGACGCCCGCGGCTTCGAGCGGGTCAAGATCATGTCCTACGCGGCGAAATATGCGTCCGGATTCTATGGACCCTTTCGGGACGCGCTCGGATCCAAGTCCTCGCTCGGCAAGGCGGACAAGCGCACCTACCAGATGGATCCCGCCAACACCGACGAAGCGCTTCGCGAAGTCGCTCTCGATCTCGCGGAGGGTGCCGACATGGTGATGGTGAAACCGGGCATGCCCTATCTCGACGTGGTGCGGCGAGTGAAAGAGCGTTTCGGCGTGCCGACCTTCGTCTACCAGGTCAGCGGCGAATACGCGATGCTGCACGCGGCCATCGAGAAGGGCTGGCTCGACGACAGCGTGATTCTCGAGAGCCTGATGGGCATGAAACGTGCGGGCGCCGACGGCGTGCTCACTTACAGTGCGGTCGATGCCGCGCGTCGGCTCAGGAAAGGCTGAGCACCCGCTCGAAGAAAGCCTGGATTGCCTGATCGTGCCAGGTGCCGCCGCGGCGGTCGTGGAAGCCGACATGGCCCCCTCTCGGGAGCAGCATGGGGACAAGCCGCTGATTGCGGCGCCAATCGTACTCTCGGTAGGGCCCGCCCGGGACGATCGGGTCGTCGAGGGCGTGTATCATCAGGGTGGGCACCGCGATGTCGTCGATGAACATCTGCGACGAGTTGCGCCGGTAATAGTCCGCGGCTCCGTCGAAGCCGTTCCGCGGAGCCGTAAAGCGATCGTCGAATTCCCAGAGGTTCCGGGCGGCGAGCGCGGCTTGCCGCTCCTCTGGTGTCACGATCGAAGCCGGCATCAAGACCTCGTGCCGGCATTCCCGGAGGAAGTACCAATGATAGACGGCGCTCCGCGCCGCGCCGATCCAGCGCGCCGTGGCCGTGAGGTCGAGCGGCGCCGACACCGTGGCCGCCGCCAGAATGGGTGTTTTCGATCCAGCCTCGCCGAGATATTTGAGAAGCAGATTGCCGCCCAGCGAGAATCCCACTGCGACTAGGCCCGCTGGCGGCGCGAGCGGGACCAGTGCCGCCAGCATCATCCGGAGATCCTCGGTGCGCCCCGCGTGATAGTGCAATCCGCAATGCGCACGCGACGGCCCAGCGCCTCTGAGATTGAGACGCAAGACCGGAAAACCCGCGCGCAGCAGGTGCAGGGCGCTGGCACGGATATAGGTGCTGTCCTCATAGCCCGTAAGGCCGTGAACTAGGATGACGACAGGGTGCGCCGTCGCGGCCGGGGCACGCGGCTGGTGCAAGACCCCGCACGTGCGATCCCCGCTTCGGCTGTCAAGCGGCAGCAAAATCCGCTCGCTCCGATAGGGACACAGATCGATCCTGGGTCGGCGCAAGAAATTGCGCATCGACTGCAGATCCCCGCCGAGCCACGGCCGCCGCTCATGGAACTCGGGTAGCCGCAGATTGATCCCGGCTCCTTTGACGGTAACCTGTTCTTGACTGATCGTATCCATCGGCTCGACAACGGCGACCGCCCCCTGTTTCGTCCGGTATCCCCGGCGGCAATGGGCGTGCGCATGCTCTCCTGGATATATATTGTCACGCCGGTCGTCCCGATGAGAGGCAAAACCAGGGCGGGACATGGCCAGACAAGAGGCGCGGCGGTGTCGTTGTTCGATCTGCTAGGCTATCGCAACCGCTGGAGATTGTTGGAGCGTTTCGGCCGCGGTTACGTGTCGGAGACCTCGCCCATCGTGATCGGCGGCTGCGGCAGCAGCGGCACCACCCTGCTCCGCCGAATGCTCAATCGCCACCCCGCGATCAGCTGCGGCGCCGAAAGCACGGTATTTCTCGAGCGCGTCACCGGTCCGGCAGAGCTCGGCCCTCGAATGGACCTCCCGCCGTCCGAGATCGAGCAGTGGCAGCGCAGCAGCCGCTCGCAGGCGGAGTTCATCGACCGATTCCAGGCCGCCTGCCTTGCCCAGTCGGGAAAATCGGTCTGGGCCGACAAGACGCCGGAGAACATCCGGCGGCTCGATTTCATCTGGCGACACTTCCCGCGCGCGCGGTTCGTGCACCTCATCCGCGACGGTCGCGACGTCGCCTGCTCCCTCCGCCGGCAGGCCTGGATGAAGCGCGGGTCGGGCGACGTCATCGCCCGGTGCGGAACCTACTGGGTCAAACGCGTGTCGGTTCGGCGCCGGTTCCTCGCCGACCCCCGTTACTCCGAGCTCCATTACGAGGATCTCGTGCGCGATGCTGCGGGGACCCTGCAAGCGCTGCTCCGAACCCTCGGTCTCGAATGGAGCGAGCGCGTGCTGCTGCCCGACGAGGGTGCGCCCGGCGTCGCCGCGGCGGGTGCGCCCTTCACCAGCTCGGTAGGCCGCTGGCGCAACGAGCTATCGGATTCCGAGATTGCCACCCTGAAGGCCATCGAAGGGCCGCTCCTGATCGAGCTCGGATATGAGCGCGACGGCGACTGGAGCGCCGACCACGGCGCGGCAAGAGGTGCTGCTATCCCAGCTTCGTCCAGGTGAGCTCGTGGCGGTTCTGATGAAGGTGCCGTAGCTGCGAGCCCGGAATCGCCGCAAAGCGCCGCGCCGTCTCGTGATCGGTCGCGCCCTGGAACTTGAGCGTGCAGACGAAACGCCGGCACGTGCCCGCCGCGAGCCATCGCTCGATCAGGCGGAGGAGACGGGCGGGATAGCAGATCACGTCGGAGAACAACCAATCGATCGGTCCGATCTCGCGGGGATCAAGGCCGAAGGCGCTCTCGCGCCGGACCTCGACGCCGCGCATTGCGGAGATCCGCGGGTCGAGCGCCGCTTTGTCGACGCTGATGACGTAAGCCCCCAGGCTCGCGAGCACCCAGGTCCATCCACCCGGGCTGCTGCCGAGATCGAGGCAGCGATCTCCTGGCTTGGGAAGCTCGCCCAGCAGGGTCAGCGCCTCCCACAGCTTCAGGTACGCGCGGCTCGGCGGTGCGCGCTTGTCCTCGACGAAGAGCGGCTCGCCGTTGGGAAACGCACTCGAGCAGCGGGCCGACGCCAGCAGCGTTCCGGAATCGATCAAGGTCCAGGAGCCCAGCGGCGCGGTCGGCGCGGACGCCGGAAAGACCAGCGGCTTGGCGGAGACCTTCGGGAGTTTTGCCTCGATTAGTGCGGCGCGCCGGTGCTGGGCGTGCGGGTAGAGCGCCCAGTTGCGCTGGATTGCCCGCAGCTGCTTGGCGGCGTCGCCGATCGACGCGATCGGTAACTCCACGGGATCGAGCCAGAGATTGGCGACCCAGGCAGCGGGCTTCGGCGGACCCGGCGAGAGCAGCAGCCGGCCGTAGGCGCCGCTGATCTCGACGAGTTCGGTGCGCAGCTCCTCGACGAATCCCTCAGGCGCGAGGTAGCCGGTGACGGACCCGCTCTGGCTCACCCGGCTCCGCCGAGCAGGAAACCGCGCACGGCCGCAATCTGATCCGGCGCCATCAACGCGGGTGCGTGACCGACGCCGCGAAACTCGATAAGCCGCGCCCGCGGTCCCCGGCGGGTCATGGCGAGTGCATCAGGCCTCTGTAGCAGGTCCGAATTGGCGCCGCGCAGGACCAGGGTCGGGCAGGCAACCCGGTCCCAATGGGACCAAAAGTCGAGATCGGCCGGCGGCGCCACCTTGAAGGCGTCGGCGATGCGCGGGTCGTAGGCGAGGCCAAGGCTGCCATCGGCCTTCCGGCGAGCCGCATGCGTCGCCAGATGGCGCCACTGCACGTCGGTGAGCGGCCCGAAGCCCGCTGCGATCTCCCGTTGATAAGCCTCGAGCGCGGCGAGATCTGGAAAGCTCGGATCCAAGCCGACATAGGCCGCGATACGCGCAAGTCCCGCCTTGGCGAGCAACGGTCCGATGTCATTCATGACCAGGCGCTTGATCGGCGCGTGGGGGAGCGCCGCCGTGAACATCCCGATGAGCCCGCCCGTCGAGGTCCCGACCCATAGCACCTCCGGAACGTCGAGCCGCGCGATCAGTTGGGCGAGGACGCCGACATAGATCGCATAGTCGTAGTCCTCGGAATGCTCGAGCCACTCACTCTTGCCGCGACCAAGCATATCCGGACAGACCACCCGGAAGTCGCTGGAGAGCGCCTCCGCGAGCACGTCAAAGTCACGGCCATTGCGCGTGAGACCATGGACGCACACCACCGTGGGCGCGCCCGCTGGCCCGGCCCACTCGGCGTATGCCATGCGATAGAAGCCGTGCGGCGTCTCCGCGAGCAGATTACGCATCGACATAGCCATTGGACGGAATACCTTCGGATGATCTGCGCCGACCATGTCGCGAACGCGCAGCAGGGGCAAGGTCATTTGCCTCCTGCGACGATGCAGCCCTGCTCTGGCCCGTAAGGGTGATGTAAGGTCGATCTGCGAGCCTAAGACGCACGCCTGCCAGGCTAGGGATTCGGATTGCGGCTGCTCACGATCGAAGACGAGCGGGAATTGGCCGAACTCACGGCGAGCGCGCTCGGCCGTGCGGGCTTCGCCGTGGACATCGCGGGATCATTGGCCGAAGCGGAGGCGGCGGTCGCAGTAATGACGTACGACGCCATCATCCTCGACCTTGGTCTCGGTGATGGGGACGGATTGTCGCTGCTGCGATCTCTTCGCGGCCGTGGCGTATCGATGCCGGTTCTTATCCTCACAGCCCGCGACGGGTTGGAAGATCGCGTCATCGGGCTCGATTCCGGCGCGGACGACTACGTCCTGAAGCCGTTTCACATGCCCGAGCTGGTCTCACGCGTGAGAGCCCTGCTGCGCCGGCCCAATGCCGCGCTCGGCGTGCGCTTGGAGTTCGGAAACTTGATGTTCGACACCTCTCACCGGCAAGTGACGGTCGGAGGCCGTGTCGTCCCGCTCTCGATCCGCGAGCTTGCCTTGCTCGAGCTGCTTCTCCGTCGAGCCGAGCGAGCGGTCACCCGAGAGGCGATCGAACAGAGTCTCTACAGCTTCGAAGCCGAGCTGGGCTCGAATGCGCTGGAGGTGCTGGTACATCGGCTGCGGCGAAAATTGCAGGACGCCCGTGCCACGCTGCAGATCCATACGCTGCGCGGCGTGGGCTATCTCCTGGCAGACCAGCGGCCGTGATGCAAGTGAGCCATGCGCCGGCGTGGTGAGTGGTCGCTCCAGGTCCGACTCGCCTGGCGGCTCGCAGCCGTGACGGCGATCGCCATTGCACTGGCGGGAGCCGCGGTCGCGTGGCGGGCGCTTGCGGGGGTGAACACGCTCGAGGACCAGGCGCTCCAGGCTCAGGCCCGTGATGTCCAGCGCAATCTGGTGGTGGCGCCCGACGGCACGGCAAAACTTTCCCTGCCGGCGGACCTCGACGCCGCCTATCGCTACTCCGGCGGCGCCGACGTCTACCTCGTGCTCGATCGGGCCGGCCAGGTCGTCGGCGCATCCGGTCCAGAGGCCTCGGCGTTGCTCGCGCCGTTCTTGCGCGCTCCGAGCCCCGGAGGCTTCTTCCGCTCCGCTCCCGGCGGCTACTACGGCTTCGCCACCTCCTCCGACGGAGTGCGGATCGCCGTCGCGCAGGATGGGCATCATCGGGACGTCCTGCGTGACAGCCTGATGGCGGAATTCGCTGTTGCGGCACTTTGGCTCCTGGTGCCTATCGGATGCGCGGCGGTGCTGGTGGGCGTGCTGACCATCCGCAGCGGGCTGCGCCCGCTGAGCGCGGCCTCGATCGCCGCGACCGAGATCGGTCCGGAGCAGCCGACGCGGCGGCTTCCTCTGACGGACATGCCGCGGGAGATCCATCCGTTGGTTGCCGCTGTGAACAGCGCGCTCGATCGCCTTGCCAAAGGGCTCGACGTCCAGCGCCGCTTTACCGCCGATGCCGCCCATGAGCTGCGGACGCCGCTTTCGGTGCTGACCGCTCGGCTCGATGAGCTGCCAAGCAGCGACTTCGATCCTATGCGGCGCGACGTCGACCGCATGAATCGCCTAGTCGAGCAGCTGCTCAAGATGGCACGTCTCGAGAGCCTTCCGCTCGACGTCGCGCAAGCGGTCGACCTCAATGACGTCGTGATCGACGCGATCACTTTGCTGGCGCCTCTCGCGATCCGAGAGGGCAAGGAGCTGGTGCGGAAGGAAGTCGCGCAGCCGGTCGTGGTGCACGGCAACCGCACGGCGCTGGTGACTGCGCTGGTCAATCTCGTCGAGAACGCGCTCGCTCACGCACCCAAAGGCTCGGCGATCGAGATCGAGCTCTCGGCCGGCGCCAAGATCGAGGTGCTCGACCGAGGCCCGGGCGTTCCCGAGAGCGAGCGGGAGGCGATCTTCCGCCGCTTCCATCGTGGCCGCGCGCGCGGTTCCTCGGGCGCTGGCCTTGGCCTCGCCATCGTCGCGGAGATCGCCGCGGCTCACGGCGGATCAGTATCGGCATCGAGCCGCCCCGGCGGAGGCGCCATATTCTCGCTCCAGATCGGCGGAGCTCGGAGTGCCAGCTGATCCAATCCCACCAAAGGCTCACCCCGGCGTAAGCGTCATGTAAGCTTGGCTTGCGAAGCTGCGCCGACCCGCCCATGGACTCCCGCGAACAGCTTCACATGATCGAGGATGACGAAATCCGGTTATGCCGGCATCAATCGATCGCCTCCGAAGTGCGGGTTTGGGATCTCGGCATCCGCATCTTTCATTGGTGCCTCGTCGTGGCATTTGCAGGCGCAGGCGTCAGTCAGTGGGTGCTGCCCGAGAGTTATCTCACGACCCATCTGGTCTTCGGCTACGCAGTTGCTGCGCTCGTGATTTTTCGCCTGGTGTGGGGCTGGTTTGGCAGCGAATACGGCCGTTTCTCGCACCTGAAAGCCACGCCGCGAGGGGCACTGCGATATGTGCTCGACTTCCTCAACGGGCGCGCGCGACCCTATCTCGGGCACAATCCCGGCGGCGCGCTGATGATCGTCGCGCTGCTCGCCACTCTTCTCGGCGTGATCGCCACGGGGATGCTCGTCCAGGCTGGCGAGGAAAAGCAGGGACCCTTCGCGGGGTTCGTGAGCTACGAGGTCGGCAGCGCAGCGCGCGGCATCCACGCCCTGCTCGTCAACGTCACACTGTGCCTGATCGGGCTGCACGTCGTCGCGATCATCCTGCATCGCGTGATGGCACGGGAATCGCTGGTCAGCGCCATGATCACCGGACGCAAGCTTTGGCATTCGGTTCCACACGCCGTCGCTCCGCGCAACGCGAAACCGGGACTTGCCATCCTGACCCTCGCGGCAGTCAGCATCGCGGGCGTCGCGATCGTGCGCGCCGGCGACCGTGTCCCACCGCTCGGCGTGCCCGACATGCCTGCCAACCCGACCTATCGCAGCGACTGCAGTTCCTGTCACGAGGCGTTCCATCCGAGCCTGCTGCCGAGAAGCTCCTGGCAAGAACTCATGGCGGGGCTCGATCAGCATTTCGGCGAAGATGCCTCGCTGCCGGGCGACGAGGCGGCCGCGATCACCCAGTATCTCACGACCTATGCCGCGGAGGCCTGGGACACCGAGGCGGGTCGCAGGATAGCCGTGGTGTCCCCGTCGGATCCCCTCCGCATCACCGCCTCACCTCATTGGCGACGAAAGCACCATTGGCTGCCGGCAACGGCGTTCGCTGCCAGCAACGTCAAAACCAAGAGTCATTGCTCCGCGTGCCACAGCGACGCTGAGACTGGCCGCTTCGCGGATCAGGCGATCACCTACGATCAAGGAGTGTTCCGATGAGACGTTGGATTTTGGCCCTAGCACTGCTTCCGACCGCGGTTACCACGGAGGCCGCGCCGGCCGGCCGCGATTCCGTGCTGACAATGTTCGCGGCCGAGGCGAGGCAGACTGACGCTTCCTTCACGGGATTCTCGGCGGACCGTGGCCAGGTCTTTTGGACGTCGAGCCACACCGGCGGCAACCCCGAGACGAGATCGTGCACGGCCTGTCACACGCAGGACCCACGCGCGATCGGCCAGACGCGCGCCGGCAAGTCGATCCAGCCCATGGCGGTTTCGCGCAATCCTGAGCGATTCACCGATGCGCACAAGGTCGAGCAGTGGTTTACGCGCAACTGCAAGACCGTACTCGGCCGCGAGTGCACGCCGATCGAGAAAGGCGATGTGATCACCTATCTGGCGACGCAATGACCATGAAGACGCTCGGCTCCGGTATCATTCTGAGTTGCGCGCTTCTCTGCGCGGCCCCGTCCGTCCCGCGGGCGGCACAGCTTCTGCCCACCCCTGCCGAGAAGACCACGGCACAGCAGTGCTCGATGTGCCATATCGCCTACCCCCCTCAAATGTTGCCGGCGAGATCCTGGCAGAAGCTGATGTCGGACCTCGGCCACCACTTCGGCGAGGATGCGAGTCTCAGCGAGGAGGATCGCACAACCATCACTGCCTATCTGACGGAACACGCGGCGGACAGTCGCCTGACTGGACGAGAAAGCGAGCGGTTCCTGCGCGGCCTCAGTCCCTCCGTCACGCCGCTGCGGATCACCGACACGCCTTACTGGCGGCGGCGGCACAGCGAGATCTCGCCCCGGCGCTTCACCGACCCCAAGGTCAAGACCGCCGCCAACTGCGGCGCTTGCCACAACGGCCGGCGCGGTATTCTGTGGGGCCTGTTCGACGAGGATTGACGCCGGGCTGAGGCCGCGTCAGGCGGATTGCCCCTCCCCCGATGGCTGCGCTAGGAATAGCGCGGATTTCTCGGCGCTTCCTGCATCAAGGTCATCCCATGCCCGCGTCCGGCCCGCTTTCCGGCATCACCGTCGTCGATCTCTCGCGCATCCTCGCGGGGCCCTATTGCACTTTCCTGATGGCCGAGCTCGGCGCTCGCGTGATCAAGGTCGAGCCGCCCGGCAAAGGCGACGATGCACGGGAATACGGTCCCTTCAAGAACGGCGTCTCCACCTATTTCTCCTCGATCAATCGAGGGAAGGAATCGATCGCGCTCGATCTCAAGGCGGAGGCCGACCGGCGCATCCTCGACGCATTGCTCGAGCGCGCGGACGTGATCGTCGAAAACTTCCGGCCGGGCACGATGGAGAAGCTGGGCTACGGATGGGAGACCCTCCACGCTCGCCATCCCCGGCTCATCTATGCCTCGGCCTCCGGCTTCGGCCATACGGGTCCCTCGTCGAAGGAGCCGGCCTACGACATGGTGGTGCAGGGTCTTGGCGGCATCATGAGCATCACGGGACATCCCGGCCAGCCGCCGGTGCGCATCGGCATGTCCATCGGCGACATCGGCGCCGGCCTCTATACCACCGTTGCGGTCAATGCGGCGCTGCTTCATCGCGAACGCACGGGCGAAGCAACCAAGGTCGATATCGCCATGTTCGATTGCCAACTGGCGCTCCTGGAGAATGCCATCATGCGCTACACGGTCACCGGCGAGGTGCCGGGTCCGCTGGGCGCGCGGCATCCGTCGATCACGCCTTTCGAGGCCTTCGCGACCGCGACCGGCAGCATCATCATCGCCGCCGGCAACGACGCGCTCTACCAAAAGCTCTGCGCCGCGATCGGCCGCCCCGATCTCGCGGCCGATCCGAGCTACCGCACCAACGATTTGCGCAACCGGAACGAGCCCGCGCTCAAGGCCGAGATCGAGCGCGAGCTCAAGAAGAAGCCGGCGGACGCGTGGCTCGAAATCATCAGCAAGGGCGGCGTGCCCTGCGGTCCCATCAACACGGTCGACCGGGCGCTCGCGCATCCTCAGGTCGAGGCGCGCAACATGCTGATCACCGTGGAGGATCCGAAAGCCGGCACGCTCAAGCTCGCTGGCAACCCGCTGAAGCTTTCAGCCTTTCCGGATCCCCCCACGCGCCCCCCCGCGCCCGCGCTCGACGCTGACCGGGCGAAACTGCGGCAAGAGCTCGGGATATAGGCTCACAACCGCGGCAGTTTGAGCGGGCGTAAGGGGCTGGCGGCCGTCTTCCGGACGTGTATAAAGACCTTTCCGCCCGAGGCCTTAGGCCCTCCGAGCCCCATCTCTGATCCGCCCGAAACGGAGGCTGCGCCATGCTCCAGAACCGCCTGCAACCCGTGCTCGATCCCCACCAGCTCGCGCGTGAGCTCTCAGGCAAGATGCTGATCGACGGCGGCATGGTAGGCTCGATCACCGGCCGCACTTTCCCGATCGTCAATCCCGCGACCCAGGAGAGGATCGGCGAGGCCGCCGACGGCGACGCCAAGGACGTCGACGCCGCCGTCAAGGCCGCGGCGAAGGCGCAGAAGACCTGGGGCAAGCTGCTGGCGCGCGAGCGCGGCCGGATGGTTGCGGAGTGCGGCCGCATCCTCAACGACCACGTCGAGGAGCTCGCGAAGCTCATCACTTTGGAGACCGGCAAGGCGATCCGGACGGAGAGCCGGGTCGAGGCCGGCGTCTTCGCGGACATCCTGACCTTCTACGGCGGGCTCGGCTCCGAGCTCAAAGGCGAGAGCGTGCCATTCAAGCCCGACGCGCTCACCATCACGCTGCGCCAGCCGATCGGCGTCGTGGGCGCGATCATCCCCTGGAACGTGCCGCTCCTGCTGATGGCGCTCAAGATCGCGCCCGCGCTGGTTGCCGGGAACACCGTGGTCGTGAAGTCCGCCGAAGAGGCGCCGTTCGCCGTGCTGCGAGCCTGCCAGATCATGAACCAGGTGCTGCCGCAGGGCGTGCTCAACATCCTCTCGGGCGACGGGCCGCAGTGCGGCGCACCGCTGGTCGAGCACAAGAGCGTCGGCAAGGTCACCTTCACGGGCTCGGTCGAGACCGGCAAGCTCGTCTACAAGATGGCGTCCCAGAAGCTGATCCCGGTGACCCTCGAGCTCGGCGGCAAGAGCCCGATGATCGTCATGGGTGACGCCGACATCGACAAGGCGGTCGCGGGCGCGGTAATCGGCATGCGCTTCACCCGCCAAGGCCAGAGCTGCACGGCGGCGAGCCGCATCTTCGTTCATGAATCCATCCACGACGCCTTCGTCGACAAGCTCAAGGCGAAGGTGGACGCGATGAAGATGGGCGATCCGCTCGACGAGCAGACCGACATCGGCACCATCATCTCGAAGCAGCAGTTCGACAAGGTGCGCTCCTACATCGAGCTCGGCGAGAAGAGCCCCGGCGCCAAGGCGCTCAAGTGTTCGAAGATGCCAAGCGATCCCAAGCTCCAGCGCGGCTATTACGTGCAACCCGTGATCTTCACCGGCGTCGCCAACGACAACCGCATCTGCCGCGAAGAGATCTTCGGTCCGGTCACCTGCGTCATGAAGTTCAGGGATTACGAGGATGCGCTTTCGCAGGCGAACGACAGCGATTACGGTCTTGCCGCCACCATTTGGACGCGCGACCTGAAGACCGCGCTCGATGCCAGCCATCGGCTCGAGGCGGGCCTCGTGCAGGTGAACCAGAACCTCGTCGTACAGGCCAACATGTCCTACGGCGGCGTGAAGCAGTCGGGCCTCGGCAAGGAAGCCTCGCTCGAGGCGATGCTCGAGCACTTCACTCAGAAGAAGACCATCATCTTGAACCTGGGCTAGCAACATCGCGCGGCCGGCGCGGTCGTACCGGCATGGGCCGGCGTATCTTTCTGGTCATTCTGCTGGCGCCGGTCGTCGTCGGGCTCTCCGGGTTGCTCTGGCTGCACTCGGCGCTACCCCCACTCCGGCCTTCTCGCACCGTGGAGGGTTTGACGGCGCCGGTCAGGATCGCGCGCGACGCGATCGGCGTCCCCACCATCATCGCCAACAACGATCTCGATGCGGCCTTTGCGCTCGGCTACGTGCACGCCGAGGACCGCCTGTTTCAGATGGACCTGCAGCGCCGGTTTGGCGCCGGTCGTCTCGCAGAATGGTTCGGGGTGCGTGCGCTGGAGGGCGATAAGATGATGCGAACGCTCGGTCTTGCGCGCGCCGCCGAGCGGCAGCTGGCGGAGCTTCCGGACGAGGTTCAGGCGGCGCTCCGTTCCTATGCGGCAGGCGTCAACGCCTACATCACCGATCGCCGCTGGGCGCTTCCACCCGAGTATTACGTGTTGCGGGTGCGGCCGGAGCCCTGGCGCGCGGTTGACACGCTGATCTGGGGCAAGCTGATGGCCTGGCAGCTCGCCGGGAATTATCGCTCCGAGCTCGTCCGCGCCAAGGTCCTCGAGCACGTGAAGCCCGAGGAAGTGCCGATCCTTTATCCCGGCTATCCCAAGGAGGGTCCGGTGATCTTGACGACGCTCGCGCCGATTTACCGCAAGTTGCCACTCGCACGGCTGCTGGCCCTCATGCCGGCCCTCGAGGATCCCGCGCGGGCCTCGAACAACTGGGTGGTCAGCGGGAAACGCTCGCTATCCGGCAAGCCGATCCTCGCCAACGATCCGCACCTTGGCCTGGAGATCCCCGGCGTCTGGTATCTTGTCCACATCGCGACGCCCGCGCATAAGCTCGAGGGCGGGACCATGCCGGGAGCGCCCGTCGTGCTGGTCGGGCACAACGAGCGCATCGCCTGGGGTCTCACCAATACCGGGAGCGATGTCTCCGATCTCTTCGTCGAGAAGCTGGACCCCGACGACCCCGGCAAATACCTGGCGCCCGACGGCTCGCGTCCATTCATCAGCCGCACTGAGACGATAGTGGTCAAGGATGCGCCGCGCGTGCAGCTCACCATCCGGGAGACCCGGCATGGTCCGGTGATCTCGGATCTCGCAGGACCCGCGCAGCAGGCGGCGCAGCCCGGCTACGTGCTGGCCTTGCAGGCAAGCTACCTCATGGATGGCGACCGCTCACCCCAGGCGCTCTGGGAAATGAACCATGCGACCGACTGGGACAGCTTCCAGCGCGCCCTCACTAATTTCGGAGCGCCTGAACAGAACGTGATCTATGCCGACACGGACGGACATATCGGCTACTTGGCGCCGGCGCGGATCCCGATCCGCGCGAGCGGGGACGGCTGGCTGCCCTCGCCCGGTTGGACCGGAGAGTTCGACTGGTCGGGCTGGGTTCCCGCCGACGCGATGCCTCGCAGCTTCGATCCGCCGGCAGGCCGCATCGTCACGGCCAACAACAAACCGGTGCCCGACAATTTTCCCTATTTCCTCGGCCGCGATTGGGACCAGCCCTATCGTGCGCGGCGCATCACGGCTTTGATCGATCAGCGCGCTCAACACTCGCTCGACACCATGGCCGCGATCCAGCGCGACACTTTCTCGCCGATCGCCGACCAGCTGCTGCCGATGATGCTGACGACGCCGACCACAACGCCACAAGCCCAAGCGGCGGTCGAGCGTCTCAAGAACTGGGACCGGCATATGGAGAAGGACAAGATCGAGCCGCTGATTTTCACGGCGTGGCTGCGCGACTTCAATCGCTTGGTGTTCGCCAACCGGCTCGGCCCCGCGTTCGACGACTATTGGGCGCTCCATCCCGAGGCCATCGCCGGCATCCTGATGGAGCATCAGGATTGGTGCGACGACCGCATCCTGACGGTGCCGAAAACCTGCGCGGAGCAGCTCTCGGGCGCGCTCCTGCTTGCGCTCGAGGAGCTGACGGCTGCCTACGGACCCGACATGGAGGAGTGGCGCTGGGGCCGCGCGCATCCCGCGGAGTTCAGCAGCCGCATACTCTCGGAGGTGCCGGTGCTGGGGCCCTATTTCGACACCTCAATCCCGGCGGACGGCGGACTCGACACGATCAACCGAGGCGGCTTTTCGGTGCGCAACTCCAGGGCGCCCTACCAGGACATCCTGGGACCCGGGTTGCGCATGGTCGTCGATATGAGCGACCCCGATCACGCCCGCTTCATGATAGTGCCCGGCGAGGGCGGTAACCCCCTCTCCGCGCATTACTCGGACCTCGTTCGTCCCTGGCGGGACGGCTACATGTTGATGATCGACACCCGCAACCCTATCGCGACCGAGGCGCTGTCCCCGCCCTAGGCGCGCCCCACGGCTTTGACTCGAGGCGGCAAGCCGTGCCTACTCGAGTAAGAGCAGCCGCACCGAACAGAGCGAGGCCACCATGGCTGAGCCAACGCATCATCGCCAACCTAAGGCCTATCACAATCCGCGCTTCCTCGAGAGCCGGGACGCGCGTGCATTGCGTATCCTCGCGGAATATCTCGAGCCTCTCTCCCGGTTCCAGCGGCATCAGGTGCAGGACACCATCGTGTTCATGGGCTCGGCGCGCCTCAAATCGCGTGAGGCGGCTCAGACCGCCTTGGCGGAGGCGGAGCGGACCGGCGGAGACCGCGCTGCCGCGCAGACCATGCTTGAGCTTTCCGACTACTACGAGGCGGCGCGCGCGCTCGCCCATCGCCTGACGGACTGGTCCAAGAAACTCGGCGACGTCGGCCGACGCTTCGTCGTGTGCACCGGCGGCGGACCGGGGATCATGGAAGCAGCCAATCGCGGCGCTTCCGAGGCCAAGGGGCTCAACATCGGGCTCACTATCTCGATCCCCAACGAGGAATTCGACAATCCGTTTGTCAGCCGCGAGTTGCACGTCCACTTCCATTACTTCTTCATGCGGAAGTTTTGGTTCGTCTATCTCGCAAAAGCCGTGGTGCTCTTCCCCGGCGGCTACGGCACACTCGATGAGCTTTTCGAGATCCTGACGCTCGTGCAGACCCGGAAGATGCGCAAACGCATGCCGCTCGTGTTGTTCGGTACCAAGTTCTGGAACGACGTGGTGAACTTCGATGCGCTCGTGCGCTATGGAACCATCAGCCCGCAGGACGCGGGTCTGTTCCACCGCACCGACTCCGTGGATGAAGCCTATGAGATAGTCACCCGCGGCCTTACCGAGCACGCTTTGGGAAGCCCTGGCCCGGTTCTTTAGCAGCGATGACTATGGTTAACGCGCGAGCAACCTCTTCGGCCCGCGCGCAATTCCGGCCTGCGCCCGGTCCGGTCCAACGCGCCAACCAACCAGGCTAAACGGGTTCTTAACGCAATTGGCAGAGGGTTGGCTGATCGCCCTTTCTCGCCGCGCCCCAGACCCATGTTTCTGTTGATCGGATCGGCCATAGTCCTGGTGAGCGTGTTCGGCGGCTACGCGCTGAATGGCGGGCATTTGCCCGTGCTGTTCCAGCCCTTCGAGCTGATGATCATCGGCGGCGCCGCGGTTGGTCAGTTCGTGACCTCCAACCGGCTTCCGGTACTCAAGGCAGCGGGCACAGCGGTGGCCGGCCTGCTCAAGAGTGAAAAATACAGCAAAAGCGCCTACCTCGAGCTCCTGAGCCTGCTCTACTCCGTCTTCAAGCTCGCCAAGACCAAGGGCGCACTCGCTCTCGAGCAACACGTGGAGAGGCCCGACGAGAGCACGCTCTTCCAGCGCTTTCCGTTGTTCTACTCGAACAAGCATGCGCTTGTGTTCCTCTGCGACTACCTGCGCCTCCTCACCCTCGGCACCGATAACCATCACGAGATGGAAACGCTGATGGACGAGGAGATCGAGACGCATCACGCCGAGCACGAGGCGGTGGCACACGCGATCACGCTGACTTCCGACGCGCTGCCGGCGCTGGGGATCGTCGCGGCCGTGCTTGGCGTCATCCATACGATGGGTTCGATCACCGAACCGCCGGCGGTGCTGGGCCATCTTATTGCCGGCGCGCTGGTCGGCACCTTCCTGGGCGTATTGCTCTCCTACGGTTTCGTGGGACCGATCGGAACGGCCGTCAAGAATCGAGCCGAGGCGGAAACCCGCTACTATCTCTGCATCAAGTCGGCGATCCTGGCCTACATGCAGGGCTATGCGCCCTCGGTGGCCGTCGAGTTCGCGCGCAAGGCACTCAACTCCGATGTGCGGCCGACCTTCTACGAAGTCGAGGAAGCCGTCGACAATCTGCCATCCGTCGCGACCTAGGGCGAGCGCGCCATGGCTAAAGGCAGCAACGCCCCGCTCATCATCAAGAAAATCAAGAAGTCGAAGGGCGCGGCCCACCACGGCGGCGCATGGAAGGTCGCCTATGCCGATTTCGTGACAGCCATGATGTCCTTCTTTCTGCTGCTCTGGCTGCTCAACGTCACGACCGATATCCAGAAGCGCGGTATCGCCGATTACTTCGAGCCGACCATCGCGTCGAAGTCGCAGAGCGGCGCCGGCGGCGTGCTGGGTGGTCTCACCATGAATTCGCCGGGCGCTCAGGATGCCTCCAGCTCGCCGCCCAACTTCCAGCTCGCCATGGCGGCGCTTCGGCAGCCCGACGATGGCGATGAAGGTGATCTCTCGGGGTCCGCCGGCCCATCCGATACCGGTGAGAAGACAGGCGGCGCCACGGCAGCCAAGGAATCCGGTGGCCCCACGAAAAGCGACCAGACGGGCGCCGCCACTGCCAACGCGCAGAAGCCGGTGGAGCGGATGACCGAGCTGGAGCTGCAGAAGCGCCTCGAGGAACGTGAAGAGAAGCAGTTCGCCGCCGCCGAGTTCGCACTGCGCCAGGCGATCCAGGACGTGCCCGAGCTTAGGAATCTCGCGGACAATCTTCTCATCGATCGCACGCCCGAGGGTCTGCGTATCCAGATCGTCGATCAAGAGAAGCGCTCGATGTTCCCGCTGGGCTCGGCCCAGATGGCCGACAATGCGCAGAAGCTCATGGCGCTGGTGGCGCTGGTGGTGCGCAAGCTGCCCAACAAGGTCTCGATCACGGGCCACACCGACGCGGCGCCCTATGCGTTCGGCCGCTACTACACGAACTGGGAGCTGTCCGCGGATCGCGCTAACGCAAGCCGCCGTGAGCTCGTGACCGATGGCGTGCCGGCCGAACGCATCGAGAAGGTGGTCGGCCTCGCTGATCGGGATCCGCTGCTGCCGGACGATCCTCGCGCGGCGAGCAATCGCCGGATCAGCATCGTCCTCTTGCGCGAGGCCAAGCTCGCGGCTTCAATGGGCGGCGAGACCCCTGCGGCCCAATAGGTCCTCGGGGCCTTGCGCCAGCCCCGATGCCTCGCCGATACTCGCGCGCCGTCCCGGGAGGCGGCGTACACTGACCGCTCACGGAGATATCGAGCTTCCCTGGGCCGGCGATCCGCCCGAGCCCTTCGCAACGCCCGAGTATTATCGCGGCGTACTCGTGCGGCGCGTGTTCGCCTACTGGGTCGACCTACTGCTCATCGGGCTGCTAGTTGCGAGTGCCTGGGTCGCGCTTTGGATGCTGACGATCATTAGCTTCGGATTGTTCTCGCCGCTGCTGCTGATGCTCGGGCTCATTCCCATATTTTACCACACGCTGACGATCGGCGGACCCCGCTCGGCGACACCGGGCATGAGCCTCACGGGCGTCGAGGTCCGCAGCTGGACAGGCGAACGCCCGAATTATCTGCAGGCCTTCGTGCAGACCATCCTGTTCTATGTCACGGTCTATCCGACTTGGTCGCTGGTCCTGCTCATCGCGCTCTTCAACGAACGTCGGCGCACGCTCCACGATATCCTCGCGGGCACGCTGGTGATCCGGCACCCTCCGGTCGCGGTGGTCTTGAGGGATCGATGAGACTGGCGCATCGCCACCGCCTTCGCACATAATGCTGGGTATGGGAATGCCGCGCATCAGCGCCGAGGGGCCGGAATGCGGGTAAAGGTCGAGCAGGACGTGCCGGAAGGCAATGGCAGCTATTCCCCGCGGGGTCGGGAAGCGGCGCCCGGGCTGCCGCTCGTCGCCTCGGCCTTGCGGCCGTTCTACCGTACCGCATCGCTGCCGTGTCCCTATCTCGACGGGCAGACCGAGCGGAAGCTGATCACCGAGATAAGCAACCACGATTCCTATGGGTTCTATAACGAGCTCTCTCGGGCCGGCTTCCGGCGTAGCCATCATCTGGCTTATCGCCCGGCCTGCGCCGGCTGTGCTGCATGCTTGCCAGTCCGAGTCGACGTGATGAATTTCGAAACCACGCGCTCGCTGCGCCGCACACTGAAGGCCAATCGCGATCTCGCGGCCCGATTCGTGCCGGCCCGCGCCACGACCGAGCAATACCGGGTGTTCTCCCGGTATCAAAGGTCGCGCCACGCGGAGAGCGACATGGCTTCGATGACCTACGGCGACTATCGCGCAATGGTAGAAGACAGCCCGGTGATGACCCTGTTGCTTGAGCACCGTAAGCCCGATGGCGGCCTCGTGGCGGCCTGTTTGGCCGATCTGCTCGATGACGGGTTGTCCGCGGTCTACAGCTTTTTCGACCCCGGCGAGGCGACGCGCAGTCCAGGAACTGCCATCATCCTGGAGCTTATCGAGGAATCGCGGCGGCGCGCGCTCCCCTACGTTTATCTCGGCTACTGGATCGGCGCGAGCCGCAAGATGGCTTACAAGACGCGCTTCCGCCCCCTGGAGGCGCTGACGTCCCAGGGCTGGGCGCCCATCTCGCAATAGCGCCAAGCCCGCTCCCGAGCCAGCCGATGCCGTCCCGCGGAACCGCCGAGCGCGACCCTCCCGTCGCAACCAATCATCCGATCGCGGACGAAGTGAAGTACAGCACCTGCTACATGTGCGCCTGCCGCTGCGGCATCAAGGTGCACCTGAAGGACGGCGGTATCCGCTTCATCGAGGGCAACCGCGACCATCCCGTGAACCGCGGCGTGCTCTGCGCGAAGGGCTCCTCCGGGATAATGCAGCACACCTCGCCGGCACGGCTCCGCAAGCCGCTCATGCGCGTGGGCGAGCGCGGGCGCGGCGAGTTCCGCGAAATCGAATGGGAAGAGGCGCTCGGAACCGCAGTCCAGTGGCTCGGAGCCATCCGGGCGCGCGATCCCAAGCAGCTCGCGTTCTTCACCGGCCGCGATCAGAGCCAGTCCCTGACGGGATGGTGGGCGCAGCAGTTCGGCACGCTCAACTACGCGGCCCACGGCGGCTTCTGCTCCGTCAACATGGCCGCCGCTGGGCTTTACACGATCGGCGGATCATTCTGGGAGTTTGGCGAGCCAGACTGGGAACGTACGAAATATTTCCTGCTGTTCGGCGTCGCCGAGGACCATGACTCGAACCCGATCAAGATCGGCCTCGGCAAACTCAAAGGCCGCGGCTCCAAGATAGTGTCGATCAACCCGATCCGCACCGGCTACTCGGCCATCGCCGACGAATGGATCGGCATCCGGCCGGGGACCGACGGACTCTTCGTGCTGTCGCTGATCCACGAGCTGTTGCGCGCGGGCAAGGCCGATGCGGACTACCTCGCACGCTATACCAATGCGCCGTGGCTCGTGATCGAGGAGCCGAATGCGGCCGATCAGGGGCTGTTTGCCCGCGGCAGCGATGGCGAGCCGCTGGTCTGGGACCGACGGCACGAGCGCTTGGCGAGCGCGGTCGATCCCGATGTCCTGCCGGCGCTGCGGGGTCCGCGCGCCCTCGCCGATGGCCGGCGCGCCGTGCCGGCCTTCGAGCTGCTGGCGTGGCGCTGCCTCGATCCACGCCATGCGCCCGAAGCGGTCGCGGAGGAGATCGGAGTTCCCGCCGCGACCATCAGGCGGATCGCGGCAGAGCTCGCACACGTCGCCTTCGAGGAGGCCATCGTCCTCGACCAGCCCTGGACCGACGGCCACGGGCGCCGCCACGCCAGCATGATCGGGCGGCCCATCGCCATGCACGCCATGCGCGGCATCTCCGCCCATTCCAACGGCTTCCACACCTGCCGCGCGATTCACGTGCTGCAGATGCTGCTGGGCGCCGTCGACACGCCCGGCAGCTTCCGCTACGAGCCGCCCTTTCCGCGCGACATCCCCCCACCGGGCAAGCCCGCGCGCCCGGCCAGCGCGGGCATGCCGCTCTCCGGTGCGCCGCTCGGGTTTCCGACGGGGCCGGAGGATTTGCTGGTCGACGCCGACGGCGCGCCCTTGCGCATCGATAAGGCTTTTTCCTGGGAAGCTCCTCTCGCCGCCCACGGCCTCCTGCAGCTCGTGATCGCCAATGCCTGCAAGGGCGATCCCTACCCGATCGATACGCTGTTCCTCTACATGGCGAACATGAGCTGGAACTCCGCGATGAACACCGCGGGAACCATGGGCATGCTCACGCAGCGCGATCCCGGTACCGGCGACTATCGGATCCCCCGCATCATCTATTCCGATGCCTACTACTCGGAGATGGTGGCCTACGCCGATCTGGTGCTGCCGGACACCACCTACCTCGAGCGGTACGACTGCATATCGCTGCTGGACCGGCCCATCAGCAGCGCCGATCACGCGGCCGATGCTATCCGGCAGCCGGTGGTGAAGCCGGACCGCGACGTGCGGCCGTTCCAGGACGTGCTCATCGACCTGGGCGCGCGGCTGAAGCTGCCGGGCTTCATTACCGTGGACGGCGCACCCAAATATCCGGGCCTCTATGCCGATTACATCGTCAATCACGAGCGCAAGCCCGGCGTGGGCCCTCTCGCCGGCTGGCGCGGCGCCAATGGCGGGCAAGAGGGTATCGGCGCGGTCAATCCCCGCCAGTTAGAGCGCTACATCGAGAACCAATGCTTCTGGCGTGGCGAAATTCCGGCCGAGGGCCGCTACTACAAGTTCGCCAACCGTGCCTATCTCGAGTGGTCTCACGCGATGGGCTTCCGCGATCATGGAAGGCCCGTGACGCTTCAGCTTTATAGCGAGGTCCTGCAGAAGTTCCGGCTTGCCGCCCGTGGCCACGGGCAGGTGCAACCGCCGCCGCAGCACCGCGAGCGCGTCGACATGTACTTCGATCCGTTGCCGTTCTGGTATGCGCCGCCCGATTGCGAGGGCGCCGACGACTATCCCGTGCACGCAATCACCCAGCGGCCGATGGCGATGTACCACAGCTGGGGCTCCCAGAATGCCTGGCTGCGCCAGATCCATGGCGAGAACCTCCTGCACGTTCACCGCGAGCGCGCGGCGGAACTCGGGGTCGCCGATGGCGATTGGGTGACCGTCACCAGCCCCTACGGCCGGATCACCGTGCGCGCGAAGCTGATGGATGGCGTCAATCGCGACACCGTCTGGACCTGGAATGCAATCGGCAAGCGTGCGGGTGCGTGGAACCTGGCGCCCGCTGCCCACGAGGCAACGCGCGGCTTCCTGCTCAATCACCTCATCACGGAGCTGCTGCCAGCGCGCGACGGCGGCTACCGCTACGCCAATGCCGATCCGGTGACGGGACAGGCCGCCTGGTACGACCTTCGCGTGAAGATCGAGAAGGCACCGGCTCCCGTGCAGCATTCCGAGCCCAGATTCGCGACGCTGCAGGCACCGCCGCTCCTCGCGCGGCCCGCGGTGCTGCGGTACGGTGAGAAATTTCGTCCGCCCAGGCCGGCTCGATGACGAGCCTACCATCGCATGCGGCACCCAAGCGCCTGGGGCTCGTCATCGACCTCGACATCTGCGTCGGCTGCCACGCCTGCGCGGTAAATTGCAAGCAATGGAACAGCGGCGGCGTTGCCGCGCCGCTGACGGACATCGATCCCTATGGGGCCGAGCCCCTGGGCGTGTGGTTCAATCGCATCCACAGTTTCGAGATCGGCGAGGGCGCGGCTGGGCGGACGGTGCACTTCCCCCGCTCGTGCCTGCACTGCGCGGAGCCTGCCTGCGTCACAGTCTGTCCCACTGGCGCCAGCTACAAGCGCGCCGAGGACGGCATCGTGCTGGTCGACGAGGACCTGTGCATCGGCTGCAAGCTTTGCTCCTGGGCGTGCCCCTATGGCGCGCGAGAGTACGACTACGACGCCGGCGTGATGAAGAAATGCACACTCTGCATCGACAAGATCTACAATACGACCCTTGAGGAGACGGCGCGCGTGCCCGCTTGCGTAGCGACCTGTCCGGCCTCGGCGCGGCATTTCGGCGATCTCGGCGATCCCGGCTCTGCCGTGTCCGCGCTCGTGCGCGAGCGCGGCGGCTATGACTTAATGCCGGAGCTCGGCTACGCCCCGACCAACAAATACCTGCCGCCGCGCCCGCGGCGTACCGCCTCCGCGGATATGGGTGCGCCGGCGGAGCTTGAGCCCGCGGTGCCCGCGGGAAGCGGTGGGTTCCTCGCCTGGATCGACCGGCTGCTCTCCGGCTGAGCCATGCATCCCGCGCTCTCGGTCATAGTGTTCACCACCGTCTCCGGGGCAGGCTATGGGCTTTTAGCCTGGCTCGGCCTCTGGGCGGTCGCGGGCGGGCTTCCAGCCGATCGCGGCCTTGCGGCCGCTTCGCTCACGCTCTCGCTGGGCGCGATCACGGCCGGCTTACTCTCCTCGACACTGCACCTGGGGCATCCCGAACGCGCTTGGCGCGCCTTTTCGCAGTGGCGGAGCTCGTGGCTCTCCCGCGAAGGCGTGGCGTCGGTCGCCACCTTCGCGCCGGCGCTCCTCTTCGCGCTCGGCTGGATCGTGTTCGGCAGCATCGGCGGCATCTGGGCATTCTTCGGCGCGCTCTCGGCGTTGGGCGCAGCTGTCACGGTCGTCTGCACCGCCCTCATCTACCAGTCACTCAAGCCGATCCAACGCTGGAGCAACGGCTGGGTGCTGCCTAACTATCTCGCGCTCGCGGCCATGACGGGTGTACTTTGGCTGATCGCGGTCCTCTCGGTATTCAACCGCGTCGATGGCCGCGTCTCGATCGTCGCTCTTGTCGCCATACCGTGCGCCGCCCTGCTGAAGCTCGGCTATTGGCGCTTCATCGACGGCACCCAAAGTTGCAGCGACGCCGGTACCGCCACCGGTCTCGGCAAGCTCGGTCGCGTACACCTTTTCGAGGCGCCGCATACCTCGGATAATTATCTCATGAAGGAGATGGGCTTCCGCGTCGCGCGCAGGCACGCGGCTAAGCTCCGGTGGATCGCACTCATTGCCGCCTTCGCCTTGCCTTTGCTGTTGACGGTCATGCTGCTGCTGCTGCCGGCGCGCTTGGCCCCATCCTGCGCGATCCCTGCGGCGCTGATCGCCACCCTCGGCGTCCTGGTGGAGCGCTGGCTGTTCTTCGCCGAGGCCAAGCATACCGTGACGCTCTACTACGGCGCCGAGCGAGCCTGACGGTCACTCCGCCCTTGCAGCGCCCCTGGCGCCCAGTGCGCGCAGGCAGTGGTCGACCCAGAGCTTCGTGAGCTTTTCCTCGACCGAGTTCTGCCCGAGGCGCGAGCGCAGCCCCGCGAAATCCACGGCATCCATATTTTGGTCCTGGTTGAAGCAGGAGAACACCGTGGTCTCGGCGCCGGTTTTGGGGTCGCGGTGCACCTGGAGGCACTGAGCGCAGATCTCCTTCATCATGCATTGCATCGGCGAGTTGATCGAAGCGATCGCTCTGTGCCCGCGCTTTAGGAACGGCGCCAAAACGCCGTGCCGGGCGCGCGCCACCGCCGCCATCATGCCGTCGGAGCCGATCGCGACGATGCGATCGACCTCGCTGAGCTTGATGTCGATCGGGCCGAGGCGGCCCTCGGCGTAGGCGACTATGGCGTCCACGATGTTCGCGACGGCGGTCTTGTCCCCGGGTCGGCCGGGCACGAAGCCCGGCGCCTCGTCGCAGCACCAGACCACGCTATCGGACGCTCTCTCGATCTCCTCCACCTTGTAGCGGTCCTGGTGCCGCTTGTAGCCCGCGAAGTAAAGCACGCGCGAGCCGGCGGCGCGCAGGCCCTGGCCGATGGAGAACAGCACGGCGTTGCCGAGCCCGCCGCCCGCGAGCAGGACGGTCTCGCCTCGCGGCAGTTCCGTCGGCGTGCCCGTGGGACCCATGAGGATCACGGGCTCGCCGGGCTTCAACAGCGTGCAGAGATCGGACGAGCCTCCCATCTCCAGCACGATCGTCGAGAGGAGTCCCCGATCTCGGTCGACCGCGGCGCCGGTCAGCGCCAGTCCTTCCATGGCGAGCGCGGTACCGTGGGTCCTGGCGGCAAGGGTTTCGAAATTCTGCAGACGATAGAACTGGCCGGGCTCGAAGACGCGCGCCGCCAACGGCGCGTGCACAACCACCTCAACGATCTGCGGCGTGAGCCGGTGCACCGCATGCACCGTCGCGCGCAGCTCGCCGTCGAGCCGGCGCACCAGGTCGTCGGCCGCCGGACGCGATGGCAGCCGACGCTCGAGCATCCGGCTCACGATGGGGTAGCCCTGCTTTGCGCTTGCCATGGCCTTCACGACGTTGCCCGCAAAGGAAGGATGCAGGTCGCCGAAAAAACTGATGGCGCGGCCGTCGCTTTGGATGCTGGTCAGGATCTGCGGCACCGCAGGTTTCGCCACCCGCTCGGGCGTCACCGGAGCGCCGGTCTCGTCCACCGCCTGAAAATACCGGCCGTCGATCTTGACGTGACCAGGATCTTCGCGATGCAGCACCGTATTGGGCTGCGTCCCCGCGGCCACCAGGATGCTGCGCGCGGGAAGCGTCACCCTTTCACCGGCGGCGCGCGAAAGCACCAGCGCCTTGGCGGCGCCGAACCGGTCGAGCTCGACTTCCTCGGGCGTGAGACCCTCGGCAAAGCGGATCCCCTCCTCCATCGCCTTCGCGACTTCCTCGTGATTGAGGGTGTAGCTGGGCGCGTCGATCAGGCGCCGGCGATAGGCGATGGTGACGCCGCCCCAACCGTCGAGCAGACCGGCGAACCGCGGCACCCTGCTTTCGCGCTTCGCGGCCTCGCGCTCGCCGCGGATCGCGCGCGCATGGGCAAGGAATTCCTCCGCGATCTCGCGATCTTCCGAGCTCCATTCCGCCCGCACGGCGGCCTCGCCGCGCTCCGCCGCCAGGATCTCGTAGCGGGCCAAGAATTTCTCTACCTGTACGACATAGTACGCGAGGGATTCCGTCGCGGTATCGATCGCGGTGAGACCGCCGCCGATCACCACCACCGGTAGCCGGATTTGCAGATTGGCGATGCTTTCGCTCTTGGCAGCGCCCGTAAGCTGCAGCGCCATGAGGAAATCCGAGGCCTGACGGACGCCGCGCGCGAGGCCGTTCTTCATGGCGATCACGGTCGGTTTGCCGGCACCGGCACAGAGCGCGATATGGTCGAAGCCGAGCGCGAAAGCGCTCTCCACAGTCATCGTGCCGCCGAAACGCACGCCGCCGTACATGGCGAACTCGCGCCGCCGCTCCAGCAGCAAACGGATCAGCTTGAGGAAATTCTTGTCCCAGCGGACGGTAATACCGTACTCGGCAACGCCGCCGAAGCCCGCCATGGTCCGTGAGCCCAGGGGCTCGCGCAGCTCCTCGACGTCGCGAATCGGCTTCATCGGATGGCGCTTGCCGCGCGCGTCGACGCCCGAGATCTCCGCCGCCAGCGGCTCGATCTTGAGTCCATCGATGCCGACGACCGCATGGCCGTCATTCATCAGGTGATGCGCGAGCGTGAAGCCCGCGGGACCGAGCCCGACCACCAGCACCTTGTAGCCCGTCGGCGCCTTCGGCAGCGGTCGCCGCAGATTGAGCGGGTTCCAGCGCGTGAGCAGGCTGTATATCTCGAAGCCCCACGGCAGGCTCAGCACGTCCTTGAGGGTGCGGGTCTCGATCTGAGGAATGTCGACGGGATCCTGCCTTTGATAGATGCAGGCCTTCATGCAGTCGTTGCAGATGCGATGCCCGGTCGCGGCCATCATGGGATTGTCGATGGCGGCAATCGCGAGGCCGCCGATGCTCCAGCCCTCGGCCTTGACCGAGTTGAGCTCGGAAACCTTCTCGTCGAGGGGGCAGCCCGCGAGCGTCACGCCAAACGTGGTCTTCTGGAACGCGCCAGTCTTCTTGTCCTTGAGTCCGCGGGAGCAGCTATCCTTGCCCTGGTTGTGGCACCAGATGCAATAGTTGGCGTGATCGAGCGCCGCCGTCAGATCCATACCGGGGTCCGTGAGCGCGAAGCCGTCGCGCGAGCGCGCATGCTCGACACCGAGGCGCAGCATGGTGACGCCGTGCTCCACCACCGTCTCCACGGGGATGAGATGCGTCATCTCGAGCTTGTGCGGCACCTTGAAGAGCACACCGCGGCCGTGCTTGGCCCGGCCCGCGCGCGACAGCGTCGCCCAGGCGGCGTAGCGCGCGGCGACCTCGAGGGCATGCGTGTGCTCCGCCTCCGCCGCCATCCAGCGCGAGACATGCGCGGCGTAACTGACCTCGGTCAGCGCCTCGCTCATCAATGCCTCGAGCTCGCGCCCGAGCGCCGGACCGTCGAGCGCGGCCGCTTGCTCGGGCGTCACGCCCTTGACTCCGCGGCGCTGCACGAAGAGACGCTTCACCTGGTAGAGCGGCGCCAGCGCATGATGCTGTGCCTGGTGCGCACGCACCTCCTCGCCGATACCGAAGAGATCGCCGACGAAATCCTCGAGATACGGCGCGAGATCGATCAGCAACTGTGAATGCGCCTTGGCCTCGAGCGCTTCGGGATCACGCCGCGCGGTCACCAGCCGGTTGTGGAGCTCCGCATTGCCTGCGGCCAGCCAAGCTACGAATGCCGCGTCAAGGCGCACCAGTCCATCGCGCCGGTACAGGTCCTCGAAGGCGAGATCGTGCTTGAGTTGCAGTTCGACGAGGGCCACCCGAAAGTCCAGACTGAGCGATGGGCCGACGCCTCCAAATGGCGCAGGCAAGTGGAGCAGCTCAATACCGCAAAGCCGCGCCGCTTATATATGATTTCGCCGCCGCCGTGCTATGCGCGGATCGCCGCATAACCCATTCAGAATCCCCATAAATTCTTGGGTTATTGCGAGGCCTATGATTTCCTGGAGCTATCGGCTCCTGCGTTCGCCCGCTCCAGTACGGCATTCAGCAGAACGGCGCAGCCCATGGCGAGGTCCGCGGGCTTGGCATCCTCGATCTCGTTGTGGCTGATGCCCCCGACGCAGGGCACGAAGATCATCGCGGTGGGCGCCACGCGCGCCATGTAGACGGCGTCGTGGCCGGCCCCGCTGATGATGTCCATGTGCGGGTAGCCCAGCTCCTCCGTCGCCCGGCGCACGCTCGCGACGCAGGTCTCGTCGAAGGGGGTCGGCGGGAAATACCAGAACTCCTTCACCTCGGCCTCGAGGCCAATCGCGGCCGCGATTTCCGCGCAGGCCGCGCGCAGCTCCTGGTCCATCTGCGTGAGCACGGCATCGTCGGGATGCCGGAAATCCACCGTGAAGAACACGCGGCCCGGGATCGTATTGCGGGAATTCGGGCTCACCTGCACGAAGCCGACCGTGGCGCAGGCGTGGGGCGAGTGCGCGAGGCCGATGCGGTTCACCGCATCGATCATGCGGGAGCTCCCGAGCAGCGCGTCGCGGCGCTTGCGCATGGGCGTCGGGCCCGCGTGCGCCTCCTGCCCGGTCACCGTGATCTCGTACCAGCGCTGGCCCTGGGCTCCCGTGACCACGCCGATGGCCTTCTGCTGATCCTCGAGGATCGGCCCCTGCTCGATGTGTGCCTCGAAATAGGCCGTGACTTTGCGGCCGCCCACTGGCTCTGGGCCCGCGAAGCCGATGCGCTCGAGCTCGGCGCCGAGCGTCACGCCGGACACGTTGTCCGGCCGCTCCAGCCCGTAGGCAAGGTCGAACACTCCCGCGAACACGCCGGAGCCCACCATGGGGGGCGAGAAGCGCGAGCCTTCCTCGTTGGTCCAACAGACCACCTCGATGGGTGCCTCGGTCTGGTAGTCGAGATCGTTGAGGGTGCGCACCACCTCGAGCCCCGCGAGCACGCCGTAGACGCCATCGAAGCGGCCGCCGGTCGGCTGCGTGTCCAGGTGGCTGCCAGTCAGCACCGGAGCGAGCTTCGGGTTCCGTCCGGGCCGCCGTGCGAAGATGTTACCCATGCGGTCGACGCGGACGGTACAGCCCGCGTCCTTGCACCAGCGGATGAAGAGCTCGCGGCCCGCCTTGTCGAGATCGCTCAGCGCAAGCCGGCAGACGCCGCCTTTCTCGGTGGCGCCGATCCGCGCCATCTCCATCAGCGACTGCCAGAGCCGATCGCCGTTGATACCGAGATTGCGCATGCGAAGACCTTTCCGGGTGGGAAACCGGATGTCGCTATAGTGGATGCGCTCCGAAAGGACAATCCCGGTCTAGAGACCGAGCGCGCGCAGCGCGGGCTTTGCCGCCTCGATCCAGCGCCGTTGCTCGGAAGTCTCTGGGACGGACACGCCCCGACTCTTGCTGACGGTGTGGAAGGCCTCGATCGGCTCGAACCCGAGTGCGACCAGGAGGGAGCACGCCAGCAAACCCGAGCGGCCGACGCTCTGCCGGCAATGTATCCCGACGCGGCTGCCGCGGCGCAGCGTGACGGCGATCTCGCGCAGCACGGGTGCAATCTCCGCCGTGGAGCCTGGCACGCCGAAATCGACGATCGGCAGCGCGATGAACTCGAGACCCGCCTCCCTGCAGACGTCACCTTCGCGCTCGATGCCCAGCGACCTGAGCTCGCCTTCCTCCATCAGGCAGACGACGGTCTCGATCCCCGCCGAATGCCAGTCCTCGACCGTGGCTTGCAGCACCGGCCCGGACGCTGGGCGGAGCAGTATCGCCAATCGGCCGGGTGTCCGCGTTGCGATCCAGAATATGCCGGCGGTGTGCGGGATAGCGTCCATGTTCACCTCGAATCTTGGCACTGGCCGCACGGATGTCACCACACCATTCCCGCAAGCGCCGAGAGTTGCCGCTGCTACTCTGAGTGAGAGTGCTGGAGAGGCTCCCTCGCCCAGCTACGCCACCCCGCCATCGACAACGATGGTCTGGCCAGTTACCAGCGTCGCGCCCGTGCACAGGAAGAAGATCACCTCGGCGATGTCCTCGGGCTTGCAGACCCGGCGGAGCATGGCCTTGCTGGCGTAGTCGCGCTTGCGCTCCTCAGGCCACGCCTTCGTCCAGGGTGACTCGACAAAGCCCGGCGCCACCGCGTTGACGCGCGCCTCGGGCCCCAGGACCCGGGCGAGGCTGCGGGTGAGGTTGATGAGGCCGGCCTTGCTCGCGCCATAAGCGACGCTGCTGCCGACGATCCCCAGACCGGCGACGGAGGCGGTGTTGCAGACCGCGCCACGCGCCTTCTTGAGAGCAGCAGCGGCGGCGTGGGTGCAGCGGAATGGACCGATCAGATTGGTCGAGAGGATGGTATTCCAGAACTCCTCAGTCATGGCATCGAGGTCGTTGAACTCAATGGGCTTGGTGGTCGCGGGCGTGCCGGCATTGTTGACGAGGTAGTCGAGCCGGCCGAGCCGGTCGATCACGTCGCTCACCATCCGCTCTGCCTCGCCGGCTTTGCCGACATTGCCGGGGGCGCGGATGACGCGGTGACCGGCGGCCTTGAGCCGTTCCGCCTCCTGGGTACCGCGGGAATCCTCAGGAAGATGGTTGATTGCGACGGTGGCGCCCCCACGCAAGAACATCTCGGCCGTCGCAAGGCCAATGCCGGAGGCGCCGCCGGTGACGAGCGCGGTCTTGCCGGTCAGGTCGATGGTGATCATCCGAGGCGCCTTCTCCTAGTATCCGAGCGCGAAACCGTCCTTGCGTGGATCGGAGCCGCCCAGAAGCACGCCACGCGCATGATCGATCCAGATCGCCTGGCCGGCGCCGTGGGGCTTCACGAGCTGATCGAGTTCGTGGCCACGGCGCACGAGATCGTCGGCGATTTCCTCGTCGATCGTCGCTTCCAGCTGGAGCTTGCCCTCCAAGGCAAAGCTGCGGGGCTGCTCGAGGGCGGCCTGCACGTCGAGGCCGCGGTCGAGCACGTGCATGAGCAGCATCGCGTGCCCGGTCGCCTGATAGTTCCCGCCCATCACGCCAAACGGCATCACCGCGCGGTCGTCCTTCACCAGCATGCCCGGGATAATGGTATGGAGCGGTCGCTTGCGCGGTCCGATCGCGTTGGGATGGCCCGGGATGGTGCGGAACATGTGGCCGCGGCTGTGCAGGAGAACGCCGGTCTTGGGCGCGGTGATGCCGGAGCCGAAATCGTGGAACAACGAGTTGATGAACGAGATCGCGTTGCGGTCGCGGTCGACGACCGTGAGATAGACCGTGTCCTTGTGCTCGGGCTCGTCCCAGTCAACGGGCGCGGTCGCGCGATCGAGCTTGATCTTCGCCCGTGTACGTTCGGCGCGCGCGTCCGACAGGAATTCCTCGACCGAGATGGTCATGCTCCGGGGATCGGCGAAATAGCCGTCGCGCGCGCGATAGGCCGCCTTGGTGGCCTCTGCCAGCAGGTGATGGCGGTCGGCATCGCTCCATTTTTCGTCGCCGAGCCCGTAGGCCTCGAGCGTCCGCAGGATCATGAGCGCGGCCAGGCCCTGCCCGTTGGGTGGACACTCATAGACGCGGTAGCCGCGGTAAGGCGCCGAGATCGGCGTCACGTACTCGCCCTCCGCGGCCGCGAAGTCTTCCTCGGTGTGAAGCCCGCCGAGCTCGCGCAGCTTGGCGACCATATCCGCCGCGACCGGGCCTTCGTAGAACGCTTTCGGTCCGCTCCGTGCGATCCTCCGGAGAGTCTCGGCCAGGAGCGGCTGACGGTGCAGGTCGCCGATGCCCGGGGGCTCGCCCGCGAGCAGGTAAATCTCGCGGCTCGCGGGATCGCACCGCAGCTTCTCCGCGCCGATCGCCCAGTCGAAGGCGACCCGCGGCTCGATGCGTACGCCCTGTTCCGCTGCGCGGATGGCTGGCAGAAACAGCTCGGCCACGTCCTTGGTCCCGTGGTCCTGGACCAGTCGAAACCACGCGTCGATCGCGCCGGGCACGGTGACGGAATGCGGAGACCGGATCGGTATCTCCGTGAAATCACGGTCGCGGTACCAGGCGAGCTCCGCGGCCTTCGGCGTACGCCCGGAGCCGTTGTAGGCTACGGGCAGGCCCGCCTTCGGTGCATAAAGCACGAAGCAGTCGCCGCCGATTCCGGTCATCGCCGGCTCGACGACCGCCAGCAGAGCCGCCGCTGCTACCGCCGCGTCGACGGCATTTCCACCCGATTTCAGCGTCTCGATCGCCGTCAGGGTCGCCAGGGGATGCGAGGTCGCCGCCATGGCTTCGCCGGCCACCGCCAGCGAGCGGTTGGGATAGTGGAAATGCCGCATCAACGAGCTCATATGTGGGTGAAAGACGTCACGCTTGTCGCGTACTGTCGCATTGTCCTACCTTCGGGGTCAATTGCCGGTCCGGCCGCACCTTGAGGGGTCTCCGAATCATGATGAACGCCTACATCTACGACGGCTTGCGCACCCCGTTCGGCCGCCACGCCGGCGGATTGGCACCGGTCCGGCCCGACGACCTTCTTGCGGACGTGATCAAGGCTCTGATCGCGCGCAACCCCTTCAAGCCCGAGACCTATGAGGACTCGGTCATGGGCTGCACGAATCAGGCGGGCGAGGACGCGCGCAACGTGGCGCGCCACGCGGCCCTGCTTGCGGGCCTGCCGACCTCGATCGGCGGCATCACGGTGAACCGGCTCTGCGGCAGCGGGCTCGCTGCGATCTGCGATGCCGCTCGTGCCGCGAGCAGCGGCCAGGGCGAGCTCTTCGTTGCCGGCGGTGTCGAGAGCATGAGCCGCGCGCCCTTCGTAATGGCGAAAAGCGAGAGCGCTTATGCCCGCGAGGTCCGGGTGTTCGATTCCACCATCGGCGCCCGCTTTCCCAATCCGAAGATCGCCAAGAGCTTCGGCCAGGACACCATGCCCGAGACCGCCGACAACGTCGGCCGCGACCTCGCGATTTCCCGGGAATCCTCGGACCGCTTCGCGCTGGGGTCTCAGGAGAAATACGCCAAGGCGAAGAACGCGGGCTTCTTCGAGGCGGAAATCGCCGCGGTGAGCGTGCCCGGCGCCAAGAAGGGCACCGAGACCGTGGTCGCGGTCGACGAGCATCCGCGCCCCAACACCACGCTCGAGCGCCTGCAGCAACTGAAACCGCTGTACCCCAACGGTGTTGTCACCGCGGGAAATGCCTCCGGCATCAACGACGGCGCGGGCGCGCTCATCGTGGGGACACGCGAGGTCGGCGAGAAAGCCGGCAAGGCGCCGATGGCGCGAGTGGTGTCCGCGGCGATTGCCGGCGTCGAGCCGCGCGTCATGGGCCTGGGCCCGGTGCCGGCGTCGAAGAAAGCGCTCGAGCGCGCGGGGCTCTCGCTCAAGGACATGGACGTGATCGAAATCAACGAAGCCTTCGCGACGCAAGTGCTGGGCTGCCTGAAGCTATTGGAGCTTCCGGAGGACGATGCCCGCGTCAATCCGAATGGCGGTGCCATCGCCGTGGGTCATCCGCTGGGCGCTTCGGGAGCGCGTATCGCGCTGACGGCCATTCGCGAGCTCCACCGCCGCAATGGGCGATACGCGCTCGTCTCCATGTGCATCGGCGTGGGCCAGGGGATTGCGGCCGTCCTGGAGCGCGTGTAATCCGCATCCCGGATCGTCCATGAGTCCCCATGACGGCGGCACTGCCGCCCTGAGCTTCCCGTATGCGGTAGCGCCAGCACCCGGTGCGGTCACCCCGGCGGCACCCGGCATCGGCTGGCTCCGCATGCCCCTCCCGTTCGCGCTCGATCACATCAACCTGTGGCTCCTCGAGGAGAGTAGTGGCTGGGTGATCGTGGACACCGGACTCGATACCGAGGTGACGAAACGGCATTGGGACGAGGTCCTCAGCCATGCGCTCGGCGGCAAGCCGGTGACCCGGTTGCTGGTCACGCATTTCCATCCCGACCATATGGGGCTCGCGGGCTGGCTCACCCAGAAGCTGAAAGCGCCGCTCTGGTGCACCGAGACCGAGTGGCTGTTCGCGCGCATGCTGTGCCTCGACGACACGCCGGAATTCGTCGCAAACGCGCTCGAATTCTACCGGAGGACCGGAATCGACGAGCAGACCCGCACGATTTTCGCGGGTCGCGGCAATACCTATCGGCAGCGCGTGAGTCCGGTCCCCTACCGCTACCACCGCCTGAGCGACGGCTCGGCGATCCGGATCGGCGAGCATGATTGGCAAGTGATCGTGGGCCGCGGCCATGCACCCGAGCACGCCTGCCTCTATTGCCCCGACCTCGACGTGCTGATTGCCGGCGATCAGGTGCTCCCGAAGATATCGCCCAACGTAAGCCTCTGGCCGCAGGAGCCTGAGGGGGATCCCCTCGCGCTTTATCTTGTCTCGCTCGAGAAGATCAAGTGCAGTGTGCCCGATAGCACGCTGGTGCTGCCCTCCCACGGGCTGCCCTTCCGCAGCCTGCATACCCGGATCGATCAGCTTTCCCGGCATCACGAGCTGCGCCTTGCCGAGGTGGAGGCCGCCTGCGGCGAGCCGCGCACCTGTGCTGAGATCGTCCCGGTCCTGTTCCGGCGCGAACTCGATGCGCACCAGCTCGGCTTCGCGATCGGCGAGACGCTGGCGCATCTGTATCATCTCGTAAACAAGGGCCGCTTGCGCCGCGCGCAGCGTTCCGACGGAGTGTACATCTACCGCCGGACGGCATCCTGAGCTGTCGTCCCATAAGATGCCGCATCAACCAGTGGACCTTCCTCTGCGCCAGGGCGGGTCGAGCGCCAGGATCTGTGCGTAGACGGGGCAGCGCGGCACGTGCGCGCCACCGAGATAGCCGAGACTCATCAGAAACTCTCCCACGATCTCGCCGCCCGTGAAGCGGAACGTCTGCTTGAAGAGCTTGACCCATTCCGGCTTGGAGAGTGGATGGTGCCGGTCGAGCCAATCCGCAAAAGAGCCATGCTCGTCCCGGATCTTCTGCAGGCGCCGCGCATTCTCGATGGCTGCCTCGATCTTGAGGCGGTTACGGATGATCCCGGCGTCGCCTAGGAGCCGCTTGACGTCCGGCGCGCCGAAACCGGCGACGGTATCGATGTCGAATTCCCGGTAGGCCTTCCGAAATGCCGCGCGCTTGTTGAGGATCGTGAGCCAGGAGAGGCCAGCTTGGTTGATCTCCAGAACCAACCGCTCGAAGAGCACGCCGTCATCCCGCGAAGGGAAGCCGTATTCGGTGTTGTGATAGGGCCCGTGCACAGGATGGTCGGGCGCCGCGGCGCAGTAGCTTGCTGCCATGTCAGGGTTGCCTGAAGCTCCAGATGTCAGACGACGCGATGAGATAGAGAATACTCCAAAGCACCGCCGCAACGCCCGTTGTGATGAGCGCCTTGAGGCGGAGGCGCGGATTGGCGGGCGCGCCGGCTCGCTCGCCCATCTCGTCGTCCGCGGGCCGCACCCCCCAGGGCAGAATCGTGAATATCACCAGCCACCAGATCACTACGTAGGACGCGATGCCCGTGAACCAGTTCATCGGCGCTCAGGTCTGCTCTAGCTCGATGAGCGTGCCGCAGAAGTCTTTCGGGTGCAGGAACAGCACCGGCTTGTCGTGAGCGCCGAGCTTGGGCTCGCCGTCGCCAAGCACGCGAGCGCCCTGCGCCTTGAGGCGGTCACGCGCCGCCCGGATATCCGTTACCTCGTAGCAGATGTGATGCATGCCGCCCGCGGGATTGCGCTCGAGGAAGGCGCGAACCGGCGATGCTCCACCGAGCGGCTCCAGGAGCTCGATTTTGGTGTTCGGAAGCGTCACGAACACCACAGTGACGCCGTGGTTCGGCAGAGCCTGCGGTTCCGAGACAGTTGCGCCCAGTGAATCGCGGTAGACCGCTGCTGCCGCAGCCAAGCTCGGGACGACGATTGCCACATGGTTGAGGCGTCCAATCATGGCAACACCCTGATCATCAGATCCGAACGACGTGGATATCGGTCACCGGACGCTTGCCGCTCCAGGCCTTGAGCCGCCGGCGGACCGCAATCCGGGCGGCCTCCGTCACGGCGGCATCGTCACGCCGCTCGCGCGGGCTCAACCCCTCGATTGCGCGGCCCACATCCGCCCCCAGCGCCGCCAGCTCTTCGGCGTCGGTCTCGCCCACGCCTTGCAGCGTAATCCGCGGATCCGCCAGCAAAGCGCCGGTGCGGTCGAGCACCAGGGTCGCGACCGCGGCGCCGTTGAAGGTGAGCCGTCGCCGGCTCTTCCAGCTCTCGCTGTCGAGCGAAATCAGCCGCGTGCCGTCGAGCGCGAGGCGGCCTGTCTGCACCTGCCCGATGATCGCGGCGGGGCGCGGCCCCAGTCGCACCATGTCGCCGTTCAGCGCCAGAATCGCCTGCTGCACCTGACAGGACTCCGCCAGAGCCACGTGCGCCCGCAGGTGCCTCGCCTCGCCGTGGACGGGTACCGCCACCTGTGGACGGACCATCTGATACATGCGCTGCAGCTCCTCCTGAGCGGGGTGACCCGACACATGCACAAAGTGATCCTGCTCCGTCAGGATCTCGACGCCGAGATGCGTGAGCTTGTTGTGCAGGCGATTGATCGCCCGCTCGTTGCCGGGAATGATCCGCGACGAGAAGATCACGGCGTCGCCGGGCTCGAGCACGATGTGCGCGTGGTCGTCGTCGGCGATGCGCGAGAGCGCCGAGCGCGGCTCGCCCTGGCTTCCTGTGCAGATCAGCAAGACCTTGTCGCGCGGCAAATAGCCCGCCTCCTCCTCGGTCAGGAACCGGGGTACGTCCTGCAAATAGCCGGTCTCGCGGGCCGCCTGCTCGATGCGCCAAAGCGAGCGTCCGACCAGCGCGGCCTGTCGGTCGTGTTTCGTCGCCGCCGCCGCGATCGATTGCAGGCGTGCCACGTTGCTCGCGAAGCACGCTACCGCCACGCGGTTTCTGCACTGGCCCACCAGCGCCTCGAGAGAGCGGCCCACCGCAGCCTCGGACCCCGCTTCTCCCGACCGCAAGGCATTGGTGCTGTCGCAGACCAGCGCCAGCACACCTTCCTCGCCGAGGCGCCGCAGGGCCGTCTCGTCCGCCGTCGGTCCCACCAGCGGATCGGGATCGAGCTTCCAGTCGCCGGTGTGCAGCACGATCCCGGCCGGCGTGCGCACCACCACCGCGTTCGGCTCGGGGATCGAGTGCGTAAGGGTGATGAGCTCGAGCTCGAACGGCTTGATCGAGAACTTGCTGGACATCGGGATCTCGACGATGGGCACTGTCGTCTCGAGCTTGGTCTCCACCAGTTTCTGGCGCAGTAGATGCGCGGTGAAGGGCGTCGCGTAGACCGTGGTCTTGAAGCGCGGCCAGAGATACTGGATCGCACCCAGGTGATCCTCGTGCGCGTGCGTCACCACGATGCCCACGAGATCGCTACGGCGCTCCTCGATGAACCGGGGGTCGGGCATGATCACCTCGAGCCCCGGCATGGTCTCGTCGGCAAAAGAGATGCCGCAATCGACCATCAGCCATCGGCCGCCGTAGCCGTAGAGATTGAGGTTCATGCCGATCTCGCCGGCGCCACCCAACGGCAGGAACACCAACTCGTCCGGCCGATTCGGGATCTCCAGAGCGGCGGTTGAGGCGGCCTTCGTGTTGGGTGGGCTCACGCAGTGTTTCGCCGATGGATGATCCGCAGGCCCCAGAGCGTCAGATCGGGGTCGATGCGCTCGATGACGTCGGTGACGCCATCGAAGACCGGCGCGAGCCCGCCTGTCGCGATGACGTGCATGGGCTCGCCGAACTCCCGCTTGATGCGCGTGACGATGCCCTCTACGAGGCCCACGTAGCCCCAGTAGATCCCGGACTGCATGCAGTCAACGGTGTTCTTTCCGATGGTCTTCTCGGTCCGGCGGATGCGGACGCTCGGGAGCTTTGCGGCGGCGAGGTGCAGAGCTGTGAGCGACAGGTTGACACCCGGCGCGATCGCCCCGCCGCAATAGTTCCCGGCCCGGTCCACCACGTCGAAGGTGGTGGCAGTACCGAAATCGACTACGATCAGCGGCCCCTTGTACCGGTCCTGGGCGGCAACGGTGTTGATGAGACGATCAGCGCCGACTTCCTCTGGCCGGTCGACGAGCGCCTGCGCGCCAATATCGACGCCGGAATCGCCGACCATCAGGGGCTCGGTTCGGCAGTAGCGCCGGCAGAGGGTCAGCAAGCTGAAGTTCGCCTCGGGCACCACGCTGCCGATGATCGCGCCGGTGAGCTGCTTCCGGTTCAACCCCTCGAGGTCGAGCAGATGATCGAGCCAGACCACATACTCGTCCGCCGTCCGCTTGGGATCGGTCGAGGCGCGCCAGGATCCGCGCAGCGTATCCCCGTCCCAGACCGCGAAGACGGTATTGGTATTGTTGGCGTTGATGGCGAGCAGCATCAGGGTCCTCCCGCTCAAGCGGCCGCCGGGAAGATCTCGCCGGCGGCAATCCGACGCGGACCCGCTGCGGTTTCGACCAACAGCACGCCGTTCCGGTCGAGGTCGACGAAGCGGCCTCGGAAGCTTTCTCGGGGCAGCCGCACGCTCACGGTGCCACCGAGCCCATAGGCTCGTCCCAGCCATGCCGCCCGTATGGGCGCGAAGCCCTCGGAAAGCCAACGAGCCGTCTGGCGTTGAAACGCCGGGACGAGTCTTGCCAAGAGGACATCGACATCGATCGTACCGGCCCCGGCTGCCGCCAAGGACGTCGAAGGCCACGTCGTCCCGGTCGGATGGGTCGCGACATTGACGCCGACCCCAGCCACTAGCCAAGTGAGGCTGTTGTCCTCTGCGGCTGTGGATTCCAGCAGGATCCCGGAGACCTTGGCGTCGTCGATCAGCACGTCGTTCGGCCATTTGTATCGAAGCTCGCGCTCCGGCGGCAGCTCTGCGATGATGGTCTCACCCACGGCGAGCGCGGCCACGAAGCCGAGCTGTGCTGCTTCGGCGGCCGAGCACCGCGGACGCAAGATCACACTGAGATAGAGGTTTCCCGGTGGCGAGATGAAGCCATTGCTGCCGCGGCCGCGGCCCGCGGTCTGCTCGACCGCCGTAACGATCGTCCATTCCGCCGCGCCTGCATCCGCCAGGCGCTTCGCCTCGTCGTTGGTGCTGCCGAGCCTCTGGTAGCGCAGCAGGCGGGGGGGTGCTGGCGCCGGACCCGCCGTCATCCCGCGAACAGCGTTGCCGCCGCGGCGCCCGCGCTGTCGGCCAAGGGTGCGGGATAGACGAAGAACAGCAGGATCAGCACCGCCGCTAGACCGAGCACCGTTCCCACCACGGGATTCACAGGCCGGTCGAAGCCTGGCGCAGGCTCGTCGAAATACATGACCTTCACGATGCGCACATAGTAGTAGGCGCCGACCACGCTCGCGAGCACGCCGATGACCGCGAGGCCGTAGAAGCCGGCGTCAATCGCGGCCAGGAAAATGTAGAATTTCGCAAGGAAGCCCGCGAGCGGCGGAATGCCCGCGAGCGAGAACATGAATATCGCCATGGCCAGCGCGAGGCCCGGTTGGGTGCGAGCGAGGCCGCTCAGATCCGAGATACCCTCGACCATCCGGCCCTGCCGCTGCATGCAGAGGATGACGCCGAAAGCGCCGAGGGTCATGAGGGCGTAGATCGCCATGTAGAAGAGAATGCCACGCACACCCGCCTCGCCGCCTGGCGCGCCGCTGGTCGCAAGCCCGATCAGCGCATAGCCCACGTTGGCGATGGAGCTGTAGGCCATCAGGCGCTTGATATTCTGCTGATTGATCGCGGCAAGGGCACCCAGGATCATGGAGGCGATGGAGATCGCCCAGATCACCTGCCACCAGTCACCGACCAGCCGTCCGAACGGGTCCACCATCACGCGGACGAACAAGGCGACCGCCGCGGTCTTAGGCGCCACCGCGAAGAACGCCGTCACAGGTGTGGGCGCGCCCTCGTAGACGTCCGGCGTCCACATGTGGAAGGGCACTGCCGAGACCTTGAAGGCCAGACCCACGATGATGAAGATGATGCCGAAGAGGAGGCCGATGGAACCAGCGCCGCCGCTCTGGAACGCCTGCTGCAGCGGCTCGAACCCGGTCGCGCCGGCGAAGCCGTAAACCATCGATGCCCCGAACAGCAGCATACCCGACGCGAGCGCACCCAGGACGAAGTACTTGAGGCCCGCCTCGGTCGATCGCACGGAATCGCGGTCGAAGCTCGCGACCACGTAGAGCGCGAGGCTTTGGAGTTCGAGACCGACATAGAGCGAGATCAGGTCGTAGGCCGAGATCATCATCATCATGCCGGCGGTCGCCAGCAGGATGAGGACGGGGAACTCGAACCGGGCGATTTGCTGGCGCCGGTTGTAGTCGAGCGCCAACAGCACCGAGAGTGCAGAGCCCGCCAGTACGATGATCTTCATGAAGGCGCCGAATCCGTCGGTGATGAACATGCCGTTGAGCGCGACTTGGCGCGCGGCACCGACCTTCAGCACCAGGCCGATTGCGGTCACGAGGCTGGCTACCGAGAGCCACGAAACGAGCGCAGTGCTCCGCTCGCCGCGGAACGCGCCCAGCATAAGCAACGCCAGCGCAGCCACGCCCAGAAAGATCTCTGGAAGCGCCGGGAGGAAGTTTGGAACGGCGACGGCCGGCATGTATTTCTCCGCTTCCCGGCTAGCGCTGGGCCAGATGCTGATGCACCGGCCCGCCAGCGGCCGCGGGCACCCGCTCCATCACCCGAGCGATCGACGCCTGCATCGGCTTCAGGAACGAGTTGGGATAGATCCCCATCCACAGCACGACTGCGATCATCGGCACGAAAACCGCGATCTCGCGCCAATGCAGATCGGCCATCCTGCGCACGTCCTCGCGCGTGATCTTCTCGAAGATGATGCGCCGGTAGAGCCAGAGCATGTAGGCTGCGCTCAAGATGATGCCGGTGGTCGCAAGGAACACAACCCAGGTGCTGGCCCGACTGGTCTGGCCCGCCTCGAAGGCGCCCACAAGCGCCAGGAACTCGCCGACGAAGCCGCTGGTGCCGGGCAATCCGACCGAGGCGAGCGTGAACACCATGAAGCAGAAGGCGTATTTCGGCATGTTGTGCACGAGTCCGCCGTAGCGCGCGATCTCGCGGGTGTGGAGCCGATCGTAGACCACGCCGACGCACAGAAAGAGCGCCGCCGAGACCACGCCGTGGCTCAGCATCTGAATCATCGCGCCCTGCAGGCCTTCGGCAGTCACGGTGAAAATCCCCATGGTGACGATACCCATGTGCGCAACGGAGGAATAGGCGATGAGCTTCTTCATGTCGTCCTGGGCGAGCGCCACCAGCGAGGTGTAGATGATCGCCACCACGCTCAACCCGAAAATCAGCGGCGCGAATGTCCCGGAGGCGTCGGGCATCATCGGCAGAGAGAACCGGATGAAGCCGTAGCCGCCCATCTTCAGCAGCACGCCCGCCAAGATCACGGAGCCCGCGGTCGGCGCCTCCACGTGGGCGTCAGGCAGCCAGGTGTGCACCGGCCACATCGGCACCTTCACCGCAAAGGATGCGAAGAATGCGAGCCAGAGCCACGCCTGGACCGACACCGGGATCTGCGAATTCAGCGCGGTCGGCACGTCGGTCGTTCCCAGGAGGATATAGATCTCCAGGATCGCCAGGAGCATCAGCACAGATCCCAGCAGCGTGTAGAGGAAGAACTTGAAGGCGGCGTAGACCCGCCGGGGCCCGCCCCATACGCCGATGATCAGGTACATCGGTATCAGCACGCCCTCGAAGAACATGTAGAACACGACGAAATCGAGGGCGCAGAACATGCCCACCATCATCGTCTCGAGGACGAGGAAGGCGATCATGTACTCCTTGACGCGCGTGGTGATCGGCGCCCAGCTCGCGATCACGCAGATGGGCGTGAGGAACGTCGAGAGCAGGACGAAGAACAGCGAGATGCCGTCGACGCCCATGTGGTAGCTGATGTTGTACTGCGGGAGCCAGCGCGCGTGCTCGACGAACTGGAAATCCGCGGTGCCGGGATCAAACAACCACCAGAGGTAGACCGAGAGCAGGAAGGTCGCGAGCGAGGTCCAGAGCGCGATCCAGCGGGCGTTGTCGGCGACCTTCTCCGCGGCGCCGCGCAAACCCAGGATGAACAGCACGCCGACGATCGGCAGGAAGGTAGTCAGGCTCAGGAGCGGCAGATCGCGCATCGCGCCCTCACCGCACCTGGAAAGCCTGGAACGCGAGATACCACGACACCAGGATCACCACGCCGATCAGCATGGCAAAGGCGTAGTGATAGACGTAGCCGGTCTGGAGCCGGCTGGTGCCGACCGAGGCTCGTTGGGTCGTCGCGGCGAGACCGTCCGGGCCGAGCCCGTCGATGACCGCGCCATCCCCTCCCTTCCATAGGCCGAAGCCCACCAGCATCGCGCCGCGCACGAAGACGAAGTCGTAGAGCTCGTCGAAGTACCACTTGTTGAGCAGGAACAGGTAGAGCGGCCGGAACCGCTCGGCCGCTGCCGTCGCGAGGCCCGGCCGATAGATATAGGTGAGATACGCTACTCCGATCCCCACGAGCGCCACGATCAGCGGCAGGTACGACACCCAGGCAGGTACGTGATGCGCGCCTTCGAGGCTACCGTGGGCGGGCAAGACCAGGATGGACTCCCGCCAGAACTGCTCGCGCCCCTCGCCCACGAAGAAATCAAAACCCAGAAAGCCCGCAGCCACTGCGCCCGCCGCCAGCACGATCAGCGGCAGGATCATAACCGGCGGGGATTCATGGACATGATGCATGGTCTCGTGGTCGGCGCGGGGCTCACCGTGGAACGTCAGGAACAGGAGCCGCCACGAATAGAACGCCGTCAGAAATGCGGCGAAGGTGCCGAGGACGAACGCATAGAGGCCGACGCCGGTTCCGGAGGCCCAGGCCGCCTCGAGAATGACGTCCTTCGAGTAGAACCCCGAGAAGCCGAACACGCCGGGGATGCCAATCCCGCCCAATGCCAGGCTGCCGATCCACATCAGGACGTAGGTGATCCAGATAAGCCGCCAGAGCCCACCCATCTTGCGCATGTCCTGCTCGCCTGACATGGCGTGGATCACCGAGCCCGCGCCCAGGAACAGCAGCGCCTTGAAGAAGGCGTGGGTCATGAGATGGAAGATGGCGGCGGAATAGGCGGAGACGCCGGCGGCGAAGAACATGTAGCCGAGCTGGCTGCAAGTCGAATAGGCGATGACCCGCTTAATGTCGGTCTGGGTGACACCCACGGTCGCGGCGAAGAGCGCGGTGGTCCCGCCGATCACCACGACCACCGCGAGCGCCGTCGGCGCGTATTCGAAGAGCGGCGACAACCGCGCCACCATGAAGACGCCGGCGGTCACCATGGTCGCGGCATGGATCAGCGCCGAGACCGGCGTCGGGCCTTCCATCGCGTCGGGCAACCACGTGTGCAGGCCGATCTGCGCGGATTTCCCCATCGCACCCACGAACAGCAGGATGCAGGTGACGGTTAGCGCCGGCACCTGCCAGCCCAGGAAGTTCATGGTGCCGCCAGCCTGGTTGGGCGCCTCGCGGAACACCTCGTCGAAATGCAGTGTGCCGAAGATGGAGAACACCGCGAAGATGCCGAGCGCAAAGCCAAAATCGCCGACGCGGTTCACCACGAATGCCTTGATGGCGGCGGCGTTGGCGCTCGGGCGGTCGTACCAGAAGCCGATCAGCAGGTAGGAGACGAGCCCGACACCCTCCCACCCGAAAAAAAGCTGCACGAAGTTGTCCGACGTCACCAGCGCCAGCATGAAGAAGGTGAAGAGGCTCAGATACGCCATGAAGCGGGGGATCGATGGATCCTCCGACATGTAGCCCACGGAGTAGATGTGGATCATGGCGGAGACGACGGTCACCATCGCCACCATCACCGCGCTCAGCGCGTCGAACTTCAGCGCCCAGCCGACCTGCAGCTTGCCGGCGTCGATGAAGCTGAACAGCGGGGTCACAAAGTCGGCACCGTTGAGCGCGACCTGGATGAAGAGCACGACGCCTGCGGCAGCGGCGGCGAGCATGGCGAGGCAGGTCACCAGCTGCGCGCCACGGTCGCCGATCCAGCGGCCGAAAAAGCCCGCGACGATCGCGCCTAGGAGCGGAAGGAAGACGGCGGCGACGGACACTATCAGCCTTTCATTAGGTTGATGTCTTCGACCTCGATGGTCCCGCGGTTGCGGAAATAGACCACCAGGATTGCCAACCCGATCGCGGCCTCGGCGGCCGCGACCGTGAGCACGAACATCGCGAAGACCTGCCCCACGAGGTCGTTCAGGAAGGCCGAGAACGCCACGAAATTGATGTTGACCGCGAGCAGCATGAGCTCGATCGACATCAGGATGACGATGACGTTCTTGCGGTTGAGGAAGATCCCGAAGATGCCGAGCGTGAACAGGATCGAGGCGAGCGTCAGGTAATGCGAGAGGCCGATCTCGAGCATCGCGCTAGACCCCCTGGCCCGGCGGCATCTTGACGAGCTCCACGGTCTCTCGGCGGAGTCGCGCATGCTGCACGCCGACGCGCTGGCGCTTGACGTCCTGCCGAACTCGGAGCGTCAGCACGATGGCGCCGATCATCGCGACGAGAAGGATGACGCCCGCAGCCTGGAACACGTAGACGTACCGCGTATAGAGCAGCGCGCCCAGGGCCACTGTGTTGGCGGCATGCGTTAGGTCGGGCGTGGGCGCGGTGACCGCCGCGGCGGCACCCGGCGCCGTGATCCAGGCACCGAACACCAGCACCAGCTCCGCCAGCAGGACCAAGCCGATCAGTGTGCCGACCGGGAGGTAGCGCAGAAAACCCTCGCGCAGCTGCACGAAGTCGACATCGAGCATCATAACCACGAACAGGAACAGCACCGCGACGGCGCCGACGTAGACCACCACCAGAATCATGGCAAGGAACTCCGCGCCCAGCAGCACGAATAGCCCGGCCGCGTTGAAAAAAGCCAAAATCAGGAACAGCACGGAGTGCACGGGGTTGCGCGCCGTCACCACCATGGCGCCGGCGGCGATCAGCACGATCGCGAACAGCCAGAATGCCAGCGCCTGGATGATCATCGAGTCGATCCTGTCACCGGTAGGGCGCGTCCAGCGCCAGGTTCTTGGCGATCTCCGCCTCCCAGCGGTCGCCATTCGCGAGCAGTTTCGCCTTGTCGTAGAAGAGCTCCTCGCGCGTCTCCGCCGCGAACTCGAAGTTGGGGCCCTCCACGATGGCGTCGACCGGGCACGCCTCCTGGCAGAAGCCGCAGTAAATGCACTTCGTCATGTCGATGTCGTAGCGCGTGGTGCGCCGGCTGCCGTCCGCGCGCGGCTCCGCCTCGATGGTGATGGCGAGCGCGGGACAAACGGCTTCGCAGAGCTTGCAGGCGATGCAGCGCTCCTCGCCGTTGGGATAGCGGCGCAACGCGTGCTCGCCGCGGAAGCGCGGCGACAGCGGTCCTTTCTCGAAGGGATAATTCAGGGTCACCGGCTTCTTGAAGATGTAGGTGAGCGTCAGCCAGAGTCCGCGCACCAGCTCTGTCAGCAGCAAGCCGCGGACGGCGCGGTCCAGCGTTGCCATGGCTCAGCTCCTCGCATCCAGTGTGAAAGCCGACGCGCTCATTTCGGCAACCATCCTGTGGCCACCAGCACCCCCGCCGTCAGCACGAGCCAAAGCAGCGAGAACGGCAGAAACACCTTCCAGCCCAATCTCATGAGCTGGTCGTAGCGGTAACGCGGGAATGTGCCGCGCACCCACAGGAAGCAGAAGCACATGGCGGCGATCTTGAGCGCGAACCATACCATGGCCCAGGCGTGCCCCAGCCAACCGGTGAAGGGTTGGATGTTGAAGGGCGCGAGCCAGCCGCCAAGGAACAGCAGGCTGGTCATCGTGGCAACCAGGATCATGTTCGCGTATTCGCCGAGGAAGAACAGCGCAAATGCCATGGCCGAGTATTCGACGAAATATCCCGCGACAAGTTCGGATTCGCCCTCCACGAGGTCGAAGGGCGAGCGGTTGGTCTCGGCGAGGCCCGAGGCGAAGAATATGATCGCCATCGGGAAAAGCGGAATCACGAACCAGATGTGCTGCTGCGCCTCGACGATCTTCGTGAGATTGAGCGAGCCCGCGCAGAGCAGCACGCTCACCAGCACGAAGCCGATCGAGACCTCGTAGGACACCATCTGCGCCGCCGAGCGCAGCGCACCCAGAAAGGCGTAGCGGGAGTTGGACGCCCAGCCCGCCATGACGATTCCGTAGACGCCGAGCGAGCTGATCGCGAAGAGATAGAGGATGCCCACGTTGATGTTGGCGAGCACCACACCGAAGTCGAAGGGGATGACGGCCCAGGCGATCAGGCTCAGTACGAAGGTGAGGATCGGCGCGGCGATGAAGACGACGCGATTGGCGCCGCTCGGGATCACCGTCTCCTTCATCAGGAGCTTCACCCCGTCGGCGATCGGCTGCAACAGTCCGAAGGGGCCGACCACGTTGGGGCCCTTCCGGAGCTGAACCCACGCCAGCACCTTTCGCTCCCAATAGGTGAAGTAGGCGACGCTCAGGAGCAGTACCACCACGAGCACGAGAATGCCCACGACCTCGCGGATGACTGCGAAACTCCAGATGAAGGCGAGATAATCAACCATGGGTACCGGTCTTCGCCACGGACGCCTGGCGCGCGGCGGCGGCCTCGGCGCAAGCCGCCATGGTGGGCGACGCCCGGCTGATCGGGTCCGTCCGGTAGAAGTCGCGGATGGGATACGCGAACGGCTGTGAATCGACAGGCCCGTCGGTGCCGAAAACGCCCCACGACGCGGTGGTCACGGCGTCGATGTTCGCGAAGCTCTCGGCCGCCGAGGCAAGCCGCTGCCGGAGCTGACCCAACGTGTCGTAGGGCAGCTTGTGCCCGATCGCGTCCGAGAGCGCACGCAGGATCTTCCAGTCCTCGCGCGCGTCGCCCGGCGGGAATACCGCGCGCCGCGACTGCTGCGCCCGCCCTTCGGTGTTGACGTAGGTGCCGTCCTTCTCGGTGTAGGCGGCCCCCGGGAGGATCACGTCGGCGCGCCTCGCGCCGGCGTCGCCATGATGGCCCTGGTAGATCACGAAGGCGGAGCCGAGGTTTGCCGCGTCGATCTCGTCCGCGCCCAGCAGGTAGAGTGCCGCGATCTCGCCCTTGGCGGCGCCGTCTAGAATTCCGCGGAGGTCGCGCCCCCCCTTGCCCGGCACGAAGCCGAGATCAAGCCCGCCGACCCGCGCCGCCGCCGTGTGCAGCACGTTGAAGCCGTTCCAGCCCTCCTGGATCATGCCGTAGGTCTCCGCGAGCTTGCGCGCGCGGCCGAGGATCGCCGCACCGTCCCCGCGGCGGAGGGGCCCCTGCCCCAGGATCAGCATCGGGGCCTTCGCTGCCCTGAGATGCTCGGCCCAGGAATGCGACCCAGAGATGAGCGCGTCGAGCGCGTCGGGCCCGGCGCCCAGCATCGTGACGGGATAGGTCACGTCCAGGGCTGGTCCGATTGCGCCCACCCGGAACTTGCCTTGGAGCCACCGCTTGCGGAGGCGCGCGTTGATGATCGCGGCCTCGTGGCGCGGGTTGGTGCCGATCAGCAGGCAGGCGTCCGCTCGGTCGATTCCGGCGATGCCCGTGTTGAAGAGGTATCCGGCCCGGCAGCCTGGATCGAGTGCAGCGCCATCCTGCCGGCAATCGAGATTGGGCGAGCCCAGTGCTGTCATCAGGTCCTTGAGCGCAAGCATCGCCTCCGCGTCGACGAGATCGCCCGCAAGCGCCGCGATCCGCGTCCCCGGCACGCCACTGAGGCGCGCCGCTACCGCATCGAACGCCTCGCGCCACTCCACCTCTACGAGCTTGCCATTCTTGCGCAGCAGCGGGCGGTCGAGGCGGCGCCGGGACAGACCGTCCGCGGCAAACCGGCTCTTGTCGTTGAGCCACTCCTCGTTCACGTCGTCGTTGAGTCGCGGCAACACGCGCAGCACCTGTGCGCCGCGGGAGTCCACGCGGATATTGCTGCCGACGGCGTCCAGCACGTCGATCGATTCGGTCTTCGCGAGTTCCCACGGGCGCGCGATATAGGCGTAGGGCTTGGAGGTCAGCGCGCCGACCGGGCAGAGGTCGATGATGTTGGCCGAGAGCTCCGAGGAGAGCGCCTTCTCGACGTAGGTCGTGATCTCCATGTGCTCACCGCGGCCGGTGGCGCCGAGCTCCTCGACGCCCGCCACCTCCGTCAGGAACCGGATGCAGCGCGTGCAATGGATGCAGCGGGTCATCTCGGTCGAGACCAGCGGACCGAAGTTCTTTTCCTCGACCGCCCGCTTGTTTTCGCGATAGCGGCCGCGGTCGAAGCCGTAGGCCATCGCCTCGTCCTGCAGGTCGCATTCGCCGCCCTGGTCGCAGATCGGGCAATCCAGCGGATGGTTGATCAGCAGAAATTCCATCACGCCGTGCCGCGCCTTGCGCGCGCGCTCGGATTCCGTGTGAACGACCATACCATCGGCCGCCGGCATGCAGCAGGACGCCACTGGCTTCGGCGACTTCTCGATGTCGACAAGGCACATCCGGCAGTTGCCGGCGATCGAGAGCCGCTGGTGGTAGCAGAAATGCGCGACCTCCACGCCCGCGAGTTGGCAGGCCTGGAACACCGTGCTCCCGGGTGGGACCTCCACCGGAATGCCGTTGATGGTGAGCTTCGGCATACCGATCTCCTCAGGCGGCCTTCGCCTTGGCGGCGGCGCGGTACTCGGCGATGCGCCGCTCCATTTCCGGCCGGAAATGCCGGATCAAGCCCTGCACCGGCCACGCCGCGGCATCGCCGAGCGCGCAGATCGTGTGGCCCTCGATCTCGTAGGAGACCTCGAGCAGCATATCGATCTCCGCGACCTCCGCCTCGCCCCTCACCATCCGCTCCATCACGCGCCAGAGCCAGCCAGTGCCCTCGCGGCACGGCGTGCACTGGCCGCAGCTCTCGTGCATGTAGAACTTCGAAAGCCGCGCGATCGCCTTCACGATATCCGTGGACTTGTCCATCACGATGACGGCGGCCGTGCCAAGGCCGCTCTTCACGTCGCGCAGGCTGTCGAAATCCATCAGCACCGTGTCGCAGATCGACTTCGGGATCACGGGCACCGAGGAGCCGCCGGGGATGATGCCGAGCAGATTGTCCCAGCCGCCACGCACGCCGCCGGCATGAGCCTCGATCAGCTCTTTGAGCGGGATGCCCATTGCTTCCTCGACGTTGCAAGGTCGATTCACGTGGCCGGAGATGCAGAACACCTTCGTGCCACTGTTCTTTGGGCGCCCAATGCCGGCGAACCAGGCCGCCCCGCGGCGAAGTATCGTCGGGATCACCGCAATGGTCTCGACGTTGTTAACAGTCGTGGGGCAGCCATAAAGACCGACGGCCGCGGGGAATGGCGGCTTGTTACGTGGCTGGCCCTTCTTGCCCTCGAGGCTTTCGAGCAGCGCGGTCTCCTCGCCGCAGATATAGGCGCCGGCTCCGCGATGCAGATAGATGTCGAAATCGTAGCCGGATCCGCAGGCGTTCTTGCCGACGAGACCGGCCGCACGGGCCTCGTCGATCGCCGCCTGCAGCCGTTTCGCCTCGTTCACGAACTCGCCGCGGATATAGATGTAGCAGGCGTGCGCGCCCATGCCGACGCTCGCGAGCAGGCAGCCCTCGACCAATTTCTGCGGATCGTTGCGGATGATGTCCCGGTCCTTGCAGGTGCCGGGCTCGGACTCGTCGGCGTTCACCACGAGGTAGCACGGTCGGTCGCTGGTCTTCGGCATGAAGGACATCTTGAGACCGGTCGGAAAGCCCGCGCCCCCGCGGCCGCGAAGGCCCGATTCCTTCACCTGCTCGACGATCCAGTCGCGGCCCTTCAGGATGAGATCCTTGGTGCCAGACCAGTCACCGCGCTGGCGCGCGCCTGCCAGCTTCCAGTCGAACTCACCGTAGAGGTTGGTGAAAATCCTGTCCTTATCCGCGAGCATTCGGATCCCCGGAAAAACTCAGGTCCTTGAGCGTGGTCTTGCCACCCTCGGCCATGGAACCTTGACGCCCCTTGGCCGATCCCTCCCGAGGCTTCTCGCCGCGCTTGAGCGCATCCAGCAGCGCCTCGGTCGAGCGCGCGTCTAGGTCCTCGTAGAAATCATCGTTCACCTGGATGATCGGCGCGTTGACGCAGGCGCCCAGGCATTCGACTTCCACCATGGTGAAAAGCCCGTCAGGCGTGGTCTCGCGCATCTTGATGCCGAGCTTCCGCTCGCACGCTGCCACCACCTCATCGGAGCCCCTGAGCCAGCAGGGCGTAGTCGTGCAGATCTGCAGGAGATGCTTCCCGATCGGCTTCAGGTTGAACATCGTATAGAAGGTCGCGACCTCGTAGACCCGGATCCGCGCCATCCCCAGCAGGTCCGCCACCGCATCCATCGCCGCACGCGGCAGCCAATTGCCGTGCTGGCGCTGCGCCAGGTCGAGGAGCGCCAGCACGGCGCTTGCCTGCCGTCCCGCCGGATATTTGGCCATGATCTGCTTTGCCGTCGCGAGGTTCTCCGCCGTGAAGATAAAGCTCTCTGGTTGCGGAGCGGCCGTCGTGTCCGGAGCCCCGCTCATCGGTCGATGCTCCCGAACACGATATCGAGGGAACCGATGATAGCCACCACGTCAGCCAGCATGTGGCCGCGTGCGAGGAAGTCCGTCGCCTGCAAGAAGGCGAAGTCCGGCGTACGGATCTTGCAGCGATAGGGCTTGTTCGTGCCGTCGGCGACCAGATAGACCGCGAACTCGCCCTTGGGTGCCTCGACCGCCGTGTAGGTCTCGCCGGCCGGCACGTGATAGCCCTCGGTATACAGCTTGAAGTGATGGATCAAGGCCTCCATCGAGCTTTTCATCTCGGCCCGCGGCGGCGGTGTCACCTTTCGGTCGCTCACTACCACGGGGCCGCCCGGCATCTTCTCCAGCGTCTGCCGCATGATCCGGAGCGACTGCCGCATCTCCTCCATGCGCACGAGGTAGCGGTCCCAGCAGTCGCCGTTCTTGCCGATGGGGATATCGAAATCCATCTCGCCGTAAGCGTCGTAGGGTTGCGACTTGCGGAGGTCCCAGGGCACGCCCGAGGCGCGCAGCATGGGGCCGGTCATGCCCCAGTCGAGAGCGGCGTCCGCGCTGATCTTGCCGATGTTCACGGTGCGCTGTTTGAAGATCCGGTTCTCCGTCAGCAGCTCTTCGAGATCGTCAATGCGCGACGGAAAGGTGTCGCAGAAGGCTTTGACGTCCTCCAGAAGCCCCGCCGGCAGGTCCTGGTGCACGCCACCCGGCCGGAAATAAGCGGAATGGAACCGCGCACCGGAGACGCGCTCGTAGAACTCCAGCAGCCGCTCGCGCTCCTCGAAGCCCCAGAGCAGCGGCGTGATGGCGCCAACGTCGAGGGCAAAGGTGGTGACGTTGAGAATATGATTGAGGACGCGCGTGATCTCGGCGAAGAGCACGCGGATGTATTTCGCACGCGGCGGCACCTCGATGCCCAGGAGCTTCTCCACGGCCAGCGCATAGGCGTGCTCCTGGCACATCGGCGAGACGTAATCGAGCCGATCGAAATAGGGTACGGCCTGCAGATAGGTCTTGTACTCGATGAGCTTTTCGGTGCCGCGGTGCAGGAGACCGATGTGCGGATCCGCGCGCTCCACCACCTCGCCGTCCATTTCGAGGACCAGGCGCAGTACGCCGTGAGCCGCCGGATGCTGCGGCCCGAAATTCAAGGCGAAGCTCTTGATCTGGGTTTCCGGCCTCGCGGGTGCCGCCGCGTCCGTCATGGCTTGTCGTCCTTGGCCTTCTCGTCGCCTGGAAGCAGATGCGTCATGCCCTCCCAGGGCGACAGGAAATCGAAGCTGCGGAATTCCTGCTTGAGTCTCACGGGCTCGTAGACGACGCGCTTCTGGTCCTCGTCGTAGCGCATCTCGACGTAGCCGGTGAGCGGGAAGTCCTTGCGGAGCGGATGCCCCTCGAAGCCGTAATCGGTGAGGATGCGCCGCAAGTCCGGATGATCCGAGAAATAGACACCGAACAGGTCCCAGGTCTCGCGCTCATACCAGTTGGCGGAGCTGAACACACCCGTGACGGACGGCACCGGCTCGCTCTCGTCGGTCGCCACCTTCACCCGGATCCTGCGGTTGTGCCTGAGGCTCAGGAGATTGTAGACGACCTCGAACCGTTCGGCGCGATCGGGATAGTCGACACCACAGACGTCGAGCAGCTCCTTGAAGAGCAGGCGCGGATCGTCCCGGAGGTGGGTCAGAACGCGAACGATCGCGGGGCGTCGCGCCCACAGGATCAGCTCGCCGCGCACGATCTCGGAGCGGATCACGTCTTCGGGCAATGCCGCGACAATCTGGTCTCCGAGCTCCTTCAGCCCTTCGGTCATCGATCGATCTCTGATGACATGCGTTCAGCGGGCGAAGACCCGCTGACGCCTGATCTTCTTTTGCAGCTGCAGGATGCCATAAAGGAGCGCTTCCGCGGTCGGCGGGCAGCCCGGCACGTAAATGTCAACCGGCACGATACGGTCGCAGCCGCGCACGACGGAATAGGAGTAGTGATAGTAGCCGCCGCCGTTGGCGCAGGAGCCCATGGATATCACCCAGCGCGGCTCGGACATCTGGTCATAGACCTTGCGCAAGGCCGGCGCCATCTTGTTGCAGAGCGTACCCGCCACGATCATGACGTCGGACTGGCGAGGGCTGGGCCGGAACACCACGCCGAAACGGTCGAGGTCATAGCGGCTTGCGGCGGTGTGCATCATCTCGACGGCGCAGCAGGCGAGGCCGAAGGTCATGGGCCAGAGCGAGCCCGTGCGCGCCCAGTTGATGAGCTTGTCGATCTGCGCAACCACGAAGCCCTTATGCTGGATCTCGTCGGCGACCCGCTTGAGGAGCGCGTCTTGATCTGCGCCGGGTGCCAGCGCGGTATTTCCGGCTGTCACTCCCATTCCAGCGCCCCTTTCTTCCACTCGTAAACGAAGCCGATGGTCAGCACCGCCAGGAACACCATCATCGACCAGAAACCGAACAAGCCCAGCGATCCCAGGGTCACCGCCCACGGGAACAGAAACGCCACTTCCAGATCGAAAATGATGAAGAGGATAGCGACCAGATAGTAGCGGACGTCGAACTTGCTGCGCGCGTCGTCGAAGGGCGCGAAGCCGCACTCGTAGGGCGTGAGCTTCTCAGGGTCCGGGTGCTGCCGCGCGATCACCAGCGAGGCCAGGACGATGACGAGCGAGAGTGCTACGGCGATGCCGAGGAAGATCAGGATCGGCAGATATTCGCGCAGCAACCCTTCCATCGCGCGATGCTCCTCAAGTTGACAAATTCCGCGCCGGGATAGACGCCAAGCCGATGCCACCGCTCAGCTTGCGCCCACCCAGACCACCTCACCACAATATGGGAGCCGATCCCCTGTCACGACAGTGCCGATCGGCCGAAGGTGGCGGGAGCGACGGGGCTCGAACCCGCGACCTCCGGCGTGACAGGCCGGCGCTCTAACCAACTGAGCTACGCCCCCGCGGGATGCATTCCGCGGCGGGACTAGTACCCCGCTGTGCCTGGAAGTGTCAAGCGCCAGAGCCTTCGGAATCCCTTTGGTTTTGCACGCTTTTGCCTCCGCCTTGCGCGTTCGCACGCGACGGTGCGTCAACGACCGCGCTGGTGGGCGATGAGGGATTCGAACCCCCGGCCTCCTCGGTGTAAACGAGATGCTCTACCGCTGAGCTAATCGCCCGATAACCGACGCGACGCGTTCGGGTACATCGTTTCGGCGCCGACAGCAATGTCCTGCCCCGCCGAGCATCGAACTGCGGAGGCGCAGAGGGCCGATCGCGATTGGCTTTCCAAAAGCTCCGACGGCAGTCAGTTGATCGCGTCCTTGAGCCCCTTGCCAGCCTTGAATTTCGGTTGCTTCGAGGCGGGGATCTTGATCGGCTCGCCGGTCCGGGGGTTGCGGCCCTCGGAGGCCGCGCGCTTGCGCACGTTGAAGGTGCCGAAGCCGACCAGCCGCACCTCCTGCCCCTTCTTCAACGACTTCGTGATGGAATCGAACACGGCGTCCACGGCTTTGGCGGCGTCGGCCTTGGTGAGCTCGGTCACAGCGGCGACTGCGTCGACGAGTTCGTTCTTGTTCACGAGCGGGCCCCCCTCCTGTTCAATGCGACATCGCTTGTTGGATCGGATTTGTCAGATTGCTTGCGCAAACGGCAAAGCGCGAAGAGTCTAGATCGGCGGTCTTGCGGGCGTCAATCAGGCCAAGCACGAATCTTCAGCTTTTCTCGTGAGTGTTGCGCGTTCGGCACAAAGAAGAGGGCCGTCGCAAGTGACGGCCCTGTAACTCTTGCAGATAACTCCTTGAGAAGACGACGCCTCAGTGCGTGATCACGCCGGAGCGCTCGCCTTCGCCTGCCGTCGGAAGCACCGCCGGCGCAGGCGCGGGTGTGGAATCCTCGGTCCACTCGATCGGCGCCAGCGGACTGACGAGCGCGTGCTTCAAGAGCTCGTCGACGGTAGAAACCGGGACGATCTTGAGCCCGCTCTTCACGTTCTCCGGGATCTCCGCGAGATCCTTCTCGTTCTCTTTGGGAATGAGCACCGTCGAAAGGCCGCCACGCAACGCCGCCAGCAGCTTCTCCTTGAGTCCACCGATCGGCAGCACACGGCCGCGCAACGTGATCTCGCCGGTCATCGCGATGTCCTTGCGCACGGGAATGCCCGTGAGCACCGAGACGATCGAAGTCACCATCGCGACACCCGCGGATGGTCCATCCTTCGGCGTTGCGCCCTCGGGCACGTGCACGTGGATGTCCTTGCGGTCGAACACGGTGGGCTTGATGCCGAAAGCGGCGCTCCGCGACTTCACATAGCTCTCGGCGGCCTGCACGGACTCCCGCATGACGTCGCCAAGCTTTCCGGTGGCCGTCACCTTGCCCTTGCCGGGCACCGTCACCGCCTCGACGGAGAGCAACTCGCCACCTACCTCAGTCCAGGCCAAGCCGGTGGTGACGCCGATCAAGTCGGTCTCCTCCACCTCGCCGAAGCGGAAGCGGCGGACGCCCGCGAATTTCTCAAGGTTCTTGCTGGATACGGTCAGGTGCTTGCGCTTCTTCATGGCGATCTCCTTGATCGCCTTGCGCGTGAGATTCGCGATCTCGCGCTCGAGGTTGCGGACGCCGGCCTCGCGCGTGTAATAGCGGATGAGATCGCGCAGCGCCTCTTCGGTGATCGACCACTCGCCCTTCTTGAGCCCGTGCTGCTTTACCTGCTTCGGTATCAGGTGGCGGCGGGCGATCTCGACCTTCTCGTCCTCGGTATAGCCGGGGAGCCGGATCAGCTCCATGCGGTCGAGGAGAGGCTGCGGCATGCGCAGTGTGTTCGCCGTGGTGACGAACATCACGTCCGACAGGTCGTAGTCCACCTCGAGGTAGTGGTCGTTGAAGGTGGAGTTCTGCTCGGGGTCCAGCACTTCCAGCAGCGCCGAGGACGGATCGCCGCGCCAGTCCGCGCCGAGCTTGTCCACCTCGTCCAGCAGGAATAGCGGGTTCGAGGACTTCGCCTTCTTCATGCCTTGGATGACCTTGCCGGGCATCGAGCCGATGTACGTCCGGCGGTGGCCGCGGATCTCCGCCTCGTCGCGCACGCCACCCAGCGACATGCGCACGAAATTGCGGCCGGTCGCGCGCGCCACCGACTTGCCGAGCGAGGTCTTGCCGACGCCGGGCGGACCGACGAGGCACAGGATGGGTCCCTTCACCTTGCGCATGCGCTGTTGCACCGCGAGGTACTCCAGGATGCGCTCCTTCACCTTCTCAAGGCCGAAATGGTCCTGGTTCAGCACCTTCTCGGCGGCCTTGATGTCGCGCTTCACCTTGGTGCGCACCTGCCACGGGATCGACAGCATCCAGTCCAGGTAGTTCCGCACCACTGTCGCCTCAGCCGACATCGGGCTCATGGTCCGGAGCTTCTTGAGCTCCGCCATCGCCTTGTCGCGGGCTTCCTTGGAAAGCTTGGTCTTGTTGATGCGCTCCTCGAGCTCGGCGAGTTCGTCGCGGCCCTCCTCCCCCTCACCCAGCTCCTTCTGGATCGCTTTCAGCTGCTCGTTCAAATAGTACTCGCGCTGGGTCTTCTCCATTTGGCGCTTGACTCGCGAGCGGATGCGCTTCTCGACCTGGAGCACGCCGATCTCGGCTTCCATGTAGCCGAACACCTTCTCGAGCCGCTCCGAAACCGTCTCGGTCTCCAGGAGCTCTTGCTTCTCCGGGATCTTGAGCGCGAGGTGCGACGCGATGGTGTCCGCGAGCTTGGAGGGGTCCTCGATCTGGTTGATCGAGACCAGCACCTCCGGGGGGATCTTCTTGTTGAGCTTGATGTATTGCTCGAACTGCGAAACCGCCGTGCGGGCGAGCGCCTCGAGTTCCTGCTGGTCGCCGGGCTTCTCGACGATGGTCTCGCCGTACGCCTGGAAAAACTGGTCGTTCTCGGTGAAGCGCAGGAGGCGCGCGCGCTGGCCGCCCTCGACCAGCACCTTGACCGTGCTGTCAGGCAGCTTCAAGAGCTGCAGCACAGTGCCGATAGTGCCAACCGAGTAGATGTCGGCCGAGGTGGGATCGTCCTGCGCCGCGTTCTTCTGGGTCACCAGGAGGATCTGCTTGTCCTCCTTCATCACGTCCTCGAGCGCCTTGACCGACTTCTCGCGCCCGACAAAGAGCGGCACGATCATGTGCGGGAACACGACGATGTCGCGCAGCGGCAGAACCGGGAAAAGCGCACCGCGGGAAAGCTCGAACATAGATCCTCTTTCTCATGCTGACCCGGGGCGAAGGAGGGTGCTCCGGGTAGGAAACTGCCGCCGCTGCCCCGCGGCCGCACGTAGTTTCTAAAGTGGCGTCTCGCCCGGCCCAGTCAAGAGCCGAGATGTCCTAACCAACGGTTCTCTAAGCACTTATGCCGGGTCAGGCGGGAGTTCCGACGTCGCCGCGGCGGTCGGAATAGATGTAGAGGGGCTGGGCGCGACCTTCTGCCACCTCTTTGTTGATGACGATGCCCGTCACGCCGTCGAGTCCCGGCAGCTCGAACATCGGATCGAGCAGGATCGCCTCCATGATGGAGCGCAGGCCGCGGGCACCGGTCTTCCGGTTGATCGCCTTCTTGGCAATGGTGCGCATCGCCTCGTCGTTGAACTCGAGGCGGACATCCTCCATTTCGAACAACCGCTGGTATTGCTTGACCAGCGCGTTTTTCGGCTTGGTGAGGATGTCGACCAGCGCCTCCTCGTCGAGATCGTCGAGCGTCGCCACCACCGGGAGCCGACCCACGAACTCGGGGATGAGGCCGAACTTCAAGAGATCCTCGGGCTCGAGGTCCTTCAGGATCTCGCCGGTCTTGCGCTCCTCGGGACCGCGCACCTCCGCGCCGAAGCCGATCGAGCTGCCCTGCCGGCGTTGCGAGATGATCTTCTCGAGGCCCGCGAAGGCGCCGCCGCAGATGAAGAGGATGTTCGTGGTGTCGACCTGAAGGAACTCCTGCTGCGGGTGCTTGCGCCCACCCTGGGGCGGCACCGAGGCAATGGTGCCTTCCATGATCTTGAGCAGCGCCTGCTGGACGCCCTCGCCCGAGACGTCACGGGTAATCGAGGGGTTGTCGGACTTGCGGCTGATCTTGTCGACCTCGTCGATGTAGACGATGCCGCGCTGGGCGCGCTCGACGTTGTAGTCGGCAGACTGCAGCAGCTTCAGGATGATGTTCTCGACGTCCTCGCCGACATAACCCGCCTCGGTGAGCGTGGTCGCGTCCGCCATCGTGAAAGGCACGTCGATGATGCGAGCCAGCGTCTGCGCGAGCAGCGTCTTGCCGGAGCCGGTGGGACCGACCAGCAGGATGTTCGATTTCGCGAGCTCGACGTCATTATTCTTCGCGCCGTGGGCGAGGCGCTTGTAGTGATTATGGACGGCGACCGAGAGCACGCGCTTGGCGTGCCCCTGGCCGATCACGTAGTCGTCGAGGACCTTGCAAATGTCCTTGGGCGACGGCACGCCATCGCGCGACTTCACCAGCGTCGTCTTGTGCTCCTCACGGATGATATCCATGCAGAGCTCGACACACTCGTCGCAAATGAAGACGGTCGGGCCGGCGATGAGCTTGCGGACCTCGTGCTGGCTCTTGCCGCAGAACGAGCAGTAGAGCGTATTCTTCGAGTCGCCGCCGCCGGCTTTGCTCATGACCACTCCGTCAACACCCGAGGCGTCCCTCGGTCATTCCAGGCCCGAAAGGCCGATACTATGACCTCGCCGCTCGCTTCGCAAACGGGGCGACTCGGGCGCCTGCCAAGCAATTCAACAATATCTACGGCCTGGCAATCAATAACTAGTTAAAAAAGGGTTCGTGAGCGTGCCTGCGCTAGGCTCCGGGCGACCCCGTTTTCTGGTCCTCGCGCGGCGGCCGGTTCACCACCACATCGTCTATCAGGCCAAATTCCTGCGCTTCCTTGGGCGAGAGGAACTTGTCGCGCTCGACCGCAGCTTCGATGGCATCGAGCGCCTGGCCGGTGTGATGGACGTAGATCTGGTTGAGCCGCGAGCGCAGATGCAGGATTTCGCGCGCCTGGATCTCGATGTCGGTCGCCTGGCCCTGCGCACCGCCCGAGGGCTGGTGGATCATGATGCGTGCGTTCGGCAGCGCGAACCGCTTGCCCTTGGCGCCCGCGCACAGCAGCAGCGACCCCATGGATGCCGCTTGGCCGATGCAGACGGTCGAGACGTCCGGACGCACGTATTGGATGGTGTCGTAGATCGCCAAGCCCGAGCTCACGACGCCACCGGGCGAGTTGATATAGAGGCTGATGTCCTTGTTCGGATTCTCGGACTCGAGATAGAGCAGCTGCGCGCAGACCAAGCTCGCCACGGCGTCGTTGACCGGCCCCACCAGGAAAATGATCCGCTGCTTCAGCAACAGCGAGTAAATGTCATAGGCGCGCTCGCCGCGGTTGGTCTGCTCCACCACCATCGGCACCAGCGTGTTCATCTGCGGCTCGAAAGGTATCTGCATCGTGCTGCCCAGTGTTTTCGCGGTTGACTCTCTCACTCTCAGCTCTGCTTTTTCTTCTTCAATCGTCCTGTCTTGGGCGCCGCCTCGACGGCCCCGGCTTCCTCGGCCTTCTCCTCGCCCGCGGGCTCCTTGGCCTCGGCAGGCACGGCCGTCTCGCTCTCTCCCGCGTCCTCTTCCTCGTCCTTCAGCAGCTCGCCCACCGGGACTCGCCGCTCGGTCACTTCCGCCCGCTCGAGGATGAAATCGATCACCTTGTCCTCGAACATCGGCGCGCGGATCTGGTCGATCGCCTCCGGATGGTTGCGGTAGTAGTCGATGACGCGCCGTTCCTGGCCGGGGAACTGCCGCGCCCGCTCGGTGAGCGCGCGATTGATCTCCTCGGCCGTCACACTGATGTTGTGATTGCGGCCGACCTCCGCAAGGAGCAGGCCGAGCCGCACGCGCCGCTCGGCGATACCGCGATACTCGGTCTTGAGCTCCTCCTCGTTGATGGGCTCCTCGGCCTCGGGCTCTCCTGCCGACTTCTGCCGCACCCGTTCCTGCTCGAATTGGCGCCAGATTGCACCGAATTCGATGTCGACCATCCCCTCTGGCACCGCGAACTTATGGCGCTCGGCAAGCAAGTCGAGCAGCGTGCGCTTCAGACGCTGGCGCGCGAGCTCCTCGTAGTTGCGTTCGATCTGCTCGCTCACCGACTGGCGCAACTCGTCGATCTTCTCCATGCCGACCGCTTGCGCCAGCGTGTCGTCGATCGGCTGCGCCTGGAGCGCCCGCACCTCCTTCACCTTCACCTCGAAGCTCGCGGCCTTGCCGGCCAGGTCGGCGGCGCCATAGTCGGCGGGAAAGGTCACGGACACCGTGCGCGTCTCGCCGGCCTTGGCACCGACCATCTGCTCCTCGAAGCCCGGAATGAAGGAGCCGGAGCTGAGCTCGAGCGAATAGCCTTCGGCGTTGCCGCCCGGGAATTCCTTGCCGTCGACGCTGCCCTTGAAGTCGATCACGACGACGTCGCCGGTCGCCGCCGCGCGCTCCACCGGCTCGCTCTTGCGCTGCTGCTTCGCCATGCGCTCGAGCGCCTGCTGAACCTCCTCCTCCGGGACCTCGGGCTTCAGCCGCTCGAGCTTGAGGTCCGTGAAGTCCATCGGCTGTATATCCGGCAGCACCTCCACGGCGAGCTTGAACTCGAGGTCGGTGCCCTCGTTGAAGTTCGTGATCTCTACCTTGGGCTGGAGGGCGGGCCGCAGGTTCTGCTCCCGCAGCGCCTCGCCTGAGGTGTCGTTCACCGCGCGCTCCAGCACCTCTCCCATCACCGCCGAGCCATAGCGTTTGCGCAGCACCGTGAGCGGCACCTTGCCCGGACGGAAGCCCGGCAGGCGGACCGTTCGGCCGATTTCGCTCAATCGGCTGGTGACGCGCTGCTCGATGTCGGCGGCGGGGATCACCACCTTGAATTCCCGCTTCAGTCCCTCGGTCGTGGTCTCGGTGATTTGCATGGGGAAACGGCCTGTCTGTCTCTGGTGGGCGGCTCAGGTTTGGTTGCCTTGGTGCGGGCGGAGGGATTTGAACCCCCACGACTCGCGTCGCTGGAACCTAAATCCAGTGCGTCTACCAATTCCGCCACGCCCGCAATATCCGGGATTGGGGCGGCTTCATAGCACGGGAGCCCCGGAGGGCAATAGTCTTTCGGGTCGTTAACCCCGCCTCAGGCAGACCCGCGCGACGGCGTCCAGGATTGCGTCGCGGTCGACGCCATAGACCCGATAGAGGTCGTGAATATCGCCGGATTGACCGAAGTGCTCCACGCCCAGCGGCTCGACCCGGTGCTGCCCCACAGCGCCGAGCCAGGAAAGCGTCGCGGGGTGGCCGTCGAGAACCGTGACAAGGCCGGCCCCGCCCCCCAACGGCTGGAGCAGGGTCTCGATGTGGGAGCGCCCGCCCGTTCGCTTGGCCTCGAGCCAGTCCCGATGGAGCCGGTCCGCCGAGGTGACCACCAGGAGCCCCGCGCCCGGGATGTCCTCGAGGATGTCCCGATGCGCCGAGGTCGCCTCGGGGACCACCGCACCTTGGCAGACGATCGCGAGCTCGGCGCCGGCGGCCGGCGGCGCGAGCCAGTAGCCACCAGACACGATCGCCTGCTGCAGGGCGTCATTCATCGAGCGCTTCGGCTGATCGATCGGTCGGGTCGATAGGCGCAGATAGACCGCGCCGCCGTCCGGCGCTTGCATGTGCTCAAAGCCCCAGCGCATGAGCACCGCGAGCTCGTCGACGAAGGCGGGTTCGAACGAGATCAGTCCGTCCTGTGCCATGCCGATGAGCGGTGTGCCGATGGATTGGTGTGCGCCGCCCTCGGGCGCGAGCGTGATGCCCGAGGGCGTCGCCACCAGCATGAACCGCGCATTCTGGTAGCAGGCGTAGTTGAGGGCATCGAGGCCGCGGGCGATGAAGGGGTCGTAGAGCGTGCCAATCGGCAGCAACCGCGCGCCGAATATCGGTTCCGCCAGGCCCAGCGCCGCCATCAGGATGAAGAAGTTGTTCTCGGCGATGCCGAGCTCGATGTGCTGGCCCGCGTGCGACATCTGCCAGCGCTGGGCCGAGACCACTTTCTCCTCGCGGAACACGTCGCTGCGCTCGTGGCGGTCGAACAGGCCCCGCCGGTTCACCCAGCCGCCGAGGTTCGTGGATACCGTCACGTCCGGCGACGCCGTCACGATATGCCGCGCGAGGGCGCTGTCACCCGTTGCAAGCTCGCTCAAGATGCGGCCGAAGCCCTCCTGGGTGGATTGCCGCTCGGCGGCGGGGACTGGCAAGTTCGCGGGCAGGAGGACGGCCGGCGCCTTGAGGCGCCGCGCACCCCGCATCGCGAAAGGCACGGACTCGAGAAAGGCCTCGATCTCGCCCTGCGAGGCGTCGAGACCTGCGAAACGGTCCCACTCCGACCCCGCCGGCACCCGCATGCTCCGCTGGAAGCGTGCCATCTGGCTCTCGTTCATGAGCCCGGCGTGATTGTCCTTGTGGCCGGCAAAGGGCAGGCCGAATCCTTTGATCGTGTAGGCGATAAAGCAGGTAGGCCTGTCGTCCTCGACCGCGTGGAAAGCCTCCAGCACCGAGCCCATGTCGTGGCCGGCGAGGTTGGTCATGACCTGGTGGAGCGCGGCGTCGTCGTGCTCCGAGAGAAAGGCGCGGATCCCCGCGAGGTGCCCGAGATCGCCCTGGAGGTGCTTTCGCCAGCCCTCGCCGCCCTTGTAGACCAAAGCGGAATAGAGCGAGTTGGGACAGGCGTCGATCCAGTCGCGGAGCGCCTCGCCATCGGGTCCCGAGAAGACGCGCTCGAGCTTCTTGCCGTATTTCAAGATCACCACGCGCCAGCCCATGGTCTGGAACAGCTGGTCGATGTGGGAATAGAGCCGGTCGGACACGACGGCATCGAGGCTCTGTCGATTGTAGTCGATCACCCACCAGAGGTTGCGCACATCGTGCTTCCAGCCCTCGAGCAGCGCCTCGAAGATATTGCCTTCGTCGAGCTCGGCGTCGCCCACCACCGCGACCATGCGGCCCAGCGGCATGCCGGCATCGGCGAGGCCCTTCAATCGGACATAATCCTGCACCAGCGCCGCGAAGCTCGTGAGCGCGACACCGAGGCCGACGGAGCCCGTGGAGAAGTCGACGTCGTCGGTGTCCTTGGTGCGCGACGGATAAGACTGCGCGCCGCCCAGCGCGCGGAAGTCTTGCAGCTTCTCCAGGCTCTGCTGGCCGAGCATGTACTGGATCGCGTGAAAGACCGGGCTTGCATGCGGTTTCACCGCGACCCGGTCCTGCGGGCGCAGCACGTCGAAATAGAGCGCGGTCATCAGTGTCGCGACCGAGGCGCTCGAGGCCTGATGCCCGCCGACTTTCAACCCGTCGCGGTTCGGCCGGATGTGATTCGCGTGGTGGATCGTCCAGGACGAGAGCCACAGCACCTTGCGCTCAAGCTCCATCAGCAGCCGTTGGCGATCGGCGGCTTTGAACTCGTTGGGCAACGCTGGTGCGGCGCGTCCCGCTTTCGACACGGCCATGCCGAAACGTCCTCCAGACCGGGACTTTGAGGGGAAACGCGGCGCTTGGGAAGTGGCTCCCTTTCGTTCAACCGCTGCCGCGCGGACGCGAAAGGACGGTGGGATTCACCACGTTGATCGGCGCGCCCGCGGCGTAGGCGGTGATCTGGTCGAATATGTCGGAGAACTGCAACTCGTACTCGTCGCGCGTGACGTAGCCGATGTGCGGCGTCGCCACCACGTTCTCCATCTTGAGCAGCGGGTGGTCGGGATCGCGGAGCGGCTCCTGCTCGAAGACGTCGACCGCGGCCATGCCGGGTCGGCCCGCGCGCAGCGCCGCGACCAGCGCACCCGGCTCGATGAGCGGCGCACGGCTGGTGTTGACCAGGAGCGCCGTCGGCTTCATGCGCGCGAGATCGGCCGCGGTCACGATGCCCCGGGTGGCGTCGACCAGCCGCATATGGAGCGAGAGTACGTCGCAGGCCTCGAAGAACTCACCCTTGCTCGCGGCGGTCGCATAGCCGTCGGCCCGAGCCGTTGCCATCGAGGGCTCGCGTGCCCAGACCAGCACCGGCATCCCGAAGGCCTTGCCGTAGCCCGCAACCACACTGCCGATCCGGCCGTAGCCGAAGACGCCGAGCGTCTTGTCGCGGAGCGTGTGGCCGACACCGATTTGCCAAGTGCCCGCCTTGAGCGCCGCCGCCTGCTGTGGGATCTGGCGCATTGCGGCCAGCACCAAACCCCAGGTGAGCTCGGCCGCGGCGTAGGAGGGCGTGCCCGGGTGCTGGCTCGAGGAGACGATGATGCCGAGCCGCGTGCAGGCCTCGATGTCGATATGCGGATAGACGCTGCGCTGGCTGATGAGGCGGAGCGTCGGCAGGCGCTCGAGCAGCGCCGCTCGAATCTGCGTACGCTCTCGGATCAGCACGAGCGCCTCGGTGTCGCGGAGCCGCCCGGCGAGCGCGTCCACGTCCTGGACGTGATCATTCCAGATCGCGACGTCGTGCCCCTTCAGCTTTGCGAAGCAGCGAAGCGTCCGGATCGTATCAAAGTAGTCGTCGAGGACGGTGATCTTCACGGATGAGAGCTATTGCGCGGCGATGTGCGGCGCAGGCGGACGCGATACGACGGCGGCCCGGTTCAGCACGCTGCGTCCCCGCGAGCTCAGCACCACGCGCGAGCCGTCGGCGAGACGGCCGCTCCCGGTCTCGAATTCGATCAACCCGTCGCTGATTGCATCTTCCCAGGCGCATGTGGTGGGACATGTACTGCGCCAAGCCTGCCTCGCCTCCGCATAGGTGCGTGGACGCGCCTCGACCCAGGCGAGAAATTGCAACGTGAGCAAGCTCACGGAGAGGGACATGATCCCCCCTTCCATCGGCGATTGCGGTGCGGTCGAGTATAGAGCGTGGGGCGGCGCTGCGCCACGCGCGAGAGGTCAGGCCACGCGCTCGCTGTAGGCCTCGCAGAAGGCGCGAAGTGCGAGGATGCGCATGCCGCCCTCGAGCCGGCCGGACTCCACGTGATCGAAGGCGACGTTGAAACGGACATGCGGGATGCCGACGGGATCCGCGCAGAGCGTGAGCACGGTCGCGGTCTCCGCGACGCGGTCACGGCGCGGCCGGCGATAGCTGTCGCCCGGCTTCAGCTCCGGCAGCTGGTCTTCAGCGTGTGGACGGCGAAAGAATGACAGTGGCATGGCAGTGTTGCCCTTAGCCGACCCTGACCCGAGAGCGTGCCCCAGCCTTTCCCAACACTCGGTTAACGCGAGGGTACCGCCGCTGCCAATCGTCAGGGAATTCAGTCAAATGCCGGGAATTCCTCAGCGGGAGCGCGAACCGTCCTTGAGGCGAGCCAAGGTTTTGACCGCGCTCGCCGCAGCGACTTTCCCCTCGCCCGTATAGGCCTCGTGATTGTCTTCGACTTCCGCCAGTCGATAGAGATAGTTGACCATGATGCCCCAGGATTGCTGCAAGCCCTTGGGCGACTGGTCCGCGAGCCAGTTGAGGCGCTCGACCCGGGCGCCGTTGGTCAGGTGGAAATGCTCCACGAGATCGAGCGCGCGCCCCTGGCTACCCTTCTCCGTCAGGAGGTAGCGCGCGCAGAGCCGCATCAGCGGCGGGCGGAGCGCGTCGGCGGTCTCCGCGTTCTCGCACCAAGCGGGGTCGGCGAGGAGCGCTGCGAGGCCGCCCTCCTTGCCTTCCGTTACGCGGGCGACCGCCTCCTGTTCCGCAGGCAAGAGCAGGCCGTCCTCCGCTTTCGCAAGCCGTGCGTCGAGCCAGGCACGGAAGCCCGGGATCGGCGAGAGGGTGGCGAAAGTCTTGAGGTGCGGCAGCTCTGCCGCGAGATCGTCGGCAACGCGCTTGATCAGGAAGTTCCCGAAGCTGATGCCCGCGAGGCCGCGCTGGCAGTTGGAAATGGAGTAGAAGATCGCCGTATCGGCCTCGAGCGGATCGCCGACGGGAGCGCTCTCGTCGAGCAGCGTCTGGATGTCACCGGCGATGCCTTTCACCAGCGCCACCTCGACGAAGATCAAGGGCTCCTCGGGCATGCGCGGGTGGAAGAACGCGAAGCAGCGCCGGTCCGCTTCGAGGCGGTGTTTGAGATCGGCCCATGAGCGGATCTCGTGCACGGCCTCGTAAGCCGTCAGCTTCTCCAGCAGCGCTGCCGGCGAGTTCCAGGTGATGCGCTTGAGCTCCAGGAATCCGATATCGAACCAGCTGCGCAGGAGCGCGCGCAGGTCGCGCTCGAGGCCGGCAAGCGACCGGTCGCTGCGCGCGAGCGCCATCAGTTCCGCGCGCATATCCACCAGAAATTTTACGCCCTCGGGCAGCGCGTTGAACTGGGTCAGGAGCCGCAAACGTGGCGCCTCCAACGCGCGGCGCAGGGCTTCTTCGGAGGCTTCCTTCTCGCGATGGGCGCTCGCCTCCAGGAAGCTCTTGGCCGCGTCGGCGATCGCCTCGCGGTTGACGTCGAACTCGTCGGCGAGAAGCCGCAGGAAGCGCTTGCGCCCGTCACCATTGAGCCCGAGGTAGGTCCGTCCGAGTTCGGCTGCCCTCGCTCGCGCCGCGACCTCGCCGCCGCGCGCCTCAAGACAGGCGCGGAGCTGTTGCCGGACGCGCTCCATGTCGTCAGTGGTGAGCTCGGGCCGGGTGGGCTGGGCCGCGCCCGTCCCGCGCGCCTGGCGGGCGATGTCGCGCCAAGCCGAGCGCAGGCGCCCGATGGTTCGGTCCACCACCGTGTCAAAGAAGCCGACGCTGCTTCGCTCGCTCATGGAGGCTCCCGATAGAGGCGATCGGTGACAGTCGCAAGTAGGCCGCGCTCGGCCGCAATTCCCTTGAGGCCGCGGAGGACGCCGGGCAGGACCGCGAGGAGATCCTCCGCAACGAGGCCTGGCCCGACAACCTGGCCTGTTTCGCCGTGCAGCCAGACGGCTGCGGCCGCCGCGGCGAACGCATCCATGCCCTGGGCCAGGAGGCCCGTGATCATGCCCGCGAGCACGTCACCGGTGCCGCCGCTCGCGAGATCAGGCGGCGCATTTGCGTTGATGACGGCTCGGCCGTCGGGTGCCGCAATCACGGTATCGGCGCCCTTGAGCACGATCACGGCCCGGCTCAACGCCGCGGCCGCGCGGGCACGGGTGAGCTTGTCTCCCTTGATCGAAAACAGGCGGCCGAATTCTCCATCGTGCGGCGTCAGCACGGTCGGCCCGGCAATCGCGCCCAAGAGCGCCATTGGCGAGTCCGAGAACACCGTGAGCGCATCGGCGTCGAGTACGACGCCGCGCCGGGTTGCAAGGGCAGCCAATACGATTTCGCGCAGCGCCAGGGTCGTGCCGCCGCCCGGCCCCATGAGGATGACATTGCGGCGGGCGTCCTCGAGCAGCGTCCGGAAGTCCTCGATGCCGCCGATCCCGCGCGTGATCACGCTGGTGAGCGTGCTCGCATAGACCGGCCACACGCTATGCGGCGCCGCCAGCGTCACCAGCCCGGCACCCATCCGGAGCGCGGCGCGTGCCGCCAACCTGGCGGCGCCGGTCAGGGTCTCGCCACCCACCACCAGCGCGTGTCCGCGCCGGTACTTGTGGTCGTCGAGCCGCGGCCACGGATATTGGTCGAGCCAAAGCGCGGGAGCATTCTCGCGAGTCTTCGGCGTGATCCCGTCGAGCGCCTCCGCGGGAATTCCGATGTCGGCCACCACAGTCTCCCCGCAGAGGCGCCGTCCCGGCAGTAGCAGATGGCCCGGCTTCTTGCGAAAGAAGGTGACGGTGAGGTCGGCCGCAACCGCGAGACCCCGGACCCCGCCCGTGGCGCCATCGACGCCGGTGGGCACGTCGACGGCGACAACGGGGATTTGACGCGCGGCAATGGCGTTCAGGGTCTCCGCCGCCGCTCCGGCGACCGGCCGCGCAAGGCCGGCGCCGAAGATTGCGTCCACCACCAGTTCCGCGTCCTCGACCGCTCCGGGCGACAGCGTGACGATTTCTCCTGTCCAGCGCTCTGCATGATGCCGCGCGGCGCCTTTGAGCGATGCAACCTCACCCAGGAACGCGACCCGCACGGGCCAACCCGCTTCCTTGAGCACGCGCGCCGCGACGAAACCGTCGCCGCCGTTGTTGCCGGGTCCGCACGCCACCAGGATCTTGCGGGGCGACCAACGCGCGCGGATCGCCGACGCCACAGCCTCGCCCGCTGCCAGCATGAGCGCGTCCGTACTCCGCCCCGAGGCGACGGCGAAGGCATCGGCACGCCCCATCTCCTCGGGCGTGAGCAGTGCGAAAATATCGCGGTCGGGCGTAGAGAGCCGGCTTGCCATGCCGATACTCTATCTTGCGGGATCGGCGCCCGCGACTAGCGAGCGGCGGCGACCGGGCTCGGTCTCTGCAAGATCACGGCTGCACGGACTGCCGCTCCGCCGTCACGGAGGCGGGCACTTCTGCACTTTCGGGTCACATTTCGGTTTACCGCTGCCGCCGGGCGGCGGAGGCGGTGGCTTCGGAGCGTTGTGTTGCTCCTGATTGACCTTCGTCTGGCCACCGGTGGGGCCGGCATTGCCCGTTCCTTGGTTGCCGAAGTTGGGATTTCCCGCAGGTCCGCTTCCTTGCTTGTTGGCATTGGGATTGGTTCCGGTCCCTGGGCCGGTCGTGGGCGTGAAACGGTTATGGATAGCCGGCGCGCCCGTGCCCGTATTGGTGTCGCGCCCGGTACCGGTGTTCGGGTTCGTTCCGGTGCCTGGCCCAGTTGCCGGCGTGAATCGGTTTTTAGGTCCGGGAGCGCCCGCTCCGGTCCCTTGGTTATTGATACCGGTGCCGGTGCCAGTCCCCGTCCCCGTACCCGTGGCAGGGCCGGCCTGGGTTCCAGTCCCTGTGCCCGGCGGGAACTGGTTGCCCGGCCCACGCTTATCCTTCGGCCCCGCGCCCGTAGTGCCCGTGCCAGTCTGTGTACCGGTGCCAGCGCCCGGCTGAAGTCCGCGGTTGTCCCGGGAGCCGTTGCCCGTCGTGCCGCCAGGGCCGGGCTGAGTGCCGGTCCCCGCGCCCGCCCCCGGCGTGAATTTGCCCGATGTGCCCGTGCCCTTGTTTCCGGTGCCGGTGCCGGTGCCGGTTCCCGCACCGGCAGTCGGCGTCGTGAGCTTCGGACCGGGCGCGGTCGACCCACCGGTGGTCGAGGGGGTCGTCGGCGTCAACGGTCGGATCAGGGTGGCCGGCAAAGGTTTCGGCTCGACCTTGGGGCCCGGCGCGTGCGCGCGCCGCTGCTCCGGCGTCACATTGCCGCCGAGAGCCTTCACGACGTTCGGGCTTGCGCCAACCGTAGCCAAAGTCGGCTTGACCTCCGGCCGCCGGCTTACGGTTGCTGCCTCGAGCGTGCGCGGTGGCACCCTCAGTGCGGCATTCGAGATTCGGGCGGATCCCGCCATGGCGTTCGCGGGCACCACCGTCGCCGCCGAGGCGTTGACGAAATTGCGGGTAGTCCGGTTCACGGTGATGTTGTTGATGGTAACGTGCGTGATGTTGTTGACGTTGGTGACATTGGTGACGTTGACGCGGCGGATGTAGTTGATGCTGCCGCCATAGGGCGGCACATAGACCTCGCGGGGTCCGAGCGGAACCCACCCCACCGCCGATCCGATGCCGAGGCCGACCGAGAAGCCACCGCCGCCGATGAAGGCCACCAGGGCCGGTGCATAGACCGGCCGAGCGACCACTTCGCCCGGGACCCAGGCCCAGCGGCCGCCGATGACCACCCAGCGGCCGTAGTGGAACGGTGCGAAGCCCCAGGGCGCATCGTCTACCCAAGTCCAGCCCCACGGCGGTACGAAGGCCCAGTGGCCATATCGGTAAGGCGCCCAACCCGCCTGGACCGGCGGATACCAGACCGGCCCGTAGTCGGGCGCCTGGTCCCAATTGCCCTGGCCTCCGAGGTCGGCTGCGCCCGGCATGTCCGGCGAAACGTAGCTCGGTGCCTGCGCGATCTGCTGCTCCTGCTGGTCGCTCCAGACATCGATATCCTGCGGCTGCGCCTGGGGGCCGCTGCTGATCGCCATGCCGAAATTGTCACCAACAGGCTGTGCGCTGCCTTGGAAGATCGTGATGCTGCCCGGTCCGCCATTGGCGCCGGCATCGATGTGATATCGGCCGGGCGCGGTCAACGCGACCGTTCCGGACGGCGTCGAGATTTGATAAGTCTCGTCCGGATCGAGCCGGCGCAGGCGGAAATTGACGGCGCCCTGTGGCACGTTGATCTGGATCACCTGGTCGTTGAATTGCTGCACGTCGACCTCGGTCGACCCGTCGAGCCGGACGACGCCGTGCCCGAGCTGGAGCGCGGCCCGCGCGTCGGGCTCGGTCCAGAATGAGAGCCCCTCGGTGACAGGGTAGTTAGCCACCGCCGGCTCCCACTGGTCCTCATCCAGGGTGCGGAACGACACGGTGCCGGAAATATAGCTGACCCGTCCGACCCGAGAGGGCGGGTCGACGTCGTTGTCCGACTGCATCTGATCGCCCGGCACGGGCGGCGGAGGCATCTGCGCCATGGCCGGCTGGCCCGGAACCGCCAGCATCAGCGCGATTGCGAGCGCAGGCAAAAATACCGTTCGTGCCCGGTGCTGAGCGCCGAGGCCTGCGTCCGCCAAAGATCCGATCATCGTATCGTCCTCGCTAGATCCGCTCAGGCGCCGTCGAAGAGTACATGCCTCGCCATCCAGCCGCCAGCGCGAGAGCCCAAGCGTGGTTTTCGCTCCGGCGGCAGGAAGCCGGCTGAGCGAACAACGGTCGAGGGTTGATCCTTAGTCCGGCGGTGCTCGTGAGCGCCCATAATGGTCACGGCAGGACGCGCGCGGCCGGGAAAACGACGGTGACGAGCGAGCCCTTGCCCTCTTCGCTTTCGAGCTGGAGCGTGCCGCCATGCAGCTCGATCAGAGATTTGACCAGCGGCAGTCCTAGCCCCGTGCCCTCGTAACGGCGGGTGAGCGAGCTGTCCACCTGGCTGAAGGGCGCGAGCGCCCGCGGAATATTTTCCGGCGCGATGCCGATCCCGGTGTCGTCCACGGAAACTGCCAGCGAGCCGTCGCGGCGCAATTCCGCCCCGACCGCGACGCGGCCGCCGTCGGGCGTGAACTTCACCGCATTGGAGAGCAGATTGAGCAGGATCTGCTTGACAGCCCGCTCGTCCGCGAGAACGCGCGGCATCGCGGCCTGCGCGATCCCATTGACGAGGCGAATGCCGCCGCTCTCAGCGCGGCCACGTACCAACCGCAGCGACGATTCCGCAGCCTCGTAGAGGTCGACCGGGCTCTCGCTGAGCTCGCGCCGGCCGGCCTCGATCTTGGAGAGGTCGAGAATGTCGCTGATGATAGCGAGCAGGTGGATGCCGCTCGTGTGGATGTCCCGGGCATACTCGACGTAGCGAGTGGCGCCGATCGGTCCAAAGAGCTCACCCGCCACGATCTCCGAGAATCCGATGATGGCGTTGAGCGGTGTGCGGAGCTCGTGACTCATGTTGGCGAGGAACTCGCTCTTTGTGCGATTGGCGAGCTCGGCCTGCTCCTTCGCGGCGATCAGCTCCGCCTCTTCCTCCTTGCGCGCGGAGATGTCGACGATCTGGCTCAGCATTTGCACCGGACGGCCGCCCCCATCGCGCACCACGCCGACGCGCGTAAGCGCGTGCACGACGCGCCCGTCCTTGGCCACGTAGCGCTTCTCCGTCTCGAAGCTGTCGACCTCGCCGGCCAAGAGCCGCGCGCTTGCTTCCTCGCCCGCCTTCCGGTCGTTGGGATGCGTAATGTCCAGGAACGGCCGCCCCTTGAGCTCGTCCTCGCTGTAGCCGAACAGCTGGCAAAGCGCGGGATTGACCCTCTGATAGCAGCGATCCAAGCCGATGATCGCCATGCCGATGGGAGCCGCATCGAAGGCGATGCGGAACTGGTTCTCGCTCTGGCGTACCGCGTCTTCGCGCTCCCTCAGAGCGGTGACGTCGCTGCAGATCGAGATTGTGAAGCCCTCACGCGTGCGCTGCTCGCTCACCTGCACCCGCTGGCCGTTACAGTGCCGCATTTCGAAACTGCCGACGGGGTTGCGATGATAGGCAAGGCGCTTGGCGACCCAGGCCTCGCTGTCGTCTTGCGCGTCGAGGATCGCGCCTTCTTCCACCTGCCCGCGCAGCAGCTGCTCGAAGCTGCGGCCCAGGACGATGTGGTCGCGCTGGGGAGAGTCGAACATCTCCCGATAGCGGCTGTTGCAGAGCGTGAGCCGGTCCCCCTCGTCGAAGAGCGCGAACGCCCAGGGGCTACTCTCGATGGCGTCCGCGAGGTGCCGCTCGGCGACGCTCGCACGGAGCACGCTGTCAACCTCGGCGGTAATGTCGCTGCCGGTGCCGCGGTATCCGACGAAACGACCATCGTGCGCGAAGACGGGCTTGCCGCTTACCTTCACCCATTCATGAGCGCCGTTCGGCCGCCGTAATCGGTAGACGAAATCGCGGAACGGCTCGTGTCGGGCCAGAGTGGCAAGATGTGCGTCTCGCGCGCCCGGCTCGAGCGTGTACTCGATTATGTCCGCGCGACGCCGACCGATGCTCGGGTTCGGAGCAGCACCGCTGGAAAAATGCGTGAAGCGGCCCTCCGCGTCGGTTTCCCAGATCCAGCTGGACGTCATCTCGGCGAGCTCGCGATAGCGCTCCTCGCCGAGCGCACGCTCCGCCGCCGCGGCTTCGCGGGCGATGCTCCGCCGATGAATCAAGAAGGACGCCAGCCACATGAGCGGGCTCGCGAGCGTGGCCACCAACGCAAAGGCCGCAAGCTGCGCGTTGGGTCCGAGCCGGACAGCTCCCGCGTAGATGCCGCAGGCCGTGATCGTGAGCGCCAGTGCCAGCCACAGCCCGGGCGCGAGGAAACCCTGGCGGCGCCATAGTCCCGGAGTCCCCGGGAGCGAGGCCAGTAACGGGCGCACCTCGGACGGTGTAATCCCGGGCTGTGCCAGGCTTTCCGATGACTCCGAAGGCAACGGTCAGACTCCCACGGGCGCGGGCCGGAGGCCCTTGTCGAGGGAATTTAGGAGACGACGGTATAACTGGGGTTAATAGGGCGAGCACCGGATAGGCCGATCTGCTCGCACGGGATCCGGCGGCGAGGTGAAAAAAGCGGTTGGTTTCACGGCAGAGCAAGACCCGGCGGTCGGGGCTGCGTCGAGCTTGCTCTGGGGACCCGCACGCACCACTTGACGCTTCAGCCCCGTGGGGTTTACCACCCTCGCCTCCGGTGGCGAGCGTAGCTCAGTTGGTTAGAGCGCCAGATTGTGATTCTGGATGTCGCCGGTTCGAGTCCGGTCGCTCGCCCCATAATCCGCCGGAATGATCGTAGAGCTGCCCTTGGGCGAATCCTGTGAAGCGCTCCCACGCCGAGTGGCCAGGTCCTGATTATACTATCGTTAGATCGAGATAATACTTCCGTATATTATATATTGCATTTTAGAGTACTGCCCAAAGGCGCTTTCGGGCTGCACTAACACTGCGCCGGTACCGCCATACTGATCGAGCCCGAATGCGGGTGGCGGCTTGCGTCCCCCGCTTTGACGCGAATCCGGACAAGCTGGTAGATACCCTCTCAAGCGGGAGAGTGGTCCGGGGGCACCAACATCATGAAATGCGCGGGGTCGCTGCTGGCCATACTCGGCGCTTGGGGGCTCACCGCTGGTATCGCGCAGGCTCAGACGAACGCGCTCTTGTGGCAGGGTCAGACCCGCGGCTTTTACACGGGCATCGGTGGCGGGTGGTCGCACGTCATGCCATTCAGCGACAGCAACAGCGACGATGCACTGGAGTTCCACACGAAGCTCAAGGAGGGTTTCGTCGCCGATCTCTACGCGGGATACAATTTCGGGCGCCTGCGGCTCGAGGCCGAAGTCTCGTACCGGCGCTCGCCCGTCAAGCAAACATCGATCGTCAGCGGCGGCACCGGCTTTCCCGGCCTCACCGGCCAAACCACGGGCAACGGCGCCATCACCGCGCTCGCCGTCATGGGAAATGCGACTGTCGACATCCTGCCCCAGAGCCGGCTCACGCCATATATCGGCATCGGGGTCGGCGGCGTGCAGCTGCGGCTCGATAATTTTTCCGCGCAAGGCACGACCTTCGTGAATCGGTCGGACATCGAGGTGGCTTATCAGGGGATCGCGGGGTTGCGCTACCAGATCTCGCCCTCGGTCTCCATGAGCCTGGACTACCGGTTCTTCGCAACGACTGCATCGAACAGCCGGGACACCAAGGGCGGGGCGTTCGCCTTCCCCTACCGCAGCCACAACGTCCTCTTGGGAATCGCCTACCACTTCGGCGCGCCCCGCCCCGCCCCGCCCCTCGCGCCCGCTCCGATCGCGGCGCCCGCACCCGCTCCACCGCTACCCGCGCCGCCGGTGGCGCCCGCGCTCCACAATTTCGTCGTCTATTTCAACTTCGATCGGTCCGACCTGACTCCGGACGGGCGCAAGACCGTCGAGGACGCGGCGGCGAGCTTCAAGCAGTCGGGCTCGGCGCGGATCTCGATCGACGGCTACACCGACCTCGCCGGCAGTGCGCTTTACAACATGAAGCTCTCCAAGCGCCGCGCGGACGTCGTCCATGCCTATCTCGTCCGCCTGGGCGTGCCGGGGGCTGCGATCGCCGAGAGTTGGCACGGCAAGGAGAACCCCGCGGTGCCCACGCCCGATGGCACCCGCGAGCCGCGCAACCGCCGCGTCGAGATCGTGTTCTAGGGCTCGCTCGAGAGCCCTCGGCGTTCACGCAGCAAGGTTCTTGGCGCGTCGGCGCACATCCGTCATAACAGCGCCTCTCTCCACGTCAGATCGGGATCACCCCATGCTCGCCCTCGCCAACCGTATGTCGCTCCTGGGCACGGAGACCGCCTTCGAGGTGCTGGCGCGCGCCAAGGCGCTCGAGGCCCAAGGCCGCTCGATCATCAACCTCGGTATCGGTCAGCCGGATTTCCCGACACCGGCCCATATCGTGGAGGCCGGCCGCAAGGCGCTTGCCGACGGTCATCACGGCTATACGCCCGCGAACGGCATCCTGCCGCTGCGCGAGGCCGTCGTGGCCGACCTCCATCGCCGCTACAAAGTTGAGGTCTCGCCGGCCCAGGTGCTGGTGGTGCCCGGCGGCAAAGTCACGATGTTCTTCGCGATTTTGATGTTTGGTGAGCCCGGCTCGGAGATTCTCTATCCCAATCCCGGGTTTCCCATCTACGAGAGCGTGATCCGCTTCTCCGGCGCCACCCCGGTCCCGATCGAGCTCCACGAAAGCAAGGGTTTCTCGTTCAGCGCCGAGGAGGTGCTGGCGAAGCTCACACCGAAGTCGCGCCTCCTCATCGTCAACAGCCCCGCCAATCCCACGGGCGGCGTGGTGCCGCGCGCCGAGTTCGACAAGCTCGTGAAAGGCCTCGAGAAGTTCCCGCAGCTCGCGGTGATGAGCGACGAGATCTACAGCGAGATGGTCTATGACGGCGGCGAGCATGTGAGCCTGCTCACATATCCGGAGCTCCGCGATCGCCTGATCCTGCTCGATGGCTGGAGCAAGACCTATGCGATGACCGGTTGGCGGATGGGCTTCGGCGTGTGGCCCAAGGAGATCTTCGCGCACGCCGAGCGGCTCGCGATCAACTGCCACTCCTGCGTCAACGCCGCCGCGCAATACGCGGGGATCGCGGCACTTACGGGACCGCAAGAGCCCGCCCGCCAGATGATCAAGGCCTTCGCCGAGCGACGCCGGTACATCATCAACGCGCTCAACGAGCTGCCGGGATTCCGCTGCGTCAATCCCGGTGGCGCCTTCTACGCGTTTCCCAACGTGACCGGCACCGGCCTCGATGCCCGCTCACTCCAGAACGTGCTCCTCGAAGAGGCTGGCGTCGCCACGCTTTCGGGCACGAGCTTCGGCCGGTTCGGCGAAGGTTACCTGCGCTTCTCCTATGCCGCGAGCCTCCCTGCGCTCAAGGAGGCAATCGAGCGCATCCACGGCTGCCTTTCGAAGCGACAAATGCCGGCACGCTCAACCACTGCTCATTGATCAGCGGCCGAGCCGTCTGGAAACCAACCGAGAGTCGACCGACTGATTAAATATTAGGCGAATACCCGCCCCCTTTTTAGCCATCCCGTGTTCTGAGACCCACCTAAGCCGCACTTGGACGGGGCTGGCGAGCCCTGCTCTCTGGCACGGCTTGTGCTTAATCCCCGGTAAGGAATTCCTTGCGCTCCGCCCTGGGCCAAAGGCGGGCGCGCCACTGCTGTGTCAGGGGAAGCGATGAAGAAGATCGAAGCCATCATCAAGCCCTTCAAGCTCGACGAGGTGAAGGAGGCGCTCCACGAGGTCGGCATCCAAGGCATCACCGTGACGGAGGCCAAGGGGTTCGGCCGCCAGAAGGGGCACACCGAGCTTTATCGGGGCGCCGAATACGTCGTCGACTTCCTGCCCAAGGTGAAGATCGAAGTGGTGATGGAGGACGGCATGGTCGACCGCGCGGTCGAAGCGATCCAGAAAGCGGCGCACACGGGCCGGATCGGCGACGGCAAGATCTTCGTCACCACCATCGACGAGGCGATCCGAATCCGGACCGGGGAGCGCGGCGCGGACGCGATTTAGCGGCGCCGATCCAACGCGGACGAGGCGGTCGGGCGGCCGCCCCTCCTCCGCCGGTTCATTCACGGCCACCCACAACAACGGGAAACGAGCGATGTCCGATACGAAAAAAGTCATGGATATGATCAAGGAGCACGACGTCAAGTACGTCGACTTCCGCTTCACCGATCCACGCGGCAAGTGGCAGCACTTGGCGCATCACGTCAGGACCATCAGCGAGGATTTCCTCACCAACGGCGTGATGTTCGACGGCTCCTCGATCGCGGGCTGGAAGGCGATCAACGAGTCCGACATGGTGCTGATGCCGGATTGCGCGACCGCGGTGCTCGATCCCTTCGCCGCCCAGACCTCTCTCATCATATTCTGCGACGTCTTCGAGCCCGGCACCGGCCAGCCCTATGCGCGCGACCCGCGTTCGATCTCCAAGAAGGCCGAGAAGTACCTCGCCTCCACCGGCATCGGCGACAAGGCGTTTTTCGGGCCCGAGGCGGAGTTCTTCGTGTTCGACGACGTCCGCTTCAAGACCGGCATGAGCGGAGCCATGTACGAGATCGATGCCGAGGAAGCCCCGTGGGTCACCGACAAGAAGTACCCCGACGGGAACACGGGACATCGCCCGCCGATCAAGGGCGGCTATTTCCCGGTCCCGCCCGTGGACAGCGCTTCAGACCTGCGCGCGGAGATGCTCTCGACGATGGCGGAGATGGGCCTCAAGGTCGAGAAACACCACCACGAGGTGGCGCCTTCACAGCACGAGCTCGGCTGCGAGTATGACACGCTCGTGCGGAGCGCCGATGGCATGCAGATCTACAAGTACTGCGTCCAGAACGTGGCGCACCAGTACGGCAAGACCGCGACCTTCATGCCGAAGCCGATCAAGGGCGACAACGGCTCCGGCATGCACGTGCACCAGTCAGTCTGGAAGGGCGAGAAGCCGCTGTTCGCAGGCTCGGGCTATGCCGACCTCTCGGACACCGCGCTCTATTACATCGGCGGCATCATCAAGCACGCGAAGGCGATCAACGCCTTCACCAACCCGACCACGAACAGCTACAAGCGCCTCATCCCCGGCTTCGAGGCGCCGGTGCTGCTCGCCTATTCCTCACGGAACCGTTCGGCCTCCTGCCGCATCCCCTATGTCGCGAGCCCCAAGGGCAAGCGCGTCGAGGTCCGCTTCCCCGATCCGGCGGCGAACCCCTATCTGGGATATGCCGCAATGCTGATGGCGGGCCTCGACGGCATCCAGAACCGCATCCACCCCGGCGATCCCATGGACAAGAACCTCTACGACCTGCCGCCAGAGGAGCTCAAGGACGTGCCGACCGTCTGCGGCAGCTTGCGCGAGGCGATCGAGAACCTGCGCGCCGACCATGCCTTCCTGATGAAGGGCGACGTGTTCACAAGGGACCAGATCGAAGCCTACATCGAGCTCAAGTGGGAAGAGATCTACGCCTTCGAGCACACGCCGCACCCGATCGAATTCCAGATGTACTATTCTGTGTGATGGAACCCGCGGATTTTCTTGGCTTTGCGCTCCGCCCCGAGCGAATGTGTAGCAGGTGTGTGTAGCAATCAAGGAACGAGGAACTGATCAATCACAGCCCCCGTCAGTAACCTGGCGGGGGCTTCTCCTTTCGCAGACCCGATCCTCTACAGCTTGTTACGCCGAGAAGTAGCGAAGTTAGCGCCCCAATCCCTCTTGAAGTTCTCTCGTGCCCCGAGCGGTTCAGTAACGAAACGAGCGTAGGGTTTCGGAACAGACCAGCGCCCCGGCGCCAGCTTGCTAACGACCAGCGCTTTTTCGCGATCCCGGCTCCGACGCAGCTCCCTAGGGCGAATCTGCGCTTCGGCTTCGAGCTTCAAGCGTCTCTGCTCCTGAGCGCGCCATGCCAGATAAGCCCGCCCATGCGGGGTCATTGGGCTTGTGGCACGGCGGCACACCTCTACGGAGTGAAACTGAAGAGCCGTCCGTGGGACTCGGACACCTCGGTCAAGTTCCCGAAGCACTTTGATGTAAGGAGCAATCAGTTTCGGAGGTCGGGAGATCGATCGCGTCCCGTAGCGTGGTGTAAGAGCGGCGGCGGTATCGCGCTCTCCGGCAAAGCTGGCCGGATCTTCAAGGCGCCGGCACAGCCGACAGCATGACGATCGGATCATCGCTCACGGGAGCGATGGTTTCCGGGCTCATGTAGCGGGCACGCTGAACGGTCCACTCATCGTTCTGCTCGAGCAGGATGGCGCCGACCAGGCGCGTGATGGCTTCCTCGTCTGGGAAGATGCCGACGACCTCGGTACGTCGCTTGATCTCGCCGATGAGGCGCTCGATGGGGTTGGTCGAGTGCAGATTCGGTCGATGCGCGGCGGGGAAGGTCTTGTAGGCGAGCACGCCGGTCTCGGCCTCGTCCATCAGCGCGGCGAGTTGGGGACCCGCGGGCGCAGCTGTACCCGGCTTGCCAGGCCCACCCATTTCCTTGGGCACGAAAAGATCAGCGCTGATCGGGCCGCCGCTTGATTGACTGTGTCCGTTCCGGCCGCTGATCGCAGTCGCGGTCGCGGTTAAGAGGGGCTTGATCTTGTCCATGGACGGGTCTTCTCTTTGCAGCGCGATGTGGCTGTTGAAAAAGCTAGCTCTTTAAGGAAGACCCAGACCATCGCATGGGCGCGGCGGTAGATCGAGGAGCTAATGCTTGTCACCGGCAATCCCGCGGTTGTTCGACCAAACCACACGCTTGGTCTGCTTTACCCTCAGCATCGGAATTTCGTGCGGCTCCTCCGGACGGCAGCGTCGTGCCATAACCGGACCAACCCTATTCCGCAGCTTGCTGCTTCGCCCCGAAGTTGCGCAGACTGGCCAAGGCCGACTTGATGGCGTCCTGCTGGGCCAGAGAGGCAGCGGGCATGGGTTCGCGGGACCAGCTCTCCGGCAGCCCCTGCAGCTGCTGCGCATGGCGCGTGCACGCCGGCAGGTTGTCGGAGACGATGGCGTTCCAGAGCGTGAGCAGGCGCTTGTGCAAATCGAGCGCCGTCCCGTGGTCGCCGGCCTGGACGGCGTTCCAGAGCGCGACCGACGCATGCGGGGCGGCCGATAGAATCGCCGCGATCGATCCGTGGGCGCCCAGCGTATAGGACGAGTAGAGCAGCGCGTCGACCGCGCTGTAGATCAGCTTCGCGGGCGCCATCATCATGAGGTCCGCGAACAGCTTCAGATCGCCCGCGCTCTGCTTGACCCCGATCACCAGCGGCACCTCGGTCATGATGCGCGTCAGCAGCCGGGGTGACAGATAAGTCCAGGGCACGACGTTGTAGATGATGACGGGGAGGCCGGTCTCGCCGGTGATGCGCCGAAAGTGCTCGACCATCGAGTCGTCGTCGGGCTTGAATAGATAGTGGACCGGCGTCACCTGCAGCGCCGCCACCTTCATGTCGCGAACCAGCTTGCCGCGGCGAATCGCATCACGCGTCGAGTCCACGATGACGCCGGCGATCACGGGGATCCGATCCTTTGCGGCCGCCACCGTGGCGGCGAGGAGATCGCGATATTCCTCGTGGTCGAGGGTATGCCCTTCGCCGGTCGAGCCGCCGGCGGCCACGCCCGTGGCGCCAGCTTCTATCAGCCAATCGACCTGAGCCGCGACCTGGTTGAGCGCGATCTCGCCGTCCCTGCGGAACGGCGTGGTCATGGGTGGAATGACGCCGGTGGGCCGCTGCATGCTTGTCCTCCCGTATCGTGGATGTGTATCCCGGATAGCAGGATAGCGTCTGAGCCGAATTTGTCAATTTGAGCGACCTTGGTGCAGTTGAATCGCCGTTCTCGGGCTGTTATCTATCGGTGCATGCCCGTGCTTGCGAAGAAAGCAACCCGCCCTCGGCCGACGCCGAAGCCCGAGAGCGGTGGCGAGGACACGCTCAAGTCCTTGTCGAAAGTGATGCGCATCCTCGACTGCTTCTCGCCGATCAACCGCACGCTGTCGCTCGGCGAGATCTGCGCCGCCACCGGCTATCCGCGCAGCACGACGCACCGGCTGGTCGCGTCGCTCAAGGAGATCGGTTTTCTCGACCAGGACCGCCAGCGCGATCGCTATCGTCTCGGACTCAAGCTCTACGAGCTCGGCAATATCGTGCTCGGCAACATGGATCTGCCGCGGGAGGCGCGGCCATATGTCGACGCGCTGAGCCGGATCAGCGGTCACGCCGTGCATCTGGCGGTCTTCGACGGCCAGCAGGCCGTGGTGATTCTGCGGTCGGATCCGGTGGGGGAGGGCGGCACGCCGCTCACCCTCATCGAGGCCGCACCCGTGCACTGCACCAGCGTGGGCAAGGCAATCCTGGCGTTTCAGCCGCCTGAGGTGGTCGAGTCCGTGATCGCCAACGGGCTCAAGCCCTTTACCGAGGCCACCATCACGAATGCGAAGAAGCTGCGCGCGGAGCTCGCCGGCATCCGCGAGCGAGGCTATGCGGTGGACAATGCCGAGCATCAGCCGGGCTTGCGCTGCATCGGCGCGCCGATCCGCGATTCCGCGGGTCGGGTCATCGCCGGCATCAGCGTGAGCGGACCGGCATGGCGCATCCCGACCGCCGAGATCTCGAGTCTGGCAAAGATCGTGCTGCACCACGCCCGGCAGATCTCCGAGACTCTCTGATCTTTCAGAGTACCGCGCCCAGCTCGCGAAGGTGAGCACGCAGCCTCGTGACATCGAGGTCTCGAAGCGGCACGCCGGTCTTGGCGGAGAGCGCCGCGGCGATCCCGGCGGCCTGGCCCATCGCCATGCACGTACCAGAGATACGGGCGCTTGCCAACGCCCTCCGGCTCGCGGAAATGCAGCGTCCCGCCACGATGAGGCCATCGACTCGGCGGGGCACCAGCGCGCCATAGGGGATGCCATAGCCTTGGCGCACGGGCTCGGTGCCATCCATGCTGGGGCCGCGGGGATCGTGGCTGTCGATGGGGAAGCCGCCGATCCCAATGGCGTCGGGGACTTGCCGGCCGGTGCGGACGTCATCGTCCGTGAGTTCGGTGATCCCCGATAGTCTCCGGCTCTCGCGCACGCCGACGCAGCTCGCGGTCGCCGCGAGGAAGGCACGCTCGCAGCCGGGCACATACCGGCGGAAGAATGCCAGCGCTTCCAGGACCTGGCGCCGCAACTGGACTTCGGCGCTCGCAATCTCCTCGGCGCGGGTGGCGTCGGCGGCTTGCCGCGTGAGGTTGATGACCGCCTCGCCTGTGCGGCAGTTGCCTGAATGATGCAGCTCGTTCCGCTCGAGGGACATCACGCCGTCGCGATGGGCGCGCCGCAGCAGCTCGCCGAAGCCCCAAAGGTTGATGAACTCGCGCGAGCGCAACTCGGTCGGCGCGACGCCCAGGCGGAACTCGGTGGGATTCGCCTCGACGTAATCGAGCATGCGCGCGTGGTCAACGCCACCAAGCTTGAAGAGCAGGCTCACCGGCTGTGTCGCGCCGGTGCCGCCCGACGACAGCATCTCGCAACCGGCGAGCGCCGCCACGTCTGCGTCGCCCGTGCAGTCCACAAAGGCCTTGGCCGCATAAGCCGTACGGCCCGATTTGTTCTCGACGATCACCGCGCGAAGGGCGCCCCCCTTCGATTGCGCCGCGCAGGCCGGCGAAAACAACAGAAAGTCCGCGCCCGACTCCGCGATCCACGCCGTGACGATCGATTTGAGCTCCTCGTGGTTGATGGGCAACCGAAAGCGGGTGTACCCGGTATCGTCGCGAATGTGTCCGGGCGAGGCGCCGACGGAGACGAGTCTGGCCACGAGCTCGTCCGGAATTCCCCCGACGATCGGACGCCCGTTGGCATCGAACCATCCGGCACTGTGCTCGAGCAGCTGCGCGGCGAGATGGCCGCCGAGAAAACCGCCGCGCTCGAGCAGCAAGACGCGCGCACCCATTCGCCGGGCGGCCACGGTTGCGATGATGCCGGCGGTGCCGCCACCGGCCACCACGACATCGTAGGTCTCGACCAGCGGGATCCTGCGCTCGGGCTCGACGAGAGTCGCCATGTCCATCGCCTCCGTTCCCAACGTTCGGCACCACGAAGTCAGTTTGACAAGATTCGGGATATTAGTCCACTATCCGGGATCTAAGAGCAGTCCACTATCCGGGACCAGGGAGAAGGAGAGCACGATGGCGACGATGCGGACACTGGCGGCGGGCGTGGCCTTCGGCGCACTCGCGATAGCGGGCCCCGGGACCTCCGCCTCGGCGCAAGAGATCAGCTTCTGGACCAACCTGACCACTCAGGCGCAGGCAACCGTGATCCAGCAGCAGGCGAACGGCTGTGCCGCTCAGCAGTCGGGTGTCACGGTCAAGTTCGAGACGGTACCATTTGCCTCAATGTACACGCGGCTCATCACGGCGCTGCGCAAGAACGACCCGCCTAACATCATGAACACCCTCGAGGGCGCGGTCGCCTTCGTGCAGGCAAAGGGCGGGCTTGTACCCGTCACAGACCTGGTCGACCAGCTCGGCCGGAGCGATTTCCTTGGCTCCTATCTGAGCGCGGTCACGAAAGATGGCCAGGTCTGGGGTCTGCCGGATTGGGCCCTTCATCAAGAGGTCTGGTACCGCAAGGACCTGTTCGAGAAGGCTGACCTCGCCGTGCCGAAGTCCTGGGACGATCTCCTGAAGGCCGCGACGGCGCTCAAGAGCGCCGCTGGCAGCAATCCGCAAATCTATGGTTTCGCGGTGCCGATGGGCCGCGCGTTGGTGGCGCCGCAGACCTACTTCCAAATCTTCTACGCGGCCGGCGGCACGATCTTCGATCCCAAGACCGGCGAGTACGTGTTCGGGGATCAGAAGGCGCTGGCGACGAAATCGCTCCAATTCATGATCGATCTATACAAGGCAGCCTCGCCGCCTGCGAGCGTCGAGTGGTCGTGGTCCGAGTACCGCACGGCTTTCGTCAAGGGTCAGGTGGCCATGACGAATGAGTGGGGTGCTGTCGTGCAGATGGCCGCCGAGCAGAATCCCGACATGCTGGACAAGATGGACGTCTTCCCGTTCCCAGGCCCCACCGCCGACAAGAAGCCCGCCGCCTCCCTATCGGGCGGCTACTATTATCTCGTCGGCAAGTCGTCTCCCGAGCGCGTCACAGCCGCGAAGAAGCTGCTCGCCTGCATGTACGCCCCGAAGCTGGTGGCCTCGCGCGCGAACTCCCGGCCCATCTTCGCGATCCCCGCGACCAAGAGCGGATTCGAGGACGGGGCCTACCAGTCGAACGAGATGGTAAAGCGCTTCAAGCCCCAGCTGGACATCATCTTCAACCAGGTCATGCAGAGCTGGTACCGCTACGGCATGGAGGCGGGGTTGAACCCCCTGACCGGCCAGATCGAGGCCACGACCTTCATCGGCGACGCCATCCAGAACGCGGCACTCGGCAAGCTGACGGCCGCCGCCGCGGTCGACCAGATCGACGAGCAGTTGAGGTTCCAAACGGAACTGCTGGCGCACTGACGGGATGGTAGCCCGCGCGGTCGCGGCTCTCTCGAGTCGGCCCAGGCGTCCGGGCGTCCGCTCGGCGCTGATTGGCAGGCATGGCCGGACCGGCCTGACCTTCGTCCTGCCGGGCGTTCTGTTCCTTGCGGTGTTCCTGGTATATCCGGTCTTCGAGACGATCCGGCTGAGCCTGGTCTCGGTCGACTTCGCGACCGATCGGCAGACCTTCGTCGGTCTCGCGAACTTCGCCGAGATGGCACGCGATCCGAAGCTGCCTTGGGTCGCCGCCAACACTCTGATCTGGACCCTCGGCTCGCTGCTCGGTCAATTCGGCCTCGGCCTTGTCGCTGCGCTGTGCATCAGCCGCGATCTCCCGGGCATGCGGATCATCCGCAGTATTCTGCTGCTGCCTTACGTCGTGCCCGTGATCGCGCTCGCCCTGTTTTGGCGCTGGATGCTCGACGGCACCTTCGGGATCGTGAGCTACGGCCTCCATGTGGCGTATCTGCTGGCCGCGAATCAAACGCCGCTGGCGATCCCCAACGGCGCGCTCGCCGCGGTCATTGTCGCCAATGTCTGGCGCGGCTTTCCCTTCGTGATGATCTCATACTGGGCGGCGCTGACGGGCATCCCGGGCGAGGAGTACGAGGCCGCGCGCGTCGACGGTGCGAGCCTGCTGCAGGAATTCCGCTACGTCACGCTGCCGCACCTCATCGACATCACCAAGGTCATGCTGCTGCTGCGCTTCATCTGGACCGTCACCTTCTTCGACATCGTCTGGCTGATCACGCGCGGCGGACCCGGCGGCGCCACCGAGCACTGGCCGATCTGGATCTATCAGGAGAGCATGGGCTTCTTCCGTTTCGGTTACGGCGCAGCGCTGGCGGCGACGCTTGCCCTCGTCCTCTTAGCTCTCTGTGCTCTCTATCTCGCCGCGTTGCGCAACCGGGAGGCGGCATGATCCGGCAGCACATCATGCTCTCGGTGGTGTCCTATACCATCGCGCTGCTGCTCGTGGCGTTCATCGGCTTTCCGCTGCTCTGGATGCTGGTCTCGTCACTTAAGCCGCCGCCCGAGCTCTTCTCGAGCCCGCCGCAGATCTGGCCGAGGGCGCCGACCCTCGAGTGGTATCGGAATGTCATCGCGGGCTCCGAGGCGCCGATTTACTTCCTCAATAGTCTGTTGGTGGGTGCCAGCACCACTCTGCTCTGCCTTTCGACGGCGGCTCTCGCCGCCTACGGCGTCACCCGCTTCGAGTTTCCGGGCCGAAGCCTTTTCCAGCTCGGGGTGCTTTCTGGCTACATCTTTCCGGCGATCGTGTTATTCGTTCCGCTCTACGTCATCATCAACGCGCTCGGACTCGTGGACACCATCGCCGGATTGGTCATTTGCCACTGGGTGTTGACGTTTCCATTCGCGCTCTGGATGTTGCGCTCTTTCTTCGAGAAGATCCCGCGCGAGATCGACGAAGCCGCTTGGGTGGACGGCGCGTCCTTCTTCAGAGCCTTCCTTCAGATCTTCCTACCCTTGGCCTTGCCCGGGACCTTCTCGGTCGGTGTCTTCGTGTTCGTGCTGTCCTGGAACGAGTTCCTGTTCGCGAGCATCCTCATGACCGAAGGCAATTCGAAGACCATTCCCGTCGGCATCGCCGAGTTCATTACGTCCTTCGACATCAGGTGGGGCGAGATCATGGCCATGGGCACGCTGGCGACCGTGCCGGTCGTCGTCATGTTCACGGCGGTTCAGCGATATTTTCTCCGCGGCGTCTTGTCGGGTGCAGTAAAGGGATAAGTCTCATTTCGGCTCGAGGAATGACCCATCCATCCACCAAGAAACCAGATCGTTCAACTTGAGCGATGCCAAATTCAATGCGTCCAACGATGGCTGTCGTTGGATCATCGGAGTCCGCAATGGGTCAGAGGCCGTCCTCACGCGCGCGATCGCGTCCCGTAGCGTGGTGTAAGAGCGGCGGCGGTATCGCGCTCTCCGGCAGAGCTGGCCGGATCTTCAAGGCGCCGGCACAGCCGACAACATGACGATCGGATCATCGCTCACGGGAGCGATGGTTTCCGGGCTCATGTAGCGGGCACGCTGAACGGTCCACTCATCGTTCTGCTCGAGCAGGATGGCGCCGACCAGGCGCGTGATGGCTTCCTCGTCTGGGAAGATGCCGACGACCTCGGTACGTCGCTTGATCTCGCCGATGAGGCGCTCGATGGGGTTGGTCGAGTGCAGATTCGGCCGATGCGCGGCGGGGAAGGTCTTGTAGGCGAGCACGCCGGTCTCGGCCTCGTCATCAGCGCGGCGAGTTGGGGGACCCGCGGGCGCAGCTGATCGGTGACCTGGCGCCATTGGGTTCTGGCGGTGCCGGCGCCATCCTGGGCGAAGGCGGTGCCGATGAAGGCAGAGACGACCCGCCGCCCTTGCTTTCCCGCGTGCGCCAGCACGTTGCGCATGAAGTGGACGCACGCGGCAGCGCTGCCAACTCGCACTGTTGGTGTGAACCTTAACTCGGCGCACTTGCTTGTTGACGCTGTTCTTCTTCGTTGTCGGCTTCCACTTGCCGTCACGCACCTTGGCGTCGATGAACGCCTCCATCACGGCGGACAGGCGCTGAGATACCGTCGTCTCGATCTGCGCGCCCGCAGCTGGCACCCAAGCGAGCAGTGTAGCAGTGGGCCACGGCCTCCCGATCACAAGAGCGTAAAGCCTAGATTGCTGTGGGCTTTCACTTAGTCCAATATTCGGTGCCGGATGTATTACAGCGTGTAAATCATAGATCTATTACCCTGGTCTGGCGCCTCCGCCGAGAGATCGGCGGGGGCGCTGTCCTTTCGAGACCTTGGTTAATGTGACATCTGTCATCTCCGATCGAGACGCGTCCAGAGTTATGATGGCGTCCGGGGCAGAGTTCCATTTCAGTACCGCGGGCATGGGGGTATCGTTGAAAACCGTTCTTGATTGGCGTCGGCGGCTTGCCGCGACGGTCCTGTTTCTTAGCGCGTCCGCGGCTTCGCAGACGGCCCTCGCGCAAGGCTTCGTCCCACCGCCGCGCAGCATCGCGGACATCACGGCGGTGCTCGACAGCGAGAAGCCCGATCCTGCCAAGCTCGCGCGCTATCTCGCGCAGGCCGATGCGCAGGTGCCGGCGGGAGCGTCTGCGGCTGCACTCGCTGAGTTCTATCGCGACCGCTCGGTGGCCGCGAGCCAGATCGGCCGTATCGACCAGTGGATCGCCGACGCCAAGGAGGCGCTGAGGCTAGCGGATCAGGTCAACGACAGCGCGCTCTCCGACGATTCACGCAACCAGCTCGCGCAAGCGGAATCCCAGGTCGGCAATTACGCCGCCGGGATCGAATACGCACGTCAGCGAGTGGCGACGGCGGGCAATTTCCTCGGCCAAGCCGCGACCGCGCACGGCCAGCTGGCGAGCGCCTACGCGTTCGCGGGCCATTTACCGGAAGCTCGCACAGAGGCTGAGGCGTCGCTCAATATGGCGAAAGCCTTCAAAGATGCCCGCCGCGTCGAGCAGATCACCGTCACCAATGCTCAGCGCGGCGCCGTTTTCGCCGCCGGTGCCGTCGCGGAGGTGGAGGGGCGCACGGCCGATGCCGAGAGCCGGTATCGGCAAGCCGCGGCGATGGCGCAGTCCGTTCTCGACGGGTACGACGGATGGATGAACCAGCACAAGGGCTCAAAGGAGACGTTCCAGGGTGTCGTAACGAACATGCAGTTGCGCTTGGCATTGATGGTGGCACGCCAGGGTCGGCTGGCGGAGGCCGAGGCGATCGTGCGCCAGACGTTGCTCGATGCCCTGCACCAGCAGGGCAGGTACGCGCCACGCACCGCGGGCACCGTCGGCACGCTCGCCACCATTGTGCTCGACGAAGGGCGGCCGGACGACGCGTTGCGCCTCGCGCAGGCGGCGGTCGACATCTTCGACAAGATCGGCGCCTCGCGCGGCGCGCGCATCTCGACCAATGCACGCCTTGGCGTCGCGAACGCCCTTGTCGTGAAGGGTGACTGGAAAGCGGCGATGGCGGCCTATGACGAGGCCGCTCGCGGCATCGGTCCGCAAGACCAGGCTGCGCGCACGCTCTTTAACGGCGCGCTCGCGCGCATCATCGCCATGATCAAGACTGGCCGCGTGAGCGAGGCGCTGGACCAGGTCTCGCGAGTAGCACAGACGCGCGAGCAGAACCTGGGCCCGAGCCATCCTGCGACCGTCGAGGCCGAAGGCCTGCGCGCCGCAGCGCTCTATTTCGCCGGACAGAAGGGGGAAGCTCTGGCGGCGTTCCGGTCCGCAGTGCCCAAGCTGATCCAGGCCTCGCGAATCAACGACAGCGGCGAAGGCGCGCCGATCCTGCGCGAGTTGCAGCTCCGCTTCGTGCTTGAGACCTATATCGGCCTCCTCTCGGAGAGCCGAGACGCCGCGGCCGCGAGCGAGGCTTTCGCGCTCGCCGACGTGATCCGCGGCCAGGCGGTGCAACGGGCGCTCGCGGAGAGCGCGGCGCGCGTGAGCGTGCGCGATCCCGCGCTCGCCGATCTCGTCCGCCGTGAGCAGGACGCACGTTCCCAGATCAATGCCCTCTTCGCGCTCATCGCCAACATCCAATCGGCGCCCGCGGATCAGCGCGACGACAAAGCGGTGTCGACGCTCCGCACCCAGGTCGACCAGCTGCGCGGCAATCGTGCGAAGCTCCGCGAGGAGATCGAGCGGCGCTTCCCCAACTACGCCAACCTGATCGATCCCAAACCCGTGAGCCTCGACCAGGTACGCAAGGTGCTGGGCCCGGACGAGGCCATGGTCTCGTTCTACCTGGGCGAGACCCGGAGCTTTGCCTGGGCGCTGACGGCGTCGGGTGCGCCCGCCTTTGCGGCGGCACCGCTCTCGGCCGCGAAGATCACGGAGGAAGTCCAGGCGCTCCGGCGCGCGCTCGAACCCAATGCCTCGACGCTTGCGGAGATCCCGGCCTTCGACACCGACCGCGCCTATCGGCTCTATGCCGCGCTGCTGCAGCCTGTCGAGGCCGGCTGGCACGCCGCCAAATCGCTTCTCGTCGTGCCCCACGGTGCGCTGGGCGAGCTGCCGCTGGCGCTGCTACCGACGGCTGCGGGCAAGCCCGGTGCCGCCGGCGCGCTGCCGTTTACGGAGTACCAGAAGGTGCCCTGGCTCGTACGGCAGGTAGCGGTGACGCAACTGCCATCGGCTACGTCTCTGGTCACGCTGCGCACGCTGCCGGCGGGAAGCGCGAGCCGGCGTGCTTTCCTGGGTTTCGGTGACCCGTGGTTCAACGAGGCCGAGGCGAAGGAGGCGCAGTCGGGCGCGGGCTCCGGCATGGTGATCGCGAGCCGCGGCGCCGGCGGCAAGGGACTGCACATCGTGCTGCGCGCGGCGCCCAAGACCGAGACCGCCGCCACCGCGACGGTCGCGAGCCTGCCGCGGCTCCCCGAGACCGCCGACGAGGTGCGCAATATCGCCATCGCCCTCAAGGCCGATCCCAATGCCGACGTGTTCCTCGGCGCCAGGGCGAACGAGGAGACCGTGCGCACCGCCGATCTGGGCAACCGCCGCGTGGTGATGTTCGCGACCCATGGGCTGGTGCCGGGCGACCTCGACGGCTTGCAGGAGCCGGCGCTCGCGCTCTCGGCGCCCGGCGTCGCCCACGTCCAGGGCGACGGGCTCCTCACCATGAGCAAGATTCTAGGCCTCAAACTTGACGCGGATTGGGTCGTACTCTCGGCCTGCAACACGGCCTCGGGCAGCGGCGCCGGCGCGGAGGCGGTCTCGGGTCTCGGTCGCGCGTTCTTTTATGCTGGCACGCGCGCGCTCCTGGTCTCCAACTGGCCCGTCGAGACCACCTCGGCGCGGATGCTGACCACGGACCTCTTCCACCGCCAGGCGGAGCAGCCCAATCTCTCTCGCGCCGAGGCGCTGCGCCAAGCCGAACTCGCCCTCATCGACGGGCCGGGCTTCGCCGCCGACGGCAAACCCCTCTTCTCCTACGCCCACCCGATCTTCTGGGCGCCCTTCGCGGTCATCGGCGACGGCGGGCGATGAGCTTCCGGATCGCTCGAGCGGCACGGCCGGATCGGAAGCACAGAGAGCCTGCTTCAGTACATACGATCGTTCCCTTGTCGGGAATATCCCTCGAGCATCCGGAACAGCTCGTCGTCGACCTCAAGCGCGTCAGCCCAGCCACCCTGCCGTTGCACCCACGCGTCACCGGCGGCGTATCTCGTGACCTGAACCGCGCGCGGGCCGCCCGGCGTGTAGCCGCGCGCGTGCAGCTCAAGGGCAATTGGCACGAAATCGGTCTCGTTCCAGGCCCTGGTCAGAGTCCAATGACCGCTGTCGAGCGGGGGGATGTCGGCCTGGCGGATATCGATACCAGGCTGGCGTGACCTGTAGTCGTTGAAGCGCTCGCGCAGGAATTTCGCCTGAGCGACATGGGCGGAGAGCTCGCCTCCACCGAGGGCATGGACGCCCTCATGGACCAGGAGCGAGGCCACCATCAACGGTGATTCCACCATGCCGAAAGAGCGCCCGGTGCGGGGATCGACGGAGCGCACGCCGCCGTTGATGTGCAGGGTATCCGGGCTCGCACGGTGCCATTGGGCATAAGCATTTCGGTCGGTAAACCGCGAGAAGCGGACCTTCAGAACGCCCGTCAGCAGGCGGCGCGCGATTTCGCGGCTGAGAGCAGTCCCGCGCTGCAGCTCGGCGATGATTTGCCACTCGAATGTCTTCAACCCCTTGGTGAGGGGGATTGTCTCCTCGACGAGGTAGAGATCGCGCACGCGAGTCTCGCGGTTCGTCGTGGAATTGATGTATTGGGAGTCCATGGCCCGCGCAGAAGCCACCTCGGCGCCATCGAAATCGTCCGTCCGCATCGTCCCGGATGTCGCGTTGACACGACTGGTCGCCTTGCTCGCAAGCCAATGCAAGCCCTCTCCAACTCGCGCGACGCCGAAGCCGACCGCGGTCGAGTGCGCGGCGCTGATCATTCCCTGGGTGAAGGAATCCTTCCAGGACTGCCCGTTCACCGCGACGCCGGAGAAGGTGTCGAGAGCGAGATTGGCTGCGTAGTTGAAGACGAGCTCCTGCACCACCCCTTTAGCTGCGGCGCTCGCGACGCCGCCGGTCATGCCCCCGATAGCACCCATCGCGAAATCGCCGATGCCTTCCTCGAGGGTATAGCCGCTGTGCGCATACCACGCTGTGCCCGCGCTGAGGCCCAAGCTGGTCGTGGCGGAGATCAGCACTTGGGTCAGTAGCGCATAGCCGCCCACATAGCCCGCGGAGAGTCCGGCCGTGAGCGGCAGCGCCGCCAGCCCAACGGAGAGCGTGAAGTACTGGTTGTGCAGGGCAGCGATACTCTCTTTCAGCTTCAGCCGATCTATGTCGCGACCCCAGATATAGGCGCTGCGATTGCTGATCAGAGGACGTCCGACATCCTCGCGGAAAACGATGCCTGCGACGGTATCGATGCGGGTCTGGTCGGCTGAATAGGGGTCGCGCACGCTGCTGTTCGCAACCATAACCTGGTCCTCGGGCGGCCGCGTCGGCGTTGCCAGCGCCTCTCCCGGGGCGGGCTCGATGTTGCGCGCGACGGTCGGCTGTCCGCCGTTGTCGGACAGCAGTTTGATGTTCCCGCTCTCGTCCTCGTGGAAATAATAGGTGAAGAGCGGGCTCTTGGGGTTGGTCTCGGAGACACGGTCCATGCGGACCCGCTCGTTCTGTCGCGCACCGAAGAAATAGCGCGCCAGCAGCGACAGCGGCTCCGGTGCGGCGGGGTTGTTCACCCAAGCTTCCGCAATCATCCGATTGCCGTCGTAAAGCTCCCACTCGTCCTGCTTGTTCCACTCGGCCTCGTATTGGATCATCCGCTTCGGGATCTCGCCGTGCTCGGGATGAACGAAGATCCGGCGGTCGAGCGCATCGTAAAAGAAATTGACCCATTCGCTGTACCCGTAGGGTGCCCAGGTGTCTTCCACACGGACGAGGCGCGACTTGAAATCGTAGGCATAGACGAAGCGTCCGTCGTAGATCAGGTTGCCCGCCTTGTCATATCGGAACGGCTCCTGCGCGGTTACGTTGCCGGAGGCACCCTTGGCGATCTTGAGTGCGCCGTCGACTGTCTCGGGGTCGTCCTTGTAGTCGGCGTTGGCGCTGCCGGTGGTCGTGACGCTGGCGACCCGTGAGGTCGGCGCGTAACTGAAACTGTCCACTCGGATGTTGCCGATCTTGCCGGTGGCATTATCTCGCGTGATATCCGCCACGCCCTGCACGCGGCCGTTTTTGTAGACTGAGTAGGTGCTCGAGGTCTGATCCAGCTCCTCCTCGCCGGTCTTCCCCTGGCGGTAGTACTCCGTAGTGCTCGAGGTCGCGCGGCCGAAATCGTCATAGATGACGGAAGTCTCGAGCCGGCGCGGCGCCACGCCACCCGCCGGCGAGATCAGCCGCTCCGTCAATTTCGAGACATGTGGGCCCTCGTACTGTGCGGCGCTTGACCACAAGGTCTGACCGGGACTGCTCGCAACGTCGATCTGCCTCACCTGCATCGCCGAGTTGTAGGCGTAGCGCGTCTCGACACCGTTCGCTGCGACTTTGCGCGCGACGCGGTCGAGGCCGGTGAGGTCATAGCCCACCAGCGAACGGCCATCGATGTCGACCTGGGTGACCCGGCCCAGCGGATCCAGCGAATAGCGCACGGCAACGCCACCCGCGATCTCCGGATACTCGATCTCGCGCCACGTCCGGTCGGCGGCGAAGCGGCGCTCGATCGTCTGCTCCATCGAGCCTCGGGCCTGCGTTTCCTCAACCGCACGATCGAGGCCATCATAGGTGAGGCGGACTTCCGAGGACGGGCCGCGCGCAGATACGATCCGGCCTACCGCGTCGTAATCATAAGCCTCCCCAAGCGCTCCGCCGGTTGCCGAGAACTTCTGGCCGTTCGGCAACGTTACGGTGATCTCTGCGCGCGCCGTCACCGTAACTGCCTCCGTCAGTCCAGCGGTGTTGACTTTTCGGGTCGTGACCGTGCCGTTGGGATCGGTCCGTCCGATCTCACGCCCGAGCCCGTCGTATCGGATGCTGGTCTCGGCCCCCGTAAGCTTGTCGGTGATCTTGGTGGCGCGGCCGAAAACGTCGTATTCGAAGGTCTGATGAGAGAGGGTGCTCTCCACCTCGGACACTAGGCCCGCGGGCGTGTAGGTGGTGCGCTCGGTGTCCTCGCCCTTCGTCACCGACTCTCGTCGTCCGAGCCCGTCGTAGCCGTAGGTCGTGAGGCCTTCGCTTGGAATTGCCACGCCGCGGATCTGACCGGCGCTGTTATAGAAGAGCGTCTGGTGCACGCCTGGACCATCAATTGAGACCGCGTTTCCAAGCCGATCGAAGCGTTGGATCGTGTCGTAGCTTTCGTTCCTCTCGACCAAGTCTCCGGTTTTGTCGCTGTAGGTGTACTCCTTGACGTTCTGCGTGATTTTCCAGGCTTCGCCGTTGCTGTGGTACTGCGTCACTGTCTCGTTCTGCAGGGGGTCGATGACCTTGGTGACGCGGTTATCGAGGTCGTATTTGAACCACGCCGTCCCATTGTTCGGTGCGCGCAAGTGATCCAGCAGCAGGTTCTTGTCGTAGAACCAAAGCGTCTCCTCTTCGCCGTTCACCAACGTGTCCCGGCGCTGTCGGATCATGTGGCCGTAGTTGTCGTAATCGAACTTGGTGCGCCTCAACACCGTGCTCTCGGCTCCCGGCCCAACTGCCCCCTTGACCTCGATGCTCGTGACTTTGCCGCCTGCGTTGTACTCGAAGCTGGTCACGGCGCCCATCGGGTCGGTGCTGGTCTTGACGCGGTCGAGGCCGTCGAACTCCCGCGTCTCCGTCGTGCTGACACCAGCGCCGCTCATCACCACCTGCTTCTCGTTGCCGTTCTCATCTCGGGTGATCGTGGTGGTGATGGCGTTGGGATCGCCCTTGGCCTCGGTCGTCTCGACCAGCTTGCCGCGTGCGTCGTAGACATAGTGCGTCTTGAAGTCGCCCTTCCCCGACATCGAGGGCGAGGTCTTGTCGACGAGCGAGCCTACCCGGTCATAGGTGTAGGTCGTCGTCACCGACTTGCCGCCGCCGGAGGTCGTTTCAGTCAGCGGGCGATTCAATATATCGTAGGTTGTCTTCACCATGCGATCGACCGTCGGCCCCGGTGCGATGCCGACACGGCCCGCAGCGGACTGGTCGAAGATGTCCTTGACCTCCAGATGGGTCTCGATGACGTTCCCGTTCAGATCATATTTGTAGGTCGACTTTGCCGCGGCGGAATCGGGGTCGATGGTCTTCTCGGTCATGCGCCCGAAGCCGTCGCGCTTGTACGCGATCGTCCGGTCTGTGCCCTCCTCGCGCATGATCTCGCCGCGGTCGGACAGTTTGTAGGAGACGTAGTTGTGGCTCGGATATTCGACCTTCTCGAGATATCCGCTCTTATCGTTGAACGTGTATTTCGTAACGCGGCCATCGCCCATGTCGGCGCTGACGCGCTGACCCCAGTCGTTGTACTCGAAGATCTCGGCCGAGCGCTCGATGTCGCCGCCTTCCGGCTGCTTCACGGCAGGGAACGTCATCTTGACCGGATTACCTCGTCGGCCCGGCACGTCGAAGTCGTAGTCGTGCTCGACCTTGCCGCCGTAGATGTCCGTCGATGTCTTGGTCTGGTTGTAGAGCGGCTCGTAGGTCGAGCTGGTGGTGACCGACGGTCCGTCCTTCTCGCCTGAGAACTGAGTGACCGAGAGCAGATTGCCCATGCTCAAGTCATGCTCGTAGACGTAGCCCCGGTCGAGCCAGTCGCGAAACGGCCCCTCGGTGATCGCGGAATTGTCGGAATCGTAGTTGTAGCTGACGCCGTTGCCCCGCGGGAACGTCAGTCGCGTCACCTGACTGTAGCCGTTGTGCTCGAACTTCGTGGTCCACGGACCGCCGTACTTCGGGTCTTTCGGGCGGATCGTCTGCGATTTCGCGACGAAGTAAGGCCCGGCCTGGACGAGCTCGTACTCCTTCACCGAATCCGTAGTCCTGACCTTCACGGTCGAGCCATATTCGAAGGAAGTGTTGATCTTGCCGAAGATCTGCGACTTCACCTTGTCGCCTTGATACGTGTTGACGATGAACGCCCGGGCGTCCTTTCCCTGCGCCATGGCGTTGGGATCGCGCACCTCGGTCAGGTGATGCCCGCCGTCGTAGGCATATTTCCATTTCCGCGTGACGTCGCCGGTCTTGACGGTCACGGTCTCGAGGATCGGCTCGCCCTGGTAGTCGTAGGTGACCTCGTAGCCCATGCCCTTGATCGACTTGATGCGCGGCACCGGCAGGATCTCATTCACCTCCTGATCCTTGTAGTTCGTGTGGACCTTGCCGGTGTGGATCGTGGTGGTCTCGACCGTGTAATGGCGACGCTTCGGATCGAAGATGTCCGATAACATCGGATTCTGCGTCAGTGGACTGAGCTTCCCCTCGTAGCGGAGGTCCACGCGGATCTTGTGCGCGTGCGTGTCATTGCGCGACAGGATGTAGATCATCTGACCACGGCAGTTGAACACGAGCCGCGTGCCGTTCTTCTCCCTTAAGACGTAAAAGATCTGCTCGGTCTGGAGTACGTCGGGGTGCTCCTTGAACGGATGTACCTCGTGTCCGTCCAGGACGATGTAGCGCTCGATCTCGTGGAACTGGCCGGGTGGAGAGTCGTAGGTCGTGACGTAGGCCTTGAACTCGGAATCGAAATTTTTGACCGTACGGTATTCGGAGTGAAGCGCCGGGTACATCTGGGCGCGACCCAATCCATCCGCATAGAACAGCGGCGGATTCTCCCCCACTTGCTCCTGATAAAATCCGTCACTGGTCTCGCGCTTCGCCTTGGCAACAATCCGCTTGTTGTACGAGAAGTCCCAGCCGTAGCCGGTGCTCCCACCGTCCTCGAAATCCGCGTTGCTGACGTAGTGCCGGTTCCATTCAGTCCCGAATCCGACCGAGGGCACCGAGATGTCGCCAGCGTTCTGGAAGAAGGCGCCGGTGTGGAGCAGCACCTGGTAGCCGCCGATCGCCGGATCCCACGGTGCGATCGGCTTGTCGGTGACGGCCAGCGGATCCTGGGTTATCGGATAGAAGATCTGCGTTCCGATCATCGCACAGAAGACCACGGGCTCGTCTGGCCTGTGCGGCGGCGGTGGCTCGTCGGGCGTATGGGGTGGGGGCGGCTCGTCCGGCTTGTGAGGCGGTGGGGGCTCGCCGGGCGTATGGAGCGGCGGCGGCTTTTCTTGCGTGCCGGGGACCTTCTTGTCAGTCGTGGTGATCGTCGGCGGCGGCCTCTCCGTCGTATGCGGCGGCGGTTGATCGGGAGTATGGGGCGGCGCCTCTGTTGTCTGGATCGGCGGCGTGACCGGCGGACTGTTCGGTGGCGTCTGCGGCGGCGGCGAGATCGGCGGCTGCTCCGGCGGCGGCGCGTTCGACCCTTGCAGCGGCACGATCGGGATGAAGGGGATATCGATGCCGCCGTGGCCGCGATCATCGGTGCGCCGACCGTCCCGAGGAACGCCCGAGATGCGGTCTCGCTGCTGGTTGCCGCGGTTGCTGAGGCGGTCGCGGTCCTGCCCACCGCCGTCGCCGCCGCCGAATCCGAAGCTGCCTAAGCCAAATCCGGGCAGCGCGGGCGCCGCCGAGGGCCCGCCCGCTTGTGCCGAGCCCGCGCTCGCCACGAAGGCACCCTGGAACCCGACGCTCTTCTGGCTTCGGGTGTCGATCCAGGTGTTTTGGGCGCGATCCCAGACGAGCGTTTGCCCCGTGACGGAGTTGTAGGCGTGCTCGGGCTCGTTCGGGTCCTGTTTCGCCTGGGTCTTGGCACCGCTTTTCGCGACGGAGGGCGGTGGCGCCGGAATGACCATGCCATCCTTGGCGAGCACACCTTGGAAACCGAGCGCCTGTCCGGTCTGCGCATCGATCCAGCTCTTGCGTCCGGCATCCCAGACGAGGTTGTGTCCGGTGGCGGGATCGACGGCGTGGTCAGGTTGCTGCAGGTCCTGCTGCGCCGAGCCGGGGGGCGCGGGGATCAGAACCGCTGAACCCGGCCCCGGGGGTGCACCGCTCTGTGCCCCAGCCGGAGCGGCCCACACGAGAAGCACGGCGATGAAAGCCCCTGCCGCGCTGCGGCAAGAACCGAGGGCAGCCCCCTTGCAAGTGACGCGCCTAAGAACCGATATGCCCATGGCCAGCTCCCCTCTGCGCTGCTGGCGATATTCGGTCGGAACCGCGTGCAGGTAATGCTAGACAACAATCGGCCGCATCGCAACGCGCTATCGACACGTGTTGTCTTGATGACCATTAGGCGCCGGGCTTCCTAAGCTCTCGGCGACGCTGACCGGGAGCTGAAGGGAACCGGCGTCGCGACCGCTGCGGCGAGCTCGCTGCTGAGCTCTCGCACCAGCTCGCCCGCCGGAAGCGCCCGGGCGCGTCCCACGCCGGTGCCGGCCCAGAGCGAGAGATAGCCGCTGTCGTGACGCTGCGCCGCCGCGGCGCGCATGGTGCGGGTGAGCGCGTTCTGGAGCGGATAAGGCAGGATCGCAGCTTCGTGCTCGCGCATCCTCTCGATGAAGTGGTTGGAGAGGCCGCGAGCCGGCCGGCCGGAGAACGCCCGCGTGATCACCGTGGTGTCCCCGCGCGCCGACAGGATCGCCTGCTTGTAGGCGTCCGACGCGCCCGATTCCGGGCACGCCAGGAACGCCGTGCCGAGCGCCGCCGCGCTGGCGCCAGCCTCTAGCACCGCTGCGATGTCAGCGCCGTCCATGAGTCCGCCCGAGCCCACGACGGGGCAGCGGACCGCGTTCGCGATTTGGCGCACGAGCTCGAGCGTCGGGATCATCGCGTCTTCGAACCGCCCGAGGAAGGTGCCGCGGTGCGCGCCCGCGGCGGCACCTTGCGCGAGGATACCGTCGACCCCGGCCTCCGCGAGGAGCCGCGCCTCCTCGACGGTGGTGGCGGTTCCTACGATCGCGATATCTCGCGCTCGAAGCCGCGCCAGATCCTGAGGGCTCGGAATCCCGAAGGTGAAGCTGAAGATCGGCGGTCGCGCCTCCAGCACCGCCGCCAGCTGCGCGGCGAACGGATCGGGCGGCAGCCGGGGCAACACCGGCGGCGGCAACCCGAGCGCCGCATGCGCCTCGTTCAGGAGCGAGAGCATCGGGGCGGAATCGATCGCGTTCTCGGTCTGGTAGGCGCCTGCGAAGAGATTTACGGCGAACGGCCGGTCCGTGAGCGCGCGAACCCGCTGGATCGCGTCGAGGATCTGCTCCGGCGCGAGATAGGGCGCGCCCAGCGAGCCCAGCCCACCTGCGTTCGAGACGGCCGCGACGAGCTCGGGCGTCGACGGTCCGCCACCCATGGGCGCTTGGACGATCGGATGCTCGATACCGAGCCTGCGCAGGAACCCGGCGCCACTCATTGTGAACCTCTCCGCTGCCTTCGCTGACCCCCACGATAGATCGCGATCACTTTCACGAAAAATGGTTTATTCTGTCGGGAGCGATCTGTTTTCATGATGAGGCCCGAAATGGACGCCGACGACCTCGCCATTTTCGCCGCCGCGGCCCAAGCCGGCGGTATCACCAGAGCCGCGGAGACCCTGCACACCGTGCAATCGAACGTGACCCAGCGCATCCGCCGCCTCGAGGCCGAACTCGGCGTTCCCCTGTTCCATCGTCACAGCCGAGGCGTCACGCTCACCACAGCCGGGACCCAGCTCCTGCCCTATGCCGAGCGCATCGGCCGCCTGCTCGGCGAGGCCAAGCAGGCGGCAGCAAACGGCCCGACCGCGCGCGGTCGGATCGTGATCGGCGCGCTCGAATCCGCGACGGCGGTTCGGCTGCCGCCGGCGCTCGCCGCCTACGCCTCGGAATGTCCGGAGGTCGATATCGAAATCCACACCGGCACCACCGCGGCATTGGTCGACGCCGTGCTGGCGCGCAGCCTGGAGGCCGCCTTCGTCGCAGGCAGCGTCCATCACCCAGAGCTGCTTGCGCTCCCAATGGTCGCGGAAGAGCTCGTGCTGGTGACGGCGCCATGGATCGCGGCGCTCGACGATCTCGCGAGCCTCGCCGGTGCAGCCGCACCCAAGCTGATCGTGTTCCGCTCCGGCTGCTCCTACCGCACGCGGCTCGAGGCGCTGCTGGCACGGCAGGGCATCACCAACGCGAGGCGGCTCGAATTCGGCACGCTCGACGGCATCATCGGCTGCGTCGGCGCGGGCATCGGCGTCACGCTGCTGCCGCGCATCGTCGTCGCGCGCGCCGCGAGCGAGGGACGCGTCGCGCTGCACAGGCTCGCGCCCGAGGACGCGCGCATCGAGACGGTCCTCATTCGGCGGCACGACATCTTCGTCTCGACCGCGCTCGCGCGCTTCATCGAGATGGCTCGCCGCCATCTCTCGGGCGGCGCCGGCGGCAACGCGCTCACAGCATCCGGGCGAGCGCGGCCGAGCCGCGCGGACCGGCGTCGCCACGGCAAAAAATGAGGCCGTTGCCAGCTTGAGAGCCGTCGACGACCTCATCGCCCAGTTTGGTCAGCCAGGGGGTAACCAGGGAGGTTCGGGCGACACGGTTAATGTAGGAGCGGCCATCCGAGATGGCTGTGACGGGGATCACAACCAAGAAAAACATGAAAACTACACACGACGCTTCGGCCAGTGACGGGGATGACGCGCCTGATCCCGGCCTAGAACGCCTTCGAGGCACGCCCGCCCCGGAAATCGTGAGCCAGGAGATCATCATGTCGAGAATCGTCACCGCCCCGAAAGTATTTGCGCTCGCCCTCGCCGGCAGTCTCGCAGTCGGTATCGCCGATAGCGCGATGGCCGACACTCCGTGGCAGAAGGCCCATCCGCGCCGCGAGCAGGTGAACAACCGCCTCAATCGCCAGAACGCGCGCATCCACAATGAGGTCAAGGAAGGCGAGATCACGAAGCAGCAGGCGGCAAGTCTGCACTACCAGGATCATCAGATCCGGCAGGAGGAGCGCGAGATGGCGAGCCAGGACGGCGGCCACATCACCAAGCTCGAGCAGCAGACGCTGAACCAGCAAGAGAACCAGGTGAGCCGAGCGATCGGCCGTTAGAACAACGCCTCCTCCGAGATGGCCCAGGGGCGTGCGCGCCGCGCCCCTCGACGCCGTCGACCGCGCGAGCCCCGGCTGGACTCGTGTGCCCTCTTTCGTTGATCATCGCCGCCGACCTACAACGGGGCGGCCATGAACATCAACGAGGCGACCCGCGCCTACGACGATTGGGCGCGCAGGCAGATACCCGTGGTGAAGGGCGACCTCCAGCTCAAGCATCGGCTGATGGCCAAGGGCGTTTTCCCGTTTCTGCGCGCAACGTTCTATCGTTGGATGCAGATCTGGCCGCAAGCCTGCCCCGAGCTCACGCAAGCACCGAGGCTGCTCGCCGTCGGCGATCTGCACGTCGAGAATTTCGGCACCTGGCGCGACATCGAAGGCCGCCTCGCCTGGGGCGTCAACGATTTCGACGAGGTCTATCCCCTGCCCTACACCAACGACCTCGTGCGCCTCGCCACCAGCGCGCTCCTCGCGATCCGCGAGGAGCGGCTCTCGATCGCCGCCGACAGCGCCTGCGCGACGATCCTCGAGGGCTACGAGCAGTCGCTCGCCCAGGGCGGCCAACCCTATGTCCTCGAGGAGCATCACCCGGTCCTTCGCGCGCTCGCGTACGCCGAGGAGCGCGACCCCGAGCATTTCTGGGCGAAGCTCACGCACGGCCGGACCGTCTCCCCGCCGAGCGCCGTCGCGCGGCGGCTCGCGCGCGACCTGCCGCCCGGCAGCAAGCTCGTGCGCACCGTGCGCCGGATCGCGGGCCTCGGCGCGCTCGGGCACCCCCGCTATGTCGCGCTGGCGGATTGTCATGGAAGCTGGCTCGCCCGCGAGGCCAAGGCCGCATTGCCGTCGGCCGCCGCATGGGCCGCCAAGACGGCGACGCCCGAGATCCTTTCCGCGAAGCTCGTAAGCCGCGCGGTGCGTTCGCCCGATCCCTATTTCGCGATCGAGGACGGCTGGCTATTGCGCCGGCTCGGCCCGCACTGCTCGCGCATCGAGCTATCGGATTTCCCGAAGCGCCGCGACGAGAGGCGCATACTCCGCGCCATGGGGCGCGAGACCGCCAACGTGCATCTCGCGTGCGCCGAGGCAATTCCCGCGGTACGGCGCGATCTCAAGCAGCGCGGCCCGAGGTGGCTCCGCACGGCAGCCCGAACAATGGCGAATGCGATGCTGAAGGAATGGAAGGATTGGCGGCGCGCCTTTTGATTGCTGCGCCGCTCCGCTAAGCTGCACCCTCGCGCCGCCGGGGCGGGCTGATAGGGGGAATATTGTGCAACATCGAATCCGGGTGGCGGGCGCCGCATTGGCCGCCCTTGGGGTGATTTGTGCCGGAGCGGTCCGCGCGGAGACGCCGCTCCAACGCGGAACCTATCTGATGCGCAGCATCGTGGCCTGCGGCAACTGCCACACGCCAAAGGACCCGAATTTCAAGCCGCTCAACGACCAGGAACTCGCCGGCGGCTTCGCCATCGACGCGCCCGTCTTCCACGCGGTGGCCGCGAACATCACGCCGGACAAGGAGACCGGCATCGGCAACTGGACGGATGCGCAGATCATCGATGCCATCCGCAACGGCAAGCGGCCGGACGGCACGATCATCGGCCCGCCCATGCCCATCGCCTTCTACCGCGGCATCTCCGACGACGACGTGCGCGCGATCGTCGCCTATCTCCGCTCGGTGAAGCCGATCCGGAACAAGGTGGAGAAATCCACCTACAAGATCCCGCTGCCGCCCTCCTACGGACCGAGGGTCATCCACGTCGCCCCTGTACCGCGCAGCGACAAGCTCGCCTATGGCCATTATCTCGCGAGCGCCCTCGGCCATTGCCTCGATTGCCATACACCGATATTGCCGACCGGTCAGAACGACATGAGCCGGCTCGGCGGCGGCGGCAACGAGCTGCCGGGCCCGGGCAATACGGTGGTGATCTCCTCGAATCTCACGCCCGGCAATTCCAAGGGCATCGCGAGCTGGACCGACCCGCAGATCAAGACGGCGATCCGCACGGGTCACCGTCCCGATGGCACCCCGATGGTCGGTCCGATGGCCTTCGCCTGGTACCAGAACATCAGCGACACGGACCTCAATTCATTGGTCGCGTATCTCCGGACGTTGAAGCCGGTGAGGAGCGATTAGGACTTACGCAAGGCGACCGCCAGCAGGCCCGCGCCGATCAAGAACGACCCGCCGGTGCGGTTCACGACACGTTGGACCGCGGGTTTACGGATGGTGCGCCTCGCCGCCGAGGCCATGAGGCCATAGAGTAGCGCATTAAGCGCTGCCATCACGATGAAGGTCGCCTCGAAGATCGCCATCTGCGGCATGGCCGGCGCAGCCGTATCCAGGAATTGGGGCAGGAAGGCCACGAAGAACACGATGCTCTTCGGGTTGAGCGCGGTGACCGCATAGGCGTGCAGGAACATCCGGGTGCGGCGCACCTCCACCGGCATCGCATCGTCGCGGGCTTGCGCCACGGGCGCGCGCCAGAGCTTGATGCCGAGACAGATGAGATAGGCGGCGCCGATCCACTTGAGCACCGTGAACACCGCCGCCGAGGTCGCGAGCAGTGCGCCGAGACCCAGCATCGAGGCGGTCATGGCGGTGAAGTCGCCGAGTGCTACGCCCGCTACCGTGCCGAGCGCGGAGCGCCGGCCGTGCCCCAGCGCATAGGAAATCACCAGCAGGACCGTCGGCCCCGGTATTGCCACCAGGATTGCAGTTGCCGCCGCAAAGGCGAGCCAATGGTCGAATTGCATCCGCTGCCCTGCTAGTACTGCATCGCGGTCGCCAGCACCGCCATGGTGACGCGCGCGACGCACACCAGCTTGTCGCGCTCGTCCGTGATGCGGATCTCCCAGATGTGCGTCGTGCGCCCCAGATGGATCGGGCGGGCGATACCGGTGACCACGCCGCTGGAGACCGGACGGACGTGGTTCGCGTTGATCTCGAGACCGACGCAATGGTGCTTACTCCGGTCGACGCAGAAGGCCGAGCCCCAGGACGCCAGCGTCTCCGCTAATGCCACAGACGCGCCGCCATGCAGCACGCCGGCAGGCTGCTTCGTGCGGTGATCGACGGGCATGCGCGCCTTCAGGTAGTCGTCCCCGGCTTCAGTCACCTCGATGCCGAGGTGGCCGATCAACGTCTCTGCCGCGCGGTCTCGTGCGTAGCTGAGCGGATTGTCGCCGAACCAGATCGCCATGCCTCAGACCTCCGCTCTCAAGGCAGCTCCGGCGGCACCGGCCGAGGCTTTCGGTCCTCGCCGATCGCCACATAGGTGAAGGTGCCTTCGGTCACCCGGATGCGCTCGCTGGTGCGGTGGCGGCGGACCCAGCTCTCGACGTGGACGGTGATGGAGGTGCGGCCGATCTTGACGATGGTGCCGTAGCAGCTCACCTCGTCCCCGATGAAGACCGGGAGGTGAAAGGTCATCCCCGTGATCGCGACCGTGGCGACCCGGCCGCGCGCGCGCTGCACTGCCACGCTGCCGCCCGCGAGGTCCATCTGCGAGAGCACCCAGCCGCCGAAGATGTCGCCGTTGGCATTTGCATCGGCGGGCATGGCTATGGTGCGGAGCGCTGGCTCCTGCGCCGGGAGCGCCGGCATCGTCTCGGGGGTGGTCATGGTTCCGCGGCCGTCCCTACACAATCCTTGGTATAAATAGCCGTAAGCTCCTACCGTATCCTGCTTGCGGCAGCTTCCATCCGCTCCTTATACTCCGGCCCGCCATGGCTGACCTCTTCGATTCCGCCACCCGCAAGTCCAGTTCCGGCTACTCGGCCAAGGACATCGAGGTCCTCGAGGGGTTGGAGCCCGTGCGCCGCCGGCCCGGCATGTACATCGGCGGCACCGACGAACGGGCGCTGCACCACCTGGTGGCGGAAGTACTGGACAACGCCATGGACGAGGCGGTGGCAGGCCACGCGAGCCGCATCGAGGTGGAACTGCATTCCGACGGCTCGGTCACCGTCAGCGACAACGGCCGCGGCATTCCGGTCGACCCCCATCCGAAATTCCCGAAGACATCGGCGCTGCAGGTGATCCTCACCACGCTTCATTCCGGCGGCAAGTTCGGCGGCGACGCCTACAAGACCTCCGGCGGCCTGCACGGCGTCGGCATCTCCGTGGTGAACGCGCTCTCGGATTGGCTCACGGTCGAGGTCGCACGCGACCGGCACCTCTATGTGCAGGAGTACAGCCGCGGCAAGCCCAAGTCGAAGCTCAGGGACAAAGGGACCGTCTCCAACCGTCGCGGCACCACGATCCGGTTCCATCCGGACGCGCAGATCTTCGGCGAGAGCGCGCGGTTCAAGCCGGCGCAGGTCTATCGCCTAGCGCGCTCCAAGGCCTACCTCTTCCGCGGCGTCGAGATCCGGTGGGTGTGCGACAAGGCGATCCCACGCCCCGCCGAGGTGCCGCAGGAGGAGAAGCTCCATTTCCCCGGCGGGCTCGGCGACTTCCTCGCGGCGTCGATCAACGGCCGCGCCACCATCACATCGAAGCCCTTCGCGGGCGAGGCCGAGTTCGGCCGCGACGGCCGCGTCGAGTGGGCGATCCACTGGTGTCCCGAGGAAGACGGCTTCTGCCATTCATATTGCAACACCATCGCCACCGACGAGGGCGGCACGCACGAGCAGGGGCTGCGGAGCGCGCTCAGCCGGAGCCTCAAGTCCTACGGCGAGCTCGTCGGCAACCGCCGCGCCGCGCAGATCACCGCCGAGGATGTCATGGAGAACGCGGCGGTGCTGCTGTCGCTCTTCATTCGCGAGCCGCAGTTCCAGGGCCAGACCAAGGAGCGCCTTTCCTCGCCTGAGGCGCAGCGCCTCGTCGACGGTGCGCTCAAGGACCATTTCGACCATTGGCTGACAGCCGACTCAGACGGCGCGCGGCAGCTGCTCGATTTCGTCATCGAGCGCGCGGAAGATCGCCAGCGCAAACGCCAGCAGAAAGAACTCGAGCGCAAGAGCGCGACCCGCAAGCTGCGGCTTCCCGGCAAGCTCGCGGATTGCAGCCGCGGCGACGCGCGCGGCACCGAGATCTTCCTGGTGGAGGGCGACAGCGCCGGCGGCTCGGCGAAACAGGCGCGCGACCGCGAGACGCAGGCGATCCTGCCGCTCCGCGGCAAGATCCTGAACGTCGCCAGCGCGTCGGCCGATCGCCTCCGTCAGAACCAGGAGCTCTCGGACCTCGTGCTGGCGCTCGGCTGCGGCAGCGGCGAGCGCTACGACGAGACGAAGCTCCGCTACGAGCGCGTCATCATCATGACCGACGCCGATGTCGACGGCGCGCACATCGCCTCGCTGCTGATGACCTTCTTTTTCCGCGAGATGCCGAAGCTGGTCGAGGCGGGCCGGCTTTTCCTCGCGCTGCCGCCCCTCTATCGCCTGACGCAAGGCGGCGAGACGCTTTATGCCCGCGACGATGCGCACAAGGACGAGATACTCAAGACCGTGCTCAAGCCCGCCAAAGGCAAGGTCGAGGTGAGCCGCTTCAAGGGCCTCGGCGAGATGCCCTCAAAACAGCTGCGCGACACCACTATGGACCCGACGCGCCGCACCCTCCTGCGCGTGACGCTTCCGGACCAAAAGGACCGCGGCGACTACAAGAAGACGACGAAGCTGGTCGAGAGCCTGATGGGCCGCAAGCCCGAGCTCCGCTTCGACTTCATCCAGAAGAACGCGAAGTTCGTCCGCGACCTGGACATTTAAAACAACCGACGGCGAGGGTTTATGCCGCGGCGGGTACCGGCCGCTGCGCCGCTCCATGAAGAATGACCAAGCGGATCAGCAGATAGAGAAGAACGGCGTTGAGGACGTGCCAGAGGAAATGAGTGCCGAGCGGAAAGATCGGGCAGATCGGCATATCCAGCGTCCGGGCCGCGATCGACGCGGCGAAAACCGCGGCTGCGCCGAGCGCAGCTCCGCCCGCGCCGGTGTTGTGTCGTGACAGCGCCACGGCAATCGCGATCAGCGTGAGGAGCGCCGGCGCGTAGAGCGCGCCACCATGCAGAAACTCGCCGGGAACCGCCGCTTCCAGGGTGAAAGTGGCGCCAAAGAAGAGCGCGAGCGACACCAGCTTGCTCCAGGGCAGCCAGCCGAAAAAGCACGTGAGGCTGGTCCACAGGAACAGCAGCATGAAGCCGAGGATCGGCAGGACATTGCCCCATTCCGCCCAGCGCGTCGCGACGGTGTGGAAAAGGAAGCTCCCGAGGCCGACGATCGCGGTGCAGAGCACCATCGCGTGAATGAGCGCGGCTGGACCCGCCTTCGAGCAGCGAGATTGGAGCCGCCAAGCGGCCCAGGCGGCGATCAGGAAGGCCGCGTTGGTCGCTGCATTGATGGGCTCGGCATCGAGTGCCGTGCTGCTGCGCTCGCAATAATTCTGCACGGCCCGACAGAGCGCCGGAGATATGTCCGCAATCAGCGACGGGCAAGCCAGAGGCATGCTCGAGGACTCATGCCAAGCACAGTTGCAGCTTTAATTTGCTCACGGAGCTTACAGTTGTGCAAATCGCGCCGGCACCCTGGACTGTCTCTTCAGCGCACGCGATGCCCAGAGAGAGCGACGAACCGCGCGGTAACGAGACCGCTCAATTGGGCTCCTCGCCCGCAACCGCCAAGACCAATCTTGCGGCCGCTCGCGCGATCCGCAAGGTGCGAGACACCTTGCGTCAACGCGCACCGAACATTCGCTGATCAATCGCTGCGTCCGTCAACAGCCTCACACAATCCACACACCCTGGTGGTTGCGATACCACGCATTTGAGCGATGTCATTCGCGCGGCAGGTGTGCCGGGGGCGTTTTGGAGCAACAGGACCGGTTCCAGTTGCGGGTCGTGGATTATCTCACGCGCGATGCCTCGGTCCCTGCGCCTGCGGCAACCGATATGTCCCGACCGATCTCTTACATGGGAGGCGATGAAAGCTCTCGTCATCAGCTCCAGCTTTCCCTATCCGATCGACCTCGGACGCAAGGTCGTCATGGCCGGATACCTGGAGTTCCTGTGTTCGGAGATCGGCGCCGAGAACGTCACCTATGCGATCGCCGACACGGAGTTCGCGCGGTCCCCAATCGGATTCCGCGTGGTGCATCTGCCGATCAACCCGCCGGTCCGCCGCATCGCGGCCATCGCCTGGCAAGGCGCCTTCGCCCGCCGGAAGCCCATGCAGGAGGCTATGTTCAGCAATCCCAGGGCGCTCGAGATGACCGCGCAGCTCATCGCGGACTTGCACCCGGACGTGCTGCTGGTCGACACCGTGCGCATGGCGCAATACGCCGAGCCCGCAGCCGAGCGCGTGCGCCGGCGCGTGATGCATCTGGACGACCTCTATTCCCTTCGATACCGGCGGATCCTGGACCTGCTTCGGCGAGAGCCCAAACTGCGCCTCGACGCGGTCGGATCATTCGCGCGCTTCCTGCCGCCGCCCTTCCCGCAGGTGGCGCGCGCCGTCCAGAAGGAGCTGCTGATGATGGAGATCGGCTTGCTGAGGCGGCGCGAGATCTGGGCTGCCCGCCAGTTCGATCGCGCGCTGCTGCTCAATGAGGCGGAAGCGCGGATGCTCGTGTGCTCCTCCGGCTCCGATCACGTGGAGACGATCCGGCCCTTGATCCGGCGCCCCCTGCGCAAAAGGCGTCGGTTCTCCGGCGAGCCGACGTTCCTCTTCCTGGGCAGCTTCACGTTGCCGGCGAACGTGCACTCGCTCTCCGCGCTTCTCGACGCACTCCCGGGAATCCTCAAGCATATCCCGGCGGCGACGGTCTTGGTGATGGGCAAAAACGCGCACAACGGAATCCGAGCCAAGGCCAGCCGGTTCGGCGACCGCGTGCGCTTCCTCGACTATGTCCCCGACATGTCCGATGTGATGTCGACAGCCGCCGCGATGGTGGCGCCGATCTCCTTCGGCACGGGCATCAAGATGAAGGCGCTCGACGCTCTTGCGCACGGCCTGCCGCTGGTGTCCACCACCGCCGGTATCGACGGTACCGGGATTACGCCGGGGCTCGAGGCGCTGGTCTCGGACGATCTCGGAGACTATCCGCGCTTGCTCTCGGCAGTGCTCGACCGCAGCATGAACAGGCGCATGTCGGAAGCCTGCCTCACTCTCTACGAGACTGCCTATTCCCCGGAGGCTGTGTCGCCGCAGTATCGACAGGTGTTCATGACCTGAGGAACTCCAGGAGGGATCGAGTCACCTCTTCCGGCGCATCTTCCATCAGGAAATGGCCGCCACTCTCGATGAGACGCACGTCCGCGTTTCGGATGTAGCGGTGCAGACGCTGGGCCTGATCCACGGGAATCCAGGTGTCTTCCGTGCCCCAGATGATCCGCACGGGCACGTCGAGAGGTCCAAGCCGCGCCTCGAGCTTGCCAATCGAGGCATCGCTGAGCTGCGCCACTCGGTTGAACCAGAGCGCCTGGCCCTCCGCACCGAGCCACGGCTTCGCGTAGGCGGCTGCTGCGGCCTCGCTCATGGGCTTGAAGGTGGTCGAGGCGATCCGGGCACGCGCGATCAGCTCGTAAAGGTTCACGGGCATGGTGCGGTAGGCTTCGAGGTATTTCTGGGCATGCTGCGTCGCTGCGCTGACGCATGGCAGCATCACCGCCGCACTGATCAATGCGATGCGCTCGAAGCGGGCGCCCTCGAAGTAGTAGGCCATCATGCCGTAGGCGCAGCCGATGTCGTGCAGCACCGCGGCGGGCCGCTTGAGGTCCCAGTGAAGCAGGAGGTCGTGTAGTACACGCGACTGAAGCTCGTCGCTGACATCCATGCCGTCCCGTCGCTCCGATTGTCCCTGGCCCGGCAGGTCATAGACGAAGACCCGGTGCTCGCGGGCGAGCGCCGGAGCCACGTTTCGCCAGATGTAAGAATTGCTGGGAAAGCCGTGCACCAGCACCACCGGCGGACCTGCGCCTAGCACCTGATAGGCGATTTCCACGCCCTGCACACGCGTGCGCTTGCTCAATTGCCAATCGGGCACCGCAATCATCCTTCGCGAGAGATCAAGCCCTGAGGTCTTGCACCCTAGCGCCGATGCGGTTGGCGTACAACCACCAAAACGATATTTACCGGTGTTGGACGAAGTCGGCCGCTCGAGCCGGCGGATCAGCCGTGCGGTAACCCTCCGAAAGGCACGACCTTGTTGTCGGCGTCGTGCCCGATGTCGGCCGGCCCGAGGTAGGGAATGCCGGAGACCTCGCACCAATGGCGCACGACCTGATCCGCGGTCTGGCCGAAGTCGGGCTCGTTCGGCGGAATGGCGCTGCAGCGACCAAGCCGGATGCCCGCAACGCGGCGGATGCCGGGGTTCGCGGTGATGTGCCAGAGCGCCCGATCGATGCGGTACATGTGCTCCGAGACCTCTTCGAGCATGAGCACATGGCCGGTCAGGTCGGGCTGCCAGGGCGTGCCGACCAGGTGGCTCAGCACGGTGATGTTGAAAGCGGCCGTGGCGCCAGCTAGGGAGACCGAGGGCTCGAGCGTGTCGGGCGCGCGCGCCACCAGATACGACAATGCCCGGGCCACCGCTGTCTCGCCGCCGTCGCGCCGGAGATCCGCGGGCATCGGACCGTGGGCAAGACCACGGAAGCCGCGAGTATAGAGCGCCGCCATGAGCGCGCCCAGATCGCTGTAGCCGAGATAGATCTTGCTCACGGCGGCCGGCGTCAGTCCCGCCAGCACCCGCTCGGCGAGTCGGCCGGAGCCGTAGCCGCCTCGCGCGAACCATACCGCGCCGACCTCCGGGTCGTTTGCGACCTGTAGAAATGCATGCGCGCGGTCATCGTCATCGCCGGCGAAGTGGCCCGCGGACAGGAAGCATTGCGGGTGAAACCGCAGCTCCGGTGGACGATCGGGATAGAGCCGGCGCGCAAGATCGACGATCCGCTCCGCGAGCGCGGGCTCGATACGCGAGGCTGGCGCGACGATTCCGATCACCATTCCGCCCGCGGGCATGTCCGATGTCCTTGTGACGCGGCCCCTTGCGATTGTACCGTCGAGCCATGGAGGGGAGCAGGGCTTATTTCTTCTGCGGCATCGGGGGAAGCGGGATGCTGCCGCTCGCCCTCATCCTGCAGGCCAAGGGACATCGGGTCTCCGGCTCCGACCGCGCGCTCGACCAGGGTCGCACGGCGCAGAAGTTCGACTTCCTCCGTGCGCGCGGGATGGCGCTCTACCCGCAGGACGGGAGCGGCATCACGAGCCCCGATTTCACGGTGGTCACGTCGGCGGCGATCGAGGACACCGTACCCGATGTCCAGGTCGCGCGGCGCATCGGTGCGCCGCTCATCACCCGCGCGATGCTTCTCGCGGAAATGTTCAACGCCGCACCGCTCGCGATCGGAGTCGCCGGCACGTCGGGAAAATCGACCACTACCGGAATGCTCGGCTGGATCCTGTATCGAACCGGACGGAATCCCACGATCATGAACGGCGCCGTCATGCGGAACTTCATAACGGCCGACGTGCCCTTCGCCAGCGCCGTCGTGGGGAGCGGCGATGCGTTCGTGAGCGAGGTTGACGAGAGCGACGGCTCGATCGCGCGTTACCGGCCGCGCATCGCCGTACTGAACAACATCTCCGCCGACCACAAGCCGCTCCCGGAGTTGCGGACCCTGTTCCGGGATTTCCTCGCGAGGTCCGCGACCACGGTACTCAATCTCGAGAACGCCGAGACCGCCATGCTTGGCGCCGAGCTGGCGCGGAGCAAGCTCGTCACCTACGGCCTCGCCGGCTCCGACGCGGATCTGATCGGCACCGATGCCGCGCCCGCGCCCGACGGCATCTCGTTTCGCGTCAGTGTGCACGGCAGCCCGGCATTGCCGGTGCAACTGCACGTCCCCGGGCGCCACAACCTCGCCAACGCCCTGGCAGCGCTCGCAGCCGCACAGGCCGCGGGCGTGAGTCTCGCCGATGCCGCGGACGCGCTGGCGAGTTTCGCCGGCATTCGCCGGCGGCTCGAAGTGGTGGGCACCGCGAACGGTATCACGGTGATCGACGACTTCGCGCACAATCCCGACAAGATCGCGGCAAGCCTCGCGGCATTGCACGATTTTCCCGGGCGATTGTTGGTCCTGTTTCAGCCCCACGGGTATGGGCCCCTCAGGCAGATGAAGGACGCCTTCATTGAGGAATTCGCCCGAGATCTCCACACCGGGGACGTGTTGGTGATGCCCGATCCCGTTTACTTCGGCGGCACCACGGACCGCAGCGTGAGCAGCCGGGACGTGATTGCTGCCGTCTCTGAGAGGAACCGGGAGGCTTATTTCTTTCCGGACCGGCCTGCTTGCGGCCGCAAACTGCTGGATCTTGCACGGCCCGGCGACCGCATCGTGATCATGGGTGCTCGGGACGATACCCTCGCCGTCTTCGCTTCGGAGCTGCTGTCGCAACTGTCCGCGCCGGCCCCTGTTGCAGCAAGATAGCTCACTCAGGCGACGCGCGCGGCGGGCCTCGGCTCGGTTTTGTCCGCCGCGCTATCGGACGAAGCCCGTCTCTCTAGCAATTGTGCGCGTTGGTCGAGCTCGCAGGCGTATGCGAGCAGTGCCGAGGCTACGGAGTCGTCCAGTGTCTGGCGGGCAAGGCGAACGCACCGCTCGGCTTCCTCGCGCATCTCTTTCGGCGTCTTCATGGGCAGGCTCCATGGCCTCGCGTGGTTTACCTTCGTTTACGCGAATTCCCACGAGTCTGCGTTGACCTGGGTCAACGTCACGTCTACAAGGCTGGTGCCGCGCCGAAGTTGCAGGGACGCGCACGGGCACATGCTGGTTAAGAAGGTCTTTGTAAACGACGTGCTCGTCGGCCAAGCGTCCACTTGGGCCGAGGTGTACCGGCTGCTGGGCGTGCAGGGAGTGCATTTCATGGGCAAGCCCGGCGCGGCGGAGGGCCCGACCGCCTTCTACCTCAGCGGCGCAATCGCCCGGCGCATCGAGGAGCGCGTGCGATCGGTCGACGAGACCGCCTGAGCCGCGGATTTACGGCTCAAGCATCAGCCCCCGGTGGGGCCGCCGGAGCGTCCAGCATTCCGCGCCGGTCACCACGAGCCCGCTCAGCAGGATGAGCCCGGCACCCGCGAACACCGCCGCGTCCGGCACGTCGCCCCAGATCGCCAGCCCCAGCAGAAACGCCCACACCAACGAGGAAAAGCTGATGGGCGCGACGACGGTGGCCGGCGCGAGACGGATCGCCTCAGTCGACATGAACTGCCCTCCCATTCCGAAGCAGCCGACCAGCAGCATGAGCACGGCTTGGGACCAGCTTGGCGTCTGCCACATCCAGGGCATGAGCGCGCCGCAGACGATGAGGATGGTCAGGTTCGAGACGAACATGACCACCGGCGTGGAGGCCGTGGCTACGACCTGGCGAATCAGGATCGACGTATAGGCCCAGAGCGCCGCCGCTGTCAGCGCCAGCAGGATCGGCACCGGTTGGTGCAGGTGCGCCGGACGGCAGGCGATCACCACGCCCAGGAAACCGATGCACACGCTGGCCCAGCGCAGCCACGGCACGCGCTCTCGGAGGATGAGCGGCGCCAGCGCCGCGACCAGCAATGGCGAGGAGAAATAGATAGTGACCAGCTCCGCGAGCTGCAGATAGCGCGCCGCGGTGTAGTAGAAAGCCCAGGCGATCACGATCAAGACCGAGCGAATCAGGAGCCGGTAGCGCATGGGGGAGACGATCGCTCGCGGCACCACGTTCAGCCCGAACAGGACAACGCAGAACGGCACCACCACGAGGCTCCGCATGAATAGCATCTCCGGCGCGGTGAAGCCGGCGGAGAGCCATTTGACGGTGGCGTCCTGGAGGGAGAACAGAAAATAGCCGGCCACCGAAAAGCCGATGCCCCGCACGACGGACGCGTCGGAGCCGGAATTCGGATTGGCGCTCACCGTGCCGTTCGCGAGGATTGCGCGGCCTATCCCCGTTTCACGTTCCAGAACACCGGATTGCCTGCGAGGATTCCGCTCAGGTTCGCTTGATGGGCGGTCAAAGTGAAGTACTGGCCGAGCGGGATATAGGGCACGTCCTGGAACGCCTGCAGCTGCATTTCGCGGGCGATCTTCTTCTGCGTTGCGAGGTCGGGCGCCTGCAGCCACTGCGCGCGCAGCTCCTCGAGCCGCGGCGAACTCGGCCACCCAACGGTCGCATCCTTGCCATTCCCGCGCAGGAAAACATGTCCCACCGGGCTCATCTGATCCATTCCGTTCCAGGAGGTGTGGTAGATGCTCCAGCCGCCTTGCTCCACCGGCTCCTTCTTGGCGCGGCGCTGCACCAGCGTCGCCCAGTCCATCGCTTGATAATCGACGTTCATGTCCAGTTGCTTCAGCGTATCGGTAGTGATGTCCGCGAGCGCCTTGGCGCTGGCGATATCCGTAGGCGCAAGGATCGCAATCTTCTCACCCTTGTAGCCCGCAGCCGCGACCGCGCGTTTCACGGCCTCGAGATCACGCAAGCTGGTCAGCGCCTCCATGCCGGCGTCGTTCGCCATCGGCGTACCCGGCGTGAAGTAGCCGCAGCGATCCTTCCAGAGCTTGGAGTCCGTGCCGACCATGCCGATCATGTAGTCGGACTGATTGACTGCCCCCAGCATGGCACGCCGCAGCGCCGCGTTGTCGAAGGGCGGGTTGAGGTGGTTGAAGCGGAGGGTTGCGATCAACCCCACAGGATCCAAGTTCTCGACCTTGAGATTCTGGCTTCTCTGCAAGACGGGCAGCAGGTCGGCGTCCGGCGCCAGCCACCAATCGAGCTCGCCCGTCTGCATGGCGGCGGTGACCGTGCTGGAATCCGGGATGATCCGCCATTCGATGCGGTCGAAGTGCGCCACCTTCGGACCCGCAGTGCCGCTCGGAGTGCCGTCGCGTCGCGGCACATAGTCGGCGAAGCGCTCCCACACCACGCGCGAGCCCGGCACACGCTCGTCGGGCTTGTAGCGGAAAGGACCGCTGCCGACCATCTCCTTGATCTGCTGATTGGGATCGGTCGCGGCGAGCCGCTCCGGCATGATCGCGCAAACGTTGGGCGGCGTCTTGCCGAGTGCGTCGGGCAGCAGCGGAAACGCATGCTTCATCCGGAACACGATGGTCTTGTCGTCGGCGGCGGAGACCTCGTCCGTGGCCGCCAGCAACGCCTGCCCGTAGGAGTCCTTTGCGCCCCAGCGCTTCACGCTGGCGACGCAGTCGCGGGCGAGCACCGGCGTGCCGTCGTGGAACTTGAGCCCGTCCCTGAGCGTCAGCGTCCAGCGCTTGCCGTCGTCCTCGGCGCCGAAACGGTCGACCATCTGCGGCTGCGCCTTGTAGCTGCTGTCCAGGCCGAAAAGCGTATCGAAGACCAGGAACGCGTGATCGCGAGTCTGGTAGGTCGTGGTCCAGATCGGGTCGAGCACCGAGAGGTCCGCCTGGGGCACGAAGGTCAACACGCGGTCGGACTGCGCGCGGACGATGGCCGGAAATGCCACGCTTGCCGCCGAAGCCGCCAGAAACTGCCGTCGGTTCATACGATTCCCTCCCGATTCCTGCTGCGCCATCTTAGCGAAGGCGGTCATCGAAGCCAGCACCGGTGCGTCCCTTGCCGACGACTCCCCTCCGTTGCATCCCGCGACCGATCGCTCCACGATCGAGCGGCACCAACCAGGGAGTCCGCCCATGCCCGCCATTCGCATCGACCGCGGCAAGCCACTCGCCGCCGAGCCGCGCAAGGGTCACAACCGCTATCACCCCGATATCGAGCCCGCGCTCGAGGTGAGCGTCGGCGAGGAGGTCGTCCTGGAGTGCCGCGACGCCCTCGACGGGCAGATCACGCCCCGGACCACTGTGGCGGACCTCTCGACCGTCAATGCCGGCGCGGTGCACCCCCTGACCGGACCGGTCTACGTCAAGGGCGCCGAGCCCGGCGATATGCTGGAGGTCGAGTTCCTGGACATCGTGGCCGAGCGCACCGCGTTCAGCGCGATCATCCCGGGTCTGGGATTCCTGCGCGACGTCATGACCGAGCCCTTTCTCGTGCACTGGAAGCTCAGCAACGGCTGGGCCACATCCGAGCAGATCCCAGGCGTGCGGATTCCCGGAGCGCCCTTCATGGGCGTCTCCGCGGTGGCGCCATCGGCCGAAAAGCTGGCGGAATGGACCGCGCGCGAGCAGCGGGTGATCGAGAAGGGCGGCATGGCTCTGCCTCCCGATCCCGCGGGCGCCGTGCCGGTGTCCGGTCCCTGCGCGCTCCATGGGCTGCGCACGTTGCCGCCGCGGGAGAACGGCGGCAATTTCGACGTGAAGCAGCTCACCAAGGGTGCCAAGCTCATGCTGCCGGTCTTCAAGACCGGCGCACTATTCTCGACCGGCGACGGGCACTTTGCGCAAGGCGACGGCGAAGTGTGTGTCACCGCCGTCGAGATGGGCGCCACGGCCGTGGTCCGCTTCCAGCTGCACAAAGGCCTTGCTCGCCGGCGCACATTCGCGGGCCCCGTGTTCTCGCGCGAACGCTATTTCAGGGACCCGCGCTTCGCGGCGCCCGAGCGCTTCCTCGGAGTGATGGGGATGCCGATCAATGCCGCTGGCGACATCGAAGCGGAGAACCTGACCCTCGCTTGCCGCAATGCGGTGCTGAACATGATGCAACTGCTGCAGGAGCGCGGCTTCAGCCGCGCGCAGGCCTACGTCATCTGCAGCGTCGCCGTCGATCTGCGCATCTCGAACGTGGTCGATGTCCCAAATTACGTCGTCTCGGCGCTGCTGCCGGAAGCCATCTTCGACGGCACGTGATCACGCGGCCCGAGCCGCCTCAAGCCTCGCGGCTCATGCTGCGCCCGGCGAGCGCGAGGGCGATGATCACGATGCCAAGGATGAACAGCGTGTGGTAGAGCGGTTCCTCCATGACAGTCTGGTAGATGCCGCCCCACCCGAACCAGTCGAACAGGTCTTCGACGCCGAGGTCCACGCCGACATAGTGGCCGATAAACGCCCCTGTACGAGTCGGCGCCCAGGGATCGCCCTGCATCGAATTGAGAAAGGTGAGGCCCAGCGACATTGCGCTACCGAACAGGGTCATGATGCCGACGATGATCAAGAATCCGGAGAACGCGCCCATGCGCCTTACCGTCCGAAGCAGCCGGAAGTAACGTTCCCCGTCCGGGGACGACTCCAGCCTTCACAGTCATGTTACCACGACACCGCCCTTCCCCGAATGCCGATCGCAATAAATTCGACCGAGCGAGCGGTGTCAGGTTGCTAGTCCCCAGGGCGGAAGATCACGATCCGGACGCGACGATTGCGGGGATTTTTCACCTGATCGCCGGTCAATACCGCCGGCTCGAGCTTGCCGCGCCCCTCGGTCTTGATGACCGCGGGATCGATGCCCTCGCGCACGAGCTCGTCGCGCACGGCGTCGGCACGCCTGATCGAGAGCCGATCCTGCCCTTCGGTGGAGCCGACGGTGTCGGCATAGCCGATTACCTTGACGTGGGAGAAATTGCCCTTGGCGATGGTGCGCCGGATCGCCTCGGCCGCATGACGGATGACCGGCCGCGCGACAGCGGAGAGCTTCGCGCTGGCAAAATCGAAATAGAGCACGAACTGCTCCGGCTCGCCCGGCTTCCCTTGGGCCATCGCGTTCCGCGCAGGACGCGCACTCAACAACCCGCCCAACGCCGCGAACGCCAGAACCGATCGCCGCGACGCCACCCCTCGCGTGGCTCGAACATGCCAACCCGATACGCCCATCTCTGCAATGCCCCCCAATAACTAGTCCACCGTGAGCATCCCAGGACTTTACCGCGAGATCAACCGTCTGGCGTGTTTTCCGAGAGCAAGGCGTCCGCGATCGTCGCCCACTCCGCTTCGAGCGACATGGTCGCAACCGGCCGGCCCGCGCGCCGATACCAATAGGCGGCGTTCGAGAGATCGCCTTCCTTGCGGTGCAGGTAAGCGTGCACCCAGGTGCCTTCGGGACTCTCTTCATCCTGCTGCGCGCAGGCATGCGCCTTGTCCCAGTCGCCCTTCGCGTCCCACCAGAGGGCGCGCAAGGCATGGCTCATTTCGGGTGGCTCGTCGCGGGAGAGCGTCCCCTTGAAGGTGTCGACGCGCATGAAAGTCATTTTGACCCAGCGGCACCCCACAAGCCAGTGGCAAGCATCAGCCCACGCGCAGGGGGCGTCACGTCACGTCGGACGGTGCCGGCCGTTCGGCTTCTCGGACCAGCCTTTCCTCGTTCCGCTTCAGAAACAGCCAACCCGCCCCAACAGCGACGATGCCGAGCACCGCGACGAGCAGGCCCGCGCGCCCCATGACCCCGTGCGCCTCCTTGCCTAGGAAATAGGCTGCGGCCCCATAGGTCGTGGCCCAAGTGAATCCGCCCGCGGCATTGAAAGGGAAGAAGCGTCGCCAAGGCATCCGGTTCGCGCCCGCGATGAATGGCGCCAGGGTGCGCAGCAAGGCAACAAAACGCCCGACGAACACCAAGGCGCCCCCGTACCGGCCGCACAGGTATTGGCCGAGCATGATTCGGCGCTCGGTGAGCCAGATATAACGGCCAAACCGTCGCAGCAGCCGATACCCGAGCGACCGCCCGATCCAGAATCCGGCATTGTCGCCAACGACGGCGCCCGCGCCCGCGGCAGCGACCACAAGCGCGATGTTGAGCTCCTGGGTCGTGCCTGCAACGATCGAGGCGGCGATGAGCGTCGTCTCGCCGGGCACTGGGATGCCCATTCCCTCGACCCCGACCATGACCGCGACCACGAGATAGCCGTAGGCCGCGAGCAGGTGCGCGATCTCTGCGTGACCGAAGAACGGCGTAGGCATGGGATCTATGCGCTCGGGTCGGCTCGATTTTGCATGTGGGGTGTGATTGAGTGGGCTCGCCGGCCTCGCGTCAAGTGCGGGCGGCGGGGGGACCGATGGCGTCATTCGCGAGAATCTGCCAAAGCCTGCTGATCGTCGCCATGATTTCGCCGACCGCATGGGAAGCCGCCTGCGCGGACGACGCGGCGCCGATTCTGGGAAAATGCGTGACCTCGAGCTATCAGCTCGCGCCATGGTCGCGCTCGCCCAACACGGTGATGTACGCTCTGAACGACGTCATCTACATCCTGACGCGGCAGCCATGAGCGGAGATACGCGCGCGGCCGCCGCTTGGCCCGACGACATCTACGGCACGCTGGTCGAGGAAAAGATTCGGCAGGTCGCGTACGTACCCGATGCAGGCCATACGCGGCTCATCGCCCGCTGCCGCGCCAATCCCGCGATGAAAGCGGTGGTGCTCACGACGGAGGAAGAGGGCATCGGCCTCCTCGCGGGCGCCTGGCTCGGCGGCGACCGAGGTGTTCTGCTCATGCAAAGCAGCGGCGTCGGCAACTGCATCAACATGCTCTCGCTGTCAACCGTCTGCCGCTTTCCCCTGCTGATGCTCATAACCATGCGCGGCGAGTGGGGCGAGTTCAATCCGTGGCAGATTCCCATGGGGAAAGGCACGCCGGCGATCCTCGACCAGACAGGCGTACTGGTGCACCGGATCGATCACGCCGCCGAGGCGGCCGAGACCGTGCAGGCGGCGGCGCGCATTGCCTTCAGCGGCGGCCGCGCCGCAGCCGTGCTGATCTCGCAGAGAGTCATCGGCACGAAGGTGTTCAAATGAGCACTCCAGCCACCCTCGAGCGCCGCGCCGTCATGCGCAAGCTGCTTGCGGACCGAGGCGACCTGCTGGTGGTCGCTGGACTCGGATCGACCACCTACGATCTCGCCGCCGCCGGCGACCATCCGCTCAATTTCTATCTCTGGGGCGCCATGGGCGGCGCCGCGATGATCGGGCTGGGCCTCGCGTTGGCGCAGCCGAGCCGTCGTGTGCTGGTCGCCACCGGCGACGGCGAGATGCTGATGGGCCTGGGTGCGCTCGCGACCATCGCCGTGCAGCGGCCGAAAAACCTCGCGGTGGTGGTGATCGACAACGAGCGTTATGCCGAGACCGGCCTCCAGGAAACACACACCGCGCAGGGCTGCGATCTCGCGGGCATCGCGGCGTCGGCCGGCTTCGCGACCGTCCACACGGTGCGCACCGAGGCGGAGCTCGCGGGGCTGGTGCCTATGCTGCGGCAAGCCCCCGGCCCGCTCTTCGCGGTGATCAAAGTGACACCGGACCGGCCACCGTTTGTCCTGCCGTCGAACGATGGCGTCTACATAAAGAACCGCTTCCGCGAGGCAGTGCTGGGCGCACCTGGCTGAGCCGCCGGCCGAGCATGATTCCGCACCGCCGAGGGGAGCTGGAGCGCCACCGCGAGAGCGCGCGACAGTACACGGCTTCCAGTGAGATCTCTGAGCGCGCCGAGCACCACGGCCGCGGTGCTAATGGATGTCGCGGAGATAGGCGACAACCCCTGAGTTCGGGCCGTGTTCGCCGGAATCGGACTCGGTCGCCTGGATGCGGTTTCGTGGACTGCACCTTTGGAGCAGAATGCCCCGATGGATCGCGGCGAGATACTGACATACGAGGAATGTGAGCGAGCGCGGATCGCGCGCGATCCCGCCTACGACGGCCGCTTCTTCATCGGCGTCAGGACCACACGCATCTATTGCCGGCCGGTCTGTCCGGCTCGGCCGGCGAAGCCCGAGAACGTCCGCTTTTATCCGAGCGCCGCAGCGGCGGAAGCCGCGGGCTTTCGGTCGTGCCTGCGCTGCAGGCCGGAGACCGCGCCCTTCTCGCCGGCCTGGAAGGGCTCGCTCGCAACGGTCGAGCGCGCCTTACGGCTCATTGACGAGGGTGCGCTCGACGTGAGCGACGTGGAGACGTTAGCGGATCGGCTCGGCGTCGGCGCGCGCCACCTCGCGCGCCTCTTCCGCAAGCATCGGGGCGCGAGCCCGCTGCAGGTCGCGCAGACCGTCCGCGTGCAACGCGCCAAGCGTCTGCTCGACAGCACGGACCTTGCGATATCGGAAATCGCCTTCCGCTCGGGCTTCGCGAGCCTCCGGCGCTTCAACGCGGTGTTCGCCGAGGTCTATCGCCGGCCGCCGACGGAGATCCGCCGCCGGGGCTTGCAGTGCTTCGTGCACATCGTCGGCAATGCCGAGAGTGCGAGCGTGCGGCAGCTCCAGTGAGGGGGAGCCCGAGCCGCCGGCTCAAGCAATCACCGGGGTCCGTCTCGGTCGACCTCCTGCAGGATGATTGGCCAGTAATTCCGCCCGAAGCCATGCGCGCTGGCGGCGTCGAGGCGGCGCCGGGCGACCTCGGCGCCCTCCGCCGGAATGCCTGCGTCCCGCGCGAGCTCAAGCGCATAGGCAAGGTCCTTCCGGGCATAGTCGGTGCCGAAGGCATCCTCGGGAAAGCGGCGCGGCAGCATCGCCTTAATTCCGTGGTTGCGGAGCGCGAAGCTGTCTGCGGACCCCTTGGAGAGTGCCTCCAGGAGCAGTCGCTCGTCGACGCCGGAGCGCCGGCCGATCGCCAGCACCTCCGCAATCGCCGAGCCGATCTCGAACAGCATCATGTTGTTGAGGAGCTTCACCACCTGGCCGCATCCGACCGGGCCACACAGCATCACGTCGCTGCCCATGCAGTTGAGGAAGCCTCGGATGTGCTCGAACAGCTCCGGTTCGGCACCCACCATGATGCTAAGTGTGCCTTTCTGCGCGGCCTCGCGCGTTCGCGCGACCGGCGCGTCGACATAGGCGATTCCCGTCGCTTGGCAGCGCTGCGCAAGCTCGCGGGTCAAGTGCACGGGAGAGGTGCTGCAATCCACGACGATCGAGGCCCGGCGCGGCGCGCTGCCGACGATCCGTGCGCAGACCTCCTCGACTTCCTTGCCGCCAGGCAAGGAGAGGAAGATCAGGTCGGTGGCCTCCGCGACCTCGGCGATCCCGCCGCAGGCGGTGACGCCGGCCGCCGCTAGGCGGTTGAGCGGCATCCGCCGCAGGTCGGTGGCATAGACCCGGCACCCGCTCTTGCGCGCGAGGTTTTCACACATCGGCTCGCCCATCACGCCGAGACCGATGAAACCCAATGTCTCGATATCGGCCATAGCGATCTCCTCTCGGGGTCAGCGTTGCGCGCGGATGCGGTCCAGCACGGGCAGGATATATCGCCGGAATTGCCCGGGGTTCTCGCTCATGGGGAAGTGGCCGAGATCTTTCATCACCACGACCTGCGCGCCCGGGATTTGCGCGGCCGTCCGCTCCGTGTCCTCGGGCGTACAGGAGAAATCGTATTCACCCGTGAGCAGGTAGAGCGGACAAAGCTTCGTGTCTATGGCGCCGACCTTGCCGCGGAGATCGCCATCGACGCGGTAGAAATGCAGGTCGCCCTTGAAGACGCCGGGGCCGCCCTGCATGTACATCCAGAGCGTTTCCCAGCGCGCGACATCCGGGCTCTGCGGCGCGAGCAGGCCCGAGACCAGCCCGGCGCAGACCTCGCCGCCGTTCACGTCGGGGCGATGGAGCCAGTCGAGGTCGTACCACGGCGTCTGGAAATCCGCGGCTTCGAGACCGATGAGCGCGCGAAACTCGCCGGCGTGCGCGATCGCAAGGTTGAGCACGATCCGCCCGCCGATCGAGCAGCCCAGCACCACCGGCTTCTCGAGCTCGAGCGCAGCGCAGAAACCGCGGATCGCGTGCGTATAGGACGCGGTCGTAAGTCGATACTCCTCGCGCTCCCAGCCGTCGGGCGGCGTCGACTTGCCGTGCCAGGGCAGGTCGAAGGCGAGCACGCGGTAGTGGTCGGTAACAGCGGAGTCCGTCATCAGATGGCGGAACTGGCGGCCGTCGGCGCCGGCGGTGTGGAGGCACAGCAGGGGAATTCCCCGGCCGGACTCCTCGAAATAGATACGGTGCGCGCGTCCATCCAGGCTCACGTGCACGTAGCGGCCGACGATGGGATCGATCGGGGCAGCCATGCGTCAGCGCATACCGGCGAGCCGGCGCGGCGCCGCCAGCACGTCCTTCAGATAGAACAGGTTCGCCATCAGCGGGTGCAGGTCGCCCTCGATGGCAATGAGCCCACGCTTCGACATGGCAAATAGGTCGTGATATCCGGGCGGCGGCACTTGCTGCCAGAACCGCTGCCACGCATCGGCGGCGCCTCGGAGCGCGAAGCGCCAGGACGGCATCACGAAAGGCCCGCGCGCGACGCTCTCGATCCGCCCCTCGCGGACGTCGACGAGGTAGACGATGTCACCGACGCCGACGAGAAAGCGCGTCGAGAGAAAGCGCCCGCGGCGGAGCAGCACCGGGTCGCCGTTCACGAGCTCGGGCAGTCTCTCGAGCATGACACCCTCCGCTCAGCCGCCGGGATCACGCCTGGGGCAGGCGCGGCGTCTTCATGAATTGCGAGCGATCGGCGGACTTGACGGCGGCAAGGCGCGGACGCTCGTCGCGCGCGAGCGTCAGCGGCACCTCGACGCCGGCGGCGCCCAGCGCCCAGACCTGCCGATAGAGTTCGGCCAGGCTAGTAATCTCCTGGTCGCCCACGGTCAGGATCACGTCGCCCTTCTTGATGCCCACTGCCTGCGCCGGCCCCTTCGGCGAGAGCCCGACAACTACCACGCGCCCATCGGTCTCGGCCGCGTAGATACCCAGCCACGGCCGCGCCGGCCGCGGCACGCGGCCGTAGGTGAGCAGGTCCTTGAGGATCGGCTTCAGCGCGTCGATCGGCACGATCATGTTGAGGTCCTGCGCGGCTCCGCCATCGACGGACTGCTGCACGAAGAGCGACCCGATGCCGGCGAGCTTGCCGTCGCGCCCGATCAGCGCCGCTCCGCCCCAGTTGGGATGCGCGGGCGCCGTGAACAGCGCCTCGTCCAGCAGGTATTCCCAATAGCCCGCGAACTCCCGGCGGACCATCACCTGCGCCGAGATCGACCGTCGCCGGCCACCCGCACCGGCGACGATGACGGGCTCCCCCACACCGAGGTCGTCCGCGCTGCCGATCGGCAGCGGTGCCACGTTGAAACGCCCGAGCGCCTGCACCAGACCGAAGCCCGTCTCGTAATCGTAGGCGAGCGCGTGTCCCGCAAGCGCCTGGCCGTCGTTCGAATAGAGCCAGATGCTGTCGGCCTCGCTCATGAGATAGCCGATGGTGAGCACGAGGCCGTTCTCGCGGATCAGCACGGCGTTGCCGGCGCGTTCCGTCCCAAGGGTGGCGGCGGAGAACGCGTCGGACGGGACCGTCGCCTCGAGGCGCAGCACGGAATTAAGCGCGCGATCGAGATCGAAGGCGAAATCCTCGGGACGCGGGCGCGCATCGGCCGGAATTTCCCAATCGGTCTTCTCGCTCATAATGAGAATTCTTGACCGGGAATGCCGGGCTGGCAAGCCCCTGACGGCGAGCGAGCGCTCACCGCACCGCGTTCGCGATCAGGTAATCCGCGAAATCCGACGGCTTGAGCTTGATCTCGATCCGCTCTGCCTCGCCCGCGAGCGCGCGCCGCACCAGAATGTGGTTCTCGACATGGGACGGCAGCACCTTGAACACGCCGGCGGCGCCCTTTAGCTTCGGGTAGAGATTGGGATCGATCATCTTCTCTTTGCGCGCCACGCGCTCGATCACCTCGGCCTCGGTCAATCCTTCGACCGTCTCCTTCTTGACCAGTTGCCAATCGACCTCGCCGGCCCAACCGGCCGCGACCAACGCCTTCGGGTCCTCGTCGGTGCAGCCGAGCTTGAAGACGTGCTTGCTGAGCCCGACATCGGAGGCCCATTTGCCGAGTTTCCCGCTGCGCGCGACGTAGAGCGTCGTCATTGTCAGGGCCCGCTCACGCGAGAAGCCACTGGCGCAGCGCGGCCGTAACGGTGATGGGCTTCTCAAGAGTCGAGAGATGCCCGCAGTCCTCGACCACCACCAGTTTGGCGCCGGGTACGAGGCCTGCAATCTCCTCATGGAGCGCGAGCGGCGTCAGCGCGTCCTGGCGGCCGCAGAGCACGAGCGTCGGGCATGCGACGCGGCGCAAGTCCTCGCGCCCGTCGGGCCGGCCCATGATCGCCTTCTGCTGGCGCAGGAACGCCTCCTTACCGACCCGCTCCGCCATGCCCATGACGAGATCGGTGAGCGGCTTGTCCTCGTGCCGTGCCGGGTGGATCAGCAGGGGCAAGAGGCGCGGCGTCACGCCCTTGAACTCGCCCTTCTCTGAGAGTTCGATGAGACCGCGGCGGCGAGCGGACTGCTCGGGCGTGTCGGCACGGGCGGAGGTGTCGAGGAGCGCCAGCCTGGTCACACGCTCGGGGGCCTGGCGCATGATCTCCAGGGCGACGTAGCCGCCCATGGAAAGGCCGGCCAGTGCGAAGCTGGGCGGCGCCGCGGCGAGCGCCCGACGGGCCATGCCGACAAGCGAATCGTCGCGGGTGAGGTCGATGACGATGGGCTGGGCCAGGGCACCAAGCCCCTCAACTTGCGAGCGCCAGAGCGCCGCATCGCAGAGCAGCCCCGGCAGCAGGACGAGCGGGATTTTCTGTGGCATGGCTTGATCTTGGCGCCAAATCGGGGTTCGGCTCAAGCTTGGCTGGACGATGCAGGACGGGGCTGCCACGGGCGAGCCGAGCCCCTTGCGCATGGGGCGCCGTCATTATTTCGTCCAGGAAAGTAATTGACAATTAAGGATATAGGGCCAAATAAGAGCCGTCCGAAAGAGGATAACAATGTATGGAAAGTAGTATCACTCGATGAGTTTTGCCGACCTCGGGCTCTCGCCCGAAGTTCTTCAGGCCGTGCGCGACGCCGGCTACGAGACCCCCACCCCAATCCAAGAACAAGCCATCCCCTACGTGCTCATGGGCCGTGACGTTCTGGGCTGCGCCCAGACGGGCACCGGCAAGACCGCCGGCTTCACGCTGCCCATGCTCGACATCCTGGCTGCCGGTCGCGCCCGCGCGCGCATGCCGCGCTCCCTCATCCTGGAGCCCACCCGCGAGCTCGCTGCGCAAGTCGCCCAGTCCTTCGAGACCTACGGAAAGCACCACAAGCTCACCATGGCGCTGCTGATCGGCGGCGAGAGCTTCGGCGACCAGGAGAAGAAGCTCGACCGCGGTGTCGACGTGCTGATCGCAACACCAGGTCGGCTCCTCGACTTGATCGACCGCGGCAAGATCCTGCTCTCGGACACCAAGCTCCTGGTGATCGACGAGGCCGACCGCATGCTCGACATGGGCTTCATCCCCGATGTCGAGCGGATCGTGAGCTTCATCCCGAAGATCCGGCAGACCCTGTTCTTCTCGGCCACCATGCCGCCGGAGATCCGGCGCCTCGCCGACGCCTTCCTGATGAACCCGAAAGAGATCTCCGTGGCGCCGCCCGCCTCGCCCGCCGAGACGGTGACGCAGGCGCTGCTGGTGGTCGAAACCCTGGACAAGCGCGAGACGCTCCGCCGGCTGCTCCGCCACGAGGACGTCAAGAACGCGCTGATCTTCTGCAACCGCAAGCGCGACGTGGACATCCTCTATCGCTCGCTCGCCAAGCACGGCTTCGACGTGGCCGCGCTCCATGGCGACATGGCGCAGTCGAAGCGCACGGAGACGCTGGAGCGCTTCAAGAACGACGAGGTCCGGCTCCTGGTCTGCAGCGACGTGGCCGCGCGCGGTCTCGACATCCAGGGCCTTTCCCACGTGTTCAATTTTGACGTACCCCATCATGCCGAGGACTATGTCCACCGCATCGGCCGCACGGGTCGCGCGGGTCGCGACGGCCGCGCCTACACGATCGCTACACCCGAGGACGGCAAGGCAATCGCCGCCATCGAGAGCCTGATCCGCAAGTCGATCCCGCGGACGCAAATCGGCGATGTGCCGGCGCTCGAGCTGAGCCTCGAGGATGGCGACCATCGGCGCCGTGGCGGGCGCAGCCGCAGCGGCGGACGTGGACGCACCGGCAATCGCGGTCGACCGGAGGCGCACGCGCCTCGCGAGCCGCGTCGCGCGGAGAAACAGGCGCCGCGCGAGCCGCGCCGTGACGATCGCCCGCGGACACCCGCGCCGCCACCGCGCGAGCCCGAGCCGGAAGCACCGAGGTTTGCGCAATCGCGGCCGGTTCGGCCCGAGGACGGGCTCGAGGCCGAGGAGGCCGGCGCGCCGATCGCGCTCGCGGCTCACCGGGAAGGCGCAAGGCCCCATCGCGGCGGCACCAGCGAGTCACGCGTGGTCGGTTTCGGCGACGATCTGCCCGCCTTCCTTCGCCGGCCTGTGCGCGCGGCCGGCGCCTGAGTAGTATGACGCGTCGGCGCCCCCGCGGGCGCCCCGCGATCCCCGAGGGAGCCCGGCCATGAAGACAATCTTCGTCATGGTGAAGTGCGAGCTCGGCAAGGCCTACAAGGTCGCCGATGCCGCCGTGAACACGCTCGAGCAGGTCTCGGAGGTGCATTCCACCTCCGGCCAGTACGATCTCCTGATGAAGTGCTACCTGCCCGACGACGCCGACATCGGGCACTTCGTGGTCGACAAGCTGCAGACGCTGCCCGGCGTCAAGGACACCTTCACCATCACGGCCTACAAGGCCTTCAGCGAGGACAAGTCGATGTAGTGCCGGGTCGGGCGCGGCGTCAAACCATCGCCTCGCCCCGCAACACCGGCACGCACCCGCCGCTCACTGTCGAGCGGATCCCGTCCGGCGTCCGCCGCGCCGCGACCCTGAGCCGGCTCGGCCGTCCCATCTCCGCGCCTTGCACGATGTCGTAGGTGGCACGCTCTTCCCTGGTCAGCGACAGCAGCAGCGGGCCCAGAGCCGCGTTGGCGCTGCCGGTAGCGGGGTCTTCGATCGTGCCGGCGAGCGGCGCAAACATGCGGGCCCGGATCTGTCCGCCGTCGCGCGCGTAGAGGTGCAGGGCGAGGCGCCCCCGGAGCGCCGGGAATGCTGCCTCGGTGCTTCGGAACTTCGCGAGATCGGGCACCGCGCGCGTGAGCGCCTCGCCGGTCACCTCCGCGATGATGAAGGGCATGCCAACCGACGCCAGCACGGGCTTGTGCGCATGGATCAGCACCTCCGACGCTCCGATTCCGGCGCAGGCCGCGACCGCGTCCGCTGGCAGTTCGAGCCCCCGCGACAGCGGCTGCGGTGCCGCTATGGTGGCGCCCGTCGGCACACCCGCACCGTCGCGCTCGGCATTGATCACCACCAGGCCTGCGATCTCCTCGAAGCGCAGCACGCCGTTCTTGTCGCGGCCTTGCTGCGCCAGCACGTAGCCTGTCCCCACATTGGGATGGCCGGCGAAGGGCATCTCCGAGCTCCGGTTGAAGATCCGCACGCGCGCGGTGTTCGCGGGATCGGCAGGCGGCAGCACGAAGGTGGTCTCGCTGAGATTGAACTCGGCGGCAAGCGACTGCATCTCCGCGTCCGAAAGGCCGCGAGCGTCCGGGAATACCGCGAGCGGATTGCCGCCGAAACGGCGGTCGGTGAACACGTCCACGGTCACGAAAGGAAATGCAGTCATGGTGCCTCCGTCGGTCGGAGCCGGACTCTTGACATAACTTAGGCAATTGGCAAAGTGCCAAAATGTACCCTTCCAATCTATTCCGCGCGCTCGCCAACGATCGTCGCCTCCTGATCCTGCAGTGGCTGAAAGACCCGCGCGCACATTTTCCGCCGCAGGTCGACGGCGATCTCGTGAAGGACGGCGTCTGCGCCGTCTTCATCGCGGAGAAGCTCGGCATCTCGCAGCCGACGCTCAGCGAGCACATGAAGGTGCTGGTGCAAGCCGGCCTCGTCGTGCCGAAACGGATCAAGCAATGGACCTTCTATCGGCGCGACGAGGAGCGCGTGCGCGAGGCCAAGAAGGCGGTCCAGGGGAGCCTCTGACTACCTTTCGTTGACACCGGCCGCGGTCGCTCGTAGGTTCGCCGCCCAATGACGCGCTATACGCCCTTCTCGCTCTGCATGACCGTCGGCAGCAACTCCAGCGGGCCGGGGGGTTTGCGCGCGCGTTGAAGTAGTTTCGGCAAAGCGCGATCGACCCAGGCCCCGCCGGCACCGCCCGCGGGGCTTTTCGTTTGCGCGAGAGATAAAGGATCGAGCCATGGCGGCAATCGTCGTTGAGCACCTTAGCAAGACATTCCGCAGCCGGGGACGCACGGGCGGCGAGCACGGTCGGCTGCCTCGTCTCTTCCGCCCGCCCTTGCGGCAGGACGTGTCGGCGGTGCGCGATCTCTCCTTCGAGATCGCTGCCGGCGAGCGTGTCGCCTTCATCGGTCCCAACGGTGCCGGCAAGTCGACCACGCTGAAGATCCTGACGGGCATTCTCGATCCCACCTCAGGCCATGCCGAAGTGGCCGGGATCGTCCCCTGGCGCCAGCGCCGGCGGCTCGCGATGCACATCGGTATCGTGTTCGGGCAGCGCTCGCAGCTCTGGTATCACCTGCCTGTGCGGGCAAGCCTCGAACTCATCGCCGCGATCTACGCGATCAATGCCGAGACTTACCGGAGCCGCCTCGCGAGGCTCGCGGACAGCTTCGAGATCATGGATCTGCTGGACCGGCCCGTGGCGCAGCTCTCGCTCGGCCAACGCATTCGCGCGGAGATCGTCGCGGCCTTGCTGCACGCACCGAGACTCCTGCTGCTGGACGAGCCCACCATCGGGCTCGACATCACCGCCAAGGCAGCGCTGCGCGACCATCTGAACGCGCTCTCGCGAGAGGAAGGCACGACCGTGCTGCTGACCTCGCACGACACCGGCGATATCGAGCGAATCTGCGAGCGGGTGATCCTGATCGATCACGGCCGGCTGCTGCTCGACCTGCCGCTGGAACGGCTGCGCCGGGAGTTCCTCAAGACACGCACGGTGGTGCTGGCGACCGACGAGGAGCACCCGATGCTCGCTCTTGCCGGCGTCGCCACCGTCGCCGCGGAGCCTTATCGCCTGACGCTCGCGATCGATACCACGGTCACGCCGATCGAACGCGTGGTGGAGGCGGCGCTAGCGCGGCTCTCGCTGCGCGACATCGTGATCGAGAACCCGCCGCTCGAGGCGGTGATCGCCGCAATCTATCGCGGCGAGGCCGGCCCGCAGGTGCCGCCATGACGCCGCGCATCGTCCATGGGCTCTGGGCCTGCGCACGGCCGGGTTGGTTGCGAACCGTCACGAACCCGCTGGGCCTGCTCGGCAGCGTGCTGCTCTATTGGCTGATCCTCGCGATCTTCTGGGGTCTCTGGAACGCGACGCCGCTGCACGAGCTCGGCACAACCGAGCTCACGGAAGCACGGCTCTTCGCCTATCTCGCGGTGACCGAGTGGATCGCGTTCGCTGTCGGCTTGCCTTACCGGGAGGTCGAGACGGAGATCCAGAGCGGGACCATCGACATGCGATTGGCCCGGCCGATCCCCTTCGGGCTCGCGACGCTCGCCGTTTGGATCGGCGAGGTCGCCTGCCGCTTTGCCGTGCTGGCCGCTGCCGGACTCGCGGCGCTGCTCTATGCCCTCGGCACGGTTCCGCTGACTTTGCCGACGGCGGCCCTGCTGATCGCCTCGGTCGCGCTGGCCCTGCTGCTGTTGTTGCTCTGGCATCTGCAGATCGGGCTCGTCGCGGCCTGGCTCGGCGTGTCTGCGCCGACCTTCTGGGTGTGGCAGAAGTGCCTCTTCGTGTTCGGCGGCCTGATCATGCCGCTCAACATCTATCCCGCGAGCCTCGGCGCAATCGCGAGCGCGAGCCCGTTCGCGGCCATGCTGTACGCCCCAGGCTCTCTGATGCTCCGCGACGGCGCGGACCACGCGCTCGCAGCGATCTCGCTGCAACTCGGCTGGCTTTTGCTCTCGATCCTGGGCGCGGTCGCGCTCGAGCACGGAGCGGTCCGGCGATTTGCCGAACACGGGACCTAGCTCATGCGTCCGCCCGAGACTTTGCGCTACATCGGCAGCCTATTGCGGCTCACGCTGCTGGGCCTGCGCGCACGCCCTGCGGTCGCGCTGAGCGCCGCCTTCTTCATGTTCGTGAACAACCTGGTGTTCTTCGTGACCTGGGCGATTTATTTCGCGAATTTCTCGACGCTTCGAGGCTGGTGCCTCGAGGACCTGGCCTTGCTCGTCGGCATGGTCGTGTGGGCGTATGGCGTCACCGTGGTCTTCGCGGGTGGCATCCGCACAATGGCGCGGACCATCGTCGATGGCGGGCTCGACGTGCATCTGGGTCGGCCACGCCATCCGCTGCCGAGCCTGTTGTTCGGCCGCCCAATCGCGTCCGGGCTTGGCGACATCGCGAGTGCGCTCCCCTTCTGGCTGTGGCTCGGCGGGCGCGGCGTCGCAGACCTGCCGCTCTTGACCCTGGTCGCAACTGCCGCCGCGGTCGTTCTGGGATCGGCGGTCGCGATCATGCAGTGCCTGGTGTTCTGGTGGCCGCGCGCGGTGGGATTCTGCGAGCACCTCTACGAAATGTTCGTGATGGTGACCTACTATCCCCAGCACGCCTACGGCTTCGGCGCGCGGGTCCTGCTGCTGACGGTGTTCCCGGCAGCCTTGATCGGCTTCCTGCCTGCGGAAGCCGTGCGCGCGCACAGCGTGGCTCTCATCCTCGCCGTCGTGGGCGCCGCGAAGCTCTACGCCGGACTCGCCCTGCTCGTCTTCAATCTTGGCCTTCGCCGATATGCCTCCGGCAACCGATTCGTGGAGCTGCGCTGAGCGGGCGCTTGTCGGCGTCGCTGGGTCGGTCTAAATTAGTTTAGAACTAAAGTATTTTCGGCCGGGAGCCAGGATTGCACGGCGCGGCGCAAGAACCGCTCGACGGGATGCACGCCGCGGTGACGGGTGCCGGCAGCGGCATCGGCGCCGCCTCGGCCCTCGCGCTCGCTCGCGCTGGCGCCAAGGTTACGCTGCTCGGCCGGCGCCGCGAGCGGCTCGACGCCCAGGCGCGGGTGATCTCGGAGCGCCAGGGCGCCGCCGCGTCTCAAGTCCTCGACGTGACGGAGGCAGCGACGGTTCCCGCCGCCTTCGAGGCCGCGGCCAAGCGCTTCGGCCCCATCGATATCCTCGTCAACAACGCCGGCGATGCCGAGAGCGCGCCCTTCGGGAAGACCTCGCTGGAACTCTTCGAGCGCATGCTTCGGGTCAATCTCACGAGTGCCTTCCTCTGTACCCAGGCCGTGCTGCCGGCGATGGTGCGTGCCAAGCGCGGGCGTATCGTCAATATCGCCTCGACCGCGGGCGTCAAGGCCTATGCCTACGTCAGCGCCTATTGTGCGGCAAAGCACGGGCTCGTCGGCCTCACGCGGTCGCTCGCGCTGGAGACGGCGAAGACTGGCGTCACCGTGAACGCGGTCTGTCCCGGCTACACGGATACCGAGCTGGTGGATCAGGCGGTCGCCCGCATCTCGGCGAAGACCGGCCGCAGCGCGGAGAACGCCCGCGCGGAGCTCGCCCGCAACAATCCCATGGGCCGGCTGGTTGCGCCCGAGGAAGTCGCGGCCGCCGTTCTCTATCTCTGCCTGCCGAGCTCGGCTTCGATCACGGGCCAGGCGATCGTGGTGGCGGGCGGCGAGGTGATGCCGTGAATGACGCGGCAACCGCGGTGCTGCCGCCCGACCGCGAGAGCGTCCTCGCGAGCGACAGCAAGCTCGAGCTCAAGGTCTGGCTGCGCCTTCTCACCTGTACCACGCTGATCGAGCGCGAGGTGCGCCAGAAGCTGCGCGAGCGGTTCGATACCACCATTGCGCGCTTCGACCTGCTGTCTCAGCTCGACCGCGCGCCCAAGGGCCTCACCATGGGCGAGCTCTCCTCGCGGCTCATGGTGACCAACGGCAATGTCACGGGCCTGACCGACGCGCTGGTGCGCGAAGGTCTCGTGACCCGCGCGCCAGAGCCCGCCGACCGCCGCAGTCTCCGCATCCGGCTGACCGCCTCCGGGAAGCAGTTCTTCGACGCCATGACGCCCGTGCACGAGCGGTGGATCGACGGACTGATGGCCGGTCTCACCCGCGCCGAGATGGCGCATCTTTTGGAGCTGCTCGGCAGGCTCAAGCAGTCGCTCGCCGCAGCGGGAGCGCAGAAATGAACGGTTACGATATCAAGACCGCGCATGTCCGCTGGAGCGTCGAAGGCAAGGTCGGCACCATCACGCTCGACCGGCCCGAGCGCAAGAACCCACTGACCTTCGAGAGCTACGCCGAGCTGCGCGATCTGTTCCGGGCGCTCGCCCATGCGGAGGACGTGAGGGCCGTCGTGCTCGCAGGCGCCCAAGGCAATTTCTGCTCCGGCGGCGACGTCCACGACATCATCGGGCCGCTCACCAAGAAGGACATGAGTGGGCTTCTCGAATTCACGCGCATGACCGGCGACCTGGTCAAGGCGATGCGGCTCTGCCCGCAGCCGATCGTCGCCGCGATCGACGGCGTCTGTGCGGGCGCCGGCGCCATTCTCGCAATGGCCGCAGATCTCCGCTTCGGCACGGCGCGCAGCAAGGTCGCGTTCCTGTTCGTGCGCGTGGGGCTCGCGGGCTGCGACATGGGCGCCTGCGCGATCCTGCCGCGCATCGTGGGCCAGGGCCGCGCCGCGGAGCTGCTCTATACCGGCCGATCGCTCGGCGGCGAGGAGGCCGAGCGCTGGGGCTTCTACAATCGCCTCTCGGAGCCCGACGCGGTGCTGAAAGACGCCAGCGAAATGGCGCAAAGTCTGGCGAACGGTCCCAGCTTCGCCCACGCGCTCACCAAGCGGATGATGCACCTCGAATGGGACATGGGCGTCGAGCAGGCGATCGAGGCCGAGGCGCAGGCCCAGGCGATCGCCATGCAGACGCGAGATTTCAGCCGCGCCTACCAGGCCTTCGTCGCCAAGCAGAAACCGGTGTTCGAGGGCAACTGATGGCCGACCGCAGCTTCCTGGCCTGGCCGTTCTTCGAGCCGCGGCATCGCGACTTCGCCGCGGGCCTCGAGGGGTGGGCGCGGAAGGTGGTGAGTCCCCACGTCGAGGAGGACGAGCGCGACATCGACGGTACTTGCCGGCTGCTCGTGCGCTTGCTCGGCGAGTCCGGCTGGCTCAAGCACACCGTCATCGCACCCTATGGCGGTGCCGCCGACCGCCTCGACGTGCGCACTCTCTGCCTCGCGCGCGATATTCTGGCGCGCCACTCGGGCCTCGCCGATTTCGCCTTCGCCATGCAGGGACTCGGCAGTGGCCCGATCACGCTCTTCGGCACGCCGGAGCTGAAAGCCGCCTATCTGCCGAAGGTCGCAGAGGGAAAGCATATCGGCGCTTTCGCGCTCTCCGAGCCCGAAGGCGGCTCCGACGTCGCGGGTCTGCGCATGACCGCGCGGCGGAACGGCAATCATTTCGTGCTCGACGGGCGCAAGAGCTGGATCTCCAACGCGGGGATCGCCGACCACTACGTGGTGTTCGCCCGCACCGGCGAGGCGCCGGGTGCCAAGGGCCTTTCGGCCTTCGTCGTGGACGCGGACAACCCGGGCCTGCGCGTCGCCGAGCGAATCGAGGTGATCGCGCCGCATCCGCTGGGCACCCTCGCCTTCGAGAACTGCCGCGTGCCGGCGACACATCTGCTGGGCAAGCCCGGCGACGGCTTCAAGATCGCGCTCTCGACCCTCGACGTGTTCCGCTCGACGGTGGGTTCGGCGGCATTGGGTTTCGCTCGCCGGGCGCTCGACGAGGCCGTCACCCGCGTGGGTTCGCGCGAGGCCTTCGGCCAGAGGCTCGCGGAGTTCCAGGCGACGCAGATGCGGCTCGCGGATATGGCGACGGAGGTCGATGCGGCGGCACTGCTGGTCTACCGCGCGGCCTGGACCCGCGATTGCGTCGCCGAGCGCGTGACCCGCGAGGCCGCGATGGCGAAGCTCTACGCCACCGAGGCCGCGCAGCGCGTGATCGACGGCGCCGTGCAGCTCTGGGGCGGGCTCGGCGTTACGCGCGGCGTGCCTGTCGAGCGGCTTTATAGAGAGATCCGCGCGCTCCGGATCTACGAAGGCACCAGCGAGATCCAGAAACTGGTGATTTCGAGCCAAGTGCTGGCTACGCCGGGAGCGAACCAATGAGGCTCCTCGAGCCTCTCACGATCAATGGGCTCACGCTCGCAAACCGCGTGGTGGTACCGGCGATGGTGACGCGGCTCTCCAGCGAGGACGGTTTCGTCAACGAGGCGGTGCGCGACCGCTACGTCCGCTACGCCCAGGGTCATGTGGGCTTGATCGTGGTGGAAGCGACCGCGATTCACGACAGCAAATCGGGTCCGCTGCTGCGGCTCTCACGCGACGAGTTCATTCCGGGACACCGCGACCTCGTGCACCGCGTTCATGACGCGTCGGATTCGAAGATCCTTCCGCAGATCATCCATTTCATGAAAGTGGCGCGCTCGGGCTGGCGGCAGAAGATCGACAGCCTGAGCCTCGAGGACATCGATCGGATCGTCGAGCAGTTCGGCGCCGCTGCCGCTCGGGCGCGGGAGGCCGGCTACGACGGCGTCGAGTTGCACTCGGCGCACGCCTATACGCTCTCGTCCTTCCTGTCGCGGCACAATCCGCGCCGCGATCTCTACGACGGACGCACGCTGGAGGGTCGGCTCAGGCTGTTCGGCCGGGTGATGGCGCGCGTGCGCGAGACCGTCGGCGCGGATTTTCCCGTGGGCGTCCGGTTTCTCGCGGAGGAGGCGATCAAGGACGGCTATGCGCTCCCGGACGCGCAACGGATCGCGCTCCGGATGGCACAGCTCGGCGTCGACTACATCTCGCTCTCGATCGGCGGCAAGTTCGAGGATGCCATCCACAAACCCGGACAGCCGCTCTATCCCTACACCGGCTATTCCGGCGACCGCTGCATGCCCGGCGACTGGTATCCGCCACTGCCGCACGCGGACCAGGCCGCGGAGATCAAGCGCTACATCAATGCCAAGGGCTACACGACGCCCGTGGTCTCCGTCGGCAAGATAAGCGATCCCGGCGAGGCGGAGTGCCTGCTGCAGTCGGGCAAGGCGGACCTCATCGGGATGGCCCGCCAGCTGCTCTCCGACCCCGACTGGGTGCGCAAGGTCGAGGAGCGCCGGCCGGACAAGATTATCCGCTGCATCTATTGCAACGTCTGCAAGCAGCTCGACGAGAATTTCCGGCTCGTGTCGTGCTTCCTCTGGCCAAAGGGCGCGATCCAGGCTCCACCTGAGGATCGCACGGGCGTCGGTCCGCGATGGGGCTCGAGGGATACCCTCTCGGCCGCCGTCGAAGCAGGCCAGGTGCGGCTCGCTTGGGAAGCCGCCAGGGGCTCGGGAATTGCCGGCTACGATATTCACCGCGCAGAGGATGGCGGCGTGGCCCAGGTAATCGAGGCCGTCAAGAGCGCTCGTTTCCTCGACCGCAATGTCCTCGGCGGCCTCCGCTACACCTATCACGTCATGGCCTACGACAGTTCCGGCCGGCACAGTCCGCCCTCCAACAGCGTGACCGTCGAGATGCCGATGCCGGAGGCGGCTCCCACCCGAAGCCCCCAAACGACTCATGCCGATTGATCCCAGCGCGCCGCTCGACCCGAGCGGCCATGTCGACACCTTCGCCCGCGATCACCTGCCGCCTCGCGAGCTCTGGCCCGTAATGGACTACGGGGGCATCCCCGGCTTGGACTATCCCAAGCGCCTCAACGCTGCGGTCGAACTCCTCGACCGGATGGTCGACCAGGGGCACCGCGACCGACCGTGCCTTCGCACGGACGCCGAGATCTGGACTTATGGCGATCTTCTGGAGAGGGCGAACCGGATCGCCAACGTCCTGGTCCGCGACCACGGCCTCAAGCCCGGAAATCGGGTCCTGTTGCGCGCCGCCAATACGCCGATGCTGGTCGCTTGCTGGTTCGCCGTGCTCAAAGCTGGCGGCATCGCGGTCGCCACGATGCCATTACTCCGAGCGCGAGAGCTCAAGCAGATTCTGAGTAAGGCGCAAGTTACAATATCGATATGTGACAGAGCGTTAAAGGTCGATCTTGATAATGCTTGCGAAGATTTGGGTAAGGCAAAAATTGAGCGGGTCTATTTCCGCAGCGACGCGGCAGATGGACTTGAAGCGCGCATGCGGCAACAGCCGATAACCTTCGAGAACGTCGCGACTTCCCACGACGATGTCGCCCTTATCGCCTTCACCTCTGGAACCACCGGCGTCGCCAAGGGCACTATGCATTTTCACCGCGACGTGCTCGCGGTCTGCGACACCTTCCCGCCCTACGTATTGAAGCCACGAACCCACGACATCTTCCTCGGGAGCCCGCCCCTCGCGTTTACCTTCGGTCTCGGCGGACTCGTGCTCTTCCCGATGAGGGTGGGCGCCTCGACCTTGCTGATCGAGAAGCCGAGTCCCGATGCGCTCATGGAAGCCGTGGGGCGCCATCGCGCAACCATTCTCTTCACGGCACCCACTGCCTATCGCACCATGGCGGATCACGCCGGCAAGCACGATCTCAAGAGCCTACGCGAATGCGTCTCCGCCGGTGAGACCTTGCCGCTCCCGGTCTTCGAGTCGTTCCGGCGCGCGACCGGCATTCGGATCATCGACGGCATCGGCTCGACCGAACTGCTGCACATTTTCATCTCGGCCGCGCGCGACGAGATCCGGCCCGGCGCCACCGGCAAACCGGTCCCCGGCTATCGCGCCCAAGTTGTGGACGACGACGGCAACCCAGTCTCGTCCGACACCGTCGGACGCTTGGCGGTGCGCGGTCCCACCGGATGCCGGTATCTCGACAACCTCGAGCAGCAGCGCAAATACGTGAAGAACGGCTGGAACCTCACAGGCGATGCCTATCGCAAGGATGCCGACGGCTACTACTGGTACCAGGCGCGCACCGACGACATGATCATCAGCGCCGGCTACAACATCTCTGGCCCCGAAGTGGAGGCCGCGCTCCTCGACCACCCGAAGGTGCTGGAATGCGCGGTGGTGGGCTCGCCCGACCAGGGCCGCGGCGAGATCGTGAAGGCGTTCGTGGTGCTGCGGCCGGGATCGGTCCCGAGCGACGCGCTCATCCAGGACATCCAGGACTTCGCCAAGGCCGAGATCGCGCCTTACAAATACCCGCGCTCGATCGAGTTCGTGTCGGACCTGCCGCGCACCGAGACGGGCAAGGTGCAGCGCTTCAAGCTCCGCGAGATGGAGCGCGAGCGGGCGCGCCAGAAGGCGGGACACTGACACCGTCGTAGGCGATCTCGTAATGCCAGGCGGAGGCATCGAACTCCGCCAGCACGGCCTTCGCCTCGGGCTCGACTACCGCCCCCTCGGCATCGGCGCCCGCGAAGGCGCGGATGGAATCCATGGACTCCCAGAGGGTCACCGCCAGGAATTCGGTGCGGCCGCCCACGGATCGCTTCAAGAGGTAGGCGCCTCGATGACCGGGAAGCGCCTGCAATGAAGGAAACACCGCTGTGGTCGCGTGCCGCCGATAGGCTTCGGCATTCCCGTCCACAGCCACGCCCCGCCATAGCCTCGCAAACATAAGGATCCTCCGCGTTTTCGCCGGGCGTCATGCTGGCTATGATGCGTCCTCGGGTATTGGCGAAAATTGCGAGGGCAAGCGGAGTACGACACGGATGGCGCGCCTGGATCCCAGAAACACCACGCGATACTGGTGGGACCGGCATACTCGCGGCCTCAGCCTGATGCGCGCGGATTTCACTACCCACGAGTATCCCCCGCACAGCCATGAGGCCTTTGTGATCGCGGTTACTGAGCAAGGCGGCTCCGTGATCAAGAGCCGCGGCAAGATCGAGGAGGCCGGCCGCTCCGCGCTGTTCGTCTTCAATCCGACGGAGCCGCACGCGGGTTGGATGGGCCGGAGCCAGCGCTGGCGCTATCGCTCGCTCTACCTGACGCAATCGGCGATCGATCTGGTGGCGGCAGAGCTCGGCATCGCGAGCGTGCCCTATTTCACAGAGAATCTGCTTCGCGACGCCGATCTCGTCGAGGGATTCCTGACGCTCCATCGCGCGCTCGAAGAGGGACTGGATCCCGTCCGCGAGCACGAGCTCCTGGTCGGCACCTTCGGAACACTGTTCCAGCGCCATGGCAGTGGCGGCGGCCGGATCGAACGGGCACCGCGCGACAACTCGCTCCTGAGCCTTGCCGTCGAGCAAATGCGAGCCCGCTACGCGGAGGATCTGCGGCTGCAGGATCTCGCGAAGCCCCTGGGCCTCACGGCCTTCCAGCTAATCGGGCTGTTCCGTCGCGCCACCGGCCTCACGCCGCACGCCTATCTCACGCAGATCCGTCTCCATGCGGCTTGTCGAGGTCTCCGACTTGGCCTCCCGATCGCGGATGCTGCGGCAGCCGCGGGGTTCTATGACCAGAGCGCGCTTTGCCGGCACTTCAAGCGCTCCTACGGCATGACGCCGCGTCAGTTCGCGGCCGCCGCCGCGGCACGGCGCTCAATTTTCGCCAATACGGCCGCAGCCCGATCCGCTTAAGGAGAGGCGATCACCGCAGCGTTCGGTTCCCGCCATGCCGCAGCATCTCTATTGCCACGACCATCCGGAGACTTTGACCCTCGAGACCTCGGTCGTCGAGGCGCTCCCGGGCAAGGTGGTTCTGGCGCAATCTCCCTTCTATCCCGGCGGCGGAGGTCAGCCGCCCGACCAGGGCGTGCTGCGCTGGCAACACGGCGAGATCGCGGTAACCGGCTTCGAGTATGCGGACGGCGAGCTCTGGCACCTGCTCGAAGGCTCCGCGGAGCTGTCAGGAGCCGTCGAGGCCGCCGTCGACCCCGCGTTCCGGCGCACCATGCGCCAGCTGCACACCGACACGCACATCATGAATGCGCTGATCTATCAGGCCTTCGCGGGTGCGCTGGTGACGGGAGTGCAGATGTACGCGGATGGGACCGCGCGCATGGATTTCGACGTTCCGGGCGCGGACAACGACCGCCTCCGCGCGCTCGAGGGGCCGATCAACGACGTGATCGCGCAGGATCTCTCGCTCAGCTTCGAGCATGTGCCGCTCGAGGAGGCGCGGGCACAGCCGGGTCTGCTTCGCAGCCGCTCCGTGGCGCCGCCGCCCACGCCCGATGGGCTGATCCGGATCGTCGAGATTGCGGGGCTCGACCGGCAGGCGTGCGGCGGGACGCACCTGACCTGCACCGGAGGTTCGCCGCCCGTCCGGATCCTCAAGATCGACAACAAAGGCCGGCACAACCGGCGGGTCCGCATCGCGCTGGCCGGCTCCGCCGCGGTCCGCTGACCTGGCCTATCCGATGGTCACGCCCCCACTGCCGACGCGGCAGCGGAGGTGCACGCCGCCGTCGTTGCCCCACTGAACCAGGATCGGATAGTTGATCGTCCCGTCGACTTCCCGCTCCGGCGCGGCCTCGACGCCCAACACGGTAAACCCAACCCTCTGCGCTTCCTGTTGGCAGGCTGCCGGTGCGGGAGCGAGCGGGGTTGCCTGGGGTGGTGCTTCATTAGCGCAACCGAAAAGCGCCGGAGCCAGCGCCAGGGCGCCCAATATTCCAATTCGAGCCATCCCCATATCCCCATCTGCCCCCTTTGCACTCCCCAAGGAGGCGACCCCGCCCCGCAAGGCCAGCACTTTGGCGCGGAGCCGCGGGCAAGGCAACGACGCGAGTTGTGCACACTTCGGTCCGCGTCAACGGCCGGCATCGGGCCTTGCCAAAGCCCCGGCGTCCCGCAACTATCGCTCGCCCCGCAATCTCGGGATGACGGAAAGGAAGTTCTGGCGCATGAAGCGGATGGGAGCGCGCGCTCGCGCATGACCGATAGCGACAAATGGATCACGGTTGCCTCACGCGCCAAGCTCGGCGACGGCGACGTGCTCGGCGTCTCCGTGGGCGAGGAGCAGATCGCGCTCTACAATCTCGCCGGCGAGATCTATGCCACCTCGAACATCTGCACCCATGCCTTCGCGCTCTTGTCGGACGGCTGGCTCGACGGCGAGACGATCGAGTGTCCGCTCCACGCCGGCCGTTTCGAGGTCAAGACCGGCAAGGGCCTCGGCCCACCCATTCCCTGCGACATCAAAACCTTCCCCGTCCGCGTGGTCGGCGACGACGTGCAGGTGCAGCTCGCCGGCTGAGCAGCGGCGGACCCGGCGCAGCTCGCTCGCCATCGTCGCCGAGACGCCGTCCAGTCACGGTTCCGGCGACGGGCGCGGTGGCCGATGCTGGATGCAACGCGCCCCAGAGCGCCTGGACGCCGATCCAGGTCGTGAAAGCCGCACCAACGAGGCATAAGCCCTGACTCCGGTAGTGGCTCGCGCGGCGCGGTTGGGTCAAGCGATGCGGTTCTTCCGCGGCTTCGATAAGATGCCGCAATGACCGCGAGCGGACCGCGCTATGCCTATCGCCGATGCGCCGATCAGGGCACAACGCGACCGGTCCGGCATCCCGCGATCGTCGTGGGAGCGGGGCCCGTAGGGCTCTCGCTCGCCATCGACCTGGTGCTGCAGGGCATCCCGGCGGTCGTCCTCGACGAGGACGACACCGTCACCGCCGGCAGCCGCTCCATCTGCTGGGCCAAGCGGACGCTGGAAATCTATGACCGGTTGGGCTGTGCCGAGCGCATGATGGAGCGTGGAATCACGTGGAACCGCGGCAAGGTATTCCACGGCGACCGACTGCTCTACGAGTTCGACCTGCTGCCGGAGGAAGGCCACCGGTTTCCTGCCTTCATCAATCTCCAGCAGAGCCTCGCCGAGGAGATCTTCGTCGAGCGGGCGCAGGCGCTCGCAGAAGACGGCCTGGACCTCCGCTGGAAGAACCGCGTCACCGGTGTCGCGCCCGCCGACGACCACGTTCGCGTGGAGATCGACACGCCCGATGGAACCTATGCGCTGAGCTGCGATTACCTCATCGCCGCGGACGGCGTGCGCAGCACGGTGCGCCGCGAACTCGGCCTTGATTTCAAGGGCAGGGTCTTCGAGGACCGATTTCTGATCTGCGACGTCAAGATGGCGGCGGCCTTTCCGCCTGAGCGCCGCTTCTGGTTCGATCCGACCTTTCATGCTGGCCGCTCGGCGCTGCTGCACCGGCAAGCCGATGACGTCTGGCGCATCGACCTTCAGCTGGGACCGGACGCCGATCCCGAGCGCGAGCTCCAGTCCGACCGCATCGCCACGCGCCTCCGAGCCATGCTCGGTCCCGAGATTACCTTCGAGATCGTCTGGACGAGCCTTTACACCTTTCAATGCCGCCGGCTCGAGCGCTTCCGCCATGGCCGGGTGTTCTTTGCCGGCGACGCCGCACATCAGGTTTCGCCATTCGGGGCCCGCGGCGGCAACGGCGGCGTCCAGGACGCGGACAACCTCGCCTGGAAGCTCGCGCTCGTGCTCAAAGGCGTGACGCCGGACCGGCTCCTCGACAGCTACGATGCCGAGCGCATCGCCGCCGCCGACGAGAATATTCTGCACTCGACCCGCGCTACGGACTTCATGACGCCGAAGTCCCCCGCGAGCGGCGCTTTCCGGGACGCCGCACTCAGCCTCGCGGAGCGCTATCCCTTCGCACGCGGCTTCGTCAACAGCGGTCGGCTCTCTCGACCGGCCACACTCGACCGCTCCTCGCTCAATACGCCCGATCGAGATGCATTCGCGCCGGCACTGCGTCCCGGCAGCCCGGCGGCCGACGCACCGGTTGTACGGCCTGACGGCACGCGGGGCTGGTTGCTGCGGGAGCTCCAGCAGGGCTTCACGGCATTGTCTTTCGGCGACACCGCCGCCGACAGCGTTGCAGCGCTCGCGGAAGCTCCGGTGCCGGTCTCGGTCAGGCGCATCGGCGCGGGCATGCTCGGCGATCCCTTCGGCAAGGCCGCCGAGCGCTATGACGCCCGGCCCGGCACCATTTACCTGGTCCGTCCGGACCAGCATGTGGCCGCGCGCTGGCGCCGAGCGGATACCATTCCTCTGCGCGCAGCGCTCGAGCGCGCGCTCGCACTCCGGGAGTGATACCATGGCAACGCTGCGAACCCAGGGCAACATTGCCGACCCTGACGCGGTCTACGCCGCGCTCATCGACCTGCACCGCGATCTCACGGAGGAGCAATCGCGTATGGTCAACGCCAAGCTGATCCTGTTGCTCGCCAACGAAGTCGGCGATATGGACGTGCTCCGAGAGGCCATGGCGATCGCGCGAGAGGGTCTCGGCTAGCTCGACAGCGGTTATCGTCCAGCCAGCGAGACGCCCCGACTCAGCTCTCGTCGGCGCCCTCGAGCGCCGGATCGAACTCGGGCGCGCGGAGGAAGATCACCCACTCGGACGCCGTCGATCCTTCATCGAGCTCGCCGTCGGCGATGCCGTCCTCGACCGAGGCTTTCCATTGCAGCAGTTGAGCCTCATCGGCCTCGCGAGCCATATATCCGTCGGAGGCGTCGCGATATCCGCGTTCGTGGAGGGTCCCGACCTCCTCCTGCTCCTCGATCTTCACCACCGCTTCGTCGGGATCCTCAGCGCTCACCAGCAAAAGCGGTCGCGCGGGCTCCTCTCGGCGGCTGACGACAAACACAGGCATTGCATTCTCCCTATACGCGCACACGACAGCGCACCCCCCGAGTTGGTCGCGACCGGCGTCCATTCAAAGATGCGGCGCGCAGATGTCACAGCGGAGAGTTCATCGGCGAATTCGCATTCGGGCAACCCATCAGGCACAAGAAGGACCCGCGGCTGCTCACCCGCCGCGGCTAACTCGGCGGCAAGCATCGGCGCTCCGCTGTTACTGGTGCTCTGGATCGCCGCTGCGTCGCCGTCAGCCTCCGAGTAATCTCTCCAGGCGGTGCTTCGCGGGTTTGCGCTCCTTGGCACCTGGGCGCGCGATTGCCATGAGCCGCCAAGCCCGCTGCGCCCGCACGCGATCCACGCGACCGAGCCCTCGGGCCGAATATCCATGAGCTACGAGCCCGGCGCGTCCGCGCCTCGGAGCACCTACGCAATCCTCGACGCCGAGCGCATCACGGACGACCAGCTCGCTCCGCGAGAAATGGCTCCACGACCATTCCCGCCTCGAGGTCACGCTCCGGAAGTTCCGGCAAGCTCAAAGTGTGGCTGTCGCGCGACGCCGACGGGAAGACCCTGGTCAAGGATGGCACGCTCCTCGCCACCGGCTACGTCAGTCTCCGGATGACCCGCTGCTCGCCCTAAGCCGGCAGACCGAAGATCTCCGCTGGCTCGCTATAGCCGCGAACCGGGTGAAATCCCAGCGACACCAGCGGCTCCGGGCAGGCTCGGGCGAAATCGTCGGACACCAAGAGGGGGCGCTCGAGGCGCTTGGTGAGGTTCTCGAGCCGGCTCGTCAGGTTGACCGCCGGACCGATCGCCGTGAAATCCAGGCGGTCGCTGGCGCCGACATTACCATAGAAGACCTCGCCGAGGTGCAGCCCGACGCCGACCCGCAGCGGCGCGCGTCCCATCTTGGCGCGGACGCGATTGAGCGCGTCGAGCCGCGCGAGGCTCTCCCGCGCCGCCTTGAGTGCGGCCGCGGCCGCTGCGGTCTCGGGACGGTCCCCCACGGCGAAGATCGCGAGGACGCCGTCGCCGATGAACTTCAAGACCTCGCCGCCTTCGGATTGCACGGGTTGGGTCACCGCCTCGAAGTAGTCGTCGAGGAGCTCGATCAGCTCCTCCCCCGGCAGTCGGTCGGAGAGCGCGGTGAAGCCGCGCAGGTCCGTCGCCATCAGCACCGCGCGCAGCCGCTCGCCGTAGCCGCGCCGGATCTCGCCGTCGAGCACGCGCGAGCCGATGCTGCGGCCGAGATAAATGTTGAGCAGCGTGCCGGCGATGCGTTGCGTCACCTTGGCGTCTGCGACGGCCGCGAGCGCCGGAACCAGGCGTTCGATGAAGGCGATGTCGCCCGCCGTGAAGCCGCTGGCACGATCTGTGCTCCAGGTCGTCGTCTGGAAGCGGCCGTTGAAGCTGGTGAGTGCGCACGCGAAATAATCGGTGGCACCGGCGTCCCTGAGGCGGCCGAGCATCGGAAACGCCACGATCGCGGGCTCGGCCTCGGGCAGCGCCAGGCGATAGCGTACGGACTCGCCGCGCTCCATCACGCTGCGGATCGGGCTCTCGCGATAGTCCGCCGTCTGGTCAACGCCCCGGAGCACCTGGTACTCCTCGGCAATCCCGCGATCCCGCCACCAGCGGTAGTTGTAGCCCAGGAGCTGCGGGTGCAGCGTCGGCGTGGAGAACGTGGCGCGCCAAAGCGGCAGGCCTTGGCCGACGATGCGCCAGCAGAGCTCGTCGAAGAGGGCGATACCGCGGAGCGTGGTCCGGCCTCTGGTCAGCACCCAGTCGAAGACGTCGCCGCCGGCAATTGGCCGTCCGACGCCCACGTACTCGTCGACCTTGGCGAGGAAATCGGTCCGCGGGTCCTCGGTCGGCATCCCCGGATCGGCACTCTCGCCTTGTCTGGTCGAACTTGGATCGCCTGTCATCGACAGCGACAGCTTAGAGCATTTCCCGCCGAAGTGGATGCCGGTTCGGCGTAGGAAATGCGATCAAACCAAAGAATCGAGAGCATGTCCCGATTCAGCTTAATCGGGACATGCTCTAGCACGGCTCGAAAAAAGGTCTTTCAGCGGTCACGCGAGCGTCTATAACCTGGCCCACATCGACAGGAGAGATCGAGATGGCCCGCAAGCACCTGACCGTCGGGGAGTTCGCGCTGTTCGACGTGCTCTACGAGGACGGCTCTCAGAGCTCGAACCGCAAGGTTCCGCTTGCCGCGCTCGGCGGCATAGATGGCGATGCGCCCGCGCGCGACATCATCGAGGACCAGGACCGCAAGATCGGCGAGGCCTCCGGCCAGCCGCGACCCAAGATCAAGTCCGTGACCCGCGCCGGCGTGGCCGCACGGCGCGCGCACGCCCGCGCGGGTCGATAGGCGCGGCTACGCCTTGCTGTCGCCGAGCCGGCGATAGACGGCGCCGGCGATGAGCGCGCCCACGATCGGCGCCACCCAGAACAGCCAAAGCTGAGACAGCGCCCAGTCGCCGACGAAGAGCGCCGGCGCGGTGCTGCGGGCGGGATTCACCGACGTGTTGGTCACGGGGATGCTGATGAGGTGGATCAGAGTCAGCCCCAGCCCGATCGCGATTGGCGCAAATCCCTTTGGCGCGCGCTCGTCGGTCGCGCCCAAGATGATGATCAGGAACATGAAGGTCATCACAACCTCGTCGATGAGGCACGCGGCGAGCGAATAGCCGCCCGGCGAATGCTCACCATAGCCGTTCGAGGCGAAGCCGCCGGCCAGCGAGAACCCCGCCTTGCCGCTCGCAATGAGGTAGAGCACCGCGGCGGCGAGAATGCCGCCGAGAACCTGCACCACCACGTAGGGCAGGACCTTCCCCGCCTCAAAGCGGCCGCCGGCCCAGAGCCCCACGGAGACCGCGGGATTGAGGTGGCAGCCGGAAATATGGCCGATCGCAAAGGCCATGGTGAGCACGGTCAAGCCGAAGGCGAGAGCGACGCCCACGAAGCCGATGCCCAGGTTGGGAAAACCCGCGGCGAGGACGGCACTGCCGCACCCACCGAGAACGAGCCAGAACGTGCCGATGAATTCCGCACCGAGCGCCCTTGTCATTCGCGTCTCCCCCAGTTTGCGTGATTACTGTGGCGGCAACCGAGCCGTGGGTCTCATGGAACGAGCTGTACCGCCACCTTGTGAGTGGAAATACGTGTGGCGGAATCTGTCTGCGCCGGAAATGCCAGCGCCGAGCGCTGCGCGATCTTCGACTGGTCGACTCCCGCCGCCTTGAGCGCCCCAGCGACAGCGGTCGCCCGCTGATCCGCGAGCCGAGCATCCTTGGGGAGCGAGCCGTCCGCTTCGCCCTCGATCACGATCGACGACGGCTTGGTGTCGCGGATCATTGCGACGATGGTATCGACGACTTGCTGGCCTTCGGGCGTCAGCTTCGCCGAGCCGAGCGTGAAGAACACATCGAGCTGTTTCGGCCGCGGTTGGGCCGCGCAGGCCGCGAGCAGGAGCAAGGAGACAAGCAGACCGATCCGACGCATGCGACCCCCTCCCGCGCCACACTGCCAACCTGACCAAGAGCCAGGATCCGAGCCGGCGGTTTTCAGCCGTCGGCTCGCTCACGCTTGCAGAGAGCGCCACATTTCCATGTCGCGCTCGGCGGTCCAGATGCGCGGATGCTCCAACCCGCTCATCTCGTCGTAGCAGCGTGTGACGTTGAACGGCTGACAGTGCTCGAAAATCACCCAACGGCCGTATTTCGGCGCCATCGCGTTGTAGGCAGCATCGTAGACCTCCTTGAGCTTCCGGCCGGCACCCACGCCCGCCTCGACCTCGCGGGTCATGTCGCGCAAGAAGCCTTGCGTGCCGTCGATGGCGCGGTGGACCTCGGCGGCTGTCATCAAGGCCTCGCCGCGGCCGGGCACCAGCCTCTCCGCTCCGAGCGCACGCAGCTTCTCGAGCGTCTCCGGCCACTCCCGGAAATGCGCGTCGCCGCAATAAGGCGCAGCGCCGTACTCCACAAGATCGCCGGAGAACAGCACCTTCTCCTTCGGGAGCCACGCGACGGTGTCGCCCTTCGTGTGGCCCTTGCCGAGGTGCAGGATCTGCACCTCGCGCTTCCCCATGAACAGGGTGAGACTGCGGTCGAACACCAGGGTGGGCCAGGTCAGCCCCGGAACGGTCTCGATGGCGCGGAAAAGGCGCGGAAAGCGCTGGGCCTCGCTGTCGAAGTCCTGCTGGCCCCGTTCGCGGATGAGCTCGTAAGTGCCCTGGCTCGCGATGATGTGCTGCGCGCCATAGGCCGAGGCTCCGAGCACGCGGACTGCGTGGTAGTGCGACAGCAGCACGTATTTGATCGGCTTGTCGGTGACGCCGCGAATGTGCTCGATGAGCTCGCGGGCGAGCACCGGGGTCGCGCGCGCGTCGACCACCATCACGCCGTCGTCACCCACGATCACCCCCGAGTTGGGATCGCCCTCGGCGGTGAGGCAATAGAGGCCGTCGTCGAGCATAGTGAAGCTGGTCTTCTTGTCGGCGAGGTCGGCTTGGGAAGCGAAGGCTTTAGCCATGAGGCGGCTCCGTCAGGCGTAGACGCGCTTGTAGAGCTCGATGATCTCGTCCCGCGTCGGAACCCGTGGATTGTTGCCGGGCGAGCCCGAGGCGAGCGCCTGGCTCGCCATCGTCGGCATGAGCTCCTCGTAGCGCCGGGCGTCGATGCCGAAGTCGCGAGGACTCGGCACCTTGAGGTCGGCATTGAGCGAGCGGAGCTCGTCGAGAAGCCGTGCCACCGCCGACTGATTCCCCTCGCCTTCCGCCGCGACACCCATCGCCCGCGCGCAATCGGCGTAGCGCTCGAGCGCCGAGGGTGCCGAGAAGGCCGTAATCTCCGGCAGGAGCATGGCGTTCGAGAGCCCGTGCGGCACGTGGAAGAAGGCGCCGATCGGCCGGCTCATGCCGTGGACGAGGCAAACGCTGGAGTTCGAGAAGGCCATCCCGGCCTGGGTCGCGCCCAGCATCATGGCCTCGCGCGCTTTCGGGTTCCCGGGCTCGTGGCAAGCGGTGCGGATGTTCTTGGCGATAAGCGCCATGGCGCTTCGCGCGACGCCGTCGGTGAACGGGCTGGCGCGCTTGCTCACATAAGCCTCGATCGCGTGGGTGAGGCTGTCGATCCCGGTATCGGCGGTTAGTCGCCAGGGCATCGAGAAAGTCAGCTCGTAATCGACGATCGCGGCGGCCGGGCAGCAGGCGAGCCCCATGATCAGCATCTTCTCGTCGCGCTCGGTATCCGTGATGACAGTGAAGCGCGTGACTTCCGAGCCGGTGCCGGCAGTGGTCGGGATTGCAATTACGGGAAGACCGGGTTTGGGGATATCGTTCGGCACCTTGTAGTCCCGCATCTTGCCGCCGTTGGCGGCAAGCACCGAAATCGCCTTCGCCGTATCGATCGGGCTGCCGCCACCCAGCGCCACCAGGCAATCATCGTTTCCCGCCTGGAGGACGCGGGCACCTGCCTCCACGACGGTATCGGTGGGATCGGGAACGGTATCGGAGAAGACCCGCCAGGCGAGCCCGGCGCGATCGAGGCGGTCCGTGACCTTCGCGAGGGTGCCGGAACTCACCATGAAGCCATCGGTCACGATGAGCGGGGATTTGAGGCCGAGCCGGCCCAGCACGGTCGCAATTTCGCCCACCGCGCCCGCGCCGATGTGCAGCAGTCTCGGCATGGTGACGGTCGCAACCATGGTCATCCTCCCGGGCTCGCGGCTCTTAGGAGTCTTTTAATACGGGCCGAGCCGGACCGCGAGTCCGGGCCGTCCGGGCCTTAGACCACTCGGCGAAGCCGCCTCCGGCGGGTATCGACGCCCCGCTCGTAGACCGCGGGATCGAGCCGTTCCAGGAAGCTGAAAGGCGCCGGCGGCTCGGTGAAACCGACCTTCCGGTAGAGCCCGTGGGCGTCCCGCGTGCCGAGCAGCCACCGCCGCAGCCCCCGCAGACTCGGGTGGATCAGGATGCTATCGACGAGCCAGCGGCCGAGGCCGTGCCCGCGCTCCGGCTCCAGCACGAAGACATCGGCGATATAGGCGAAGGTGGCGCTGTCGGTGACCACGCGGGCAAAGCCGATCTGCTGCCCATCCTTGTACAGGCCGAACGGGATCGAGCGCCGGATCGCGCGCTGGAGCACCGACATTGGAATTCCCTGCGCCCAGCGCGAGGTCGCGAGAAAGCCGTGGACGACGCGCATATCGAGCCGCGCCCGATCCGTGTCGATCTCGTAGCGGACGCCGTCCGCGATTTTCACCAAATGGAAGGATTGATCGGCCATGACCACCCCCTTCACGGGCTGGAGTTGAGCAGGAGTCCGGTGGAACGACGCGGCAACAACGGGACGCGCGGCCGCGCTTCGCAGCCCCGCTGGGCTGCTAGCGAATTCGTCGTCGCGAAATCCGGACTCCGGCGGTCATGTCGGCGAAACTCCACGCAACTCTACGCGGGCGTCAAACAACGGCCGCAAACATAGTGTCCGATCTCTTCCTGTCAACATCGGCGACGAGAAAATCGCCGGCAAATACGTCGAGCGCGATGAAAATTGTCGTCCCACGGTGTTCGAGCGCGGGAATTGCGGTTAGGATGAGGCCGTTTTCCGACCGAAGGAGGCGTCGCGATCCATGACGCCGATGCGCCGAAGCAGTTGCGCGTCGCGAAGCGGGGGCGCTTCGCGGACGGGCGCGCTCGCGCGCCGGAGCCTCCTGGCGGGCCTTGCCAGCCTCCCCTGTCTTGCGAGCCTCTCCGCGCGGGCTGCGGAGGACATCCGGTTCTTTCGCATCGGCACCGCCGCCACCACGGGCACCTATTTCCAGATCGGCGGCATGCTCGCCAATGCGATCTCGAAGCCGCCGGGCTCCCGGGATTGCGACCGCGGCGGTAGCTGCGGTGTCGCCGGGCTGGTGGCGGTGGCCCAGGCGACCCAGGGCTCCGTCGAGAACGTGGACGCGGTTGCGGGCGGGCGGCTCGAATCCGCCCTCGCCCAATCCGACGTCGCCTTCGGTGCCTATTCCGCCACCGGGCTCTTCAAGGGCAAGCCGCCGCTCAAGTCGCTGCGGGCGATCGCATCCCTCTTCCCGGAGAGCATGCATCTGGTGGTGCGCGCGGATGGTCCGATCGCCGGCCTCAAGGACCTCAAGGGAAAGCGTGTCGGCCTCGGCGAGAAGGAGTCGGGCACTCTGGTGGACGCCCGGCTGGTGCTCGAGGCCGCCGGGCTCGCCGAGAAGGACGTCAAGGCCGACTACCGCAACCTGTCGCTGGCGGCCGCCGCGCTTTCGCACAACGAGCTCGACGCGTTCTTCCTGTTCGCGGGCTATCCGGTGCCCGCGATCTCGGAGCTCGCGAGCACCATGCCGGCCCGGCTCATACCCCTCGGCGGCGACATCGCTGAGCGGCTCGCGCGCAAGTACACCTTCTTCTCCGCCGATACGATCCCTGCCGGCACCTACACCGGCATCGATCAGCCGACGCCGACGATCGGCACCCGCGCCCTCTGGATCGTGAGCGCCGACGTGCCGGACGACATCGTCTACCGCATTACCCAGGCGCTCTGGCATGAGGGCAACCGCCACATCCTCGACCAGGGCCACCCCATGGGCCAAAAGATCCGGCTGGAAACGGCGCTCCAATCGGTTGTGATTCCCCTCCACGCGGGCGCCGAGCGCTTCTATCGCGAGGCCGGGCTACAGATCCCGGAAGAAGCTCGCAAAAGCAACTAGCTATCACGTCTTCTGGATATCGAAAGTTAGGATATCGCCCTCCTGGCGGGACGCGAGCAGTTTATAACCTGTTGTCTTACAAAATGCCTCGAAGTCCTTGATTGCGCCGGGGTCTGTCGCCAAAACCCGAAGCGTGGCACTGACCGGTAGATCCTTCATGGCCTTGCGGGCCTTGAGCACCGGAAGGGGGCATCGGAGGCCTCTGGCATCGAGGATGGCGGGCGCGGCCATCGCGTCAGCCAAACCTGTTGTTCTGCGGGAAGCCGCGCGGGACGATGCGGCCCGCCTGGGCGCGCGCGCCGATCCAGGCCCGGAGGTCCGTCTCCGTGCGGGTCTGGTCTCCCCGCCGCCACGTCAGCCCCTCGCTCAAGCTGAAGGTCTTGAGATCGGAGAGACCGCCGTCCTTGTAGCGCTGCAGGATCACGCCTCGCCCCCGCCCCATCTCCGGCACCTCCGAGAGCGGGAACAGCAGCAGCTTCCGGTTCTCGCCGACCACCGCCACGGTGTCGCCGGCTACCGGCGCCGCCGCGCGCGCCGTGGCACCATCGCCGAGGTTCAGGATCTGCTTGCCCGCGCGGGTTTGCGCCACGGCTTCGTCGGCCGCCACCACGAAGCCGCGGCCGTCGCTGGCGGCCACTAGGAGCTTCAGGCCAGTCCGGTACGGCATCAACGCCGCTGCATCGTGCTCGTTGCCGAGGTCGATCATCAGCCGGAACGGCTCGCCGTGGCTGCGCGCGCCCGGAAGCTTGTCCACGGAGAGCGTGTAGAACCGGCCGTTGGTCGCGAAGAGCAGGAGCTTGTCGGTGGTCTCGCACTCGATCGCGAAGCGGGCGGCATCGCCTTCCTTGTACTTGAGCTCGCCGAGCGCGACGTTGCGTCCGCGTACCACCCGGATCCAGCCCTTCTCGGAGCAGATGACGGTGCAGGGCTCGCGCTCCACCAGCGCCTCGACCGGCACCTGCACCTCGACCGGCGGCTTGCCGACCTCGGTGCGGCGCCTGCCGAGGGGCGTGTCCGGGCCGAATTGCTTGCCGATCTCGGCGATGTCGGCGGCTACCGTCTTCCATTGCCGCTTCTCGTCGGCGAGCAGACCCTTCAGGTCCTTGGCTTCGCCCTCGAGCGCAGCGATCTCCTTGCGGATGGCGATCTCCTCGAGCTTGCGCAGCGCCCGGAGGCGCATATTGAGGATCGCCTCGGCCTGGACGTCCGAAAGCTTCCAACGCTTCATCAGCTCGGCCTTGGGATCGTCGCTCTCGCGGATGATCTTGATGACCTTGTCCAGGTTCAGATAGACGATCATCTGCCCACGCAGGATCTCGGTCCGGCGCGCAATCTCCTCGAGCCGGAAGCGCGTCCGCCGCTGCAAGACCACGCGGCGGTGGTCGAGGAAGGCCTGTAGCACCTCCTTCAAGGTCATCACCCGAGGTACGCCCTGGGCGTCGAGCACGTTCAGGTTGAGCGGGACCCGCACCTCGAGCTCGGTTGCCCGGAACAGGGATTCCATGAGCACGTCGGGATTGACGTTGCGGCTCTTGGGCTCGAGCACCAAGCGAACCTTGTCGGTCGATTGGTCGCGCACGTCCGCCAGCAGCGGCAGCTTCTTCTCCTCGAGCAGGGTCGCGATCCGCTCCACCAGGCGCGACTTCGGCACCTGGTAGGGCATCTCCGTCACGACGACCTGGAATGCGCCATGGCCGAGCCTCTCCACCTCCCAGCGCGCGCGCAGGCGGAAGCTGCCGCGTCCGGTTGCATACGCCTCGCGGATGGCATCGGGCGCCTCGACCAGCACCCCACCGGTCGGGAAATCCGGTCCCGGCACGTGAGCGAGCAGATCGCCGATCCCGGCACGCGGATGCTTCACCAGATGAACGAGGGCCGCGCAGAGCTCGGCCGCATTGTGCGGGGGAATGCTGGTGGCCATGCCGACCGCGATCCCGCTGGCACCGTTCGCCAACAGGTTCGGGAAGCGCGCCGGCAGCACCGCGGGCTCTTGCGCCTCGCCGTCGTAGGTCGGACGGAAATCGACCGTGTTCTCGTCGATGCCCTGAAGGAGAGCCTCCGCCACCTCGGTCAGGCGGCTCTCGGTGTAGCGCATGGCCGCGGCGTTATCGCCGTCGATGTTGCCGAAATTGCCGTGCCCGTCGACCAACGGGTAGCGCTGGGCGAAATCCTGCGCCAGCCGCACCAGCGCCTCGTAGACCGCGGCGTCGCCGTGCGGGTGGAACTTGCCGATGACGTCGCCCACCACGCGCGCGCTCTTCTTGGGCGCGGTGTTCGCATCGAGCCGCAGCTCCCGCATGGCGTAGAGCAGCCGGCGGTGCACGGGCTTGAGCCCGTCGCGCACGTCGGGCAGCGAGCGCGCCATGATGGTGGAGAGCGCATACGAGAGATAGCGCTCGCCGAGCGCCTCGGCGAAGTCGACGTCGCGCACGGCCGAGGCGGGTAAATTTGCCATCGAGAACTCGAGCTCAGGACGTAATCAGGCGTGCGATACTGCGGCCTCGCGCCCGAGTCGGTCAACGAAGCGTGTGCGCGCCGCCGGGAGCTTCCGGTCATGCGGAGCGAAAACACGCTGCTCCCAGAAGAAACCGCTGAGGCGGAGTGCATCGAGCACCGCGGCCCGGTCGGGCTCGGCATTGGAGATCAGGAAGGCGGGCAGCGGCAGCATCCGAGTTCGGTAGATCTCGCCGGCCGCCCGCGACACCGCCTGGCCCGACCTGGGTGAGACATAGACGAGATCCGTCGTGCCGCCCGTCGCCGCACAGCGGGAGAGGTCCAGTCCGAAGCCGAGCTCCGCCAGCAGCTCCAGCTCCCAGCGGGCATAGGCGGCATCCCAGCCGCCGTCGCGGTCGAGCGCCTCGAGCAGAGCCGCGAGCCCGTCATACGCGCGGGGATGCGGCTCGCGCTCGGGCAAGCCTGCCTCCGCGATCGCGGCGGCCGCGGCGAGGCAGGCAAGCCGCAGCGGGTCCTCCATCACGCGAGCCGCATAGCCGGTCGCCAGCTCCGCCGCATAGGTTCCGAGATGCTCGTCGAGCCGGGCGCGCCAGGTGAGCTGCACGGCATTTCCCACCTGGAAGACGGTACGGCCGCGCCGCCCCTGCCCGCCGTGCACGAGGCCCGCGTGGCGGCCGTGGCCACGGGTCAGCACGTGCGCGACGAGCGCGGTCTCGCCATGGCGCCGAACCGCCAGCACGATGCCGGGCTCGCTCCAATGCATGGCGCTCAGCTCTCGAAATCGAGGCCGATCGCCGCGTAACGCTCGCGGTCCTCGGTCCAGGCTTTCTCGACACGCACGTGGAGGAACAGGTGGACGCGGCGCCCCAGCAGCGCCTCGAGCTCGAGGCGGGCGCGCTCGCCGATCTGCTTGATTCGCTGGCCGCGCTCGCCCAGCACGATCGCCTTCTGGCTTGGCCGCTCCACGAAGATGGTCTGCTCGATCCGCGTGCTGCCGTCCGTGCGGTCTTCCCACTTGTCGGTCTCGACGGTCGAGGCGTAGGGCAGCTCGTTGCGCAGCTGCAGAAAGATCTGCTCGCGCGTCACCTCCGCCGCCATCAGCCGCTCCGGCAAATCCGAGAGCTGATCCTCGGGATAGAGCCAGGGACCCTCGCGGAGCACCTGCGCCAAGTGGCGCTTGAGGTCGGCGACGCCGTCGCCGGTGAGGCCGGAGACCATGAAGATCGGATCGAACATCCCTTGCTTGGCGAAGCGGTCGGTGATGCCCAGCAGCACCGGCGGATCGACCAGATCGATCTTGTTGAGGGCGAGCACGGCCTTACGCCCGGCGGCCTTGAGCCGCTCCACGATCCCCGCGGTATCGGCGTCGTCGGGCCGCGTCACGTCCACCAGCAGCACCACGATGTCGGCGTCCTCCGCGCCCGCCCAGGCGGCCGAGACCATCGCGCGCTCGAGCCGCCGGCCGGGACGCGGCGCGAAGATTCCGGGCGTATCCACGAAGACGATTTGCGCGCCCTCGTGGATCGCGATACCGAGCACGCGCCGGCGCGTGGTTTGCACCTTCGGCGAGACGATCGAGACCTTGGCGCCGACCAGCGCGTTGAGCAGCGTCGATTTGCCAGAGTTCGGCGCGCCGATCAGCGCGACGTAGCCGCAGCGCGTCTGGATGGTCTCGCTCATGAGGCCGAGGCGGCCGTGAGGCGAGCCAGCAACTCCGCCGCCGCCGCCGTCTCCGCCGCGCGCTTGGAACTGCCGCTGGCGGTGGCGGGCTCAGCCCCCTCGACGCGCGCGCTCACCGTGAAGACGCGCTTGTGCGCCGGGCCCGCAACCGCCACGGTTTCGTAGACCGGCAAGCCGCGGCCCCGCCCCTGTGCCCATTCCTGCAGCGCCGTCTTCGGATCGCGCGGCGGCTTCGTGGCGGTCTGCAGCAGCGGCTCCCAGCAGCGGTGCACGAAGGCGCGCGCGGCCTCGAGCCCGCCGTCGAGATAGAGCGCCGCGATCACGGCCTCGCAGGTATCCGCGAGCACGCTCGGATTGTCGCGCGCACCCGCCTGCGCCTCGCCCGGCGAAAGGATGACGAAAGGTCCGAGCCCGAGCGTCCGCGCCACCTCCACCAGGCTTTCGCGCCGCACCAGGCCGGTATGACGGCGCGTGAGCTCGCCCTCGGCCTCGTCGGGGAATCGGCGCCAGAGCAGCTCCGCCACCACCAAGCCCAGCACGCGGTCGCCCAGGAACTCGAGCCGTTCGTAGCTCCGTCGCGGTCCGCGGCGCGCGTGTGCGCTCGGATGCGTCAGCGCCTCCGCGAGCAGACGCTCGTCGGCAAAGCGATGGCCCAGCATTTCATAGAGCGGATCGAGGTCGGAACCTCGGGACGTCATCCTAATGGATCGCCGTGAACAGCCGGTTGTAGCGGATCGAGAGCGGCCATTTCCAGAATTCCCACCAGGCCGCGGAACCGTCGGTCGAGAAGAAGATGAACTCGGCGCGGCCGACCAGGTTCTCCGCCGGCACGAACCCGACGCCGCTGCCGGCGACACGGCTGTCCGCCGAATTGTCGCGGTTGTCACCCATCATGAAATAGGTGTCGGGCGGTACTACGAACGGACAGGTGTTCTCGGCCTCGACGCGGGAATCCGTGAACTTGTTGACGGGGCAGTCGCGCGAAGGCGGCTTGGTCTCGAGACCCTCCAACAGGATCGTATGCTTGACGCCGTTCGGCAGCGTCTCCTCGTACTGTTGGCGCTCCACGCGGTTCTCGGGATCGAGGTAGCGGCCGGTATAGGTCCGCTTTGCCGCGACGTCGTTGATATAGAGCGTGCCGCCGATCACCTGGATGCGGTCGCCGGGAAGACCCACCAGCCGCTTGATGAAATCGACGGAGGGATGCTCGGGCTGCTTGAAGACCACGACGTCCCCGCGGCGGGGCTGCCGCTCCATGAAGCGTCCGGAGAAGATCGGCGGCCCGAACGGGAACGAATACCGGCTGAAGCCGTAGGAGTATTTCGACACGAAGAGATAGTCGCCCACCAGCAGCGTGGGCTCCATGGAGCCTGACGGAATGTTGAAGGGCTCGTAAAGAAAGGTGCGCACGAAGAGCGCAATCACGACGGCATAGACGATCGTGCGGACAGTCTCACGCAGTGCGCCCTCCGTCTTGGCCTGTTTGTAGCTGGGCGCCTTGTTCTTCATGCGGGGAAACCATCACGCCACGGGGCGTGGCTCGGAGAATGCTGGGAAGGGGCGCCGATGAAGCCTTCAGGGCCCGGGTAAGTCAAGACCGGCGCGGAGACGGCCTCTGTCACGCGCTCTTGGCGCCCTGCGCGTCGGCGCGCGCCTTGTCCATCGCGGCACGCATGCGTTTGATCGCGCTGTCGAGCCCGCTGAAGATCGCCTCGCCGATCAGGAAATGCCCGATGTTGAGCTCGACGATGGTGGGGATGGCCGCGACCGCGCCAACCGTCTCGTAGCTGAGCCCGTGGCCCGCGTGACACTCGAGGCCGAGCGCTTCCGCGTGCGCCGCGGCCTTGACGATCCGCCGGAGCTCGCGCTCGCGCGCCTCGCCCTCCGCCTCGCAATAGGCGCCGGTGTGGAGCTCGACCACCGGCGAGCCGAGCGCGCGGGCGGCATCGAGCTGTGCCGGCTCCGGATCGATGAACAGTGAGACGCGGATCCCCGCGCCCACGAGCTCGCGTACGAAGCGCGTGAGATGGTTGTGGCCACCGACCGCATCGAGGCCGCCCTCCGTGGTGAGCTCCGCCCGCTTCTCCGGCACGATGCAGGCGGCGTGCGGCTTGTGGCGGAGCGCGATCTTCAGCATTTCGTCGGTCGCGGCCATCTCCAGGTTGAGCGGCAGGTCGATCTCGCGCGAGAGCCGGTCGATGTCGTCGTCGGAGATGTGCCGGCGGTCCTCACGCAGATGCGCGGTGATGCCGTCGGCGCCCGCCTGCGCCGCGAGCCGCGCCGCGCGCACGGGATCGGGATGCTTGATGCCCCGGGCGTTCCGGATGGTCGCGACATGATCGATGTTGACGCCGAGGCGGAGGTGACGCCGGGGTGCGCTCATGGCTGCGGTTTCCTCGCTTTCACCGGCTCAGCCGCGCGCCCGATCGACCGAGTTGATCGAGGGAGCGGCACGGAGCGCCGCGATGATGTTGGTGAGATGCTTCACGTCCTGCACCTCGATGTCGACCAGAATCTCGAAGAAGTCCTGCGACCGATTGGTGATCTTGAGGTTGCTGATGTTGCCGGCGTGCTTGCCGATGATGGTGGTGAGCGCGCCGAGGCTGCCCGGCTCGTTCCCGATGGTGACCGCGATGCGCCCGACGTGGGTCTGATCGGGATCGCCCTGCCTGCTCCAGGCGACGTCGAGCCAGCGCTCCGGCGTATCCGCGTAGTTCTCCAGCGTCTCGCAATCGATGGTGTGGATGGTGACGCCCTTCCCGGTCGTCACGATTCCGACGATCCGGTCGCCCGGCAGCGGATGGCAGCAGCCCGCGAAGTGCAAGGCCATGCCGGGGATCAGGCCGCGGATCGGCACCGCCGTGTCGGACGGCTTGCCCTTGCTCCTGCCCCGCGCCTCGGAGAGCGGCACCACCTTGCGCGGCTTCTCGTCGGGCTTCGGCGGATGCAGCGCGTGCACCACGGCGCGGCCGGTGTGCAGGCCCTCGCCCACCGACACGTAGAGATCCTCGACCGTCTCGACCTCGAAGGTCTTGAGCACCGGCTCCAGCGCCTTCTCCGCGAACTCCTGTCCCTCCTGGCGGAACGCCTTCTGCACGATCGCCTTGCCCAGGTCGAGGTACTGTTGGCGCTGCTGCGTGCGGATGAACCGGCGGATGCGCGCCCGCGCCTTGCCGGTGACCACGAAGCGCTCCCAGGTAGGCGATGGCGTCTGTGCCTTCGAGGTCACGATCTCGACCTGGTCGCCGTTCTGCAGCGGCGTGCGCAGCGGCGCCAGCCGCCCGTTGATCTTGGCGCCGACGGTAGTGTCCCCGATCTCCGAATGGACGGCGTAGGCGAAATCGACCGGCGTGGCACCCCGCGGCAGCGCGAACAGATCGCCTTTGGGCGTGAAGCAGAACACTTGGTCCTGGAACATCTCGAGCTTGGTGTGCTCGAGGAATTCCTCGGGGCCCGAGGCGTGCTCGAGGATGTCGAGGAGCTCGCGCAGCCAGCGGTATTGCGGTCCTTCGGTCTTGGGCGCGCCCTGCTTGTAGCTCCAGTGGGCGGCGACGCCGAGCTCCGCCACCTCGTGCATCTCGCGCGTGCGGATCTGGACCTCGATCCGCTGCCGCTCCGGCCCGATCACGCCCGTGTGGAGCGAGCGGTACTGGTTCGGCTTCGGTGTGGAGATGTAATCCTTGAAGCGCCCGGGCACCACGGGATAGCGGCTGTGGAGTACGCCGAGCGACTGGTAGCATTGCTCGACGTTGTCGACCACCACCCGGAACGCCATGATGTCGGAGAGCTGCTCGAAGCCGACATCCTTGCGCTGCATCTTGCGCCAGACCGAATAGGGCGATTTCTCGCGGCCCGAGACCTGTGCATCGATGCCGCCTTCCTTGAGCGTCTTTTGCAGCTCCGCGATCACGCGCGGCACGAGATCGCCGCCTTTCTCGCGCAGGAACGCAAGTCGCGCGATGATGCTCCCGCGCGCGTCGGGATACAGCTCGGTAAAGGCGAGATCCTCGAGCTCGTCCTTCATCTCGTGCATGCCGATGCGCTCGGCCAGCTGCGCGTAGATGTCCATGGTCTCGCGCGCGATCCGCCGGCGCTTGTCGGCGTCCTTGATGAAGCGCAGGGTGCGCATGTTGTGGAGCCGGTCCGCAAGTTTCACCAGGAGGACCCGGATGTCCTCCGACATCGCCAGCACCAGCTTGCGGAAATTCTCGGCCTGCTTGGTCTGGCCGGACTGCAGCTCGACGCGCGAGAGCTTGGTGACGCCGTCGACCAGGCGGGCGATCTCGGCGCCGAACACCCGCTCGATCTCGTCGAGTGTGGCGAGCGTGTCCTCTACCGTGTCGTGCAGCAGGCCCGTGATGATGGAGGCACTGTCAAGCCGCATGCCCGCGAGAATGCCGGCGACCTCGACGGGGTGCGAGAAGTAAGGGTCGCCTGAAGCGCGCTTCTGGCTGCCGTGCGCCTTCACCGTGAAGACATAGGCGCGGTTGAGCGCGTCCTCATCCGCGGCGGGATCGTAGGACTTGACCCGCTCCACCAGCTCGAATTGGCGCATCATGGCGCGCTGCCCGTCGGCCCGGTAGCATCCGGGCGCCCGTCAATCTCCCGCTCCCGAAATCCACGAAGGCGGGCGCTACAGGCGGGCAACGCCGCCCGGTCGCGCAAGGAACTCAGGACGACGGCGGCCTTACGATCGCCGCGGTCGCCCACGGAGCTATTGCTCGTCCCTCGGGGGCTCAGCCTCACCCTCGGTGGCCTCGTCCGGCATGGCTTCAGGCGGCTCGGCGCCGTCCTCGGCCACGAACAGCTCGTCTTCCTCGATCTCCTCGTCCTCGGCGGCTTCCTCCGCGATCTCCTCGCCCTCGGCGGGAGGCTGGTCGACCGGCCAAGTCTGGGTCTCGACGTCGAGCTCCTTGTCCTCCTCGGGCTCGTCCACCTCGACATGCTTTTGCATGCCTTTGATGAGCGAGTTCTTCACCTGCTCGAGGGGGATGGTCTCGTCTGCAATCTCGCGGAGCGCCACCACGGGATTCTTGTCGTTGTCCCGCTCGAGCGTGATCGGCGCGCCTGAGGCGACATCGCGCGCCCGCTGGGCCGCGAGCAGGACCAGCTCGAAGCGGTTCGGTATCTTCAGGATGCAGTCTTCAACGGTAACGCGCGCCATGCCTGATGCTCTCCACGGTCAATCTGCGGATTTCCTTACATAATATGGGAGCGTTCCCGCCGTCGCAACCCACGGATGGACATGGCGGACCCGTGACGGCGAGCGGCCGCGCTTCCGGTGATGACAAAAAGTAAGCAATTTCAGCTGCTTGCCTTCCCGCCGCGGCAACTCTCACCGCGCGGCCTTGAGCGCGGCGTAATCGACGGGCTTGTGCCGGTCGACACGCAGGGGCGTGTCCGGCATCGGATATTTGAGGCCGTTGCCGCAATTGAAGAGCACGACGCGGTCGGTCTTGCCGACCCGACCCTCGCGGAGCGCTTGGCGGTAGGCGGCGTAGGTTGCGGCACCCTCGGGCGAGAGCAGGATGCCCTCGTCCGCACCCACCTCGGCGCGCGCCTCGAGGATCACTTCGTCCGGGATTGCCATGGCGAAGCCCTTGCTCTCGCGGATCGCGCGCAAGATCAGGAAATCGCCGAGTGCCGCCGGCACGCGCAGGCCCGAGGCCATGGTCTGCGCGTTCTGCCAGGGCTCGGCCTTCTCCAGGCCCTGCTCGAAGGCGCGCACGATGGGCGCGCAGCCCGTCGACTGCACGGCGACCATGCGGGGTCGCTTGCCGTCGAGCCAGCCGATGCGTCCGAGCTCGGCGAACACCTTCCACATGCCGATGAGCCCCGTGCCGCCGCCGGTCGGGTAGAAGATGACGTCGGGCAGCGTCCAGCCCAGCTGCTCTGCAAGCTCGAGGCCCATCGTCTTCTTGCCCTCGATCCGATAGGGCTCCTTGAGGGTCGAGGCGTCGAACCAGCCCATCGCTTCCTTGCCCTCGGCCACGATCTTGGCGCAGTCGTTGATAAGCCCGTTCACCTTGTAGAGCTTGGCGCCCTGGAGCACGGTCTCGCCGACATTGGGGCCCTGCGCGTCGTCGGGACAGAAGACGTAGCTCTCGATGCCTGCGCGTGTGCAATAGGCGGCGAGCGCCGCGCCGGCATTGCCCGCCGTCGCCATCGCCATCCGCGTGACGCCGAGCTCCTTCGCCATGGATACCGCGAGCGCCAGGCCGCGCGCCTTGAAGGACCCGGTCGGCAGGCGGCCCTCGTCCTTGATGAGGATCTCGCCGCCGCCGAGCCGCTTCTCGAGCTTCGGCGCGCGTAGCAGCGGCGTCACGGTCTCGCCGAGGCTCACGATGTTCTCCTTGCGCCGCACCGGCAGGAACTCTCGGTAGCGCCAGAGATCCCACGGCCGGTGCGCGAGGCTCTCGCGGCTCACGCCCCGCTTCAGCGCATCGAGATCGTAGCGGACAAGCAGCGGCTTCCCAGCGCGAGAGAGCCCATGGAGCCTGTCGGCCGGATAGGTGTCGCCGGTCTGGCTGCACTCCAGATGCTTCGTGAAGGTCGGCCGCTCGGCCGTCTCGGCGTCAACAGTCGTCATGGGCATATCCTCTGAGGAGAAAATCGCTCGCGCATCGCCGGTTCAGTGAGGTGCGCCGCACGCCGAGAGCGCGGCCCAGCGGCCCGGCGACAGGCCGTAGGCTCGCTTGAAGTGGCGCGTCATGTGGCTCTGATCGGCAAATCCGCAGGCCGCGGCCGCGTCTGCGAGCCGCTCGCCCCGTCGGATCAGGGAGCGCGCCCGGTCGAGGCGTCGCATCACCAGATATCGATAAGGGCTCGTGCCCAGACAGGCGCGGAAATGCCGGGCGAGCGCATAGCGCGAGAGGCCGGCCACCGCCTCAAGCTCCGCGGAGGTTACGGTGCGCTCAAAACCAGTGTCGAGGAACTCGCACGCTCTCTCGACGCCACGCCAATGCCGCGCCGAGAGCGCTCTGCGCGGGAGCGACGTATCGGCGGCCGCCAGTGCCTCCGCCAGGTCGGCGACGATCTGGTCGAGGTGCAGTTCCTCGAGGTCCAGGTCGAGATCACGGAGCGCCGGCGCGATCGCGGCGGCGAGGCGCCGGTCGCTCGACACGACCGCGCGTACGAAGGGCAGAGGCGAGCGCGGTTCGCTCAGCGCCTCTGCAATAGCGCGCGGCGCGACATAGAGAATCTTGTAATGGAATCCGACGCTGGTGCCGGCATGGCCGTCGTGGAGCTCGTCGGGGTGCAGGACGAAGACCTGGCCCGGCAGGCTCCGCTCGGCGACGCCGCGGTACCGAAACGCCTGGACACCCTCGAGCGTGAACCCGACGGCATAGGCGTCGTGACGGTGCGGCGCGAAGGCGTGGCCCGCAAAGAATGCCTCGACGCGCTCGAACTCCCGGCACGGCGGCGCCGACCGGATCCAGTCGTCGGTCGTGGCAGCGCACGATCGTTCAAGACCGGCGGTCGCGCCCGCTCTCATAAAGGAGGCCATGCGCTTCTATAGCAGATTGGCCGTCACGGCTCGATATGGAGCTTGCGCGTGGACGGCATAATTGGGTTCTGTGTTGCGGGCTTCGCGCTCGCAGGCAGTCCAGGCCCGGCAACGCTGAGCCTCGCCGCCACCGGGGCGGCGTTCGGCGCGCGGAACGGTCTCGCCTACATGTCCGGCATCGTCATCGGCATGGTCGCGGTCATGGGGATCGTGGCAAGTGGCGTTGTCGGGCTGCTGCTGGCGGTGCCAGGAGCCACGCCCGTGATCTCGCTCGCGGCGGCGGCCTACTTCGCCTATCTCGCGGTCCGCATCGCCCTCGCGCCTCCCCTCTCGGACGGAGGCGACGGGCGGCGCAGGCCTTCCTTCGGCGGCGGGCTGTTCCTCTCGCTGGTCAACCCCAAGGGCTATGCCGCGATGGCGGCGCTGTTCTCGAGCTTCGTGCTGGTGCGCGACCGGCTTGCGCTCGATGCCGTGGCGAAGCTGCTCGTGCTGGTCGCCATCATCATCGCCGTCAATCTCGCCTGGCTCTTCGCGGGAGCCGCCCTCACGCGATTCTTCCGGGATCCTCGCTCGAACCGTGCCATCAACGTGACGTTTGCTGTGCTGCTGATCGTGTCCGTTGCCGCCGCGCTCTGGCTCTGAGCGGCTCGGCGACGCGTTTCCCCTTTTGACTTGCACACAGGGGGCCTTTGCTTTAGCCCGACCGGGATGACCGCGGGGGAGCGCTCAGTGGAGCTCGCTGACGGCCGACGCCGCTTCTTCATCGTGACGGCGGGCCGCACGGGATCGAGCCTGCTTGCGACCATCCTGGCCGAGGCCGGTGCCGACTTCGGCATGCCGCCGCAGGAACAGTGGGATGTCGCGCGCGGCGGCTCGATGGAGCACGAGGAGATCCGACGGGCGTCCCATCATTTCCTGCGGGCGTTCGACCGCTCGCCGGTCAAGCCGCCGGGCGCGCTGTCGAAGCTGATCTGGAGTTACCACCGCGATGCCGGCAAGCGCCACCTAAAGCGGGCCCTCGCTGGGGCCACGTACTTCAAGGCGCTGAACCTCGATCTCGCGATCCCCTTCGCGATCAAGCTCGGATACTTTCCGCAGGTCATCGTCAATTACCGGCCCTTCGAGGAGCAGGTGGTCAGCCTCTCGCAGATGCTGATCAGCTGGTCGGCCGCGACGCTTGCGGCGGCACACAACCGCACCTACCAGAATGCGCTGCTGCTCGTTCATTCCTACGGCGGCTGCGTCGTGAGCTATGCCGACCTTACGGACCGCCGCCGCACGGAATGGGCGGCGAGCCTGGCGGCGATCACCGGCCTTCCCGCGGAGAAACTCCTGGCCGGCCGCGACCGCCGGACGAGCGCGAAGGAGACAGCGGGCGAGAGCATTCCGGTCCTCGACGACACGGCGCACCGGACTTTTCTTGCGATCGACCAGCTGTCGGGCCGGACCCTGAGCCCGAGTCCGCAGGCGATGCGGAATTGGAAGCGCCGCAACGCCGATCGGCCAGCGTCCCCCATCGAGCCGGCGTCACGACAGGCGCAGCAAGGGCACGGCCGTGGCGGCGCACAGCACGGCCATCACGCGCGATCGGGTGAACGGCTCCTTAAGCCATAGCGCCGCGATGAGCAGGGCGAACACCGCGCTGGTATCCCGCAGCGCCGAGGCCGGCGCGATCGGCGCCTCGGTCCAGACCCAGAGGATGAGCAGGTAGGACGCCACCGCCGCGGCTGCCGCCGGGAATGCCACCCCCGCGTTCATCCAGACGAGGCGCCAAGGCATGGCGACGTGCCGCTGCCGCCAGCCCATGGCGACGGCATTCAGCGCAGAGACCGCAAAGCCGTAGGCCAAGGGCGACCCCGCCGCGCGCACGCCCCGCGCGTCGCACGCGATGTAAGCGGCTGTCCCGATGCCGGCGGCCAACGTCCAGGCAAGCGCGTGCAGCGAGAACGTTCGGTCGCGGCGCGCGCCATAGGCGAGGGTCGCCAGCGCGGCCGCGATCAGCGCAACGCCGAGGATCGCACCCAGCCCCAACCGGTCGCCCACCAGCGCCGCGCTGAGCGGCGCCACCAGCAGCACCGAGACCGAACGGACCACCGGATAGACCACGCCGAACCCGCCGAGCTCGTACGCTCGCAGCAGGGCGGAGACCGTCACGACGTTCATCAGTGTGGAGGCGCCGATCCAGATCCAGGCGGCGCGCGCGGGCAGCCCCGACCAGAGCAGGCCCGGCAGAACCAGCACGCCGCTCGCCAACATCTGCGCGGCCATGACGTCGGTCGGGCGCGCGCTCGCCTTCACGGCCGCGTTCCATCCGGCATGCAGCATGGCGCTCAGCAGAGCCGCCGCGACCTGCAGGATTCCCATGATCTCAATCGAGCCGGCGGTAGAACACGCTGGTGTCGCAGCACCCGCCGCCGGGCCACAGCGCATAGTCGGGGATGACGCCGACCAGGCTCCAGCCGAGCCGCGCATAAAGCCGCTCGGCATCGCCGCTCGCGGTGTCGAGGACCAGGAGCGACTTTCGGGATTCGCGCGCGAAATCCTCGGCGGCGCGCATGAGCGCGGCACCGATGCCGCGCCGCCGCGCCCGCCGATGCACCAGCATCTTCGAGACGTCCGCTCGGTGCAGCTGGTTTTCCGGTTGCGCAAGCACCAGCTGGACGGTACCGACGACCCCGGTCTCGTCCTCGGCTACCAGCATGGCGCGCGCGCCGCTCTCCACCTCGCGGCCGATACGATGCCAGAACGCCAGCGCCTTCGCCTCGGTCATCGGCCGCATGAAGCCGACGGAAGCGCCGCCCTCGACGCAATCGATCAGCACACGCGCGAGGCCCTGCGCATCGGCTTCCGACAGGCGCGTAACCCGCCGGATGCGGTAGCCATCGGCGCCGCTCATCGGCCGGCACCCGGTTCGATCACGATCACCACTGCATATCGCGCGGCCTTTTTGCCGCGGTTGCTGAAGGTCACGGGCCGGTCGAGCAGGAAGGCGAGGCAATCGCCGCTCTCGAGCCGATGCCGATCGTCCCCGACCGTCACCTCGATGGAGCCGTCGAGCACCCAGACCTGCTGGTGCTGACGCGCCTCGCGCGCACCTGTGTCGAAAGCGACGCGGGCGCCTCGGGGGAATTCGACCTCGACGATCTGGATCGGCGAGGGGAAACCGGCGGGCGAGATGTTCCGGCGGACATAGCCGGACTCCGGGTCCCGCCAGCGCGGTTGAGCCGCGTGCCGCGCGATCGGCTCGCCGCCCTGCTCGGGCGCATCGAACAGCGAAGCCAGCGGCACATTGAGCCCGGTCGCGAGCCGCTCGAGCAGCACCGCCGTCGGGCTGCTTTCACCCCGCTCGATCAGCGAGATCATCGAGCGGCTGACCCCGCTCCGCTCCGCGAGCGCCTCGAGCGTGAGCCCGCGCGAAGCCCGCAGGTCCCGCACGCGGCCGGCGATCCGGCGATTCACATCCGATTTCACGTCATCCGCCATAATGGAGCATATTCCACTATATTGGACGACGCGTCAATATCGTACGGACGCGCCGAGCCTGACGATACGAAGAAGCCGTCTATCGGTACACGGGCCATCGCCGCACCCCCCTTTCGCGGCACGCTTGATCGCGATGGTGCCGGAGCAACTCAAGCCTCCGGGCGGCCGCTGCACGTTGGACCGGCGCCCTGCCGCTTTACCCGCGTTCCCGGCGCGGTAATACTGGGGGATCGCGAGCCGGCCCGAAGGGATCGATGGCCGAGATCGTGCTCATCAATCCGCGCTTCGAGCTTTCCTTCTGGGGGCTCGAGCACGCGCTCCCCTTCCTGGGGAAACGCGCGGCCTTGCCCGTCGCCGCGCTGCCGCTGCTGGCCGCGCTCACGCCCGAGAAATTCCGGGTGACGATCATCGACGAGAACGTCGAGCCCATCGATTTCGACCGCTGCGCGAAAGCGGACATTGTCGGCATCACTGGAATGGTGGTGCAGCGCCTGCGCATGCGCGAGATCCTGGCCGAGCTCAAGCGCCGCTGCGCCTTCGTCGTGGTGGGCGGACCTTGGGTCAGCGTCAGCGAGGCATATTTCGGCGACCTCGCGGATGTCATCTTCATCGGCGAAGCCGAAAAGAGCTGGCCCTGCTTCCTCGGGGATTGGGAGGCGGGCCGGTACGAGGCTCGCTACGAGCAGGTCCAGAAGACCGACATGACGCGCGTGCCCGCGCCGCGGATCGATCTCCTGCCCATGCACCATTATGCCTTCGGCAGCGTGCAGTTCTCGCGCGGTTGCCCATTCCAGTGCGAGTTCTGCGACATCATCGTGGTATTCGGCCGCAGGCCGCGCCTCAAGACCTCCGCGCAGATCGTCCGGGAGCTCGAGACGCTTCGCGCCCACGGCCTGTCGATCGTGTTCATCGTCGACGACAACCTCATCGGTAACAAGCCCGCCATCAAGGCGGTCCTGCGCGACGTGATCGAGTGGCAGCAGGCGAACGGGTTCCCCCTCACCTTCGTGACCGAGGCCTCGATGGATCTGGCCGACGACGAGGAGCTGATGCGGCTGATGACCGAGGCCAACATCGGCGCGGTGTTCGTGGGCGTCGAGAGCCCGAACGAGGAGTCTCTGCGCGAGACCAGGAAGCTGCAGAACCTGCGGCGCGGCGGCACCATGGTCGACAAGGTCCGACGCATTCAGGACGCCGGCCTCGAGGTCTGGGGCGGCATGATCCTGGGCTTCGACGGCGACGACGAGCGCGTCTTCGCGGCTCAGCGGCGTTTCCTGACGGAGGCCCGCATCTCAACGGCCATGGTCGGCATGCTCTCCGCGATCCCGAAGACGCCGCTCCACGCGCGGCTCGCCGCCGCCGGGCGTCTCGATCCTGACGACGATCCCGCAGGCGGCACCAACGTCCAGCCACTCAAGATGACGCGGGAAACCCTGACCGAGGGCTACATACGCCTGCTGGCGGAGCTCTACGAGCCCGGCGCCTATTTCGACCGGCTCGACGACCTCTACATCACCGGCGCGATCGAGACCGAACGCGGATGGCGGCGGTACGCCGAGCGCCACCGGGCGCGCCGGTGGATGCGCACCCTGCGCCAGATCGCCGAAGCCGCAGCGCTATCGATCCGCGTGCTCCTGCAAGTGCCAGACAAAGACTTGCGCAAGGAGTATCGCCGGCGCCTGGCGCACCTGCTCCGCCGGCGGCCCGATCCCGCGGTCTGGCGGATCTACGCCATCAAGTGTGCGATGCACTATCATACCCATCGCCTGATCGCCGCACTCCGGGAGCGCCGCGCTAGCGTGCTCAACACGTTTTGAGCCGCGGTCGAGGCAATCCCGATTGCGCGGGAGGCGACCCGCACCTAGCATTCGACCCGGAGCGACGGGCGCGAGCGAACGGCACCGATCGAAAGTGGGACGCGACCCAAGGGAGGGCACTCAACCATGAAAACTAACTATGACGTCTTGATCATGGGCGCGTCCTACGGCTCGCTCCTGGCCGCAAAGCTTGCGCTCGCCGGCCACAGCTCGAAGCTCGTGTGCCTGCCGGCCGAAATGGAGGCGATCAACCGCGACGGCATCCGCGTCCGGCTGCCGGTCAAGGGCCGGAAGGATCCCGTCGAGATCGACTCCCGGAAGTCGCCGGGCAAGGTCTCGGCCGCCGCACCCGGCACCGTCAACCCCCGCGACTACGATCTCGTGGCGCTCGCGATGCAGGAGCCCCAGTACCGCTCGCCCGGCGTGCGCGAGCTGCTGGACGCCGTCGCGCGCTCGCGTGTCCCCTGCATGTCCATCATGAACATGCCCCCCTTGCCCTATCTCAAGCGCATCCCGGGTCTCTCGACGGACCCGCTCCACGGCTGCTACACCGACGCGAGCGTCTGGCAGAGCTTCGATCCCGCGACCATGACCCTGTGCAGCCCGGACCCTCAGGCGTTCCGGCCGCCGGAGGAGCCGGTCAACGTGCTGCAAGTCACGCTGCCCACCAACTTCAAGGCGGCGCGTTTCGAATCCGAGGCGCACACCGCCGTGCTGCGGCGGATGGAGGCGGACATCGAGGCGATCCGATTCCGTGCCGGCGACGCCACACTCGAGCTGCCGGTCAAGCTCAAGGTGCACGACTCGATTTTCGTGCCGCTGGCCAAGTGGGCGATGCTGCTCACCGGCAACTATCGCTGCGTCCAGAAGGACGGCCCGCGCTCCATCAAGGACGCCGTGCACAGCGATCTCGAGGCGTCGCGCGCGGTCTACAACTGGGTGCGCGAGCTCTGCGTCAAGCTCGGCGCCAAGCCGGACGACCTCGTGCCTTTCGAGAAATACGCGGCGGCGGCGCAGGGATTGGTGCGGCCGTCGTCGGCGGCGCGCGCGCTCTTCGCGGGTGCCGCCAACATCGAGCGCGTCGACCGGCTGGTGCAGGCGATTGCCGCTCAGAAGGGCATGCGCTCCGCTGTGGTCGACGAGACCGTCGCACTCGTGGACGCGCGGCTGGCGCTCAACCGGAAGCAGGTCGCGTGATCCCGGCCACTGCTTCCGCCCTCATGCTGGAGCGCGCGTCATGAAATGCGTCATCGTTGGCGGCGGCGTCATCGGCACGAGCATCGCCTGGCACCTCGCGTTGGCGGGCATCGGCGAGGTCCTGCTGCTCGAGCGCGACCGGCTCGGCTCAGGCACGACCTGGCATTCCGCGGGCAATATCACGTGGAAGCCCTCGCGCTCGCACGACGCGCCGATCCTCTATGCAATGGAGGTGCTGGCGCGCCTCAAGTCCGCCGGAAACGAAACCGGCTGGCTCACGACGGGCCGCATGTTCCTCGCGCACACCGCCGAGACGCGGCGAGATTTCGAGGCATTCGACCGAGCCGCGCGCGAGCACGGCATCGAGGCGCGCTGGATCGAGCCTCGCGAGGCTGCCCGGCTCAACCCGCTCCTCGATCCGACCGCGGTCGACGCGGTCTGGCTTAATTCGCTCTCGGGCCGCCTCAACCCCGCCGACCTCACGGCGGCCTATGCGGCCGCGGCCCGGCACGCGGGAGCCGTCGTCCGCGAGAGCGTCGAGGTCTCCGGCCTCTCGGTTTTAGGCGGCCGCATTGCGGGCGTCGAGACGAGCGAGGGGCCGATTGCCGCCGATGTGGTCATCGTCGCGGCCGGACTCTGGTCGCGGCCGCTGCTCGAGCGGCAGGGCCTCGCGCTGGCGCAATGGGCGTGCGAGCACTTCTACCTGATTGCGGACGTGTCGCCGCGCCTCGCCCGAGAGACGCCGTCCTTCGTGGCGCCCGACGATCTCCTTTATGGACGCGAGGAGGTCGGCCGCTTCCTGTTCGGCTGCTTCGACGAAAACGCGAAGACGCTCGACCCCGCGAGCCTGCCGAAGCCTTTTTCGTTCACGCTGTTGCCGCCGGACTGGGACAAGATCGCGCCTTATTTCGAGCGCGCCCGTCGGCTTTTCCCGCAGCTCACCGAAGCGCCGATCCGGCACTTCGTCAACGGCCCCGAGAGCTTCACGCCGGACGGCCTGCCGCTGATCGGCGGGATTCGCGGGATCGAGGGGCTTTTCCTAGCGACGGCGATGAACTCGGCCGGCGTCACTTGGTCCGCGATGACGGGGGCGCTCGTCGCGGACCTCCTGACCGACAGCCGTCCGCGGTTCGACCCTCGCCCCTACGATCCCGCTCGCTTCGGCGACAAAGGACGGGATCTCGACTGGCTGAAAGGCGAAATCTCCGCCGTCGTAAGCCGCGGCTATCGCAACCAGAACCGGTAGCAACCGGCGGCGGACTACACTAGGCGCTCTCCGGCCCGCCCGAACCCTCGGTCTTCTTGCTGGGATCCCGGACTCCGACCACCTCGTAGTCCGTCACCAACGCCACGCCCGGAGCAACCTCCTCGACCGTCTCGACGTCGACGACGTCAATCTCGAGCTTCTGCGGCTGCCGCGGCGCGGGCTTCTTTGCCGGGGGCTTCTTCGCGGCGGCGCGCTTCACCGGCGCTTTCGACTTCAGCTTGCGAGCCGACGATTTCGTGGCGCCGCGCTTCGCCGGCTTGCGAGCCGCGGCTTTCGCGCGCTTCGCCGGCTTGCGAGCCTTCGCGGGCTTTTTCGCTCTCGCCTTCTTGCCTCGTGTTCCTCGAGCCATTGCTGCTCCCTCCGCTGTTGATACCGGCGATGACAGCACAAATTCGGGCCGACGGCGAGCATTAGCGCACACGGCAACAGCGATTCTTTGCAGTTCCGTGTCGCCCGGCGAACCCCACTATCCCCGCGGAATCCTGGCTCCTCGGGGCGGTCGGAGGTTTTTTCCGGACCCGTCAGGCTCCCGTCAGCCCGGCCGATGTATCCCCCTTGCCAACACAAATCACCGCTCCAGGAGAACACGAATGACCGCCTTTCACTGCCGGACCCGCGAGAGCTTCTTCAAGCGCTACGAGGACATCGCCGACCACGTGGCCGCCAACGGTTACGCCGTGATCGACGCCTGGGACAGCGAGTGCTCAACCCTCAAGGAGGTGTCCGAGAGCTTCGGCAACGTGCAGACGCACATCCGCGCCGACGCGAACGGCCTGGTCGGCATCAGCACCGAGACCGTGGTCAATCGCGAGTGGGAGAATTACCGGGCCGAGTATTCCGGCGTCACCACGGCCGAGTTCCTGCCTCACACCGACGGCTCCTACCTGCACGGCCTCGTGCGGAAGGACGGGCGCTACATCCAGCTGCTGCCGCCCAAGATGCTCGTCCTGCAGTGCTGGCAGAGCGCGACGGCGGGCGGCGCCAGCATCCTGATCGACGCTCAGCGGGTGCACGACGACCTCGCCATGGAGAATCCCGAGCACCTGCGCGTCCTCTCCACCAAGGGCTGCGTGACCTATTGCCGCGACGACCAGATGGCGATCGACCGCGCGGTTTTCGAGGAGCTCGAAGACGGCACCGTGATGCTGCGCTTCCGTTACGACTCCACGGCCTACCTCGCGGACTGGGCGATCGAGGCCTTTCACGGGCTACAGCAGAACTACTTCATGAACCCGAAGTACCGGATCCGCTTCACCCTCGCGAAGGGCCAGATCATCGTGATCGACAACTACCGCATGCTGCACGGCCGCGACTCCTTCTCGAACGGCAATCCCGGCCAGGAGCGCAAGCTGCGCCGAGTGTGGCTCGCGCACGACCGGCTGCCGGTGCTGCGGAACGCGGCGAACGAGCACCGCGACCGGCGCGCGCTGAAGCGCTTCCAGTGCTACGACATCCTGCCCAATGCGTCGGTCTTCGCGACGGTGCCGCCGCACGTGATCGGGATCCGGAAGGCGGCCTGACGGCGACGCCCGTCCCGGTCCCGGTCTCGATCTCCATCATGCTCGCCTCTTCCGACATGGATGCGGTCGCAAGTCTTTCCGCCGCCAGTTTCCTGACCTCGCTGCTGACCGCGGCGCTCGGGATCGGCGGCGGGTTGGGCCTCCTCTCGGTCATGCCCTCCTTCATGCCCGTGGCGGCCGTGGTGCCGCTGCACGGCGTCACCCAGTTCGTCAGCAACGCAAGCCGGTTCGCCTTCGACTACCGCCAGGCCGACCTGCGCAGGCTGCCGGCCTATCTCGGCGGCGCCTGCCTCGGCGGGGCCGCCGGCTATTCCTTCGTGGGGCAGGTGCCCGATCTCTATCTGTCGGCGGCGCTCGGCGGATTCATCCTGCTGTGCACCTGGACCTCGCTGGTCAAGCGGCTCGGGAAGCTCTTCACGAACTTCTTCTCGATCGCGTTCATGCAGACGTTCCTGTCCCTCTTCGTCGCGAGCGTCGGCTTGATCTCGCAGCCCGTACTGATCAAGCAAGGTCTGCCCAAGAACCGCGTGATCGTGACTCACGCCATGCAGATGAGCGTACTGCACGGCCTCAAGGTCGCCGTGTTCGTGGCGGCGGGCTTCCCGTTCCTGCGTTATTGGCAGATCGCCACGGTGATGATCCTGGCCTCCGCCGCAGGTTCATATTTCGGGGGCTTCTTTCGCGACCGGATACCGGAGCGGCTCGGCGCGTTTGCGCTCAAGGCCGGCATCACCTTCTTCGCCTGCAAGATGATCGCCGACGCGGTGTTGGCGGCGTAATCCAGGAGCATCCGCACATGACCACACCACGCCCCTACGGCCCCAGCGCGAAGGCCCTCCACTGGGCGACCACAGCTTTCCTCGCGCTGCAGCTCGTCGTCGGCTGGCTCATGCCCGACATCAAGCGTGGCATGACGCCAGGTGCCGCCATGAGCATTCATCTCTCGATAGGTGCCGCCATCTTGGCGCTGACGGTTGTGCGCTATGCCTGCCGCCTGGCGCGCCCCGTTCCGCTCGAGGCGAGCCAACCGGCTTGGCAGCGAGGCGCCGCAGAAGCGGTTCACCTGCTGCTTTATGCCCTTGTGGTGGCAACGGCGCTGACGGGCTGGGCCTACGCGTCGATGCGCGGCTGGGCGGTGACGCTGCTCGGCGTCGTGCCTCTGCCTTCGCTGGTTGCCCAAGGCTCCGAGATCGGCCGGACCATCGGCCATCTCCACGGCCTCCTGGTCTGGGCGCTCTTGACGGCGATCGTCGGCCACGTCGGTGCGGCCCTCGTCCACCGCTTCGTCCATCGCGATGGCATGATGGCGCGGATGCTCCCCTCGGGTCGGCGGCAGCCGGCCCCAGCGCTGCCGCAGCGCGCCTGATCCGTCAGGGCAGCGGCTCGGCCACGCTGTCCGGCGGCAAGGCCTCGATCAGCTGCGCGACGGTGCGGCCGAGGCGCGGGTGGCGCCATTCCGGCGCCACGTCCGCCAAGGGCAGCAGCACGAACGCGCGCTCGTGCAGGCGCGGGTGCGGCAGGATCGGCGTCTCGCCCTCGGCGATGACGCGTTCGTCGTACGCAAGAAGATCGAGATCGAGAACGCGCGCGGCGTTCCGCTCACGCCTGACCCGCCCGAACCGCGCCTCGATGGTGTGCAGGATCTCGAGCAGCGCCGCGGGATCCAGCGCAGTCCCGACGGCGATGACGCCGTTCACGAACCAGGGTTGATCGGACGGCGGAACCGGCGCGGAGCGATACCAGCGCGAGCGCGCACCAATGCGCAGGCCTCGATCGGCCATGTGCCGCAAGGCAGCCTCGAGGCTCTGTGGCGGCGCGCCAAATTCCGGGCTCGGGAGATTGGCGCCGAGACCGATCAGGATCATCGCGCCCACCTAAGCGCATCCCGCCGGCTTGACGCTCTCCGGCTTTCATTGGCAAATGGACTTCGCCCGAGAGAGTTCGACCGAACCCATTTGATTGGGAGCGCATTGAGCATGTTCTATCCGCAAGAAAAAATTGCGATCTTCATTGACGGCGCCAACCTCTACGCCGCCGCGCGCGGCCTCGGCTTCGATATCGACTACAAGCGGCTCCTGGATCTCTTCGCCTCCAAGGGCCGCCTGCTCCGCGCTTTCTACTACACGGCGCTGATCGAGGATCAGGAATATTCGCCGCTGCGGCCGCTCGTCGACTGGCTCGATTACAACGGCTACACCATGGTGACCAAGCCGACCAAGGAATACACGGACGCCATGGGCCGGCGCAAGATCAAGGGCAACATGGACATCGAGCTCGCGATCGACATGCTCGACATGACGCAATACCTCGACCACGCCGTGCTGTTCTCCGGCGACGGCGATTTCCGGCGCCTCGTAGAGGCCGTGCAGCGCCGCGGCGTTCGCGTCAGCGTTGTCTCGACCCTCCGCTCGCAGCCGCCCATGGTCGCGGACGATCTCCGGCGCCAGGCCGACACCTTCATCGAGCTGCAGGATCTCGCGCCGCAGATCATGCGCGTGCGCGACGACGGACCGCGCGCGGCACCGGCGCACGCCGACAACCTCGCCTGAGCTCCGTCGCCTTGAGCGAGGGGCCTGGCCCCGACTGTCCGCGCTGCCCGCGCCTCGTCGAGTTCCGCCGCCGTTGTCGCCAAGCGGAGCCACAGTGGCACAATGCTCCCGTCCCGTCCTTCGGTGAGATCACCGCGCGGCTGCTCATCGTGGGGCTGGCGCCGGGATTGCGGGGCGCGAACCGCACGGGGCGGCCCTTCACGGGCGACTACGCCGGCGATCTGCTCTATGCCACCCTCGGAAAATTCGGGCTCGCGGCCGGTGCTTATGCGGCGCGCGCCGACGACGGATTGACGCTCATCGACTGCCGCGTGACCAACGCGGTCCGCTGTGTGCCGCCGGAGAACAAGCCGGAGCCCAAGGAGATTGCGGCGTGCAACGGCTTCCTCGTCGAAGAGATCACCGCGATGCCGAGGCTCAAGGCGATCGTGGCGCTCGGCGCCATCGCCCATGGCGCGGTGCTGACTGCGCTCGGCAAACGCAAGTCCGCTTTCCCCTTCAGGCATGGCGCGATCCATGCGCTCGGAAATGGCGCCTTGCTCGCCGACAGCTATCACTGCTCGCGCTACAACACGAACACGGGCGTGCTCACGACCGAGATGTTCGAGGCTGTGTTCCAGAAAATCAGAGAGCGGCTGGCCCGGTAGCGCGATCTACTCTCTCCCGCTCACTTCGGGCCATCGTGACCCGAAGCGACGCGCAGCACGCCGCGCACGAGGTCCCGAAACGCCTCGTCGAAGTTCACGCCGCTGATGCTCCAGCCGTAGTCCTTGCCGTGCCAGTGCAGACGCCAGGATCCGACCCAGCCCGGGAGATCCTCCTTGAATTCGAGCGTACCCGCGACGATCGCCTGGGCCGATGTCGAGGCCGCTGTCGGCGCCGGAAAACCGCCGCCCATGGTCACGCCCCAGACCTTGATCTCCGCGTCCGTCGGCGCGCGGGCGGTCATGCCGAGCTCCTGGGCGACCGTCTTGAGCGAGCCCACCTGATCCGCGGCGGCGAGGTTCTCTGCGCTCAGCAGATAAGACCTGGTCACCCGTTGCACCTCGAGAACCGGCACCACGACCGGGCGCTCGCCGAGCCAGGGATGCTCGCCGAGATCCGAGAGCGTCGCATCGATCTTGGCAGGATCGAACACGACGGTGAGATTATAAGAGCGGTCGTAGGTACCCTGGTCGTCGTGCACCTTGATGCCAGCCATCTGGTCGACGTAGTCGAATTTCGTAACGAGCCGGTCCGCGTGGGCCGCGAGCTCCGCGACGCGCGGGTCCTGGCGGAGCCGCGGCTCGCCGGAGAGCTTCACCAGCACCTCGCGCAGAGCCTGGGCAAAGCCCTTCGGCCGACTCCTCATGTCGTAGCCGGTGACGATCACCGTCGCCTTGTAGAGGTCCGCAGCACCCTCGGCCCGGCTCGGCCCCGCGCGAGCCGTGACCAGCGCGACCGCCGCCGCAGCAAGCAGCATCGCTGACAGCCGAGAATGCAGGATCCGCGCCGTCTTCATGTGATCGCCCCCTCCTGCCTGATCAGGCAAATTTCGTTAATTACCGCCTATAATACATTAGATGGTAAGATAGACCAAACAGCGACGCTTCGCAACGCGCTCGCTCGTGAACCGTCAGGACGGCGATCCGTTCAAAGCTCTCGGCTGTCGTAGCCACCGAAGCAGCGCCTGTGCTGGCGCCCGCGGGCAGCCGCCGGGATCGCAGTTGGTCTCTATCGAATGTGGCGGCGCACGACCCTGCAGCGCGCTTGATCTGCCGGCGGTCCTCGTCCGGCGCGTCATGCAGCAGCCGCTTAAGCGTTTCGTGCGCGCATGATGCGCCCCTTCTGGCGCTGCCAGTCGCGCTCCTTCTCCGCAGCGCGTTTGTCGGCCTTGCGCTTGCCCTTGGCGAGGCCCAGCGCGACCTTGGCGATGCCGCGGTCGTTGAAGTAGAGGCCAAGCGGCACCAAGGTCATGCCGTCACGCGTGACTGCTCCGGCGAGCCGGTTCAGCTCCTTCTTGTGGAGCAGCAGCTTGCGTGCGCGACGCGGCTCGTGATTGACGCGCGCCGCCGCGTAGATCGGAATGTTGGCGTTCATGAGAAAAAGCTCGCCGCCGCGCTCGGCGGCATAGGCCTCGTTGATGCTGGCGCCGCCCTTGCGCAGCGATTTCACCTCGCTGCCGGCGAGCATCAATCCGGCCTCGATCGTGTCCTCGATGAGGTAATCGTGCCGGGCCTTGCGGTTCTGCGCGATATAGCGGTCAGTCGGGCGCGCCATGCCCTCAGTTCAGTACGCCGGCATGACGCATCGCCTGGCGGATCTTTTCCTGGGTCTCGGGCATCGGGGTCACCAACGGGAGGCGGACCTCGGCGGTGGATTTGCCGAGGAGCGAGGCCGCGAACTTCACCGGCGCGGGACTGGTCTCCGCGAAGAGCGCGTCGTTGAGCGGCAGGAGCCGCTGATTGATCTGCATCGCGCGCGCGACATCGCCCTTCTGAAAGGCCCCGTGCATTTCCGAGCAGGCGCGGGGCGCCACGTTCGCGGTCACGGAGATGCAGCCGTCGCCGCCCTGGACCAGGAAGGCGAGCGCCGTGTGATCCTCGCCCGAGAGCATGCAGAATTTCGGCCCGATCGCCTCGCGCGTGCGCAGCGGCCGCGCGAGATCGTTGGTCGCGTCCTTGACGCCAACCACGTTCGGCAGCTTCGCGAGCCGCGCCATCGTGGCGACGCTCATGTCGACCGCCGTCCGGCCGGGAATGTTATAGATGATGATCGGCAGATCGACGGCGTCGTGGATCGCCTTGAAGTGCTGGTAGAGCCCTTCCTGGGTCGGCTTGTTGTAATAGGGATTGACGATCAGCGCCGCGTTGGCGCCCGCCTCCTTGGCATGCCTGGTGAGATCGATCGCCTCTTCGGTCGAATTGGAGCCCGTGCCGGCGATCACGGGCACACGGCCCTTCGCGACCTCGATGCAGACCTCTACCACGCGCTTGTGCTCGGCATGGCTGAGTGTCGGTGACTCTCCGGTCGTGCCGCAGGGCACGACGGCGTGCGTCCCCTCCTTGATCTGCCAATCGACAAAGCTCTGGAAGCCCCGCTCGTCCACGGCTCCATTCCGGAACGGCGTGATCAGCGCGACGATCGAGCCTTTGAACATGAGCGGCCTCCCCGTATCAGCGTTTCCTAAGTCTTGGGCGACTCGGGGTGACCATATCGCCCTCGCGCCGCGGCGGCAACGTCCGAGGCCTCAGCATCCTGCGGGAGTCGCGCCCTGCGACTTGTTTTTGCCGAAGAAGCGCCGGTAAGATGCGCTTCTGCCTCAACATTCCGACGCGGGCCGTCGCAGGGAACTAGGGAATTTGGCCGTGGGATCGCTCGCACGGACTGCCTTTTTGTTGGTCTGCTTCCTGGTGCCGCTTCGGCTCTGCGAGGCGGCTGCGCTCTCGGATGCCGACCGGCAAGCGTACCGCCTCGCCTTCTCCGCCATTCGCGCGGGCAACTGGACCGATGCCTATTCCCAGGCTCAGCAGGCGCGCGACCCCTTTCTTGGCAAGGCGATCCGGTTCCTCGATCTGAGCCGCGCCAATTCCGGCTCGCGCTTCTCGGATATCGCCGATTTCGCGCTCAGCAATCCCGATTGGCCCGGCCAGATGCTGCTGCGCGAGCGCGCGGAGCAGGCGATGTCGACCGCGAGCGACGACGAGGTCGCCCGCTGGTTCGCGCGATTCCCGCCGGTAACGGCGGTCGGCAAGCTGCGGGAGGCGGACTATCTGCTGGCGCACGGTCAGACGGACCGGGCGGTGGCGGTGATTCGCGAAGTCTGGACGGGCAGCGATTTCAGCGTATTCGATGAGAAGTCGATCCTTCAGCGCTACGGACACTACCTGCGTCCCGCCGACGACGTGGCGCGGCTCGACCGCCTGGTCTGGGAGGGTAAGGAGGAGGCAGCGCACCGGATGCTGCCGCGAGTCGATCCCGGCCACCGCGCGGAGGCGCTCGCTCGGTTCGCGCTCGCGAGCCTCTCCAAGTCGGCCGAGAAGCTGGTTGCGAAGGTCCCGCCGGCCCTCCAGAAGGACGCGGGATTCCTGTTCGAGCGTATGCGCTGGCGCCGGCGCAAGGAGATGTACGACGCCGCCATCGACATTCTCGAGCACGCTCCCAAGGATCTGGGCCGGCCGCAGCTCTGGTGGAACGAGCGCGAGACGCTCGCGCGCCACGCGCTCCAGGACGGCAAGATCTCAGTCGCCTATCGCTTGGCCGCGCAGCACGGCATGACCGAGGGCACGAATTTCGCGGAGGCGGAGTTCTTGGCCGGTTGGATCGCGCTTCGCTATCTTCGCGAGCCGTCGAAGGCCTACGAGCACTTCCTCAACCTCTACAAGGAGGTAAGCAGGCCCATCAGCTTGGCGCGCGGCGGCTACTGGGCTGGCCGCGCCGCGCAGGACATGGGCTACCGGGAGCTCGCGGCCAGCTGGTACGCCGGCGCCGCCCAGTACCTCACGACCTATTATGGCCAGCTCGCCGCGGCCCAGATCGGCGCCGATGGCAAGTCGGCTGTGCTCGAGGACCCCAAGCCCACGCCTCAGGAGACCACTGCCTTCGATCAGCAGGAGCTCGTCCGGATCGTGCGCGGTCTCGCAGACGCGGAAGCCGCGGATTTCGCCAAGCCCTTCCTTCTGAAGCTCAGCGACCTCGCGAAGACTCCGGGCCAGCACGCGCTGGTAGCGGCACTCGCCACCGAGGCGGGGCGGCCAGATCTCGCAGTCGCGGTGGCGCGGCGCGCGAGCTACGTCGGCGTTACTCTGCTGGCGCTCGGCTACCCGCTAGCTCCCCTGCCGCCGGGCGGCAGCGTCGAGGGACCATTGGTGCTCGCGATGGCGCGCCAGGAGAGCGGCCTCGACCAGAACGCGATCAGCCCGGTGGGCGCCCGCGGCATGCTGCAGCTGATGCCCGCGACCGCCAAGCGGATCGCGAAGGACCTGCAGATCCCCTTCTCGCAGCAGCGGCTCCTCAGCGATCCGCAGTACAATCTGACGCTCGGGCGCGCCTATCTCGAGGACATGATCGAGCGCTTCGGCGGCTCCTACGTGCTGGCAGTCGCCGCCTACAATGCGGGGCCCGCGCGCGTCAGCGAATGGGAGCACGACATGGGCGATCCTCGGGCCAAGGACGTCGACGTCGTCGACTGGATCGAGGGCATCCCGTTCCGCGAGACGCGCACTTACGTGCAACGCGTGCTCGAGAACCTCCAAGTCTATCGCCTGCGCGCGGGCGATCGCAATCTAGCGTTCTCGCTGGCGTTCGATCTCAAGCGCTGAGATGCGCGCACGGCTCCCTGAGACCGTCGCCTGCGTCTTCGATGCTTATGGGACGCTGTTCGATTTTCTTTCGGCCTCGGATCGTTGCCGTGATGCGCTCGGCGACAAGGCGGACGCGCTGGGCCTGCTCTGGCGTACGCGCCAGCTCGAGTACAGCTGGCTACGGAGCCTGATGGGCGCGCATGCGGATTTCTGGCAGGTGACGGGCGAGGCGCTCGATTTCGTCATGGCGAGCCTCGGCATCTCCAACGCAGCGCTGCGTGACCGGTTGATGGACCTGTTCCTGCGCATCGAGGCGTTCCCAGACGCGCGGCGCGTGCTCGAAGCGCTGAAGCGGGCCGGGCGCCCCGCGCACATCCTCTCGAACGGCTCGCCTGCCATGCTCGAGTCCGCCATGAAGAGCGCCTCGGTCGAGGGGCTGCTCCAGGGCCTGATCTCCGTCGAAAGCGCCGGCGTCTACAAGCCGCATCGGAGCGCCTACGAGCTGGTGACGCGGAATCTCAAGCTCCCGCCGGAGCGCATCTGTTTCGTCTCGTCCAACGGATGGGACGCGGCCGGCGCCGCTCATTTCGGCTTCCTGGCCGTGTGGGTGAACCGGACGGACGCGCCGCGGGAAAATCTTCCCGGTCGGCTCGCCGCCGAGATCCGCGACCTCCATGCACTCCCCGCGCTGCTCGGGCTCTAAGTCGAGCCTCATGCCCGAATTTCGCGAGGGGATGATCAGCGCGCAGGACGGCCTCAGGCTTTACTACCGCGACTACGGTGACCCGCTCGCGCCGCGGACGCCGGTGCTGTGCCTTACGGGTCTTACTCGCAACAGCGCTGATTATGCCGACCTTGCAGCGCGCCTCTCGATGGAGCGCCGCGTGCTCTGCCCGGACTATCGCGGCCGCGGCCGCTCGGCCTATGACCCGGACTGGCGCCACTACGATCCCTTCGTCTACATCGCCGACCTCTCGCATCTGACGGCTGCTACAGGTATCGGCCGCGCGGTCATCGTGGGCACGTCCTTAGGTGGGCTGCTGGCCATGGGCCTCGCCGTGCTGCGGCCAACGCTCGCTGCAGGCGTGGTGCTGAACGACATCGGGCCCGACGTCGCCGGCCCCGGCCTCGCGCGCATCCTGCAATATGTCGGGATCGACCACCCGCAGCCCGATTGGGACGCCGCCATCCGGTTCCTCAAGGAGCTGATGCCCAACCTGGCGCCCAAGGCCGACGACGCCTGGTGGCGCGCGCACGCGGAAGCGACCTACCGAAAGGGCGCCGACGGCTTGCTGCATTTCGACTGGGACTTGGCACTGGCAAAGCCCCTCGACCGGCAGCGAAAGGCGATGCCCGACCTCTGGACGATGTTCCGGGGGCTGAAATCCATTCCGGCCCTCGCGTTCCGTGGCGCCCTCTCGGACGTTCTCACCGAGGACGTGTTCCGCCGCATGGCGCTTGAAAAGCCGGATTTGGTCTGCGTAACTGTGCCCGACACCGGCCATACGCCATCCCTTGCCGAGCCGCAGGCAGTCCATGCCCTCGACACCTTCCTTGAGCCGCTCTGAGGCCGTTCCCGGCGATCTCCCGACCGTCGACGACATCCGCGCCGCCGCCGAGCGGCTCAAAGGCAAGGCGGTGCTGACGCCGCTCCTGGAATCGCCGGCTCTGAACAAGCGGCTCGGCGGCCGCCTCCTGGTGAAGGCCGAGACCCTGCAGCGGACCGGATCGTTCAAGTTCCGGGGCGCATACAACGCGCTGGTGCAATTCGACCAGCGGCAGCGCCGAGCGGGCGTGGTGACCTGGTCATCCGGCAATCACGCCCAGGGCGTCGCGGCCGCGGCGGAGCTGCTCGGCATCCCCGCCACCATCGTGATGCCCGCCGACGCGCCCGCAATCAAGATCGCCAACACCAAGTCCTACGGCGCAGAGGTCGTGCTCTATGACCGCTACAAGGAAATCCGGGAGGAGGTCGGCGGCAAGATCGCGCGCGAGCGCGGCGCCACCATCGTGGCGCCTTACGACGACGCGAGGGTGATCGCGGGACAGGGTACTGCCGGCCTCGAGATCGCGGCGCAGGCCAAGGCGCTCGGCGCCGAGCTCGACGCAGTCATCGTCTGTTGCGGCGGCGGCGGCCTCACTGCCGGCTGCGCCACGGCGATCGCCGCGGAGAGCCCCGACACCGAGGTCTTCATCGTGGAGCCGGAGGGCTTCGACGACACGCGGCGCTCACTGATCGCTGGCGAGCGCGTGAGCAACGATCCGGGCGCGCGGTCCATCTGCGATGCGCTGCTGGCACCGACGCCGGGCGTGCTTACCTTCGCCATCAACCGGCGCCTCGTCACTGCCGGCTATGCCGTCAGCGACGTCGAGGTCCGGCGCGCCATGGCGACAGCATTCTCTGATTTGAAGCTCGTGGTGGAGCCGGGCGGCGCGGCGGCACTCACGGCCGTGCTCTCCGGGAAGTTCCCGATCGCGGGCAAAACCGTCGCGGTCACCGCCTCCGGCGGCAACGTCGACCGCGAGACCTTCGCGGCGGCTCTCGCACAGACCTGATCGCCGGCCGAGCTCAGGAGACCGTGGTGACCGACCCCTGCGTCGCCGCCTCGGAGCCACTGCCCGTCTTGCCGCCGCTGATCGTAGTGACGGCGGCCCGCCCCGACGGCAAGGCCAGCGGCAGCGCCGCACCGCGCTGGTCGATGGCATCAACCCGGCGGCTGTAGCCCTCGAACACCGCTCCGGACTCGATCATCAGCGAGACGTGCGTGATGTCCGCGACCACCTTGGCGGTGCTAGCGAGGGTTACCGCCGAGGCCTTGAGCTGGCCGGTCAGCGTGCCCGCTACCATCGCGGTGTCGGCCTCGACGGCGCCAGTGACCGCGCCGCCCTCGGCGATCGTGATCTTCTTCGCGACGATATCGCCGTGCACCTGGCCCGCAACCACGAGCTCGCCGCCGCCGACTACGTCGCCGGTGATCTTGAGATCCGCACTGAGGATGGACGGCGCAACGTCGCGGCCGCCAAACCCTGAGGGCGCCCTCTCCTTAGTTCCGCTTGTTGACCTGAACAACGCTCTTCCCCACTTCCAGGAACTTCTCGGGATCGAGCGGCTCACCATCCACAACCACCTCGTAATGCAGGTGCGGCCCCGTGCTCCGGCCGGTGCTGCCGAGCTCGCCGACCTCCTGATGCGCGCCGACCCGCTGGCCGCGCGACACGGTGATGCGGTGCAAGTGAGCGTAACGCGTAACGATGCCGTTGCCGTGGTCGATCTCCACGAACTTACCGTAGGTGTCGCGCGGCCCCGCATAGGTCACGACGCCAGGCGCGGTGCTGTAGACCGGCGAGCGGAATACTGAGACGAGATCGACGCCGGGGTGGAAGCCCTGGCGGTGGTTGAGCGGATCGACGCGTGCGCCGAACGTGCTCTCGAGCTGATATTGCCCGAGCGGCGCCGCCAGCGGCAGCGCCCTCAGCAGCTTCCGGAGCGCCTCGTCGCGTGCCGCCTGAGCCGCAGGCGAGACCTGCTTGGGCGCGCCGAGCGCGATATAGGGACCGCCCTCGCCCTTCGAGGGCCCGCCGAGCCGTGCAATGAAATTCTCCACGTTCAGCCCGGTCGCCGCCACCAAGCCCTCCAGATTGCCGAACACGCCCTGGCGGACGCTCGGGCTCTCCTGTGACAGCGACGCCACGGTCGTTGCCAGCGGGGCCGTGTCCGCCTTCGAGAGGCGCGCCTCCACGCTCTGGAGCTTCTGCTTGAGCGCATCGCGCTCGGCGGCTAGGCGCTCGCGTTCGGCCAGGATCTTCTCGCGCTCGGCGCTGATCTGCTGCAGCTTGGACTGGGTGTTGTCGAGCGCCGCCTTGAATTCGTCAGCGCGGGCGTTCGAGGCCTGCATCTCTTTCTCGAGCTGCTGGAGCCGGCTGTTCAGCGTCCGACGTTGCGCCTCGGTCTGGCTCAGCTCGCTTTTGTTCTGCTTGAGGCTCTGGGCAAGCTGCGCCGCGTAGTCCGCGTTCGAGCTCGCATCGTCCTGCGCCCGCTGCAGTTGAGCGAGCAGATCGTCGCGCTCGGCAACCAGCTGAGCGCGCGCGTTAACGATGCCTTGAAGGGCTTGCTCGGTGTCGGTGAGCGAGCCTTGGAGCGCGCCATACTCGGAGCCGATCACGTCGAGGCGGTATTGGGTGCCGTCGATTTTCGCGCTCGCCGCGGCCAGCTGCGATTGCAGCTCGGCCAGCTGCCGGCGCAATTCCCGATTCGACGACTGCGCGCGCGCGACCTGCTCCTGCTTCGCCGTGATCACATGGCCGAAATGCACGTAGCCGATCACGAGGTAGCTGAGTGCGGCGATGCCGGCGAACATGCCGGCGGACGCCGCGACCTGCGCGCGGCGCGTCAGTGTGATGTAGGATATCCGGCCTTCCGTCCGGATCAGAATCTGCCGCTCGGGGAAAAGCCTCGCCCCCCACTTCACAAGCTTGGCGACCATGCCCCTCCCGCCCCACACAATGCACTACCCACACCGATGCCGACGAGCCACGACACCGGTACACCTGCAGCCCCCTGGGGCCGTCTCGAGCAGTCGGAGGCGGGTTGGATGTCCGCAGTGTTCGCCCCTTCGTCCGCGCCACCAATGGAACAGCGCTCGGCCGAACACCGACAGATTGTCGTGAAGCTCCCCGCTGCCAATTGCCGGGGACGACCGTAACGTCTGCCGCCGGGCATGGCAAGCCGGGAATTCCTCGCGCGGCTCGTCGCACGCCGTCCCTCCGCAGTGATTGCGGGAAAAGCCGCAACATTTCGCGCCACTCACCGATCGGAGGCCGCATCCGAGGGTGTTGGTATTCACGCCGGTTCGACTTTCTTCTTCTGGCGCGAGCGACGGCGACTCAGGGATTGGCTTCGCTCGCGCCGCCAGCATTCAGCCCGGCAAGCGCCGAAACGCGCCACATGAATTTCCAAAATCTACGAGAACAAGTGTTTGGCGTCGCGCGGGCGATTCGTGGTAGCGATAGGCGCAGGGTGGGAGCGGCAAAAGCCGCGAAATAACGGGGGTATAGGGATGAAACGTGCCGCGCTGCCCATGGCGGCAGCAGAAGGTGTTGAGGGAGCGCGCACTCTGGGTGAGGTCGCCTATCGGCGCCTCCGCTCGGATCTCGTGATGGGACGGCTGCCGCCGGGCGAGCCGCTCCGCTTCGACGCGCTTAAGGAGCAATACCGGTTGGGCGTGAGCCCACTGCGGGAAGCGTTGTCGCGGCTGGTCGAGGACAAGCTCGTCACCGCAGTCGGCCAGCGCGGCTTCCGCGCCGCCGCCATCTCTCTCGACGAAATGTGGGAAGTGACCGCGCTTCGCCAGAAGCTCGAGGCGGATGCGCTCAGCGCCTCGCTCGCGAACGGCGACGAGCGCTGGGAGGCCGCGGTCGTCGCGGCGTTCCACCGGCTTTCCAAGGCCCCCGCACCGCGCGCCTGCGACGCTTCGGCCGAAGATTGGGAGCGGCGGCACCGCACCTTCCACGACGCGCTCATCTCCGCCTGCGGGTCACCTTGGCTCATCAAGTTCGTGGGCATGCTGACGGATCAGATGGAGCGTTACCGGCACTACCGCATGATCCGAACGCCGCCCAAGGTGTGGGCGCGCGATCTCGAGCGCGAGCACCGCGAGCTCATGGACGCGTCGCTTGCCCGCAATGCCGCCCGCGCCACGGAACTGCTGGTCTCGCACCTCGCCCGCACCGCCGAGTTCATCTCGGCGCTCGCCTCGGTCGCCGCGGAGTAGCTTAGCCTTTAAGCCGGTGGACCACGGGACGGCCGAAGAGATAGCCCTGCCCGTAGTCGATGCCGAGCTCGAGATAGCGCCGGGCCTCGGATTCCGTCTCGATCATCTCGGCGATCGCGAGGATCTGGTTCTCCCGGCAGAAGCCGGAAACGTAGCGCAGGAATGACCGGTCGCGCTCGTTGTTGAGCGCGTCGCGGCCGAAGGCGCCGTCGATCTTGACGAAGTCGACGGGAATGCTGCGCAGGTAGTGGAACGAATTGGCGCCCGAGCCGAGGTCGTCCAGGCAAAAGCGGAAGCCGCGCCGGCGCATGTCCTGCACGACGCGGTTGACGGTTTCGACCTCGCCGATGATGACGGTCTCCGTGAGCTCGAACATTAGCCGCGACGGATCCGCTTTGCGTGCATCGAGGAGTGCCAGCAGCCGGTCGGCGAAGCCGCGGCTCTCGAGCGAGCGCCCGGAGAGGTTGACCGCCACCGAGGGAAAATCGGCCACTCCCGCCGCGAGGTGATCGATGGCGCGCGCGCAGACCGCAAGATCGAAGTCGCCGATCATCCCCGCGGCCTCCGATGCCGCGATCGCCGCGAGCGGCGTCGTTCCGTCCGTGAAGCGCACCAGCACCTCCGCGTGGCGCACAGAGCGGTCCTTGAGATCGACCACCGGCTGATAAGCGAGGTCGAAGGCACCGTCCTCGATGATTCGCTCGAGGCCCGCCACGCGATCGACGGTGTCGGGGAAGATCATGTCGAGCTCGGCCGCGGGAACGACCAGGGCTGCCGTCCGATCGTCGCCCGCCGCGAAGCGCTCGATTGCATAGCGCACAACGCGAGCGGCCTTGCGGCCGTGCAGCCCGTCGCGTCCGGGCTCCATGGTCGCGCTGGCGATACTCGGGCGCGGTGCGCTCGGCGCCATAGCGTGAACCAGCGCCAGCACAGCGTCTTCGACTTGGCCGATGTCGATCGTGCCGCGATGAAGCACCCCGTAGCGGCCGCGGCCGAGGTCGCCCACGGCCTCGACACCCGGACCACTGAGGCGGAGCTGTCGCGCGATCGCGGTGGCGAGCCCTCCCATCATCGCCGACGGAATATGACGGACGAGCTCGGTGAAGCCGATCGCTTCCATGAAACTGAGGCGCAATCCGCCAGCGAGATCCTCGGGAAGCCGCCGCATCGCAAGCGCCGTGAAGACCGGGCGGCTCATGAGGCCGCGTTCGGTCTCGGCGATCAGGCTCAATGCGCTCGAGCGCTGACCCGAGTCCTCGCCGATGCCGAGGAACAAGATCGTGCGCTCCTGCGGCAGACGGCAGCCGCCGAACAGCATGGTCTGGGTGGCGCCGCGGCGCAGCCGCACTAGCAGTGGCGAGATCGGATGACCCTTGGCGACGCGGATCGCGTGCTCGCGCACCGCCCCGCGGTCGGCCGGATCGAACAGATCGCTGAGCGGGAGCCCCACCGGCGAGCGCGCGACGTTGGCGCCGATGCGGTCGACGGCACCGGCGATGAAGGTGATCGTGCCGTTGTCGTCGAGCTCGACGAGCAGGTCGGAGGCGGCGAACGCCACGGCCACGAGCTGGTCGCGCTCGCCGTCGTGACCTCCTGCCGCCGTCGTTGTGGGCACGCCGCTCACCTGGGCACCCCGTAAAGAATTGACGGCCCCGAGCCCGGGTGCCCTCGCCCGAGCTTAGGCCCCTAAGCCCTAACGAACCGTGAAGCTTAAGCCAATCTTTACCTTGAGGTCGACGACCGGCGACCGAAAAGCTCGGCCGCGCGGCGGGTCAGTCGCCGACGCGCTTGGCGTCGAGGTGCTCATAGAGGTACCAGACCGCGACGCTGCGATAGGGCCGCCACGGTTTTGCCAGCCGCTCGAGGCGCTTCGGGAGCATGCGGCGCCGGAGGCCGTGCAAGTCGGCCGCGGCGGCATGGATGGAGACGTCGCCGAGCGGCAGCACGTCGAGGCGCCCCAGGCAGAAGATCAGGTACATCTCGGCTGTCCATCGACCGACACCGAAGATTGACGTCAGGCGTTCGATCGCGGCGTCGTCCGAGAGCCGCGGCAGCCGATCGAAGAACCGCGGGTCGTCTCGCGCCACCTCCGCAAGAGCGCGCAGGTACCGCGACTTCTGGCGGGAGACTCCGGCCTCGGCAAAGGTCCGGTCGGGCAGTTCCAGTATGCGCTCGGGCGTCACGGCATCGCCGCACGCCGCGACGATCCGGCCATGGATCGTTGCCGCGGCCTTGATCGAGAGCTGCTGCCCCAGGATCGACCGGAAGAGCCGCCGAAATCCGCCGGCGCGCCGGCGGAGCCCGCAGGGTCCGATCCGCCCGATCACTGCGCCGAGCCGCAAGTCCGCCGCGGCGAGATGCGCTGACGCTTCCGCAAGCTTTGCGGCCGCAACCTCATGGCGCACGGGCAAGGCGTGGATCTCCGGCATCGCAGGATCCTAGCGCGTCGGACACCGGAGACAGCAAGAGGGCTTTCGCTCCCCGATTGGGCGCGGCAGCATCGGAGCCCCTTCCGCGAGCAACGAGGAGCGTGAGATGGATATCGGACTGATCGGCACCGGACGCATGGGCTCGGCCATCGGCGAGCGGCTCATCGACCTCGGCCATCGCCTGACGATATGGAACCGCACGCCCGGGAAGGCGAAACGGCTCCTGGAGCGCGGCGCCACGTTCGTACCCTCCCCCGCCGCGGTCGCTCACGCGGCCGAGATAACGCTCACCATCCTGACCGATGCGAACGCGATCGAGGCGGTCTACGACGGGCCAAGAGGCCTTATTTCCGGAGACGTCGCGGGCAAGCTCTTCGTCGACATGAGCACGGTGGCGCCGGACACCATCCGCTCGCTCGCCATTCGCGTCCGTGCCAAGCAGGCGGCGCTGGTCGAATGTCCGGTCGGAGGTACCGTGGGGCCGGCGCGGGAGGGCAAGCTCCTCGGCATGGCCGGCGGTGATGCCGCCGACTTCGCGCGCGCCCGGCCGGTGCTCCAGCAGCTCTGCCGCCGCGTCGATCTCCTCGGGCCGAACGGCACGGGCTCCGCGATGAAACTCGCAATCAATCTCCCCCTCGCGATCTACTGGGAGGCGCTCGGCGAGGCGATGTCGCTCGTGCGCGACGCCGGCATCCCGTCCGAGAAGATGATCGAGATCCTCGCCGACAGCTCTGGCGGCACCAACGCCCTCAAGAACCGCGGATCGAAGCTGGTGGCCGCCCTTAAGGAGGGCCCGAAGGCCGAGGTCGGCTTCGACATCGACGGCATGCGCAAGGACCTGCGCACCATGCTGGCCGTAGGCTCGGCGATGGGGCTCGAGCTGCCCGTCACCGCGAAAACGCTCGAGTGCTACGAGGGCGCGGCGCAGGCCGGCTGGGGCGGCCGCGACGCCTCCAACCTGGTGGTGCACCGCCTGGAGCGCGCGAAACGCTGACCGGAAGGGCGTACGACCCTTATGCCGCTCTGCCTGCGACCAAGCCCTTATCATGCAGCGTGGCCACCTCGCGCTCCCCGAGCTTGAGCACGCTGAGCAGGATCTCGTCGGTGTGCTCGCCGAGCACGGGCGCGCGTGGCACCCCGCCGCGCGGCGTAGAGCTGAAGTCGAGCGGATGGCCCGCGGCGAGATAAGAACCGATGCCGGGCTGCTCGATCCGCTGAAACATCGGATTGGCCGGTGAGACCCGCGGGTCCTCGCGCACCATCTGCTGGAAGGTCTGGTAAGGTCCCCAGCAGACGCCGGCGGTCTCGAGCGCGTTCGAGGCCGCGGCGAAATCGCGCTCCGCGAACCAGCGCTCGAGGATCGCTGTGATGGCGGCCCGACCCTCGTAGCGATCGCCTTCGCGGGAAAAATCGAGGCCGAGCGCCTGGGCCGCGAGATCGAATCTCTCGCCGAGGTCGGTCGCCTTCTTGAGCGATTCCCACTGCCCGCGCGTGATCGCGACCACCATCAATCGCCGGCCGTCGCGAGTGGCGAAGTCGCGGCCGTAGGCGCCGAATACGTCGTTGCCGTAGTGCGGCCGATGGGCGTCATTGATCTCGACGTCCGCGATGTAGCCGAGCGCGCCCGCCGTCGCGAAAGCGACGTCGGAGAGCGCGATGCGCACGAGCTGGCCCTCGCCGGTGAGTCGCCGGTGGCGCTCGGCCGCGATCATGCCCAGCGCGGCACTCTGCCCGGTCACCAGGTCCCAGGCGGGCACCACATTGTTGACCGGGCCCGCCACGTCTGTCGGGCCCGTGATGAAAGTGAACCCCGCCGCCGCGTTGACGGTGTAGTCGAGCGCGGTGCGTCCCGTGGAATCGCCGGTGATGTTGACCATCACAAGATCGGCCCGCCGCCGCTTGAGGCCGGCGTAGTCGAGCCAGCCGGTCGCCGGAAAATTCGTGAGGAAGAGCCCGGCGTTCTCGCCGGGCGCGGTGATCAACGCCGTCGCGAGCTCGCGGCCCTCGGGCTTGCCGATGTCGATGCGGATCGAGCGCTTGCCCTTGTTGAGGCCAGCCCAGTAGAGGCTCTTGCCGTCCTTGGTGACGGGCCAGCGGTTGGCGTCGAGCCCGCCGCCCAGCGGATCGATGCGGATCACGTCGGCGCCGAGCTGCGCAAGCGTCATGCCTGCCGACGGCGCCGCCACGAAAGCCGCGCTCTCGACCACGCGGAGACCTGCGAGCACGCCGGTCATGCCGCGAGCACCGCCTCGGCCGTCATCGCCGCCGAGCCCTCGGGATTGACGGCCACGAGCCGTACGCTCCGCCCATCCGCCGCGGGCCAGCCGCGCACGTCAAAGGGGTTCGGCGAGAAGAGCGGCCGCCTCGCGCGGAACGAGAAACCCGCGACGCGTACCTGCGGCCGCTCGCGCCGCAAGAGATCGAGGAGCAGCGTCGCGATCAGCGGCCCGTGCACGATCAAGCCGGGATACCCCTCCTCCTGCGTGACATAGGGATGGTCGTAATGGATGCGGTGGCCATTGAAGGTGAGCGCGGAGTAGCGGAACAGCATCACGGGGTCCGGATGGATCGTGCGCTGCCACGGGGCGGTCGCAACGGGATCCGGTGCAGCCTCGCCGCCGCCGGGACCGCGATAGACCAGGTCCTGTGTCTCCTCCAAGGCGACCTCGCCGCCAACCGAGAACCGGTGGCGTACCGTGACGAAGACGAGATCGCCGCTGCGGCCCTGCTTGCCTTCGACGCCGAGGATCTCCGAGACGCGCGTCACGCTGTCTCCGATGCGGAGCGGCCGGAAAAACTCGAGCCGGCCGCCCGCGAACATCCGGCGCGGCAACGGCACCGGCGGCAGGAATTTCCCGCGCGCCGGATGGCCATCGGGCCCCACCTCCCCCGGCCGCGCTGCGCTGAGGAAATACAGCCGATGCCAGTTCGGCGGCAACTCGTCGCCGGCCTGGTAAGGCGGATCGTCGCGATCGATCGTGGCCGCGAGCAGCGTCGGCGGGACCGGCGCCAGCACGTCCGAGACGGTCTGACTCCGGCCCACATATTGGCGAAGCGCCGCCAGTTCGGCCAAGTCCATCACTTAGCACCTCAAGGAACGCAGGTTTACCACAGAGGCGGTGAGCTTTCCCTCATACCGCCGCCCGGAACGCCGGGATCACCTTCTTGGCAAACCTCTCCATGCTCGCCTTCGTGAGGTCGTGCGGCAGGGTGGCGAACTGCAGCATCGGGAGCAATTTCCCGAACCCGATCTGCTTTTGATACTCGCTGAGCTTCTGGCGCACGGCCTCGGCGCTGCCACAGATGAACATGCCCTTGTCAAGGAGGCCGTCGATCGTGTGCGCGCCCGCCATCATCGCGCCCTTGGCCTTGAGCACGCCCTTCATCGACTGCAGCGAGAGATAGCCCGGCGGCAGCAGCATCTCCTGAGGCATGCGCAGGAACTTGTTCATGAAGGCCTCGATATGCGGCTTGGCCTCGGCATGCGCCCGAGCGTCGGTCTCGCCGACATAGATCGGCACCGCCCAGCCCACCTGGTCGGCCGTCGCCTTGTAGCCCTGCTTATCCGCCTCCTCCTTGTACATCGCCATGTAGCGCGCGAGCGCGGTCGCCGGGCTGAAGGTCTGCAGGTAGGTGTACCTGCGCGAGGGATGCGAGGCCCATTCGATGGTCTCGCGGCTCCCTTGCGAGGGGATCCAGATCGGCGGGTGCGGCTGCTGGAAGGTGCGCGGCCAGGTGTTGACGTACTGGAAGTGATAGTACTTCCCCTCGAACGGGAACGGACCGATCTCGGTCCAGGCGCGCACGATCAGGTCGTGCGCCTCGTGGAAGCGGTCATGGCTCTCCGCGGGATTGGCGCCCCAGGCGTGATACTCGGCGCCGATGCCGCGCACGAAGCCAGCGATCAGCCGCCCGCCGGAGATGTTGTCGAGCATCGCGTATTCTTCCGCGACCGTCAGCGGATTGTTGAGCAACGGCAGGGCGCGGCCGAGCACCGCGATCTTCGCCTGCTTGGTCCGCCGGGCCAGCGCCCCCGCCATCACGCCTGGGATCGGCATCAACCCATAAGCATTCTGATGGTGCTCGTTGACGCAGATGCCGTCGAAACCGAGCTCGTCCGCGTACTCGAGCTCATCGAGGTATCGGTTGTAGAGCTTCGCACCCTTCTGAGGATCGTAATAGCTGTTGGGCAGCGTCACCCAGGCGGAATCGTATTTCTTGTCGTAGGAGAGATCGAGGTCCGCATAGGGCATCAGGTGGATCATGAAGAATTTCATGGCCGCACCTCCGCGATGAAGTTCGTGAGCACTCGGACGAATTTCTCGGCGCACTCCGCGTGAGGGAGGTGACCGCAGCGCTCGAAGATCTCGAGCCGCGAGCCCGGAATGAGATCGCGGAAGGCGGGCCCGTAGGCCGGCGGCACCAGCTTGTCGCTGTCGCCCCAGCAGATCAGCGTCGGCACATCGATCCGGTGCAGCCACTTCGCAAGGTGCGGATTGTAGAGCCGCGGCTGCCAGCCGAGCTTCGCCACCGCCAGTGCATTCTTGAGACGCTGGTCCTGCTCCTCCTCCGTGACGGGCATCGTCAGGATCACCTCGGCGAATTTCGGGTCGGCGAACAGATTGCGCGTGACCTGCTCGTAAGACCACATGAAGAGGTCGCCCTTCTGCACGCCCTTCACGTGGATGCCGACGGACCCGATCAGCGTGAGGCTCGCGAGGTCGTGGGTCGAGCGCACTGCGAGCTCGGCTGCGATCCAGCCGCCCATGGAGCTCCCTACCAGGTGCACGCCCTCGAGCCCGAGCTCTCGGATGAAATCGAGATAGAAGAACGCGAGATCGCCGATGGTATCGAGCCATTCGGGCGTGTCGGATTTACCGAACCCCGGATGTTCCGGCACGATCACGTCGAAGCGCTCGGCGAGCGTGGCCATGAACGGCAGCCACCGCGGCGCCCCACCACCGCCATGCAGGAATAGAATCGGCGCCCCCTTTCCCGCCCGCTTCACGCTGACGCCGCACCCGGCGACGCGCAGCATCGTCTCCGTCACACTCGCCATCGGCATTCCTCCGACGTCTCACTATCTCGGGAGAGACTATGGCGCGGCCAGGTGCGCCTGTCGAATTGCCGCTTGTACGCATCCAGTGGAAGTGTGCTGATCACCCTCCCAGCGCGATGCGCTGGGTCCCTCTCTCTCCCGCTTCGCGGGCAAGGGGCAAGGTTGATCCGATCGGCAAATAGACGCTCTCCCGCACTTGGTCAGGAGGGACCCGTATTCGAAGGGCACGGGAGGATGAGGGTCTGTTACTCCGCCGCCGACTTGATCTTGCTCGAGCCGAACCGCTGCTCCATTTCGCGACGAATGCGCACAGGTTCGCTGGCCTCGTCCGCCACCACGTCGGACCAATGCACGATATCGCCAACCTTCACAGCATTCCGAAGCGTCGATTTGTGCGCCAGCCCTATTGGCAACCCGCCGGCGGCCAGCGAATCCGCCGCCGGCATCAGCCGGCCCCACACCATATACCCACCCTCGCCGTCGAGCACCTCGCCCGGCTTGAGGTCGCGCTTGGCAGTAGCCACCACGTCGCCGCGGAAGCCTGTAGCGGCGCCCGTGGCCTCGCGGCGGAGCGCCGCGGAAGCGACGGAGATCCCGAGCTCCAACCCGATCAGGTGATAGGGCCGGAACAGCGCGGCGTAGCGGCCGCTGGGATCGGTCACCATACCGTACTCGGCGAAGCAGCGCGCGACGTAGTCGCTGGGCGCCTCGAACACCACATAGACGCCCCAGCGGAGATCGCGGAACACCGGCCGCGTATCCCGCTCCAGCGACGAGATCACCTCGACCTGGCCCTTGTGCTCGAGGAGCCCGCCCTCGCCCGCGGGCCTGAGCAGACGCGGCAGGTCGTCGACGCCACAGGGCGGAAATGTGAGTCCGCCTTTCGCGGGCGTGAGCCCGGTTGCGTTCGCCACCGCCGCCATCTCGATCGCGGATTTCGTGCCATCGAGGAACGAATTGAACATCTGCGGGTTCATGCCGCCTGCCCGAGCCTGCTCCGGCGTCAGGCCGTAGTAGCCCCAGACCGTCTCGGGCGTGGAGGCGTGATAGAGGGGCAGGTACTTGGTGCCTTTGCCGGCCGCCACCACGTCGAAGCCCGCGGCGCGTGCCCAGTCCACCAGCTCCGCGATCAGTGCGGGCTGATCGCCGTAGGCCATGGAGTAGACGACGCCGGCGCCGGCCGCGCGTTCCGCCAGCAGCGGACCCGCCAGCACGTCCGCCTCGACATTCACCATCACGACGTGCTTGCCGTGCTCGATCGCCGCAAGCGCATGGCGGATGCCGGCGGCGGGCACGCCGGTCGCGTCGATCACCACCTCGATCTGCGGCGCCGCGATCAGCCGGGCGGCATCATCGATGACGGCGGTGGTCCCCTTGGCGAAGGCCTGGTCGAGGCTCGGGGCGGCGATGCGCTCGGCCGGCCAGCCCACCCGCAAAAGCTGCTCGCGCGCGCGCTCGGGCGCGAGATCGGCAACCGCCATCACGTGCAGGCCGCGCGTTCGCAAGGCCTGGGCCAGGAACATGGTGCCGAACTTGCCGGCGCCGATCAGCCCCACGCGAACGGGGTGGCCGGCCTCGGCGCGCTCGAGCAGCAGACGGTGCAGGTTCATGGAACGCTCCTCGGTGCCGCGCGATGCTAGCAACGACCGCCGGAGGCTCCAAGCCTCCCGCCTTTTCCCGAGCCTCGCCTGCCGCTAGGCTCGGCGCATGCCCAGGCTCGCCGCCAATCTCTCCTGGCTCTTCACGGAGCTGCCGTTCCTGGATCGCTTCGAGGCTGCCGCGGTCGCGGGATTCCGCGCAGTGGAGTTCCTGCAGCCGTACGAGTTTCCGCCGGAGGAGATCGCCGTGCGTCTCGAGCGCCATCGGCTCGAGGCTGTGCTGTTCAACCTGCCGCCCGGCGATACGTCCAAGGGCGAACGCGGCCTCGCCGCGCTTGCGGGACGCGAGGCCGAGTTCATGCGCGACATCGCGCGGGCGATCGACTACGCGAAAGCCACGGGATGCCGGCGCATCCACGCGCTCGCGGGCAACGCCGCCGGCGCCGAGGCCGAGACCGTCTATGTCGCGAACCTCCGGGCAGCCGCGGATCTCGTGGCGCCCTTCGGCATCACTCTGCTGGTCGAGCCACTCAATGTTCGAGACGCCCCCGGCTACCTCGTGAGCACCAGCGGCGCAGCGCTCCACCTGATCGATCGGATCGACCGCGCCAACGTCAAGCTGCAGTTCGATCTCTATCACTGCCAGATCATGGAGGGCGATCTCACACGGCACATCCGCGAGCTCGCCGGCCGATTCGCCCACGTCCAGATCGCCGGGGTGCCGGGCCGCAACGAGCCCGACGTCGGAGAGGTCAACTATCCCTATCTTCTGGAACTGCTCGACGGGACCGGCTATGCCGGCTGGGTCGGCTGCGAGTACCGGCCCAAGGCAGGCACCCTCGCGGGTCTCGGGTGGGCGCGGCGCTGGGGCGTCGTCCCCGCTCGATAGGGCGGAGCGGCCGACGCCTCGACCGCGTCAGCTGCAGCGCGACTGGGGTCCGGCCTCAGCCGTTGCCGGGAGTTTCCGACACCGCGGCCGACGGCTTCGGCATGCTCTCGGAGACGCAATCGTAGTAGGCGGCGACGCCGGTGCGCCGCAGATACTGGCAACGGTCGTCGATTGCCTTGTTCTGAGCGGGCGTCAGAGCGGAGCGGTCCGGCGCCCGGCGCTCCTGCAGTACCGACACCTGCTTGGCAACGCAGGCGTAGTAGGCGCTGTCGCCTTTCGGGCGCGCGCTCGCGCAGGCGGTGTTGATGAGCACGTTCTCGTCGAAGGAGAGACCGGAGCGGTCGGGGCCCGGGGCGCCGGCGAAAGCCGAACCGCAAATCATCAGGGATGCAATGAATACCAGGGCGGGGCGCGACATGGTGTGCCTCATGAGGCAGATGGGATTTGAGCACGATCCCAGGTCGCGGTTACTCAATCGTAAACAAGGACTGCTGCGCATCGACACATCCCGCGGGCAGAAAACGCTCGCGTGCCCGAGCCCACCGTGATTCCATCACTTTCGGCCACCGGCGGAGACGCAGCGCAGCGGCGAGCGGCGGATTTGAAATTGCTAAAATGCAAGCCATGAAGCGTCTGGTGGCCGATCTGCTGCTGCCCGTGGCGATCGCCGCAGCGGCGATCGCCGTCAAAGCGCTGGGCTTCGAGCCCCTGGAGGCGATCACCAACGGCGCCATCGACCTCATTCAGCAGGCCGCTCCTCGCCCGGCTCCCGAGGCGCCCGTGCTCGTCGTCGACATCGACGAGGACAGCCTCCGCAAGCTCGGGCAGTGGCCCTGGCCGCGCACCGTGCTCGCGGAATTCACCGACAAGCTGACCGACGCCGGCGTCGCCGCGGTCGGGTTCGACATCGTGTTTCCCGAGCCCGACCGCACCTCGCCGCAGCGTCTGCTGCCAACCCTGTTCCGCGGCGACGTGCCGGCGGCGATCACGAAGGCGATCGCGGAGTTGCCGGACAACGACGCGGTGTTCGCGGCGGCGCTGGCCCGCGGCCGCGCGGTAATCGGAAGCGTCCCCGGCGAGGACGCCGGCAGCGACAAGCCCGTACGCAAGGCCGGCTTTGCCCTTGCGGGTGACGATCCCCTGCGCTTCGTGCCCACCTATGGCCGAGCACTCGTCAGCATCCCGCAGCTCGAGGCGGCGGCGTCCGGCATCGGCAGCCTCGACGAGGATGCCGACTGGGATGGGCTGGTCCGGCGCATGCGGCTCGTCGAGCGCGTCGCGGGCGCGGCCTATCCGACGCTGCCGGCCGAGGTGCTGCGCGTCGCCTTCGGTGCGCGGAGCTACGTGGGCCGCGCCGCCGGCGCCAGCGCCGAATGGAACCTCGGCCAGGCCACGGGCCTCGTCGCCCTCAAGATCGGCCCGATCACGCTGCCGACCGATCGCGAGGGGCGGATCTGGATCGGCTATCGGCCGGTCGACAACGACCGCCGCGTATCCTTCGCGAGCGTGCTCGACGGCACGCTCGATCTGGCGCCATTCAAGGATCGCATCGTCCTGGTGGGCTCGAGCGCGGCCGGGCTCAGCGATCTTCGCGCGACGCCTATTGGCCCGACGGTGCCGGGCGTCGAGGTGCATGCGCAGGCCATCGACCAGGCGCTCCAGGGCTGGTTCCTGACCCGGCCCGACTGGACGCAGGGCGCCGAGTTCCTGCTGATCGCGACCACGGCGCTGATCCTCGCGCTCGCGCTGCCGAGGCTCGGCGCCGCGGCCTCGGGCGGGTTCGCCGCACTAGCCGTGCTCGGCGCGTGGGGCGGCGCCTGGTGGACCTACCGCGGGCCGCATCTCCTGCTCGATCCCGCCTATCCGAGCCTGGTGATCTTGCTGATCTACGGCAGCGCGACGATCCAGGGTTATCTCCGCTCCGAGCGTGCGCGGCGCCGGATCAAACAGACCTTCTCGCGGCTGATGGCGCCGGCGCTGGTGGAGCAGCTGGCCGCACAGCCCGAGCTTCTCCGGCTCGGCGGCGAGAACCGCGTGATGACCATCCTGTTCTCCGACATCCGCGGCTTCACGACCATCGCCGAGGGCCTGGGGCCGCAGGAACTGACCGCCTTCGTCAACGGGTTCCTGCAGCCCATGACCGATGTGGTGATGGCGCACGACGGTGTCATCGACAAGTACATCGGCGACTGCATCATGGCGTTCTGGAACGCGCCGCTCCGCGATGCCGATCATGCAGCGCATGCGGTCGCGGCCGCGAAGGCGATGCGCCGCACGCTCGCGAACCTCAACGCCGAGCGCGAGCGCCAGGCCGCGGCGGCCGGACGGACCTTCAAGCCGATCCGGATCGGCATCGGCGTCAACACCGGCGAGTGCTGCGTCGGCAACATGGGCTCGCACCAGCGCATGGAGTACTCCGTGCTGGGCGACACGGTGAACCTGGCGTCGCGCCTCGAAGGGGCGAGCAAGACCTACGGCGTCGACCTGATCCTCAGCGAATCGACCGCGTCGGTGCTGCCCGATGAGCGCCTCGCGGAGCTCGATCTGATCCGGGTGAAGGGCCGAGACAGCGCGGTCCGAATATTCACGGTGCTGGAAGCCTCGACGGAAGCGGCTCCTGCGGAGCTCGACGCCGTGCTCGCGCGGCATCGGCAGATCCGCGCGGCCTATCTGGCACAGCGGTGGGAGGAGGCCCTTGCGCTGATGACCGACGCCGGCACCCGCGAGCTTTTCGGTCTTGCCCCGCTCTACGACGTCTATCGGGAGCGGATCGCGCAGTTCCGCGCGGAGCCGCCGGGCCCGGGCTGGGACGGCGTCTACCACGCCCATGAGAAATGAGCGGCGCCTGTGACGGCTGTCACAGGTCCCCCGATGGGAAATCCCTAGATACGACCTGCCACAGTTTTGATTTCGCGCAACAATCTGAATTCGCGTAGACTCTTTCAACCGTTGCAGGGGGAGATCAGAGTTGACCGAGCGCCGAGAGCAGGGAATGAGCCGTGCGCGCAGCCGCCGTCGGCGCCTGGCCGTCTTGACGGTCGGTCTTGTCCTGAGCTTGGCCGCCGCGCTGCCCGCCCGGGCGGAGGACGCAGGCGCGCAGCGGACGGAGTTCCTGAGCCTCTATCGGCAGCTCCTCAAGAACCCCACCGACGTCGAGCTCACGCTGCGCTATGCGCGGCTCGGCGTGCAGATCGGCGACTACGAGGCGAGCGTGAGCGCGCTCGAGCGCCTGCTCATGTACAACCCGAACCTGCCCACCGCGCAGCTCGAGCTCGGCCTGCTCTACGCGCGGCTCAAGTCCTACACCATGGCGCGCGCCTATCTGGATCAAGCCGCCGGCGCGCCCGGCGCGAGCCCGGAGGTGCGTGCGCGCGCGCAGGACGCGCTCGCAAAGGTCGACCGCTTGAGCTCGCCCAGCCAGTTCGCGGGCCAGATCGAGGCCGGGATCCAGCACCAGACCAACGCCGATCAGGCGCCGGGCGCCATCGTGCCGGCCCCGCCGGGCTTCACGCTGCCGGGCACGCCGCTCGTCAAGCAAAGCGACAACGACGTGTTCCTCAACGCCGCCGGGATCTATCGCTACGATCTCGGCAACGCCGAGAGCGACACGATCGAGGCGACGGGCACGCTTTACGACTCCTTGTTCTTTCGCGACAGCCATCTCGACCTTGCTATCGTCGAGCTCACCCTGGGTCCGCGCTTCACGCTGGAGCGCTTCGGCATCGAGCATGCGAGCGTGCGCCCCTATCTCATGGGCACCTACGTCAGCCTCGACAACACCACGCTGCTCTTCGGCGGCGGCGCGGGCGTCGAGCTCGCCAAGACCTTCGACTGGGGCACGCTCGCGCGGCTCTTCTACGAGCACGAGGAGCGCGGCTACCACAACTCGCCCTTCGACGCGCTGGCGACGCAGCTCAACGGCAACGTCGACGTCGTGCGCCTGACCGCGAGCCAGCCGATCGGCGAGTCCCAGACCCTCGACCTGCTGTTGCGGTACGTGCACGAGAAGACCCGCTTCGCGTTCGACACCAACAGCCAGTACCGGGTCAAGGCGAGCTACTCGATCCGCTACGGCGGCATCCTCGATCCCGGCTTCCGCGGCGTTCCGCGGCCCTGGGAGACCACGCTTGAGGTCGGTCACGACTGGACGCCCTACGACGCCGCCGATCCCGCGGTGACTCCGCACGTGGCGCGGAGCGATCGAAGCTGGTTCTTCGGCGCCTCGGAGTTCCTGCACCTGAACAAATGGATCGCCGCCGGCGTCGGCATCGAGCGGCAGATCACGTCCTCGAACCTCTCCGGTTTCTCCTTCAACAACACGACGGCGACCTTCTCCGTCAAAGCGAGCTTCTAGAGGTGGCATCATGAGCGCGCGGCGCACCGCGATCATTGCCTGCACGACGGCGAGCCTGGCCCTCGCGTTGGCAGGGCACGGCCTCGCTCAGACCGTCGGCGTCACCGGCGCGGTCAATCCGAACACCACCGGCACGCCGCCCGGCGCGACCGTGCGGGAGCTCGGCGCCGGCAACGACGTCGTCTTCAACGAGCGGATCGCCACGGAGGCGACGGGCCAGGCGGACATCCTGTTCGTCGACCGCTCCGCCCTCACCGTCGGCCCGAACTCCGACATGGTGATCGACGAGTTCGTGTACTCGCCGGACAGCGGCACCGGCAAGCTCGCTGCGACCGCCACCAAGGGCGTATTCCGCTTCGTCGGCGGCGCGCTCAGCAAGAATCCGGACTCGGTCAGCATAAGGACTCCCGCGGCGATCGTCGGCGTGCGCGGCGGCGTTCTCCTGCTCGAGGTCATGCCGACCGGCGGCGCCCAAGCCTATTTCGCCTATGGCGATGAGGTAACCGTCGACTCCGCCCACGGCCATGCCTCGCTGCACCGCCGAGGCTGGGCCATCGACATCGGCGCGGACGGATCGATCGGCGACGCCCATCCGGGAGATGTCGGCAAGATTCAAGCCTTGCTGAAGCTGCTCAACGGGCAGCCCGGCGGCAAGGGCGGCACGAAGTCGCCGCCGACGGAGCAGGATCTGGCCGGCGGGCCGTCGCTCTTCATCGACGACGACATCGACGCCAACCAGATCGACCTGCGCAATTACCTTCGCCCGGTGGACGCGTTCGACATCTACCAGATCCAGAAGCTCTACAAGACCCGGCAGCCGAACCACATCGTGATCATCTGCACGGATTGCTGCACGCGAAACTGCGGGTGAGCGCGACCGCTCTCCTCCGGCCGTGACGCGCCCGACGCTTGCAGAGGCGCTGTTCAGCCCGCGCGCCGTTGCGCTGATCGGCGCATCCGACGACGCCGGCAAGACCGCGGGCCGTCCTCTCCATTTCCTGCGCAAGCACGGCTACACCGGGCCGATCTACCCGATCAATCCGAACCGCGCGACCGTGCAGGGCGAGCGCGCCTACGCGCGCCTCGCGGACGCGCCGGGCCCGGTCGATCACGCCTATATCCTCGTCAACACGCCGGCGGTCGAGGCGGCAGTCGCTGCGTGCGCGGAGGCGGGCGTGGCGGTCGCGACCGTCCTGGCGAGCGGCTTCGCCGAGATGGGCGAGGAGGGACGCGCGCGGCAGCACCGGATGGTCGAGATCGCGCGGGCGCACGGCTTGCGCCTCGTCGGTCCGAACAGCCTCGGCGTGGTCAGCACGACGACACCGCTCGCTCTCACGGCGAACGCGGCCTTCTCGATCGATGCCTTGCCGCACGGCCGGCACGCCGTGCTCTCCCAGAGCGGCAGCCTGATCGGCACGCTGATGTCCCGCGGTGTCGCGCGCGGCATGGGGTTCGGCAAGCTCATTTCCGTCGGCAACGAGGCCGATCTCTCCGTCGGCGAGATCGGCGCCGCGCTCGCCGAGGATCCCGGCACCGACGCTTTCCTGCTCTTCCTCGAGACCATCCGCGCCCGCGAGGAGATGGAGCGCTTCGCCACCGCCGCGCACTGCGCGGGCAAGCCCATCATCGCTTTGAAGCTCGGCCGCTCGGACCTGGGCCAGGCGCTCGCAGTTTCGCACACCGGCGCGATGGTCGGTTCCGATGCAGCCGTCGACGCTTTCTTCCGACGCCACGGGATCATCCGCGTCGACCATCTGGAGACGCTGCTCGAGGCGGCGCCGCTGGTGGTCGGCCGCAAGCCCCTCGCCAGCGCCGCGCACCGCAGCGTCGGCGTGATTGCCACCACGGGCGGCGGCGCCGCGATGGTGGTGGACCGGCTGGGCTCGCTCGGCGTCGAGGTGGCGCCGCCGAGCCCCGCGACACTCGAGAAACTGCGCGCCGTCGGCGTACCCGCCCAATCCGGTCCCATCGTCGATGTGACGCTCGCGGGCACGCGCTACGAGGTGATGCGGCCCGCGCTCGATCTCATGATGGCGGCGCCGGAATTCGTGCTCGTTCTGGCGACCATCGGCTCCTCCGCGCAATTCCGGCCGGAGCTCGCGGTCAAGCCGATCGTCGATTGCGCCCGAGAGCGGAAGCCGCTGGCGGTCTTCCTCACGCCGCAAGCGGACGAGATGCTGCGCCTACTGGCGCAGCACGGCATCGCGGCCTTCCGCACCCCCGAAGCCTGCGCAGATGCCATCGCGGCCTATCTCGCGTGGCGCGAGCCAACCGGTCCGGCCAACGTGTCGAGCAACGCCCTCGCCCGCGCGGTGGCGCTCCTTCGGAATGCCCGAGGCGAGTTGCTCAACGAACGGCAGTCCCTCGCCGTCTTCGCGGCGCTCGGCGTACCGGTCGTACCGAGCCTCGCCTTCGACCCCGCTGCACCCCCGCCGGCGCTTCCCTTCCCGTTCCCGGTTGCCGCCAAGATTCTCTCCCCGGACCTCACCCACAAGACCGACGTCGGCGGCGTCGCGCTGGAGATCGCGGACGCCTCGGAACTCTGGAAGCGCGCGCAAGACATGGCCGCCGCGCTTCGGCACCGGCATCCCGAGGCGCGGATCGCCGGCGTGTTGGCGCAGCCCATGGAACGCGGCATTGGCGAGGCGCTGCTGGGCTACCGCCTCGATGCGCAGGCGGGCCCGGTGGTCACGGTCGGCATGGGCGGCACTCTCGCCGAGATCTATCGGGACTTTGCCGTGCGCACGGCACCGATCTCGCCCGCCGAAGCCACCGAGATGATCTCCGAGGTCCGCGGCTTCGCCGCGCTGCGCGGCTATCGCGGCAGGCCACGCGGCGACCTCGAAGCTCTCGCCAAAGCGGTCGCGGCGCTCTCCACATTCGCGGAGCTACGGTCGCCGGCCGTTCTGGAAGCCGAGATCAACCCGATCGTCGTCAAGCCGGCGGGTCAGGGCGTCGTCGCGGTCGACGGCGTCATCCGGCTGGCGCCCGCCCAATCATCCGAAACACAGAGCGCGGCCGCTCACGCGAAACCGGGCCGCCGGCACAGCAGCACCAGACATTCGTAGACCACCTGCACCGCAAGCGATGCCGCCATGTTCTGGACGTCGTGCGGCGGGCTCACGGTGTTGACATCGACGGCGACGATATCGAGGCCGGCGAGCCCGCGCAGGAGCTCGATCCCCTCGCGCGCGAGCAGTCCGCCCCAGCTCGGCGTGGCGACGCCGGGCGCCACCGACGGGTCGAACACGTCCATGTCGAAGCAGAGATAGACCGGCCGTCCCGTGAGCTTCCGGTGCAGCTCGGCCAGCACGTCGTCGAAGCCGCGCTTCAGCAGCTCGCGCAGCGTCACGATGTTGTAGCCGAGCGAGCGCGTGTAGTCGTAGACGCCGGCCATGTAGGTCGTGCCGCGCACGCCGATGTGATAGGAGAGCGACGCGACCACCAGCTGCTCCTGTGCCGCGTGAGTGAACTGCGTCGCCGCGGTGTACTTGTCCGCGGGATCGATGGGATAGCTGTCGGTGTGCGCGTCGATGTGTACGGCGGCGATCCCGTGATGGTGCCGCGCGGCCGCGCGCAGCAGCGGTACGGAGATGCTGCCGTCGCCGCCCATGGTGACGGGGATGGCGCCGGCCTCGTAGATCGGCCGCACGGCCGCCTCGATCCGCTCGAAGGCGTCGGCGGCCCGGCTCGGCGTGAGCTTGACGTTTCCGCAATCGACCAGCCCCAGACGCTCGACTGGATTGAAATCCGCGAGCTCGGAATTGTAGAGCCGCATCTGCGCGGACTGCTCGCGCATGGCCTGCGGACCCTGGCGTGAGCCGATGCGGTAGGGATGCGTGCCGCAATCGAAGGGAATGCCGAGGATGGCTGCTTTCGCGCCGCCGATGTCGTGGCTATGGGGTGCGCCCAGGAACGTGACCGGGCCCGCGTAGAGGGTTTTGTCCGAGAGTGTCATGCCTGCGCCCCCGCTCTGCTCCGACGGTCGTTATCGGATATTGGCCGCGCGCGGTCCAGCCCGTCGGGCAGCGCTCGCCGGAGAGGCGTGGCGTTGCGGCGGCCTTGCGTGCTCTACTTCGGCAAGACAAGTCGGAGGAAGCCATGGCCCTCGTGAAACGGCCGTCCTACGAGGTCGAGGATTACGAGATGTGGGCGGAGACGCCGGAGCTCCGGATGGTCGTCCTGACGCTCGCCGCAGGCCAGGAGGTGCCCTGGCACTGGCACAGCAACGTGAGCGACACCTTCTTCTGCATGAAAGGCCCGATGGTGATCGAGACCCGGGCGCCCCGCGAGGTCGTCGAGCTAAGGCCCGGTGAGACCCATGTGGTGCCGGCGAAACGCGCCCATCGGGTCGCCGGCAAGAACGACGGCCCCTGCAAGTTCGGCATCCTCCAGGGCACCGGCACCTACGACTTCAATCCCGTCGGCGGCGGCTGATCAACCGAAGAGCCGCGCGCCGAAACGGTACCGTGCCAGCCCGAAGGCCGCGCCGGCGAGCGCCGCCAGATAGAGGACGTGCCCGATCGCCGCGAGCGGCTCGAGCGGCAAACCCGCCGTCAAGGGCCGCACCACCGAGATCAGGTGGGTCATCGGCAGGATCCACGCGATCGCCTGCACGAACCAGGGGAACCGCGCGACCTCGAAGAAGGTGCCCGAGAACATGAACATCGGCGTCACCCAGAAGGTGAAAAAGTAGGCGAAGATGTCCCAGCTCTTGGCGTGCGCGGTCACCACCAGGCCGGTGCAGGCGAAGCAGATCGCGCCCACGCCCAAGACGGGCAGCGCCGCGGCGACGCCCCAGAAGCTGCCGATCCCGCCCCAGAGCGATCCGATCGCGATCACGCAGCAGGAAGAAAACAAGCCCTTGGTCGCGGCCCAGGACATCTCGCCCAGCATGAGCTCGGTGAGCGTGACCGGCGTCGCCAGGATCGCGTCCCAGGTGCGCTGCATCTGAAAGCGCGCATAGACGCTGATCGTGGACTCGAAGCTCGCCGCGAACATCGCCGCGTAGCACATCATGCCCGGCACGACGAAGCTCAGGTAGTCGAGACCGCCGACGCGGTTCACGACGGCGCCGAGGCCGTAGCCGAAGGCGAACAGAAAGATCAGGGGATCGAGCACGTTGGTCGCGAGCGACGGCCCCATGAGCCGGCGCCACACCAGGGCGTTCCGGCGCCAGACGGCGCGGCTGTAGCGATTGACGGGGCTCGCGCCCACTGTCGCGCTCATCTCAGTCTCCTTGCCGCAGCCTGTGCCCGGTGAGCCGCAGGAATACGTCCTCGAGATTGGCGCCCCGGCTCGCATAAGCGGCGTGCGGCGGCAGGCGCGCCGTCACCTGCTCCGGCCCGCTCGCGTAATACAGCACGGCATCGCCGATGTCGTTGCGCTCGAGCCCGGCCTCGTCGAAGTCCGGGGGCAGAGGCTTCGGCACTTCGACCACGAAGGCGCGCGTGTGCCGGTCGATCAGCTCCTGGGGCGATCCCTCGTCGAGCACCTTGCCGCCGTCGATGATGATGATGCGGTCGCAGAGCCGCTGCGCCTCGTCCATGTAGTGCGTCGTGAGCAGCAGTGTCTTGCCCTCGCGCTTCAAGTCGACGAGCCGCCGCCAGATCAGGACTCGCGCCTGCGGGTCGAGCCCGGTGGTGGGCTCGTCGAGGATGATGAGCTCGGGATCGGCGATCAGCGCCCGCGCGATGATGAGGCGCCGCTTCATGCCACCCGAGAGCTGCATCACCTTGTCGCCCTCGCGGTCGCCGAGCTGCATGAACTCCAGCAGCCGCGGCACGCGCTCCGCCAGCTCCGCCGCCGGCCGGCCGAAGTAACGGCCATAGACCTCGAGGTTCTGCCGGATGGAGAGATCGGGGTCGAGATTGTCCTCCTGCGGGACGAGCCCCACCCGCTCGCGCATCGCGCGGCCCAGCGCCTGCGGCGGCTCGCCGAAGAGGCGGAGCCGCCCGCAGGTCGGCTGCGCCAGCGCCATGATCATGCGCATGATCGTGGTCTTGCCGGCACCGTTCGGCCCCAGCAGCCCCACGCAAGTGCCCGGCCAGATCGAGAAACTGACGCCGCGCACGGCGTGCACCTCGCCGTAGCGCTTCTCCAGCGCCTCGACGGCGATCACCGGCGTCGCCGCGACGGTCACTTTGCCTTCCAATCCTTGCTCCCGTTAATCGTGCGTCCTTCGACCAGCCGCCTTCGGCAGCGGCTCAGCAGGATGAGGACCTCCTCATCGTGAGTCGCGATGCGGAGCATCGTGAGTCGAAGGAGGCACCGACGACCGATCAGAAATACGTCCGCACCGCGCCCGTCACGTTATAGGCGTCATCCACCAAGTAGAGCAGCTGCCACTTGTCGAAGGTCGTACAGGGATGCGAGACGCCGAAGGAGACGAGATCACCGACCCTGAGCGGCGTGTCCTTCGGCACGGTCATGTAGGCGTGCTGGTCGTTGAGGCCGGTGACGGTGTAGCCGGGCCCGAGCGCTTGCGGCGGCGCGGCGTTGCCGCCGGACCGCGCCCAGGTTTGCGGGACCGGCATGTCCGTGTCCGACGAGACATCGCGCCGTCCCATGGTGCAGATGGCGAGGCCGGGCTCGGGACGCGATTGCACGTAGGCCCAGACCTCCAACGCGGGCTGCAGCCCCCGGCCCAGCTTCCCGGCCGCGGGCGTGCGCTCGCTGAGGCGCTGGAACATGCGGCGGTACATGCCGCTGTCGTGCGTGAGGTAGCAGCCGCTTCGCGTCAGCACCAGGCTATCGCGGCCGAGGCGCTCGCGCGAGAAGCGATCGATCACCAGGTCGTAGAAGGCCGAGCCGCCCGCAGAGAGGATCACCGGGCCCGGCGCGAACAGCCCCTCCTTGACGCAGGCCTCGGCGATGCCGCCGAGGAAATCAAGGAAACCGCGTACACGCGTCTCGGTCTCCTCGGGCGTCTTAGCGGAGATCAATCCTTCGAAGCCCTCGACCCCGCGCAAACGCAGCGACGGCCCCGCCGCCGCGACCGCGCGGGCGACCTCGAGCGCTGCAGCGAGGTCGCGGCAGCCCGTGCGCCCGCCGACCATCCCGCCCTCGAGCAGCAGATTGACCGGCGCGAGTAGGCTGCGGCCGCCGAGCGCGCCCGTGATCTGCGCCACGCCGGCGACGCTGTCGACGAGGCAGTAGAACTCGAAATCCGCGTGCTTTGCGAGCTCGTCGAGCACATAGCGGATCGCCTGCCGGCCGATCAGCTGGTTGGCGAGCACGATCCGATTGATGCCCATGGCGCGGCAGACCTCGATCTGCTGCGCGGTCGCGACCGTCATCGCCCAGGCGCCGTGGTCGAGCTGGCGCCGGAACAGCGCTGGGCTCATCGTGGTCTTGCCGTGCGGCGAGATCACCGCGCCCGAGAGCTTGAGGAAGGACTGCATCCAGGCGTCGTTGTGATCGAGCGCAGAGGTCTTGAGCACCGCCGCCGGCAGCGGCACGTCCTCGCGCAGGAGATTCCATCGCTTCGTCCCGACCTCGCGCAGCGGAAATGGCGCGATCCCCGGGGGCACGCCCTTGACGAGGCCGCTCAGTGCGAAGCCCTCCCAATCCAGTCCATCCGGCATGCGCATCCCCTCTCGTTTGAGCGGCTAGGCTGATCTCCGCGGCACCGCGAGGTCAAGCCGTCGCTCGCGCGTACGATATCCTGATCGCTCTTGCGAAGCCTGGAGCGAATGGAGGATTGTACCGGCCCAGATCGACCCAATGTAGAGGGAGGGCCCGCACCATGCGGCAACTCATGGGAGTGGTCTTGTTATTGGCCGTACTGGTGGCTGTCGGTGCGTGCCGAAACACGACTCTATCCGGCGGAGGCGGCAGCGGTGGCGGCGGCAGCGGAAGCATCCATACGGGAATCCCGTTCTGAGCGCTCGCCCGACGCCGCGGGTTCATCCGGCGTCACAGAGTCCGCGTGATGTTCCGTCGTTTGCTGATCGTCGTGGCGATGCTTGTCGTCCCGCCGGTCGCCGATGCCCAGAGCCAGAGCCTCACCGACCCCTCCGGCCAGACGCCGCCGCTGCGCGGCGTCGATGACGAGACGTATTCCGGCGCGGAACCCATGGCGGAGCCGCCATCCCTGCCCGGCATTCCGCCGGCGATGCCCGGCATCTATTCCGAGAAACCGCCACCGGGCTTGCCGCGCGCCTCGGCGCCAACGGTCAGCCCCGGCCAATTCGGGCCGCCGCCCAACCCAGGTCCGGTGACCGGCTATGGCGCGGGAGGACTGGCGCCGCTCCCCGGAGCGCCGGCCAATCCGCCCTATAGTTTCAGCCCGCTCCGGTGACCGGCCGGCGTGCTGCCGTCAGTAGCGACGGTAGTAGTAGTCGTCGCGGTCGCGATAATAGTAGCCGTTGTAATAGCCGCCCCGATAGTAGCCGTACCCATAGCCGGGGCCGTAGGCCGGAGCCACGACGCAGCCGCTCAACAGGCCCAGCGCGACCGCCGCGCACAGAAGCTTGGCCCAGGCCCGACCGGGGGGCCTGCGCGTCCGGATGTTCGCACTCGTCATCGTCACCTCCATCGAGAGCCCGAGCCCCGTGTGAAACCGGCCCGGTCATAAGAGCATAGGCAGCTCGCGAACGAAACGGCCCCGTACCGTTCCGTTATTCCCAATTCATACCTTTTGGTTAACCCGTAGCAATTGCACAAGCCCGAATGGGCGCCAGCGCCGGGCGAGGCCTCGGGATCGAGCGCAAGGGTCGATTAACCATTCTGCCCAAGAATTCCAATCCATTGGCTCCAGCAGAGGGAATTTGACCGGTGTCGACCGCCCTTGAGACCGCCCCGCCATCGCACCCCGCAGAGGCGGCGGCCATAGACGTGTCACGGCCTCGACAGGAAATTGCTCTTGTTCCTGCGGTGCAGCGGATGGCGGCGGAGTGCGGCACCTCCCTCCTCGGCCTGGTGCGGGACTACGCGAGGCTCGCCTTCGGACCGGGCCGCCTGAGCTTCGACGAATACCTGGCGCTCCGGCTTTTCGATCCGCGCCTCTACGCCGACACGGACAAGCGCGCCTTCGTGGGGCTCACGGCGTCGCGCCGGATCTGGCTCCAGGCCAATTTCCGCGTGGAGAATTTCGGCTTGGTCGAGAACAAGATCGCCGCCGACGCGCTCTTCGCTGCCTACGGCTTTCGGACCACGCCCACGATTGCGCTGTTCTGCAATCAGATCGGGCGGCTCTCGCCAAGGCTGCTGCGCACCGAAGCGGCGCTCGGGGATTTCCTGCGAGATCCCACGCACTATCCCCTGTTCGCGAAGCCCGCGGGCGGTTTGCAGAGCCTGGGTTCCGCGAGCATCGAGCGCTATGACGCTGCGGCGGACTGTCTCGTCACCGTGAGCGGACAGCGCCTCTCCCTGGAGAAATTCGTCTCCGACGTGGCGCAGCACTATGGCGCTGGATACCTGCTGCAGCGCCGCGTGAGTCCGCACACCGACGTCCGCGCGATCTGCGGCGACCGGCTCGCCACGGTCCGCCTGCTCACGATCCAGTCTGCGGGCGCGCCGCGGCTCATCCGCGCCTGCTGGAAGATCCCCGCGGGCGCGCATGGCGCCGACAACTTCTGGCGAGCCGGCAATCTGCTGGCTCGGCTCGATCTCGAGACCGGCCGCGTGCTGCGCGTCACGCGCGGCGTCGGCATGAGCCATGCGGAGGTGACGCAGCATCCCGACACCGGCGCCGCCCTCGTCGGCGCTGTCGTGCCGAATTGGTCTCAGGTCGTCGAGACTGCGCTCGAGGCCGCGAAAGTGCTGCCCGACCTTCGCCTCATCGGCTGGGACATCGCGCCCGTCGACGACGGTGCGATGATCGTGGAACTCAATCAGACGCCGGATTTCATCCTGCCGCAGATCGCGGATCGACGGGGCATCCTCGACCGCGAGTTCAAGGCGTTCCTTAGAGAGTCCAAGGAACTCGCCATCAAGTGGCGCAGGGAGCAGCGCGCGATCGCCCGCCGGCCCGCGCTCGACGGCTTCAAGGTCGGTTGAGATCGTTCGGCCGCCCGCTCAGGCGGCGGCGCTTTCCCGTCGGGCGTTGCCGATGGCGACGGTCGCCGCGATGAGCGCGTCGAGGTCCTCTGTCTCGGTGCGGTGGTTCACGATCGCGGCGCGGATGGCGACGCGGCCGTTGATCGTCGTCGTGGACGGAGCAGCGATGCCGGACTCCTGGAGCTCGATCGCGATCTCCGCGTTGAGCCGATTGGCGTCGGGGCTCCGATAGCCGAAGCAGACGATGTTGAGCTGTATGGGTGCCAAGAGCTCGAGCTCCGGCGTCGTCTCGATCCGGCGCCTCAGGTATTGAGCGAGCTCGCAGCTCTTCGCGATGGCACGGCCGATCCGCTTGGTGCCGTGCACCTTGAGGGTGAACCAGGTCTTGAGCGCGCGAAAGCCGCGGGAGAGGTCGGGACCGAAATCGCAAGGCCAGGGCGAGCCCGCCGCGAGGCCGCGCATCTCGCGCCTGAGATAGGCCGCAGGCGAGGCGAAGGCGCTCCGGTGCATCCGCCCGTCGCGCACCAGCACGAAGCCCGCGTCATAGGGCACCTGGCCCCACTTATGGAAGTCGAAGGCCAGGGAGTCCGCGCGCTCGATCCCCGCAAGTCGGGGAGCGAGCTCCGGCGCCAGGATTGCCAGCGCTCCGAAGGCGCCGTCCACGTGGAACCAGAGCTTCTCGGCCTTAGCGAGATCGGCGAGCCCCGCGAGATCGTCGATGGCGCCGATATCGACGGTGCCGGCGGTACCCACCACCAGGAATGGCGTCGCTCCTTCGGCCCGATCCTTAGCGATCGCCTCGCTGAGTGCGTCGAGATCGATTCGATGATGGTCGTCGGTGGGAATGATCCGCAGCGCCTCGATCCCGAGGCCGGAGAGGTCCATCGCCTGCGCGATGCAGCCGTGGGCTGCTGCCGAGGTGTAGGCCGTGAGGCGTTTCGCGGAACCGCGCACGCCCTTGCGGCGGACGCCGGCGCCGAGTGCCGCCGTGCGCGCCACCAGCACGGAGATCAAATTCGCCGTCGAGGTGCCCGTGACGAAGAGGCCGCTCGCGGTTTCCGGGAATCCGAAGAGGTCCCGCATCCAGCCGACGACCTGGCGCTCGACCTCGATCGGCGCGTGATCGCGGCCGCCGAGATTGGCGTTGAGGCCCGCCGCCAGCATCTCCGCGAGCACGCCCGCGGGATTGCCGCCGCCATGCACCCAGCCCATGAAGCCCGGATGCACGTTCCCGGTGCCGTAGGGCAGCACGTTCCGCATGAAATCGTCGTGCACCTGGGCGATCGGCGCCGGCATAGTGGGCAGGCCGGAACGGAACCGCTCCCGCACCTCGCCCGGCATCGCCTGCCAGACTGGCCGCTGCCGGATGCCCTCGATGTAGTCGAGGATGTCGTCGAGCATCCGGTGGCCCTGGGCGCGTAACTCCGCCCAGTCCTCGGGATCGAGGCTCGTGCGCGGGTGCGCCGCCGAGGTGTCCGACATCCCGGCAGGCTCGCACCGCGCGGTTAACAGAGTGTGTAGATCGCCCGCCTATCGATCGCGCGCCACCGCCTCCTTGACCTTCGCAGGGTCGACCTCGATCGAGACGCCCGCGCGCTCCTCCTGCAGCAGCATGGCCACGCGGGAATCGCGCCCTGCCCAGCCGCGGTTCATCGCCTCGGTCATCTCCTCGAGCGCCATGTTGCAGAGACGCATGGGCACGCCGAGCTCGCGGCCGAGCGCGGTCGCCAGCGTCACGTCCTTGTGCGCAAGCTTGAGCGCAAAGGACGGCGGGTCGTAGACGTTCGGCAGGAACTGGTCGACCACACCATCGAAGGTGCGGCGCCGCCCCTGAGCACCCTGGCGAATGGCCTCGAAGAGCGCGAGCGGCTCGACGCCGCCCTTCACCCCCAACGTGAAGACCTCCGCGAGCACGGTCTGGAGCGCGTAGCCTGCGCAGTTGTGCACCAGCTTCGCGACGGAGCCTGCACCGATCGGGCCCACATAGCGCGCGCGGTCGCCCATGGCGTCGAGCAGGGACTTGTGCCGGTCGAAGATCGCGCGGTCGCCGCCCACCCAGAGCGCGAGCTTGCCGGTCTCCGCGCCCTTGGGTCCGCCGCTCACGGGCGCATCCATCATGTGGAGGCCACGCTCCCCGAAGACCGCGTGGATCTTTCGCACGACCGTCGGCGAGTTCGTCGAGAGATCGAAATAAGCGCTGCCCGGCCGCAGGGCAGAGAGGAGCCCGTCTGCGCCGAGCGCCACCGCCTCCACCTCGGGTGGGCCCGGGAGCGAGGTGAAGACCACCTCGCTGGCCGCGGCGACCTCTCGGGGCGTTCCTGCCCAGACCGCGCCTCGTCCAATATGCGGCTCCGCCGCCGCGCGCCGCGCGTCGTGCACGACCAGCTGGACGCCGGCCTGTTGCAGATTGCGCGCCATATGAGCGCCCATGGTGCCGAGCCCGATGAATCCCACCTGCATGCTGTCCTCCCTCAGATCTCGAGAATGTCCACGGCGCGTCAGGTTTCCTCGAAGACCTCCTTCGCCAGCAGCGCCGCCGACATCGCTGTGGGCCAGCCCGAATAGAACGCCAGATGGGTGATGAGCTCGATGATCTCGTCCTTGGTCACGCCATTATAGAGCGCCCGGCCCAGATGCCCGCGCAGCTGCTCCGTTCGGTTGAGCGCCACCAGCGTGGCGACGGTGATCAGGCTGCGGTCGCGCTTTGAGAGGCCCGGACGTTCCCAGACATCTCCGAACAGGACCTTCTCGGTGAGCTCGACCAGCTTCGGCGCGACGGTGCGGACCTTGTCGCGGGAGGCAGTCGAGGGCGCGGATGCTGGGGGCATGAGTCTTCTCCTGGCAAGGTTTTGCTGAGCCGGCGGTCTCCCGCGGCGGAGAGAGGCTAACCCGGCTCGGCGGGCATCGGCTAGGGCGCGGAGCCGGCTCAGAACGCCAGCGGCAACCGCGTGAGGCTCCGCCAGGATTCCCAGAGGTGCCAATCTGGCGCGTCCTCCACGAGCCGAAGCCGGGGCATGCGCCGCAGCAGCTCGGGAACGGCCAGGTGCGCCTCCAAGCGCGAGAGCGCGGCGCCGATGCAGAAATGCGCGCCGCCTCCGAAGGCAAGGTGGCGGTTTTCCGTCCGCGCGATGTCGAACCGGTCGGGGTCCGGGAATTGCCGGGGATCGCGGTTCGCGGCGCCCAGCACCAGCAGCACGACCTCGCCCCGTCCCATCCGGTGCTCGCCCCAGGTCAGTTCCTCCGCCACTTCGCGCGTCGTGGTCTGGATCGGGCTCTCGAACCTCAGGCATTCCTCGACCGCGCTCTTGATCAGAGTAGGCGTTGCGCGCAGCGCCGAGAGCTGCTCCGGGTGGCGCAGCAGCGTATAGACGCCGTTGCCGATCAGGTTCACCGCGGTTTCATGCCCCGCAAACAGCAGGAGGATCGCGTTGGCGATCAGATCCTCTTCCTTCAAGCGCTCACCCGGTCTCTCGCCCGAGCTCAAGACGCTCAGCAGGTCGTCGCCGGGTGCGCGGCGCTTCTCCGCCACGAGCTCCTTCAGGTAGTCCGCGAACTCGACGGCGGCCGCCCGGGTCTCCAGTAGATGCTCGTAGCTCGCGACGCCCGGCGGCTCCGATAGGTAAGCGAGCGCCGCCGACCAGCGCTTCAGGTCGGCCTGCCGCTCCTCAGGCACGCCGAGGATCATGGCGATCACCGAGACGGGCAGCGGAAAGGCGAGATCCTGGATCAGCTCGATCGAGCCTCGTGCTTCCGCCTTGTCGAGCAGGCGAGCCGCGAGCTCCGCGATCTTCGGGCCGAGGTCTGCGATGCGGCGCGGCGTGAAGAACCGGTTGAAGCACTGCCGGAGCCGGGTATGCTCCGGCGGATCCTGGAGCGCCATCCACCGTTCGAGGATCGGCTGCAGCGCCGCAAGCTCCGGCTCCGGAAACAGCGGCCGCTCCGCGACGAAGCGGGGATCGCGCAGCATCGCCGAGATCTCCGCATAACCCGTGACAACCCAGGAGCCGCTGGCCTCGTCGTGATAGAGCGGCGCCTCCGAGCGGAGCTTGCGATAGAGCGCATAGGGATCGGCGGCGAGGACCTCCAGCGGCACGTCGAAGATCTGGTGCAGCGTCGGCGTCGACCTCTGGACGGCTGGCTCGGACGTCATCTGGCTCTTCCTGCGGCCGGACCCCGTGTCCCTGAAGCGGTTTACTCTTGGCGACCATACGCCGCTGCGGTTTCGCTCGAAAGGTCGGAGCTCAACCTTTTCATCCGCGGATGTCATTGACACGGGACCGGGCGCTACGGCATTGGGAGCCGCGCCCTAGCCGGGCCAGGATGGCAAAGGGGGATTGACGTGGATCTCGGGGAAGTGCTCGACATCCCCATAGTGGATGTCGGGCCAATGCCGAGCGGTGATCTTTGTCGACACGATCTCGAGCGTGCGCGGTCGCTCGTGCGATCGGTGCTGGGCCGGCGCAGCCATCCGCTGCTGCCCTACGTGACGCGCTTGCTCGACCGGATGTCGCACAGCTGGCTCGTGCGCCAAGCCAATCCATATCTTGAGGAGATCCGCGACGTCGCGGCCGCGCTCGGGCAGCCTGGCGCCTTTTTTCTGAACACGGTCTACGAGTGGGCGTGCTCCACCAGCGTGGCGCCCGATCCCGCGGGTGGCCAGCGGATGATCCGCGTGCTCGACTGGGGCATGCCCGGCCTGGGCCGAAACGCCGTCGTGGCCCGACACCGGGCGGCAGCCGGCCCCTTCTACAGCGCGACTTGGCCCGGCTATGCGGGCGTGCTCACAGGCATGGCGCCCGGCCGGTTTTCCGCGGCCATCAACCAGGCGCCCAAGATGCCCGTGCTCGGGTTCGACCCGCTCGACGAGGTCGTGACGCGGCTCCGCGTCATGTGCTCGCGCGGCGCGGTACCGGGCGCGCATCTCCTGCGCCAGGTGTTCGAACGCGCTCCCGACTATCCGGCGGCTCTTCGGATGCTCGCCGACGAAAGCGTCACGCTCGCAATGCCGGCCCTTTTCACCCTCGCCGGAACGGAGCCGGGCGAAGGCTGCGTCGTGGAGGCGTTCGGCCGCGCGCGGCGCGTGCATCGGTCGGCACGCGCCAGATACGGATCGCTGGGCGTTGCGAACCAATGGCTGAGCGCGGACCTCCGCGGCAAGGCGCGAAATCACGCTATTGGCACCGGTCCGCGAATGACGGCGGAGGAGAACAACCGAGCACGGCGGCGGGTCGTCACCGAGCTTCAGCGACGAGCGTTCCCGAGTGCCAACGAACTCCCCGAGCCCGCGCTCAACAGCCATACGGTCATGGTGGTCATCGCGAATGCAAGGCGAAAGGAGATGCGGGTCGAGGGGCTCGAGGCCTCGGCGGGATCGATCATCCCGCGCGTGGTCGCGCAACGGTCGATCTCCGGTCGATAGCGAGCTCCCGGCTCGACGCGCGCGGCTCGCCGTAGAGGGCGATGAATCTTCCGCGGGAGATCCAGAACTCCTGACGAGTCCGTCGGAAGCGGCGCCCCTCGAGGCTCCGGGGATTGAAAGCCCACGCGAGGAGCCAGACCCAGAGGCTGTCGAACCAATGCACACAGCCATGCTCCGCCGCGCGGTCTGGCTGAGCCTTCGTGCTTTCGAATCCATGGTGCGCCACGATCCAGCCGAGGGTGCGCGCCACATTTCGGCCGGCAAAGGCCGGACGGATGCGCAGCGCTCTCACCTCGCGAAGCTCCGCCGATGCCTTCAGATGAGCCGCCAGGTGGCGGAGCGACAGCGCGACCTGTCGGCGTGTTGCGACCGCCCAGCGAAGGGTGGCGCCCGCCGGCGGCAGCGTCAGCAGGTGCTCGTTCCAGAAATGCAGCTCCAGCACAGGATCGCCCCGGCGAATCTCAGTGCCGTCGCTCAGCGTCAGCTCTCGCTCGGCTAGCGAGGTACCGATGCGCAGGACCGCGTCGGGGCCGTGATCGAATTCCACGATCCCGAACCGGCGCCGAAGCAGTGCATCGATCCCGCGAATGATCTGCCGGAGCACGCGCGTCGCGAGCGGCGTTTGCGATGGGGTCATTGAGCAAGCTCTGAGATGAGTGTGCTACCTGCAGTATGGGCAAGCAACAACCCGGCCCTCGCAACACCTGATGCTCTTTGCTGCCCCGGTTTGACTCGCTCCCATGCCGCTGACATGATTCTGCTGAGGTCAGGGACAGGTGAGCAAGGCATGGAAGGATACGTCGGCCGGCGCGGACTGATCGACGCCAAGCGTCTCAAGAGCCTGTCGCAGCGCTCGAACCTAAGGGGTACCGCGCAACTGGGCAGCCACGTGGCCGCGCTGATCGCCACTGGCATCGCGCTGCACCTGAACTGGGGCACGCTATGGGCGGTGCCCGTCTTCATGGCGCACGGCACGCTGCTCAACTTCCTCTACGCGGGCCAGCACGAGCTCAGCCACGCCACGGTCTTCCGCACACGTTGGCTGAACGAGGCGTTCGGCCGCGCGATCGGCTTCCTGATGCTTTATCCCCGCGACTTCGATCAGCTGCAGCATTTCGCCCATCACCGCTACACCCAGGACTGGGCCCGCGACGGCGAGCTCGAGCGTCCCCGCTACACGCTGCGCTCCTTCCTGCTGTGGGTGCTGGGACCGACCTACTGGTACTCGCGCATCCGCCGCATCCTGCGGTTTTCGGCGGGGATCGTGACCGAGCGCTACATCCGCGAGGCCGAGCGTCCCCTGCTCATCCGCGAGGCGCGCTGGCACCTCGCGGGCTATGCCACCCTCGCCGCCGCCTCGGTCGCGATGGGCTCCTGGGCCGCAGTCACTTATTGGCTGGCCCCGCTTCTGCTGATGAAGTGGACGCACCAGCTTCAGAACACCATCGAGCACCTGGGCCTCACCCACGCCGAGGACACCTGGATCAACACGCGCTCGACGCGCACCAACGGGCTCATGCGGTGGATCTGCTGGAACATGCAGTACCACACGGCGCATCACACCTATCCCGCCGTGCCTTTCCACGCGCTTCCCGAGCTTAACGCCGAGCTCGTGGCGCGGACCGGCACGCAGCCGCCCAGCATGACCTATATCGGCTTCGTCTCGGCCGTGATCCGTGCGCTCTCGGGCGGCCGTAGCGAGGCCGATTATCCCGACGACGTCACCTGGATCGCGGACGCGGCGCCCGCGCGGGCGGCGGCGCCGGCGGCCCATGCCTAGGCTGGAGGTCTATCAGTCCCTCTGGGCCATGGAGCTGCGCCGTCCCGACGGGAAGGAGCGCACGCCCGAGGAATCGTTCGAGATGGTCGCGAAGGCCGGCTACCACGGCATGGCAATCGATCTGGCCTTCACCGACGTCGAGGCCGCCCGCAAGAACAAGCCGCTCTTCGAGCGGCACAAGCTCGGCTGCCTCATCAACGCCTTTCCGAAGACCATCGAGGCGCTTCGGCCGGTCCTGCGCATGGCGAAGGAGTTCAACGCCTGCTTTGTCAATATCATCGGCCAGGTGATGCCGCTCTCGGTCGAGGGCATGATCCCCGTGATCCGTCAGTGGCTCGCCATGGCGGATGAGGAAGGCGTTGAGATCCAGTTCGAGACCCACCGCAACTGCATCACCAACGACCTCTTCACCACGCTGCAGCTCCTCGACGCGGTGCCGGAGATGCGGCTCTGCGCCGACCTCTCGCACTATCTGGTCGATCGTGAGTTCTGGTATCCGATCTCGCGGGAGAACCACGCGCTCATCCGCCGCATTCTCGAGCGCTCGGACTCTTTCCAGGGCCGCGTCTCAAGCCGCGAGCAGATCCAGGTGCAGATCTCCTTCCCGCAACACCAGAAATGGTTCGACCTCTATGCGGACTGGTGGGAGCAAGGTTTTTCGATGTGGCTCGGCCGCGCGAAGCCCGACGACACCCTCCGCTTCCTCTGCGAGCTCGGACCGCCCGAATACGCCATCACCGGCCCCGACGGCTACGAACTCTCCGACCGCTGGCAAGAGGCTCTGATCATCCGCCGGCGCATCGAGGGGATCTGGGAGCGCCTGACCGCGGCCGGTTGACTCCGACGACGTTGACCGCTATATGCGTTCAATCCGATGCGAGCGCAAGCATGAGGCAGGGCGGCCGGGTCCGTATGTTAAATTTTGCGAAACGAACCCAATTTGATGCTTTCGGGGGATCGTGGCATGCGGGCTCACCCCTTTCGAACGCAGAGGGCGTTCGCGTGTGCAAAAAATCAAATTTGCAAAACGAAGCCAATTTTTTGAGTGGAATCAAAGAGCCCGCCTCCCGGCAAAGCCAATTCAAAGCCAATCCAAAGCCAATCTCGCGGTTTGAGATTGCAGCATCTAGGGCTGTGCGTCCTTCGACTCACGCGCTGCCGCGCGTGGCTCAGGATGAGGACCGTGGGTTCTGGCCGAAAGAATATCGCCTCATCCTGAGCCACGATGCGAAGCATCGTGAGTCGAAGGACGCACGGCACCGTGCCACCGCTCTCAACGAGCCGAGCGGCTGACCCATGTACACCTTCGACAAATCGCGGCTCGATCTCGCGCGGGAGTTCAAGGCCAATCCGTTCGGCGAGCACAGCCCGGACCTGCAGTATCTCCTGCACCTGATGCGGCAGCCCAGCCGCGATCCCTTCCATGTGCTGCTGGTGGACGAGGCGGGGAAACGGTGGACGCTCGCCTTGCTGGAGCCGGGCGGGCGCAGCGCGCCCAAGCCCACCAACACCGTCTTCACCGACCTTAAGGAGGCCGAGTGGCACGTCTTCAAGCTCCGCTGGGCGAGGCTCGCCGGCGAAGAGCTGCCGTTCGAGTGACGCGCCCATGAGACGCGTGATGGGCTATCCCGACCGCTGGAGCGTGGCGCCCGGCGAGACCGTGCGCTTCATGGTGAGCTGCCTCGACGGCGACCGCTACGACGCGCAGATCGTGCAATTGAAGCAGCCAGACGCCGGCCCGCTCGCGACGCCCTTCGCCCCGGCACCGATCGACGCGCCCTGCAACGGCAGCCATCCCGGCCGCCGCCAGTCGATCCCGATCGGCTCCCTCGCGGTGGTTCCCGCCCATCCCGCTCTCGCGATCGCCGGCAGCTTCACTATCGCGGCCTACATCTGGCCGACCACGCCGAAGAAAGGGCGTCAGGCCCTCATGGGCACCTGGTCTGAGGCGACCCAGACCGGAATCGGCCTCGAGATCGGCTCGGATGGCGCTTTGGCGGTTCGAGTAGGGGCCGGACCCGGCCGCGTCGCGACATTGTCTTCCAGCGTACCCTTGAGCACGCGCCGCTGGTATCTCGCCGCCGCAACCTTCGATGCCGAGCACGGCACGCTCTCGCTGTGGCAGGAGCCGCTGACCACGCACGATTTCCATCCGGAGCGCGCGGCACATCTTAGCGAGAGGGTCGCCGTGCGCCCCGACAACAGCGCACAGCCCTTCACCTTCGCAGCCTGGAGCGCGGGCACTGCACATGGTCCCTCGGCCTGGGGCGGCCTCGCCTTCGTCCGGCATTTCAACGGCCGCATCGACCGGCCGCGCCTCGCGCAGGGCGCGCTCGACCGCGCTGGCATTGCGGATCTCATGCGGCCGACCGTCTCCACGCCGCTTGCCGACCGCGTGATCGGCGCCTGGGACTTCAGTCGCGACATCCCGACCGAGACCATCCGCGACTTCGGGCCGTGGCGGCTCGACGGCACGGTCGTGAACCTGCCCACACGCGCGGTGCCCGGCCACAACTGGACCGGCGCCGAGCCTTGCTGGACGCGGGCGCCTGAGCAGTACGGCGCCATTCATTTCCATGAGGACGATCTCGTCGACGCCTGCTGGGAGCCCGATTTCGAGTTCACCGTGCCCAAGGATCTGCGCTCCGGCGTCTATGCGGCGAAGCTCAGCACCGAGGGCTTCGACTACTGGGTCCCGTTTTTCGTCCGGCCGCCCAAGGGCACCGCGCGCTCGTCGGTGGCGTTCCTGGCGTCGACCGCGACCTACACCGTCTATCTCAACAACCGCGGCCGTTATCACTCGTTGGTGACCGAGCGCTACCACGGCCGCGTCATGGTGATGGACGCGATCGATACGATGCTGCTCGAGAATTGGGAGATGGGCTCCTCGACCTACGACCGCCACACTGATGGCAGCGGCGTCGCCTATTCGAGCCGGCACCGGCCGATGCAGAACTTCCGCCCCACCGGCCGTCACTGGAACTTCAACCTCGATCTCTTCATCATCGATTGGCTCGAGAAGCTCGGCGGCGACTACGACGTCATCACCGAGGAGGACCTGCACCGCGAGGGTCTCGATCTCCTGAAGCCCTACAAGGTCGTGCTCACGGGCTGCCATCCCGAATACGACAGCACCGAGATGCTGGATGCGATCGAGGCTTATCTGCGGCGCGGCGGCCGGTTCATGTACATGGGTGGCAACGGCTTCTACTGGCGGATCGCGCATCACCCCACGCGGCGCGGCGTCATCGAGGTGCGGCGCGCGGAGGGCGGCGTGCGCGCCTGGGACGCCGAGCCCGGCGAGTCCTATCACGCCTTCGACGGCCAGTACGGCGGCCTCTGGCGCCGGAATGGCCGCGCGCCGCAGAAGCTCGCGGGCATTGGGTTCATCAGTCAGGGCTTCGACCACTGCAGCTACTACCGGCGTACGGCAGCGGCGAAGGACCCGCGCGTCGCCTGGGCCTTCGAGGGCGTCGAGGGCGAGCTCATCGGGAATTTCGGCGTACTGCAAGGCGGCGCCGCCGGTCTCGAGATCGACGCCGCCGATCCGAAATTGGGCACGCCCGCCCATGCGCTGGTGATCGCGCGGAGCGAGAACCACTCCAACACCTACGAGCTCGTCGCCGAGGAAGTGCTGACGCCCCACGGTGCCAGCGACGCCACCATCAATCCCGACATTCACGCCGACATCATTTTCTTCGAGACGCCCGGCGGCGGCGCGGTGTTCTCCACGGGCTCGATCGCCTACGCGGGCTCGCTCAGCTGGAATAAGTTCGACAACAACCTATTCCGCCTCACCACGAACGTGCTGAACCGCTTCAAGGACCCGACGCCGTTCACGATGCCGGCGTGATGCGTAGACTGAAGCGTGCGTCAGAACAACTGCAGCAATGCCTTTCTATGCAAACAGCGGCGCCGGATCGGGTGTCACCCTCGCAAGCTTCTCCCGATCGAGCTTCACGCCGAGGCCCGGCACCATCGGGATCTCGAGCATGCCATCGGCGTCGAGCTTGAACGGCGTCTCGGTAATGCCGTCGACATAGGCGCTGCCGCCGATGAACTCCACGAGGTCCACATTGGGGAGCGCCGCGGCGAGCTGCAGATCGGCGGCTACACCGAGTGCGGTGTTCCAGCCGTGGCCGATGTACTTGACGCCGAAGTCCTCGGCCATCCAGGCGATGCGGCGCTGCTCGCTGATGCCGCCGACTTTGGTGACATCTGGCTGCACGATGTCGAAGGCACCGCGGCTGAGCCAGGGCAGGAATGACTGCCGCCGCGTCAGCACCTCGCCGCCCGCGATCGGCACGGGCGAGACACGGCGTAGATGACAGAAGTCGTCGATCGCGTCGGGCTTCAGCGCCTCCTCGAACCAGCCGACATCGTAGTCTTTCAGCATCTCCGCCGTGCGCATCGCCCATTTGAGGCCGTGCGGCCAGTAGGCGTCGCTGGCGCCGGCGTCGACGAAGAGCTGCGTTTCATCGCCCGCCGCGGCGCGCGCCGCGCGCACGATCGCCTCGTCGAGCTTGGGATCGCGGGCGCGGCCGAAGGGTCCCCAGCCGATCTTGAAGGCGCGGAAGCCACGCGCGCGATACTCCGCCACCACCTCGCGCATGCGGTCCGGCATTTCCATCAAGAGCGAGCAGTAAGGTCGTACCTTCGCGCGATAAGTGCCGCCGAGCAACCGCCCCACCGGCTGCCCGGTGAGCTTGCCGAGAATGTCCCAGAGCGCGATATCGATGCCGCTGATCACGTGGGTGAGCGTGCCGCCGCGGCCCATCCAGAACGTGTTCTGGTGCAGTTTTTCCGTGACCCGCTCGGGCTCGAGCGCATTCTCGCCGCGGTAGAGCGGCTCGAGCACCTGGAGCCCGGCCTGCACCAGCCGGCCGTCCGTGAACACGCTGCCATGCCCGATGATCTCGGCATCGGTGTGCACGGCAATCAGCGCATGGATCGAATCCTCTTGTTTGATCTCCGCGGACCAGCCGCCCTTCGGGCTCTCGCCGAGCAGCGGTACGGCATGGATCGCTCGGATCTTTACGGGGGTCATGACGTGTTCAGTCCTCCCTGTCTGGCTTACGATAGCGCGTCGACGAATGCGGAGTCGACGCGGCACGAGCGTCGCGTCATGCTCGCGAACTGGATGATGCCTGGAGGTCGCGGATAATGCGGATCGACGCCGTCGATTTCTTCTATCTTTCGATGCCCGAAGTGACACTCGAGGGCGACGGCAGCCAGGACGCGCTCCTGGTACGGGTCGCCAGCGGCAGCCATGTCGGCTGGGGCGAATGCGAGGCCTCTCCCCTAACCTCCATCGCTGCTGCGGTCTGCCCGCGTTCCCACGGCGCCTGCCAGCCGGTGCTGGACTCCGTGCTCGGCCAAGTGCTTGACGATGTCGCCGACATCAGTCGCATCGCGCGCCTAGTGAGCCGCAACAGCCTCGATCTCCTGCAGGCGGATCATACCTGGTCCGGCATCGAGATCGCGCTTTGGGATCTCATGGGCAAGCGGCTGGGCGAGCCGGTATACAGGCTGCTCGGGTACCCCAAGGCTTACCCCAAGCTCCCCTATGCTTCGCTGCTGTTCGGCGACACGCCGGACATCACCCTGGCCAAGGGTCGCGCCATGCGGAAGCGCAACTTCCGGGCGGTGAAGTACGGCTGGGGACCGTTCGGGCAATCCACGGCCAAGGCCGACCGCGACCAACTCGCCGCGGCACGGGAAGGCCTCGGTCCCGACGGTGTCCTCCTGGTCGATGCCGGCGCAATCTGGGTTGACGATCTCGACGCCGCGCGCCGGCGTGTCGCCGCATTGGAGGAGTTTCGCGCCCATTGGCTCGAGGAGCCCTTCGTCAGCGGCGCGCTCGACGCCTACAAGGCGCTCTCGCACGAGACCCGCTCGGTGCGGCTCGCCGCCGGCGAAGGCAGCCACAATACCTTCATGGCGCGCCACCTCATCGATCATGCCGGCGTCGGCTTCATCCAGATCGACACCGGTCGGGTCGGCGGCATCGGACCCGCCAAGGAAATCGCGGACTACGCCTCGCCGCGCGGCATCACCTTCGTCAACCACACCTTCACGTCGCACCTGGCGCTTGCTGCCTCGGTGCAACCCTATGCGGGCCTCGAGACGCACGAGCTCTGCGAGTTCCCCGCGGAACCCAAGGCGCTTGCCTTCGAGATCACCAGCAATCACCTGATGCCGGGTGCGGACGGCCTGCTGCGCCTTGCGGATGGACCCGGGCTTGCCATGGCGGTCGATCCTCGCACCATCGGCCGCTATCTCGTCGACGTCGAGATCCGGGCGAAGGGCAAGACGCTCTACCGGACGCCGCAACCGCCGATGTGACCAACTGGCCCTCGCGCGCGCCCGCGTGCTATCGTTCGCCACCGCACAGAGCGGCAGGCGCGGCCTCCTCGCGGGGCGCCTCAACGAACACCATAGGGGAGAGGAGACTGGCATGCGCAGAACGCAAACTCTCATGATGGCTCTCGGCCTTGTCGGCGTGCTGGCTGCGCCGGCACTGGCTCAGCAAGTCGAATACAAGCCGGATGTCGCCAACTGCAACGATCCTTCCTACGAGAACGCGGTCAAGAACGGTATCAACCTTGGTGCCAATGACAACCCGCCCGAGTTCTTCCAGGACGCCAACAAGCAACCGTCCGGCATCGATTACGAAATCAACAAGGCGGTGCTCGACACGCTGGGCATCACGAAGATCAACGTTGTCTGGATGCCCTGGGAATCGGTGATTCCCTCCTTGCTCTCGAAGCGGATTGATGTCATCGCCGCCGACATCCACGTCAACCCGGAGCGCATCAAGGTCATCAGCTTCACCGGTCCAGCCTGGTGGTACGGGCCCGTCGTGGTCGTACCGAAGGGAAATCCTCAGAAGGTCGCGAAATACGAGGACCTCAAGGGCAAGAAGGTCGGCGCCATCACCGGCAGCGCGGCCGACCTCTATCTGCGCCGCATCGGGGTCGAGACCACTCCTTTCAAGCAGGAAGTCGACGAGCTGCAGAGCTTGAATCAGGGCCGTCTCGACGCCGTGCTGGAAGACGACGTCGTCTATCTGGAGTTCGCCAGCAAGAACCCGAACAACAACCTGGAGCCGCTGTGGAGCATCCCGGTTCCGGCTGACATCATCAGCGGCGGCGGCTACGGCATGGCGCGGTTCGGCATCCGCAAGGAAGACTGTTCGCTGCGGGCCGCCTATACGGCGGCACTGGCTGAAATCCGGGCCGACGGCCAGGTCAGTGCCATCCTGAAGAAGTACGGGTTGACCGATCGCAACCTCATGATGTTCACGTTGCATCTCTGACGCTGACGATGGCCGGGGCGTCGATCGCCGCCCCGGCCATTCCCTGAAACACCGTGTTTGAACTTTTCAATCCGCAAGTCGCGGTCGAGAACGTCGGTCCGCTGCTTGGCGGCCTGCTGATCACGGTCGAGCTGACGTTTGTCGTCATCACGCTCAGTTTGGTCTGCGGGCTGTTCGTGGCGCTCGCGGGCATGTCGCCCCTGGCGCCGCTGCGCTGGCTGGTGAAGGCCTATATCGAGGTCATCCGCGGCACGCCGCTGCTCCTCCAGCTCATCTACGTCTATTACGTGCTGCCCGAGATCGGCATCCGGCTCGATGCTTTCACCGCCGGCGTGCTGGCGCTCACGCTCAACTATTCCGCCTACATCTCCGAAGTCTACCGCAGCGGCATCCAGGCGATCGCGAAGGGCCAGCACGACGCCTCGGCCGCGCTCGGCATGACGCGCGCGCTGTCGATGCGCCGCATCATCCTGCCGCAGGCGATCCGCATCGTCGTGCCGACGCTCGGCAATTACTTCATCGGCCTCTTCAAGGATACGGCACTCTGCTCGGCCGTCAGCATCCAGGAACTCGTGTTCACGGCGCAGGTCCATGCGGCGCTGAACTTCCAGTATTTCACCCTCTATACCGTCGTCGCCGCGATGTATTTCGTGGTGAGCTTCCCGGCCGCGCGGCTCGTCAGCTACCTCGAGCGCGTCACCAAGAGAGGCTATCGCCGGAGGCGCGCGTGACGGAATCCACAATGGCCAACCGGCCAATGATCGAGATCGAGGGGTTGCACAAGCATTTCGGCCCCTTGCATGTCCTGCGCGGGATCGATCTTTCCGTCGCGGTCGGCGAGGTCGTTTGCATCATCGGGCCCTCCGGTAGCGGCAAGTCAACCCTGCTCCGCTGCATCAATCATCTCGAGGCCGCCGAGCAAGGCCGCATCCGCATCGACGGCGAGCTGGTCTACCGCGACGAATTCGAAGGACGCTTCCGCGCGCATTCCAATCGCGCGATCGCGGCCGTCCGCGCTCAGGTCGGCATGGTGTTCCAGCACTTCAACTTGTTTCCGCACTTGAGCGTCGTCGGCAACATCATAGAGGCGCCGGTCCACGTGCTGCGCAAACCGAAAGAGGAAGCGCGTCGCCGCGCGATGGACCTCCTGGCACAGGTCGGCCTCACCGACAAGGCCGAGTCCTATCCGGAAGAGCTTTCGGGCGGACAGCAGCAGCGCGTCGCGATCGCCCGCGCGCTCGCCATGGACCCTAAGGCGATGCTGTTCGACGAGGTCACTAGCGCGCTCGACCCCGAGCTCGTGGCGGAGGTGCTCACGGTCATGCGCGACCTCGCGCGCCGCGGCATGACCATGCTCGTGGTGACCCACGAGATGAATTTCGCGCGCCAAGTTGCCTCGCGCGTGATCTTCATGGACCACGGCCAGATCGTCGAGCAGGACGTTCCCGAGCGGATCTTCGGCGCGCCGCGCGAGAGCCGGACCAGGGACTTCCTGCGGACCGTGCTGGAGCGGTAGCCAGCCCCGACGCTCGCATCAACCCCCTTGCCGGTTAGACACGATCCAGGCAGGATCGGGACACGCCAGATATGGAGGGAGGTCCCGTGGAGCGCAATCAAGAGGGCTCGATCGTGCGATCCGGACGCTGTCTTTGCGGCGCTGTGAGATTCACCGCGCGCGGCGCGCCACGCTGGGTGGCGCACTGCCATTGCGAGAGCTGCCGGCGCGCAACCAGCGCGGCGCTTGCAACGTACGCCGGGTTCGACACTGCGAATGTCGAGTGGACGGCCGAGCGGCCCCGCGAATTCAGCTCCTCGCCGGGCGTGCTGCGGCGCTTCTGCGGCAAGTGCGGCTCGCCCATGAGCTTCGAGGGCGTGCGCTGGCCGGGCGAGATCCATCTCTTCGCCGCGAGCTTCGACCAGCCGGAGTCTCTCCGCCCGACGATCCACGTTCACGTGGGCGAGCAGCTGAGCTGGCTCCGGTTTGCGGACCACCTACCCCGCTACGCGACGACCGCACGAGATGGCCCGCCGCTCGCGAGCTGAGGCGGCGTGCGCGTACCTCGTCACGGCCGCAGGTTCGCCAGGAGCGAGCGGTCGGCTCGCGCGGGATCGAAGGTCAGGAAGAACGGCATAGTGAGCCGGGTGCCGTTTTCCACGCGCAGCACCGCATGCTCATGGTGGAACCCCGCCGTGAGTCCGACGAGCATCCCGCGGCGAGGCTTCACGGCGATGTCGAGCGCGGTGAAATAGAGCTCGCCACCTTCGTATTCGTCGTTCAAGTACATGATTCCCGCGAGATCCCGATAGGCCATCTTGTGGAGCGATCCGTCGGGATTGGCGTTGTCCGCGTGCGGCGGCATGGATACGCCCGTGCACCAGCGCACGATCTGCAAGAGATCGGGATAGATCGGTGCCGTGAGCTTGTAGAACGCGCGGATGCGCGTGATCGCACGGCCGAGCGCGCGGCTCATGATCGAACCTGCGGCTGGCCGAGCCGCCGCGATATCCGCATGCCAGATGAAACGATCGTTCCAATAGGGATCGATGTCCCGACTCTTGAACGTGCGGTCCTCGAGCTCGCAAAAAATCCAGCAGAGCGTCTCGCACTCCTCGTCTGTCAGCAACTCGTTCACCACGAGAAAATCGCAGGCCGCGGCATCCTGTTCCGAGTGCACGACATGTGTCTGCCTTCGGTCGGTGAGCCGGCCTTCGCCGTCGATCCGGGCACGTCCGGCCCTGTTGGCCTGCGTTTGCTCGGGCTTGATCTCTGCGAGCAACGAGCTCGCACCCCAGCGAAGGCTCGCGCCGCGCTCGATTGCGGGGGATGCGGTGGCCAGCGCAGGTCTCGGCAGGTTCGAGCGGTGGTCCACGGGCTCCTTGAGACGCAGTTTATTGAGATGGTCGTCGACGGTGGTGCCGTCGGGATGCCGACCGAGAAAATAATACCGCTGCCACGCCTGCCGGAGCGTGTCGGGATCGCCGGCATGGAAGCGCTTCATGAACTCGTCGCGCGACCCCCGAAAGGCTTGGTGCTGGCGGCTGAGCTCGCCGTCGTCGGCCAGGCGCCGGATCTCCGGCTCACAGTCGAGGAGCGCTTGCTTGGCGATGGGAAACACCGAGCAGATCGGCTCGCCTTCCCCGAACAGCAGGCGTCCTGGCCGCAGGATCTGCCAGTTCATCGTGAAGGGATACGGCAGCCAATCCGCCTCGATGATGCCGGTCAGCGGATAGGCATTGTCCTTCGGCGAATTGAAGGGCCCGGTGGCCAGCAGGTCCCATCCAGGCTCGGTCCGGAAGATGTAATCGACGTGGAACGTCACGATGCCGCGCGAGAAGTTCGAACGGCAGAAATGCTCGATCGGACGATTCCCGGGCAACGGCTGAAGCGCGCGGATCGCGATGTCCTTGACGCTCGGACCGCCGTTCCACTCGATCTCGATCGCCACAGGACAGAGCACGTCCCAACCGTGGGCGTTGGCGATCGAGAGCGGCAGGCAACGATAGGCATGGCGGTCGGGGAAATCGTCCATCCAGCGGCGCTGCGGGCGCGCCGGCACGAGCTTCGGCGCGAAGTCGTGGAGCGCGTAACAGATGAGCTTCACGGACCGTCTCCCTAGAGCGCGACCTCGCGATGCGGCGCCCGTCCCGGCATCTCCCGCGGCGGCGCGTAGACCGGCACATGCAGCGGCTCGAGCGGGGGCCGGCCGAGGATCATGTCAGCTGCCTTCTCGGCGATCATGATCGTCGGCGCGTTGAGATTGCCGCTGACCTCACTGGGCATGATCGAGGCATCCACCACCCGCAAACCCTCGATCCCGTGCACGCGGAGCTCGCCGTCCACCACTGCGAGCTCGTCGTTCCCCATGCGGCAGGTACCACAGGGATGATAGGCGCTGTCGGATTTGGCGCGCACGAAGGCATCGATTTCCGCGTCGGCGCGGACTGCCGCACCCGGCTGGATCTCGGCTCCGCGAAAACGGTCAAAAGCGCGCTGCGCGAAGATCTCGCGTGTCAGCGTCACCGCGTCGCGCATCTCCCGCCGATCCTGCTCCGTCGCGAGGTAGCACGGCTGGATCTCCGGATGCACCGCGGGATCGGCCGAGCGCAGTCGAAGATAACCCACGCTGGTCGGGCGCATCGGGCCGACATGGGCCTGGAAGCCGTGGCGGCCGATCGGCTTGCGTCCATGGTCGTTCACCAGCGACGGCAGGAAATGATACTGCAGGTCGGGGTGCGGGACATCGCCGGTCCGGCGGATGAAGGCGCCCGCCTCCAGATGCGCAGAGGCGCCGAGACCCGTTTTGAACAGGAACCATTCGACCCCGATCGCGACGCGGCGGATCGGATTCTCGGTAACGTAGAGCGTGATCGGCTCCTTGCAGGCATACTGCACGTAGAGCTCGAGATGATCCTGCAGATTGCGGCCCACGCCCGGAAGATCGTGCACCGCAGCGATGCCGTGCTGTCGGATCTCGTCCGCTGGTCCGATGCCCGAAAGGAGGAGCAGCTGCGGCGAGTTGATGGCACCACCGGACAGGATGATCTCGCGCGCGCGGGCCCGCATCGCGGTACCGCGGTGGCGGAACTCGACCGCCGTGGCGCGCCCGCTCTCGACCACGATGCGGCTCGCCAGCGCACCGGTCATCACCGTGAGATTGGACCGTGCCATCACCGGTCGCAGATACGCCGCCGCCGCGCTCCAGCGCCGCCCTCGACGGATCGTCATGTCCATCGGGCCGAAGCCTTCCTGCTGGAAGCCGTTCATGTCCGCGGTTAAGGGATATCCGGCCTGCCGCCCCGCCTCGATGAAGGCCGCGAAAAGCGGGTTGGCCATGGTGCCGCGTGACACGGTGAGCGGGCCGCCGCTGCCGCGATAGTCGTCGCCACCACGCTCGCAGGTCTCCGCGCGTTTGAAATACGGCAGCACGTGGGCATAGGACCAGCCCGGCAGTCCGTTACCTGCCCAGCGATCGTAGTCGAGCGCATGGCCGCGGACATAGACCATCGCATTCAGCGAGGACGACCCACCGAGCACGCGGCCGCGCGGCCAATACATGCGCCGGCCGTCCATGTGCGGCTGCGGCTCGGTCTCGTAGGCCCAGTTGTATTTGGTGTCGCAGAGATTGTAGGTGAGCGCGGCCGGCATATGGATCTTCCAGGTGCGGTCCGCGGGTCCCGCCTCCAGGAGAAGCACGCGCGCACCTGGCTCCGACAACCGGTTGGCCAGCACGCAACCGGCCGAGCCCGCCCCCACGATGATGTAGTCGTACGAAAGATCGCTGCTCACGGCGCCGGACTTACCAGGAATTACCTCCGCCGAGCAAGACGAGCGCCTCCGCGTGCACCCGCGGATCGCCGGCGGCGATGACGCGCGGCCCGCTCCTGGCGTCGAGCGGCCGCCCCGCCCAGTCGGTCATGATCCCACCGGCCGCCTCCACTACCGGCACCAGGGCGCAGAAATCGTGCAGACCGTGGCTCGATTCGATGACGAGATCGATGAAGCCACTCGCCACCAAGCCGAAAGAATGACAGTCGGCGCCCCAGTGCTGCATTCTCGCCGCGGCGCGCACGCGGTCGAAAGCAGCGAGCTCGTTCTCGCCGAACCAGTTGGGACCCGTTGTGCTGAGAGCGGCATCCGATACTCGGGCGCAGGCGCGGACGCGAGCGGGCGCGCCATTGAGCTCGGTCGGCATTCCCTTCCCGCCGATCCACCGGTCGCCGAGCGCGGGGTGCTCGATCACACCGAGCACCGGCACGTTCTCGTGCATCAATCCGATCAGGCTCGCGAAGGTGGGCTTGCCGAGAATGAACGATTGAGTGCCGTCGATGGGATCGAGCACCCAGACCCACTCGGAACTCGCCCGCTCCCCACCGATCTCCTCTCCGATGATGCCGTGCTCGGGAAAGCGCTTTCGGATCCGTTCCCGGAGCCTCGCCTCGAGCGCAGTGTCCACCTCGGTGACGGGTGTGCCGTCGGATTTGTCCTTGATCGAGACGCGGGACCGGAAGCGCGGCCGCACGAACGAGCGCGCCTCGTCCGCCAGTTCGAGCGCGAGCCGACGCATCTCCGCTGTCGGCAGGCCCCCTGTCCTTGGATGAGCCAATCGTCTCGATGCGGTCAACGTCCGGCCCCGAGCTCGCGCTCGGTAACGCCGATGCACTCGCCGAGGATACCCGCCATCTCGTCGATCTCCTCGGCGGTGACGATGAGCGGCGGCGCAAAGGCGGCAAAATCATTGCCGCAGCGAAGCAGCAAACCGCGGGCGCGAGCCTCGCGCTCAACCACTTTGCCGGGCCGAACTTTCGCAGGGAAGCGTTCCTTGGTTTCGCGGTTCTTCGTGAACTCAATGCCCTGCAGCAACCCCGCGCCGCGGACGTCGCCGACAATCTTGTGCCGCTCGGCGATCTCCAGCAGGCGCTGGCGCAGCCGCTCACCCATCTTGCGCGCATTCTCGACCAGGTTGCTCTCGATCAACTGGGTCATGGCCGCGACGCCGGCGGCGCAGGCAACGGGATTGCCCGCATAAGTGTGGCCGTGATGGAACTGAACGTTCTCCTCGTCCTCGCCGTAGAAGGTCGCAGCAATGCGGTCGCGGATGAGGATCGCGGCCAGAGGCGCATAGCCGCCGCTCATGCCCTTGCCGCAGCAGGTGATGTCGGGCGGTGCCTTGAAATACTCGGAACCGAACATGGTTCCGAGGCGGCCGAAGCCGGTGATGATCTCGTCGTAGATCAGCACGACGTTGTGCCGGTCGCAGATCTCCCGCAGCCGCGGCAGATAATCGGGCGGCGGCACCATGAATCCCGCGGAAGAGATCGAGATCGGCTCGACGATCACTGCGGCGACGGTCGCGGGATCCTCCGCCTCGATGGTCTTTTCGATCAGGCTGACACAAGTGCGGCCACAGCTCGGATAACTCTGGTCGAACGGGCAGCGATAGCAATAGGGCGGATGCACATGGATGAATCCGACCCCCAACGGCTCGTAGATGGATTTGCGCTCGCGCCCGCCACCTGCGGAGAGCGCGCCCATCGTGCCGCCGTGATAGGCGCCGTACCGGCTGATAATCTTGTACTTCCGGGGGTTCCCACTCTGCTGATGGTATTGCCGGGTAAGCTTCATGGCGGCCTCGGTCGCCTCCGAGCCGCCGCTCAGGAACTTGAGCGCGGTGACGCCGGGCGGCGCCACCTTCAGCAAAAGCTGCGTGAGCTCCAGCGCCGGCGCCGTCGTGCTGTGCAGCGGCGGCGCGAAGGCAAGCCGCTTCAGCTGCTCGGACATGGCGTCGATGACGGGCTGGTTGCCGTGCCCCAGGCTGGTGACGAAGACGCCGGAGAGACCGTCGATGTACCGCTTACCCTCGCTGTCGGTGAGGCGGATGCCCTTTCCCTCCGCGAAGATCATCGGATTCTTCGCAAATTGCTGCATCTGCATGAAATCGAGAAACAGCGAAGGGATGACGTTTTGCGAGCGCATGACGTTCTGCTTCTCCAGGGATCTGTGGGCTCGTTCGAGCAGGCCTTGAAGATGCTACGTCTGGCCCGCTGCCGAATCAACGGAATGGCCGGATGGCTGCGGCGATACCCGGAATTTGTCGGCAATTTCCGGCGATTCGGCGGCGATTCCTAATGCCGGTTAACCCCCGTTGTGCCTTCGCGGGCCTAAGATACCAGCCGTCGGGCGTCCGTCTCGTCGACGGGCCAGTTGCATTGAATGTGGGTCATGGTCAGCCGTTTGAGACGAGCCAGTCTGGTTCCGAAGACCACAAGCGGCGATCGCTCCGCGCTCGTCGAGGAGCCCGAGCCTATGCCGGTGCTCACCTCCAGTCTGCTCACCCGGCAACCCAGCGACCGAGACGACCGGGCTGATGCGACGTCGGATCTTCTAGCCAAGAAGGGCAAGGCAACCGCCACGCGGTCACGCTCCTACGACCACAAGGACATGTTCGAGCCGGCGCTGGGCGCGACGGCGCCGCCCTCGGATGCCGATGAGTTCGGCTCCTGGCTCAAGTACGAGGGATCGAGCCCTGTCCCGACGGCGCAAACCAAAGCTGTCAGCGACGAGGACCCGCCGACCTCCTGGTTCAAGTACGAGATCAAGCCGGTGGCCTCGCTGCTTGGCGCGACGGAAAAGCTTCGGTCGAAGGCATCGATCCAGCTGCCGGAGCCCGAGCAGGCCGCTGAGACGCCGGAGCCAACCACCGAACCCGCGGCACAGATCGGGCAAGAAGTGTTTGACCACGGGTCTTCCGAACCGGCCGAGGCTCGGTGCGCGGTGGACGCAACACCAGTCGGGCTCGAGGAGGCGCCCGCGGAAACGCCGCAATTGCCGGCGTCGAGCCCTTGGTCATCCTCGCCGGACGCGGTCCCGCCATCCACAAGCCTGTTCGTGGAAGACGAGCGCGTGGTGACACAGAACGAGCGAGGGGACGAGCAGGTCGACGCGCAAGCGGCTCCGGAACGTGCAACCGATCTGGCAGAACGAGACGACGCAGAGGCACCGCCGGAGGGCGAGGTAGCCACGCCGCCGATCGAGAGCCGCGGCACGCCCGACGGCGACCTGTCTGTACTCTTCGCCGACGCCGAACCCACGGAATCTTCGTCGCTCACAGAGCTGCCGCCTAATCCTGAACCCTCCTCGGCAACGGCAACGCCCGCGGTCGCTACTTCAGCCGAGCCATCGCCGGAACCGTTTTCCGACGCGACCACGGAACCGGCATCCTTGCGGAGCGCGAGCACCGAGGCACTCAAGCCGATCGCCGCTGGGCTCAGCCATGGGCGCAAGATCCGAAGCAAAGCAACGTTGGCGCGTTTGGCCGAGCTTCTGGAAAAGGCGCTGTCGACCAAGCGTGCCATCGCTTCTTCGGCGGCGCCAGCTACCGCGGTCGATGTCCAGCCGTCGTTACCGGCAGTCGCAATACCGGAAGGCGCACCCAACGAGGCCCCGGCCCTTTCGCATCCGAAAGCGATGCCGCCAACCGTGGAGACAAAGCCGGCGATCAGCGAGCACACCTTCGCAGGGAACCTGGCTGCGCCTGTCGCGGAGGCCGAGGGCGTTCCGGATGTTGCTGTCGAGCGCGTCACGACGCCGGCGGAGCCTGATCTCCCGGAGCCATCGCTTGTGTATCCGGCGGCAGACCTCGACGCCACGGCTTCAGAGCCAGAGGTCGCGGATCACGACGTCCACGCGGAGGCTCAGGAGGAAGATCACACAGACACCATTGCGCCAGAGCCGGACGCCGAAGCCGGCGCTCCGCTGCACGAGACGGACCCCGTATCGTCTCTGAAGCATTGGCAGACACCACACACGGCCGCCGCCTCGCAGAACGGAACCACTCACAGGCTGACGGAAATCGCACCAGACGCCGAATCCGCAGTCGATCACACCGACTATCAAGATGAGCCGGCTTCATCGCGAGCCTCCCAGATTCACTACGTGGCGGCGCATGAGGCGTCGAAGGTCGAGCGATCGGCATCCTCTTCCCTCGAGGGACTTGCGATGCCCGAACCGGTCCCGGTAGCGGCGGAGATGCGCGAGCTTGCGGATGCGGAGGGCACGTACCCGGACGCGGCAACTCCACTGGAGACGAGCAAGGCTTTCGCGGCGGAAGACGCCTCGACCGTCATCGCAGAACCGGAGACCGACCTCCACGTCGGATCGGCCACCGCGATTGCCAAGCCGGCGCCAGAACAACCGGTCGCGGACCTCGCCGCCGATGCCTTCGCGTCAGCTGCGCCGATTAGCGATGCCGATGTGACGGTCAGCGAAGATGCGGCATCCCCACGCATGGAGAACCCAGGCGTGGTGCCCGACCGACCGTCGGGCGTGGCCCTCGGCTCCGTGGACGGAGTGGAGGCCGAAGCCCCGCCGCTGGAGACCGCAACACGGGCGCCAGAGGATTGGTCGACGCCGCCGGCTACCGAAGCCTTACCTTCGGAAGATCAATCTCTGCTCGAACTCGTGCCCGCAAGTCTACCGGTCATCGATCATGCGCGTATGGACGACAATGGCGTCTCGATTGAAAGACCGAACGGAGCTCTGCGGACGCCCGATGTTGCGTTGGACATCGAGCCGCCATCGGCCTCCCCGGCTGCGAAAGAAGCAGTGCGGGAGCCGCTCGTTCCGCCCGAAGAGCCCGCACCCCTGGAGCGAGGCGTCGCGGCATCGGCCGCGGAAGAACCCGCGACACCTGTTGTTGCCTCTGCGTCGGTCGAACCGACGGACGTGTCCAGTTCTGACACCGTTGCAGACGTCTCGGCACCGCCGCCCACCGATATTCCGGTCGCGCTATTCCGGACGGAGCCGATTGCCGCCGATTTGATGACAGCCGCCCATCTGGACGACGAACAGGTGGAGGACCCGGCGGACGAGATCGATCGCGATCCATCGGCAATGGTCCCCGTGTCGTCGAGAGTCACGCAAAGCGAGGCGCCAGCCGAGGAACCGGCGATTCCGCTCGAGACGCTCGTTGAGGCTGATCCGCCGGCGCCTGAGGTCTCTTCGGCCGACGACACCCAACGCGATACGCAGATAGAGCACAACTCGACATCTGCAGAAGAGACCGACCCCACCGCCGCTGCGTCGCCGAACGAGCTGTTCGCCAGGGAGCGAGAGCAGGATTCGAACTGCGCGGTCGCAGTACCGGCGGAAGAGCTCCCGCCGCTGGCGACGGAGATCGATCCGCCGCAATCGGTGACTTCCGCCGTGGTGGTACCGCCGTTTCCCATCAACGAGCCGGCGTCCGAGGTGCCTGCGCCGACGGCGCCAGTCCCATCCATGACCACACCGGCCGAGTCAGCCCGCGCCCGTCCCACAAAGCCCGTCGACCCCGAGAAGGCGGCACGGGATGCGCTGACAAGCGGCCTCGCCGAAATGATCCACGATGTCCTGAGCACGACCCAATTCGCCAGCAAGGCGATGAAGCCGGCACGCTATGCCCCGGTTCTGCCTGAAGGCGGCTCGCCCGGCGGCGAGGAGTTCGTCGTGCAGCTCACCCCGCATCCGGCCGCGCTGCGTCCGCGCCTCGGACGCATGGAGCGCGCTATCGCCTTTGCCAGTGTCGGCATGATGATCGTCGTCGGGTATTTCGCGCTGTCGCTGTGGCATGATCAGGGCGACGTCGTAGCGGTTCCCGCCAGGGCCGCCATCGCGGTGCCTTCTCGGGAATGGAACGAGCGCGCACGCGACCTGACGCGGGCGCTCGGAGCTATGGCCGTCGATGGGACCCCAGGGTCCCGCGCCGGCGCCGCCACCGGGCCGTTGGCCGGGTCGAGTTCGAAAGCCACCGGACCATAAATCGCCCCGGGATCAGCTCGAACCAGCGCGATCCGTGGAGCCTCGATCGACGTTAACGCGGGGTTAATTCGGCTCATCTAGAACTGCGGCGCACGATCGATCTTCGGCACCCCACGCCCCCCTGCGACATCGGAGCCATCATGGACGACACATCGCCGAGACAGCAGGTCCCGCCAGCCTCGACGGACTCCTCCCTCGCGCGCGCGCCGGGACAGATCGGGATGGTCACGGTCGTCTCGGGCTTCAAGCTCTCCTGTGTCCTGTTCGGTCCCGAGGCGCAAAGCGCCGCCGGCTACGAGCGCCTGCAGATCGGCGACCTCATCAAGGTGCCAACGGCAACCACGACCGCATTCGGCTTTGTCGACAGCATGGCGCTCAAGGAGGCGCCGAGCAGCGGCCGCCGGATAGCTGAGGTCGAGGTGGAGCTGCTGGGCGAGATCGTCAATCGCAACGACGGCAAGCCCGCGACATTCTCGCGAGGCATATCCGTCTACCCGGTGCTGGGCGCCGCGGTGTTCCAGGCATCGCCCCACGATCTCGACTGCATCTACAGTAAACCGACCGCAGCGAGCCTGCCGATCGGAGTCCTGCACCAGGATCCCTCCAAGATCGCCTACCTGATCTCCCAGGAATTCCTCTGCAAGCATTCGGCGATCCTCGGCACGACCGGCTCGGGCAAATCCTGTTCGCTCACGGTCGTGCTCCGCTCGCTCTTGAACGCGCATCCCAACGGCCACGTGGTCATGCTCGATCCTCACGGGGAGTACAGTCACGCCTTCGGCAGCATGGCCGAGTGCATCAATACTCATAACATCGAGCTGCCCTATTGGCTCATGAGCGCCGAGGAGATCACGGAAGTCCTCTGCAGCCGCGAGCCGATCGCCCGCAGCCGCGAAGCGAACATCCTCAAGGAGGCGATCATCGCCGCCAAGCACAGCTTCCTCGGCGAAACCGGGGGCGAGGTGTTCTTGACGGTGGATACGCCCACGCCCTACCGGATGCCGGCGGTTGTAAAGCATATCTCGGACGCCATGGGCAGGCTCGACAAGCCCGACAGCACGCTGCCGTACCTTCGCCTCATGAACACGATCGAGGACTTGCGTCAGGACCTGCGCTACGCCTTCATGTTTCCGGGCCTCACGGTGCGCGACAACCTCACGGAGATCCTCTCGCGCCTCCTACGCATTCCCGTCAACGGCAAACCCATCACCATCCTCGATCTTTCTAGCGTGCCGTCGGAGATCGTGAACGTGGTGGTGTCGCTACTGTGCCGCTTGATCTTCGACTTCGCGATCTGGAGCCAGCGCGAGAAGTCCGTGCCGATCCTCCTGGTCTGCGACGAGGCGCATCGCTACGTTCCCAACGACAACAGCCTTGGCTTCGAACCGACGCGGCGGGCGATCGCGCGGATTGCGAAAGAAGGGCGCAAATACGGCGTCTCGCTCTGCCTGGTCACGCAGCGACCCTCGGAGATCTCGGAGGCAATCCTTTCCCAATGCAGCACCGTCTTCGCCATGCGCATGACCAACGACAAGGACCAGAACCTCGTCCGGCGCACCTTGCCGGAGACGGCGGCGGGCCTCCTCGGGACGCTGCCGACGCTCCGCCAGCAGGAAGCGATTGCGGTCGGCGAAGGTGTGCCGCATCCCATGCGCATCCGGTTCAACGACCTCGAGCGCTCGCTGCGGCCCCACGGCGGCAGCACGAACTTCCCCAAGGCCTGGGAAACCGATCACGAGGGCCTGGACTTCCTGGTCGAGACCGTCGACCGCTGGCGCTGGCATTCGCACTGAATTCGCTCTCCCCGCACGATCTCTCGCCCTCTCGCTGGATCGCGGCAGCGATCCGCTGTTAGATAGAGCCTCCGCCCTCGCGACGCTCGCGAGGCGCTCACCCATTCAAGAGGGGCTCAGCATGTTTTCTTTGACCGGCAAGACCTGCGTCGTTACTGGAGCCAGCCGCGGATTGGGGCGCGGCATCGCGCTCGCCTTCGCCGAGCAGGGTGCCGATGTCGTGCTGGCGGCGCGCACTCGAAAGGACCTCGAGGCCGTCGGCCGTGAGATCGAAGCGAAGGGCCGGCGCGCGCATCTTGTGACCGCCGACATCACCGATCTGACCCAGCTCGGAAAGATCGCGGAGGCCGGGGCCGCTACCTTCGGCAAGATCGACGTCTGGGTCAACAATGCCGGCGGTTTCGTCAACGATCCCGGCGGCATGAGCGAGTGGCTCGACGTGACCGAGAGCGGATGGGAGGCCATGCTGCGGCTCAACCTGACCGCGCAAGTGTTCGGCGCACAGGCTGCGGCACGAGCCATGCGGAAATCCGGCAAGGGCGGCTCGATCATCTTCCTGAGCTCGATCGATAGCTTCTACGCCGCGCCCGGCGGCGAGGGCATCTACGGCGCCTGCAAGGCCGCGCTCAACAACATCACCCAGACCATGGCGGTTGAGCTCGGGCAGTACGGTATCCGCGTCAACGCAATCGCGCCCGCGGTGGTGGAGACGCCGCTGACTGCGCCCTGGCTCAAGACGCCCGAGGATCGCCGCCAGCGCTCCATGTTCTATCCCTTGCGCCGGGTCGGCCAGCCCAGCGACGTCGCGGCGGCAGCCGTCTATTTCGCCTCGGAGGCGGCAGCCTGGGTCTCGGGCTCGGTCCTGCTCGTGTCCGGCGGAGCCGTGATGACCAGCGACCCCTATCGCTACCTGATGAAGGTCAATCAGAACGCCTGAGCGCAGCCGACAGTCAGGTCGCGGCGACGAGGCCTCGGCGCGCGAGCAGGCTGTCGAGCCAATCCGGATCCATCTCGGGAACCGAGGAAAGCAGCAGCTCGGTATAGGCGTGGTGCGGCGGCGCCAGCACCTGGGACTTGGGGCCGCTCTCGACCACGCGGCCCTGGTGCATCACCACGATCTCGTCGGCGATCGCCTTCACGGTCGCGAGGTCGTGCGTAATGTAGAGATACGAGACCCCCAGCTCTTTCTGCAGTCGGAGCAGCAGCTTCAGGATCTCCTCGGCCACCAGCTGGTCGAGCGCCGAGGTAACCTCGTCACAGATAATGAGCTCGGGGTTGATCGCGAGAGCGCGCGCGATACAGATGCGCTGCTTCTGTCCACCCGAAAGCTCGCTCGGATAGCGGTCGAGGAACCGCTCGTCGAGCTCGATCATGTCAAGGAGCTCGAGAATGCGGCGGTGCCGCGGGGCGCCGGTCAACCCCAGATGATGTTCGAGCGGCCGGCCCAGAATGTCGCGCACGCGCCGACGCGGATTGAGCGCGGTATCCGGCATCTGATAGATCATTTGAATGCGCTGGAGCAGCTTCTTGTCGCGCTTCTTGAGAGAGCGCACGAGCGGCTTGCCGTCGAAGGTGATCGACCCCGCCATTGGCGGAAGCAGGCCCGTGATGACGCGGGCCAGCGTGGACTTGCCGGAACCCGATTCGCCAACGACCGCGACGGTCCGCCCGCGCGGCACATGAATGCTGACGCCGTGCAGCACCTTGAGCGCGCCATAGGCGGCATCGACCGCGTCTACCCGCAGGATCTTGTCCTCGCCCGGCTCCTCCTCCTTGCGCAGCGAGCGCACAGCCCAAAGCGACTTCGTATAGGGTTGCTGTGGATTACTGAGCATCTGCCGCGTCGGCGCCTCCTCCACCAGCTCGCCGTAGCGCAGCACCATGACGCGGTCGGCCATCTGGGCCACCACCGCGAGATCGTGCGAAATGTAGATGGCGGCGGTGTGGAACTGCCGGACCACATCCTTGATGGCCGCGAGCACCTCGATCTGGGTAGTGACGTCGAGCGCAGTCGTAGGCTCGTCGAAGATGATGAGATCCGGTCGGCACGCCATGGCCATCGCCGTCATGGCGCGCTGCAGCTGCCCGCCCGAGACCTGATGCGGATAGCGGTAGCCGATATGCTCGGCATCGGGCAGGCGCAGCCGGCGGAACAGGTCGACGGTCGTACGCTTCGCCTCCTCCTCGCCGGTAATTCCGTGGCCGACCGAGGCCTCGACGCACTGATCGATCAGCCTGTGGGCAGGGTTGAAGGAAGCGGCCGCCGACTGAGCCACGTAGGCAATGCGCGTGCCCCAGAGCTCGCGGCGCTTCTCCTCACCGATCTTCAAGAGCTCGATGCCGTCGAACTTGACGCTGCCGCCGACGATGCGGCAGCCCGGGCGCGCGTAGCCCATCGCCGCAAGTCCGATCGTCGACTTGCCGGCGCCGGATTCGCCGATCAGGCCGAGCACCTCGCCGCGCCGAAGCGTCAGGCCCACGCCCTTGACGATCGGGTGCCAGCGGTCGTCGCTTTGGCCATCGATGCGGAGATCGGCGATCTCCAGTAGCGTCGCACCCGCCTGCAAGGGGCTCCCGCGGTCGACGCGCTCGCTAACGCTCATCCCTGAGCCCGCTCGTTTTGTGCAGGAACCAGTCCACCACGAAATTCACGGCGACGGTTAGCAGCGCGATGGCGCCCGCCGGCAACAGCGGCGTCACGTCGCCGTAATTGATGAGCGTAGCGTTCTCGCGCACCATCGAGCCCCAATCCGCCGTAGGCGGCTGAATCCCGAGGCCCAGGAAGGACAGTGCCGCGATCGTCAGAAAGACGAAGCAGAACCGCAGCCCGAACTCCGCCACCAGCGGCGGCAGGATGTTCGGCAGGATCTCGCGCGTCATTATCCAGCCGAGTCTCTCACCCTGCAGCCGCGCGGCCTCGACGAAATCCAGCACCACGACGTTCATCGCCACCGCGCGCGTCAAACGGAACACACGGGTCGAATCCAGCACCGCGATGATCAGCACGAGATTGATGATCGACGAGCCGAAGATCGAGAGCAGCATCAACGCAAAGATGAGCTGCGGGATCGCCATCAGGATATCGACCGCACGCGCCAGCAGCTGATCGATCCAGCCGCCCAGGATCGCGGCAAAGAGGCCGAGCACCCCGCCGATCATGAACGAGAGTGTTGTCGTGAGGACAGCGATCCCGATCGTGTTGCGGGCGCCGAAGATCAGCCGAGACAGCAAGTCGCGGCCCAGCTGATCGGTCCCCAGCAGATAGTCTCCGCCCCATTCCTCGTAGGCACCGCCCACGATCTCGGCCTCGCCGTAAGGCGCAATCAGTGGCGCGAAGATCGCGAAGACCAGGTAGATCGCGATCACCACAAGACCGAACCACGCGCTCGGCGGTGCGCGCTTGAGGGCGCGCCAAGCCGCCGGCAGCGATGACCAGTGCGGCGGGACCGGCTCCGTGACGGCGTTGGAAACGTCGGCAGGCTCGGCGCTCATCGCGGATGCAGAAGCCTCGGATTGGTCACGATCGAAACGATATCGGCCAGGAGATTGAGCCCGATATAAGTGACAGCGAAGATGAGGGCGCACGCCTGCACGACCGGGATGTCGCGGGCTGATACCGAATCCACCATGAGCTGCCCGATGCCTGGATAGACGAAGACGACCTCGACCACCACCACGCCGACAATCAGGTAAGCGAGATTGATGGCGACGACCGTCGCGATCGGCGCCAGCGCATTAGGTAAGGCATGCTTGTAGATGATGCGTCCCGGCGAGACGCCCTTGAGTCGTGCCGTTTCGATGTAGGGGCTCGCAAGTATGTTGATGATGGCGGCGCGGGTCATGCGCATCATATGCGCGACGATGACCAGAATAAGGGTTAAGGACGGCAGCGCGCAGCGCGCCAGCCGCTCGAGGAAAGGCGTATCAGAACTGACATTGGCGAGCGAGTAGAAGATCGGGAATTGAATCGCCAAGAATAGCATGAGGATATAAGCGACGAAGAACTCCGGCACCGAGATCGACGTCAGCGTGACCACGTTCACAACGCGATCGAAGAGACTGTTTCGATAAAGCGCGGCCAGCATCCCTAGGATCAAAGAGAGTGGCACCGCGATCGCAGCGGTCAGGCCGGCGAGGAAGAGCGTGTTCATCAGCCGCGGCGTGACCAGGGACACGACGGTCCGGACGTGGCCACCGGCGAGCGCGCCCGCGCTCGAGAAAGATTCGCCGAAGTCTCCCCGCAGCACTCCTCCAATCCAGAGGAAATACCGGAGCGCCGCCGGTTTATCGAGACCGACCGAGCGCTCGAACGCGGCCACCGTCTCCGGTGTCGCGGCCTGCCCAAGAATGGCGGTTGCGAAATCGCCAGGCAGCATCGTCACGGCCGAGAAAATCACGACAGATACTACGAATAGCGTGATTACCCCGAGCCCGAGTCTTTGCAGCACGGTTCTCAGGACGGGGTTCACGGATCCTGTCTCCCCGTAGACACCAAGTGCCTCCCAGTCAAAACGCTCTCTTCGGGAGGCCGGGTCCGCGGGAACTCCGCGACCCGGCCACCCGTGTGAGCCTAAGCTAGGCGAACCACCACCGCTTAGCAATTTTCAGGCCATCGCATTCCCAATTCGCGGCGATGGGCCCGTGGGCGAGCTTCTTCGAGTTCGCCTCGACGTAGTTGTTGAACACGATGACGATTTGGCCGCAGTCGTCGTGCACGAGCTGCTGCATCTCCTGGTACATCGTTGCCCGCTTCTTGTCGTCGGTCTCGCTGCGGGCTTGGACTAGAAGCTCATTGAACCTGGGATTGTCCCAGTGCGTCTCGTTCCAGGCCGCGCCCTTGGCATAGACCACGCTCATCATCCAGTCGACGGTCGGCCGGCCGCTCCAATACCCCGCGATAAACGCCTTCTTGAGCCAGACGTTGTCCCAATAACCGTCGTTGGGTTCGCGGACGACGTTGATGTCGATGCCTGCGGCTTTGGCGCTCTGCTGGAAGAGCACAGCCGCATCGACGGCGCCGGTGAAGGCGGCGTCAGCCACAGAGAGATCGACCTTCAGGTTCGACATGCCAGCCTTCTTCAGCAGCGCCTTCGCCTTCTCGGGGTCGTAGACGTGCTTCGGCTTTGGGTCATAGGCGAACTTGACCGATGGCGCGATCGGGTTGTCGTTGCCCGGCACCGCGTGGCCCAAGAAAACCTTCTTGTTGATCTCTTCCCGGTTGATCGCCCATTTGAGCGCGTTCCGGACGTCCGCATTGTCGAAGGGCTTCTGCCTCACGTCCATCGGGAACACGTAGTGACCGTAGCCGGTGACCTCGATGACCTCGATCTTCGGATCCTTCTTGAGCAGACCCAGCGTCTTGAGATCCGCTCGCATGATGTAATGCACCTCACCCGTGGTAAGCGCATTCATGCGAGCGGCGACGTCGGCAATCGTGATGAACTCCACCTCGTCAAAGTAGGGTGCACCCGAGACGTAGTAGTTCGGATTCCGTTTGAGCTTGGCGCGGACGCCGGGCTCCCACGACACGAAGACGTACGCGCCCGTGCGGTTGTTGGATTGCCAATCCGCTGTGCCGTCAGGGTTCGCAGGAAGGATCGGAATATGATAGTCGCTGGCAATGTACGGGAAGTCGGCGTTGCCGCCGTCCAGCGTAAAGATGACGGTGCTTTTGCCGTCCGCCTTGATGTCTTTGATCGCGGCCAAGACCGACTTCACCGCCGATTTTGAATCCTTGCCCATGTGATGACGGTAGGACGCGATCACGTCGTCCGCAGTCAGATCCTTGCCGTTATGGAAGGTCACGCCCTTGCGGAGCTTGAACACCCAGGTCGCGGCCTTATTGGAGGGCTCGAAGCTCTCGGCCGCGTCGCCCACGACGTTGCCCTTGTGGTCGACCTCGGTCAGGTAGCTCGACATGGCGCCGCCGAACGGCACTTGGGTCGCGGTGTCAGGAAACGCCGCGGGATCGCCGGTGTCGGTCGTGGCGCCGTGCGCCATGCCGAACTTGGCGGAGCCACCCCGTTTTGGCTCGGCGGCGACGCCGGCCTCGCTCAGCAGGGTGGTGGCAAGCGCGGTCGAGACGCCGAGCGCCGCAGCACGACCCATGAATTCACGCCGCGAGATGCGGCCCTTCACGATCTGCTGAGTCCAATATTCCAATTCCGTCATTTTGTGCCTCCCATGCACATGGCAAACGCGTGGAAATCCCTATGCAGACGCCGGATTTGCCGAGGAAAACCCCCTCCCTCCTCGCGCTCCCCGCCGCGCATTCCCGCACACTAGCATAGTTCCTGGAGAATGAGATCGGCCCCTTTGGCGCCCGTCATCATGCAGGGCCCATTGATGTTTCCGGAGGGAACGGTGGGGAAAATCGAGGCATCGATCACGCGCAGGCCGGCGACCCCGTGCACCCGCAGCCGGCTATCCACTACGGAATCCCAGGGGTTCGGCCCCATCCGACAGGTGCCGACTGGGTGGAACACTGAATAGCTGCGGGCGCGGATGTCCTCAATCAGCGCCTCGTCCGTCACCGTCCCCGGACCCGGCTTCAACTCTTCGTCAATCACCTTGCCTAGCGCCTCCGTCGACGCCAGACGGCGCAGGAAGCGGGCACCGATCAGCAACTCCGCGATGTCCGAGTTGGTCGAGAGATAATTCGGATGGATCGCAGGGGCATCGCCCGGGTTGGGAGAGCGGATCTGCAGATGCCCGCGGCTCGTCGGCCGACAGGGCGATACGCTCAGCAGGAATCCGGAGAACGGATCGGGCTTGGTTAAGGCACGCACGCCCGGCGGCGTCCGCTCGTAGCTCAGCGGCGAGAAATAAAGCTGGATGTTTGGCCGCGACTGCTCCGGCCCACTCCGGAAGAAGCCGCCCGCCTGGTTGACGCTGAGCGAAAGCGGTCCCCGGCGGAACGCCGCGTAGCGCAACGCCGCCGCAACCTTGCCCCACCAGGGATTGAGCTCGTCATTGAGGGTCGGTACGCGCGACCGGTAGACGTGGTCGTAGCACAGGTGATCCTGCAGGTTTTGCCCAACCGCCGGCCGATCGCACACGACATCGATGCCGAGCGACTTGAGCAGCACCGCGGGCCCAATGCCCGAGAGCTGGAGCAGTTGCGGTGAGTTGATCGCTCCGGCGGAGAGGATAATCTCGCGCCGCGCCTCGGCCCGTTGCCGCACGCCGTTTCGCGTGTACTCCACGGCGACGGCACGGCCACCCTCGACCGCGATCCGGGTTGCAAGCGCCGTCGTTTCGACGCGAAGGTTCTTGCGCCCCATGGCGGGCCAGAGGAACGCCCGCGCTGCCGACATGCGCAGACCGTCGCGGATCGTGAAATGGTAATATCCTAAGCCTTCTTGCGATTTCCCGTTGAGATCGCGATTGAAGGAAAGACCCGCCTCAGCGCCTGCGCGGAAGAAGGCTTGGCAAAGCGGATGAGCCTCTTGGGATGCCTCCGACACATGGAGCGGCCCACCGGCGCCGTGCTCCTCGCTCGGGCCGAGACAGTGATCCTCGATCCGCTTGTACTGTGCGAGGACGTCCCGCCAACCCCAGCCCGGATTTCCTTGCGCCTCCCATTCGTCGAAATCCGCGGCTTGACCTCGGATGTAGACCATGGCGTTGATCGAACTCGATCCGCCCAGCAGCTTGCCGCGCGGCACATAGTTGACGCGCCCACCGAAAGCCGGGATCGGCTCGGTGCGGTACATCCAATTGACGCGCGGATCGTAGAAGGTCTTGCCGTAGCCGATGGGTATCTGCACCCAGAGCCGGCGGTCGGACGGACCCGCCTCCAGCAAGAGCACGCGGTGGTGCCCATCCTCGCTTAGCCTGCTCGCTACGACGCTCCCGGCGGAGCCCGCGCCGATGACGATGAAGTCGTAGTCCATTCCCTCCGCCCCGGTCGAAACCTAGAATGGTGCCCCTGCCCCGTCCATTTCTAGGCACCCACAGCGTCATCGGCCATGAAAATAAAAGCGATTGAGACCTTCGCCACCGAGTTCGTCGGCTTCGTCCGCGTGACCGCCGATAGCGGGCACCAGGGCTGGGGTCAGGTAGCCAACTACAACTCCGATATCTCCGTTCAGGTGTTGCATCGGCAGGTGGCGCCATGGTCGCTCGGACAGGACGCGCTCGATATCGAGAGCCTAGTGACGACCATCCCCGAGCGTGAACACAAATTTCCGGGCTCTTACCTTTTTCGCGCCATCGCCGGCCTCGATACGGCGCTCTGGGACCTCCGCGGCAAGCTCGAGGGCAAGAGCGTCTGCGAACTCCTCGGCGGCAAGCCACGCTTCTTCCCGGTCTACGCTTCCAGCATGAAGCGCGACATCGCGCCGGACGCAGAGGCCGAGCGCCTGTTGCGCGAGCGCGACGCCCACGGCTACACGGCATTCAAGTTTCGGGTCGGGCGGGAATGCGGCCACGACCAGGACGAATGGCCGGGCCGCACCGAGGCAATCGTGCCGACCATGCGCAAGGCGATGGGGCCGGACGCGCTGCTCCTGGTGGACGGCAACAGCTGCTACACCCCGAAGAAAGCGATCGAAGTCGGCCGGCTTCTCGAGGCCAATGGTATCTGCCACTTCGAGGAGCCCTGCCCCTACTGGGAGCTCGAGTGGACCAAGCAGGTGACCGAAGCACTCACCCTGGACGTCACCGGCGGAGAGCAGGACTGCGACCTCACGATCTGGCGGCGCATGATCGACATGCGCGCCGTCGACGTGGTGCAGCCGGACGTCTGTTATCTCGGCGGCATCAACCGGACGCTTAAGGTCGCGACAATGGCCGAGGCAGCGGGCCTCCCCGTGACGCCGCATTCCGCAAACCTGTCGCTGGTCACGATTTTCACCCTGCATCTCATGGGCGCGCTGCCGAACGCCGGACCCTATGTGGAATTCTCCATCGAGAAAGCCGACTACTACCCGTGGCAGTACGGCCTGTTCTCGCCAGGGTTCGAGATCAAGGACGGCAAGGTGCGCATCCCCGACGGCCCGGGCTGGGGCATCGAGATCAACCCCAATTGGCTCACCAAAGCGACTTATCGCAAGAGCGAGATCGGCTGACGCGGCAAGGCTAGGCTTGCTTCTCACGAGGGCCGACGCGGCAGCGCCACCCCTCGAGGCGCCACTTCGGATGCTCTTCGAGCCACTCCGCCGCAATGTGCTGTCCCTCGACCAGACAACTCATTGCGGTCGCGACATCAATCGGCGGCCGCTCTTCATGACACACCTCAGGCGTGCCGGACAGACAAACGACAAGGATCAACGTAACCATCGTTCGTGGGTTCCTTTCTCCCAAGCCGCCTCTCGCCGCCTGTCACGGCATATACCCGGGCACATCGGCGCAAGTCGGGTCTATAGTACAAGTACTGTGCCGCCGGCTGTTTGGATGCGGGCTCTCCGCCGGAAACGTATCCTGGAGGCTCACCATGCAACGGATTCTCGCGATTAGCGTTGCGCTGCTCGCGGCCTGCGCACCAGCCGCTGCCGCGGATTTGAGCGCCGACCAAGTCCGTTCGATCATCGCGGCAGCAGCACCGGGGAGCGTCCCGGACCTCTCCGGAAGATCCCTCGAGGGGCTCGACCTCAGCGGGATCGATTTCCGGCATGCAAAGCTGACGGGCGCCAATCTATATGGCGCCAAGCTCGTCGATGCCAATCTATCCGGCGTGGATCTCACCGATGCCACGCTCAATCTTGCCTGGATAATGCGCGCGGATTTCACCGGCGCCAACCTTTCGGGTGCGAGACTACAAGGTCTCGTCGTCTCCTCCGGACTCGAGTTCTCGCCCTCCGAGGCGCCCACCTTCAAGGGGGCGATCTTCAAGGGGGCACGGATCATCGCACGCTTTAGCCGCCTCGACCTCACCGGCGCCGATTTCACGAATGCCCGGCTCGGCGCCGACATGACGAACCAATCCATGGGACTGATGCGCACCGAGCTCTCCGGAGCGAAGCTTGCCGGCGCAAATTTCTCGGGCGCCGACCTCGCTCGCGCGCTCCTGACCTTCGCCGATCTCCGCAACGCCCGGCTCGCGGGCGCCAATCTCACGGGCGCCGATCTCTCCGGCGCCGACCTCAGCGCGGCGGATTTGACCAGGGCGAACGTGACCGATGCCGATTTCGAGCACGCCGTGCTCAAGGATGCGACCGGGCTCGACAGCGTCGTCGGCCAAGACCTCACCCGGCGGGGTGGCTGACGCCATCAGGGACGGACGACCACGCCCCAGGGCTGCTCGCCGACCGGGACCGACTTGATGACCCGCTGCGCTGCTACGTCGATCACGGATATGTCGTTGCTGATGCCGTTGGTCGTGTAGAGGCGGCTCTCGTCCGCGCTGAAGGCGAGATTCCACACGCGTTGCCCGACCAGGAGATACCGCTTTACTTCGAAGGTCTGCGCGTCGATGACGGCAACCCGATTGGCCGGCCCGAGAGCCACGAACGCGAGCTTGCGGTCGCGCGTAATGACGATGCCTACGGGCTGGATGGACTCCTGTGGCACGCCGGCGATCTCGAAAGTGATCCGCTTGATCGCCTCGCGCTTCGCACTGTCGATCACCGTGACCGTGCCGCCTACCTCGGCCGAGACCCAAACCTGCGCGCCATCCGAGGTCCACTCGGCGTGCCGGGGTCGGCTGTCCACCAGCACATTCGCGACCACCTGATGGGTCTCGTTGTCGATGAAGTGCGCCATGCTGGTGGTCTCGGAGGTGTTCACGATCCATCGGCCGTCGGGGCTGATACCCATACCCTCCGGCTCGACGCCAACGGGGATCTCGCCCACTACCTGTCTCCGCTTGATATCGACGATGGAGACCAGGCTGTCGTCCTCGTTGGAGATGTAGAGATGTTGCCCATCGGGATGCAACGCGAAAGTCTCGGGATCGGGCCCGCTCGGCAGCGGCTCGCGTAAACTGTAAGTATCGAGGTCGAGCACATTGATGTCGTCGTCGTCGCTGGCGCAGATATAGAGCTCGCGCTTGTCCTTCGATAGGACGATACCGCGCGGGCGCTGGCCGACCGGCACGGTCTTGATCACCTCGAGCGTGCCGCTGTCGAGCACCGTGATCGAGTTACCCTTCTCGTTCGACACCAGGATCGTCTCGGCGGTCGTGGGCGCCGTCGCGAGCCACAGGAGCACGATGCTGCTCGCCGGCACCCAAGTGCGCCTTGCTCCCGAAAGAGATTTCCCGAGCGTCATCATGCCGGCGCGCTCACTGCGTACAGTTCGTAAGATCCTTGTCGGCGAGAGAGAAGGCATAGGGGCGCGCTCCGACCAATTCGACGTTCGGCACGGTGCAGGTCCGTCCCTTCTTGTCCTTGATCCGCACGTCATAGCGGCCGGGCGCAATCCCCGTGATCGTGAGGCGCTCGTCCGGATCGACCGAGCCATCACGATCGTTGGCGCACTGGTTACCGCTCCACTGCGTCGTACCCGCGGGAGCGAGATAGAGCTCCTGGATCGTGACCGTCGTGAGGTTCCAGAAGCGCAGCCGGTCGGCGGCGCTCCCCGCCGCCATGGTCAGCAGCAAAGCCGCGCCCGCGGCGAGGCCGACCCGGTGACGATGCATTGATCTCGGCTCCTTCCCGAAGCGGCTCCCGGGGCTTCCACCATCGACGCCTCGTTGCGCCACTCTCGCAGGGTATCTTAAGGTCGCGGCTATGCAGAGTTCCAGGGACACGGTGATGAGCAAGGTCGATCTTGGCCGGATTTCGGCAATGGTCGCTGGACAAAAAGCGCCCTTCTGGCTGCGGCCGCAAGCGGTGCTGTCGGGTACCACCGCTGAGGTGGCTGTCGCCGCGGGCCGCGCGTTGCCGCTCGCCGGCGGCGTGTTCGGGCTGGCATTTGCCGAGGTCGAGATCGTGGTGCGAGACGCCACGACCGACGCTGGGGTGATCGGCTCCGTGGTCCCCCTCGAGCGTGCCTCGTGCTGGGCGACGGCAGCCGGTGCCTCGGCGCGGCATGAAGCCCAGCTCCGGGCGCTCTCCGAGGCACGTGAGCCCTGGGCGGGGATCGAGTTCCACCGGCCATCCATCATGGGCATTCTGAACGTGACGCCGGACAGCTTCTCGGATGGCGGCGACCATCTCGACGCCGCGGCTGCGATTGCCGCGGGCAGGGCAATGCTCGAGGCCGGCGCGGACATTCTCGACATCGGCGGCGAATCAACGCGCCCCGGCGCGCAGCCCGTAGATCCCACCGAGGAGATCCGCCGCATCGAGCCGGTTATCAAGGAGCTCGCCCACGTCGGGGCGCGCATATCGGTCGATACGCGCAATGCCGTCACCATGCGGGCGGCCCTCGCGGCGGGTGCCTGTATCATCAACGACGTGAGCGCGCTCACGGGCGATCCCGAGAGCCTTCGGGTCGCCGCTCAAAGCGGTGTCCCGATCGTGCTGATGCACATGCTCGGCGACCCCAGAACCATGCAGAACGACCCTGTCTACGCTTCGGCACCGCTTGACATCCTCGATTATCTCGAAAAGCGCATCGAGAGCTGCGTCACCGGTGGGGTGCCGCGCTCGAGGATCGCGGTGGACCCTGGCATCGGATTTGGAAAGCGCTTGCGTCACAATCTTCAAGTGGTTTCGCGGCTGTCGCTGCTTCACCTGACAGGCTGTCCGATCCTGCTGGGCGCCTCGCGGAAGTCGTTCATCTCCTCGGCCGTGCGCCAGGGCATCCCGGCGAAGGCACGCCTTCCCGGCTCGATCGCGGCCGAGCTTGCCGCCCTCGATCAGGGTATTCAGATCCTTCGGGTTCACGACGTTCCTGAGACGTGGCAGGCGGTCGAGGTCTGGCGCGGGATCAGGGCGGCCTAGTCCAGGCAAAACAGTCGCGGAACGCCTATGGAGCTTTGGATAGGAGCTTTCCAGTCTTGCTCGCGCCACACGTTCGTTGGTTTCCAATTCATAATATTTGCGGTTCCAATGGCTCGAAGATTCGCGTCGATCGTATGATCGCCGGGGTTCGGTTGCGCGTCCTCGTCATCTCATCTGAAACCTGGCCCGACCATGCAAAGCGATTGGCGGTGCTCATTCACTCGGCGGCGTGCCGTGCCACCGGGCAGTTGTTGCCGGGATCGTCCGCCGACGTCTTGCATGCCAGCGATTGACACGCGGGCCCGCTACCGCCGCCGATCTCGACGTTTGAAGGGGAAGACGTTCGCGACGCTCTCGACCATGCACTACCGAAAATCTCTTGCACATATCCGGCGCCTCAGGGATTTTTGACTTCCAGTTGTCCTCCAGGGAGACGCCGAAATGCGTCATGATATCGGGATCGCCTTTGGCATCATCTTGATCGCGACCAGCCCCGGGCTCGCCCGTGCGGCTGGCGATGCCCAGGCAGGCGAGGCCGTATTCAAGAAGAACTGTGCGGTCTGCCACACTACCGAGCAAGGCAAGAACAAGATCGGACCGAGCCTGTTCGGCGTCGTTGGCCGGCACTCCGCGTCGATCGCAGACTATTCCTACTCCGACGCCATGAAGAAGGCGGACAAGACCTGGGACGACCAGACCCTCGATGCCTATCTGGCCAACCCTCGGGCCGTGGTGGCGGGAACCAAGATGATCTTCGTCGGCCTGAAGAGCGAGGACGACCGAAAGAATATCATTGCATTCCTGGAATCCCAGAAGTGACCTGAACCTCAGGGCGCCTTGTGTCCGGGGGCGGCGACTTGAGTTCGGCAAGGCCCGCGGCCGCCTTCCTCACGTCCTCCGGGAAATCCGACATCTCCTGAACTTGCCGGATCTCGATGATGTCGCCGTCGAGCATCGGCGCACGGAAAGCCCACGCGATTGCATCCGCCTTCGACTTGACTTGGGTCATCCGACAGCCGCCGACCACTTCCTTCGCCTCTATCGGCGTTCCCTCGGTGACCGTTGCTCTCCCGCGGGAGAATGACACGCGGGCTCCCATCGCCAACGGATGCAGTCCATCGAGGCCGAGGAGCGCGCCCGCATCCGCAAGGGAATTGTTGTACGCCATCATCCTCTCGACGAGCTTCGCATCGGCATGAGGCCCGGATCCGACTTCTCGTAGCCCTTCGGAATCACCAGCATCATGAAGCGCATCGATCTCTCTCCGCCGGGCTGTGTGCGGGTCACGGGCTCATTACATCACGGCGATCATCCAGCTCACGCCGAAGCGGTCGGTGACCATGCCGAAGCTCCGCGCAAAGAAGGTCCTGCCCAGGGGCATCCGAATCTGGCCACCCTCCGAGAAACCGTTGAAAAGGCGTGCTGCCTCCGCCTCATTCGCAGCATTGAGCGAGATCGCGAACCCCTGAAAGTTCGGGCTGCCCGTGCATCGACCATCCGACGCCATCACTCCCGCGCCGCCGATCTGAAAGCGCGCATGCATGATCTTGTTCTCGCCTCCAGGAGGAGTTGGATTTCTGTCGTTGGATGGATCGGGGCGATCCTTCCAACGCAGCATCATCCCGACCTGGGCGCCGACAGCGCGTCGATAGAACTCGATCGCTTCCTCGCAACGGCCTTCAAAGAACAGATAGGGTTCGATCCGCATGGCTCGCGTCTCCTCGTCAAAGCATGTTCTTTCACGCCGGGCGGGGCGCATGTTCCAGCGTGCGGCCGACCGCCGCAACTCGGACTTTATGGCACCGAGGCGCGCTTCGGGAAAGCATCGAGACGCTCCAGATGCGCGCGCGTCCCCCGCTCGCGGCCACCGCCGTCTTCGATGCCGTCAAGGAAGACCGTTTGCTCGGTAAAGGTCAATCGAGCGCCGTCATTGACCGATCGGAGCTCCACCGTGGCGAGCGAGAACGAAATCCGCTTGCTGTCGAGATCCAGCACGCCTTTGCCTTCGGCGCCGCCCAGGCGGCGAATACCCGTGCGGGCGCAGCCTCGTAGGTGCGTTCGATCGAGAAAGTGGCATGCTGCGCGGATCTTTTGGACACGACGAACGGCACCTCTCGTGAAGCCAAGCAATTGTCAAGCGCCCCGTCGCGCGTTGATCTCGTGGCAGATCTGGTCGAGCTCGCTTGCGTCCGCGCGACGAGCCCGCTCCAGAGGGACGACGAAATCGGAGATCAGGCGGCCCGGAGCGGACGAGAGGATCAAGATCCGGTCGGCGAGTGCCGCCGCTTCTCGCGTGTTGTGCGTGACGAAAAGCACGGCGGTCGGGCGCGACGTCCATAAATTAAGCAGCTGCCTCCGCAGCCGCTGAGCCAAGGGCTCGTCGATCGAGACGAAGGGCTCGTCCATCAGCAAGAGCTCGGGATCGACCGCGAAGGCACGGGCCAGGGACGCGCGCCGCGCCATGCCAACCGAGAGCCGGGCGGGATAGGCGTCGGCGAACTCCGTGAGCCCCACGCTTTCAATCAGCCGCGCCACCACTGCACGATCGGCGCCTGTCGGCGGCACCAGCGCGATGTTCTCGGCCACCGTCCGCCACGGTAGCAGGCGGGGCGTCTGGAAGACGAAGCCAATGCGTGCGCTCGCCGGGCTCGCGCCGTTGATGACGATCGAGCCCGTGAAATCGCGATCGAGACCGGCCACAATATTAAGGAGCGTGGTCTTGCCGCATCCCGATGGCCCAAGCACCACCACGAATTCCCGCGCGTGCATTCGGAAGGCGACGTCGCGAAGCGCGATCCGCGGCTCTCCCGACGGCATCAGGAACCGCTTGTCGATGATCTCCACCTGGAACCAATGCGTCAGGTCCGCCACGATCCCGCCCGGCGTTCGATCGGCTGCAGAATGCCCCACTCGATCAGCTGCACGACACCCGCGAAGGCGAGCGCGTAGGCTAGGATGTCCGGGACATCGAACAGCTGGAAGAACAGCTGCAGCTTGAAGCCGATGCCATTGCTGCGGCCGAGCAGCTCAACCACCAGCACGATCTTCCAGATCAGCGACAACCCCGAGCGCGCCGCCACCAGGAAGAACGGCAGAAGTTGTGGCGCAACGACGTGCCGGAAGCGCTTCCAGGCCCGGAAGCGGTAGACCGTGGCAAGCTCCGCGTACTCCCGATCAAGCGCCCGCGCACCTTCGCGCATCGTCACCGCGACCAGCGGAAGCTTGTTGAGCGCGACCGCGCCGACCGCCGCCGCCTCGGTGAGGCCGAACCAGACATAGGCGAGCACCGCGATCACCAGCGCGGGAAGATTGAGGAGCAGCACCACCCAGCCGTCGAGCACGAGATCGAACGAGCGCCAGCGCCCCATTGCCAGTCCGAGCGCGGACCCGGCCGCCATCGCGATCGCGAAAGCCGCCGCCGCGCGCGCCAGCGTGATGGCGAGGTGATAAGGCAAGTCTCCGCTCGCGAACGCTGCCGTCAGTGCAGCCCATACCGTCTCGAGTGCCGGCAGCGTTCTCGACCCCGCGGTCCGTGCGGCAATCTCCCAGATCGCCAGCAGTAAGAAGAAGGAGCCAGCTCGGAGCGCGAGCGCCGATCCGGCGGCGCCGGCCAGCGATCGAGCCCCGCCTCGCTCAGAGCTCGAGGCCGTCAAGGAATATTCCTAGCGGCAGGGTCGTACTCGGGCCGATCAGTGCCTCGCCGCCGACCTCGGCAAAGAGTTCGTAAAGCGCCTGAGCCGCCGCGCGCATGGCGCCCATCTCTTGTCGTGGAACGCCCTCCCGATAGGCGTCGCGCAAACGCGCGAGCTCTGCCGGGCTCTTGGCACCTGTCAGCGCGGCGATCGCCTGCCACTCCGCGTCGGACCGTGTGAGGATCTCGTCGGCATTATGCGCCGCACGGAAAAACCCCGTGCAAGTCTTCGGATGCTCGCGAGCCCACCGCTCCGAAATGACATAGCCGACCAGCGGCACCGGCGCCGAGATGCCGAGAGCGCGCATGACATCGTTCATGCCGATCAGTCGCCGCGTTCCACCGGCTTCCAGTCGGGCCGCGAATTGCCAATAGGTGAGCACCGCGTCGAGCCGGCCCGCGAGCAATTCCTCCGAGAGCAATGGAGGGGCACCGAAGATCTTCTCGACGGTCTCGTCAAGGTCCCGGTGCATTTCTCGGCGCGACAGCAGGCGCAGCAGTAGCCAGCTCTTGTCGAGCGGCGTACCGGCAATTCCGAGACGCCGCCCAGCGAGATCGTCGAGCGTGCGCATCGGTGAGTCCTGCGGTACCTCCACCGCACCCAGCGCGCTCGAGTAAGGGGCGAAGCACCAGTCCGCGCCGCCGGCTCGCTGGCGCGCGACCCACAGGAGGTCCGAGACCACCGTGTCCACCCGGCCGGCCTGCAGCGCCACCAGAGTCGCCTGGCTCGACGCCAACTCGACGACGTCGATCTGCACGTTCTCGGCACGCGCCAGATCGTGCCGCCGAATCACGTCGAGCTGCCAGGCTACGCTGCCGAACTGCAGGACGCCGATGCGTATCGTGTGCACGTCTTCGTCGGCTGCAGTCTGCCGACGCGGCGCCAGCGAGGCCGCCAAGCCGGCGAGCGCAATCAGAGCCGTGCGGCGATCCAATCTCATTGCTGACCCCGCGACCTCGCTCGAAGGACGATGGCTGTACTCATCATTGCAATATTTTCACATTGGCAGCATCGACGCCTCAAGCAATTATGCTCATTGTCGATGTCCTCGGATGGCGGATGAGCTGATGAGCGCGTCGATTGTGCGCGAGACCGGAGCTGCGGCGGCCGCGGCGGTAAGCCCCGCCGGAAACGAGGCCATATCCACGACACGTCCCATCGCGCTCGAGGTGACCCATTTGAGCCACAGCTATGGGCAGCGACCCGCACTCAGGGATGTCTCCTTCACGATCCAAGCACGAGAATTTACCGTCCTTCTGGGCCTCAATGGCGCCGGAAAATCGACACTGTTCTCGCTGGTAACCAGGCTTTATGCCCATAGCTCGGGCTCGATCCGGGTCTTCGGCGTGGGGATGGACGAGGAGCCGGCGTCGGCGCTCGCGCGCATGGGGGTGGTCTTTCAGCAGCCTACCCTGGATCTCGACCTCACGGTCGAGCAGAACCTGCGGTATCACGGTGCCTTGCACGGGATGCGCCGCTGCGACGTGGCGGCGCGCATGTCCTTGGAGCTCGACCGGGTAGAACTCGCCGACCGCCGGCACGACAAGGCCCGTCAGCTGAGCGGCGGCCAACGCCGACGCGTCGAGATCGCGCGCGCCTTGCTACACGAACCGCGGCTTCTGCTGCTGGACGAGCCCACGGTGGGTCTCGACGTCGCCGCACGGCAGTTCCTGCTCGACCATGTTCGCGGACTTTGCCGTGAGCGTGGCCTAGCCGCGCTCTGGGCCACCCATCTCATCGACGAGGTCGGGGAGGACTCTCACGTGATGGTGCTGCATCGCGGCAGCATTCTCGCGAACGGGCCCACCCCGGAGGTCATCGAGGGCTGCAAGGCCGGATCCATGCGCCAAGCCTTCGATTTGCTCGTGCGCCAGAGCGAGAGCAGGGCATGACCAGCGCCGCGCTCGACGACGCGGCTGCCGTGCCGGCGCCGGTACGGTTCGGGGCCGGGCAATATCTCCGCTGCCTCCACGGCATCGTCTGGCGCGAGTGGCTGCGGTTCCTCGGGCAACGCGGCCGGTTCTTCTCGGCCCTGGTGCGGCCGCTGGTCTGGCTCGGCATCTTCGCCGCGGGCTTCCGCTTCACCCTGGGCGTGTCGATCATCCCGCCCTACGAGACCTACATTCCCTATGAAGTCTACGTGGCGCCCGGTCTCGCGGCGATGATCCAGCTGTTCAACGGCATGCAGAGCTCGCTTTCGATGGTCTACGACCGCGAGATGGGGAGCATGAGGGTCATGCTCACGAGCCCCCTGCCCCGCTGGTACCTCTTGAGCTCGAAGCTCCTGGCGGGTGTCGCGGTGTCGGTGCTGCAGGTCTATGCCTTCCTCGCGATCGCGCTGCTGTGGGAGGTCGAGCCGCCCTGGTGGGGCTATGTCGCCGTGCTGCCTGCGCTGACGCTAGCCGGCATGATGCTGGGCGCGCTCGGGCTGCTGCTCTCCTCGACGATCCGACAACTCGAGAATTTCGCGGGAGTGATGAACTTCGTGATCTTCCCGATGTTTTTCGCTTCCTCGGCGCTCTACCCGCTCTGGCGCGTCAAGGATGCGAGCCTGTGGCTCTGGTATGCCTGCGAAATCAATCCCTTCACCCACGCGGTGGAACTCGTCCGCTTCGCGCTCTACGGCTCCGTCTCCTGGGTCTCCACGGCGGTCGTTCTCGGCTATTTCGTACTGTTCCTGGTGCTGGCGGTGTGGGGCTACGATCCCGCCCGCGGACTGGTGGGCCGGCGCGGAGGAGTGGATTGATGCCGAGCCGGGTGTATCCGGGTCTCTGGCTGGCAGTACTCCTGGCCGGTCTCCTCCACATCGAAGAGGTAAGTGGGCAAACGGCCCTCCCCGAAACACCCGCGGCTGCTCCCCTGACCATCCACATCGCCTATCTGCGGCAGCCGATGCCCGTGCGTCTCCCCAGCTCGTTCATGGAGGCGCCGCCGGCCGACGATGGCCTCGCCGGCGCGCGGCTCGCGATCGCCGATGACAACACCACAGGCCGCTTCACCGGGCAGAATTTCGTGCTCGACGAGACGACAGTTCCCGCCGACGGACATCTGGTGGATGCCTTCCGGAAGCTCGGCGCCGACGGGCACCATCTCGTCGCCGTGGATCTTCCCGCCGCCGGTTTGCTGGAGATCGCTGACCTGCCGGAGGCAAAATCCGCGACGCTCTTCAATGTATCGGCCCGGGACGACGCGCTTCGCCAGGAGCAGTGTCGCGCCAACATCCTGCACGTGATCCCGAGCCGCGCCATGCTGGCGGACGCGCTGGTGCAATACCTCGTGCTCAAGCGCTGGCGAAATATTCTGCTGGTTCCCGGACCGACCGATGCCGACAAGGCCTATGCCGCAGCCGTCGAGCGCGCCATCAAAAAATTCGGCGCGAAACTGGTCGAAAGCAAGCCCTGGACCTTCGATCCCGGCGCGCGCCGCACCGACACCGGCCATTTCCAGATCGCGTCGGAAGTGGGGAGCTTCACACAAGGCATTTCCTACGATGTGCTCGTGGTGGCGGACGAGGAGGACAACTTCGGCCCCGACATCCCCTTCCGGACCACAGACCCTCGTCCGGTTGCGGGCACGCAGGGCCTGACGCCGGTCGCCTGGGCGCGGCCCTTCGAGCAATGGGGCGCGACCCAGCTGCAGAACCGCTTCCGCCGGGAGGCCCAGCGCTGGATGACCGAGCGCGATTACGCGGCCTGGATGGCCGTGCGCGCCGTTGGCGAGGCGGCGACGCGGGCGCATACCGCGGACCCGGACCAGATCGCCCAATTCATCCGTAGCGACAAGTTCAAGCTCGCGGCGTTCAAGGGCGTCGAGCTGAGCTTCCGCCCCTGGGATGGACAATTGCGCCAGCCGATCCTGCTTGCGGACGCCGATGCCCTGGTCTCGGTCTCGCCACAGCCGGGGTTTCTGCACCAATTCTCCGAGCTCGACACGCTCGGTATCGATCAGCCCGAGAGCAAATGCGCCCTCGCGAAATGACTTCCTCTTGCGCCTCGTTGCGTTTTTGCGCCGCCGTCGCGCTCCTTCTGGCTTCGTGCTTCGGCCCGGTCCGCGCCGCGCCCGTCGACCCCAAGGACTGGCCCTGCCAGCAGCGGCTCGTGCCGATGCTGGGAGCGGGCGCCTTCTGGACTACGCCGCCGGTCGACAATGCCGGCGATTGGAAGGCAGAGCCCAGGGTCGCGGACCTGGTGGAGCGGATCGCACCGCGCCGCGTCTCGGCCGATGAGGGCGTTGCCGCCATCGTGGAATTTGGGGCATCCCTCGGGACCACGCCGGACAAGGACCGGCTGCTTACCCTCGCCTTTGCCGGCTTGCTGGAGGAGACAAACCGGGATCGCTCGGACGTGATTAGCCGGCTGATGGATCTCGGCCGACGGCAGCACGACCTTGCCAACATCGCATCGCAGGCGGGCCAGGAACTCCGTGCGCTTCCCGCCGAAAGCAGGACGCCCGAGGAGCGGGCGCGTCGGTCCGATCTGGAGCAGCGCTTTGCCTTCGTGACCCAGGCCTTTGAGTCCGCGCAGCGCACCATGCGCTATGCTTGCGAGGTTCCGGTGACCCTCGAGGCCCGCCTCGGGCGCTACGCGCAGGCGCTGAAGGCTCAACTCTAGCCCGGCAGTTGGCACCTAGGGTGGGCTTGTCAGCCGACCCTGCTCGTCCAGCAGCGGCACGCCGTAATCCCTGAGGATCGCCGTCAGCTCCGCGCGGCGCTTTGCGATTGCCGCATTGACGCGGCGTCGCCACTCCGGCTCGTTGTTCCGCACGCCCATGGCGATGTGATAGTCCATGCGCGGTGCGCCCTCCTCATTGGGAACCGGCACCATGACAAGCGGATCCTTGGCGCTCCTCGCGTAGTAGCCCGCGATCGGCCCCCAGAGGAGCCCGATATCCACGGCGCCGCTCTCGATGTCGTCGATCATTTCGTGGGTCGGCGAATCGAAGCGCGTATCGACCATGAGGGCATAAGGTTTGGCCTTGGCCATTAGGCCGTGTCGGATCAGAAGGTCGCTCGGTGGCGTCGCGCTGATAATCCCTATCCGAAGAGTCTTGAGCCTGGGGTCGTCGAAGTCCTTGAACTCGAATCCCTTGTCGCGCCGATAAACCACGACATAGGTCGAGTAGTAATAGGGTGATGTCGTCTGCACGATCTCGTCGCCGGCGGCGGTGCCGATGATGAGGTCGCAGGTGTGAGCCCGCAACGTATTGCGGACGAAACCGATGACTTGCGGGAAGAAGACGAATTTCACCGGAAGCTTCAGCTCGTCGCCGATAACCAGTGCGATCTTATTCTCGAAGCCCTCGCCCTTTTCGTTCGAGAACGGCAGGTTGTTGGGGTCTGCGCAGACGTGTAACTCGGTTCGGTCCAGTATCTCGCCGGGCGTTTGCGCGCTGACGGATGTCAGCCGGGCGAGCACGAGCGTCGCGACCGCGGCACATACCGCAAGCATCTTCCCCGGAGCACTACCGTGCATCCTCATCGATCCAGTGAGGCCCCTTCACTCATCAAGCCTCTCGGGGCGGCCCCGACCGACCACACCGTCGGAGCGCGCCTTCAGGTAGGCATAGATGTCGTCCAGGTACAGCATCACGTCCTCGACCGTCCCAAAGGGCGGCATCACGTTCTCGCTCGCGGTCGTGACGTTCTGTCGGCCATTGACGACGACCTCCTTGAACTGGTCCTCGGACATTTGCTTGAGGGAGTCCACCAGGCTCGGCGCATAGGAGCTGCCGGCGCCGTCCGGTCCGTGGCAGCGCAGGCAGGACTCCGTATAGCGACGCCAGCCGTTGTACGTCGGCTTGTCGACCTTGCCATCCTTGACCGTGTAGGGCTTCTGGTCGGCAGTCTGTGCCTCGCTCGTCGGCGGGTTGGTACCCCACACCATTGCCGCAGTCACGAGCGCCGCGGCAATCCACATGATTGCGCCGATGCCATTCGGCGCATGCGATGTCATGAGTGTCTCCTACCTGAAATGTGCGGCTCCCGCGGGCGCACCTGCGGAAGCTTGCCGTGCCTCGGCCTCCGACAGCAAGCCACCGGCACCCTGGCTTGCGCCAGGATGCCGGTGGTCAAAGCCTCACGGACGCTCGCGTCAATCCGGTAATGCGAACACCGTCAGCACGCCGCCGAGCTGGGTGTAGTTGGCGAGCGCCTTGTAGGCACCCACCGCGCCGAGCCCATCGGTGTCCTTCGTCAGACCTGCCGCCATGCCGATTCCGGCCCAGCCTCCGACACCGGAGAGCACGGCGATGTATTGCTTGCCGCCGTGCATGTAGGTCATGACGTTGCCGATGATCCCCGACGGAGTCTTGAACCGATAGAGTTCCTTGCCGTTCGCGGGATCGACCGCCTTCAGATAGCCCTCGAGCGTACCGTAGAATACCACGTCGCCCGCCGTGGCCAGCGCACCCGACCAAACCGAGAAGGGCTCCGGATCCGACCACAGGATCTTGCCGGTCCCGGCATCCCAGGCGATGAAGTTCCCGAGATTCTGGTCGCCCTGCGGCGGATACATCGAGAGCGTCGCTCCGACGTAGGGCTGGCCCGCTGTGTACGAGACCTTAAAGGGCTCGTAGTCCATGCAGACGTGGTTGGTCGGCACGTAGAATACTTTGGTGACCGGCGAGAAGGCCGCGGGCTGCTGGTCTTTCGAGCCAAGCGCCGCCGGGCAGATACCCTTGCTGTTGTGGTCCTCGCCGCCAGCCTGCGTGCTGAACTGCTTCACCACTTCCGGCCGGCCCGTCGTCATGTCGACGTGGGTCGCCCAGTTCACCTTCGGGTCATACTTCTCGGCGACCAGCAGCTGGCCATTCTCGCGGTTCAGCGTGTAGGCGAAACCGTTCCGGTCGAAGTGCACCAGCGCCTTCACGGTCTGACCCTTCACGGGGATGTCCGCCAGGATCATCTCGTTGATCCCGTCGTAGTCCCATTCGTCGTGTGGGGTCATCTGGTAGACCCACTTCGCAACACCGGTGTCTGGATTGCGCGCGAAGATGGTCATCGACCACTTGTTGTCGCCGGGCCGCTGGACCGGGTTCCAGGTGCTGGGATTGCCGGATCCGTAGTAGATCAAATTCAGCTGCGGATCGTAGGAGTACCAGCCCCAGGTCGCGCCGCCGCCGATCTTCCACTGATCGCCTTCCCAGGTCTTGAGCGAGGAATCCTTGCCGACCGGCTTGCCCAGCGAGGTCGTGTTGGCGTCGAACAGAATCTGGTCGTCCGGCCCGACCGAGTAAGCGGTCCAGACCTTCTTGCCATCGGCGAGATTGTAGGCGGTCACCCGGCCTTGCACGCCGAACTCGCCACCGCTGATGCCGACGATGACCTTGTCTTTGACGATCATCGGGGCGGACGTCATGGTCTCGCCCTTCTTGGGATCGCCGTTCTCGACGCGCCATACTTCCTTGCCCGTCTTGGCGTCGAGCGCAACGACGTGCGCATCGGCCTGGTTGAGAATGATCTTGCCGTCGGCATAGGCGAGGCCGCGGTTGACGGTGTCGCAGCACATGACCGGGATCACCGACGGGTCCTGCTTCGGCTCGTACTTCCAGAGGATTCGGCCGTTATTGTTGAGATCGAGGGCGTAGACGTAATTCGGGAACGGCGTGTGCACGAACATCACGTCCCCGATCACGAGCGGCGCGCCTTCGTGGCCACGCAGCACGCCGGTTGAGAACGTCCATACCGGCCGCAGGTTCTTGACATTGTCCTTGGTGATTTGCTTGAGCTCGCTATACCGTTGATTGGCATAGTCGCCGGTGGGCATCACCCACTGGTTCGGATCCTTCTCCAGCTTCAAGAGTTCGTCGTTCGCGAGCGCAGGCCCCGCGGTCAACGTGAACAGGGATGCGAGCGCGAGGGCGCAGGTCGAGACCCGCATGGTTTCCTTCCTCCCTCTGTTGGCCGGTGTGCCCGAGATTTGCGGACCCGCCAGCGCATGTTCTGCACGCTGCCGTTTTGCACGAGCAGGTGCGATGTATCGCCTAGAGGGAGCCTCGGCATAGAGGGCGCCCCCCTACCGATAAACCTAATAGTAGCACCGGCCAGGTGCGTGACAAGCGCGGACCTCAAAAAAGACTCAGCCGATGTCCTTGTGTCGTAGCGGTTTTATGTCGCAGCTGTTTTGCCCACTTGCCGTACGGAATCGGATGGGTGGGATGGCGCCCACGGACCGTACGAATTTCAATTCATCAGGGCGGGGTCAAGATTTCACCTCTACCTCCGACCGCGAGGTCGCCTTGCCAGCGTCGGAGCCTACCGACGCGCTCTGCAAGTCCGCCAAGACCATGCTGCACAAGGACCCGAGCCAGGAGACGCTGAACGACCAGCCCGTGCACGCCGCTTTCGGCAAAGCTCGGCAAAAGCGTCCAGGGCCCTGCAAGGGTGACGATGGTGCCGCGTTTCATGGCCGCGCCCGCGCCCTCCCCGATCTGCCCACCCACCACGATGGTGCCGGCTCCCATACGCGAGCCACAAAAGCGTCCAGCCGATCCCGCCACAACGATGAGCCCCAGGCGGAGGCGGTCGCCCGCACCCGCGCCCGCATTGCCACCGACGATGACGACGCCGCCGCGCATGCCCTGCCGCTCGCCGGGCAGCGCGGTGCCCAGATAATCTCCGACACTACCGGAAATGCGCAGTTCGCCGCCCGCCATTGCGGTCGCCGCGCCGGCGCCAGCCGAGCCCTGGACGGTGAGCCGGCCACCACGCATCTCCAGACCCGCGCGCGCGCCGACATCGCCCTCGACCACAAGCTCGCCGCGCGTCATGCCCGCGCCGACATCGTCGATCCGGTCGTCCGCGCCGGAGATCAGCAGACGATCGTCGGCGCCAGCGGTGACGTCGACGCCGAACCAGTCACCCAACACGCCAAGCCGATTACCCTGGCGCAGCGCCTCCCGCTCGATCGCGGGCGCAGCGAGCCCCGCGAGACGCTCGGGCGTGAAACCGTGGAGCGAAAGCCGCACGGGAGGCCGGGCGCGAAGCGTCAACCGGATCACGTCAGCAGCTCCCGAAGATGGAAATGAAACGCGCCGAGCTTGCCTCCGTAGTTGCCCGCGGAAATCCGCAGGATCTCACCGGAGCCGCCAGCGCACGCCGCCCGGATGCCGGCCGCCATCGCGCGACCGACCACCTCATCCGTGAGGCCGTCGATCACGATCTCAAGCACGGAAGAAATCTCGGGCGAAAGCGCGGTCTCGACGCTGCCCTGCACGGTCGGGCAATAGGCGAGATTGCTGGAGGCGCTGAGGCCTTTGTACCTCGAGCCGATCTTGGAGCCCGACCGGACAATGCCGCCGGGGAACGGCATGATGACGCCGTGGAGTCTCCGCATCGCTTCGATCGCCCGTTCTGCCGCCGCCAGCACCGGCTCTCGCGTACGCCCGAGGATCAGAAAATTACCGCCGCCCACCGCCTTCTGCTGACCGACCATGTCCTCGCACAGGAACTCGCCGTCCATCACGGGAATGCGCCAGTAGCGGCGGCCGCCGATCCGTTTCGCCGCCTCCTGCCCGTCGCCGAAATAGCGCAGCACGCGACCGAGCGGCATGGGCTCGCCGCCCTCGAGGCCGCCGTAGCAGGCGGTTCCCGGACACGTGAGCACGCACTGCCCGACCCGATCCCGCACCGCCTTGGCGAGGCCGTCGCGGTTCATCCCGAAGATCAGCAACGCCACGCCGGGGCGTCCGTCCGGCGTCTCCTCCGTTGGAAGGTCCCGCTCGATGGCGGCCTCGGCCCCGCAGCCGATCACCGACGTGGCAAAGCCCGTCGCCGTCTCGCCGGCGATCCGCGCCCAGCGTGCCGTGTCCGCGGTCACGATCAGCCGTGTCGCCCGCATCCCGAACGCCTCGGCGAAGGTGTCCTCGATTTCGACGCCGTCGAGGATCATGGGCGTCCCATTGCTCCTCGGCACGGCTGCTCCTCGATTCGCCCGCCCGCCTCCGCGATCTCGTCGGCGAGCAGCGGGAAGTGATCGAACGCAACGCTCATGTGATCGTCGAAGAACCGACGCAACCGCGTCTCGATCTGCCTGTTGTAGCCGGGTCGTACCACCTGCGTCGCACCCGCGACGGACGCCACCACTTTGCCGTCTCGTGCAATCTCGGTACCGCGCTTGAAGACCCGTGCCGGTGCCCGAAGCATCGCGTCGATCTCCGGGTGCTCTCGATAAACCACGACGTCCGCGAACGCCCCCGCAGACAATCGCCCGTGATCGCCGAGACCGAGGCTGCGCGCAGGGCCCGCGCGCGTCATGATCGCGAGCTCGCCAAGCGAATACTGCCGCTCGATGCCTTCGAGCACGGTCGCCTTGCGTGCCGCCGCGTTGATCGCGGACAAGCACTGCTCTCGATAGGCTCGGTCCATAAGTAATCGCGCGATGTGTGGATAGCTCGTGAACGGACCGCCGTTCGGGTGATCCGTGGTCAGGAAGACGCGCCAGGGGTCCGTGGCCAGCAGAAAGAGCTCGAGCCCAATCGCCCATTGCAGCGCATTGACGAAATTCCGGTCGCGATAGCGGAACGGCACCAGCCCGCAGCCGCCGTCGCATTCGATGTCCATGCTGATCCACTTGTCGGGCGACGCATGCCGACGATTGCGGAACTGTGCCTGGGTGTCGCCGGATTCTGTCATGGTCGCACCGAACACGACCTGACCAACGTCGAGACTGACGTTGCGGTTGGCATTCACGGCCTGCGCTAGCCGCGCGGCCGCCGAGGAGAAGTGCCGCTTGCCCTCGGTACCGTAGCTGTGGAACTGGGCATGGGTGAGATGAATCGGATAGCCCTCCACGGCGTCGATGGTGGCGAGCGTGGTCTCGATGTTGCCGGGCACGCCGAGATTGTTGCAATGGACGTGGAGCGGATGCGGCACGCCGAGCTCATGGACCGCGCGCGCGAGCGTGCGCAGGATCGTGCGCGGCGTGACGCCGTGTCGAGGCCCGGGCTCGTCGATGCCGAGGCTCCGGCCATTGAACTTGAACGCGCTTATGCCGCCGGCGTTCACCACCTTGACGGCACGCGCCGCGGTAGCGCCGATCATCCAGCCCACGTAGTCGTTGATCTCGTCCTGGGACGCGCCGCTTGCCAGCCGCTGCAGGAGGAACTCGTCGTTCCCGAGCATGACATAGGCGCCCTTGTCCAGGATCGGCACATCGGTCATCTCGATTTGCGCTGCGCGGGCGTTGGACGCCACCATCGCCGGCTCGAAGGCGGTCGTATATCCCATCGCGGCGTATCGATATCCCGTCGTGAAGGTCGTGGGCGTCGTGAGCCCGGACCCACCGCGCAACCCCGCCGGTCCGCGCTCAACCTCCTCGCGGTGATCGCGAGCCGACAGCAGACGGCCCAGGTTCACCTTCCCGCCCGCGATGTGCGTGTGGATATCGATCGCGCCCGCCATCAGGATATGACCCGATACGTCGTGCTCGATGTCGGGCGGGCGGCCGCCGGCCGGCCTCTCGACGATGCGCTCACCGTCGATCCACAGATCCTCCGAGATCGGCTCCTCGGAACGCGTGGGATCCATCAGCTTGCCGCCGGCGAGCCGGATCAACATGGCGGCACCGCCAGCGCTGACATGATCGCGCAAACCACCTCCGAGACGCGCGGTCGGCTGGACGCCCGCACCGCATGGAGTGGGACCGCGATGACAGAATCCGCGCGCACGACGGCGCCGCCGTGATCGATGCCGGGAATGCCCACACGGATCTCGACCGCCGCCGGGCCCCGGAGCGCGACGTCGTCTGCGATGAGCGCGATCACGGGAGCGGCCGTCTCGGGCGGAGGCTCCACTACGGATGCCGCGACCCAGACCACCGCGTCGGCCTCTCCTGCGTCGAGGATGCGGCTGCCGTCATGCCGCCAGGGATCATGATCCGGAATTCCCGCAGCGAAGCTCACGCGAAGCGGCCAACCCGTCTGCCACAGCGCCGCCTGGCTCGCGCCTAATGCGTTCCCGCTGCCGCCGAGCGGCAGCCCGACGCAGCGCGTCCGCACGTTGAGGTGCCGCAGGATCTCCGCCAGGTATTCGACCACCAGCTCGGCCGTCTCCGGCGCGCAAGACGAAAGATCCCAGACGATCGCACCATATCGCGCGCTTCGCAGGCGCTCCGCGATGGTCCCGATGCTCTCGACAGGGAAATTGGCGCGACCGGGGCTGATCCGCCGCTCGCGAGCCAGCAGGCTCAGCGCCGCGATGGCATCCAGCAACTCGATCTCGCCAAGCATGACGCGGACGGTGGCAACGCTCGCGGGCGGCGCGAGACGCTCGGGCCCGATATAGGCCACGCTCGGCGCACCCTCGCGATAGAGCGGCGTCGCATTCCTCACCAGACGTTCGTGGAAGCGCGGGAAATTGAGCGAGGGATCGGCACCGACCAGCAGAATGAAATCGGCGCGGTTTGCGATCTCCGCGAAAGTCGCGACAACCCAGCCCGAGGCTCTCGCGACGGCCGCGTTCGCGAGCAGCGCCGGCGAGTAGAGATGATCGACGGTGCCTCCGACCCGCTCCGCCAGCGCGAGCACCGCGCGGATACCGTGCAAGTCCGCCGTGAGCCCGTGAAAGAGAGGTGCCGATGCCTTGCCGAGGATGCGCGCGGCGGCGGACACTGCGGCGCGGAGGTCCGCGGAGGTTCCCGCTATCCTGTGCGGCCGCTCGGGCGCCGCGACGCGGGAGAAGCCTGCCCGGGCCCGCGCGCAACCGCGGGTATCGACGCCGGCCGGCGAGACCATGAGATCGTCACAGGCGAGGCCGCAGAACGGACAGGTGACCGTGGCGGTCGTCACGGGCGGCGCACCCCGTTAATCGGTCGGATCAACCGGGCTTGTCATACTTGATGTAGGCGAAGCGCTGATCGTCGTTGGGCGTACCCTCGAGCGCGCTGCCCTCGCCCGGGCGCCAGGCAATTACATCCTCGATCTTCTTCGCGAGTTCGAAATCCTTGTCGGTGATGCCCTTGGCCGAATGGTTCATCAGACGCACTTCGACCCAGGCGTAGGAAGCCGTGATGTCCGGATGATGCCAGGCCGCTTCCGCGAGGTGACCGACTGTGTTGATCACCATCAGCGTGCCCTTCCAGCCGTGGGTCTTGTACTTGCGGCGGATCCAGCCGTTCTCGTACCACCAAAGCGGCAGATCCTTCTGCAGTCGGCTCTTGATTTCTTCCTCTGTGTAGGTTCGCTCGCGCTGCTTTGTGTCGGCCATGGGCGCCTCCGAGCGTTTGGCGGCGACTTTGTTTTCACCGCCGCTTCAGTTTATCGTAACGACATGGTCGCGCCAACGCCGGACCGCCCGCAATTTCCCTGCGAAACCGTCGAGGTGTTCGCGCCGGCGCGCCTCCATCTCGGATTCCTCGACGTGAGTGGCACTCTCGGGCGCCCTTTCGGCAGCCTGGGTCTCACGCTCGAGGGCATCGGGACGCGCGTCCGTCTCTCGCGTGCGCACGGCCGCTCCGCGCAAGCGCCGCCACCCGAGCGCGCGGCGCGGTTGCTCGCGTCGCTCACGCAGCACTGCGCCGGCGCCGAGCATTTCCAGCTCACGGTCCTTGAGTCGATCCCCGAGCACGTCGGACTCGGCTCGGGCACACAGCTCGGTCTCGCGATTGCCGCGGCGATGGCAGCGATCGAGGGTGAGCAGGTTTCCGCGCGATCGCTGGCTCAGCTGGTGGAGCGTGGCGCACGCTCGGGCATAGGCGTCGGTGCATTCCAGACCGGTGGATTTCTCATCGATGGCGGCAAAGGATCCGGCGAGGAACCTGCTCCCCTAATCGCGCGCGCCGAGTTTCCGGCCGCATGGCGGGTGATCCTGGTCTTCGATCACGGGCACCGCGGCCTCTTCGGCGAGGCCGAGAAAGCAGCGTTCCAAGCGCTACCACCCTTCCCGGCGGACGCCGCGGCGCACTTCTGCCATCTTGCGATGTTGCGGCTATTGCCCGGGCTCGTGGAGGCGAATTTTGACCCGGTCGCTCGGACGATCGGTGAGATCAGCGCCCGCCTGGGCGATTATTTTGCACCGATCCAAGGCGGGCGCTTCACGAGCCCCCGCGTCTCGACGGCACTCCACTGGCTGGGCGCAACCGGTTTCGTCGGGCTCGGCCAGAGTTCCTGGGGTCCTACGGGGTTCGCCCTGATGCCGAGCGAGGCGGAAGCGCGCCGCGTCTGTGATGCGCTCATCGCGCGCTTCGGCAGTGACGAGACCCTGTCGTTCCGGATTTGCACGGGCCGCAACCGAGGTGCCGAGATCAGGCGATGGCCGGCCGCGTTCAAGCAGCCGAGCTTCGCGCGCGAGCGAGCGCGCCGATAACGCGAGGTGCGAGCAGCATGGAAAAACCGAGGATCCTGCACTTCCTCACGCCGCTCAGGAACCTGAGTCCTTTCGATGTCAACATGGCCGTTGACGCCGGCTTCGCGATCGCGGGCTATACGGGCGTCGAGCTCAAGGACGTGGCCGGCCTGACGCAGGACGCGATGTTCTCGCGCGCACCGGACAATGCCGCCAAGACCGTTCTCTTCATCGGCGGCCGCGACGCCATGATGGCGCTCGACATGGCCGAGGCCGCGCGCAAATCGATGTTCCCCCCGTTCCAGGTCTCGGTGTTCGCGGACCCCTCAGGCGCCTTTACCACCGCCGCAGCCATGGTGGCGGTCGCAGAGAAGAAGCTTGGCCAGGCTGGCGGCCGGCTCAAGGGCGCGAAAGTCGCGGCCTTCGGCGCCAAGGGAGTGGTGGGCGGTGTCGTCGGTGTGATTGCCGCCGAAGCGGGCGCGGAGGTCACGCTGGTGGGCTACGACAAGACTGCAGTGGTGCCGCAGAAGGCGGCGGAGTTCGAGAAGCGCTTCGGCAAGCGTTTCGGGGTTGCCGACGGCAGCACCGAGGCCGGCCGGCGAGCGGCGTTGGCCGAGGCTGATGTCGCTCTCGTCGCCGCACGAGCGGGCGTGCAGGTACTCTCGACCGAGGAACTCAAGTCGGCGCGCCGCCTCAAGGTGGCGGTCGACGCCAACGCCGTACCTCCTGCGGGCATCGAGGGACTCACCGCCAAGGCGGATGGCGTCCCCGTCGGCCAAGCTGCGCTCGGCGTGGGCGCGCTCGTTATCGGCAACGTGAAATTCCGGTTGCAGCGCAAGCTGCTGCGCCGTCTTCACGAAGCCGGCAAGGCCGAGTTTGTCGGTTTCCGGGAGGCCTTCACGCTCGCTCGGCAGCTCGTGAGCGAGAGTTGAGCGGCGACGCATGACGATCCTCATCCTCGCCCTTTCGGGCCGTGCGCTCGCTCAGGCGGCGCGGCGGACGGGTGCGGACGTGATCGTCGCCGATCTCTTCGGAGACGAGGACACTCGGCGCTTGGCGCGCCGCTACGTACTCCCCGGGAGTCTCGAGCATGGCGTGGACGGCGAGGCGCTTCTGGACTGGGTGCGCAGCCTCGACGTACCCCTGATCGGGATCGTCTATGGCACCGGCTTCGAGGCGAGCCCCGAGTTGCTCGGTGAACTCGCGCGGATCGCGCCCTTGATCGGCAATCGCCCGGAGACCGTCGCGGCCATGAAAGACCCCGACGCGTTCGCGACATTGTTGAAGCGCCTCGGCCTACCGCATCCGGAGATTGCGGCTTCGCCGCGCCCAGGTGTCCGATGGCTGCGCAAGCGCCGCGGCGGCTGCGGCGGCACCCACATCGAGGTCGCGATACCAAGGCCCACGACGGCAGATCCGCGCTATTACTTCCAGGTCGTGGCGCCGGGCCATGCGGTCTCCGCGCTTTTCGTCGCCGATGGGAAAGCCGCACGCGTGCTCGGCCTCAGCGAGCAATGGACGGCGCCGAGCCTGGGCCAGCCCTTCCGCTTCGGCGGCTCCGCCGGTCCGCTTCAGGTTGCGGCGACGCTCGCGGCTGAGATCGACGAGGCCTGCCAAGCGATCACCGCGGCGGCGGGGCTGGTCGGGCTCAACAGCCTGGACACGCTCGTGGACGGCGAGCGCTTCACCGTTCTCGAGGTCAATCCCCGTCCGAGCGGAACCCTCGACCTGTTTCTCCATCGCGCGGACATGGACCTCTGGAGCTACCACCTCCGCGGCGTGCAGGGGGAATTGCCCGAGATTGCCCTGTCCATTGCTGAAGATGCGCGCGCGGCAGTGATCCTCTACGCCGATCAGGCGCGCGCGATTCCCGCGTCCTTCGACTGGGGAGCGGGAGTTGCCGATATTCCTGCGCCTCTGAGCCGCGTCGCGGCGGGCATGCCGATCTGCACGGTGATTGCCGACGGACCGGACACCGACAACGCGCGCGCCGTGGCGGAACGACGCGCAGCCGAGCTACTGAGCCGGTTGCCCCTGCTCGTCGAGCAGCCAGCGTGAGCATCCAATGACCGACCGCCCGAGCCTCAATCGAAGCGCCGAGCCGCTGCTCGACGCGCTCGTCGCGCAGGCGTCGGCGCTGCGTCTCAAGGTCTCCCGAGCCGCCTCGGGTGCGCTCCTTGTCGACGCTGGCGTCACGTGCCCCGGCAGCATCGAGGCCGGCCGCCGTATCGCAGAGATCTGCCTGGGCGGCCTCGGGCAGGTAGCGCTCAGTCCCATCGGCGAGAGCGGCTCGATCCAGGTCAGCGTCCACGCGAGCGACCCCGTCCTCGCCTGCCTCGGCAGCCAGTACGCGGGCTGGCGCCTCCAGGAAGGAAAGTTCTTCGCAATGGCCTCGGGTCCGGGGCGGACGCGCGCGCTCAAGGAGGAACTGCTGCAGGAACTCGGTTATGCCGACCATGCCGAGCGCGCCATCTTCGTCCTGGAGGTCGATCGTCCACCGCCGGAGCCGCTGATCTCGCGCGTCGCCGAGACGTGTCGCGTCACGCCGGAGCACGTTGCTTTCATCCTCACGCCTACCACGAGCCTCGCGGGCACCGTGCAGATCGTCGCACGATCCCTGGAGGTGGCGCTCCACAAGGCGCACGAGCTGAAGTTCCCGCTGGAGCGCGTGGTGGATGGGTTCGGTGCCGCACCACTGCCGCCGCCGGCGCCGAGATTCCTGGCGGCCATGGGCCGCACGAACGACGCGATCCTATACGGCGGCCGCGTGGCGCTTTTCGTGTCCGGTCCCGAGAAGGAGGCGGAGGCACTTGCCGAGGCCCTGCCCTCCAGCGCCAGCCGGGATTATGGCCGGCCCTTCGCCGAGGTCTTCGCGGCTTCCGGTGGCGATTTCTACAAGATCGATCCCATGCTGTTCAGCCCCGGGCTCGTCGAGGTGACGGCGCTCGAGACCGGGCGGAGCTTCCGGCGCGGCCGGATCGATTCGGCAATGCTTGCGCGCTCGTTCGACCTCACGTGAAGCGGATCGTCATCTTCGCGGACGAGCCGGACTGGCACTGCCGGCGACTGTTGAAAGCCTTCGCCCGGCGGCAGGCGGCGGCCTCGATCGTGTCCTTGCGGAAATGCGGCTTTTCTCTGGGCGGCGATGGAAGCGGCCTCCTGATACCAGGCTTCGAGAGGTCTCTCCCCGACGTAGCGCTCGTGCGCAACATCCCCAGCGGCAGCTTCGAGCAGGTGACGTTCAGGCTGTCGCTGCTGCACGCGCTCCGCGAGCTCGGCATCCCCGTCGTCAACGATGCCCGGGCGATCGAGCGTTGCGTCGACAAGTCCATGACGAGCTTTCTCTTGCACCGCGCCGGCATCCCGACCCCGGCGACCTTCGTCGCCGAGGACCAAGAGCGAGCCGCGTCCTGGCGCCGCACAGAGCCCGCGGATGTCGTCGCGAAACCTCTGTTCGGCGCCCAAGGGCGAGGGCTTTCGCGCATCGCGCCCGGCGAGCCCACGCCCGACCCGGGCGGAGATCCGCTCCGCGGCGTCCTTTACCTGCAGCGATATGTCGGCCGCGCCCGCGACTGGCAGGACTACCGGGTGTTCTGCGTGGGCGAAGTCGCCGCGGCCGCGATGGTCCGTCGCGGTGCAAGCTGGGTCACCAACGTGGCGCGAGGCGGCGTCTGCGAGCCTGCGCCCTGCACGGGGCGGCTCGCCGAGCTCGCCGCGGCAGCGGCGGCTGCCGTGGGCGCCGGCTATTGCGGCGTAGACCTCATCGAGGACGCCGAGCGCGGGTTCCTGGTCCTCGAGGTGAACTCGATGCCCGCCTGGAAAGGGCTGCAGAGCGTCGCCGAGATAGATCTCGCCGACCGGATCGCCCACCATGTCCTCGGGCTCTGACGATCGCACCAGCCGAGCAGCTGCATTGCGCCACGCCTTCCTGACGGCGTGCCGCCGGGAGCTCGAGGCGCTGAAGCCCGGCAACGTCCACATTCATGCGGCGGGCCACGGCATGACCGTCCGGGATTTCCTGCTGTCGGCGGAGGCTGCGGCGGGTCCGCTCTGCACGCCCGGCAAAGCCGTGGGCGCGCGCATCCGCGCCGCCGTGGAGGCAAGCTGGGCCGCGGTTCCCCTCAACACCAATCTGGGTATCCTTCTCCTGGCGGCGCCGCTGCTGTGCGCTGTAGAGACTGGCGAGGGCCCGCTCCGGGATCGCCTCCGGACGGTATTGGATCGGCTGACCATCGCCGATGCCGTGGAGGCTTTCGCAGCGATCCGGCGCGCCAATCCCGCTGGCCTCGGCCGCACCGAGGCGCAGGATGTTGGGATGGCGCCCACCGTCACGCTGCTCGAAGCGATGCGGCTCGCCGCCGATCGAGACCTGATCGCGCGGCAATATGTTACGAGCTACCGGGATGTGTTCGAGACGGGTGTGGCGCGCGTCGAGGCGTCGCGCGCCGCCGGGCATGCCGCCGATTGGACGCCCACCCTGGTTTTCCTGGATTTTCTTCGCGGTTTTCCGGACAGCCACATCGCACGCAAATTCGGCACCGAGACCGCCGAGCGGATTCGCGCGGAAGCCGCTGAGGTCTCCGCATCGTTGCCGGAGGATGCCCAGCGCGCCTTCCCGGCGCTCGCCGCGTTCGACCGCTCGCTTAAGGAGCGCGGATTCAATCCCGGGACTTCCGCGGATTTGACGGTCGCGTCCTTGCTAGCCTCGGAACTCCTCGATATGCTCCGCACTCCCGCCCGAGAGATCGGTTGATAGGGTTCATCGCCGGACCTCGCGCGGACGGATGACAAACACGCAGAGGAGGAAGCCGATGCCCAAGATCACCAAGGTCTGTGTTGGCGAAGCGCTCGTCGGAGACGGCAACGAAGTAGCGCACATCGATCTCATCATTGGGCCGCGCGGCTCCGCGGCCGAGGACACATTCTGCCGCACGCTCACCAGCCAGCGCGAGGGCGTGAACGGCCTGCTGGCGGTCCTCGCTCCCAATCTTCCCTGCAAGCCGAGCACCGTGATGTTCAACAAGGTGACCATCAAGGGCGCCAAGCAGGCCGTGCAAATGTTCGGCCCGGCACAGTACGGGGTCGCGAAGGCGGTCGCGGACTGCGTCAAGGAAGGCACGATCCCGATGGACGAGGCGGACGACCTATTCATTTCCGTCGGCGTGTTCATCCATTGGCAGGCGTCCGACGACAAGAAGATCCAGCAGTTCAATTACGAGGCGACCAAGCTCTCGATCCAGCGCGCGGTCGCCGGCAAGCCTACGGCCCGCGAGGTCGCCGAGCAGGCCGACAAGGCGAAGCACCCCTTCGCAGCCTGAGAAGGAGCGGAGGCGGCCTCGCAAGGGTCGCCTCCGCAAAGCTTCATCGGTGGAAGCGCGCCACGGCGGCGGCGGAGAGCCTGCCGTCGTGGAGCGCTGTTGCGACCAAAACGCCCGCAACGCCGATCCTCTGCAGCTCCACAAGGTCGCTCTCGCCGCGGACGCCACCCGCCGCAAAGACCGCGCGCCCTCTCGCACGCCCGATCACAGCTGCCAGCGCGTCCAGATCCGGGCCGGTTCCCGTACCGACGCGATCGAGCGTCATCAGGATGATCCGGCCCGGCCAGAGCTCGGGATTCGCCTCGATGGCTTGCGGCCCCATGAAGCGCCCGCCCCGATAATCCAAGGAAAGCACCGGCCCTTTCGCACCGAAGCGCGCCCGAGCGACGGCCAGCTCATCCGTCCCGGCGAGGCTCTCGCTGCCGAACACCGGGGTCATCCTGGCAGGCAACGCCGCGAGTGCGGCGGCGACCGTGGCAAATCCGCCATCGAGCCAGAACTCGACGCCGGGTTCCGCTGCCTGGAGCGACCGGAGGATCTCCCTATGCCCACCCTCGCCCCCAATCGCGTCGAGGTCGGCGATATAGACCGTCGAGAACGGCGCGATCCCGCGCAGACCGCGAAGCACATCCACGGCCTCGCTGGTCGGAGACAACGGGGTAGCGATCGGCCGATAGTTGGCGCGATCACCGGCGCGCGCGCGCACGACCTTGCCGTGCTTCAAATCCAGAACTGGTATGATCGTAAAGCGCACGGAGCCGAGAATGCTGTTGCCGTTCGATAGATGCGGGGATTATGCGCCAAGCGGCCCGCTGCCGGGAACCCCGAGAGCGGGCGCAGCATGACGGCGGTGGCCGGATGGGACATCGGCGGTGCGCATCTCAAGCTCGCGCGCATCGAGGGCGGCACGCTCACTGCGGCGGAGCAGCTGCCGTGTGCCCTTTGGCGCGGCATTGACGAACTTCGCCGCGCGCTCGCGAGTGCCGTCCAAGGGCTGGAACCGGTCGAGCGGCACGCCGTCACGATGACCGGCGAGCTGACCGATCTGTTTGTCGACCGTGCAACCGGCGTGACGACCATCCTCGATACTCTCGGCGAAGTGCTCGCCCTTTCGTCGCTCGCGATTTACACCACCGCAGGCGAATTCGTCTCCGAGACGCGCGCGAGGGCGGCGCCGATCCTCATCGGCTCCGCCAACTGGCACGCGACGTCGCGCCACCTCGCGTCGCTGATGCCGGACGGCGTGCTCATCGACATCGGCAGCACAACGACGGACATCGTTCCGTTTGCGTCGGGCCGTGTCGCCACCCGCGCCATGACCGACGTCGAGCGGCTGGCGTCGGGCGAGCTTGTTTACACCGGCATCGTGCGCACACCGCTGGCGATGATCGCGCAGGAGATCCCGTTCGGCGGACGGATGGTCGGCGTCATGGCGGAGTTCTTCGCGACCGCCGCGGACGCGCATCGCCTCGCGGGATCCTTGCCAGACGGCGCCGACCTCCATGCGACCGCCGACGGCCGCGGCAAGACGCCGGCCGAAAGCCGAGCGCGCATCGCGCGCATGATCGGCATGGACGCCGACGCGGTACCCGAAGGCGCTTGGCGCCGCCTGGCAGAGTCCTTCATCCGCCGGCAGACGATCTCGATCGAGACGGCGGTCGATCGAGTACTGTCGGCGAGCGATCTGCCGGACGGAGCACCCGTGATCGGCGCCGGCACAGGCCGCTCCCTGGCGGGTGAAATCGCGCGTCGCTTTCGCCGCCCCTATCGGGAATTCGGGGAGATTGTCGCGGCCGCAAAGCCTGAGCTGCGCGCGCTCGCGTCGGACGTCGCGCCGGCGGTCGCGGTCGCCCTGCTCCTGGCGCGCGAGGCATCCGCCGCATCCAAGGCCTGACGCACGCGGCGCAGCGCGCCTTCGTCGATGCCACCGGCGCGCCCGGCACGCGTCAGCGCCGACCGGAATCCCAGATAGTCCGCGCCCGCTGCGACGACACCTGGAATATCGTCGAGCCTCAAGGAGCCTGCGAGGCCGGTCAAGAGGCCGAGACGCTTGGCGTACGCAATGAAGGCCGCCAGGGCATCGACGGCGAGATGGGCCGTGAGCGGCCCCGAGGACTTGTCGGCGGTGTCCAGCATCGCACCGAGGAAACCGGACCGCGCGCAGAGCGCCGGGATCTCGCACAGATCCGGCGACCGGTCCGCGAACATCACCGCGACCAACTTGACGCCATGGTGCGCCAGCGGATGCAACGCCGCCCAGGTTGCGGCGAGATCGCCGGAAAACACCCCGACCTTCACGATGTCGGCACCGGCCGCAGCAGTTGCCTCGACGGCAGCGACGACTGCATCAGGGCTCAGCTCCATGTCGCCGATGGTGGCACTGACCTGGCAGCGTCCCGCGACCTCGCGCACGATCGCCCGCAGTTCGGTCGGCGCAACACGGCCAAGCGCGCCCGCCGCTGGCTCCTTGGCATCGATGATATCGGCGCCCGCGCGAACGGCGATCGTCGCCTCGCCCGCGGAGCGAACGCTCGCCAGCAAGCCCGTCATGGCCCCTCCTCTCCCCTCTCCTGCCGGAAAGCCTCAAGCCGTTCCTGGAGCCACCGCCAGGCTTCGCGCTCGAGTGGGCCCGCCGTCTTCTCGACAGCGATTGCCAGGTAGGCCATCTCCTGCTGGATCTTCATCAGTGGCAGCATCTCCAGTCGGCTGATCAGGATCGCCCCCTCGATGACCGCAGCTTGTGCCCGGTTGAAGCCGCGGAAAGGCGCATGCGTTGCCTCGCGCACCACCCGGCAGCAGAAGCGCGGGCGAACCGCATCTTCGTCCACCCCGGCGACCGCGATCTCAAGGTGCGCCAGCGCGCTTTCCAGCACGACGCCGCGGACGACTTCCGCTGGGCGGACCGGCCAGTTGCGTCGTCCGGTGACTCCGCCGGCAAACACCCGGACGTCGTCCGTGTGATTGATCACCGCATAAGGATGCTGGCGGAGATTGTCCAGGGTGCGCGAGGGATGGAACGGCGCCAAGATCGGCGCACCCTCCCGCCAGATAACGCCCATGGGGACGATATGCGGCTCGCCTGCCGCGGAGAGCGTGGTGATGATGCTCTCACGGATCATTCGGTCCGCCCCCGCGACCGCGCGCCGTCGCGGAGCGTCGGACCCGGCGCGTGATGCACGACGCGCCGCCGCGCCTGCCGCGACACCGCCACGCCCCAGTCCAGCGGTTCGTCCTGGATATAGCGCTTGCCCAACTCGAAGGCCGTCTGCGCCTTCATCAGCTCAGCGCCGAGGTAGAACGCGTGCGGGCCGTCCGCGGCGACATTGAGACGAGGAAACAGCTCGAAGGCATCCCGTCCGACGTGATGGCCGTCGCGATTGTAGACGTGAATCCCGTCGGCAGCGACCTCGATCCGGAAGTTCGCGTCGCGGACGGCCTGCGCCATCTGCTCGATCTCATCGGTCGTAGTCGAGAGAGGCTTCCGGTCCCGCAGGCAGGCGAGACCACGGTCGATGCCTATGGGCAGCCGGCCGAGCTCCTTGGCGGCCTGCATGATTCGTCGAGCCCGGTCAGCCTCGCGGATCGCCGTGCGGCAATGCGGACTCTTCTGCACCGTGAGCACGTCTTTGATGCCGAGCTCGGCGACGACCCCGAACAGCATCGCGTTGATGCCGGCCGTATCGGCTTCCGTGAGTTCCGTAAGATTGCCGACGCCCATGAGGATGCGCGCCTCGGGCAGGCGCCTCCGCAGCTCGCCATAGCGCATGAGCGAGGCCATGAAGCCAAACGGGATCGGTTCCAGCACGGGATCGAGGATGCAGGGCCGGCCGGAGCGCTCGAGCTTCTCGGCCGCACGGCAGAGCGAATCGAGATCGCCGGCCGACGCCGGAACCAGAATCGGTGTTGCCGCGATCTCGTCGGCGAGGTCGAGCGTCGCTTCTGAGAGGCTGAGCACGAAATCGGCGCCGGCGCGGCCCCCGCGCCGGAGCTCCTCGGAATCCGCCGAGTCGACGCTCACGAGGAACCCAGCGGCATGCAGCGCTGCTACAGCCTCCTCAAGATGGCCGAAAGGCGTCGCCGGCAGACAGCCGAGGTCGATCACGTCCGCCCCCTGCCCTGCATAAGCGCTGGCCTGCGCCACGATCTGCTCGATCGAGAGCTTCGGCGCGTCCACGATCTCCGCGAAAATGCGCACGCCGTGGCGCGTAAGGTCGACTCCCGATCGCGCCTTGCCAAAGTGCTCGGGAATGTCGTGGAGATCGTCGGGTCCGCGCGTGACCGGCACGCCCCAGTCCGCCGAAAGCGCGTCGAGGTCCCCGGCGCAGAAACCCGGCACGAGGACGCGATCCGCATGGATTTCCTCGCGCGGCAGGCGACGGCGCACGATGTCGGCGGTCATCAGCGCCGCCACCTGGACGCCTATGTCACGAACGTCCCAGCCGAACTCGGGCTTCATCTCCGAGAGCACGCGCCGGAGCCGGGCCTCCGCGAGGTGACCGGTCAGGAAGAGGATCCGCTCAGGCATGCGAGGCGTGCCTTGACGGCGTCAACGAGCCCGCTCAGGGATTCCACCACGGCCGTACGCTCGAACAGCTTGAGTTTCTCGACGTTTTCTAGGTCGATCCGGCGCGGCCATACCTTCACGATGCCGCCGGGCGACTTGGTCTCGAGCTCGGGCGCCGTGTCGCAAGCGAACACGATGACCGGCACGCGACACTTACCCGCCTGCGCGAACACATTGGTCGCGAGCGTGTCGGAGATGCCGTGCACGAATTTCGCGACCGTGTTGGAGGTCGCGGGTGCCACGACCAGGGTGTGATAGACGCCCTCGTAGAACAGGCCGACTGGCGCCGCGGAGGCGGTGGTGTCGCGGAACACGCGGAGGTCGGCCGGAAACCGCGACTTGTACATGCGGATGACCTCGCTCGCAGCCTTGCTCACGAAAAGATCGACCTCCGAAAGCCCGGCGATGACGCCGAGGCATTCCTCGAAGTAGTGGCCGGAGCCGGTGACGGCCCACCCGAGGCGCGAGCGCGTTCCAGCGTGGGGAGGCGGCACGAGCGGTCTCTCACTAGTGAGCCAGGATATCCGGCAGGTGATCCTCCTCGCCCGGCCCAACCCAGTCCAGTATCAATGCCGCCCCCTCGAGGAAGCGTGGGAAAAGCGGGTCGACAAGGCCGCACTCGGCCAGCACCTCGGGATCGAGCGGGCGCGGCGCCGCGGTGGACTTCACAAGCACGAGCCGAACGGCGCCAAGCCGTCGGGCGAGCCACGCCGCAAGGCTGTCCGACGTCACGTCCCACGTCTGAGGAATGCTCGGATCGGCGAGGACCATTGCCGACGGAAGCCAGACCGCGGTCGAGCCGCGGCGAAGACATGCGCGGATAGTCCGCTCATCGTCACAAAGCATCGTGTCTGCGCTCATGTCCACCAGCGCCACCGCGTACTGCTCCATGGCGAGGAGGGCCATGCGATGAGCGGCTCGATCCGAGAAACGCAGCTGCGCCTGCTGGCTTCTCACCGTATCCGCAAAGGCCCCGCCGCCCGGCACGACAATCACCCTGCCCTTAACCCGATGCAGCGCCGCGAGCCAGCCTCTCAGTGCTCCCGCATTCGCGAGGCTCCCGCCGAGCTTGACGACAACGATTGCCATTCCCGGGCCGAGCCGGCGTCAACCGCGGCGCTGTCGGATGACGGAGACCCCGACGCTCTCCGCCTCACTGTAGGCATCGAGCTTCTCGACACCGACGGTTACGCTCACCGACCTTGGATCGGCAAGGCACATGCTGGCGATGCGCTCCGCAAGGGTCTCCACGAGCTCGATGTGCCCGCCCTCGACGATCTTGTGGATACCCGAAACGATCGTCTCGTAGTTCAGGACTTGCCCGAAATCTTCGGTCGAGAAAGGTCCGGGATCCGCGACATCGAGCTCGACGTTGATCCGGACGCGCTGCGTGCGCCGACGTTCATGATCGTGAATGCCGATGCTGCAGGGAAGCAGCAGGTTGCGCACTCTCACGCGATAGGTCGAGCCGCCCGCCCGTTCCAGCAGGCGGCGCAGGCCAAGAGCTTCGGAAACCGGCCATTTCTCGCTCATGGCGCAAGCATGCCCGAGCCGCCGAGGTTATGACAGATATTTGTCTTTCGGGGCGCGAGTTTACCGTGGGATCGCTATGCCATAACCTCGACCTCTCCACGCCACCTCCGTGCCAGGTGTGTGCATGAGCCAGTTTCCACTGATCGCAATTTTCGCCGCGCTGTCGTGCCTCGCTATCGGAAGCGCAGGGAACGCGGCGCCACAGGCACCGGCGGCGCAGAACGATTACCCCACGTCGACACGCGCCGATTACGTGCTAGGTTGCATGGCGGCCAACGGCAACAAGCGGGAGACTCTCTTCCAGTGCTCCTGCGCCATCGACACGATCGCGAGCATGTTGCCTTACAGCGACTATGAGAAAGCGGAGACCGCGCTCAGCCTGCAAACGGGCGGCGGCGTTGGCGGCCGCGTTGGCCTCTTTCGCGACCCGCCAGAGATCAAGGCGGTAATCGAGCGCCTGCGCGGCGCGCAGGCCGAGGCAAATCTGACCTGCTTCCGTTGACTTCGTGGAGGTGCAACCGGTCAGCCGACCTTGAGCGAGCAGTTGACGCCGCTCCACCGATCGGGCGACCTCCAGTGGATCGTGAACACGACCTCGCGACCGGGCTCGAGTGCTGATGTATCGGTATCGGCGTAGCATATTCCGAGACCGCTATTCATCGTCGCCGCGTCATGGGTCGTACGCTAGGCATCGGCGCTCCGACGGATGGGTGCCGACCAGCCCGTTGGCGCTGGATCAAGTCGCGGGTCGTGTTCTTGGCGCCGACGGCGAGCAGGCGCGCCACCGCCTCCATCCCGTCGCTCAGGCTCGCGCGCACCCGCAGGGCTGCCTTCTCGGCGTACCTCCCGAAACCCAGGGCGAGCGTGCCCGGACCTAGGACGAGGCGCTGAGCCGCGCGTCCTGTCCCGGCACCACGGTCGAGCCGCCGATCCGACGGTAGATCAGCGGCGGCGCCGGTGCTTCGGCCGCGCGGAGCGCCGGCTCCAGCGCTGCATGGTCGGGCGCCAGATGGCACACGGGATCCGCGACCCTCGCATTGCCGGTGAGCGCGAAAGCCTGGCAACGGCAGCCACCCCAATCGATCTCGCGCCGCTCGCAAGAGCGACAGGGCTCCATCATCCAATCGGTGCCACGGAAGCGGTTGAAGGCGTCGGAGTGGCGCCAGATCGCGTCGAGGCTCGCGGTGCGGACGGACGGGAAGGAGAGCCCTGGCAGAGTCTCCGCCGCATGGCACGGGAGCGCCTTCCCCGCCGGCGTCACGTTGAGGAACCGCCGCGCCCAGCCCCCCATGCAGGCCTTCGGCATCATCGCATGATAGTCGGGCACGACATAATCGATCACCAGGCGTCCGCGCAGCCGCTCGCGCGCGGCGTCCACCACTGCCGTTGCCTCGTCGAGTTCCGTGCGCGCCGGCAGCAGGGCGTCGCGGTTCGCCAGCGCCCAGCCGTAGTACTGCACGTGCGCCACCTCGAGCCGGCCCGCGCCCAGCTCGAGCGCGAGCTCGATCACCTGCGGAAGCCGTGAGAGGTTCTGCCGGTGCATCACCGCGTTGAGCGTGAGCGGCAGGTCACGCTCGCGAACGCGCGCGGCTGCCTCGCGCTTCAAGCGCTGTGCCCCCGCATAACCCGCGATTCGGTCGCCGGCGGCGTCATCGACATCCTGGAAGCTGATCTGCACGTGATCGAGGCCCGCCTCGACCAGCGCATCGGCGCGCGCGTCGGTGAGCAGCACGCCCGAAGTGATCAGATTGGTGTAGAGCCCGGCCCGCGCCGCGTGCGCCACCAGCTCTTCGAGGTCGCGGCGCGCCATCGGCTCGCCGCCGGAGAAATGCACCTGGAGCACGCCCATCTCGGCCGCCTGGTCGAGAACGCGGCGCCACGCGTCCGCGTCGAGCTCGTCCCGCGCCCGCTCGAGCTCCAGCGGGTTCGAGCAGTAGGGGCACTGCAGCGGACAGCGATGCGTCACCTCCGCCAGGATCGCGAGCGGTGGATCGATCTCAGGCATGGGCGACGATTCCCTTCTCCGCCAAGTCCCGCAGCATCTCGAGTACGTCGCCCTCGACGATCTCGCGCGGCGCCCCGAACTCGCGCGCGAGGCTCTCGGCGATCGCGTCGATGCTGGTTTTGCCGTCGCAGAGCTTCAGGATCCGCACAGCGATCTCGTCCGGCATCAGCACGCGCTCGGGCGCCTGCACGATCCATTGCCCCCGGACCTCGTTGAACTGCAGGCGCACGTGGGGCTTGAGGCGGAGCACGGTGGTCCGATCGATGGCTGCCACACCCGCGCTCACGATGCTCCACCATCGATGCGAAAGGCGCCGGGCGGCACGTGCGCCGGCGCGACGTAGGCGTGGTAGAGCGCATCGAGCTGGGCCCAGAGCACGTCGCATTTGAATTCGAGCGCGGCGAGCACGGCTTGCTGCTGATCCGGCCGGCGCGCTTCGCGCTTTACGTAGTCGAGTGCGAAATCGGCGTCGCGCGGCGCTTGAGTCAGGCGCGCATTGAAATAGGCGAGCGTGTCGCGGCTGACGAAGGCGTAATTCGCCAGCATGCCCGCGACGCGCTCGCTGATGATGCCCGGCGAGAACAACTCAGTGAGCGACGACGCCACTGCCTCAAGCAACGAGCGCTCGCTCACGAAGCGCACATAGGCCTCGACCGCGAACTTGGTCGCGGGCAAGGCGCCGCGGGTCGAGATGACATAGTCCCGATCAAGTCCGAGGCCGTCAGTCAGCGCGAGCCACCGCGCGATGCCGCCCTCGCCGGGCGCGCCGCCGTCGTGATCCACCAGGCGCTGTCGCCACAGCCGCCGGAGCTCGGGATTCGTAGCGCGCGCGATCAGCGCCGCATCCTTGCGCGGGATCGCGCTCTGATAGCAATAGCGATTGAGCGCCCAAGCCTGGACTTGGCCCTTGGTGAGCCGGCCGCCGTGGAGCAGCCTATGGAACGGGTGCAGATTGTGATAGCGCTCCGCGCCGATGCGCCTGAGCGCCGCTTCGAGCTCGGCCGGCGTCAACACCTCGCTCACGGACTCAGCTCCATCCCGTCATGGGCGATCGTCCAGCCGGCTCGCTCGGCCTCCGCCCGCTCCGGGGAGTCCTCGAGCAGGACCGGGTTCGTGTTGTTGATATGGATGAAGACCTTCCGTTTGACACCGAGGTCGCGGAAGGCCGCGATGACGCCATCGTCGCCCGACATGCTCAGGTGCCCCATGCGCTTGCCGGTCTTCGTACCGACCCCCAGCCGGATCATCTCGTCGTCCCGCCAAAGCGTGCCGTCAAAGAACACGAGCGGGGCTCCGCGCAGCCGATCGAGCAGAGACGTGGTCATGGCCGCACACCCCGGCACGAAGAAGAATCGTGCGCCGCTCCGCCGCTCCGCGACCTCAAGCCCTATCGTGTTGCCGTTCTCGGCGAGGCCGGGATCGAGGCCGTCCGGCTCGAGCCAGAGCGCCACCTTTCCGGGAACCGCGAAGCCTCGGACGGACAATCCGCTTTCAGTGCCGTTCGGCGCCGTTAAATCCACCCACGCGTCCAGAGGCAGGATGTGCCGCTCGACGCAGTCGGGCGACAGCACGCGGAAAATCGGATTAGCCGAGATGACACTCAGCACTTCCGCGGTCGCATAGAGGCGGAAAGCATGGCGCTCGCGGAGCGTGAGCAGGCCGGCGACCGCATCTACGTCTCCGCCGGTCAAGACGACGCCGGCAATGGGCGAGGATCTGAGGCCTTCCTGCGGCCAGAGCACAGGCGCTCGCCCCATTTGCGCCGTCAGGTCAGGAGACGCATTCAACAGATACCACCGCTTACCGGTCGCGGAGACCGCGAGCGAAGCCTGAGTGCGCGGGCGCGCACGCGCGTCGCCGCTCCGCGCGCGCCGGCACGCCGGCATGTTGGAGTTCCACTGCGGAAAGCCGCCACCGGCGGCGGAGCCTAAAACGACGATCCGCACGACCGCCCGGCTAGCTCCACGCCGGTAGCGAGTTGGCTACTTCACCCGCGCGCAAGCGTACGAGTTGATCTCCAGGCCCACTGCGATCTCGACGATACGGGGCTTTCTCCAGACCATGGCGTCCTCCACGATTGAGTGCCCGACATCAGAAATACTGGAACTTCGTGCCCAGGGTGTCAAACGAAACGACTCTACAGCTGCCAGGACACAGCGCAACGGATTGCCGCGGCTCACAAATTTGTCACGGCCCCAATGGAATGCCGATGCAGCCGGCGCGCCAAATCCTCGAGACGACCACAAGAATGAAGCGAGCCAAGCCATCGCACCGGGATCGCCGATGCGCCGAAAATCGCGCCTGCGACCTGACCGGCAACCGCGCCGATGGTATCGGTATCACCGCCCAGATTGATCGCCTCGATAAGCGCGTCCTCGAAGCTGGACGCTCGCGCCACGCACCAAAGCGCCGCCTCCAGCGTATCGACCGCGCGAGGCGCGGACGAAATCTGATCTCGCTTCTTGTCGCGGTGGTCAGCACGGCTCGCACTCAGGACCGCGCCGGGATCGCCCGTGCGGAGCCCCACCACCAGCACCTCCGCCAGCGTTGAGGCGGCGGCGAGAGCCTCTGCCGCCGCGTGCGTCACGCGCGCTTGGCGCAACGCGGACCGCCGAGCCTCGGCTTGGCTCCGCCGGTGGAAGATCGCCACGGGGGCCAGCCGCATGATGCAGCCGTTGCCAGCGTTGCCGATCTCGAGGGCGGCATCGACGCGGCTCGAGCGCTCGAAAGTCTCCAGCACAGCACGCGTGGTCGGGCTGATGCCGACCGCCTGGCCGGTGCAAGAGTTTTCGCCGGTCCGATACCAGCGGAGAAACCGCTCGAGCAGGTCGCGCTCGTCGATCTCGCCGCGCGTCAGCAAGGCTTCCGCAAGACAGATCGCCATCGCGGTGTCATCGGTCCAAGCGCCCGGCGAGACCGAGCCCACGCCGCCCGATGCGTACTCCGTGCTCCGAGGATAGCTGTCGCGCTCCCGGCCCTCGAACGGAGCGCCCAAGGCGTCACCGACTGCGAGCCCCAAGAGGGCCCCAATCGACCGGTCGAGCGCGGAATCGCACGCGTCCATCTCGCCTATCCCGGGCATTGTCCGGTGGCAACGCGCCACATTCCTGCCACGTGCCGGACGGGCCGGAGTGTGGTATTAGGAAAAGGAGCCATGCCGTCTTTATGGTGCGGGATCATGGACTACCCGGATTATCTCCGCGCCCAGGCTGCCGAGTTCCGGGCGCGTGCCGAAGAAATCGACGAAATCGCGATTGCCCGCGAGCTCAAGGAGCTCGCCCAGATCTGCGAGCACGTGGCCGAGGAGCTGGAAGACCGCCAGCCGGCGGGCTGAGCGGGCGACGCCCGCTCAGCCGCCAAACATCTTCTTGAGGCTCTCGAAGCCCGCCTGGTAGACGCCGCGGATCGCCGCCGTCGCATCCGTCTCCGAGCCGGTCGGCTCGAAAGTGCTCGACCAGCGTACCGTGCAATGGCCCGGCTTCTCGTCGCGCACGCTGAGCTCGGAGCGATAACCCGCAACCGGAAGCGGCGAGTGCAGGATCGTGTAGCTGTAGGAGCGCTTGCCATCGTCGTGCCGCTCCAGCTCCTCGACGATCTCGCCACCGCCATGCAGCGTCAGCTTCCGGCGCGTCTTGGCCCCCTCGCGGGTCTCCTCGCTGCGCGCGACGGCAGGGTGCCAGCGCGGCAGCGCATCGAAGCCGCGAATGACGTTCCACACCTGCTCCGCCGACGCATTGAGATTGACGGACATGTCGACCTTCGCCATCTCCCCCTTCCTTTCCGAGCCCAGCTTCAGCTGCCGATACCGGTAAAACTGGCGCAGGTCGGCCCCGTGGGCAAGCGGAGGCTCCGCAGGGTGCACGCCATCAGTCCCGCGTCTTCCGGTCCTTCCGCGGGTAGATGATGATCGAGAGATACTGCATCGGTACCTTCGTGAGCTTCTCGGGCCCGTGGCGTGCCGCGGCATCGAAGAACAGGGCGTCGCCGGGCTCCATCGGATAGCTGCGGTCGCCGTGGCGATAGCTGACCTTGCCGGAGAGCATATAGATGAACTCGACACCCGAGTGGCGGAACTGCGTATAGGGCTCCGCCCGCTCACTCAGCGTGATGAGATAGGGCTCGACGCCGATCTCGCCCTCGAGCGACTGCCCGAGCAGATCGTAAAGATGCCCGGCCTTGGTGCCGCGCCGCTCGATCCGGACACCCTTCCCCGCTTTCACGAACGAGCAATCCCGGCGCTCCTCGGCGTCGGCGAACAACTGCGCGATCGGGACGTTTAAGGCCCTGGCGAGCGCATCCAGGGTCGCGAGCGACGGCGAAATGCCGCCGTTCTCGATCTTGGAGAGCATACCCGCCGACATGCCGGAGGTCGCGGCGAGCCCGGAAACCGTCAGATCCAGCGATTTCCGCAGGCGCCGCACCTCGGCCCCTATGCTCGCCTCGATGCCCCTGGGCGCGGCCGCGGGCGCCGCCGAGCCGGTCCTGAGTTCGGGCTCCGCGGGCCTTGTCTTGGCAAGGGATCTCCGGCGCGGCTTCATGGGAACTCCTCGTCATGCGTAGCGTGTATTGTTTCGCAGTAGGAAACATTTATTCTCTAGCGTTGACAAGCTCGCCGGGTGCGTGCGAGGTTCCGCCAACCCTCGCTGGAGCGCTTGAATGTGCGGAATCGTCGGACTATTCCTCAAGAATCCCGAGCTTAGACCGGAGCTCGGGGCGTTTCTCGATACCATGTTGGTCACGTTGTCCGACCGCGGTCCGGACTCCGCTGGCTTCGCCCTCTACGGCGAGACGCAGCCGACGCGCGTCAAGCTGACGCTCCGCGGCACCCTCCGCACCGACTTCGAGGCGATTGTCGACGAAATCGGTCAGGCACTTGGCGACAGCGTCTCGCTTGCCCGCCGCGACACACACTCGGTGTTGAGTGTGCCGGTCGCGCGCGCCGAGGACGCGCGCTCGCTGCTTGCCCGCATCGCACCCGACGTCACGGTCGTGGGTATTGGCCGCCGGATGGAGGTCTACAAGGAGGTCGGCCCGCCAGCCGAGGTGACCAAGCGCTTCGATCTTGCGGGCATGGCAGGCACACACGCGATCGGCCACACGCGCATGGCAACGGAATCTGCGGTCACCACCGACGGCGCTCACCCCTACTCCACGGGAGCCGACCAGTGCCTCGTGCACAACGGCTCGCTCTCCAACCACAATTCGCTCCGCCGCGAGCTTCGCCGCTCGGGTATCGAGTTCGCGACCGAGAACGACACCGAGGTTGCCGCGGGATATCTCACCTGGCGGCTCCGCCAGGGAATGAGCCTTGACGCGGCGCTGACGAGCGCGCTCGCCGACCTCGACGGGTTCTACACCTTCGTGGTCGGCACCGAGTCCGGCTTCGGCGTGCTGCGCGATCCCATCGCCTGCAAGCCCGCCGTGATGGCGGAGACCGAGGATTACGTTGCCTTCGGCACCGAATACCGCGCGCTTGCGGAGCTGCCCAAGATCGAGCACGCCCGCGTCTTTGAGCCGGAACCGGCCAAGGTCTACTTCTGGGATCTTGCGCAATGAGCCTGCGCGCCAATGCGCGCGCATTCGATCTCGCGCAGAACACTGTCCGCGAACTCAATGCCGCGCTGCACCAGCTCGATCCCAACGCCACGCATCACTGGCGCATCCTCAACCCCAAGGGCAGACACTCCATCGCCGCCGGTCTCGACGCCGATGCCACCGTCGAGATCGAGGGCCATGTCGGCTACTACTGCGCGGGCATGAACAAGCGCGCGACCGTGCTCATCAAGGGCAACGCCGGCGTGGGCGTCGCCGAGAACATGATGTCGGGCTTGGTCCATGTGCAGGGCGACGCCAGCCAGTCCGCGGGCGCGACCGCGAACGGCGGACTGCTGGTGATCGACGGCAGCGCGTCCGCCCGCTGCGGCATCTCGCTCAAGGGCGGCGACATCGTGGTCAAGGGCTCGATCGGCCACATGAGCGCCTTCATGGCGCAGGCGGGAAGCCTGGTCGTGCTCGGCGACGCCGGCGAGGCGCTCGGCGATTCCCTCTACGAGGCGAAGCTCTTCGTGCGCGGCAAGGTGCAGAGTCTCGGCGCCGACTGCGTCGAGAAGAAGCTCAAGGACAAGCACCGCGAGAAGCTCTATGCGCTACTCAAGAAGGCCGGCATCGCGGGCCAGGTCGATATCGAGGAGTTCCGCCGCTACGGCTCCGCGCGCCGGCTCTATCATTTCCACGTCGACAACGCCTCGGCGTATTGAGCGAGACCCATGTCCGACTATCAGAACATCCCGCCGACTCCGCCGCGCTTCTCCGCCACTTTCGACGAGCATTCACTGGCGGAGATCCGGCGCGCCGCGGCGACCGGCATCTATGACATCCGCGGCGGCGGCGCCAAGCGGCGCATGCCGCATTTCGACGACCTGCTCTTCCTTGGCGCCTCTATCAGCCGGTATCCGCTCGAGGGCTATCGCGAAAAATGCGGCACCAACGTGGTGCTCGGCACGCGGCATGCCAAGAAGCCGATCGAGCTCAAGATCCCCATCACCATTACCGGCATGAGCTTCGGCTCGCTCTCGGCCCAGGCGAAAGAGGCACTGGGCCGGGGCGCCTCGATCGTCGGCACCTCCACCACCACAGGCGATGGCGGCATGACACCCGAGGAGCGCGCGCACTCGAGGCTCCTGGTCTATCAGTACCTGCCCTCGCGCTATGGAATGAATCCCGATGACCTCCGCAAGGCCGACGCCATCGAGGTGGTGGTGGGCCAAGGCGCCAAGCCCGGCGGCGGTGGCATGCTGCTGGGCCAGAAAATCTCGGCGCGCGTCGCGGCGATGCGGGTGCTGCCCGAGGGCATCGACCAGCGCTCGGCCTGCCGGCACCCCGACTGGACCGGTCCCGACGATCTTGAGATCAAGATCGAGGAACTCCGCGAGCTCACCGACTGGGAGAAGCCGATCTACGTCAAGGTCGGCGCGAGCCGGCCCTACTACGATACCGCGCTCTCGGTGAAGGCGGGCGCCGACGTGGTGGTGCTCGACGGCATGCAGGGCGGCACGGCCGCGACCCAGGAAGTATTCATCGAGAACGTCGGGCTGCCGACGCTCGCGGCGATCCGGCCGGCGGTCCAGGCGCTGCAGGATCTGGGCGTGCACCGCAAGGTGCAGCTTATCGTCTCCGGCGGCATCCGCAACGGCGCCGACGTCGCGAAGGCCCTGGCGCTCGGCGCGGACGCGGTCTCGATCGGTACCGCCGCGCTGGTGGCGCTCGGCGACAACGATCCAGTCTACGAGGCCGAGTACAAAGCGCTGGGCACTCTCCCCGGTGCATACGACGACTGGCAGGACGGCCGCGATCCCGCGGGGATCACCACCCAGGACCCCGCGCTCTCCGCTCGGCTCGATCCGGTCCTCGGCGGTCGGCGGATCGCGAATTTCCTATCGGTCCTGACGCTGGAGGCGCAGACCATCGCCCGCGCCTGCGGTAAGAGCCATGTCCACAACCTCGAGCCCGAGGACCTCGTGGCCTTGACCGTCGAGGCCGCCGCGATGGCGGGCGTTCCGATTGCCGGTACGAATTGGATTCCGGGCAAACCAGCGTCATGATGTGAACTGGCGCAGTGGCTGGCTGACGGGATAGCGGCGAAAATACGAGGGGGACGAGTATGGCGACCGATTTGGCGCGGACCGCGAAGGACCGCGGCATCAAGTATTTCCTGATCTCCTACACCGATCTGTTCGGGACTCAGCGAGCGAAGCTGGTGCCCGCCGCCGCGATCGGCGAAATGCAGAAGGCTGGCGCCGCATTCGCGGGTTTCGCCACTTGGCTCGACATGACCCCTGCGGATTCCGATCTCTTCGCGCTCCCCGACCCCGCTAGCCTGATCCAACTGCCCTGGAAGCCGGCCGTGGGCTGGCTCGCGGCTGACCTCTGGATGGACGGCAAGGAGGTCGACCACGCCCCTCGCAACGTGCTGAAGCGAGCGCTCGCTGCGGCGAGCGCCAAAGGCTACGAGCTCAAGAGCGGCGTCGAGTGCGAGTTCTTCCTGGTGACGCCCAGTGGCGACCGCATCGCCGACGAGAGCGACCGGCAGCAAAAGCCCTGTTACGACCAGGCGGCCCTGATGCGCCGGTACGACGTTATCACCGAGATCTGCGACAGCATGCTGGAGCTGGGCTGGGCGCCCTATCAGAACGACCACGAGGACGCCAACGGCCAGTTCGAGATGAATTGGCTCTACGACAATGCGCTGGTCACCGCCGACCGGCACGCCTTCTTCAAGTACATGGTGAAATCGATCGCCGAGAGGCACGGCCTCCGCGCCACCTTCATGCCGAAGCCCTTCTCGAACCTGACCGGCAACGGCTGCCACGCGCACGTCTCGCTGTGGCAGGGCAAGAAGAACCTGTTCCAGGATCCGAAGGGCGAGCTCGGCGTCTCGAAGCTCGGCTACAACTTCATCGGCGGCGTGATCCACAACGCCGAGCCGCTCTGCGCGCTGCTCAATCCGACCGTGAACTCCTACAAGCGCATCAACGCGCCGCGCACGGTCTCCGGCGCCACCTGGTCGCCGAACACGGTAACCTATTCCGGCAACAACCGCACCCACATGATCCGGATTCCCGAGAGCGGCCGATTCGAGCTGCGCCTCGCCGACGGCGCCGCCAATCCCTACCTCCTGCAGGCCGCCATACTCGTCGCCGGCCTTGACGGCATCTCCAGCAAGCGCGATCCCGGCAAACGTCTCGACATCAACATGTACACCGAGGGGCACACAGTCAAAAACGCCAAGCGGCTGCCGCTCAACCTGCTGGATGCGTTGCGTCTCCTCGAGAAGTCGAGCGTGCTCAAGAACGGCCTCGGCGAGGCCTTCGTCAGGTCCTACCTCAAGATCAAACACGACGATTGGAACGCCTACGCCCAGCACCTCACGCAATGGGAGCGCGACACCACGCTCGATTGCTGAGTGAGCAACTCGTTTGTCCAAGGGGAGGCGGCATGGCTGAGCTTCGCGAGAGGTCCGACACTGTTCCCGGCAAGGTGATTCTCGATCACACCATCCCGAGGCAGGAATACGAAGGAGTGCGGCTGAAGGCCGGGCAGATCATCCGGGTGATCGACATCGAGGGCGAGCAGGTCATGGACACCGTGACCCTCAATGCCAACGATCCCACCGAGCACTCCTCCATGCCCTGGAGCAATTTCCTCAACAGGTCATGGCGCCTGAGGAAAGGGCACACGATCTATTCGATCCGCTGCAACCCGATGTTCAAGATCGTTGAGGACACGGTGGGCGTGAACTATTCCGGCAGCGGCTTCTGCACAGCGGAATCGAATTTCACGCGCTATGGCGTGCCGCACACGCGCAACTGCGGCGACAACCTGGCGGCCGCATTCGCCAAGTTCGGCATTCCCCGCCACCTCTGCGCGGAGTCAGGCGAGTTTGCGATCTTCATGAACGTGGGCTTCGATCCCGATGGCACGTGCGAGATCCGGGCGCCGATGTCCAAGGCCGGCGACTTCATGGACCTGGAGGCCCGGATGGACGTGACGCTCGCCCTCTCGGTCTGCCCGCAGGAGCGGAATCCCTGCAACAACTTCCGCGCCAAGCCGATGCGCATCATCGTCTACGAGCCCTGAGAAGCGTGAGGAACCGCGATGCCAAAGACCGTATTGCGGCCCGGCAATCTCTCGTTCCAGCCGCGGCCCACTTATCCCTATTCGCCAGGCACGCGCGGCGGCGACTACATCTATACCGCGGGCCAGGTTGCTTGGAATGACAGAGGTGAGATCGTCGGGATCGGCGACGTGCGCGCGCAGACGCGGCAGGTGCTGAACAATATCGAATCCATCCTACGCGAGGCCGGCGCCTCCATGTCCGACGTGCTCAAGTGCAACGTCTATCTCGCGGACATCCGAGATTTCCAGGCGATGAACGAGGAGTTCGCCAAGGCTTTCCCGACCGATCCGCCCGCGCGCACCACCGTCCAGGCACTCCTCGCCGAGAAGGAAATGCTGGTGGAGATCGAGGCCGTTGCCTATCTCGGGAAATGATCGCGCCGTGGCCGCGCTGACCGTTCGGCCGGCGGTCAGCAGGCAGACGCTCGGCATGCTGAGCGTCGCTGCTGGGGTCTCGGTCTTCACGATCCAGGACGTGATCGTGAAGACGCTGAGCAGCGTCTACCCCGTGCACGAGATCGTGGTGATCCGCAGTCTGGTAGCCTTTCCGATCCTCGTCTGGGCCACCTACACGGAGCAGCGCGGACACATCAAGATGCATCGCGGCCTGCTGCATCTTGCGCGCGGGACCATACTCTACGTCTCCTACACCTCCTACTACCTGGGATTGGCGCGGCTGCCGATGGCGGACGTGATCGCGCTGACCTTCACCGTTCCGCTGTTCGTGACGATCCTCGGGGTTCTCGTCCTCGGCGAGCGCGTTCGGACCAGCCGCTGGCTCGCGCTCGCCGCAGGGTTCGTCGGCGTGCTCGTCATCCTCCGGCCGGGGCTCGGACTCTTCGAGCCTGCGGCGCTGTTCCCGATCGTGTCGGCGCTCGCCTACGCGACCTCGGCCGTGATGGCGCGGCGGCTCGGCAGCACGGAAAGCGGCGGCGCGATGGCGCTCACCGCAACCGGTGCTTACATCCTCGGCGGCGCGCTGACTGCGGCAGCGCTGTCGAACTTCGCACCGCCGGAAGGCGCCGAGGAATCCGTCCGCTTCCTGCTCAATCCCTGGCTGTTCCCCGGCACGGTCGACCTCCTGCTCATCGCGCTCTGCGGCTGCATCGCGGCTTTCGGCTTCTTCTGCCTGAGCCAGGGCTACCGGCTCGCCGAGGCCTATCGCGCGGCGCCTTGCGAGTACGCGGCGCTGCCCTGGGGCCTGCTCTGGGGCTATCTCTTCTTCGGCAATACGCCGGACGCGGTGATGCTCCTCGGCGCGCTCATCATCATGGGTGCGGGGCTCTATACGCTGCAGCCGGACTCGCCCCCTCGCGGAACATCCTAAGAGAGAGGCCTCGATGTCACCTCCCGTCGATCCCGTCAAAAGCGATCCAAGCCTGCCGAAATCCGCCGACGTCGTGATCATCGGCGGCGGCATCATCGGCGTGGCGACCGCCTATTTCCTGGGGAAGCGCGGCATGTCCGTCGCGATCGTCGAGAAAGGCCGCATCGGCGGCGAGCAATCGAGCCGCAATTGGGGCTGGTGCCGTCAGCAGGACCGCGACCGCGCGGAGATCCCGTTGATCAAGGAGAGCCTCCGCATCTGGGGCGATCTCAACGGCGAGATCGGCGCCGAGACCGGTTTTCGCCGCACCGGCGTGCTCTATGTGACCCAGGATCCCCAGGAGCTCGCGAAGTGGGAGCGCTGGATGGAGCACGCTCGCAGCTATCAGCTCCATTCGCGGCTGCTGTCGGCCGCGGAGGCGCAGGCCCTGACCCCGGGTTGCGCGCACAAGTGGATCGGCGGCCTCCACACGCCGAGCGACGGGCGCGCCGAGCCTTCAATGGCGGCGCCGGCGATCGCCACCGCCGCCCGCAAGCTCGGCGTCACCATTCACCAGAATTGCGCTGCGCGCGGCCTCGAAACCGAGGGCGGCGCCGTCTCGGGCGTGATCACGGAAATGGGCACGATCCGCACGAAGAAGGCTCTGTGCGCGGGCGGTGCCTGGTCCTCCCTGTTCTGCCGCCGGCACGGCATCGACCTGCCGCAGCTCACGGTTCGCGCGTCCGTGCTGCGCACGGAGGCGGCGCCCGACGTGTTCGACAGCGCCCTGGGCACGCCGAGCTTCGGGCTTCGGCGGCGGCTCGACGGCGGCTTCACCGTGGGCTACCGCAACCAGGTGAGCTTCCACATCACGCCGGATGCGATCCGCTACTTCCGGAGGTTTTGGCCGGCGTTCAAATACGAGAGCCGCCACATCAAGCTCGAATTCGGCTCGGATTTCTGGAAAGCGCTGTTCAGGCCGAGCAACTGGCCGATGGACAAGCCCTCACCTTTCGAGGAGGTGCGCGTGCTCGACCCCGAACCGGACCGGAAGCTGCTCGACCGCGCGTTCGGGAATTTCAAGGCGGGGTACCCTGGTCTCAAGGATGTCAAAATGGCCGAGACTTGGGCAGGCATGATCGATATCACTCCGGACGCCATCCCCGTGATCTCCCCGGTGGAGGCGATCCCGGGGTTCTTCCTGGCGACGGGCTTCAGTGGGCACGGCTTCGGCATCGGGCCGGGTGCCGGTCGGCTGGCCGCGGATCTCCTCGCCGGCGAGAGCCCCATCGTCGATCCCGCGCCATTCCGCTACTCGCGCATGATCGATGGCACCAAACTCGAGCCGGAATCGCGGCTTTAGGATCGCCGAGGCTGCGGCGACCTGCGATTGCTTGGAAGTGGTTCGCGCGGCATCGGGCCGCGGCGTGGGCGAGCGGCGACATCGGTCTCGAGAGCCCGGGAGCGCGGTTGAACGTTTTCGGAGGAAGGGTTTATGACCCCTGGACAGGCGTTGATAGTCGCCGCGATGGCGCTGGCCGCCAACACGACCCAGCCGCAACCCGCCGATGCGCCCGAGGGCGCGCGCCCCTCGACCGCCATCGTCGGCGGCCACCGCATCCAGCCGCGGGCGAACTCGCCGGACGGAGCACCCGATGCCACCGGTATTTCCAAGAACGACGCCGAGGAGGTCGATCGTCTCTATCAGGAATTGATGCGCCAGGCTGCGCCCGGGACCGACCCCTCAAAGGGCTCGCCCGCCCCGAAGTGACGCCACGCGCTGCTGCCGCATGGCAACCATACACAAATTTCATAAGGTTTTTCTTAGCTTAACGGGTTGTGCGCCGCAGCAGAGCTGCCCATATCCGCGGCATGGCTGGGATCGGTATGCCCGCGCCTATCGGAGTTCCCTGATGTTCGAACAAGAAAACTCGAGCCACTGCCGTGCGCGCGTAAGCGCACGGGATCTCGTGGCGGCTTGGTTGCTCGCAGCAGTCATCGCAATCGCGGTTGCCCTGCCCAACATCGCCGAGACGGCCAAGGCCGGAGCCGTGGTCGCCCGAGCCGACGTGGTTACCGTCTTGCACGCCCTCCCGAAATTGTTACAAGGCGATCGGCAGACCTGAGGCGGCTCCGGTTCGCGGTTCGGGGTTCTCAGTGCCGTAGCCTGACGCAGGAGTATGCGGGCTGACCGATCGAGGAGCCGAGCCTGGCCAGAGCATCACGAGCCGCCGCCCTCGATAGGTACAAACGCAAGCGCCGCTTCGACCGGACGCCGGAGCCGGGGCCCGAGGTCGTCCACGGCGACGGCGACAGCTTCGTCGTGCAGAAGCACGCCGCACGGCGCCTCCACTACGATTTTCGCCTGGAGCTCGATGGCGTACTCAAGAGCTGGGCCGTCACTCGCGGTCCCAGTCTCGATCCCGCCGATCGCCGCCTCGCCGTGCACGTCGAGGATCACCCGCTCGCCTACGGCACCTTCGAAGGCACCATCCCGTCGGGCCAATACGGCGCCGGCACCGTGATGGTGTGGGACCGCGGAACTTGGGAGCCGGTGGGCGATGGCCGCAAGGGCTACGCCCAGGGCAAGCTCAAGTTCATCCTCCACGGCAAGCACCTGAAAGGCGGCTGGACGCTCGTCAGAATGCGCGGCCGCAACCAGGAGAACGACCGTGACAACTGGCTCCTGATCAAGGAGCAGGATAAGTACGCCCGCCCCGGCAAAGGCACCGCCCTGGTCGACGAGGTCGACGAGAGCGCGCTCAGTCGCAAGACCATGGGGCAGCTCGAGCGCTCCGGCGGCCAATGGATCAGCAACCGCACGGCTCGGCCGCCCGACCCCGCGTTGAGCTCGCTTGCGCGCGCCATGCGCGGAGCGCGGCGTGCCGAACTCCTGGACTTCGTTCCACCCCAGCTGGCAACGGCAGTCGATCGCCCGCCATCGGGCGAGGAGTGGATCCACGAGCTCAAGCTCGACGGCTATCGCATCTACTGCCGGCGCGACGAGCGCGGCGCGCGCCTGCTCACGCGCACCGGCCAGGACTGGACCGATCGCTTCCGGCGGCTCGTCGGTCCGCTCGAGGCCCTGCCCGCCCGGCGATTCGCCCTCGACGGCGAGATCGTCGCCGCGGACGAGAAGGGGCACTCCAGCTTCAGCGCGCTCCAGGAAGCGCTCAGCGCCGACGACCAACGGCGGCTCGCGCTCTTCGCCTTCGATATCGTCCATCTCGACGGCTACGACCTGCGGCGTGCCGCGCTCATCGACCGCAAGGAGGCGCTCCGCCGGCTCATCGAGAGCGGCAGCGCCGGGAACTCGATCCGCTATTCCGATCATGTCGATGCCAGCGGCGAGGAAGTGTTCCGACAGGCTTCCCAGCTGGGCCTCGAGGGCGTGGTGTCGAAACAGAAGAGCCGCCCCTACCGCTCCGGGCGATCCGCCGAGTGGGTCAAATCCAAGTGCCGGCTGCGCCAGGAGTTCGTCATCGCGGGTTTCACGCACCTGAAAAAGGGCGGACCCGGAATCGGGGCACTGGTCGTCGGCTACTATGAGCGCAACCGCCTGATCTATGCGGGCCGTGTCGGCACCGGCTTCAGCCACGAGACCTCGCTCGACCTCCGGCGAAGGCTCGAGCCGCTGCGCGTCGAGGGGCCGCGGGTCGAGCAGGTGCCGCCGGAGATGCGGCGCGGCGTTCAATGGGTCGAGCCCGAGCTCGTTTGCGAGGTCGAGTTCCTGTCCTGGACCCGCGACAACATTCTGCGGCAGCCGTCTTTCGAGGGACTGCGCGAGGACAAGAACCCCAAGGACGTGGCGCGCGAGCGTGCCAGCGTCCTCGCGCGCACCAAGGATTCCCCACGCAAAACTGTTGAGCGCAAGAAATCGGTCCCAATCCGAAACAACAACACCGTCGCCGGGATCGCCATCTCCCATGCGAGCCGCATCGTCTTTCCGGACATCGGCGCCACCAAACTCGACGTGGCCCGCTATTACGAGGCGGTTGGCGACGTCATGTTCTCGCAGCTTCGGGACCGGCCCCTGAGCCTGCTGCGCTGCCCCGAGGGCGTCGCGGGGACCTGCTTCTTCCAGAAGCATTTCGGCTGGAACGAGCTGCCGTCGCTCGCGCGCGTATCGCTCCAGGAGCGCAAGGGCAAGGTGGACTACCTGATCGTGCGCACCGCGCGCGATCTCGTCGAGCTCGCCCAGCACGGGATCGTGGAGCTGCACCCCTGGGGCTGCCGCGCGGACGATCTCGATCGGCCGGACCGGCTGATCTTCGATCTCGACCCAGACCCGAGCGTCGGCTGGGATCGGGTGGTGGATACGGCGCTGGCGCTCAAGCAGAACCTCGAAGCGCTCGGCCTGATCTCCTTCGCCAAGACGACCGGCGGCAAAGGCCTCCATCTCGTGGTTCCGCTGCAACGCAAGGCAACATGGACCGAGCTCAAGGAGTTCGCCCGCGCTTTCGCCGAAGCCGTCGTCGACGCCGCACCCTCGATGTTCACGGCAAATCCGCTGAAGCGGCTGCGCGAAGGGAAGATCTTCGTCGACTATCTGCGCAACGACAAGGGATCGACTGCCGTCGCGCCCTACGCGCTGCGCGCGCGAGCGGGAGCGCCGGTGGCATTTCCGGTGCCGTGGTCCGAGGTGACGAGGAAGCTCGATCCCGGGCGCTTCACCATTGCCACGGTGCCGGCGCTGATCTCGAAGCGCGAGGACCCCTGGCGGGAAATGGCAACGGTACGCCAGCAGATCACCGAGCGCGCGCGGCGCGCGGTCAAGCTCGTGGACTGACCGGCTCGGCGAAGTCCACGATCTCGACCCAGTTCGGATTCTTCCCCATCGGATACCGCTCGCGCGCATCCAGGCGGCCGGTGTCGCGGTCGATCGCATAGACGGTGAGACCGTGCGATTGCTGGCCCACGGCCAGCAGAAACGCGGCGCGGGGATCTATGGCGAAGCCTCGGGGCTGGGTCTCCGTCGGGAAATTACCCCGAGAGGACAGCCGTCCGGTGCCCGCATCGATCGCGAATGCCGCGATGGTGCTGGTCGCCCGCTCGCTCGCATAGAGGAAGCGGCCGTCAGGCGTCACGTGAATATCGGCGGCCGACGGCTTCGCCGTCGATCCCGGCGGCATCGCGCTGACGGTCTCGATCGCGCGCAGCAGTCCTGTCGCATCGTCGAAGGCATAGACGTTCACGGTGGCGTCGAGTTCGTTCAGCAGATAGACCCAGCGGCGATTGGGGTGAAATACGAAATGCCTTGGCCCCGCACCGCGAGCCGTCGCGATCTCCGCCGGAGAATTCGGCGCGATCCTTCCGCTGACAGCGTCGAACCGCTGCTGCATCAGTATGTCGCCGCCGAGGCAGCTCGCGAACAGGAAACGGTTGGAGGGATCGGTCATGATCGCGTGTGCGTTGGGGCGCGTCGCCAGCGTCTGCATCGGCCGGTCCGCGACGCGTCCGTCCGACCCGATTGCGTAGACGGCGAGCAGCGAGCCCTGATAGGACGCGCACAGCAGGAAGCGACCGGTCTTGTCGGTGGCGATGTAGCACATCTGGTCGGGAAGCATGCTTGACGACAGTGTGGCGAGCCGGCCGCTCGCCCGATCGATCGCGAAGCACGCGACGGAGAATGGCTGCGAGCGCAGGGACGCATAGAGGAAGCGGCGGTTTGGCGAGACCGCGAGCGGCATCACCGTTCCGGCCACCGGCACGCGCTCGACCGGCGAGAGGGTGCCCTCGGCCGTCATGCGGAAAACCGTGATTTCGCGGCTGTCCGCGTTCGCGACATAGACGATGGTTGGCAATGAGCCCCGCGACATTTTCCAGCACCAGCAATCCCGAGCGCAATCGCGGCTGCAATGATATCCTAGGCCGTTATCGTCGTCTGAGAGGAATTGAGCCATGGGTCACAGGAGGCTCTTGCGGCTGGCCGGTCCCGCCCTGGGCATCGGCCTCGTGGCGCTCGCGCCCGGCGCCCAGGCTCAGACGACCGGCGATCCCGACGCCGGCCGCGCCTATGCGGAGCGGAACTGCACCAACTGTCATATGGTTTCGCCGCAGCAATCGCCGCCCGTGCGGGTCGCGCCGAGCTTTCAGGCGATCGCGGGCATGCCAAGCACGACATCGATGTCCCTGCACGCCTTCCTGGCGACGCCGCACCCGAGGATGCCGAACTTCATCGTGCCGCCGAGCGACGCCGACGACGTCGTCGCCTACGTCCTGAGCCTGCAAAAGAAACCTTAGGCGTGCGCCGCCTCAGCGCGGCATGTCCGCCGGCGGCTTCACCTCCTCGAGAGGCAGCCCCGCAGCTTCCCAACCGTCAGTGCCGTCGCGATACCATTGGGCGCCGGTGTAGCCCCAATCGAGCGCGCGCTTCGCCGCGTTCCAGCTCATCCAGCAGTCGGCCCGGCAATAGAAGATCAGCGCCCTGCCCTTGTCTCCGCCGGCGATGCGCTCGAGCCGTGTGCGAAACCAGGCCTCCATCGGCTTCGTTAGGACGCCGCGCCCCACGTCGGGAAGCCACTCGCTGCCGGGAATATCACGGCGCGGCAGCGGTGCCCAGACGGCGGAGGGTGCAAGGTTCTCGGGCCGCCGGGGCACCGCGAGCACATCTATGAAGACTGCGGCGTGAGCGAGCCACAGCCGATGCGCATCGGCCGTGTCGAGGCCGGGCCGCCCCGCGACCGTCAGCGGCGTCGGTGCCTGATAATCGTCGAGACGATAACCGGCGGGCTCTTGCGTCACCGGGCCGGTCGCCGACGCCGGCATCCACGAAAGGAAAACGCCGCAGGCCGAAACGAGAGCAATCCGGTGGCACGCGCTTCGGAGCATCGCCGGCGCTCTCGAAGGCCCGTCAGCTCCCCGGCTGGACCGGCCAGCTGCGCTCGAAGTGTCGGTTGCTGCTGTCCTCGGCCTCGACCTTGATCTCGCCTCCGGGGACACGAGGCACGAAGGCGAAGGTGAGGCTCGGGTCCTCGCTGATGGAGATGTCGGAGTCCATGGTGACGACCGGCTCGCCCCCGTAGGAGACCTTGATCTGCCGGATGAAATTCGCGGGAACGTAGAGGCGCGTCACCTGGTCCATCTGCATCCCCGAGCTGTTGGGATGGCTCACGAGCACGTGCGCTTCCAGAGGCGTGCCCGCTCGCGGATCCCCGCGTAGCGTCATCCTCATCTGGCCGAGGCGGCTCATGGCGAGCTGCTGGTCCTTGCTGGCGGGCGCCGAGCAGCCGCCGGCCGCCTTGATGAAGCGCGCGACGCCGTAGAGCCGGCCGTCGCGGGTTTCCGCCACCGCATGCAGATAAGTGTAGTCGTCGACGCGAACGCGGGTCGCGACCTCGCTGGGATCGGCCAAGCCGCCGAACACGAAATGCGCGGCGAGCGGAGACGGGTTGTCGTCGATCACCAGATAGAGCCCGCTCACCTCGCTGCGGAGCGGCGCCGCCAGCTCGATCTTGAGCGGGACGATTGCCGCGTCTGCTGCCCGGTCCGGCGCCTCGATCGCGACCAGCCCGGTCCCATCCGCGACATTGCGGTCTCCGAAGATCTGGGCGCTGAGCTCGGCCCAGCGGGCGGCTCGCGCGGCCTCGTCGACCTCGGCCATGGCCGGCGACTTCAAAGCTGCGAGCGCGAGAATGCCGAAAACCAGCGCAATCGAGCGGCGCGGCATGGGTCATATCCTCCGAATCCGCGGCGAGGAGCCGCCTCTCATTCCCACTCGAGCTCCTTGTAGGCCGCGGTCACGTTCCGGGGATGGTAGTCGTCGAACAGCAGCCATCGGCCCCGCTCCTCCTGAGCAACATGGCGCCAGGCCTCGCCGATGTCGATACCCCCGCGGATCGCGGCGCGTGTGCCGGCGACCACGGCTTGGAGGTAGCGCGTCTCGCCCTCGGCGCCCGCAGGCCAATCGACCGCCGCCGGCCCATGGCCGGGTATCGCCCGGACGGCGGGAAGCGTGCGCAGCGCATCGAGCTCGCGGAGCCAGCCGAGGATGCTGCCGTCGACGACGGGCAGCCGCTCCACGAACAGCAGATCGCCCGCCCAGAGCGTACGGGTTTCCCGGTCGTAGAGCGTCAGATCGTTGTCCGTATGCGCAGGTCCGTGGGCGCGGATGTCGACGACGCGGTTCCCGAGGTCGATCGAGAGCACGTCGGCGACGAGGAGCGTGGGGGCCACGATCTCGCTCCCCGCCGCCCGCTCTCCGAGGCTGCGCTCCAGCGCACGGCGATAGTAGGTCCCGCGCTCGGCGAGCGCCCCCGGCAGCCTCGCGTGCCCGATGAAGGCCGGGTGGTCCCCGGTGAACGCGGCGGCGCCGAAGATGTGATCGGGATGGACGTGCGTCAGCACGACATAGCGGATCGGCTTGTCCGTCACAGCCCGGACGGCCTCGTGCAGGGATCGGCCTTCGAGGGCGCTGCCGCCGGGATCGACGACCATGACCGCGGCGGCGCCGACGACGAATCCGACGTTGGCGATCGCATCCTCGTTGGCGACAGTGGCGTCCTCCTGCACACCCTCGTGGACATAGACGCCAGGCGCAATCTCAGCCATCGCAAGCGGCGCGGCGGCGGTCGGCCTCAATCCGGCCAGCGCGATCAGACATGCGCCAATGAAACCGGAAAAGCGCATCCACGAAGTATGAACCCCGCGGCACGCCATCGCCAGCGACAGCTCAGGGAGACTTGCGGCTCGAGTGGTCGAGCCCCCACGGCTCAGCGCATCCCGTCAACGAGGATTTTCTTGTGCAGCCGTTCTCGGCGAGCTACGGCAGATATCGGTCGCGAACGTATTCATCTCCTCCGCGGGCTCGTCGGTGGCGGCGAGGGCCATGTACACTCCGCAATCCCTGCGCAACTGCCTTGTCGCCGCGACGAGCTGGTCGAAGAGAGGCGAGCACTCGTCTCGCTTCTCGCTCAAAGCCTCGTCTTCCAGGACAACCTGCGATTTTGCATCGGACATCTCGTCGATGGTCGGGGCGTCGGGATTCTTCGCATTCGCACGTAGAAGCGCGTCGTAGTGCGCGTTCCGCTCGACTTGCATCCTGCCCTCTTCCATAACGCAGGCATCGACCGCCACCTTGGATTTCTTGAATTCGGCAAACCGCCAAACGACGGTGTCCGAAACCGACTGCGCCATTGAGGGAATGACCATCGCGAGAACGCATAACAAGGCAAGCAGGGGCGGCTTAATCATCGAGCGGCACTCACTGAACGGTAACGCAACGTCGCTTTCGGCACTCATCCTGCACACGCCGATTGCGAGCGCGGGCGTCAAAATTGGGATCGCGGATCGGACAGGTCAGACCGCAGACGCCGAACGCTACGAGAGCTCGCCGCGAGCCGCCGAGCGTGGGAAGCGGGTCCGGAATCGGACGCCTATCGATAGAGCGTCCTTTGCGCAAATGGCGGAGGGAGGGGGATTCGAACCCCCGATAGGGATTTAAACCCCTATAACGGTTTAGCAAACCGCCGCCTTCAGCCACTCGGCCACCCCTCCGCGGGGACACGGCGTATGCGAAGGCCCTTCTACAGACGGCCAGAATCCGAGTCAACGACGCTCGCCCCGACAAATGCTCAAGAGTGTCGCAGCGACGTTCCGCCCGTGGCGCGCATCCGCCGCCAGCATCGATCGTATGGGCGACGTTCGGAAGGAACCCGCCGTGCGCAAAGCTCCGAGCAGGCGCTCGCTTCGCCATGAGGCCCTGACCGCCGCTTTCATCCTGGTCCTGCTGGTCATCGCGCTGGGAACCGTCGTCCGCGTTTGGTGAATGGCCCCTTCCTTGCGGGTGCGGAGGCCCGGGTCACCAGCGCGAGCGGTCTCGCCCGACACAGGGAGACGCCCATTCATACTTCGTGAACCACGATGCCTGCCCGGGCGGGCGGGCGGAAAACTGACCCAGGTCAATCCAGGCCCGAATCCATTACCCTGAATCGGGAAAACCGGCGGGAAAGCGCCCGGAATCGTTTCACCGCATTTTAACGAAAGCCCTGAAAAACTGACATTCGCCAGGGAATACAAGGGTTCCCGTTTGCGGTGGAGGTTCAGATGAGTTTGTCCAGACGGTCCGTCGAGATGCTCCTCGATCTCGTCGAGATCAAGATCAGCTACATGGACGTTGCCGATCGCGAGGACGCCCGTGACCTCGTAGTGCTCGAGCGCTGCCGCGAGGAGTTGAAATCACTCACCGGTATCGCCGGCGCGGCGACCGCTTCCGTGAGCCTCGCTCGCCGGGTCGGCCGGCCGCGCATCGCCGCCTGATCCCCTCGCCCGCCCGTCAGGCGGGCACCTGCATCCCGCGGGCGACCGCGGGTCGAGCGCCGATCTCTCGATACCAGCGCTCCACGTTCGGGAAATCTCCGAGCGCGACCTTGTGCCACTCGTGCCGCGCGACCCAGGGAAACGTCGCGATGTCGGCAATCGAATACTCGCCTGCCAGATAAGCCGCGGTCTTGAGCCGCGCGTCCAGCACGCCGTAGAGTCGGCGCGTCTCCTTGCCGTATCGCTCGATCGCATAAGGCACCGGCTCCGGCGCGGCACGCAGGAAGTGGTGCACTTGGCCGAACATCGGGCCAACGCCGCCCATCTGGAACATCAGCCATTCGAGCGCGACGTAGCGGGACGCCGGGTCCTTGGACAGAAGCTTTCCCGTCTTGTCCGCGAGATAGATCAGGATCGCGCCTGACTCGAAGAGCGTGATCGGTTTGCCGCCGGGGCCTTCGCCGTCCACGATCGCGGGGATCTTGCTGTTGGGATTGATGGCGACGAAGTCGGGCTTGAACTGGTCGCCCTTCGAGATGTCGATTTTGTGGACTCGATAGGCGAGGCCGGTCTCTTCCAGCATGATCGAGACCTTGCGTCCATTGGGCGTGCCCCAGGTATAGAGATCGATCATCGCGCGGACTCCCTCGTAGCGGGGATGCGAGGCTTAGCGGAGCGGCAAGGCCGCTGCAAGGGACGGGTAGCGCGAGAGGCCGGGCGCGACTAGGCTCGGCGCCAGTCGTATCGGCAAGGGAGGGCGCATGGCGCGCTCACTCATCCATCCGGTGGTGCTGTCCGGCGGGTCGGGGACGCGGCTTTGGCCGCTGTCGCGTGCCCTCAGCCCCAAGCAGTTGCTGCCGCTCCTCTCCGAGAAGAGCCTGCTGCAGGAAACCGTGCTTCGGGTCGGCGATGCCCATCAGTTCGCGCCGCCGCTGGTGATCGCGAACGACGAGCACCGCTTTCTGGTGGCGGAGCAGCTGCGCGAGATCGGGGTCAAACCGCAGGCGCTGGTGCTGGAGCCCCAGGGGCGCAACACGGCGCCGGCGATCTGCGTCGCGGCCTTGCTGCTGAGCGCCGAGGATCCCGATGCCCTGATGCTGGTGCTGCCGTCCGACCACTCGATCGGGCACCGCGCGGCGTTCGTGGCCGGCGTCGAGCGCGCCGCCGCGGCGGCGCGCTCGGGCGCACTGGTGACGTTCGGGATCACGCCCGATCACGCCGACGTCGGCTACGGCTACATCCGGCGCGGGCTGCCGTGGCCTGGGATCGGCGGCTGCTTTACCGTCGCCGAGTTCGTGGAGAAACCCGACGCCGCGCGTGCCGCCAGGCTGCTGGCCGCGGGCGACTACTACTGGAACAGCGGGATGTTCGTGCTGCCGGCGGGCCTCTATCTCAAGGAGCTCGGACGGCGGGACGCGGCGATGGTCGAGGCCTGCCGGCGCGCCGTGGCGGCGGCGAAGCGCGATCACGATTTCCTGCGTCTGGACGCCTCGGCCTTCACCGCCGCCCGCTCGATCTCGATCGACTACGCCGTCATGGAGCACACCAAGGCCGCGGCAGTCGTGCCGGTGGACATCGGCTGGAGCGACGTCGGCAGCTTCGATGCACTCTGGCAGGCCGGCGTCAAGGACGGCAACGGCAACGTGGCCGTCGGCGACGTGGCGGTGTCGGACAGCCGCAATTCCTATCTTCGGTCCGAGCATGGGCTGCTCGCGGCGCTCGGCGTCGAGAACCTCGTGGTGATCTCCACTACGGACGCCGTCCTGGTGGTGCCGCGCTCGCGCAGCTCCGATCTCAAGCAGCTGATCGCGCAGCTCGAGCGCGACGGACGCGGCGAGCTCCTGGCCCATCCGCTGGTCGAGCGGCCCTGGGGCAGCTACCGCTCGATCCACAGCGGCGAGCGCGTGCAGGTGAAGCACATCGTGGTGAAACCCGGCGGCCGTCTCTCGCTGCAGTACCACCACAAGCGCGCCGAACACTGGGTCGTCGTGCGCGGCACCGCCAGGGTCACGCGCGGCGAGGAGGTCACCATGCTGGGCGAGGACCAGTCGACCTACATTCCCATCGGCATGCCGCATCGCCTCGAGAACCCCGGCGACGAGCCCGTGCACCTGATCGAGGTGCAGACGGGCAGCTACCTCGGCGAGGACGACATCGTCCGCCTCGAGGACACCTACGGCCGCGTGCCCAAGAGCTGAGCCCATGCGCTTCGATGTCGTGGTCATCGGCGGCGGCGCCATCGGCGCAGCCGCGGCTTATTTCTTGCGCAGCCACGCGAGGCCCTGCACCGTCGCGGTGATCGAGCGCGACCCCACTTACGCGCTGGCTTCGACGCCGCGCGCCTCCGGCGGCGTGCGGCGCCTGTTCTCGCTGCCGGAGAACATCCGGCTCTCGCAGTACAGCATCCCCTTCTACGAGCGCTTCGAGGCCGAGATGGCGGTCGACGGCGAGCCCGCACCCATCGGCTTCAAGAGGAACGGCTATCTCTTCATCGTGCCGCCCTCGGCGATCGGCACGCTCAGGTCGAATTTCGAGGCGCAGGAGCGCGAGGGCGTGCGCGTCACATGGCTCGAACCGAGCGACATCTCGGCCAAGTTCCCATCGATGCGGGTCGACGACCTCGGCGCGGGTGTCCATTCGCCCGACGACGGCTGGCTCGATCCGCATTCGGTGCTGCAGGGCTTCCGCCGCAAGGCACGCGCGCTGGGCGCGGAGTTCGTCGCCGACGAGGTCGTGGACATCGACGCCGAGCGCGGCGCGGTGCGGGCCGTGCGGCTCAAAACCGGCCGGCGGATCGAGGCGGGCGCGGTCGTCAACGCCGCCGGCGCCTGGGCCAAGGAAGTCTGCGCCATGGTCGGCTGGACCGTCCCGATCGAACCGATGCGGCGCTACGAGCACTACTTCGAGGCCGGCGATCCGATCGAGCCGCTCCCCTACATCAAGGACGTGAACCGCCTCGCCTTCCGGCCGGAGGGCAAGGGCTATTCCGGCGGCGTGCCGGACCTCGCGGAGCCGCGTGGGTTCAACTTCGACGTCGATCACGACTACTTCGAGCGCGTGGTCTGGCCCGCCCTCGCGCACCGCTTCCGCGCCTTCGAGCGGACCAAGGTGCGCAACACCATGTCCGGCCTCTACGACCAGAACGAGCTCGACGCCAACATGATCATCGGGCCCTGGACCGGGCGGCTCGCGAATTTCTATCTGCTCGCGGGCTTCTCCGGCCACGGCCTGATGCACGCCCCCGGCTGCGGCCGCGCCATCGCCGAGCTGATCCTCGACGGCGGCTACCGGACCATCGACTTGAGCCGCTTCGGTTGGGAACGCATCGAGGAGAACCGGCCCTATCGGGAGCGGGGCATCATTTGATCGCTGCCGCTCAGTGATCGACCGACTTCAGCTCCTCCTTGCGCCTGGCGACGAAGGCGTCGAGCGCTTCGGCGATCGCGGGATCGAGCGGCGGCTGCTCGTAGATCTCAAGCGCCTTCTGCCAGATTTGGGTCGCGGTCTGGGTCGCGGTCAGGCCGCCGGCCTCCTGCCAACTCTCGTAGTTCTGCCAGTTGGAGACCAGCGGCTTGTAGAAGGCGGTCTCGTAGCGCGCGAGCGTGTGCGGCGAGCCGAAGAAGTGCCCGCCGGTCGGCACGTCGGCGATCGCCTCGAGCCCGGCTGCGATCTCCGCGGCATCGACGTCCATCGGCTTGATGGTCTCGGCGATCATCTGCAGCATCTCGACGTCGATCACGATCTTCTCGAAAGAGGCAGTGAGCCCGCCCTCCATCCAGCCGGCGCCGTGATAGACCAGGTTCGCGTGGCCCATCACCGAGGCCCAGATCGACATCTCCGACTCGTAGGCGGCCTGCGCATCCACGGCGTTGGCGGCGCAGGAGTTGCTGGCGCGGTAGGGCAGCTTGTAGAGCCGCGCCAATTGCCCCGCGGCGAGCGTCGCCCGCGCGTTCTCCGGCGTGCCGAAGGCGGGCGCGCCCGAGCGCATGTCGACGTTCGAGGTGAAGGCGCCATAGACCACCGGCGAGCCCGGCCGCACCAGCTGGACGAGCGCGATGCCCGCGAGCGCCTCGGCGTTCTGCTGCGTGAGCGCCGCCGCCATGGTGACCGGCGTCATCGCGCCCATCAAAGTGAACGGCGTCACGCACACCGCCTGGCCGAACTCCGCCATGGTCATGAGCCCGTCCGACATCGCGGCATCGAAGCGGCGCGGCGAGTTCACGGAGATGATGGTGATCACGCCGGGGTCGCCGATCATTTCCTCCCGGGTTTTGCCGCGCGAGATCGCCATGATGTCGATGCCGTCGAGCGCCCGGTTCCGGCCGATCGCGGTGCAATGATAGACCCGGTCCGAATACATGACGTTGGCACGATAGCAGTCGAGATGGCGCGTGCGCGGCGAGAGCTCGATCGGTGCCGTCGGCTGGTTGCCGATGAGATGGATGATGTCGAAGCTCTGCGCGAGCTTGATCAGCTTTACGTAGTCCTCGAGGTTGCCGGCGCGCCGGCCCTGGACGCAGTCGTGGATATTGGGTGGTCCCGCCACCAGGCCGAAGGAGATGAAATTCTCACCGAGGCGGATCCGGCGCAGCGGGTTGCGCGGCGTGAGGACGAAGCTCGACGGCGCCGTTTTGATCGCGTCGAGCACCAGCTCGCGCGGCAGCTTCGTCAATCCGGTGGCGTCATCGACGGAGGCACCCGCCTGCCGCAATCGCTGTCGCGCCGCCGCGCCCATGAACTCGATGCCGGTCTCCTCGAGGAGTTTCAGCGACGCCTCGTGGATCGCCGTGAGCTGGTCCGCGCTCAGCACCTCGATCGGCTTGAAGCTGTTGCGCAGCGGCGGCTGGCCCGCGAGTGATGCCCCGAGATGCGTGATCTCCCGTGTTCGCCGCGGCCGCCGAGCGGAGCGTGGCGTATCCATATGCGTCTCCTCCTGGCCTTCAAGGTACGCCCATCATAGCCGACGGCGGGCAGCGCCAGGACTGGTGGCGTTTTCGAATAGCCCGAGCATCGCCGTTCTTGTGCGTGCAGCCCCGAGCGAGTGGGCAGCGCCGTACCCGCCGCAGCCCCGCGGGGCTGGGCGGGCCGGTAGTCGCCGGGGCGGAATACGGTCGTCGCGCGCTGTATCGCGTGAGCCGGGATCCTTTATTCTGCGCTGGCTCCGATCAACCGCGCGCGGGTGAGCGCCAGCACGTCGCCGGGGCCATGCACGGCGGCGAAGAGCAAGCCGGCGAGAAAGACAAAATGATCGACGAAGAACCCGAACTCGGCCTGGTTTTCGCTCCACTGTGCGGGCCCGTGAAAGCTGAAACCGAGGAACACCACATAAGCCGCCGCGGCGAGTGCGGCCTCGGTGAAAAACGCGCCGGTGAGGAAGCAGAGAACCAGCGCGAGCTCGAAGAACGCCGCTACCCAGGCAAGGAGCTGAGCCGCCGGAAAGCCGGCGGATGCGATATAGCTCACCGTTGCGCTGATGCCCGCAAACTTGAACGTCATCGCCATCGCGAAGACGGCGGCGAAGATCAACCGTCCGACCAGGATGGCGACGCGGGTCCAGGTTGGCGATCGCGAACTCATGATAGATCTCCGGTCAATTTGCGCGCCGACCCACCGCGCGCCTAACCCGCGAGCTTCTTTTTCAGGAGCTCGTTGACCAGTGCCGGGTTCGCCTTGCCCTGGCTTGCTTTCATCACCTGGCCCACGAAGAAGCCGAAGAGTTTGTCCTTGCCCGAGCGGTATTCGTTGACCTTGTCGGACTGCGCCTTCATGACCGCGTCGATCACGGCTTCGATCGCCCCGGTGTCCGTCACCTGCTTGAGGCCGCGCTCCTCGACGATCTCCCCGGGATTCTTCCCGGTCTCCACCATCGCCGCGAAGACGTCCTTGGCGAGGCGGCCGGAGATGGTCTTGTCGTACTGCAGCTTCAGCAGCTCGACCAACATAGTCGGCGTCACCTGGAACTCGTCGATCGCCTTGCCCGACGCGTTGAGCGCCGCGAAGTAATCGCCCATCACGAGGTTCGCGGCGTCGACCGCGAGCTGTTTCCTCGCAAGCCCGGTGCCGGCCTTCTCAAGCTCCGACAGCACGCGCTCGTAGAACGCCGCCGACTCCTTCTCCGCCACCAGCACGCTCGCGTTGTAACCGGAGAGGCCGAGCTCGTCCTGGAAGCGCGCTTTCTTGGCATCGGGCAACTCGGGCAGCTCCTTGCGGAGCTCGTCGACTCGCTTGGGGTCGAGCACGAGCGGCAGAAGGTCCGGGTCCGGGAAATAGCGGTAGTCGTGTGCGTGCTCCTTCGACCGCATCGAGCGCGTCACGCCGCGGTTGGAGTCGAAAAGGCGGGTCTCCTGCTGGATCGTCCCGCCGTCCTCGAGCACCTCGATCTGCCGGCGCGCCTCGTGCTCGATCGCCTGCATGACGAACCGGATCGAGTTCACGTTCTTGATCTCGCAGCGCGTGTTGAGGGGCGTCCCCGGCTTGCGCACGGAGACGTTGCAGTCGCAGCGCAGTGAGCCCTCTTCCATGTTGCCGTCGCAGGTGCCGAGGTAGCGCAGGATCGAGCGGAGCTTCTTGAGATAGGCGCCAGCCTCCTCGGCCGAGCGCATGTCGGGCTCGCTCACGATCTCCATGAGCGCGATGCCCGCGCGGTTGAGATCGACGTAGGTGTGTTCGGGGTGCTGGTCGTGCAGGCTCTTGCCCGCGTCCTGCTCGAGGTGGAGGCGCGTGATGCCGACCTCACGCGTCGAGCCGTCGGCGAGGTCGAGGATGATCTTCCCCTTGCCTACGATCGGCCGGGTGTACTGCGAGATCTGATAGCCCGCGGGCAGGTCGGCATAGAAATAGTTCTTCCGGTCGAAGACCGAGACGAGGTTGATCTGCGCCTGCAGCCCCAGCCCCGTGCGCACGGCCTGGTCGACGCAATGGCGATTGATCACCGGCAACATGCCCGGGAAGGCCGCATCGACGGTGGAGACCTGCGTGTTGGGTTCGGCGCCGAAGGCAGTGGCGGCGCCCGAGAACAGCTTTGCTTTGGAGATGACCTGAGCGTGCACCTCGAGGCCGATCACGACCTCCCATTTCCCCGTGCGCCCCTCGATCAGGCTCATGCGCGGCCTCCCGCGATGAAGGCGGGCTTGTGGGTGAAGCTCGCCGAGCGCTCGATCACCTCGCCCACCCGCAGCACCGTCGCCTCGTCGAAAGCGCGGCCGATCACCTGCAGTCCCAGCGGCAGCCCGTCGGCGGAGAGTCCGGCCGGGACCGAGAGGCCTGGCAGCCCCGCCAGGTTCACGGGCACGGTGAAGACGTCGTTCAGGTACATGGCGATGGGGTCGTCGGTGTTCTCGCCGATCGCGAAGGCAGCACTGGGCGCGGTCGGCGCCAGGATCACGTCGCAGCTCTTGAAGGCCTCGGCAAAGTCCCGCGCGATCAGCGCGCGCAGCTTCTGCGCCTTGAGATAGTACGCATCGTAGTAGCCGGCGGAGAGCACATAGGTGCCGATGAGGATGCGCCGCTTCACCTCCGCGCCGAAGCCCGCGGCGCGGGTCGCCTCGTACATCTCGTCGAGGCTCTCGCCGGGCACGCGCAGCCCGAAGCGCACGCCGTCGTAGCGCGCGAGGTTCGATGACGCCTCGGCCGGCGCGATGATGTAATAGGCGGGGAGCGCGTACTTCGTCATCTTGAGGGTGACGTCGACGGTGGTGGCGCCCGCCGCCTTGAGCCAGGCGATCCCTTGCTGCCAGAGCTGCTCGATCTCTGCCGCCATCCCGTCGACGCGATACTCGCGGGGAATGCCGACCTTGAGGCCGCGGATGTCACCGGTGAGCGCCGCCTCGAAATCCGGCACCTCGATGGGCGCCGAGGTCGAATCCTTGGGATCGTGCCCGGCCATGGCGCCCAGCATGATCGCCGCATCGCGCACGCTCCGCGTCATCGGCCCCGCCTGGTCGAGCGAGGAGGCGAAAGCGACGATGCCCCAGCGCGAGCAGCGGCCGTAGGTCGGCTTCAGCCCGACGATGCCTGAGAAGCTCGCGGGCTGCCGGATCGATCCGCCGGTGTCGGTGCCGGTCGCGCCCATCGCCGCGCGCGCCGCCACCGCCGCCGCCGATCCGCCCGACGAGCCGCCGGGCACCAGCGGCCGGTTGTCGCCACGGCGCCGCCACGGGTTCTCCACGGGACCGAAGGCGCTGGTGATGTTGGAGGAGCCCATCGCGAACTCGTCCATGTTCACCTTGCCGAGCATGGTGGCGCCGGCCTTCCAGAGATTTGCCGTCACCGTCGACTCATAGGGCGGCTTGAAGCCCTCGAGGATGCGAGAGCCCGCGGTGGTCTGGATGCCCTCGGTGCAGAAAAGGTCTTTGATCGCGAGCGGAATGCCCTCGAGCGCCCGAGCCTCGCCCCGCGCGAGCCGAGCGTCGGACGCCCCGGACATCTCGAGCGCGCGCTCCGGCGTCTCGACAAGATATGCGTTGAGCGGTCGCGCTTCCTTGACCGCGGCGATATGCGCCTCGGCGAGCTCGTGCGCGGAGAATTCCTTCTTGCGTAGCGCCGCGCGCGCCTCCGCGATGGTGAGATCGGTCAGCGCCGCCATCACTCCACCACCTTGGGCACGAGGAAGAAGCCGTGGGCCTGCTGCGGAGCATTGGCGAGGATCTTGTCGCGGATCCCGCCGTCGGTGACCTCGTCATCGCGCATGGGCAGCGTCATCTCCGCGACGCTCGCCATCGGCTCGACGCCGTCGGTGTCGACCTCGCCAAGTTGCTCGATCCAGGTGAGGATGTGCGAGAGCTCGCCCGCAAGCCGCTCGAGCTCGCTTTCGGGCACCTTGATCCGCGCCAGCGTGGCGATGCGCGCCACTGTGGCCTTGTCCAAAGCCATGATGTAGATGTCTCCGCCCGCGCGGAAATCCGCGCGCCGCCCTACCTAGCACCCGATATGGCGATCTGCAACCCCAGCGACCTGCTGCAAATCCTGAAAAAGGGCGAGCGCGTGCTCGGTCTCGACGTCGGCGCCAAAACGATCGGGCTCGCGCTCTCGGACACGCTGTTGATGGTCGCGACACCGCTCCGCACCATCCGCCGGACGCGCTTCAAGGCGGACGCCGCCGAGGTGCTGCGCGAGGTGGACGCACACGACGTCGGCGCGCTCGCCATCGGCCTGCCGATCTCGCTCGAGGGACGCGAGAGCCCTCGCTCCCAATCGGTGCGCCAGTTCGCGCGCAACTTGCTGGAGATCCGCGAGCTTCCCGTCGTGTTCTGGGACGAGCGCCTCTCCACCGCGGCCGTCGAGCGCACCATGATCGAGGCCGACCTTACCCGCCGCCGCCGCAGCGAGATCATCGACCGCACCGCCGCCGCCTACATCCTGCAGGGCCTACTGGACCGGCTGGCGCACGACCGGGCGGATGACGCGAGGAGCACCTGACCATGCCCGGTCCTCTCACCGGCATCCGCATATTCGACATGAGCCGCGTGCTCGCGGGTCCCAGCTGCGCGCAGCTCCTGGGCGATCTCGGCGCCGACGTGATCAAGGTGGAGCGGCCCGGCGAGGGCGACGACACGCGGAAGTGGGGTCCGCCCTACCTCAAGGACGCGGAGGGGCACGACACCACCGAGAGCGCCTATTACCTCGCGGCGAACCGCGCCAAACGCTCGCTCACGCTCGACTTCACCAAGCCCGCAGGGCGTAATCTCGCGCGCCGCCTGATCGCGCGCTCGGACGTCCTGCTCGAGAACTACAAGGTCGGCACCCTCGCGAAATACGGCCTCGGCTATGCCGAGCTTCATGCAGAATTCCCGCGCCTCGTCTATTGCTCCATCACCGGCTTCGGCCAGACCGGCCCCTATGCGCCGCGCGCGGGCTACGACTACCTGATCCAGGCCATGGGCGGCATCATGAGTGTCACCGGCGAGCCCAGAGGCGAGCCCATGAAGGTGGCGGTGGCGATCGCCGATCTCATGACGGGCATGTACAGCACGGTCGCGATCCTGGCGGCGTTGCGCCATCGCGACGCAACCGGCAAGGGTCAGCACATCGACATGGCGTTGCTCGACACCCAGGTCGCATGGCTCGCCAATCTCGGCCAGGGCTATCTCACCTCGGGCGAACTTCCGGCGCGGCTCGGCAATGCACACGCGACGGTCGTGCCGTACCAGGTCTTCAAAACTGCCGACGGCCACATCGTGCTGGCGATCGGCAACGACGGGCAGTTCCGCAAGTTTTGCGACTTCGCGGGCGAGCCCGCGCTGGCAAGCGATGCCCGGTTCGCGACCAACCCGGCCCGCATCCGCAACCGTGCCGAGCTGATCTCCGAGATGACCGGCATCCTCGCGCGGCAGACCTCGGCCTATTGGATCCGCGAGCTCGAGCGCATCGGCGTGCCGTGTGGCCCCATCAACAACCTCGCCGAGGTCTTCGCCGACCCTCACGTGCAGGCGCGCCGTATGACCATCGAGCTGCCGCATCCCGCAGCCGGCGGGGAGCCGACTCGGCTCATTGCGAATCCGATCAAATTCTCGGAGACGCCGGTCTCGTACGAGCGTGCGCCGCCGACGCTGGGCCAGCACACCGACGAGATCCTGAAAGAGCTCCTCGATCTCTCCTCCGCGGAGGTCGCAGAGCTTCGCGATGACGGCGTGATCTAGCGCCGTATGGCGGCTCGCGCCCGAGTTGAGCTATTCTGATGGCCTCGGCAGAGGCCTTCATGACAAACCCGGAAGCTCCCGCGAGACGCCCCAAGAAGAGTCTCTGGCCCAGCCGTCTCTGGATCGCCGCGGGAGTCATCGTGCTAACCGGTTTCATCCTGCGACCGCTCGGTTCCTATCTGGGCCGAGAATTTCGCTACACCGGCATAGTCGTGATCGCGATCGGCGCGGTCGTGGCGGTCATCGCCTGGGCGGACGAGCGCTGGAACAGCGTCAGGAAAGGTAAATAGCCCGATCGCGACTCGCCGCACGCCTTGCGGGCGGCGGATCACCTCCCTATAGTTCCGGCTTTAATGACTGGCACCGTCGACTCCCGCGCCTTTCCGCACCGGCATCTTCTGGGAATCGAGGGACTGTCGCCCAACGACATCACGCTCCTCCTCGACAAGTCCGACGGCTACGTCGACCAGAACCGTCAGGCCGACAAGAAGCGCTCGTTGCTGCGCGGTCGGACCATCATGAACGTGTTCTTCGAGAACTCGACGCGCACGCGCACCTCCTTCGAGGTCGCGGGCAAACGGCTGGGCGGCGACGTCATCAACATGGCGGTGGCGGCGAGCTCGATCAAGAAAGGCGAGACGCTCATCGACACCGCGATGACCCTCAACGCCATGCACCCCGATGTGCTGGTGGTGCGTCACCACGAGTCGGGCGCGGTGCATTTGCTCGCCCAGAAGGTCAACTGCGCAGTCATCAACGCCGGCGACGGCAGCCACGAGCACCCGACCCAAGCGCTGCTCGACGCGCTCACCATCCGGCGCCGCAGGGGCCGGCTCCAGGGCCTGGTGGTTGCGATCTGCGGCGACATCCTGCACAGCCGGGTCGCGCGCTCCAACATCCACCTGCTCAACACCATGGGCGCGCGAGTGCGCGTGGTGGCGCCGCGCACGCTGCTTCCCGCCCAGATCGACCGTATGGGCGTCGAGGTCTTTCACGACATGGCCCAGGGCCTCAAGGACGCCGACATCGTCATGATGCTGCGCCTGCAGACCGAGCGCATGCACGGCAGCTTCGTGCCCTCGGTCCGCGAGTACTTCCACTTCTTCGGCCTCGACGCGCGCAAGCTCGCGGCCGCCAAGCCCGACGCGCTCATCATGCATCCGGGGCCCATGAACCGCGGCGTCGAGATCGACAGCGAGGTAGCGGACGACATCGACCGCAGCCTGATCCGTCAGCAGGTGGAGATGGGCGTGGCGGTGCGCATGGCCTGTCTCGAGGTGCTTGCCCGCGAGCTCGGCAACGGACCGCCGGTGAAGTGAGCCGATGACCGCGCGCACGCTGTTCAGGAACGCGCGCCTCCTCGATCCCGCGAGCGGGCTCGACCAGAAGGGGAACCTGCTGGTCGCCGACGGGAAGATCGCAGCCGTGGGTCCGGGTGCCGGCGCCGACGCATCCGGCGCAGCGGTGATCGAGTGCCGCGGCCATTGTCTTGCGCCCGGACTGGTGGACATGCGGGTCGAGCTACGCGAGCCAGGCCGCGAGCACGAGGAGACCATGGAGACCGGCAGCGCCGCAGCCGCGGCCGGCGGCGTCACCACCATGGTGGCGCTCCCCAACACCGAGCCGGCGATCGACGATGTGGCGCTCGTGGAGTTCGTGGCGCGGCGATCCCGCGAGATCGGCAGCGTCCACATCCGTACCTACGCCGCTGCAACCCGCGGCCTCAAGGGCCGGGAGATCACCGAGATCGGCCTGTTGAGCGCCGCCGGCGCGGTCGCCTTCACCGACGGCAACACGGCGATCGCCGACGCGGTGGTGCTGCGGCGCGCGCTGTCCTACGCCCGCACCTTCGATGCCCTCATCGTGCAGCATCCGGAGGAGCCGAGCCTCGCGTCGGGCGGGCACATGACCGAGGGAGAGACCGCGACCCGCCTCGGGATTGCCGGCATCACGCCCGCCGCCGAGGTCATCATGGTCGAGCGCGACCTGCGCCTAGTGGAGATCACCGGCGCCCGCTATCACGTCGCACACGTCTCGACCGCCGCCGCCATCGACGCAATCCGCGCGGCGAAGGCCCGCGGTCTTGCCGTCACCTGCGATACGGCGCCGCCCTATTTCGCGCTCAACGAGACCGCGGTCGGCGAATACCGCACCTTCGCCAAGCTCTCGCCGCCTCTCCGCAGCGAGAGCGACCGGCGCGCGGTGGTCGCGGGGTTGCACGATGGCACCATTGACGCAATCGCGAGCGATCATTCTCCCCACCCGCAGGACTCCAAGCGCCTGCCCTTCGCCTCGGCCGAGGCGGGGATCATCGGCCTAGAGACGCTGCTGCCGCTCGCTCTCGAACTCGTGCACAACGGCCACCTGACGCTGCTGCAGGCGCTCCGCGCCTTGAGCACGCGTCCGGCGGAGATCCTGCGCCTTCCCGCCGGCCGCCTCTCGGGAGGATTTCCGGCCGATCTCGTGCTGTTCGATCTCGATCGGCCGCGCCGGATTGAAATCGAGCGCTTCCGTTCCAAATCCAAGAACTCGCCGTTCGACGGGCGGCCGGTACAGGGGCGCGTGCTCAAGACGATGGTCGAGGGCCGTCTGGTTTTCGGCGAGGATGGCTAGGCTCTCATGAGGCAGGCGCATCTGATCGGCGCGGGCTCCGGCTGGGGCGCGGGCGTGCGCCAGGCCGAGGACGGACCGCGCGGGCTGCAGGCGTTCGGTCTCGCCGAGCGCCTGGCCGCGTCGGGCATCCGCGCGCGCTGGGCGGCCATGGTCGAGCCCGAGAAGCGCTGGCGCGACCACGGCGACCTCGAGCGCGCCGAAGTCTTCGATCTGGTGGCGCGTCACAATGCGGCGCTCGCGGACGCCGTGGCGAAGTCGATCGCCGCCCGCGCGCTCCCGTTGGTGCTGGGCGGCGACCACGCGATCGCCATGGGCACCTGGGGCGGCGTCGCGCGCGGGCTCCGCCGCGCCCCCTTCGGCCTCGTCTGGATGGACGCGCATCTCGATGCCCACACGGTCGAGACGACGCCCTCGATGAATCCGCACGGCATGAGCGCGGCAGTGCTGCTGGGCCACGGCGCGGCCGAGTTTCTGGCGGTGAGCGGCGGCGCGCTCCGGCCGGAGCATCTCTGCTACGTGGGCGTCCGCTCCTACGAGGTCGCGGAGTGGGCACTGCTGCGCCGGCTCGGCGTGCGGATCTTCTACATGGAGGAGGTGCGGGAGCGCGGGCTTGCGGCGGTGATGGCCGACGCGGTGGCAATCGCGACGCGCGGCACCCGCGGCTTCGGCATCACGATCGATCTCGACGGCTTCGACCCCGCAGACGTGCCCGGCGTAGGCCTGCCGGTGGCGGGAGGATTGCGGGGCGCAGAGGCGGCAGCGGTTCTCCGGGGCATCGCCCGCGATCCGCGGCTGCGCGCGCTCGAGATCGTGGAATACGCGCCGGCGCTCGACCGCGACCATCGCACCGCAGGGCTGGTGCACGACCTGCTCGCCTCGGCCCTGCTGCCCGTGGCCGAGGCCGTGCCCGTATCCAGCGCCGCCTGAGCCGCCCAGGATGCCTCAACTGCTCGGCGGCGCCGCCTACGTCTGGCCCTACTACGCCGGCGGCCTCCTTGCCTACCTGCTGGGATCGATCCCCTTCGGGCTGCTGCTGACGCGGCTCGCGGGTCTCGGCGACATCCGCAAGATCGGCTCCGGCAATATCGGCGCGACCAACGTCTTGCGCACCGGGAACAAGGGCCTCGCCGCTCTAACGCTGCTGCTCGACCTCGGCAAGGGCGTCGTCGCGGTCGTGGTGGGCGGGATGCTCGGGCCGGACATGGCGATCTTCTGCGGCTTCGGCGTGCTGCTCGGCCACATGTTCCCGGTCTGGCTGCGCTTCAAGGGCGGCAAGGGCGTCGCGACCGCCGGCGGCGTGCTGCTGGCGCTCAAGTGGGAGATCGGCGTCGCGGCGCTGGTCGCGTGGATCGCGGTCGCCGCGGTCTTCCGTTACTCCTCGCTCGCGGCGCTCGCCGCTTGCATCGCAGCCCCGGCCTACACCTATTGGCTCACTCGGAACATCGGGTTCACCGAGGCTATCGGACTGATCGCGCTTCTGGTGATCCTGCGCCACCACACCAACATCGGCCGCCTCATCCGTGGCGAGGAAAGCAAGATCCGCCTGAGTTCGAAGGCAGAGTGATCTCTCGTCTTTGTTGACGGCCCCGGCGCCCCTCGCGCATGGTGCGCGCCCCATGGCTCCGGCCTCGCGCGCGCTCAATCCCGCTGAACGGCTCGACTGGCTGCGGCTCATCCGCAGCGAGAACGTCGGGCCGATCACGTTTTACCAGCTCCTGCAGCGCTTCGGCGCCGCCTCCGTCGCGCTGGAGGCATTGCCGGGCTTCGCGCGCAGAGGTGGACGATCCGGCAGCATCCAGATCTGCTCGCGTGCCGACGCGCAGCGGGAGATGGCGGCGCTCGACAAGGCGGGCGGGCGCTTCGTCGCCTGGGGCGAGCCCGACTATCCGCCGGCGCTGGCTGTGGTCGAGGATGCGCCGCCGCTTCTCTCGGTGGTGGGCGACCCGCAGCTCCTGCAGCGGCGCGCCATCGCCGTGGTAGGCGCGCGCAATGCCTCGGCGAACGGCCGGCGTTTCGCCCTCGACATCGCCGCCGAGCTCGGCCGGAGCGGCTTCCTGGTGGTCTCGGGCCTCGCACGCGGGATAGATGCCGCGGCGCACCAAGGCGCGCTCGAGACCGGCACGCTGGCGGTCGTCGCGGGCGGCGCCGACGTGGTCTATCCCGAGGAGAACCGCGCGCTCCACGAGGCGATCGCGGAACGCGGCGTCATCGCGGCCGAGCTCCCGGTCGGCACCGAGCCGCAGGCCCGGCACTTCCCGCGCCGGAACCGGATCATCTCCGGCGTCTCCATGGGCGTCCTGGTGGTGGAGGCCGCGCTCAAGTCCGGGTCCCTGATCACCGCTCGCTTTGCGCTAGAGCAGGGCCGTGAGGTGTTCGCCGTTCCGGGGTCGCCGATGGATCCTCGAGCCCGGGGCGCCAACGACCTCATAAGGGGCGGAGCCACCCTGGTCGAAGGCATCGAGGACGTGCTAGGCGCCCTCGGCGGCCAGCTCTCCGCCCCCCGGCGACAGGTTTTCACCCCACCTGTGTCGCTCCCGCTAACTGACGGGAATGAAACGGATAATCAGGTTGCCGCGGTCCGCGCCAAGGTATTGGAGGGACTCGGGCCGAGCCCGGTGCAGGTTGACGAACTCGTCCGGCAGTGCCAATTGTCACCCGCAATCGTGGCCACCATCCTCCTGGAGCTGGAACTCGCGGGCCGCCTGGAACGTCAACCGGGTAACCGAGTAACCCTGCTTTAAGACCCATCGGCAACCCTGCGGCTGGTCAAAGCAATTTGCCAGAGTGTCCGTGAACGTCGTCATCGTCGAATCGCCCGCTAAGGCGAAAACCATCAACAAATACCTGGGCAAGGACTTCACGGTCCTCGCGAGCTACGGTCATGTGCGCGACCTCCCGGCCAAGGACGGTTCGGTGCGCCCGGACGAGGGCTTCTCCATGTCATGGGAGGTCGCCGACCGTGCGGACAAGCACCTCAAGGAGATCACGCGGGCGGTCAAGGGCGCCCAGCATCTCTATCTCGCGACCGACCCGGACCGCGAGGGCGAGGCGATCTCCTGGCACGTCCAGGAAGTGCTCCGCCAGCGCAAGGCGCTTGCTGGCGTCGACGTCAAGCGCGTGGTGTTCAACGAGGTGACCAAGTCGGCGGTGCAGGATGCCTTCAAGCACCCCCGCGCGATCGACAAGGATCTGGTCGACGCCTACCTCGCCCGCCGCGCGCTCGACTATCTCGTGGGCTTCACCCTCTCGCCCGTGCTCTGGCGGAAGCTGCCGGGGAGCCGCTCCGCCGGCCGAGTGCAGTCGGTGGCGCTGCGGCTCATCGTCGAGCGCGAGGCCGAGATCGAAGCCTTCAAGGCGCGGGAGTTCTGGAGCGTCGAGGTCGAGTTCAAGACCGCCGACGGCCAGGGCTTCACCGCGCGCCTCACGCATCTCGACGGCAAGCGCCTCGACAAATTCGACCTCGACAGCGAGGAAAAGGCCAAGGCCGCCGTGGCGGCGATACTCGCCGAGCCCGGCTTCACGGTCACCTCGGTCGAGAAGAAGCAGGTCCGCCGCCACCCGCCGGCGCCCTTCACAACCTCCACCCTGCAGCAGGAGGCCTCGCGCAAGCTCGGCCTCGGCGCCCAGCGCACCATGCGCACGGCGCAGCGGCTCTACGAGGGCGTGGATATCGGCGGCGAGACCGTCGGCCTCATCACCTATATGCGCACGGACGGTGTCGCGCTCTCGGGCGAGGCGATCGCCGCCGCGCGAAAGCTCATCGAGCAATCCTATGGGCCGCAGTACCGGCCCGAGTTCCCGCGCGTCTACAAGAGCACCGCCAAGAACGCCCAGGAGGCCCACGAGGCGATCCGGCCGACCGATCTGTTCCGCCGGCCCGAGCAGGTGGCGCGCCACCTCAATCAGGACGAGCGCGGTCTCTACGAGCTCGTCTGGAAGCGGGCGGTCGCCTCGCAAATGGAATCGGCGGTGCTGGACCAGGTCGCCGTCGATATCGCCGGGCCCGGCAATCGCACGGTCCTGCGCGCGACCGGTTCCACCATCGTGTTCGACGGCTTTCTCACGCTCTATCACGAGGACCGGGACGACGAGGACGAAAACGAGGAAAACCGGCGCCTGCCGCCGCTCGCCCAGCATGCCGCCCTTGCGCGCGGCGAGGTGACGCCCGAGCAGCACTTCACGCAGCCGCCGCCGCGCTACAGCGAGGCGAGCCTGGTGAAGAAGCTCGAAGAACTCGGCATCGGCCGGCCCTCGACCTATGCCTCGATCATCCAGGTCCTGCAGGACCGGAAATACGTCCGGCTGGACAAGCGCCGCTTCATCCCGGAGGAGCGCGGCCGCATCGTCACGGCATTCCTGGCGAATTTCTTCCAGCGCTACGTCCAGTACGATTTCACCGCCGATCTCGAGAACCAGCTCGACGAGATCTCCGGTGGCCGCACCGACTGGAAGAAGGTGCTTGAGGATTTTTGGCGCGATTTCTCCACTGCGGTCGCTGGCACAAAGGATCTGCGCGGCAAGCAAGTGGTGGATGCGCTCGACGAGGCGCTCGGACCGCATTTCTTCCCGCCGAAGCCGGACGGCTCCGATCCTCGCGCCTGCCCCGCCTGCGGCAACGGGCGCCTCGGCATCAAGCTCGGTCGCTTTGGCGGCTTCATCGGCTGCTCGAACTACCCCGAGTGCAAGATGACGCGGCCCATGACCCTGGAGCACGCCAACGGCAACGGCGAGCCCGGCTCCGACTTCGTGGGTCCGCGGGAGCTCGGCAACGATCCCGAGACGGGCCTTCCCGTCACCGTGCGCAAGGGTCCCTACGGCAATTATGTCCAGCTCGGCCCCAACGGCGACGGCGAGAAGCCGAAGCGCGCGTCGCTCCCCAAGGGCATGAATCCGAGCGAGGTGACGATCGAGGCCGCGCTCAAACTGCTCTCGCTGCCGCGCGAGGTGGGGAAGCATCCCGAGGACGGCGAGCCCATCGTGGCCGCGCTCGGCCGCTTCGGCCCCTACATCAAGCACGGCAAGATCTACCGCTCGCTGCCGCCCGAGGACGACGTGATCACCATCGGGCTGAACCGCGCGGTGGCGCTGCTCGCCGAGCCCGCCAAGGGCCGACGGCGCGGGCCCGAGCCGATCCGGGTGGTGGGCAAGCATCCCGCCGACAACGCCGATATCACGCTCTACAAGGGCCGCTACGGCCCCTATGTGAGCCACGACGGCATCAACGCCTCGCTGCCCAACGATGTCGCGACCGACGCGCTGACGCTCGACGAGGCGGTGCGGCTCCTGGCCGAGCGCGCCGAGAAGATCGGGTCGCGCAAGCCCAAACGAAAATCCTCCAAGGCCAGGGCCTCGAAGCCCGCGGCGGAGGCGAAAACCGAAAAGACCACAAGAATTGCAAAACGACAGAAAGCGAAATCAAAAGCAAACGGGGCGAGCGAGCCAGCGCCGCGGCGCCCGAAGCGTGCCGCAACCGGCTGACCAGACGGTGGCCACGCGCAAATCCAAGCGCTCCCCGCGCCAGCTTCCGACCCGCGCGGAAATCCTCGACTACATCGCGAAAAGCCCGACCCCGCTCGCCCGCCGCGACCTAATGCGGGCGTTCAAGGTCGAGCCCAAGGACCGCCACGCACTCAAGGCCCTGATCCGCGAGATCGAGCGGGCAGGCCCGGTCGAGCGGACGGGCAAGCGCCGCTTCAAGTCAGCCGACCGCTTGCCGCGCGTCGGCGTGATCGAGGTCACCGGCCTCGATCTCGACGGCGAGGTGCTGGCCAAGCCGGTCGCCTGGAAAGAGGCGGCCCCGCCGCCGGAAATCCGGGTCGTGCAGGAGGCGGTTGCCACCGCGCTCGGCGTCGGCGAGCGCGCTCTCGCGGAGCTCAAACCGCAGGAGGACGGCACCTACGAGGCGCGCGTCATCCGCACCCTCGCGGCCGCGCCCGACCGGGTCCTCGGCATCTACCGGAAGATCCACGACGGCGGCCGGCTCGAGCCGACCGATCGCCGGATCAAGACGGAATTCCGGATCTCGCTTGCGCACGCCAAGGACGCAGAGGACGGCGAGATCGTGCTCTGCGAGGCGCTGCCGGGCCGCCGCCTCGGCTTGCCGGAGGCGCGCGTCGTCGAGCGGATCGGCGACAGCGCGCACCCGCGCGCGGTCAGCCTGATCGCGATCACGGACCACGGCATACCAGTCGAGTTCCCGCAGCCCGCGATCGCCGAAGCCCAGGCGGCTCGACCGGTCGGTCTCGAGGGCCGCACGGACCTCCGGCAGATTCCGCTGGTCACCATCGATGGCGCCGACGCCCGCGATTTCGACGATGCGGTGTTCGCGGAACCGGACTCCAACCGCAAAGGCGTCTGGCATGCGATCGTCGCGATCGCCGATGTCGGCTGGTACGTCCGCCCCGGCAGCGCGCTCGACCGGGCAGCGCAGCGCCGCGGCAACTCCGTCTATTTCCCCGACCGCGTGGTACCGATGCTGCCGGAGGCACTCTCGAACGAGCTCTGCTCCCTCAAGCCCGCGGTCGAGCGTGCCTGCATGGCGGTGCATCTGACCATCGACGGCGAAGGCCGGCTGGTCGAGCACCGGTTTGTGCGCGGGCTGATGCGCTCGGCCGCCCGGCTTACCTATGAACAGGTGCAAAGTGCCCGCGACGGGCGGCCGGACGACACCACCCGCCCGCTGCTCAAGGACGTGATCGCGCCGCTCTATGGCGTGTTCCAGCTCCTGGACGGCGCGCGCCGGAAGCGGGGCGCGCTCGAGCTCGACTTGCCCGAGCGCCGCGTGGTCCTGGGCCCGGACGGGCACGTCGCGCGCATCGAGCCGCGGGCGCGGCTCGACAGCCACAAGCTCATCGAGGAGCTGATGATCCTGGCCAATGTCGCGGCGGCCGAAACCCTGGAGCGTCTGCGCCAGCCCTGCATGTACCGCGTCCACGAGCCACCCGATCCCGCGAAGCTCGACGCGCTCCGCGAGTTCCTGAGAGGCCTCGGCGTCCCCGGTCTTGCGCTGGCCAAGGGTCAGGTGCTCCGGCCACATCATTTCAACGCGGTGCTCCGGCGGGCCGCCGACACGCCCCATGCGCCGCTCATTCATCAACTGGTCCTGCGCAGCCAGGCACAGGCCGTCTATTCGCCGCGGAACCTCGGTCATTTTGGCCTGGCGCTCCGGCGCTATGCGCACTTCACTTCGCCGATCCGGCGCTACTCGGACGTACTCGTTCACCGCGCCTTGATCGCGGGCCTTCGGCTCGGTGACGGCGGCCTGCCGCCAGTCGACCCCGACCAGTTTGCCGAGACGGCTGCCCATATTTCAGACACTGAGCGGCGGGCCGCGGCGGCGGAGCGGGATGCGCTCTCCCGCTATGCCGCCCTTTATCTCGTCGACCGTGTCGGCGGGGAATTCGAGGGGCGGATCAACGGCGTGACGCGTGCGGGGTTGTTCGTGACGCTGAGCGACACCGGCGCCGACGGGCTCGTCCCCATGCGGAACCTGGGCGGCGACTACTACGTCCACGACGAGGCGCGACACCGGTTGGTGGGCCGGCGCGGGGGCCGGAGCTTCACCATCGGCGACCCCGTCCGGGTCCGCCTGGCCGAGGCCAATGCGGTTACCGGGAGTCTCCTGCTCGCGCTGGTGGAGGATGTCCAGGGCGCCAATGCGGTGACCCGTCCGCATCGACCGGCCGAGCGGCACCATCGGCGGACCGGCAACGCCCGCTCAGGTGGCCAATCGAAGCGCCGGTAGCCCCGCGCGGCATCGAAGCCTTGCGGATTTCGCAGCCCATTCACGATTCTTTTGATCGGTGACCTATTGCTACCTGCTATGCTCAAGTAACGATTCAGCAACCCGTAAGCCGATAATCCTACGCGTCATATGGCCACCTCGAACGATCCGACCCGCCGTCTCGCCGCGGTCTTGAGCGATGGCAGGCTCGTGAAGCCGCGGCTCGTGCTGGCCCTCTCCGCATCGGCGCTGCTCGCGGTTGGGGCCTGCGGGGCCTCATCCAGCCCCGAGCAGGTCAGCAGCCGCATCAACACCCGGGACCTCTTCACCGAGGGCTACGACAAGATCTCCTACTATTACATCGAGCCGACGAATCCCGAGCGGCTCGGCACTGCGGGTCTTGCGAAGCTAACAAGCCTGGATTCGTCGATCCGGGTCGAGCGGCAGGGCAACACCATTGTCCTCACCCAGAACGGCACGCCCATCGGGCGGTACGACGTGCCACCGGCGGATGATGCGTCGGGGTGGGGCGGCGTCACGGCATCGGCGATCGAGACCGCCCGCCGCGCCTCGCCCAAGATCGCCTCCACCAGCGACGACCAACTCGACAAGGTTGTCTTCGACGGCGCGATCAGCACCCTCGACCGCTTCTCGCGCTACGCGTCGCCGGATGCCGCGCGGGAGCAGCGGGCGGAGCGCAACGGCTTCGACGGCATCGGCGTCACCCTCGATTCCACCGAGACGGAGGTCCGGATCCTGTCGGTACTGCCGGGCGGGCCGGCCGAGCACGCGGGCATCAAGGCCGACGACCGCATCGTCACCATCGACGGCACGCCGACCTCGACCCTGACCCGCGACCAGGTGGTTCAGCGGCTGCGCGGGCCGTCGGGGAGCCGCGTGGTGGTGGGGATCGAGCGCAGCGGCTTTCCCCAGCCGCTCACCCTGTCGGTGAGCCGCGCGCATATCGTGCTCCCCACGGTCTCGACGAAATATGACGGCAAGGTAGCGATCTTCCGAATCTCCAGCTTCAACCAGGAGACCTACGACCAGCTGGACGACGCGATCGACAAGGCGCGCAATCATCTGGGCGGACGGCCTGCCGGTATGGTGCTGGACCTCCGTGACAACCCCGGGGGCCTGCTCGACCAATCCGTGAAGGTCGCGGGCCTGTTTATGACGGGCGGAACGGTGGTGTCGACCACCGGCCGGCTGCTCGAGAGCCGCAAGGTCTACCCTGCCAACGGCAGCCGGCGTACCGAGGGGATCCCCTTGGTGGTGCTGGTGAACGGCGGCTCGGCCTCCGCCTCGGAGATCGTCGCGGCCGCGCTGCAGGATTCCGGGCGCGCGGTGGTGATCGGGACCTCCTCCTACGGCAAGGGCACCGTGCAGACCGTGCTGCACCTCGAGAATGATGCCGAGCTCACGGTTACCTGGGCGAAACTCCTGACGCCCGAAGGCTACGTGCTGCACGAGCACGGCGTGGTGCCGACCGTGTGCACCTCCGATCTCAGCGATGACGAGCCGAGCGTCGCGCGCGCGATCCAGATCGGCACCTCGGCAGGCACCGGCCTCGCCGCCCGCCCGCGGGCGTCGCTGGACGAGCAGGGCTGGAGCGAGCTGCGCAATACCTGCCCGACCCAGCGCGTCGACCGCAGCGTGGACGTCAAGATCGCCGAGCGGCTGTTGCAGGACCCGGCGCTCTACTCGCGCGCGCTCTCCGTCACGCCGACGCCGCTCTCGCGCACCGCCGCAGCGATCCCGCGGCCCTGAGCCTGTTCAGAGGGCAGGATCGCGGAGACCACCGAACGTCAGGCGGTTCCGGCGCGGCAGAAGTGCCAATCCTTACCTTTGCGGGCGTAGAGCGCGATCAGGCGCTCCTTGCCGGCATGATCGACGACGACCTTGAAGCCGTCGCCGACGCAGGCGCCGGAGGCCGCGCTTGGCGCCGGAAGCTTTTTGGATTTGGCGCAGCTCGCGAGACCCGCGGGCGCGGTGCCGGCCGCCGCGGGCTGCTTGCCGTCCACCTCGACATGGTAATCCTGCGCCTCCCCTGACTTGACCGTAGCCTTGAGCACGATCCGGCCGAAGCGCGACTTATAGAGCCCGGCATCCTGCTCGCCGTCGGTCATGCCCGAGGCAACCGGCCGGAAGGCGATGGCGGCACAGGATGGCGGAGCCTTCTCGGGCGCCGCCGCCAAGGCGGGACCGGTGAGGCCCACGAGCGCAACCAATGCGACGCTTGCAATCACTCTCATGTCTTTGCTCCCTCTCTCTCGATGGATGCCCGGTTCTGCCTCTGATATCTTCCGCGATCAAGATGGGTCGGGGGATGCGCGCGGGCAAAGGGCGCCTTGGTTTTGCCCGCATTTCCCGAGAAGGTGCGGCCAATGAAACACACCCGTCTTTTGTCTCTCGCCGCCGCCCTGTTGCTCGGCGCGGTGCCTGCCGCCCGCGCCGAGACCATCGACACCGCCCTGGTGCTCGCCCTCGACGTCTCCCGGAGCGTCGACGAGCACGGATACGAGTTGCAGCGGGATGGCATCGCAACCGCGTTCGAGAGTCCGGCGCTGATGGCGGCGGTCGCCGGCGGCAAGCACCACGCCATCGACGTCCTGGTCCTGGAATGGTCGGATCCCGAGATCCAGACCGTGACGGTCGACTGGACCCGGGTCAGCGACGATGCCTCGGCCAGGGCCTTCGCGGCCAAAGTGCGGCAGACCAAGCGGAGCTCGCAGGGCCTAACCGCGATCGGAAACGGCTTGATGGCGGCGGGCGCCGCATTCGAGCGTCTGCCCGACGAGGCCGCCCGCCGGGTGATCGACGTCTCCGGAGACGGCATGGCCAACATCGGCCTTCCCTGCTCGGAGGCACGCGATGCCTTGCTGGCCAAGGGCATTACAGTCAACGGGCTCGTCATCATGAATGACGAGCCCTGGGTTGACGGCTACTACAGCGAGAACGTGGTCGGCGGCCCCGGCGCCTTCCTCATGCAGGTGGCGGATTACCGGGAGTTCGCCGCGGCGATCCGGGAGAAGCTGCTTTCCGAGATCGTCGCGCTCCCCCGGCAGCGGGACGCCCCTCCGACTTGATGCAGTAGGTCTTCAATGGCTGGAAACCGTTGAAGCCCACTGACGAGTACATCGACGTATAGGCGCCGGTCGAGAGGACCTCCACCTTGTCGCCCACCTTGAGGTCGAGCGGGAGCTGGTATTCGGTCTTCTCGTAGAGGATATCGGCGCTGTCGCAGGTCGGCCCCGCGAGCACAGTCGGGCCCACGGCGCCGCCGTCGGCGGGTGTGCGGATGCGGTACTTGATGCTCTCGTCCATGGTCTCGGCGAGGCCGTTGAACTTTCCGACGTCGAGATAGACCCAGCGCTTGTCCTCGTCGTAGCTCTTGCGCGAGATCAGCACCACCTCGCTCTGGATCACACCGGCGTCGCCCACGATGGAGCGGCCGGGCTCGACGACGATCTCCGGCAGGTCGTTGCCGAAATGGCGCGTCACAGCCGCCATCACCGCGTTGGCGTAGGCCTGGATCTCCGGCACATCGCCGCGGTAGTGGGCAGGGAACCCACCGCCGATGTTGACCATGCGCAGGTTGATGTCGGCCTGGGCGAGCGCCGAGAACATGCTGGCGGCCCGACCGATCGCCGTATCCCACTGCTTGAGGTCCGTCTGCTGCGAGCCCACGTGGAAAGAGACCCCGTAGGGGTCGAGCCCATAGGTCTTTGCCTGCTTCAGCAGGTCGATCGCCATCTCGGGATGGCAGCCGAACTTCCGCGACAGCGGCCATTCGGCGCCGTCGCACGGCACCAGGATACGGCAGAAGACGCGGGCGCCCGGCGCCGCTCGGGAGAGCTTCTCGAGCTCGGCCTCGCTGTCGAAGGCGAAGAGGCGGACGCCGCGCTGGAAAGCGTAGGCGATGTCCCGCTCCTTCTTCATGGTGTTCCCGAAGGACATCCGGTCGGGGGAGATGCCCTTGTCGAGCACCATGTCGATCTCGCCGCGACTCGCCACGTCGAAGCTGGAGCCGAGATCGCGCAGCATGCCGACGACCTCGTCAGCCGGGTTGGCCTTGACGGCGTAGAAGATCTTGGCGAGCGGCAGGTACCGGCGCAGCAGCTCATAGGCCTCCGCGACTACGTCGAGGTCCACGACGAGGCAAGGGGTGTCGGGCTGACGCTCGGCGAGAAAACGCGAGATACGCTCATTCATGTCGGGAATTCCTTATCCCTCGGGCGAGGACGGTCGCGCCTGGCCGCTGGCTCAGCGCTGCCGCGCGGCTGGCGCGGCTTGGCGCGCCAGGAAATCCGCGGCTTTGCGAGCGAGCAGCGCGACACGCCCTCCGGGTGCCCAAACGCGGACGCGTCGGGCGCTGGAGAGGCGGGGCGATCCAGGCACGGCACTTGGCACCGCGGCCCGGAGCCCGTGGCTCAACTCAGACAACTCGGTTCAACGGAAGCGCGGCGACCACTGCCGCGGGCAACCCTGTTCAGCCGGTAGTCGGCTTCAGTCCAGGGCGCTGCGGCCCTGCGTCGGATAGCAACCATATCGACCTCCCTCTCGGGACCCGGCCCACGATGACCGGGACTGCCAAAAAGGACGCGTTACGTCGTTGCATAACCACGATGGGCCATAGGCACGTGCGAATAGCGTCGCGGTTCGGATAGATAAACGCTATTTCGAGCGATGCAAGTACTTCTTTAGCCTCGGCTTGACTTTTTTTGAGAGCGTGACGTGTGCGCATCGCCGCGCGCGCGTGCGTGGCGGCGGCGCTCGGCGCTCGCGAGCGCTCTCTGCGGGCACGCGGTCGTTGCGGCGGATCGCTCGGAAATCCGCATGGAATGGGCACTTCTCATCAGTCGGTTCGCCTGCAAGCGCGCCAATGGCACGAGCGCCGGCGCGACGCGTTAAGAGAAAATAAAGTTTTGCGCCCGGGCGTGAGATTTTTCGCGCGAGGCGTCTCGCGGTGGCCGGCGTCAGCTCCTCCGGCCGGCAGAGGCGCGCTCGGCATGACGACAAGCGGCCGCGAGGAAGGCGTCCACGTCCGACGCCGCTGTATCGAAGGCCGTCACCAGCCGGATCACGACGCTCGCCTCGTTGTCCCAACGGTAAAACTTGAAGCCGTCAGCGAGGAGCCCGCGGATCACGGGGTCCGGCAGCGACACGAAGATCTCGTTGGCCTCGACCGGATGCTGCAGCTGCGCCCCCGGAAGGGACTCGAGTCCCTCGGCGAGCCGCGTCGCCATGAGGTTTGCATGCCGGGCGTTGCGGAGCCAGAGGTCACCCTCGAGGTAAGCCTCGAGTTGGGCCGAGAGGAAGCGCATCTTCGAGAAGAGGTGGCCGCCGCGCTTGCGCCGGAAAGCGAATTCCTCGGCCTTGCCGGGATCGAAGAACACCACCGCCTCGGCCGCCATGGCGCCATTCTTGGTGGCGCCGAAGGAGAGCGCCTCCACGCCCGCGCGCCAAGTGAGGTCAGCCGGCGAGCGGTTGAGGGCCGCTACGGCGTTCGCGAATCGGGAGCCATCGACGTGGAGGCCGAGCCCGTGCCGGCGGCATACTTCGGCAATCGCCTCGACCTCCGCTGCCTGATAGACCGTGCCGGCCTCGGTCGACTGGGTGAGGCTCACCGAGGCAGGCTGGGCGTGGTGCACGACGCCGCGCCCCATGATGGCCGCCTCGAGATCGGCCGCCGTGATCTTGCCATGAGCGCCCTCGAGCGGACGGAGCTTGGCGCCGCCCGCGTAGAACTCCGGCGCTCCGCACTCGTCCACCTGGAAGTGAGCCTCGCGATGCCCGTAGACGACACCCCAGGGTGGCGTCAGGCAGGCGAGCGCCAGCGCGTTCGCGGCCGTGCCCGTCGCGACCGGAAACACCACGACTTCCCGCTCGAAGAGGTCCGAAAACCGCCGCGCCAGGCGCTCCGTGATGGCGTCGGCGCCATAGGACGCCGCAGGACCCGCATTGGCGGCCGCCAGGGCCGCCATGATCTCCGGCGCCACACCCGTTACATTGTCGCTGCTGAAATTCATCGCGTCCTCTTGAAGCAAGAATCGTTGGCCGCTTACGGCGCCGTCTCGCGCTCGAGCTTGATCCGGCCGAGCTCGGCGCCGGTGGCGGCGTCGAGGACGACCAGCATCTCGCCGCCGTCCTTGAGATCGAGCCGGAGCAGGATCCGGTCGCCAGCGCCCTGCACTTCCATCACCAGGGAGTCCGCCGGGAGCATCAGGGTGGCGTTGCCGAAGGATGCGAGATGCGCCGCGGGCGTGGCTGGCGTCGCGCGCTGGGCCATCCGTCCCACGATGGTCACGACCACGACGGCGAAACCTGCCACCAGCAGGATTCCCATCACCACCACCAGGACCTTGAGAGCGCGCATGGTTCGGGTCCACTCTGGTGCATGACCGCCGCGACCACGGATCAGCCTCTCGCACATGAGCGCGTGCTGAGCGCGACCGTCGAGGCCGCCGAGCGGGGAGAGCGTCTCGACCGGCTGCTGGCGCGGCGCTTCGGAGAGCTCTCGCGCACCCGCCTCAAGCATCTCGTCGAGGCCGGCCGAGTGTCCGTGGACGGCGCGACCATAAAGGACCCCTCCCTGAGGGTCAAACCCGGGCAGCGCTGCGAGCTCAGCGTGCCCGCGCCGGCCGCGGACGCGCCCGAGGCACAGGCAATGCCGCTCGACATCCGCTACGAGGATGCTGACCTGATCGTGCTTGAGAAGCCCGCGGGCCTGGTGGTGCATCCCGCGCCCGGCAATCCCGACCGCACTTTGGTCAATGCGCTCCTCGCGCATTGCGGCGAGAGCCTCGCGGGGATTGGCGGCGTGCGCCGGCCCGGGATCGTGCACCGGCTCGACAAGGACACGAGCGGCCTCATGGTGGTGGCCAAGACGGAGCGCGCCCACGCAGCGCTCGCGGCCGACTTCGCGGCCCGGCGCATTGAGCGCAGCTATCTCGGTGTCACCTGGGGCGTGCCGCAGCCGCGCGAGGGCGAGATTTCCGGGCCTATCGGTCGCAATCCCGCCGACCGCAAGACCATGGCCGTGGTCAAGCGCGGCGGCCGCTCGGCGCTCACGCGTTACCGCGTGCTCCGCATCTTCAAGGACGCAGCGGCGTTGGTGGAGTGCCGGCTCGCCACCGGCCGCACCCACCAGATCCGCGTCCACCTCGCCAATCACGGGAACCCTCTCATAGGAGACCCCGTTTATGGCCGTAGCCGGGGCCGGCGGCGGGCGTTGGCGCCGGCGCTCCAGAGCGCAATCGCAGCCTTTCCGCGCCAGGCGCTGCACGCCGCGAGCCTTGGCCTCAAGCACCCCGCAACCGGCGAATGGCTGCAATTCCAAAGCAATTTACCAAATGATATGAAACAGTTAATTACTATCCTGGAGCGAGTGTAAGCTTGGACAAAACCTGACCACAATGGTAGGGTATGCAGAAATCGATGGGGCGAAGCGCTGGATGCTTCGCCCTCTGGCGTATTTAAGGAGTGGACTTAAGCCATGGCGAGCGTTGCCACCGTCCCCACCATCTCCTCGGAGGGCGGACTTTCCCGGTACCTCCAGGAGATCCGCAAGTTCCCGCTGCTGGACCAGGGCGAGGAGTACATGCTCGCCAAGCGTTGGCGCGAGCACGCCGACCCCGACGCCGCCCAGAAGCTGGTGACCAGCCACCTTCGGCTCGTCGCCAAGATCGCCATGGGCTACCGCGGCTACGGGCTGCCGCTCTCCGAGCTCATCTCCGAGGGCAATGTCGGCATGATGCAGGCGGTGAAGCGGTTCGACCCCGACCGCGGGTTTCGCCTCGCCACTTACGCCATGTGGTGGATCCGCGCGGCGATCCAGGAATACATCCTGCACTCCTGGTCGCTTGTGAAGATGGGCACCACGGCGGCGCAGAAGAAGCTCTTCTTCAACCTGCGCAAGCTCAAGGGCCAGATCGAGGCCATCGAGGAAGGCGACCTCTCGCCCGAGCACGTCAAGAAGATCGCCAAGGAGCTCGATGTGCCCGAGGCGGACGTCATCAGCATGAACCGCCGGCTCATGGGCCCGGACCACTCGCTGAACGCGCCGGTGCGGGCCGATGGTGACGGCGAGGGCGAGTGGCAGGACTGGTTGGTCGACGAGCGCGACGATCAGGAGACGCGACTGGGTGACCGCCAGGAGCTCGGCATCCGCCGCGACCTCCTCAACAAGGCAATGAAGCTCCTGAACGACCGCGAGCGGCGCATCCTGGTGGAGCGCCGGCTCAAGGACAATCCGACCACCCTCGAGGATCTCTCGCGGGAGTTCGGCATCTCCCGCGAGCGCGTCCGCCAGATCGAGGTGCGCGCCTTTGAGAAGCTGCAGCGTGCGATCAAACAGGGCGCGCTGGAACGGCGGCTCGCTCCCACCGCCTGACCGGCGCCCCATGGCGTCGTCTCTTTTGCGTTGACCCCCGCCGCAGCCCTGAGAGACGCTCACGTCGGGGAGCGGCAGGGGAAGCGATGAGCGGCACGACGGCGATCGAATCGGTCGGGCTCTACACGCATCTGGACCGGATCGCCAAAGGGCTCGCGGCGATGGGCATCGGGCCCGACGACCCGATCTCGCCGGAGCAGCTCTTTCCGTTGGACCAGTGGCATTACCACGGCACCGCCGCGATCGCGGCGGCGGCCGAGGCGCTGAGGCTCCGCCCGGAGAGCCGCGTGCTCGAGATCGGCGCCGGGATCGGCGGGCCGGCGCGGTACCTCGCGCACAGCGTCGGCTGCCGGGTCACCGCCCTCGAGTTGCAGCCCGAGGTTAATGCCCTCGCCACCGATCTGACCCGGCGCTGCGGTCTCGACGCCCGCGTCGCCCACGTGTGCGGCAATGCCCTCACCCACCCTTTCGAGGACGGGTCCTTCGATGCCGTGGTGAGCTGGCTCGCGGTGTTGCACATACCCGAGCGCACCCGCCTCGTCCGGCGGCTTGCCGCGGTGCTGCGGCCCGGCGGGACCTGCTTCGTCGAGGATTTCACTATGCGGGCGCCCTTCGCGGCGCCCGCTCTTCGCGACCTCCACGAGACCGTGTTCGCGATCACCGTCACCGGCGTCGATGACTGGGTCGCGGACCTCGAGGCCGCGGGTTTCGTCGATGTCTCCGCGACCGACATGACCGAGGAGTGGCAGCTCTTCGTCACCGCCCGGCTCGCCGCCTGGCGCGGCAATCGCGACGCCTATGTGCGAGTGCAGGGCGAGGGCGCCTACGCCGCCCAGGAGAAATTTTACGCGGCGGTCGCGCGCCTCTTCGAGGGGGGCAGCCTCGGCGGTGTCCGCCTAGTGGCGCGCCATCCGTGATCGACAAGAAAATCCAACCCGACGTCCTCGTAATCGGCGCCGGCATCGTTGGGCTCGGTTGCGCCTTTCACCTGCGTAGGTACGGGCGCGCCGTCGCGGTGGTCGACCGCGACCCCGACGGCGACAAGGCCTCCTTTGGGAATGCCGGCGGCATCGGGATCACCGAAGTGGTGCCGGCGGCGGTGCCCGGTGTGTTCTGGCGGATACCCGGTTGGCTCCTCGATCCGCTCGGGCCCCTGGCGCTCCGGCCGAGCCATGCGCCGAGGCTCATCCCGTGGCTCTGGCGCTTCTCGCGCTCGGCGGCGCCCCGCGAGGTCCGGCGCATCTCGGCGGCGCTCGCCGCGCTCAATCTCCGCGTCTACAACGACCTCGTGCCCATGCTCGCCGCGACGGGCCTCGCGAGCGAGCTCCTCCGCAAGGGCGCGCTCAGCGTCTACGAGACCGAAGCGGGGTTCCGGCGCGACGCCGCGGAATGGGCGCTCAAGCGCTCGCTCGGCATCGAGACCGAGGAAATGTCGGGCGACGAGGCTCGGCAGATGGAGCCGGCGCTGGGTCCGATCGTGGCGCGCGCAATCTTCACGCCGCAATGGGGTCATGTGACGGACCCCCGCCGCATCGTCGACGGTCTCCGGACGTGGCTCCGCTCGAACGGCGTCGACTTCGTCCGGGCGGAGGCGACGGCGGTCGCGAGCGAGGGTACGCCCTCGGCGACGCTGGCCGACGGCCGCTCGCTCTCGGCCAAGCGGATCGTGGTCGCGGCGGGCGTCTGGTCCGGCGCCCTCGCCCATGGGATGGGCGACCGCGTGCTGCTAGAGAGCGAGCGCGGCTACAACACGACGCTGGCGAAGCCGGGCGTCGTCCTCGAGCGCGAGGTGATCTTCGCCGAGCGCAAATTCACGGCGACCCCGCTTGCCTGCGGCCTCAGGATCGGCGGCGCTGCCGAATTCGCGGGCCTCACCGCCGCCGCCAACTACCGGCGCTCCCGCGCGCTGGTCACCCTCGCCCGGCGCTACCTGCCGGACCTCAAGACAGAGGGCGGCACGGAATGGATGGGCCATCGGCCTGCGACCCCCGACAGCCTCCCGGTGATCGGCCCCTCGCCGCGGCACCCGCACGTGCTCTACGCCTTCGGCCACGGCCACGTTGGCCTCACGCAATCCGCGACCACTGGCCGCCTCATCGCCGATCTCGTGGGCGGCCGGACCCCGGTCGTGGACCTCACCCCCTACTCGATCGCGCGCTTCGCCTCATAGGTTGCCAAGGAGAACCTGCTGATGATCGATGTCGCGAAGGCGCGGGCGGAGACACCGGGCTGCCGGAACGTCATCCACTTCAACAATGCCGGCGCCTCGCTGCCGCCGCAGCCGGTGCTCGACGCCGTTCTCGATCATCTGCGGCTCGAGGCGGAGATCGGCGGATATGAGGCAGCCGACCGCGCCGAGTCGGCGCTCGAGGGCGTCTATGGCAGCCTCGCCCGGCTGATCAACGGCGCGCCCGAGGAGATCGCGCTCGTCGAAAATGCGACCCGCGCGTGGGACATGGCGTTCTATTCCCTGAAGCTCGGCCGGGGCGACCGCATTCTGACGGCGAGAGCGGAATACGCCAGCAACGTCATCGCCTTCCTGCAGATCGCGGAGCGGACGGGCGCGGAGATCGTGGTGGTGCCCAGCGACGAGACCGGCGCGCTCTCCGTCGAGGCGCTGGAGCGGCTCATCGACGAGCGCGCGAAGCTCATCGCGGTGACGCACGTGCCGACGAACGGCGGGCTGGTGAACCCAGCGGCCGAGATCGGGCGCGTCGCGCGCCGGCACGGCATCCCGTTCCTGCTCGACGCCTGCCAGTCCGTCGGACAGATGCCGGTCGATGTCGCCGAGATCCAGTGCGACATGCTTTCGGCGACGGGCCGGAAATTCCTGCGCGGTCCGCGCGGTACCGGGTTCCTCTGGGTGCGACGCGGGATGATCGAACGGCTCGACCCGCCGTTCCTCGACCTCCATGCAGCCACTTGGACCGCACCCGACCGTTACGAGATCCGCGGTGATGCCCGCCGCTTCGAGAATTGGGAGAGCTACGTCGCAGGCCGGCTCGGTCTCCGCGCTGCCGCGGATTACGCGCTGGCGCTCGGCCTCGACGCGATCTGGGCCCGGGTGAGATCGCTTGCCGAGGCGCTACGGCAGGCGCTCCGGAAGATCCCCGGCATCACCGTGCGCGACCTCGGGCGCGAGCGCTGCGGCATCGTGACCTTCACGGCGGAGAGTCTCTCCGCGCAGGATCTTCGCAGAGCGCTCGCGGAGGCTCGGATCAACGTGTCGACTTCGTCGCTGTTCTCGACCCGCTACGACATGACCGAGCGCGGCCTCGACCTGCTGCTGCGGGCATCCGTGCACTACTACAACACCGAGGATGAGATCGCCCGGTTTTGCGCCGTCATGCAGGGGCGAATGGCCGGGCGATAGGGCACCCGCGGTTCACGAGCCCGGCTTATTCCCGGCGACTTCCTCGCCCCATTCCTCGACCAGGCGCGCAGCGCGCATCTTGAGCTCGCGCTGCAGCTGGTCGGCGCGGATATCGACGAAGACGCGGGCGAGGTTCGGCATGCCCAGAAACAGCACCCAGCCGATACCCGCGGCGCCATACATGGTGAGCCAATCGATCGGCCGCGACAGGATATGGGCAAGGCTCGTCATCGTGAGCCCGTCGCTCCAAAGCTGCACGATCAGCGGCGTCAATCCCGCGAGGTTCATGAATCCCACGGTGCGCGTGAGGTACCTCGCGCGGTAACGGTCAATGAGCGCCGCCACCAGGGTGGGCGCCAAGCCGGCCAGCAGCAGGATCCCGAGCGGCAACGCCGCCACCGAGAGGGCGACCACCAGAACGACCGCAACCGTGGCGGACGCGCTCCGGCGGGCGGCTCGGGCCGGCTTCGCGAACCCCGGCTTGTCGACGGCTGTGGGCTCGGCGGTCATGGGCTCAGGTCATCACCACGACCAGGGCGAGGCCGGTCGCCCATGCGAGGAACATCGCTGTTGCCGCGGCGAGGCTGGCACCGAGCTGCGCCGCGCGCTGCGGTCGGGTCTTGCCGTCCGCGCGCAATCCCGCAAGCGTCCGCTGGATGTTGTCGTACTCGCGCAGCGCCGCGTTGAATCCGATGGCGTCGCGCTGACGCTCGACCGGGCTTTCGACCAGCGCCAGCATCTCCACGAGATTGCCCGCCTCCGACGCGTCCGGCAGGCGCTCCAGAAGCTGCCGCCGGCGCGCCCGGTTGTGGAAAGCCTTGAAGGCCTGCGGCAGCTGCCGCGAGAGCCGCAGCGCGGTCTGGCGGGCGCTCTTCGGCCCACGAGAAGATTGCAGCTTCGCGAGGATCTTGAGCGCGCCGAGCGCGCGCACGGACGGCTCGGCGCTTGCGAGCGCGTCGAACCAGTCGCTCGAGGCGAGCTTGAAACGCGCCGCGATGAAGCCCGCGAGATGCTTGTCGATCACCAGCTCCTCGGAGGGCCGCCGCTCGAGCTCGGCCTCGATCGCCCCGAGCGCGTCGGCGGCATCGACCACGTAGCGGCTCTCGATCAGGGGCGAGAGGCAATGGAGCGACGGGTTCATCTCGTAGAGCGCGCGCTCGGCACCCTCGCACAGCCGGTGATCCTCCAGATGCAGCCGGAGCCGCTCGAACGTCTTGAGGATAGGAACCTGCTCCGGCCGCAGGCCGGGCTGCGCCGAGAACCAGAACACCGGCAGCCGACCCACGACCGTCTCCACCACAAGCGCAGGCGAGCCCTGGCCGCAGAAAGCGCCCGCGAGAGCCGTGCCGAAGCCGTCGATGGTGGCGGCGAATCCCTTGTACCGGACGGGCGCGGCGGGATCGAGCGCGATGGCGACGCGCGCCACCATGCGCTCGTCGTTTCCGGGTCCGGGCGTGTCATGGCCCTCGGAGACCGCCGTGGCCAGCAATTTCACACGGTCGGGCTCGCCCAAGCTACGCTGCGCCCAGGCCTCAAGCTCGGGGCTCTTGGCGACTTGGACCGCGGCGGCGGGATTGCGCGTGAATGCATGCGCCAGGGAGCGGGCGGTGAAGTGGCTTTCGCCGCCGTACTCGAAGGGCCGTGCGGCGCGCTTGGCGAGCGACGGATGCTTCGCCGGGAAGTGCCGGCCGTGCAGCCAGAGATCGACGTCCTGGATCGTCCAGCGGTCCTTGGGATCGTCGGTAAGCAGGCCGCGAACCGGCTCGATGATCGCCGCGGAGAGCCGCTCGTTGCGCACGATCGCGGCATAGGATCCCCGGTTTATCTTGTCCGCGATCAGCTCCTCGTCGGATATGCCGGCGACGGGATTGCGGCCGAGCGCCAGGAACACCAGGGTGACGCCGAGCGCATAGAGATCGTCCGAAGGTGTGCCGTCGCCGCGGCCCCAGGGATTTGCAAGACCGCTCTCGATGGTCTCGTAGACCAGCGGCTGCAGCAGGGCGGCGGGCGCGGCGCAGCAGTCTCCCAGGGCGACCTGCCGCCGCGACAGATCGCGGTAGAACACGTTCGTTGCGCGGATCGCGCGGTGCGTGGCGCCGACGCTCAGGAATTGCCGAAGCGACGCGACCAGCGGCGGCAGGATGTCATTGACGATATCGCTGTCGCCGAGCGGCCCGCGCGGCCGGTCGATCGGCGTGACGAGAGTCGGCTCGCCGGTTCCGTTGTAGCCGGGCATGATGGGACCGCCGACCGGCCGATCGTAGACGATGGCGAAGCACCGCCGGCTCATCGGCGGCCAGTCGATCACCTCCGAGGCAAGCGGCGTCAGTATGCCGTCGAGACGCATGCCGCGGAGCGCCTCCAGCACCTCGAGCCGCGGCGGCGCCTGCGGGCTGCAGATGAGCGCGAAGACGCTCGCCCCCGGCAGCTCGCGGTCCTGCGCCACATAGGCGGCGGCATACGGGGTCGAGAGTTCCGGCAGCGGCCGGTCCGTGAAGATGTCGAAGTGGCTGCCCAGGCTTGCGACCCGGCCCTCTCCGCCCATCTCTCTCGCCGCCTGCGCCATGATCGAAAGCCCGCTCCTGGGACCGCTAGCGCACGCACGAGGCACTGCGCCGGACCGTAGAGACTAGGCGGCAAGCCCCAAACAGACGGTTAACGCTCCGTCAATTCGGCCGCGCGGAAGAGCCGGCCGCCGCGCGTCGGCACCGGGACACCGGTGGTGCCGGGGAAGCTGAGCGGCAGCCCGTCGAGGCTTCGCACGGCAAGATAGGCGAAGGCCTGGGCTTCCAGCGCATCGCCATCCCAGCCGACGTGCTCTACCGCCTCCACCGGCGCAGCCAATGCTCGCAGGAGCGCCTCCATGAGCGCGGGGTTGTGACGGCCGCCACCGGTCACCAGCCAGCGCCTGGGGGGCGCCGGGAAATGCGAGCGGGCCGCCGCAACCGCCGCCGCGGTCATCGCCGTCAGCGTCGCCGCACCATCGGCCGGAGACAGACCGTCGGGCATGAACGCCCGAAAGTCGTCGCGGTCGAGTGATTTCGGCGGCCGGCGCGCGAGAAACGGATGGGCCAGGAACGTGGCGACCGCCTGCTCGTCGACGCGTCCGGCTCGCGCGAGCGCGCCGTCCCGGTCGACGGGCGAGCCCGTGTGCCGGAGCGCCCAGTCGTCGATGAGCGCGTTGCCGGGCCCGGTATCGAACGCCAGCATCTCGGATTCATCCTCGCCGAGCCAGGTCACGTTGCCGACCCCGCCGAGGTTCAGCACGGCGAGCGGCCGCTCGAGGCCGGTGGCCAGCCCCGCGTGGAAGACGGGCGCCAGGGGCGCGCCCTCGCCGCCCGCTGCGACGTCCGCGGCGCGGAAATCGGCGACGACGTCGAGGCCGAGCGCTCGCGCGAGACGCGCACCGTCGCCGATCTGCCACGTGCGTCCCTCGCGCGGCCGATGCAGGATGGTGTGGCCGTGGAGCCCCACCACGTCGATGCGGCCCAGCTCATGCCGCGCCAGAAACGCCCGCACCGCGGCGGTGTGGGCGTCGGTGAGCTCGCGTTCGACATCGGCGGTGGGGCCCTGCCCGCCCAGCACCGAGCGCAGGCGAGCGCGCATGCCCGGCTCGTAGGGAACGGTCAGGGCCGGCCCCGGCCGCACCTGGGATCGCCCGTCGGTCTCGAGGAAGGCGACGTCGATGCCGTCGAGCGACGTTCCGCTCATCAGGCCGATGGCCCGACGGAGCCCGGCGCTCACGGCCACGCCTCGATTTGTCGCGCCGGCGCTTGTGTGCTACAGCACGCGCCCCGTCGTACCCGACTCGATCGCCGACGTTCCGATATGACCACTGCTCGCTCGCCTTTCCTTGCCGCCGCCGAGGCCCGCGGTTTCGTGCACCAGTGCACCGACCGCGAGGGTTTGGATGCGCGCCTCACCGAGGGGCCCGCCGTCGCCTACATCGGCTTTGATTGTACCGCGGACAGCCTCCATGTCGGCAGTCTCGTGCAGATCATGCTGCTCCGGCTCTGGCAGCGGACCGGCAACAAGCCGATCGTTTTGATGGGCGGAGGCACCACGAAGATCGGGGATCCCTCCGGCAAGGACGAGACCCGCAAGCTCCTCACCGAGGCGGAGATCGAGCGCAACAAGACCGGCATCCGCCGGATCTTCGATCGCTTCCTCTCCTTCGGCAACGGCGCGACCGACGCCATCATGCCGGACAATGCCGACTGGCTCGACAAGCTGCTTTACATCCCCTTGCTGCGGGAATACGGGCGCCACTTCTCGGTGAACCGCATGCTGAGCTTCGACAGCGTGAAGCTGCGGCTCGAGCGCGAGCAGCCGCTGTCGTTCCTGGAGTTCAACTACATGGTGCTGCAGTCGTACGACTTCCTCGAGCTCGCGCGCCGGCACGACTGCATCATGCAGATGGGCGGCTCCGATCAGTGGGGCAACATCGTGAGCGGCGTCGAGCTCGGCAGGCGGGTCGATAACCGCACGCTGTTCGGCCTCACCACGCCGCTGATCGCGACTGCATCGGGAGCCAAGATGGGCAAGACCGCGCAAGGTGCGGTCTGGCTCACCGATGACCGGCTCGGCGCCTACGACTACTGGCAATTCTGGCGCAACACCGAGGATGCGGATGTCGGCCGCTTTCTCCGGTTGTTCACGGACCTGCCGCTCGACGAGATCGCGCGGCTGGAGCGCCTGCAAGGCAGCGAGATCAACGACGCCAAGCAGGTGCTGGCGACCGAAGCGACAGCGCTCTGCCACGGCCGCGCCGCCGCGGAGGCCGCGCGCGATACGGCGCGTCGAGTCTTCGCCGAGGGCGCGATCGGCAGCGCACTCCCGACCGTGGCGGTGCCCCGCGCGGAGCTCGAGCGGGGCGTGCCGGCCTTCGAGCTTTTCGTGCGTGCGGGGCTTGCAACCTCCAACGGCGAGGCGCGCCGCCTTATCCGCGGCGGCGGCGCGCGCCTCAACGACACCGCGCTCGCGGAGGAGACCCGCGCCATCGCCGCGGCCGATCTCAACGCCGAGGGCCTGATCAAGCTTTCCGCCGGCCGCAAGCGCCACGCGCTGGTGAAGCCGGCCTGAGCCGGCGCGGTTATGCGCGGCCGGAAGCGTGGTTCCCTATCCCATTCGCTCCGATGCTCCGATCGGCGTCACCGCCGGCTTTTCGGCGGGTAAGCGGTCAGCGTCGCGGATCATGTCGATGAACGCGCGCAGAGCCGCCGGGATCTGCCGTCGCCCGGGATAGTAGAGAAAGAGGCCCTGGAACGACGGCGACCAGTCCGTCAGCACGCGGACGAGCTGCTCCGAGGCCAGGTAGGGCGCCGCGACCGGCTCGATCACATAGGCGAGTCCCAAGCCGTCGACGGCCGCTCGGACCGCAAGGTCGGCGCTGTTGACCGTCACGCGTCCGCCGACCGGAACAGCGCGGGACTCGCCGCCGCGCTCGAACGACCACTCGAACAGGCCGCCATCGGAGCGGCGGAACTGGATGCAGCTGTGGCCGGCGAGTTCGTCGGGCGTGCGCGGTGCACCCCGGTCCGCGATGTAGGCGGGCGCACCCACCACCACCAGCTTCGACGGCCCCATCACGCGCACGACGATCATGTCCGCCGCCGCGCGGTCGCGCGCCCCCACGCCCGCGTCGAACCCTTTGGCGACGATATCAACCGGCGCCTGGTTCACCTGCAGCTCGATCTCGACATCGGGATAGGCCGTCAGGAAGCGATTCCATATCGGCGCAATCACCGTCATCGCGGCCATGTGGGTCGCGTGGATCCGGAGGCGGCCCGAAGGCCGCTGCTGCTCTCGCTTCAGGTCCTCGAGCGCCGCCGCGACCTCGGTCATTGCCGGCCGTAACCGCTCGAGCAGACGCAGGCCGGCGTCGGTTGGCGACACGCTGCGCGTGGTGCGATGGAGCAATCTAACACCGAGCCGCTCCTCCAGCTGCCGCACGGTATGACTCAGCGCCGAGGGCGTGACGCCCAACTGCACCGCCGCGGCTCGAAAACTGAGATGGGTCGCAACTGAGACGAACGCAGTCAAATCGGCAAAGTCGTTCCGCCGCATTCCTGAATCTTTCTCAACAGGGAATGCAAGTCTTATCGGATTTTCCGACCGGCACGTAATCAATAGCCTGCGAGCAGCCATGCAGGAATTTCCTGCGTGGTCGTCGGGTCGAGCGTAGCAGCGGACGAGCCGATGACGCGCGGCGCTCGACCGGGAGTCGGGCGGAGCCGCGCGCCGTTACGGCTGCCAGGTGAGTAACGATGTCTTTGAGTTCGGAACCGGCTCGGGCTCAGTTCGATTCCGGAGTGGCTCTTGCGCGCTCCGGCCATTACGAAGAGGCAGCCGCCGCGTTCAGGCGCGTGATCGACGCAAACCCCTCGTCGCTCGCGGCGCATATCAACCTCGGCATCGCCTTCGCGGCGACGGGCCGTCTCGACTCGGCGATCGCGACGTTTCGGAACGCCCTCGCGCTCGCGCCGAATGAGCCGCAGCTGCATTTCACTCTGGGAGCGGCGTTGAAGTGCCGGGGCGCTCTCGATCAGGCGATCGTTGCCTACGAGCGCGCCGTCTCGCTCGCGCCTTCGGTCGCAGGTTTCAACAATCTCGGCTCCGCATTGCGCGAGCTGGGCCGCACCGACGCAGCGATCGTCGCCTTTCGTCAGGCATTGCGCATCGACGCCAGCGCGTCGCTGGTGCACCTCAACCTCGGCACTGCCCTCGAGGACCAGGGGCGGCTCGAGGAAGCCGCCAGTTGCTACGAGCGGGCACTCGTCCTCGAGCCCGCGCTCGAGCCGGCGCAACGCGCTCTCGCCCAGGTCCTGGTGGAGCGAGACCTGGTCGAGCAGGGCTTCGCGCAATACCGGCGCTACGCTCGCCAACGCGGCGAGAGACGGCAGGCGAGCGCGATGCAGGCGCGCGCTCAGGAGCGCAAGCGCCGATACGACCGCGAGCAGGCGGACTATCTGCAGCATCGCGCCGACGACGCGCCCGGGCTCCTTATCGACGAAACCGTGGGCTCGAGCGGACCCGCCCTTAATGCCGCCAACCAGGCCGATCGAATCGAGACCGCGTGGATGTCCGCCGATCCGAAGATCGTGGTGGTCGACGACCTCCTGACGCCCGACGCGCTCGAGGGTTTGCGGCGTTTCTGCTGGGGATCGAGGATCTGGAACTCGACCTATCCCGGCGGCTATCTCGGCGCCTTTCCCGAGGATGGCTTCGCGCCCGCTCTGCTCGCCCGGGTCTCGCGAGAGTTTCGCGAGCGGTTCCCGCGGATCTTCGGGCGGCTGCCGCTGAAGCTCTGGTGGGCGTTCACCTGCGATGCTGGTGCTCCCGGCATTGGCGTCCACGCGGACTTCGCAGCGGTGAACGTCAACTTCTGGATCACGCCGAACGAGGCCAATCTCGACGCGGACAGCGGCGGCCTGCAGATCTGGAACGTCCCGGCGCCCGCGAACTGGGACTACCGGAGGTACAACGCGAGCCCTGACCTGATCCGCCAGTTCCTCTCGAGCGCGGGCGCCAAGTCGGTCATCGTCCCCTATCGGGCCAATCGCGCGGTCATCTTCGACTCCGACCTCTTTCACGAGACGCACCGGCCGCGCTTCAAGGCGGGGTATCTGAACCGTCGGATCAACATCACGCTGCTGTACGGCCTGCGCGAGCGCGGGTGAGGAGCGCGCCGGGCGCGGCAGGGCCCGCCGATCCAGCGTCGGGGTGCCGCCGCTTCGCGCCTCACTTGAGGTCTTTCTGGTTCTCCGAGTAGGGCGTCGCCGAGCTCGGACCGGCGCTCGGCGGCGGCGCATCGAACAGGAAGAGCTTGCGCAGGATGCCCGGCGCCACCATCCCCAGCGGATTGACCGACACCTTGGGATCCGCGGTCGAGCCCTGAATGCGGAAATTCGCGGCAAAGATCCCTTCGCCCGAGCCGCCCACCAGCAGGTCGCCGAGACCGGGAATGCGGCCCAACAGACTGTTCAACGTGTAGGCCGGCGCCACCGTGCCGCTGAGTTCGATCGTGTCGGCCTTGAGGTCGAGCGAGCCCTTGCTCACGTTGATGCCGATGGCACTGCCGAGCGCCTTCGCGTCGGTGACCGCGAGCTTGCCGTCGCCGAAGCTGTACTTGGCGGAGATGCGGTCGAAGGGTATCCCCTCGCCCGATAGCATGCTGCTCATGGCCGTCAGCGACGCGACGGAGAGCACCCGCGCGACCAGCGGCGCGTGCACGATCCTGTAGTTCTCGCCGTCGGCGACGCCGGTGACCACGCGCTTGTCGCCGTGATCCTCGGCGTTCCCGAGCACCACGAAAGTGCCGCCCACCACGTTGTCGCTGATGCCGAGCAGCTTGAACGTGGCGCCCATGTCGTTGGTCTCCATGCGGAGCGCGGTCTGCCCCGGCGTCTCGCCGAACCGCACGCTGAGCTTACCGCCGCTGGCCGTCGTGGCGTCCGCGACAACGGTCTGCCAGTGCCGTCCGTCGTCGACGAAGCGCAACGCCAGGCCTCTCACCTCGCGATCTTCGCTGAGCAGCACCCGCTCCAGTTTCGCGTCGAGGCTGATCGGCGGCGACTGCTTCTGATCGTCGCCCTTGCCCACGTCCTTGAGGAGCTTGCTGGCATCGAGGCTCTTGCCGGTGACGCTCGCGGCCCATCCTCCCTTCGCATCGCGCCGGAGCGAGCCCGAGAGGTCGGTCTTGCCCAGCAGGAGCCGGCTCGCCTCGACGCTCTGGATGCTTGAGCCGTCCGGCTGCATGCGGACCGCGAGCGCGGCATCGACGCCCTCGCTCTTGAGGGTCACCTGCGGGATCTCCGTGACCTCGCCGCCGGCGAAAATCACCCGGAGCTGCGCCGTCGCGGGCACGCCGATGCGCTTGCTCCAGTCGAGGCGCTCGATTGAGAGCGCGGCATCCTTCAAATCGAGCGCGACGTCGGCCTCGCCGCCCGACTTCTGGGTGGTGGACACCACGTCGACACCCACGATGCCGTCGAGGTAGCTCGCGAGGAAATCCACGCCGAAATGCTTGCGCGCGCCCGCGTCGAGCCGAGCCTTGAGCGTATAGCGCCGCGTGCTGTCGCCCGCCTTCAGGCTCTGCATCCAGCTCACCGTCGCCGGCACACCGTCGATCTCCGCGTTGCCCTGCACGCGGAAGGCGGCGCGATCGAGTTCGAGCTTGAGGTCGCCGGCACCGAGGTCGTGACCGCTGGCGAGGCCTGGGATCGCCACGTTCTGGAGCACGGCCTTGGCGCCGTAATCGACGTTCGCCATTTTGAGGGAGTTGATCAGCGGAAACGCGAAGCTCAGCTGCGTGTCCGCCTCTCCGGTGACCTTGTCGGGATCTATGCCGACTGCGCGCGCGTAGCGCAGCGGCGGCGTGTCGATGATCTGCAACGTGTCGCGCAACGGTCCGCGCACGCCCGCCGTGATGGCGATCTGCTCGTCGTTCGTGTCGAGCTTGGTCATCTGGATCGTGGCGCCGCCGACCCGCAGCCCCTGCAGTACGCCGGAGGTGGCCACCAGATCGAAGCGCGCACGGTCAAAGGTGCCGGTGCCGTCGATCTGGCGGACCGGCGGCAGCGGCGGAAAATAGTCCGCCGCCAGGTTATGGAAGCTCAGCGTACCCTGGAGATAGTCGACCTGCACCGGCTTCTGCGCGGTCGGATCGAAATCCGCGGTGAGATGGATGTCTGCCTTGCTCTCGCTGACGATCCCGTCGTGCAGATGCGTGGTGACCCAGCTGCGGCTGTTCGGACTCAGCATCTCCGGCCAATACCGGTCGATGTCATCGATCGCCACCTGGCTCAGGGTGACCCGGCCGCCGACGTCGAGGTGCAGCAGCGACCCGCCGCGCAGGAAGTCCGGATCGACGCCGCCAATCTGCCCCGCGAAGGACAGAACCGGGCCGCCGGTCTGCAGCGTCAGGTCCTCGATGGTCACGCGTGCGGCCATCGGGTTGTAGCCGAGACGGGCGGTGCCGCCAGCGATCGGCAGCGCGCCTTGCGCGAGATGCGGGTCTTCGATGCGGCCCGCGCCGATCGTCACGTCGGCGCGCGCACCCTCGACGTGGAGGCTTGTGGTGTCGACACTGAAGCCGAGCCGGCCCGTGAACGGCAGCTGTAGCGCGCGCAGCGGCGCCAGCGCCTCGGCGGCGGCCGCGAAGCGCGCCGGCACCAGATCCGCGATGCCGAGCGCACCGCTCAGCCGGTGCTCCGCGTCGACGTACCGGAAGTCGGCGTGAAAGCTCGCCTCCTGCACACCCGCGGCCAGCGTGACCTGGGCGTCGCCCGAGAGCCCCTGCTCGCTCCGGAACAGCGTGACGTCCGCGCGCCGGGCCTGCCAGGTGATGTGCAGGGCGCGGTCGTCGAGCGTGAGCTGCGCGTCGCGGATCGCGACCTCCCTGAGATAGCCGAGCGGCCCCCGCTGATTCGGTCGCACGTCGAGATCGGCCAGCACGCCGCTCGCGAGATCTTCCGCGCCCGCGCCCTCGCCGAGGCCCAGGTGGATGGTGCCGTCAGCCTGTCGGATCAGATGCAGCTCAGGCGCGGTCAGCACGATGCGGGTTGGCGCCAGCGTGCCAGAGAGCGCTGCGCGTACGCTGAGGTTGAGCGCGACCCGCGGCAGCACGACCTCGGCACCGCCATCTATGCGTCGAAGGTGCACGCCTTGCGCCACCAGATCCACCGTAGCGCTGCCGGGATCGTGGCTCAGCACGGTGTGCTCGACGGAGACGCTGATGCCGTGCTCGGGATCGGAGAGCGCCTGCTGCACCCAGGGCGTCATGAAATCGAGCGAGATCGGCCCGCTGGTGAGCCGCCAGACCAGCACCGCGCCGGCGATCGCCAGCCCCGCCAGCAGTGCCGCCGTATAGCGGAACAGCAGCACGCAGCCGTGCCGCGTGATGTGCCAGTGCCAGCGCGCGACGTGCCAGTGCCAGGCAAGGGGGCGTGGCGCTTGACCCCCGGGATCGGGGCGCGCAGTCTCGCGATCCTCCTCGCGCTCCAACTGAGAGTCCATGCGGTCGCCGCTACCGTCGCTCGATGTTCAGGGCCTGCCTGCGCCCGCCGATTCCGGCCTCGCGGAACTCGGCCTCACCCGGTGGCGAGAGCGTGCCGCCGAAGTCGACGATGCCACGCTCTCCGCCGAGATCGCCGCCTTCGCGGACGACGCGACGGGCGCCCGCTTGCTGGCCTCCGTATTCGGCAACAGCCCTTTCCTTACGCTATGCTGTCTCAAGGAGCCGGACTTCCTGCTCCACCTCGCCCGCCTCGGCCCCGACGACACTTTCGCCGAAGTCGTGGGCGGGCTCAACCGCGATCTGCCGGCCGACCCTGATCGCGCCGCCGTGATGCGTTGCCTCAGGATAGCCAAGCGGCGGGCGGCGCTGCTGGTGGCGCTCGCGGACATGGCGGGCTGGTGGCCGCTCGAGCGAATCACCGCGAGCCTGAGCGAGCTTGCGGAGACGAGCCTCCGCTCGGCCGTCCGCTTCTTGCTGCGTGCGGCCGAGCGCACCGGGGAGCTGGACCTGCTCCATCCCGAGGATCCCGAGCGCGAGAGCGGCCTCATCGTGCTCGGCATGGGAAAGCTCGGTGCCCGGGAGCTCAACTATTCGAGCGACATCGACCTCGTCGTGCTGTTCGACACCGATCGCGTGCGCTACCGCGGCCGGCAAAGCCCCCATCAACTCTTCGCGAGGATGGCGCGCGACCTCGTGCGCCTGATGGATGAGCGCACGGAGGACGGCTACGTCTTCCGCACGGACCTGCGGCTGCGTCCCGATCCCGCCTCGACGCCGCCGGCGCTCTCGGTGCTGGCGGCGCTTACCTACTACGAGAGCGCCGGGCAGAACTGGGAGCGCGCCGCGTTCATCAAGGCGCGCGCAGTCGCAGGCGACATCGCTGGCGGCGAGCGTTTCCTTGCGGAGCTGAGGCCGTTCCTCTGGCGCCGTCATCTCGATTTCGCGGCGATCCAGGACATCCACTCGATCAAGCGCCAGATCCAGGCGCACAAGGGCGGCGGCCGGATCGCCGTGCACGGGCACAACATCAAGCTCGGCCGCGGCGGCATCCGCGAGATCGAGTTCTTCGCCCAGACCCAGCAGCTCATCTGGGGCGGCCGGATGCCGCAGGTGCGCGTCTCCGGTACCTGCGCAGCGCTGCAGGCGCTGGCGGAGATCGGCCGGATCAGTCCGCAGGTCGCGGCGGAGCTCACCCGCGCCTACCAGTTCCTGCGCCGCGTGGAGCATCGCCTGCAGATGGCCGAGGACCAGCAGGTGCACTCGCTCCCCGCCGACGAGGCCGGGCTCGCGCGGCTCGCGACCTTCCTCGGTTACGCCGCCACCGCCGATTTCACCAGGGAACTGCTGCACCAGCTTGGCACAGTCGAGGCGCACTACGCCCACCTCTTCGAGGAGGCGCCCTCGCTCTCCGGCCCCGGCAACCTCGTCTTCACTGGCAGCGATGACGACCCCGAGACGCTGGGAACGCTGCGCGCGCTCGGCTACGCGGAGCCGTCCGCGGTTTCCGCAATCGTGCGCGGCTGGCACCACGGCCGCTATCGCTCGATGCGGAGCCAGCGTGCCCGCGAGCTGATGACGGAGCTGATCCCGGGCCTGCTCGCGGCCTTCGGGCGCACGCCCAATCCCGACACCGCCGTGCTGCGCTTCGACCAATTCATGGAGCGTCTGCCCGCAGGCGTGCAGCTGCTGTCGCTCTTCCATGCGAACCCGACGCTGCTCGACATCGTCGCGGAGATCATGGGCGGCGTGCCGCGGCTCGCCGAGCAGTTGGCGCGCCGGCCGAGCCTGCTCGACGGCGTGCTCGGCGCGGAGTTCTTCGATCCGCTGCCCGCGCGACCGACGCTTGCTGCGGAATTCAGCCGCCAGCTCGACGGCGCCCGCGATACCGAGGACATGCTCGACATCGCCCGCCGCTGGGCGCACGACAAGCGCTTCCAGATCTGCGCGCAGATCCTGCGCGGCCTGCTGGACGGCGCCGCGGCCGGCGCCGCCTTCGCGGACATCGCAGAGAGCGTGATCGCGGAGCTCCTGCCGAGGGTCGCGGCCGAGCATGCCCGCAGCCACGGCACCGTGCCCGGCGGAAAGATGGTTGTGCTCGGTCTCGGCAAGCTCGGCGGGCGCGAGATGACCGTCACCTCGGATCTCGACCTGATCCTGATCTACGACGCGCCCGAGAGCATGGAGGCTTCCAACGGAACGAAACCGCTCCCGGTCTCGACCTACTATATGCGCCTCTGGCAGCGGATGGTGAACGCGCTGACCGCGCTCACGCCGGAGGGTCTGCTCTACGAGGTGGACATGCGGCTCAGGCCCTCCGGCACCAAGGGGCCGCTCGCTACCAGCTTCACGGCCTTCCGCCGGTACCACGGGGAATCCGCCTGGACGTGGGAGCACATGGCGCTGACGCGCGCGCGCGCGGTCGCGGGCTCGCCTGAGCTCGCGGAACCTGTGATGGCGGAGATCCACCGCGTCCTCACGGGCGCGCGAGATGCCGACCGGCTGGTGATGGACGTTGCGGACATGCGCCGCCGCATCGCCGAGCAGCACCGGCGCCCGCCGATCTGGGACGCCAAGCACCGGCGCGGCGGCCTCATCGACATCGAGTTCATCGCCCAATACCTGCAGCTCCGCTGGGCGCATCAGGCGCCGGACGTGCTCCGGCAGAACACGGCCGCGGCGCTCGCGGCGCTCGCCCGCGCGGGCGTGCTCGACGCCGGCACCGCCGAGGAGCTCGATCGTGCGCTCACGCTCTGGCGAAACGTCCAAAACCTCCTCAAGCTCACCGTCGACGAGCCCTTCGACGAGGCGGCGGCACCGCCGGCACTGCGCGCGATCCTCGCGAGGGGCGCGGGCGCAATTGACTTCGAGCGCCTGAAATCGGATATGAGCGCCGCGGCCGCGGAGGTGCGCGCCGGTTATGCGAAGCTGGTTGCGCGGCCCGCCTCGCGGGCTCGGCGCCGGCTCGGCATCCCCGAGAGCGCCGCGGCGGCAATCACGGAGGAAGAAACGGCATGAGCCTCGAGATCGGCGACAAGGCACCGGCCTTCACGCTGCCCACCGATGGCGGCGGCAAGGTGGCGCTGAAGGACCTCAAGGGGAAGACGGTGATCCTCTATTTCTACCCGAAGGACGACACCAGCGGCTGCACTGCCGAGGCCTGCGGCTTCCGCGATGCGCTGCCCGATTTCGGCAAGACCGGCGCCACCGTCATCGGCGTCTCCAAGGACAGTCCGGCCTCCCACGAAAAGTTCAAGAAGAAGTACAAGCTGTCCTTCACGCTCGCCTCGGACGAGGACACGGCGGTCGCCAAGAAGTACGGCGTCTGGGTGGAGAAGAGCATGTACGGCCGCAAGTACATGGGCATGGACCGCTCGACCTTCCTGATCGACGGCAAGGGCGTGATCCGCGGCCTTTGGCGGAAGGTGAAGGTGCCCGGCCACGTGGACGAGGTCCTGAAAGCGGTGAAGGCGCTCTGAGCCCGCCCGACACGCTTACCGCGGCGGCTGTCGCTGTTCTCACGGCGTCTGAGCCCGCGCGGAAGATCACGCTCTCCCACGTCGGGGCGAGAGCGTGGCGCGATGGCGACATCATTGAGATCGGCGAGACTCGTCCGCCCGACCGGCCGGCGCGGCCAGCGTGCCCACACTTATTGGCGCCACGCGACATGCCAAAGCGGCGCGCGGGCGGCGAGCGCGAGAGTCGGGTGGCGCTGGTGCACGCGCTGGCGCACATCGAGCTCAATGCCATCGATCTCGCCTGGGATCTGATTGCGCGGTTCGCCGTTGAAAACCTCCCGCGCGCGTTCTTCGACGACTGGGTCGCGGTGGCGGACGAGGAGGCGACGCATCACGGGCTGCTGGCGGAGCGCCTCGCCGCGCTCGGCGCCGCCTATGGCGACCTGCCCGCCCACGACGGGCTCTGGGAGGCCGCGACCGTCACCGCGCAGGATTTCTTGGCGCGGCTCGCCGTGGTGCCGCTGGTGTTGGAGGCACGAGGCCTCGATGTGACGCCCGCGATGATCGGCCGGTTCGAGCGTGCCGGCGATCTCGAGGGCGCCGCCGTGCTGCGCCGGATCTACGAGGACGAGATCGCTCATGTAGCGGCGGGCCGGCGCTGGTTCGAATGGGCCTGCGCGCGCCGTGGGCTCGATCCCGTCGAGACCTATCACGACCGCGTCCGCCGCTATTTCAAAGGCGCGCTCAAGCCGCCCTTCAACGAGGCCGCCCGAGCGCAGGCAGGACTCGCGGCAACCTACTACGCGCCGCTCGCTTGCCAATCGCGCCACGCCGCCGCACAGTAGCGCCACGCCAGGGGGAGCCGGAACATCGGCTGAGAGGCTCTGATAAGCGGAGCGACCCCTAGAACCTGATCCGGGTCATGCCGGCGGAGGGATGGGGTCGATGCACAATCCAGCATGCGGAACGATTGAAGCCACGGCCCCTCCGCCCGCGGTCGGCGGGACAGGAAGGGGCCCGCCGCATCGGCGGCGGGCAGGTGAGGGTGTGAGCCGCGCACGCGCGCGTAGTCACCTTTACCCTCCCGTTGCTCTGCAACGGGCCTCTCCCTCTCGCCCATCGTGCTCGAGGGGTTGCAGCGGTCGGTGCCCGCGGCCATGACACCGCTCGTCGTCGCGCTCGTGCTCTGTGCCGCGGTCCTGCACGCGAGCTGGAATGCGCTGCTGCGCGGACAGTCGGATCAGCTCTGGTCGGTCACCGTGATGAGCTTCGCCGCGACGGCGACGGCCGTGCCCGCGGTGCTGCTCCTACCGCTGCCGGCAGCGCCGAGCTGGCCGTTTCTGGCGCTCTCGGGCGTGCTGCAGGTCGCCTACAGCGCGTTCCTCGTCTTCGCCTACCAGCACGCGGAGCTGGGCCAGGTCTACCCGATGGTGCGCGGCGCGGTGCCGCTGCTGGTGACGCTGGGAGCGGCCGCGTTCGCGGCGGAGCACCTGAGCACGCCGGCGCTCTCGGGCATCGTGCTGGTCTCGCTGGGCATCATGAGCTTGGCGCTCGGCAAGGGCCGTGCGCATCCAAAGGCGGTCGCGGCCGCGCTCGCCAACAGCCTGATCATCGCCACGTACACGGTCACGGACGGCATGGGCGCGCGTCTCTCGGGCGGCTCCTTCACCTACGTCACCTGGATCTTCCTGATCTATGGCGTCCTGATGCCTGCGGCGTTCGTGGCGGTACGGCGCAAGCTCGTCGTGCCCTGGCGCGCGCGGGAAACGCGCATGGCGCTGGCGGGTGGCCTGATCCAGCTCGTAACCTACGGGACCGTGATTTGGGCGCTCACGATGGCGCCGATCGGCCCGGTCTCGGCGCTGCGCGAGACCAGCATCGTGTTCGCGGCGGTGATCGGCCGGATCTTTCTGAGCGAGCCCCTGACCGCGCGCCGGCTGGGCGCCTGCGTGGTGATCGCGGCGGGCGCCGCGTGCCTCGGCTACCTCGCGTGACGGATATCGACCCATGAGCGAGCGGGACGGCCTCGTCGCCCACGTCCTCGACATGCTCCGGGACTGGGGCGGCGTCGGCGCGCGTCGCATGTTCAGCGGCTACGGGCTCTTTCGCCAGGGCGCGATGTTCGGCTTGATCTCGCGCGACATGCTCTACCTGCGCGTCGACGCCGGCAACCGCGCGGACTTCGTCGCCGCGGGCTCGCGCGTCTTCACCTATCGCCGCGAGGGTCGCGAGGTCGAGCTCCGGGGCTACATGGAATGCCCGCCCGACGTGCTCGAGGACCCCGAGGAAATGATCCGCTGGGCGACCGCCGCCGCTGCTGCGGCCCTCGGCGCCCTGACGGAGACGCCGGTGCGGAAGCGGCGACTCACGGACAAACGCGGTGCCAGATCTGCCAAGCCGAGAAAACCCCGCTAATTCTTGCCGGCCTCCGCCGCCGCGGCATCGGCACCCTTGATGCGCTGGGCGAGCGAGGCCTGGAGGAAAGGATCGAGGTCGCCGTCGAGCACCTTGTCGCTCTGGCTGGTCTCTACGCCCGTGCGCAGATCCTTCACGATCTGGTAGGGCTGCAGCACGTATGAACGGATCTGGTGACCCCAGCCGATGTCGGTCTTGGCGGCGTTCATCGCCTCGGTCGCCGCCTCGCGCTTCTTGAGCTCGATCTCGTAGAGCCGAGCCTTCAGCATCGCCATGGCGTGGTGGCGGTTCTGGTGCTGCGAGCGCTCGCTCTGGCAGGCCACCACCACCGGCGTCTCGAAGCCTGGCGGCAGATAGGTGAGCCGTACAGCACTGTCGGTCTTGTTGACGTGCTGGCCGCCTGCGCCCTGCGACCGATAAGTGTCGACGCGGAGGTACTTGTCCTCGACCGTGACCTCGATCTTCTCGTCGACCACGGGATAGACCCAGACCGAGGCGAAGCTGGTATGGCGGCGCGCGTTCGCATCGAAGGGCGAGATGCGCACGAGACGATGCACACCGCTCTCGGTCTTGAGCCAGCCATAGGCGTTCTCGCCGCTGATCTGCAGCGTCGCGGACTTGATGCCGGCTTCTTCGCCCGGGCTCTCCTCGAGCCATTCGACCTTGTAGCCGTGCTGCTCGGCCCAGCGCGTGTACATGCGCAGCAGCATCTCGGCCCAGTCCTGGGCCTCTGTGCCGCCGGCGCCCGCGTGCACCTCGAGATAGGCATCGTTGCCGTCGGCCTCGCCGGAGAGCAGGCTCTCGAGCTCGCGCTTGCCGGCCTCCTCGCGGAGCCGTTTGAGGGTCGCCTCGGCGTCGGCGACCATCGCCTGGTCGTTCTCGGCCTCGGCGAGCTCGATCAGGCCCAGCGTGTCATCGAGCTCGCGCTCGATCTTGCGATAGCCCTCGATGCCGCGCTCGAGACGCGCGCGCTCGCGCAGCAGCGCCTGCGCCGCCGCGGGCTTCTCCCAGAGGTTCGGATTCTCGACGAGGGAATTGAGCTCGGCTAGGCGCCGGACCGACTGGTCCCAGTCAAAGATGCCTCCTCAGCAGCGCCAACGACCGTCGGATGTCGTCGGCTGCCGCTTGGTGTTCCGCGCGCATGTCGTCAGGACTCCCGAAAAACGTGGTATCGACGGCGTCAGTATAGGCCGCCCGTGCCGGTGGCGGGAGCGGTCCGCGTAGGGACGGGCTTCGGCAGCGGCAGCGGCGTGATGGTCGCTCCCGGCGCCGGTGCGCCCGGCGGCAAGGCGGAGACGCCGCTCGCGCCCGCGTCTCCCATATCGCCCACGCCCGGCGGCGGAAGTGGCCCATCGGGGCTGCCGCCCCATTGCGGGACATCTCCCAGAACCACGGGTGGCTCGTCGCCGGTGGGCTCGCTGCCAGGCTTGAAAGCCTCGAAGATCAGGTTCTTGTCGCCGGGCTCCGCAAGCCGCCCCGTGGTGGCGTTCACGCGCACGAGGCGGATGCCCGGCGGCACCCGGAACGGGATGCCCGGCGTGTCCTGGAGCGCCGCACTCATGAAGTCCTTGAAGACCGGCGCCGCGACCGTGGCGCCCTGCTCGCGCCCGCCGAGCGGCGACGGCTGGTCGAAGCCCACGAAGACGCCGACCGCCAGGTTGGGCGAGAAGCCCACGAACCACGTGTCATTGGGGCCGTTGCTGGTTCCGGTCTTGCCGGCAAGCGGTTTGCCGATGGATGCGATGATGCGGCCGGTACCGCGCTCCACCACGCCCTCGAGGATGTGCACGATCTGATAGCAGGTCGTCGGATCCTCGATCTGCTCGCGCGTATCGGGCAGCTGCGGGGGATCCTGGTTCGTCCACGCAACGTTGGTGCAGCCGTCGCACGGCCGCTGGTCGACCCGATAGATCGTGGCGCCGTTCCGGTCCTGCACGCGGTCGATGAAGCTCGGCGTGATCCGTTTGCCGCCATTGACGATCATCGCATAGGCGGTGGTGAGCTTGAGCACCGTGGTCTCGCCGGCGCCGAGCAGCATCGAGTACTCCCTCGGCATATGGTCCATGATGGCGAACCTCTCGACGGCGTCGCCGACGGCGTCGAGCCCGATTGCCTGGCCGAGGCGTACCGTCATGAGGTCGTGGGACTGCTCGAGGCCGACCCGGATGGTCGTGGGCCCGAACACCTTGTTGTCGAAGTTCTTGGGCGTCCAGGGCGGCAGGCCGGGCCCGATGTCGATGGTGATCGGTGCGTCCAGTATCACCGAGGACGGGGTATAGCCCTTGTCGAAGGCCGCCATGTAGATGAACGGCTTGATCGCCGAGCCGGTCTGCCGCTTGGCCTGGATCGCGCGGTTGAATTGGCTCATCTCGTAGCTGAACCCGCCGGTCATCGCGAGCACGCGGCCCGTCTGCGGGTCGAGCGCCACGATCGCGCCGGAGACCGCGGGAATCTGCCGGAGCCCGAACAGCGGCTCCTTCGGCAGAGCCGGCGGCGCGGCGGTCGGCGCCGCGGCCGCCTGCTGCGCCTTGGGCGGCTTCGCGTCCTTAGCCGCGTCCTTGATCGGCTCGACCAGGACCAGGTCCCCCGCCGCCAGCACTTCGCCTGGGTTGCGGGGCGGCGGCCCTACCTTGGCTTCATCGAGCGGCTTGCGCGCCCACTTCATCTCCTCGAAGGGGATGCGGCCGGTCGAGTGGTCGCCCAGGCCGATGCTCGCGCCGTCATTGTCCGTGCTCAGCACCACCGCGAGCCGCCAACCCACCTCGTCGGCGCCGGCGGGGAGCGCGAGCGACGCAAGCTTCGTCCACCAATCGCCATGGATGTCCAGATGTCCCACGGCGCCGCGGTAGCCGTGGCGGCGGTCGTACGCGATCAACCCCTGCCGGAGGGCCTGATCGGCATAGCTCTGGAGCTTGGGATCGAGGCTGGTCCGCACCGAGAGCCCGGCCTGATAGAGGTCCTTGTCGCCGTAACGGGCGACCAGCTCGCGCCGGACTTCCTCGGCGAAATAATCCGCCTTCACCACCTCGGTCTCGTCGCGCTTGCGGATGGTGATCGGCTGCTCCTGGGCCTGCTTCGCCTCGGCAGCGGTGATGAACCCCGCCTCCGCCATTCGGTCGAGCACCCAGTCGCGCCGGGCTTTCGCCGCTTCCTGGAAGCGCCCGGGGTTGTAGTTGTTCGGCGCCTTCGGCAAAGCCGCCAGGAACGCCATCTCCGCAAGGCTCAGGTCGTCGAGCGACTTGTTGAAGTAGTTGAGCGCCGCCGCGGCGACGCCGTAGTTGCCGCCGCCCAGATAGATGCCGTTCAGATAGAGTTCGAGGATACGGTCCTTGGATAGAACCTTCTCCATCTTGAGCGCGAGCAGGGCCTCGCGGATCTTGCGCTGGATCGAGAGCTCGTTGCCCACCAGGAAGTTCTTCGCGACCTGCTGGGTGATGGTGGAGGCGCCGACCGGCCGGCGCCCTGCGAAGTGCCGCACGACGTCCATCAGCCCCGCCCGGATCATGGCCTCGAAGTCGACGCCGGGGTGGCTGTAGAAGTTCTTGTCCTCGGCGGCCAGGAACGCCTTGATCACCAGGGGCGGCATCGCCTTTACCGGCACGAACACACGCTTTTCCGTGGCGTACTCGGCTAGGAGCCGGCCGTCGCCGGCCTGGACCCGGGTCACCACCGGCGGCTGGTAGTCGCCAAGCTGGGTGTAGTCGGGGAGATCCCGGTCGAAGTACCAGAGCGTGAGCGCGCCGAAACCGGCCGCTCCGAGCGCACCGATAACTGCCAATCCGAACAGGAACCTCAGGAATCTCATGCGTTTTGCCGCTGCTCGATCATGCTGCGCTGCTCGCCTCGGCGCATGTAATGTAGCCCATATATGGCGTCAGTGCGGCAAGAATGCCCGCAAGCCCGTGATTCTCCCGACCTAAACCCCCGCGTCCGCTGGGAAACCCCGATCGCAAGAAGCGATTGTGATCCGGCGGCGGCGCGTTTATGTTGACGGAGCGAAATACCGCGGTCCGTCCGACGGGGTTCTCTGAGCCTTCGGACGGCGTCGCGGCGGGATTTCCGAGTCTGGCGCCCACGATGGGCGTCGCCGCTTCCCGTCCGGGACGCCAGCGACCGACCGGTCGTCACGAACCCCGAAGCCGCAAGGAAGCAACCCAGTCCGACATGGCCATCGCTCAAGCAATAGCGCCGCTCGACGGAGTGCCCGGAGATTGCACTGGCTTCGCCCCTACTGAGACAGCGCCCGCCTTCGTCCTTCGCGCGGAGTCATGGGCGCGCTCCGGAGTTACGCCCTCATGCCCAAACGCATGCTCATCGATTCGACCCACCCGGAGGAGACCCGGGTCGTGGTCGTGCAGAACGGAAATCGTCTCGAGGAATTCGATTTCGAGACGTCCACCAAGCGGCAGATCAAAGGCAACATCTACCTCGCCAAGGTAACGCGGGTAGAGCCTTCGCTGCAGGCCGCCTTCGTCGACTACGGCGGCAACCGCCACGGCTTCCTCGCCTTCAGCGAAATTCACCCCGACTACTACCGCATCCCCGTCGGCGACCGACCGCCCGACCGGTTCCGTCCGCAGGAGCGCACGCCGGAGCCGGAGCTCGAAACCGAGTCCGAGCCGGGACCCGACGTCACCGTTGAGCCGGACGCGGTCGATGAGGTGCCGGCGGAGCCGCCCCAAGAGGCCAACCCCGAGTCCGCCCCCTCCGACGAGACGCAGGAGATCACGCTTGGCGAGGCGGTGACGCTCGAGCCGGACGCGCCAGCGGCACCCCTGGTCTCGCCGGAGGACGAGCCGACCTTCCCCTCTGTTGCAGTTGCGCGGATCGAGGCTCCCACCCTGCGGGACGAACCGCCGAGCATCGGGCCCGAGACCCTGCTGAGCTCGGAGGACACCGTCGAGCCATCGCAACCCACCCTCGCGGAACCGGCCCCAGCTATCGAGGGTGCCGCACATCCGGGCGAAGCCGGCGCGGTCGGCGAGCCCGGTTCCGAGCCGGTGCCAGTCGCCGAGCCGATCGAGACCATCGGCGGCGACGACGTCGAGGACGTGAGCCGCCAGCGCGCCCGGCGCTTCCGCGCCTACAAGATCCAGGAAGTCATCAAGCGCCGGCAGATTCTGCTGGTGCAGGTGACCAAGGAGGAGCGCGGCAACAAAGGCGCAGCGCTCACGACGTATCTCTCGCTCGCCGGCCGCTACTGCGTGCTGATGCCGAACACCGACCGCGGGGGCGGCGTCTCGCGCAAGATCACCAATATGGCGGACCGCAAGCGCCTCAAGGGGCTGGTGGAGGACCTGCAGATCCCCGACGGAATGGGCGTGATCGTGCGCACCGCCGGGAGCGAGCGCTCGAAGGCGGAGATCAAGCGCGACTGCGAGTACCTGCTGCGCCTCTGGGACGAGATCCGCGAGCACACGCTGAAATCGACCGCACCCTCCCTCATCTACGAGGAAGGCAATCTGATCAAGCGCTCGATTCGCGATCTCTATGCGCGCGACATCGACGAGGTGATCGTCGAGGGCGAGGAGGGATACAAGACCGCGAAGTCCTTCATGCGCATGTTGATGCCGAGCCACGCCAAGCATGTGCATCTCTACCGCGACCCGACGGTGCCGCTGTTCCAGCGCTATCAGATCGAGGGGCAGATCGACGCGATCCACTCGCCGGTGGTGCAGCTCAAGTCCGGCGGCTACGTCGTCATCAACCAGACCGAGGCGCTGGTCGCCATCGACGTCAATTCGGGCCGCGCCACGCGCGAGCGGAACATCGAGGAGACCGCGCTCAAGACCAATTGCGAAGCGGCCGACGAGATCGCGCGGCAGTTGCGCTTGCGCGACCTTGCCGGCCTGATCGTGATCGATTTCATCGACATGGAGGAGCATCGCAACCAGGTCACCGTCGAGCGCCGCCTCAAGGAGGCGATGCGCCACGACCGCGCACGCATCCAGGTCGGCCGCATCAGCCCGTTCGGCCTGCTGGAGATGTCGCGCCAACGCCTGCGCCCCTCGATCGTCGAGGCGTCGACGCAGCCGTGCCCGCATTGCGGCGGCACCGGCCACATCCGCTCCACGGAGTCGACCGCGCTCCACGTGCTGCGCGCGATCGAGGAGGAAGGCATGCGCCGCCGCACCGCCGAGATCTCCGTTGCGGTGCCCACCAGCGTGGCGCTCTACATCCTCAACCAGAAGCGCGCCATGCTGGCGGCCGCCGAGCAGCGCTATCACTTCACGGTCACCATCACACGAGACGACACCCTGATCCCGCCCAACATGCGGCTCGAGCGCGTGCGCGCGCTCACCGCCGAGGAAATCGCCGCGCTGCCGCCGCTGGCCCCCGCCGAGACCGCCTATATCGACGAGGACGAGGGCGAGGAAGTGTCCGAGGAAGCCGCAGCCGAGGACCTCGCGCCGCTTGCAACGGAGCCGGAGGCGGAGACGCCGGAGGAGGACGCCGAGACCGACGTTCGGCCGGAATCCGAAGGCTCCCATGGCCGGCGCCGCCGGCGCCGCCGGCGCCGTGGCCGCCGCGGCGAGGCCGAGTTCCGGGAGAGCCGCCCCCTGACAGAGCCGCAGCCGGAGAGCCGCGCCTTTACCGAGGCCCATGAATTCGCGGCGGAGGAGATCGCGACGGGCGAGGCCATGGACCCGACCATCGACCAGGGCGCGACGGAAGCGCTCGCGCATGCCCCTGGTGAGGGCGGCCCGCGCGAGGATGGCGACGGACACCAGCGCAAACGCCGGCGCCGCGGCCGCCGCGGCGGCCGGCGGCGGCGGCGCGGTTCCGACGGATTCCGAGACCAGGCAGGCGCAGAAGGGCCGGACACGGAAATGGGCCAGGACATGGCGCCGGAGCCTTCCTGGCGCCGCGAGCCCGAGGCGCGCGAGCCCGAGACGCGCGCGCCCGAGGCGCGCCGCTGGACGGAGAGCGTGCCCGCGGTCCACGCGGCAGAGCCAACCGCTCCGCAACCGGAGCCGGAACCGATACCGGCGCCCGAGCCCGAACGTGCGGCGCCCGAGCCGATCGCCGTCGCACCCGTCGAGAAACCGGCCGAGCCGGCGCCGAGCGGCGCCGTGAACGTGCCGCCGCCGGTGACGGTAACGGAGCGGCCCGCCAATCCCAAGCGGGGATGGTGGCACCGGCTGACGCAATCGTGACGCTGGCGTGGCCCGCGCGCATGGGCCGCAGCGCAGTACCGCATTGACGCTGGAGCGGCCGCGGCCCCATCGTCTGACCAGACCCGCGGGTAGACCGGAACGAAAAATCGTGTTGCGTGCATTTCCGCGTTTTCTGGGCGTACTTCTCGCGGCGCTTTTGGTGAGTGGCCGCGCCTCGGCGGACGTCGGCTATATCCGCGACGCCGAGATCGAGAACACGCTCAGGACCTACTACACGCCGATCCTGATCGCCGCGGGGCTCGAGCCCGCAGCCGTGCATATCTACATCGTCAACGATGCCACGCTGAACTCCTTCGTGGCGGGCGGCCAGAACATCTTCATCAATACCGGCACGATCATGCGCAGCGAGTCGCCAAACCAGCTTGTCGGCATCGTCGCGCACGAGACCGGACACATCGCGGGCGGGCACCTGATCCGCAGCGAGGAGGCGATGAAGGACGCCACCATCAAGGCGATCATCGCCATGGTTCTGGGCGCCGGCGCCGCCGTGGCCTCGCACAACGCGGGCGCCGCAGGCGCCGCCGTCATCGGCGGCGAGGGCGTTGGCCTACGCTCCTTCCTCTCCTTCTCGGTTGCGCAAGAGGCAAACGCCGACCAGGCGGCGCTGCGCTTCCTCGACAAGACGCATCAATCGGCGCGCGGCCTGCTCGAGTTCTTCCAGATACTCGAGGGTCAGGAGATGCTCACCGGAATGCGCCAGGCCCCCTATCTGCGCACCCACCCCCTCACCAGCCAGCGCGTCGACTACGTGCGTCAGCACGTGGAGCAATCGCCTTACTCGAACGTCGCCGACTCCGCCGCCTGGGTCGAGCTGCACAAGCGCATGAAGGCGAAGCTGATCGCATTCCTATCTGCCCCCGCGCAGGTGCTACAGCAGTTCCCCGAGACCGACACCTCGGTCTCAGCTCGATATGCGCGGGCGATCGCCTATTACCGGATCCCCGAGCTCAAGAAGGCGTTGGGCCTGATCGACGGGCTGATCCAGCAGGAGCCCAACAATCCGTATTTCCACGAACTCAAGGGACAGATGCTGTTCGAGAACGGCCGCGTCGCCGACGCGGTGAAGCCCTATCGCGAGGCCGTGCGGCTCGCGCCCGACGTGGCACTCCTCAGGGTCGAGCTGGCGCAGGTCGAGATCGAGACCGGCGACGGCGCGCTCAACGGGGATGCGCTCACCAATCTCAAGAGCGCCGCCCAATACGAGGCGCGCAACGCGGATACCTGGCATTTCCTGGCGATTGCCTACGGACGCGGCGGCGACATGGGGAACAGCTACCTTGCGCTGGCGGAGGAGGCCATGGCCAACGGCGACAAATCGCAGGCGAAGGGCCAAGCCCAGCGCGCTCTCAAGGTTCTGGCGAAAGGCTCGCCGGGATGGCTCCGAGCCCAGGACATCGAGATGGAGGCAGGGCGCAAGGAATGACTGCTACGGCACCCCCCGCGAAGGTCGATCGGCAGATCGACACGCCGCGCACGCGCGTCACCCGCTATCGCCTGGCGCCCGGCGCCACGACGGGCGCGCATCGCCACGAACACGATTACGTGATCGTGCCGGTCACGTCCGGCCGGCTGCGCGTGGTGGCGAATGGTCGCGAGACCTTCGCCGATCTCGCGAGCGGCGTCAGTTACGCGCGCCCGGCCGGCGTCGAGCACGAGGTCTTCAACGCCGGCACCGGCGAGATGGTGTTCGTGGAAGTCGAGCTCAAGCCTTGATACCGGCGGTCGCGCGCGCCGGCGCCGGGCACCTGGTCCCGGTGCAAGATCGCCCGCCACAGATGCGAGGTTGCGCTGCCGCCATGCCCTACCGCTGGATCGCGATGTTCGGCTGCGCTGCCTTGCTCGGGGTGCTCGCCCCCGCGACGGCGCGTGCGCAGGCGATATCGCCGGCGCCGGACCGGCAAGCGATCGAGCAGATCATTCACGACTATCTGATTGCCCATCCCGAGGTGGTGGTCGAGGCGCTGAAGGCGGGCGATGCGCGGGCGAAGGCGCAGGAAGAGGCGGAGAGCCGCGCGCAGATCGTGAAGCACCAGGACGAGCTCCTCCATGACGCAAATTCGCCGGTCGGCGGCAACCCGGCCGGCGACGTCACGATCGTGGAGTTCTTCGATTACCGCTGCCCCTACTGCAAGCAGGTCGAGCCGGTGCTCCAGGCGCTTCTCAAGGAAGACCCCCGGATCCGCCTCGTCTACAAGGAATTTCCGATCCTCGGTCCGAATTCCATGATCGCGGCTCAGGTGTCGCTTGCCGCCCTGAAGCAGAGCCCGCAAAAGTATGCGCGGCTGCATGCCACGCTGTTGAGCGCCAAAGGCGAGCTCAGCCAGGACTCGATCCTGAAGGCCGCGGAGGCGGCCGGACTCGACGTCACCCGGATCAAGGCCGACATGAACGGCCATGACATCGAGGCGCTCATCAAGCGCAACTACGACCTCGCCGACGCGCTCAACATCCGCGGCACGCCCGCCTTCATCATCGGCGACGGCATGAGTCCCGGCGCGGTCGATCTCGCGACCTTCAAGAAGATGGTCGCGGACGCGCGCAAGGGCGGCTGAGCCTCAATCACGGGAGCGTCCTCATGAAAGCAATCCTGAAGGCCAATGGCCGCGTGATCGCCGACAGCAACGACACCGTCGTGGTCGGCGGCTACCAATATTTCCCGCGCGCCGCCGTGCACACGGAGTTGCTGGAGAAATCGCCGAAGACAGCGTCGGATCTTGAATGTCCGCATGGCGTCCAGTTCTACGATGTAGTGGTCGACGGCGAGCGCCACGCCCGTGCCGCCTGGCTCTACGAGGCGCCGCAGCCCAGGATGAAACAGGTCGCCGACCGCTTCGGCTTCTGGGAGGACGTAGAGGTGCTATAGCCGCAGATCTCGGATAGTTCTCCGGACGCCACCCACACGGCATCAGTACTCGACATTGTAGACGCGAGCGTCGAGGTGGACGGACGGATCGCTCTCCGCCGACGTGAGCCGGATGCGTATCGGCTTTCCAGGTGCGATGTGGTCATGGCGGACTTCTCCGACGGCCCGGGAAAGTCCGCTCCAGATGCGCCTGTCGTAGCGGATCTCCACGGGGAGCGGCGCTCCATTCTGTGACGCGCGGATCGTGAAATATTTCCCCATGGTCTCGTGGCTGGTGGCGCGCACGACTGATCCATCGGGGTCGCGCTGCTGCATGATAATGCGGAGGTCGCCCGTCGAAGGGGCCGCGATTTCCGTCTCCACGGCGATCTGATCCGAGACGCTCCCGATGTTCCGGAAATGCGCGGGCAAGAGCTCGATGGTCTTGGGGATGCGGATGTCCGCCTCGGTGCCGAGATCGTTCTCGGGGCCGTCATATCGGCCGAAGCCCACCAAAGCGAGCTCCCCGGGGCCGAGCCGGATGGTATCGCCCTTCAGGACCGGCGTGAAACCATCGTCATGGAAGAGGACGCGGCCATCGATGTTGGGCTCCTGCGCGGAAGACAGGCGCGGCAATCGGAGCGTCCGGACACCCTGCGAGGGATTGACGACCGCGTAGAGGGCGCCGTCCTTCGCCTCCGAGCCGAAGCCGTAGGACCAGGGGGTGCCGGGATTCCCGCCGAACCACCGCGTGTGGCCGGCGCTCTGCAGTGGCGCGTAGATCGCTTGCACCTTGGCGAACCAGCGCGCGTCCTCATCATCCAGGAACTCGAGATTGCCGTGGACGGTGTTGATCCAGCCGCCGCGCGCCGCCATCAGAAGCAGGCTGCCGCGCCAGGCGCGCGTCTTGCGGAAGTAATTGGTGGCGGTGTTGCCCAGCATGAAGGCCGTCGAGTCGATCCGCTCGAGCGGCACGCCCGCTTGCGCGAAGTGGCGCACCATGTCGTCGCTATAGATGTCGATCGCGCGCCAGAGGTCCATCTGCGGCAGATCGGATGGCCGGGGATCGCCGGCATAGAGCGAGTCGAAGGTGTCGAGCCACTGCGTGTTGAAGGGATTGAGCTCCGCAGCCGCGGAATCGACATCGCCGACGAAGCCGTTGAAGGCAACCAGCACGACGTCCGGGTGATTGCGCCGGAACTCCAGCAATGCGTTGTGAAGCGCCTGCGCGTTGCGCCGACGGATTTCCTGCGGCGGCAGTCGGTGCTCGTCGCCCCTCGCGGCGACGCTCAGATCGGCAAAGTCGAGCTTGAACATGCGAATGCCGCGCCCGTACCAGTAGTCGAGCACGCCTGAGAAATCGTCGAGAAAACCGCCGGTGTAGAGGGCCATCCCCGTGCCGCTCGCATTGAGCGAGCCACGCCATTGCGGCGCGGGCCGCATGCCCGTGAGCGTGTTCGTACTGAACCAGAGGCCCGGCTTGATGCCCGCGGCCTTGCACGCCGCGATCCAGCGGTCGGGACCCTCCGGCCAATCCTGCCGCCGCCATGTCCGGTAGCCGCCGTCGGGGTCGTACCAGAACGCATCCATCATATAGTAGTCGAACTGCACTCCGGACTTGCGCAGACGGAGAATCTCGTCGAGCTCCCTCACCGCGAGCGCCTCGTCGAGCGGCACCTCGTCCGAGAGCTCGTCATAGGCTGACCAGTCGTTGTAAACCCAGATCGGCGCGCTCAGGAACGGACGCAGATGCTTGCCGTACGCCGAGACCGCCGGCAAAAGCAGAAGGGGAACGAGCACCGCGAACCATCTGCAGCGGGTCCGGCGCTGCCGGTGGGACCGGGTTCTTGGGGTCGTGGATCGAGGCATGGTCATCTCGCTCGACACTACGCCGCCGCCACCTCCGTTCCCACGGGCTCGATGAGGCCCGCGTCGTCCGGCGCCGCAGCGTTGACGCGCGGACTCACGGGAACGTAGGAGAGCACATTCTCAGGTGCTGGCCTGAGGAGAGACTTGAGGTCGGCCTCGCTCGTGGTGCGGTCGAGCCACCGACCCCAATCTTCCTGCGCGAGGATCACGGGCATGCGGTCGTGCAGCGGCTTCAGCAGCTCGTTCGCATCGGTGGTCACGATGGTGAAGCTGTCGATGTAGGGTGGCTCCGGCGGCCGTGTCTTGGGAACCCAGCGCTCCCAGAGGCCCGCGAAGGCGAAGGGCTCCCGGTCGCGCCGCTGGATCAGGTAGGGCTGCTTGATCTTGCCCTCCGCCCGCCACTCGTAAAATCCATCCGCGGGCACCAGGCAGCGGCGCTTGCGGAAGGCCTCGCGGAAGGACGGCTTCGTGGCAATGCTCTCGGCGCGCGCGTTGATCAGCCTGGCGCCACCTTTCATGTCCTCGGCGAACCACGGAATGAGGCCCCAGCGCAGCATTTGCAGCGTGCGCTCGCCCTTGGGCTCGCGCCGCTCGCGGATGACGGGGGCGTCCTGGGTCGGTGCGATGTTGTAGCGCGGCATCAGGTTCGGCTGCTCGACGAAACCGAAGGCCCGCCGCAGAGCATCGGCCGGCGCCTTCAGGAGATAACGCCCACACATCGCGGCTTCCCGAAAAAGAGGGTTGGTCGGTGCTTCGGCGGCCCCTATCTTAACCCGCGCTTGCGCCCGACCACACCATCGGTTCAGCCCATGAGACCCGCGGCCCGTTTCCAGCGTTCAACAGAATCCGCTACCGCGCGCAGGCTCGGCCGCGTCGAGCACCCGGTCGCATGAGCGCCGGCGAGATCGCCGCGCTCCTCGATCTCGCGCGCCACGCGGCGCAGCGCGCCGGCGTCGCCATCCTCGAGGTCTACAACGCCGTTGGCGCGCCCGATGTGCGGCGCAAGGCCGACGACTCTCCGGTCACCCGCGCCGACGAGCGCGCGGAGGCGATCATCGTCGAGATCCTGCGCGCGGGGGCGCCGGGCATTCCTGTGATTGCCGAGGAGAGCGCCGAGCGCGAGGGATTGCCGGGCGCGGCGCCGCCCCGGTTCTGGTTGGTGGACCCGCTCGACGGCACCAAGGAGTTCCTGCGCCGGAACGGCGAGTTCACGGTCAACATCGCGCTGGTGGAGCGCGACCATCCCGTCCTCGGCATCGTGCATGTGCCCGCTCTCGCGGAGACATTCGCGGCGGCCGGCGCCGGCACCGCGACGCGGCAGCACGGCGAGGCGCCGCCTCGAACGATCATGGCTCGTCCGGTGCCCTCGCGCGGCGCCGTCGTCGTGCATAGCCGCTCGCACGAGGACAACGAGCGATTCACGGCCTATCTCGCGAGCCTGGATGCACCGACGACGCGCGTCTCCGGCAGCGCCATCAAGTTCGGTCTGGTCGCCGCAGGCGAGGCGGACCTCTATCCCCGCTTCGGTCCGACGATGGAGTGGGATACGGCTGCGGGCCAGGCGGTGCTCGAGGCGGCGGGCGGCAGCGTGACGACGCCGGACGGCGCGCCCTTCCGCTACGGAAAGCCCGGTTTCCGCAACACGGGCTTCTTCGCGCGCGGACGCTGACCCCAGGATGACCCAGCTCTGGCGCGCCGACCGGGTCGCGGATGCCGCGCGTCTGCTGGTCGCCGGCGAGCTGGTGGCCTTTCCGACCGAGACCGTCTACGGCCTCGGCGGCGACGCCACGAACGACCTCGCGGTTGCGCGTATCTTCGAGGCGAAAGGCCGGCCGCGCTTCAACCCGCTCATCGCGCACGTGCCGGACCTCTCGATGGCGCGCGGCCTCGCCGTGCTGGACGCACGCGCCGAGCGGATCGCCGAGCGCTTCTGGCCGGGCCCGTTGACCCTGGTGCTGCCGCGCGCTCCCGGGAGTCCGGTATCCTTGCTGGCGAGCGCCGGGCTCGACACGCTGGCGATCCGCATCCCCGCGCATCCGCTCGCGCTCGCGCTTTTGCGAGCGACCGCCCGGCCGCTCGCCGCGCCGAGCGCCAATCGCTCGGGCCGCCTCAGCCCGACCAGCGCCGCCGATGTCCTGGCGGAGCTCGACGGGCGCATCGCCGCGGTGCTCGACGGCGGTCGCTGCGAGGTCGGCATCGAATCCACGGTGCTCGATCTCTCCGAGGCGGAGCCGCGGATCCTGCGTCCCGGCGGCGTCTCGCGGGAAGCGTTGCAGACCGTGATCGGATCGATCGCTACCGTGGCAGCCCCAGGCGCCGCACCGAGATCACCCGGCATGCTCGAGAGCCACTACGCGCCGGGGCGCCCGTTGCGGCTCGAGGCTCGCGATGCGCGCGACGGCGAGGCGTTGCTGGCGTTCGGGCCGGGACCGGCCCCGGAGGGGTTCCGCGAGACCCGCTGGCTCTCGAGAAGCGGTGATTTGACGGAGGCCGCGGCCAACCTATTTGCCTCGTTGCGCGCCCTCGATCGGCCGGATTTCACGGGCATCGCGGTCATGCCCATTCCCGAGCGGGGTCTCGGCATCGCCATCAACGACCGGCTTCGCCGCGCCGCAGCGCCGCGACCCTCATGAGCCTCATTGTCTCGCAGCATTGTTCCGCTTTTCTCCGGACGGCGTGGCGAGTTAGATGCAGCGGGGCAAGCAAATGAGGAGACCGCCTCAGTGACACTCTCGGTCGAAGCCGCTCTCAAGAGCATTCGGGTGACCGTCGGACCCAGGGGCGTCGTCGACGATCCTCAGGATATCGAGCGCTACGTCACGGAGACGCGCGGCATGTATCGCGGCCGCGCGGGTTTGGTGGTCCGTCCCGCCTCGACGCAAGAAGTGTCGGAGGTGGTGCGCCTCGCCGCCGCTGCGCGCATTCCGATCGTGCCGCAGGGCGGCAACACCGGCCTCTGCGGCGGGGGCGTGCCGCAGGACGAGCGCTGCATCGTGCTGGCCCTCGGCCGAATGAACCGTATCCGCAAGATCGACCCTGCCGATTTCACCATCACCGTCCAGGCCGGCTGCATCCTCGCGGACATTCAGAAGGCGGCGGAGGCCGCCGACCGGCTGTTCCCCCTGAGCCTCGGTGCCGAGGGCAGCTGCCAGATCGGCGGCAATCTGTCGACCAATGCGGGCGGGATCGGCGTGCTGCACTACGGGAATACGCGCGACCTCTGCCTCGGTCTCGAGGTGGTGCTGCCGGACGGCCGGATCTGGGACGGGCTCGGCGCCCTCCGCAAGGACAATACGGGCTACGACCTGAAACAGCTCTTCATCGGTGCAGAGGGCACCCTCGGCATCATCACCGCGGCGACGCTGAAGCTGTTTCCGCGGCCGCGCGAGATCGAGACGGCCTTTCTCGCACTCGCCAAAGCGAGCGATGCCATGGAGCTCTTCGCCCGCGCGCGGGCGGCAAGCGGCGACCAGCTCACGGCCTTCGAGCTCATCCCGCGGCGCGGTCTCGAGTTCGCCGCGCGCCATGTCGCGGGCGTCGTCGACCCCTTGGACAGGCCGCACGCCTGGTATGCGCTCCTCGACGTCTCGTCGAGCCGGCCAGGATCCAATCTGCGCGCGAGCCTCGAGGCCTTCCTTGGCGAGATCGCGGAGGCCGGGCTGATCGAGGATGGCGTGGTGGCCGGCAGCGCCCAGCAATCCCAGCAGCTCTGGCGCATCCGTGAGGCCATGGTGGAAGCGCAGAAGTACGAGGGCGGCAGTATCAAGCACGATGTCTCCGTTGCGGTGAGCCGGGTCGCCGAGTGCATCGAGCGGCTGACCGCCGCCGTCGAGGCTCGCATCCCCGACTGCCGTCCCGTCGCCTTCGGCCACGTCGGCGACGGCAACATCCATTTCAACATCAGCGAGCCCGTCCGCGCCGATCTCAAGACCGATCCGGAGCCGACCAAGGCGTTCCTTGCCCGCCGCACGGAGATGAACGACATCGTGCACGGAATCGTCGCCGAGATGGGCGGTTCGATCAGCGCCGAGCACGGCATCGGGATCCTAAAGCGCGACGAGCTGCCTCGCTACAAGCCCTCTGTGGCGCTCGACCTGATGCGCGCGGTGAAACAGGCGCTCGATCCCGACGACATCATGAATCCCGGCAAAATCCTGGTCGTTGACCAGCCGAACAGCGAAGCGAAGCCCCGCCGCCGCGCACGTTAGAAACACGAGGCCCGGCGCAGAGGTCGCAGGGGCATCGGGCCCTCAGCGCACCCGTCGCGGCCTCTGCGCCGATCACTCCGGCAGCGGGATGGACTCGGTCTCGTGTGGGACCGCGGGAAAGCGCCCGGATTTCCAGTCGGCCTTGGCCTGCTCGATGCGCTGCGGAGAGCTCGAGACGAAGTTCCACCAGATGTGCCGGACCCCATCGAGCGGAGCGCCGCCCAGGAGCAGCAGGCGCGCGCCCTGGGGCGCCACCACCGCCGTGTCGATGCCGCGCTTGAGCACCAGGAGCTGGCTTGCGCCGAACGAGCGGCTGGAGAGATCGACCACGCCTTTGACCACGTAGATCGCCCGCTCCTCGTGCTCGGCCGGAAACACGAGCCGCGCGCCGGCCGCGAGCGTGGCATCGGCGTAGACCATCTCCGAGAGGGTCGCGACCGGCGAGTGCGCGCCCAGGAGCGAGCCGATCATCAGCCGGACGCGGCTCCCCCTCCCCTCGATGATCGGCAACGACGCGGCGCCGTGATGGACGAAGCTCGGCTCCGCCTCCTCCTTGGCGCGCGGAAGGGCTACCCAGGCCTGGATGCCGAACACCGGCGAGGGCGCCATGCGCAGGTCCTCGGGGGTGCGCTCGGAATGCACGATGCCGCGCCCGGCGGTCATCCAGTTGACCTCGCCCGGCTGAATCCTTTGCACGTGGCCGAGGCTGTCGCGGTGCTGGAGCTCGCCCTCGAACAGGTAGGTGATGGTGGCGAGACCGATGTGCGGATGCGGACGCACGTCGAGACCCGTCCCAGCCTTGAAGGTGACCGGCCCCATCTGGTCGAAGAAGATGAAGGGCCCGATCATCCGGCGCTCGCCGGCCGGCAGCACGCGGCGGACCTCGAGGCCTCCGAGGTCACGTATGCGCGGGACGATCACGATGTCGAGCCCCGCGCCCGATCCCTGGGTCGCCCGCGGCTCTTGCGCCGGCTGCCAGCTCATGAACCGACCTCCGCCTCCTTATCCCCGAACCTATACTAGGCCGGCGATACCGCAAGGCTAGTCGGAGGTGTGCCCCAGGGCGCGCCGCGCTGGACAGCGCCGCGCGCGTCCTTAGTCTAAGATCGCGGGGTCACTGCCCAGGGAGGTCTCTCGCGTGTCTGACTACGCCGCCCCGCTCGCCGACATGCGCTTCGCTCTCAAGGAGGTCGTGGGCCTCGCCGACATCGCGGCGCTCCCCGGCTGCGAGCAGGCGGCTCCGGATTTGGTCGATCAGGTCCTCGACGAGGCCGCGAAGCTCGCCGGAGACGTGATCGCGCCGCTCAACGCCATCGGCGACCGCGAGCGCTCGCGCCTCGAGAACGGCGTGGTGCGGACACCCTCGGGCTTCGGCGACGCCTATCGGAGCTACGTCGAGGGTGGCTGGAACTCACTTCCCTTCGATCCGGGATATGGCGGCCAGGGTCTGCCGCAGGTGGTCTCGACCGCCGTCCTGGAGATGTGGACGTCCGCCAACATGGCCTTCTCGCTTTGTCCGCTGCTCACCATCGGCGCGGTCGAGTTGCTGCAGGCACACGGCTCGCCCGAGCAGAAGCAAACCTACCTCCCGAAGATGATCTCGGGCGAGTGGACGGGGACCATGAACCTGACCGAGCCGCAGGCGGGCTCGGACGTGGGTGCGCTCCGCACCCGCGCCGTCAAGAAAGGCGATCATTACGAGATCACGGGCCAGAAGATCTTCATCACCTACGGCGACCACGATATGGCCGCCAATATCGTCCACATGGTGCTGGCGCGATTGCCCGACGCGCCTGCAGGCACGCGCGGCATCTCGCTCTTCATCGTGCCGAAGCGGCTGGTGAATCCCGACGGCAGCCTCGGCCAGATGAACGACCTCCGCCCCGTCAGCCTCGAGCACAAGCTCGGCATCCACGGCAGCCCCACCTGCGTGATGGCCTACGGCGACCGCGGCGGCGCGGTCGGCTATCTCGTCGGCGAGCCCAATCGCGGCATGGAATACATGTTCACCATGATGAACAACGCCCGGCTTAACGTGGGCCTGCAGGGTGTCGCGATCGCCGAACGCGCCTATCAACAGGCGCGAGATTTCGCTCGGGTGCGGGTGCAGGGCAGGCCCGTCGGTGCCAGGACCGACGGCCCGCTGCCGATCATCCATCACGCCGACGTCCGCCGGATGCTGCTGGACATGCGGGCCTGCACCGAGGCCGCGCGCGCCCTCACTTACTACGTCGCAGCCTGCATCGACCGAGCCCGGCATCATCCCGATGCGGAGGAGCGCCAGCGCCAACAGCGCCGCGTCGATCTCCTCATCCCCGTGGTGAAAGCGTGGTGCACCGACATCGGCGTTGAGGTCGCGTCTACCGGCGTGCAGGTGCACGGCGGCATGGGCTACATCGAGGAAACCGGCGCCGCCCAACACCTCCGCGACGCCCGCATCGCACCGATCTATGAGGGCACCAACGGCATTCAGGCGAACGATCTGGTGGCACGCAAGATCGCGCGTGACATGGGCCGTGCCGCCAAAGAGCTGGCCGCTGAAATCGGTACCTTCAATGACGAACTCCAGCGCACGAGCACCGAAGACGTTGCGCTGATCCGCGATGAGTTTCCATTCTGTCTCGAAGCGATGCGCCGCGCAGCCGAGTGGGTGGCGCTATCCACCGTGGACCACATGCCGCGGGTGCTCGCCGGCGCCGTGCCTTATCTCCGCTTGGTCGCCACGGTTACCTCCGGCTGGCTGCTCGCGAAGGGAGTGCTCGCCGCGCGCCAAGCCCTGACACAGGGTCGCGGAAACCCGCGATTCCTGGAAGCGAAGCTGTTGACGGCGCGATTTTTCGTAGAGCACCGCCTCACGATCGTTCGGTCCCTATTTCCGGCGATCAGCGGCGGCGACACGGTTCTGAATTTCGACCCCGATCTGCTGTGACGCGCCGATGCGTCACTTCTCGTTGACGCAGCGGAGCAGCTTCCAGTAGCCGAAGAGATTGCTGGGCCGCGTCTCGCGGACGCGGAGGCGGCCGGCCTTCAGGAAATCGTCGAGCGGAAAATCGGCGTGGAAGCCGATCTTGCCCGCGAGCGGCGCCAGCCGCTTCTCGAGCCAGCGCATCGCGGGATTGGCGCTGGTGAAGTGATTGACGATTACAAGGGTGCCGCCGGGCTTGCAGACGCGGCGCATCTCCGCCACGAAGCGCGCGGGATTCGGCACCACCGAGGCGACGTAGAGCGCGAGCACCGCATCGAAGGCGTTGTCCTCGAAGCTCATGGCTTCGGCATCCATCTCGAGGAGCGCCTCCACCTGCTCCAACCCGTCGCGCTCGACGCGCCGGCGCGCCTTCGCGAGCATCTCCTTGGAGACGTCGATCCCGGTAACGCGGGCGTCCTTGCGGAAATGCGGCAGAGAAAGACCGGTGCCGACGCCCACCTCGAGGATACGCTGGTTCGGCCGGTCGTTCGCGAGCTCGACCGCGGCCTTGCGTCCGGGATGGAAGATCGGGCCGAAGACGACGTCGTAGGAGCTGGCAAACAGACGGTAAGTTCGAAGGGTGTCGTGCAGCTCCAACGCGTCCTCCACCGGGGGCCGAGACGGGCCTGAGCGATCGTTCTCGAGGGCCCGCTCGAAAATTCCCGGCGCCCGGGAGCGCCGGGGAGCGAGCTCAGATCAGCGTGACGCGATCGGCCTCGAGGCCCTTCCGGCCGTCCACCACGTCGACGCGCACCCGCTGGCCGGGGCCGAGCGACGTGACGCCGCTCCGCCGCAGCGCGGTGATATGGATGAAGATGTCCTTCCCGCCACCGTCCGGAGAGATGAATCCGTAGCCCTTGTCGGGCTCGAACCACTTGACGGCACCCTCCAGCGTGGTGGCAGGCCCCGCCGGCCGCGCCAACCCTCCGCCGTACCCGTCCCCGCGCGGGCGACCTCCGCCGCCGCCGGAGTTCCCGGCAACGGCGGTGCTCATGTCGATGTTGAGCACGCTCAGCACCAGCGGACCCTTCGCGCCCGCACCCACCTCGCAGGTGATGCCGGCGCCCTCTCGCACATCCTCATAGCCGGCTCGCCGCAAGACAGCCATCGGAAGAAAGGCGTCCTGGGATCCGTCCGTGAATGTCACGAAGCCGAAGCCTTTCGTCGCGTTGAACCATTTCACTTTGCCCTCGGCGCGGCGGCCGGTCTGGGCCTCATCATTCCGGAAGAATCCGGGGCGGCGGTCGTACATGGAGCCTCTGAGAACGGTCTACGAACAGTTGAGCATAACGTCAATGTAATGCGCTCCGCCAGCGCTGGCACCGCCGAAACAGCGCCAGATCGCGACTTCTCAATAGGTGTTGCCAGAATGCAACTATTGACGAAATCAGTGCCTTGGCAGCTCCGCGGACCAAGCAACTGCACGTTGGCGTTGCTCCCCAAGCCCGCTAATCCCCAGGCGCATGGTGTCGCCAGGCTTCAGAAAACGCTGCGGCTTCATGCCCAGCCCGACCCCAGAAGGCGTGCCCGTGGGGATCACGTCGCCCGGCAGCAGGGTCATGAACTGGCTCGCGTAGCTCACGAGCTGCTTCACCGTGAAGATCATGTCCCGGGTGTTGCTGCTCTGCACACGGTCGCCGCTCACCTCGAGCCAGAGGTCGAGCGCCTGCGGATCCGGGATCTCGTCGGACGTGACGAGATAGGGCCCCATGGGTGCGAAGGTGTCGCAGCTCTTGCCCTTGGACCATTGGCCGCCGCGCTCGATCTGGAACTCGCGCTCAGAGACGTCGTTCACGATGCAGTAGCCGGCGACATGCTTCAGGGCGTCGGCCTCGGAGACGTACTGCGCCTTGGTGCCGATGACGATCCCGAGCTCGACCTCCCAGTCCGTTTTCCTGGAATTCTTCGGGATCACCACGTCGTCGTTCGGGCCGTTGATGGCCGTGGTCGCCTTCATGAAGAGGATCGGCTCCTTGGGAATCGGCTGACCCGCTTCCTGCGCGTGCAGGCGATAGTTGAGGCCGACGCAGACCAGCTTCGGCACGCGCGCGACGCAAGGCCCGATCCGAGGCGTGCCGGCGACCGCCGGCAGCGTCGCGGGATCGATGCGGCGGAGCTTGTCGAGGCTCGTCGGCGAGATAGCCTCCGGTCCGATGTCGGATACCGTCCCCGAGAGATCGCGGATGCGGCCCTCGCGGTCGAGGATGCCCGGTTTCTCTTGGCCCGGCGGACCATATCGCAACAATTTCATGGAATTGTCTCCCGTTGTTATATTAGCAGATCAGAGGCTGAAACCGCCGTCGACGATGTGGATGGCGCCGGTGGTGAAGCCGGATTCGTCGCTCGCGAGATGGAGCGCGAGCGCCGCGACCTCTTCGGCCGTGCCGAGGCGTCCCATGGGCTGGCGCGCGATGAAGGCCTTGCGGGCCTCTTCGACATTGCCGAGTGCGGCGATCCGGTCGTCGAGCGAGGGCGTCTGGATGGTGCCGGGGCAGATCGCGTTGCAGCGGATGCCCTGCTTGATGTAGTCGGCCGCCACGGACTTGGTGAGCCCGATCACCGCAGCCTTGCTCGTGCCGTAGACGAAGCGGTTGGGGATGCCGCGCACGGAGGAGGCGCCGGAGGCGACGTTGACGATCGAGCCCCGTCCCTTCTTGAGCATGCCCGGCAGAAAGGCGCGGATGGTGAAATACATGCTCTTGACGTTGAGGGTCATGGAGAAGTCCCAGTCCCTCTCGCTGGTGTCGAGCACGGTGCCGTGATGCACGAAGCCCGCGCAATTCATGAGCACGTCGATCGGGCCGACCTCCCCCGCGAGGGCGGAGATCGCCGCGGCGTCGGTAGCATCCAGCTTCCGGATGCTTATCCCGGCGCCGCCCGGCTCTTTCGCGACAGCGCCCAGCTTCTCGAAATTGACGTCCGTCGCGATGACGCGGGCGCCCTCCCGGGCGAAGGCGAGCGCCGAGGCGCGGCCGATCCCCTGCGCTGCCGCCGTCACCACCGCCACCTTGCCCTGCAAGCGACCCGCCATGTCTCACTCCCGCCGACGCGAAGGGGCGAAATTGCCACGTCGGGTATCCGCCTGTAAAATTTAATCGCAGCCCAAAATTCTGGAGTTTCCGATGCCGCCGCTCACCGTTCGCCTCAGTCCCACCGACAACGTCGTGGTCGCCCGCGCAGACATCCTGCAGGGCACGGAGGTTCCCGGCGAGCGCGTGGCGGCGCGCGGACACATTCCGGCGGGGCACAAGCTCGCGACGGCGGCGATCGCCAACGGTGAGGCCGTGCGCAAATACAACCAGATCATCGGCTTCGCCACGGCGGCGATCGCGCCCGGCGATCACGTGCACACGCATAACGTGGCCATGGGCGACTTCGCGCGCGACTACGCCTTCTGCGTCGACGCCAAGCCGACACAGTTCGTGCCGGAGAAGCATCGCGCGACCTTCGAGGGCATCGTGCGCGCGGACGGCCGGGTTGCCACGCGCAACTACTTGGGCGTGCTCACCACCGTGAACTGCTCCGCCACCGCCGCGCGCTTCATCGCGGACCAGTTCCGCGGTTCGGCCCTCGCAGAGTTCCCGAACGTCGACGGCGTGGTGGCGCTGGGCCACGGCACCGGCTGCGGCATGGCAAGCGAGGGCCTCGCCATGGATCTGCTCCGCCGCACCATCGGCGGCTATGCGCGCCACCCGAATTTCGCGGGGATCCTGATCCTGGGCCTGGGCTGCGAGGCGAACCAGATCGGCGGCCTCATGCGCGCGGAAGGCCTTTCGGAAGGACCGCTCCTGCACACCATGACCATCCAGGAGACTGGCGGCACCGTGAAGACGGTGCGCGATGGCGTGGCGCGGCTCAAGGAGATGCTGCCGGTGGCGAACCGGGTGCGGCGCCAGACCGTGCCGGCGAGCCATCTGACGCTCGCACTCCAGTGCGGCGGCTCCGACGGCTATTCGGGCATCACCGCCAATCCCGCGCTGGGCGCCTGCGTCGATCTGCTGGTGCGCCACGGCGGCACGGCGGTGCTCTCTGAGACGCCGGAGATCTATGGCGCCGAGCACCTGCTGACGCGCCGCGCGGTGAGTCGCGCGGTCGGCGAGCAGCTCGTCGAGCGCATCCGCTGGTGGGAGGACTACACCGCCAAGACCGGCGGCGAGATGAACAACAACCCGACGCCCGGCAACAAGGCGGGTGGCCTTACGACCATCCTCGAGAAGTCCCTGGGCGCGGTCGCCAAGGGCGGCACCACGAACCTGACCGCCGTCTACAAATACGCCGAGCCCATCACGGAGAAGGGCTTCGTGTTCATGGATACGCCCGGCTACGATCCGGTCTCCGCGACCGGCCAGGTGGCGGGTGGTGCCAACCTCATCTGCTTCACCACGGGCCGCGGCTCGGTCTTCGGCTGCAAGCCCGCGCCCAGCCTCAAGCTCGCCACCAACACGCCGCTGTTCCAGCGCATGGGCGACGACATGGACATCGATTGCGGCCCGATCGCCGACGGCGGCGCCACCATCGCCGAGATGGGCGAGCGCATCTTCAAGCTCGTCCTGGAGACCGCCTCCGGCCGGAAGAGCAAGAGCGAGGAACTCGGCTTCGGCGAGGACGAGTTCACGCCGTGGCAGCTCGGCGCTGTGATGTAGGGCGCCAGAGACGCGGGATCGTCACTATTGGGACCGCGCTTCGAAGCGACAGAAGGGTGAACCGATAACGCTCTTACCTCTTCCCGACGATCGTTGTATGGCGCTTCCCAGATGGAATTGTCCACTGCCATCGAGCGGCCCGTGAGGATCGACAAGACGCTCGTAAACGATGCTGTCGGAACTCTCCCGCAGGCCTTGCCGCTCAGTGACTAGCCTCGAAAATACTTCTTCAGGTTCCGCCTAATCCGCTCCAGCACCGGCACATTCGGATCGGGCAGCTCGAAGTCGCAGCCGGTGATCTGCTCGTAGGCGCTGATGTAGACGCGGGCGGTCTCCAGCACCATCTCGCGGGGGATCTCGGGGATCGCGTCCCTGTAGGGGTCGCAGCGCTGGGCGACCCAGCGGCGGATGAAATCCTTGTCGAAGCTATCGGGCGGCTCGCCCGCCTCGAAGCGCTGACGATAGCTCCCCGCGAACCAGTAGCGACTGCTGTCGGGCGTGTGGATCTCGTCGGCGAGAATGATCTTCCCGTCCTGGTCGAAGCCGAACTCGTACTTGGTGTCGACCAGGATGAGGCCGTGCCTGGCCGCCATCTCCCGTCCGCGCGCGAAGAGCGTCAGGGCGGTCTCGGTGACGCTCCGCCATTGCGCCGACGTCAGCAACCCGCGGCGCACGATCTCCTCCGCGATGAGCGGTTCGTCGTGGCCGCCCTGGAACGCCTTGCTGGTGGGCGTGATTATGGTCTCCGGCAATTTCTCGTTCTCGCGCATGCCGTCGGGAAAGCGCCGGCCATAGAGCGTGCGCTCGCCCTTCTTGTACATGGTCCAGATCGCGGTCGAGGTGGTGCCGGCGAGATAGTCGCGAACCACGATCTCGACCGGCATGATCGTGAGCCGCTTGCAGACGGCGACGTTGGGATCCGGATATTCGAGGACGTGGTTGGGCGTGATGTCCCGGGTCGCCTCGAACCAGAAGCGGGCGGTCTGCGTCAGCACCTGGCCCTTGAGCGGGATCGCCGTCAGGATGCGGTCGAAGGCGCTCAGACGGTCGGTCGCGATCAGGATCCGCCGGCCGTCCGGCAGATCATAATTTTCGCGAACCTTGCCGCGATAGTGCCCGGGCAGCTCCGGAATGGTCGCGTCGTTGAGGATATTGTCGGCGTAGGGCGCGAGCCTGGCGATATCGATCATCGGTCGAGGATAGACTGCGTCCGCCGGACGCGTCCATCGGTGCGGCGCACCGCGCGTCGCGCTATAAGCGAGTGATGAGCGGTCCGAAGCTCTTCCTGCGCCTCGACCTCACCAGCCGGGTGCGACTCGGCCCCGGCAAGATCCGGCTTCTCGAGGCGATCGAGCGCGAAGGCTCCATCAGCGCCGCCGGACGCGTGCTCAAAATGTCCTATCGGCGCGCATGGCTGCTGATCGACGAGCTCAACGCGTCGTTCCGGGAGCCGCTCGTCGCAACCAAGCTGGGTGGCATCGGCGGCGGCAAGGCCAGCGTGACGGCGCTGGGCCGATCGGTCGTCCGCGTCTATCGAGCGATGGAGAAAGAGGCCGAGCGCATGGTCCGCCGCCGCTCGGCGCCGTTATTGCGGCAACTCCGCACAGGAGGAGACGACAAGTCAAAGCGTTGAGGAGCTCGGCTCCCGCTATTTTGGTTTGACTCCCTCGAGGTGAGCGACGTCGACGCGCTCGATGCGGAGATTACCGCCCGCGCCGCCGCATTGACGGCGCCGATGCGGACTAAGGCTTGAAGATGAAACCCTGCCGCTCGAAGAACGGGCGAGACTTGTCGGACGCCAGATAAGCCAAAAACGCGGCGGCCACGGGATTGTCGCTGCTGGCGAGCACGGCCGCGGGATAGACGATCGGCGGATGACTGTCCTCCGGAAATGCCGCGACGATGCGCACACCCTTGTCCGCTGCGGCGTCTGTCGCATAAACGATGCCGAGCGGCGTCTCGCCGCGCGAGACCAGCAGAAGTGCCGAGCGCACGTCCGCGGCCGGCGCGACCTTGCTCCAGACCGACGCCCACACGCCGAGCCTCTCCAGCGCGGCCTTGGCGTATCTGCCTGCTGGCACGGCGCTGGGATCGGCCATGGCAAGCCGCTCGTTGCCCAGGAGGTCGGCGAGCGCGAAGCCCGGCGCGATCTCGATTTTTGACCTGCTGCTCGCGGGCGCGATCAGGACCAGCTTGTTGCCGACCAGGGTCAGCCGCGTGCCCGGCTCGATCAGATTCTGCTTCTGCAGATAGTCCATCCAGTCGAGGTCGGCGGAGATGAAGAGGTCGGCGGGCGCGCCGCTCTCGATCTGTTTCGCCAAGGTCGAGCTCGCGGCATAGGAGATCAGCGCCTTGACGCCGGCTTCCTTCTCGTAGGCGGCGCTCGCGTCGTCGAGCGCGTTCTTGAGGCTCGCCGCCGCGAAGACCACGACGTCCCTGGCCATAGCTGCCGAGACGAAACCGGCATGGGCGAGAACAAGCAACAGGATCAGCAGCAGCTTTCGCATTTGGCTCATCATACGGTATATATAATTGAATATAGCGATCTAAGCCAAGACTATGGATCGGAGCACGTCATGAAGATCAGCGCGCAACGAGCTCACGGGCAAAGGTCGTCGAGGTGCGCAATGGTCGAACCACCGCCCACGTTCGCATCACCGTGAACGGTGTGATCGTGACGGCCTCGCTCACCGACGTGACGATGCATCTCCACTGAAATGAGTCACGGCCTCGTGAAGTGCGCGGACCTATAGTAGCGACATAGTCCCACCCTGGATGGCCGAACTTAGACTTGGAGCTGACCCATGATCCGTCTATCCGCGCGCGCTTGCCTCGGCACCATGATGGCGCTGATGCTTGGCACCGGCTTGACGCTGCTTTCAGAGCGATCCGGCGCCGAAGAGCCACGTGCCATACCGGCGCCCGCTGTCGATCCGTCATCGAGCGCCGACAACGAGGTCGCGGTGCTCGCAGGGGGCTGCTTCTGGGGCGTGCAGGGCGTGTTCCAGCACGTCGAGGGTGTGCGCAATGCCGTCTCAGGCTATGCCGGCGGCGAGAAGGGAACCGCGGAGTACGATAGGGTAAGCAGCGGCACCACCGGCCATGCGGAATCCGTGCAGGTCAGCTTCGATCCCCGCAAGATCAGCTATGGCCGCATTCTGCAGATCTATTTCTCCGTCGCTCACGACCCCACGGAGCTCAATCGCCAAGGTCCGGACTTCGGAACGCAATACCGCTCGGCGATCTTTCCGATGAACGCGGAGCAGGCGGCGATCGCCAAGGCCTATATCGCGCAACTTGACAAGGCGCACGCGTTCGAGAGCCCCATCGTGACGCGGATCGAGCCCGGCAAGACCTTCTATCCCGCCGAGGCCTATCACCAGGACTTCCTGGTTCGGCATCCCGCCTATCCCTACATCGTCATCAACGATCTCCCGAAGGTCGCGGCGCTGAAGCGCCTGTTCCCCGATGTCTATCGCACGGAGCCCGTGCTGGTCTCCGCAGCGGGCGCGTCGGACTGAGCGCATACAAACGCGCCGCGAGTGCGTGGATGGACGGAGCGATCCTGTCGCCGGGAGACGCTGCTAGAGCATTTCCCGCCGAAGTGGATGCCGGTTCGGCGTAGGAAATGCGACCAAACCAAAGAATCGAGAGCATGTCCCGATTCAGCTTAATCGGGACATGCTCTAGTAGGGTGTGCCGTCCTTGTGCCGGTACTGGTACTTGCCGTCGGGCCCATAGGTCGCGTGGAGGTCGTCATCGGGGTAAGTGACCTCGTCGCCGGCAGTGCGGTCTCCAACCTCGATGAACACCACGTCCCGGTCGCTCCGGTTGACCAGGTGGTGCGCGTCACCGGTGCCGGCCTTGAAGCCCGCGGCCATGCCGGATTTGAGCCGTGTCTCACCGGCATTCGTGACCAGAGTCGGCTCGCCCTCGAGGATGTAGACGAGTTCGTCCTGCCGCGTGTGTGCGTGGCGCAGCGCCGAAATGGCACCCGGTGGTAGCCGGGTCAGGTTCACACCGAAGTTGGTGAGGCCGAAGACATCGCCCAGCACGCGCTTCTCGCGGGCACTAAGCCGCGCCACGAAGGGGCCGAAGCTTGGTTTCGGCCGCTCGGGCAGCTCGGCCGCGACGACGGCGACGGGATGAGTCACTTGGCTCATGCGTTGCTCCTGTTTTATCCGCCGGTAGCGATCCGTCACACCAACACTCGCCGTTCGCATACGCTAACGCCGTCGTGCGCGCATCTCCATCTCGAGGGTCCAGGTGGTGCCCTTGTTCCGTGACGCCTCGCCCAGCCACTTGAATGAACGCGGTGTGATCTCGACGAAGCGCCAGCGCCGCGTGATGCCGTCGACCTCCTCACCCAGTTGCACGATATCAGCACCCACGGAGCGCCCGATTTGGCGGATCTCGAACGGCCGCGTCGGCTCGAAGAAGGTGATGCGCCAAGCGTCGATCGCGGGATCGTAGACCCGAACGGTGGAGCCGTAGAAATGCCAGCCCTCCGCAGCCCGATCGCGGCCACGCGCCTCGCGCGACGGGAAGATCCAGACGTCCTGAATCGCCCGCCCATCGAGCACCCAATCGAAATGCCATTCGCCCCCGGCCCGCCGCACCGGTCCGTCGATCTGGTGATAGTCGATATCCAGGGTCCAGGAGCCCACGAACTGTCCGTAGAGCCGGAGCTTGTCCGCGTGCACCGCATTAGGCTCCGCCGCGTACAGCGCCTCCAACATCGCGTTGCCGGTCACTGTCGCACCCCCCTCAGGACTGGCTGGTATACGCCTCAATCCGATAGCCGTCGGGATCGACGACGAAGGCGGCGTAATAGGAATCGCCGTAGTCGGGCCGGACGCCCGGCTTGCCGTTGTCGCTGCCGCCCGCCTTGAGCGCGCCGGCGTGGAAGCCGTCCACCGCCTTTCGGCTCGCAGCGTCGAAGCAGATGTGCAGGCCGGATTTTGGATCGGCAGATACCGGGCGCTCCGCGGCGAGCACCCAGAACTGCGGCACCTTGGCGCCGTAGCCCAGATAGCCCTCACCCTCCGCCAGGCAATTGTAGCCAAGCGGCGACAGGGCGCTGTCGTAGAAGCGCTTCGCCGCCCTGAGGTCGCGGACGCCGATGGACACGTGATTGATCATGGGAGCCTCTCCTCGTCGCTAGGGTGCCATTGATACCTAACTGTCATGGTGGTTATAAGCATGGCGAAGATGCCGGCCATTGTCAACCGGCTTGACGGTTAGTATGTCAGGAGCATGACGCATGCTTCCCGAGCGCCGGCGGGCAATCTGGTGCCGGGCTTTCCGGACGATCTTTGCCTTGGCTTCGCGAATACCCGCTACTACCGCGGCAGCGATCCGCCGACGGAAACGCTTCCCGACCTCGATGCGCTCCTGGGGTGGTGCCGCTCGTCGATGGCGCTCGCGCCCGCTGCCGAGAAGCCGCTGCGCCGCGCCTGGCGCGAGGAGGCGACAGCCGCCAACGCCCACCGCGAGGCGATCGCGCTGCGGGAGGCGATCTACCGGGTCTTCTTTTCCACCGCCGAGGGCAAGACGCCCGCGCCCGCGGATCTCGACAGTCTCAACCGCGCACTCTACGCGGCGCCGAGCCGCCTCGGTGTCGTGCGCGCGGGCGCGACCTTCGCCTGGCGTGTGAGAGCGGGCGACGAGCCGAATATGCCGACCCTCCTGGCACCGGTGATCTGGTCCGCGGCGCAACTGCTCACGGGCCCGCGCCTCGCGCGCGTGCGCCACTGCGCCAACGAGCGCTGCCTTTGGCTATTCCTCGACGACAGCAAGAGTGGCACGCGGCGCTGGTGCTCGATGTCCGCGTGCGGCAACCGCGCGAAGGCGCACCGGCACTACGTCCGACACAAGGAAGACTGAGGGGATAGCGCTAAGAGGCGCCGCTCGCAGCCTTGAGCGCCGAAAGATAGGCGCGCACGCGTCGCGCGTTGGTGCCGAAGTCGCCGCGGCCGATGCGACTCTTCGAGCGCAGGTCGATGCGCGAGCCGTCGCCGTCGGCGGTCACGCGAATGACGATGTCATCGGTGAAGCCGTACCAGAACGTCCTGTCGGTCGCTTCGATCCGACCGCGCTCGCCATCAACGGCTACGATGGTCCAGCGCATCTTTCGCGCGGTATCGAGCGCAGCCGCGAAAGCCTGGTCGAAGGGCCTTTCGAGATGCGCCGGCACGATATCTGGAAAGGCCTGCTTCTGCAGCGCGGGAAAATCTGCTCCGTAGGTCACCGGCTCAGCATTCGCCGCCTGGCGCAGCGGCATCACTGCCTCGAACGCGGGTGGATTCGCGGTGTCCGTGGTGATGTCGTTGATCGGCGGCAACCCATGTCCGCTCTGCGCGAAGCTCCAGGGGACGTAGACGGAGCCTCCGGCGATCGCGACCCCCAGCACCGCCAGCAGGGCCCAGCCGGCGCGCCTGCCTGCCACGGCGACCACGAGAGCCGTGAGCGAGATCGCCGCGCCAGCCGCGCCCGCGTAGAAGACATAGAGGCGAGGCACGTCGAGGAGCGCGGTCTGCAGAGACCAGAGCCCCGCGCGATACCCGAGCGGCGCGATGACCAGCAGCACCGCCGCGGCGACCCCCACCGCAGCGCCAGTCGATGCGAGGCGCGCCGCCCAGGATCGGCAGCGCCGTGACATGTCGGGTGTCTGACTCATTGTCCGCTCCTGCGCGAGACCATAGCGAGGAACAGCCGGTTCTCCCGCTCACAATGGCGTGCGCGCGCCCCAGCCTGCGACAATTTAGCGGTGTTTCTTATGACATCAGGCGGTACCCGCGAGGATCCGCTGTGCCGGCAGGTCGTCCTCGATGAATGCCTGGACGATCTCGTCCACGCTCCGATCGGCTTCCAGCCCCATCCGCTCCGCGCGCTTTGCCGAGATCCCGCGCGGCCAACCCGCGACGATCTTCTGGATCACGGGATCGGGCTCCCATTTGATGCGCTTCACCGCGGCCTCGCCGCCGGCGCGCCGGAGTGCCTCCACCATCTCCGCGACCGATGCCGAGATGCCCGGCAGCTGGACCGCGCGCGTATAGCCGAAGGCCTCGCCGGGCAGGTCGTGCAGCTTCTCGAGCGCGGCAACGAGCCGCCGCGGCGAGAGCAACGCCATCACCGCGTCCTGCGTCACCGGACAGACCACGTCGACGCCGGAGAGCGGCTCGCGGAAGATGGAGGACGCCCAGGTCGAGGCCGCGCGATTGGGCCGGCCCGAGCGCACCACGATGGTGGGAAGCCGCGGCGAGCGGCCGTCGATATAGCCCTTGCGGCTGTAGTCATTCACGAGGAGCTCGCCGCACGCCTTCTGGTTGCCGTAGGACGTCTGCGGCGTCAGCGGCGTGTCGTCGCTGACCTCCGATGGAATGTCGCCGCCATAGACGGCGAGCGAACTCGCGAACACCAGGCGGGGCCGGGTGCCGAGCGCGCGGCACGCCTCCAGCACGGTGCGTGTGCCGTCGAGGTTGACCCTGAGGCCGATGTCGGTATCGGCCTCCGCCTGGCCGCTCACCACCGCCGCGAGATGGAAGACGGAGCCCGTGCGCTTGTCGATAAGCTGCCGCACGGTCGCGGGATCGGCGATGTCGCCAGTCACGATCTTGAGGCGGTTGTCCCCATGCAGAGGCGGATTGGGCGCCGAGACATCGAAAAGCACGAGCTCGTCGATCGCCGTGTCCTTCCCGCCGGGCCCGATCAGCGAGCCTCGCTTCAGCAGCCGCTCGGCGAGCTTTCTGCCGATGAAACCGGTGCCGCCGGTGATTACGACTTTCATGCACTTCTCCCCGTCCCCGTGCCCCTGGTGAACCCGCGGGCGCATCGGTAGTGTTTTATCGTGAACGGGATCGGAGACAAGTGGCGATGGCCCTAGGGCTCGCTCCCTCCCTGCACCCACCGCTCAGTCGTGCGACCGCCATGGCCCCCGAGCGTGGCGGTCGCCGCGAGCGGCTGCGCAATCTCGCATGGCTCAGCTCCGTGCTGCTGCACGCGATCATTCTGGCGCTCCTGCTGGGGCTCTGGAAATCGCCGCATGTCGACGAGTTGCCGGCGATCAAGGTAGCCCTGGTGCCGGGCATGGGCGATGCCGGCGCGGCCGGCGGAAGCGGCGGCGGCGCCAGCAAGGAAGGTCCGCTCGCGCAAGGCTCCGAGGAGCCGACGCCCGAGCGCGCCGCCGACGCGGCACCGCCCGAATCCGCCGCCGAGCCCAGGACCGAGGCCCAGCCGGTACCGCCGTCACCCGAGCACCGGCAGACCGAAACGCCGCCCGCTCCGCCGCAGGCGCCACAGCCGACGACGGCCACCACCACGACGCCCACGCCAGCGAGGCCGCTCGAGCCGATGCCTCCGCCGCCGCCTCGCAAGCCGACGCCGCCCCAACCGACCGCCGTCGCCGCGGCGCCGCCGGCGCCCACGCCCGCGAAGCCGACCCCGCAGCCCTCGCCCTCCCCTGCCCCGCTGCCACAAGTGGCGACCTCACCCGTGCCGGCATCTACACCAGGCACGCCCGGAACCGGCACCGGCCGCGGCGGTCCGGGCGGTGTGGGTCAAGGCGAGAGCGGCGCCGGTCACGGCATCATCGGCTCCGGATCGGGACCGGGCGACGACTATCTCGAGCGCGTGCGACGCTGGATCAACAAGTACAAGACCTATCCGGATGCCGCCAGGAAGCAGAAACAACAGGGCGGCCCGATGCTCTCGATCCATCTGCAGCGCGACGGAACCGTGCTGGACGTTCAGATCGAAACCAGCTCGGGCTTTCCGCTCCTGGATGAGGCAGCGCTGAAGGCCGTGCGGGACGCCTCACCGGTTCCGCCATTTCCCGACAGCTACGCGGACCAGGAAGCGGAGATCGAACTTCCTTTCAAGTTCCAACTGGGGTTCTTCGACCGGGTCCTGAACTGACCGGCAAAAAGGAGCGGCCACGGACGACCATGCCGTGGCCGCGAGCATGCGGCGGCAAACTACCGCCACGCGCGTACTCCGTCCTTATCCTCGAGTTCGGACGGTCTTGGTCCGGGGATCGACCACGACGGTCACGCTCTTGCCGTTCTGGTTGGCGGTGATCTCGTAGTCGCGCCCAACCGGCCGGAGACTCGAGAAGTCGCGATAGCCTTTCTCCTCCAGAAGATTGAGCGCGGTGGTCGCGCGGTCGTGCTCGGCGGTCCGCGGCTCGTGGCGACGCGCGGCCATGACTCCGCGCTTGCTCGCCTTTGCCGCCTGGATTTGCGCCTGCTTCGTGGCGCCGGAATGCGGCTTGGTCGATTGCGCGGCACTCGAGCCCGTGCTCGGTATCGAGCTTGACTGAGCGCCGGTCTGGGCCGGCGCGGGTGCCGGTGTAGCCGATTGCGTTTGAGCGGCAGCGAGTGCCGCACTTCCAAGCAATATAGCGGCGGACAGCATCAATGCCTTTGGCTTCATCGGGACTCTCCATTTGAAACCGTTGGTCAAGAGCGGCCGCCATCGGGCGCGCTCCTGGCACAAAGAACTGGAGAGCAAGTATGTCGGCCGGGTGGAGGCGGCGTTAAATCCGTGACAGGACGGATCAGCCAGGAACTCAGCGCTGCGCGAGATTCCGTGGACGGGCGAGGTACTGGTCGAGCGCGCGACTGCCCAGCTGCAATACCGTCGTCGGTGGCTCGGCATGCCGGAAAAACAGACTGTCACAGCCCACGCACAACCCGACAGCCAAGTTGAAGTCACAGCCTTCTGCATTGAGCAACTTTGCCTGCGCTATCGGGTTGCAGCGCATTCCAGGCTCCGTGGGCCGTGGATCGCGAAACTCGGGCAGCCATGGCTCTTCCTCGACCGGGTCGCTCCGGCCGATCAAGATCACCTCGAAGCCATCGCGCTCGAGCGCCCGGCACGCCGCTTGGGCGGCATCGCCGAAATCGCCGCAAGTTGCGATACCGATCTTCCGATATCCCCGCCGCCTCGCGAACTCCAGGATCTCCACGACCGTTGAGGCGCCTGCATCCCGATCGGGGGCCGCGGGCGTTGGCAGGCCGCTTCCGACTTCCGCCGGGGAATTACCCGTCTGCGCCCCCGAACGGGCTTCGGCCGGCCCGCGGGTGCGATCCCGCAACTGGCCTTGCCGCCAGGACCGGATCGCCTCGGGGCACCAGGGGCAACTAACCGCTTCCTCCCGCATGGCGCGCCTTCATGTTCTTGCGACCAAATTGTGCGCGTTCGGCGGGGCAGGGTCTTGATCCAGGTCATTGCCGCCGCTCAACTGCCGCCTCATGAACGAGGCGATTTCGGCAGCCGCGGCTCTACGCCGGCTTAGCCGCCGCGATTGCCTCGAGAAAGATCTCGCCATAGCGCTCGAGCTTGCTGCGGCCGATTCCTGGAATTCCCGCGAGCGCGCTGCGGTCCGCCGGACGTTGGCGTGCCATGGCCAAGAGCGTGGTATCGTGGAAAATCACATAAGGCGGCACGCCCTGCTCGCGCGCAAGCGCGAGGCGCTTGGCGCGTAGTGCCTCGAAGAGCGCGGCGTCCTCGCCGCTCAAGGGCTCAACCGGCGCGGCGGTCGTGGTTCGCCTGCGCTGGGCGCGCGGCATTTGCGCGGGCTCATCGCGGAACGACACGGGCGTGACGCCGCGCAGCACCTCGCGCGCGCTCTCGCCGAGGCGCAATCCTCCATGCCCTTCGATGTCGACGTCGAGATGACCTTGCGCCACCAGCTGGCGAAAGATCGAGCGCCATTGCCGCTTGTCGAGCTCGGTGCCGACACCGAAGGTCTTGAGCCGGTCGTGACCGAGCTGGCGCACCCGCTCCGTGGGCTCGCCGAGCAGCACGTCGGTCAAGTGGCCGACGCCGAAGCGCTGGCCGGTGCGTGCCACCGCCGACAGCGCCTTCTGGGCGGCGACGAGGCCGTCCCAGCTGCGCGGCGGCGCGAGGCAGGTATCGCAATTGCCGCATGGCGGATGATCGCGCTCACCGAAATACCCCAGCAGCACCTGGCGGCGGCAGCTCGCGGTCTCGCAATATCCCAGGAGCGCGTTGAGCTTGTGGCGCTCGATGCGCTTCTGGGCCTCGCTGAGGTCCGACCCCATGAGCAGCCCCGAGAGCGCGGTCACATCCGCCATGCCGTAGGTCATCCAAGCGTCGGCGGGAAGCCCGTCGCGCCCGGCGCGTCCCGTCTCCTGGTAGTAGGCTTCGAGGCTGCGGGGCGCGTCCAGGTGCGCGACGAAGCGCACGTTAGGCTTATCGATGCCCATGCCGAAGGCGACCGTCGCTACGACGACCACGCCTTCCTCCCGCAGGAACTGGTCCTGATTGCGCGCACGGACCGGCGCCTCCAGTCCCGCGTGGTAGGGCAGCGCCGCGAGGCCTCGAGCCGCCAGCCACGCCGCAGTCTCGTCGACCTTGTCGCGGGTGCGGCAATAGACGATGCCCGCGTCGCCGCGATGCTCGGCCCGGAGGAAAGCTAGGAGCTGCTGGCGTGCCTCGTGCTTGGGAACGACGGTGTACCGGATATTCGGCCGATCGAAGCCGGCAGCGAAGACACGGGCGCCACCGAGCCTCAGGCGCTCGACAATATCTCGGCGGGTCGCCCCGTCAGCGGTGGCGGTGAGCGCAATGCGCGGCACGTCCGGGAAGCGCTCGTGGAGCACCGAAAGGCCGAGGTATTCCGGCCGGAAATCGTGACCCCACTGCGAGACGCAATGCGCCTCGTCGATCGCGAACAAGGCGATCGGCCGCGCGGCCAGCAGCTCGAGCGTACGGGGCATGGTGAGCCGCTCCGGCGCCACATAAAGCAGGTCGAGCTCGCTGTCCCGGACCGCTCGCTCGACGGCAGCCGCCTCGCCCGCCGGCAGCGCCGAATTGAGCGCCGCCGCCCGCACGCCCGCCTGGCGCAACGAGTCCACCTGATCCTTCATAAGCGCGATCAACGGCGAGATCACCACGCCAAGACCGGGCCGAACCAGGGCGGGGATCTGATAGCAGAGCGACTTGCCTCCGCCGGTCGGCATCAGCACCAGCGCGTCGCCGCCGGCGACCACATGATCGATAACCTCGGCTTGCCGGCCGCGAAAGCTGTCGTATCCGAACACGCTCCGCAGCACCGTGAGCGCGCGGTCTCCGGCGGGCGCAGCGACAGGAGCGATATCGGGCAGGGCGTTGGTCATTCCAGCGACTCGGATATCGCGGCGGAGTCTACCCGCTCTGGCGCCCCCGCTTCCCGTAGCGTGCCTTCATCTCCCGCACCACCGCCGCCTCGGGCAGCAGCTTGTTGCCGCCGAGCCAGAATTCGGTCGCCCGACCGCCCCTGGCACGGACAAGGCGCGCCTGCTCGCCATGGCTTGCGAAGCCGCCGGCGAGCGCAACGCATCCGCGGTCCCGGCCGGCGATCGCAAGCTCGCTCGCGTCCATGAACGGATTGAGGAAAGCGGGCATTGTCACGAACACCTTGTCGCCCGCCGGGACCAGATCGAAGGCGCCCCAGAGGCTCCACCAGCGGCCGGACCAATCCGCGAGCTTGCGCGGCGGTGCGCCGTGCTTGGCGAAGCAACGCAGGACGTGCACGGCGCCATCGAGCCAGGGATGCGCGAGGCCATCGGCCGCGTTGGTCAGCACCGACAGCGTGAGGTCCTGCGCCGGCAGCGTCGCCGTCCGCGTGATGAAGCCCTGGAACCCGCCGGAGTGGCCGAACCAGTCCCAGTCGCCGAGCGTGCCGCTGATGATGCCGAGCCCGTAGTAGCGTTCGAGGCTGGAATAAGGGTCGCGCCATTGCCGGCGGATCATCTCGCGCCGGCTCGCGCGGGAGAGCACGCTGCGGTGCGCATCCGGTGAGAGCTGGTTGAAGAAACGGGCGAGATCGGCGGCGGTACTGACGAAGCCGGTGGCCGCGGCGAGCGCGTTCGTCGGATTGTCGCCGGGAATCGTGAGGCGCCGGCCGACCGGATGCTTGCCGCTGTGTCCGCGGGCCACCGGCACGGCGCTCGGCAGCGGCGCGTCCGAGCGGGTCTCCTCGAGCCCGACGGTCTCCACGATCTCGCGCTCGATCCAGTCGCGGTAGGGAGCGCCGGTGACCGCCTCGATCACCAGGCCGGCGAGGCCGTAGCCGTGGTTGGAGTACTTGAACCGCGTATTCCCCTCGATGATCGGCGCCTGCTTGAGATCGGCCCGCAGCTCCTGCTCGGATCGGAACGGACGCCGGTCCTGCCATTGCCCGGCATCCCAACCGTCGCGCACCAAGCCGGCGCTGTGCGAGAGCAGCTGCGCGACGGTCGTGCAGGCGACTTTCGGATGGAGATCGCGCACGAAGCGGCCGGCGGTGTCGTCGAGCCTGAGCTTCCCCTGCTCACGCAGCCTCATGATGCCCGCGGAGGTGAAGCTCTTCGAGTGCGATGCGACACGGAAACGATGGCGCGGCGTCAGCGCGACGCCACGCCCGAGATCGGCGTAACCGAAAGCCTGCTCCAGCACGATCCGTCCGCGGTGGGCCACCGCGATGACGCAGCCCGGCAGCTCGGTCTGCCGCATCTGGAATTCGAGCCACCGGGGAATGTAGTCGAGGGCAGCGCCCAGCCAACGGTCCACGAAATGCTCCTTGAGAACGGCTAAACGGCGGCTCGCGAGCATATCGGCCTCGTCGATCCCGCGCTATCGCATCGCGCGGCTCCGGCGTGCTATCACCCGACCCGCCATGCTTACCATCGCCGACCTCACCTATCGCATCGCCGGCCGCACGCTCATCGAGGGAGCCTCCGCGCAGATCAACGCGGGCTGGAAGGTCGGGCTGGTGGGCCGGAACGGCGCCGGCAAGTCGAGCCTGCTCGACCTGATCCGCGGCGCTCGCCAGTCGGACGGTGGCGAGATCCGTCTGCAGAAGGACGTGCGCATCGGCTTCGTGGCGCAGGAAGCGCCGGGCGGTGCGCTCACACCCCTCGAGGCCGTGCTCGCGGCCGACGAGGAGCGCGCGCGGCTCCTCGCCGAGGCCGACACGACCGAGGACCCGCACCGGATCGGCGAGATCCAGAATCGGCTGCTGGAGATCGACGCCCACACGGCTCCCGCGCGCGCCGCGGGCATCTTGCATGGCCTCGGCTTCGGTGCCCAGGACCAGCGCAGGCCCCTGAGCGAGTTCTCCGGCGGCTGGCGCATGCGGGTGGCGCTCGCGGCGGCGCTCTTCTCCGAGCCCGACCTGCTGCTCCTCGACGAGCCCACCAACCATCTCGATCTCGAGGCCGCGCTGTGGCTCGAGGCGTTCCTTGTGCGCTACCGCCGCACCGTCATCCTCGTGAGCCACGACCGGCGCTTCCTCGACGAAGTGGTCGATCACATATTGGCGCTCGCTGATCGCACGCTCGCCGTATTCAACGGCGGCTACAGCGCCTATCTGCGCCAGCGCGCGGAGATCCTGGTCCGCAGCCGAGCACTCAAGGCGCGGCAGGATGCCGAGCGCGCGCACTTGCAGGCCTTCATCGACCGTTTCCGCGCCAAGGCCTCGAAGGCGCGCCAGGCGCAGAGTCGGGTCAAGGCTCTCGAGAAACTGGTGCCCGTCTCGGTCGCCAACGAGGAGGCACCGCCAGCGTTCGATTTTCCCGCGCCGACCTCGCTCCGCCCGCCTCTCCTCACGCTTGAGAACGCATCGGTCGGCTACGAGCCCGGAAAACCGGTGCTGCGCCGGCTGGAATTGCGTCTCGATCCCGACGACCGCATCGCGCTCCTGGGCGCCAACGGGAACGGCAAATCGACGCTGGCGAAGTTGCTGGTCGGCCGGCTTGCGCCGATGTCCGGCGAGGCGATCCGCGCTCCGCGCCTCGCCTGCGGCTTCTTCGCGCAGCATCAGATCGAAGAACTCGAGCCGGAGCGTACGCCCTTCGACCACCTGGCGGAGCTCATGGCCGATGCTCCGGCGCAGACAGTGCGCGCACGGCTCGCCCGCTTCGGCCTCGGCGAGGACAAGGTATTCGTGCGCGCGCGCGATCTCTCCGGCGGCGAGAAGGCGCGGCTTACGCTGGCGCTCGCGACTCACGAAGCCCCTCACCTGCTGATCCTGGACGAGCCCACCAACCATCTCGACATCGAGGCACGCGAGGCGCTCGCGGAAGCCCTCAATGACTTTCCGGGCGCGGTGGTGCTGATCAGCCATGACTGGCACCTGGTTGAGCTCGTGGCCGACCGCTTGTGGCTGGTGGCGGACGGCACCGCCCGGCCGTTTGAGGGCGACCTCGAGGACTATCGCCGGCTCCTGCTCACGCGCGACGGCGGAGACGCCGCTCCGCGAGAGGGCGACGCACCGAGCCGGCGTGCGGAGCGGCGCGCAGCGGCCGAGCGGCGGCGCGAGCTCGAGCCGCTGCGGAAGCGCGTGCGCGACGCCGAGGCGCGCGTGACCAGGCTCGCGCAGGAACTCGCGGCGATCGAAACGACGCTCGCCGACCCCGTGACCTACGCGGAAACGGACGGATCGATTCCGGATCTGCTTCGCCGGCAAGCGGAGCTTCGCGCCGCCCTGGAAGCCGCGGAGCACGATTGGCTCGCCGCCGCCGAGGCGCTCGAGAACGTCGGTTGAATACCGGGTCGGTTGCGATGACAGAAGTCGGCCCCCGCGCCCGACTTATCTTGGTCACAGCGGACCCGGACCCTCACCCCTTTGGGAGATTGTGGAAAACCTTCCCGTTCTCGCGCGTCAAATCCAGACAACTGTCAGATAATTGATTTGATTGGCTATTACACGGAATTTGCGACCCCGGCAACAATCGTAAGATGCTTAAAGGACGGTTAATTCGACTCGGGTGACACTCCTCCCGCGACGCAAGAAAAGTAGCGACGGTCACAAGAGGATTTTCATGTTCACGATGACACTGCCCCGACGCGCTCCCGAGATCGGCATCACCGGTCTCGACAACCCCTCCTGGATCCGCCGGGCGATGTTGCTCGAGCAGGTCGCCGAAGCCTATGCCGATGGCACCTTCAATCCCATGCAGCGCCGCCAAGCCGAGGACTTGTTCCGCACGGCGGTGTACGACCACGAGCCGCTCGCGCGCAGCGTGCTCGCCGACGTCTTGAAGCGGATCGCTCATCTGCCAGCGGACATTGTGCTGAGCCTAGCGCGGGACGAGGTGCAGGTCGCGCGGCCGATCCTTCGGGCGTCGCCGGTGCTCGAGGACGACGATCTCGTGGAGGTCGCGCGCGAGACCACGCTCGCGCACCGGCTCGCGATCGCTGAGCGGGACGGCCTCTCCGCCAAGGTGGCGCAAACGCTTTGCGAGTTTCGGGAGCCAGAGGTAATCCGCACGCTGCTCGAAAACGAGAGCGCCGCTCTGCCCGAGCCTCTCCTGCACGCGATCCTCGACGCCATGGACGACACGCCGGGGATCGTCGATGCCATGACGCGCCGGCGCCTGGTACCGGCGAGCGTCACGCACCGCCTCATGCGCGAGACCTCCCGAGGCTACGCTGCCGCGCGGCGGGCTTGATCACGCTCCTGAGGCACAAGCCCGGCCCGCGGGCAGCCGAACTTCGCTGAACCGCATCTAACTCCGGAACTTCTGCGCGAGCGCATCGACTTGACGCGCTAGGAGCGCCACGTCGGTGCCAACGGCCACAAACACGAAGCCGGCCCCCAGAACCTTGCGCGTTTCATCCTCGCGCAAGCTCAGGAAGCCCGGCGCCTTGCCAGCGCGCTTGATGCGCTCGCCGGCCGCGATGATCGCGGACTGCACGTCGGCATGTTGGGTGTTGCCGATATGGCCGAGGTCTGCCGCAAGATCCGCCGGTCCGATGAAGATGCCATCGATGCCATCGATCGCCGCGATCGCCTCGATCTCCGAGACCGCCTTGAGTGTCTCCGCCTGGACCAGCACGACGATCTCCTCCTCGGCGTGCTGCGCATAGCCGGAAACGCGGGCGTAGTCGTTGGCACGGGTGGTGCCAGCGAACCCACGGATGCCCTTGGGCGGGTAGCGGGTCGCCGCGACCGCGCGCCGCGCTTCCTCGGCGGACTGCACGAACGGGAACAGGAAGCTGCGGGCACCCTGATCCAGGAGTCGCTTCACGATAACAGGTTCGTTCCAGGGCACGCGCACCACCGGCTCGGCGGTGCCGCCGACGCAAGCGCGGAGATTCTGCACGACGTCGGGGAGTTCGTTGGGCGAATGCTCCATGTCGATCAACAGCCAATCGAAGCCGGCACCCGCACAGACCTCCGTCACGGTCGGGCTCGCGAAATTGAGCCAGAAACCGATCTGCCGGTTGTGAGCGGCGAGTGCGCGCTTGAAGCGGTTCGGCGGCGGCATCGCCATTAGTGGATCTCCGGCTCGGGTACGGGCGCGGTGCCCGCGAGGAAGTCGAAATCGCAACCGAGATGCGCCTGCGCGATGTGCTGGCTGTAGAGCGCGCCGTAGCCACGGGGATAATGCGGCTTGGGCGGCGTCCACTGCGCGCGCCGACGCTTCAGCTCCTCATCGGCAACCGCGAGATTGAGCTTTCGCGCGGGCACGTCGAGCTCGATCGTATCGCCGGTCTTGACCAGCGCGAGCGGACCGCCGACGAACGCCTCGGGCGAGACATGGAGCACGCAGGCGCCGTAGCTCGTGCCGCTCATGCGCGCGTCGGAGATACGCACCATGTCGCGCACGCCCTGGGCCAGCAGCTTCTTCGGGATCGGCAGCTGACCCCATTCGGGCATTCCCGGACCGCCCTGCGGCCCGCCGTTCTGCAGCACCAGCACTGAGTCGGGCGTGACCTCAAGCGCAGGATCGTCGATCCGCGCGCTCATGTCGTTGTAGTCGCGGAACACGACGGCGGGACCGCGGTGCTTCTGGAGGCGCGCTTCCATCGCCGGGGGCTTGATGACAGCGCCGTCAGGGGCAAGGTTGCCGCGCAGCACCGCGAGGCCGCCGGCGTCGGTGAGCGCGTTGTTGGGGGAGCGGATAACGTCGTCGTTATAGATCTCGCCGCGCGCGATGTTGGCGCCGAGCGTCTTGCCGTTGACGGTGCCGCACTGCTGGTCGAGGCCGGTGCCGAGCTGGCGCAGGAGCGCGCGCAGACCGCCGGCGTAATAGAAATCCTCCATCAGGTACTTGCCCGCGGGCCGGATATTCGCCAGCACCGGAGTCCGTCGGGAGATCTCGTCGAAACGGTCCAGCGAGAGCTCGACGCCGGCGCGGCCCGCCATCGCCGTCAGGTGGATGATCCCGTTGGTCGAGCCACTGAGCGCCATCAGGGTCGTGATCGCATTGTCGAAGGCGCGCGCGGTCGCGATGTCCCGCGGCTTCAGGTCCTCCCAGACCATTTCGACGATGCGACGGCCGCTGGCGCTCGCCATGCGGGCGTGATTGGAGTCCGCGGCGGGGATCGAGGACGCGCCCGGCAAAGTGAGGCCCAGCGCCTCCGTCACCGCCGCCATGGTGGAGGCGGTGCCCATGGTCATGCAGGTGCCGAAGGAGCGCGCGATGCCGTCCTCGATGCCGCGCCAATCCTCCTCGTCGATGTTCCCGGCGCGGAGCTCCGCCCAGTACTTCCAGACGTCGCTGCCGCTGCCCAGCGGCTGGTTGTGCCAGTTGCCGCGGAGCATCGGCCCCGCCGGCACGAAGATCGCCGGGAGGTTCATGCTGAGCGCCCCCATGATGAGCGCCGGCGTGGTCTTGTCGCAGCCACCGAGCAGGACCACGCCGTCGATCGGATTGGCCCGCAGCAGCTCCTCGGTCTCCATCGCGAGGAGATTGCGGTAGAGCATAGTGCTCGGCTTCATGAAGGGCTCGCCCAGCGATATCGCCGGCATCTCCACGGGGAAGCCGCCTGCCTGCCAGACGCCCCGCTTCACCTCCGCCGCGCGCTCGCGGAAGTGATAGTGGCAGGGATTCATCTCGCTCCAGGTGTTCACGATGCCGATGACGGGCTTGCCCGCGTAGTCCTCGGCGGCGAAGCCCATCTGCTTGGTCCGCGAGCGGTGGCCGAAGGAGCGGAGATCCTTGGCGCCCATCCAGCGGGCGCTGCGGAGCTGCTCATAGGTCTTGCGGCGAGTTTCGGACATGCCGGCGCATCCTCCCGGGGAAAAGGCCCGCGGGAGTGAAGCGGCTCGGCGCCACCGGTGTCAATGCCGGCGGCGGGGCGCAGGACCTAGGCTTAACGCGTGAAAAGCGGCCGTCGCCTCAGGCGTTGCCGCGGGGCTCCATGCTTGCCAGCGCAGGCTCGATCGGGGCCGAGGCGGCGACTTCGCGCAGGGGCACGCGCACCACGGCACCGCGGGTGTACTGCGGATCGGCCAGGGCTCGGTTCACCGCCATGATCGCGATCGTGATGGTGTTGGGGTCGTGCCGGCCCAAGAAACGCGTCACCAGAGCGAGCTCGGTGATGAGCCGGTCGCGCACGTCGACGTTCTCCGCCCGCATGCGGTCGATCACGGTGTCGAGGCCGGAACAGAGATTGCGCGCGGCGGCCTCGATGGTCGCGGCATTGGCGATGTAACGAAGCTCGGTCGGCCGGGGCTGCAGCATCTCGGCGATCTCCAGCGCCCAGGCCCGCACCGCCTCAAGATAGGCCGATACATGCCGCTTGTGATACTGCGTGGCGATTGCGGCGATCGCGGTGGCAAGAGCGGACACCCGCTCCTCGTCGGCGAGCTCCAGCGCCTCGAACTCCTCGGAGACGTCCCGGAGCTGGTCTTCGGTCTCGCGGCCAACGGCCGCCAGGGCGGTGTCGATGGTCTCTGCCAAGGTAGTCATTGCAAAAGCCCCTGAAAACTGGCGCCACTATCCAGATATTTCGTTAAGAGAATCTTTGCCTTCGAGGCGGTTTGTCTGTGACCAATGCCACAGCCGCCAAGGGATGTCACAGCCGGGGGCGTCCATGGGGAGTCAGGGCAAATGCTTACCGGCACCCGCCCGAAATTATGGATTGGTTAACTGGCGCGGAGCCATCCTGCGGACGTTACGAGACGCGATTGGGAGTAAGACGCCGATGACCGACACCCCCAACCTGCTCATCGACAGGAACCTGGAAGTTGCGACCGCCATTTCGCTTCGCCGCGAGCCCGCCTGCTTCGCGTTCCTCGGCGCCAACGCCGTCTCCGCGCCGCTCCCCATAGATTCCCTGAATCTGGATCTCGCCTCGGTCGACTATTACGGCGGCCGCGCCTCGCTTTGGGCGACGCTCGAGATCCGCTCCGGCGCCACCAACGACGAGGCGACGGCGGTGCTCGGCTTCGACGAGAGCTTCCTCCGGCCATTCACTCGCTCGCTGATCGAGGCCGCCACCACCCGCGCGGCCTACCGCATGCTGATCCGGCCGGCGAACGAGGAGCGGTCGCGCTGCCGCGTGGTCGAGTACGTCACGGGACCCGGCGTGCCGCTGACGGAGCTCTTGATCTCACCCCAGGATCAGGTCCTGCTGGTCACGATGACGGGCGCCGAGGGCAACGAGGAGACTCTGTTCCAGCTGCCGCGCAGCGACAGCTTCCTGCGCACCTTCACCAAGATGGCCCACCAAGCCGACAAGGTCCTGCGCGAGACTCTCGCCGAAACCGAGCGCATTGCCCGCGCCCGCGCGAGAAAGGCGTCCTAGAGTCCCGGCAGCCGCGGCCCCTCCTGGGGGTCGCGGTATGCAACCGTCCCGTCTTTCTCCACGACCGCACCCGGCGTCAGCTTTGCCGGCTCGATCTTGCCGGGTGCCAGGATGTGTCGCACCTCCACGCCGCGCGCTATCAGGTAGTCCGCCACGATGCGCCGGTGGCAGCGCCACCAGACCGCCTCGGCGCACATGATCACGACGCTGTGCTCCCCCGAGAGCTCGGCCAGCGCCTCGAGAGCCGCCCGAAACTCCCGGGTTTCCGCGTAGTCGGAATAGGCCCGGAACGCGGCCTCACGCCAGAGCGTGTTGCGCGACGGCGTCTTCGCGCCGGCGGCGCTACGCCGGCCGCCGAGCGCCGCGAGATGGCGATAGCCGATCCCTTCCCGCAGCAGCGCAGGACCCAACGCCTCCACGTTGAACTGCGGATTGGTGCGCGAGCGTGGAAAACGCCGGACATCGGCCACCATATCCACTCCCGCCTCGCGCAGGAGCGCGATCAGCTCGCCCGTCGTCCGCGTGGAATGCCCGATCGTGTGAACGATCATGGCGGCATCCTGCCGCAGCATGCCGGGCCGAAGCCATAGGCAAGGAGCCGGCGCGGTTGCTAGAGTGCCCGCGGACTCCAACGCGCCCAAGGCCCAAACCTATGACGGACATCGCGCTCGAATTCGGCATGCAGTTCTTTCCGGATATCGGGCCGGAGCTGAAATCGGCGGCGGAGTATTTTGACGAGTCCCTGCGGCTGGTCGATTTTTGCGACCCCTACGGATGGGGTCATGTCCGCACGGTTGAGCATTATTTCCATCCCTACGGCGGCTACTCGCCCAACCCGATCGTGTTCCTGGCGGCGGCCTCGCAGCGCACGAAGAAGGCGCGCCTCATCACGGGCGCGGTGCTGCCGATCTTCAACAGCCCGCTCAAGCTCGCGGGCGAGATCGGCATGCTGGATGCAATCTCGGGCGGCCGCATCGAGGTGGGTTTCGCCCGCGCCTTCCTGCCGCACGAATTCGCGCGCTTCGGCATCAGCGTGAACGAGAGCAAGGCGCGCTTCGCCGAGGGCATGGAGCAGGTACGCCAGCTCCTCGAGCAGGAGCAGGTCGCCTCCGACGGCCAATTCCACAAATTCCCGTCGACCACCTCCCTGCCGCGTCCGACCCAAAAGCCACGACCGGGATTCTGGATCGCCGCGATCGCGACGCCCGAGAGCTTCGAGAATGCCGGCAGGCTCGGCCACTGGATCATGGCGATCCCCATGGCCGGCGGAATGATGGCGGACCTGGTCGGCCGCTACCGCGAGGCCTGGCGATCCGCAGGGCACAAGGGCAAGGGCCGGGTCATGCTGGCCTTCCACATGCTCTGCCACGAAAGCCGCGAGGAGGCGGCCGCGATCGCGCGCGAGCCCCTGAATCGGTACCTGCGCTCGCTGGTCGACGCGGCCTCCGATTGGACCGCCGGCATGTCCTCGGCGGACTACCCCGGCTATGACAAGCTCATCGACGGGCTGAGCCGCCAGACCTTCGAAACGCAACGCGCCTCAGGCGCCGCCTGGGTCGGCACGCCCGCCGACATCGTCGAGCAGGCGCACGAGTATCACCGCAAGGTCGGCGGCTTCGAGAGCGCGTCGCTGCAGGTGAACTTCAACACCATCAGCTACGAGCACGCGGCCCACTCGGTGCGCCTCTTCGGCGAGAAGGTGATTCCGCGGTTTGCGCGCGCCAACTAGCAAGATTCGTTACGAAGACCGGGAGAGCACGGAGGTTCCCTTGCGGCGAGGCCGCCCGAAGCCTTCCTGGCGCCTTGGCGGTGAGAATTTGAACCGCCAAGACGCCAATCCGCCGAGGAAACAATGCGGCTTCGCCGCAATCTCCAATCTCTGTGTCCTCCGCGCCTCGGTGGTGAACCTTTGGTTAGGACTAGCCACACTCTTCCCGATAACCGCTGAAGCGCGGGAGCAGCTGGTGATCGGCGTCAGCCAGTTCCCGCCAACGCTCAACCCGTCGATCGATGCGGTCCTGGCGAAGAGCTACATCCTCGGCATGGCTCGGCGGCCGATCACCGCCTACGACGCCGACTGGAAGCTCGTCTGCATGCTCTGCGTGACGCTGCCGAGCTTCGAGAACGGGCTCGCCGAGCGCGTCGCGCTGCCCAACGGCAAGGAAGGAGTGCGGGTCACCTACACTCTCCAGCCCAACGCCACCTGGGGCGACGGTGTGCCCGTGAGCACCGAGGACGTGCTCTTCACCTACGAGGTCGGCCGGAATCCGAAGAGCGGGCTCTCCAACTCCGAACTCTACCGGCGCATCGTCGATCTTCATGCGATCGACGCCAAGACCTTCAGCGTGACCCAGGACCGCATCGACTATGACTACCAGGGGCTCGGTGATTTCGAGGTGCTGCCGGCCCACATCGAGCGCGCGGCCTTCTCCGATCCCGTGAGCTACCGATTCCGCACGCGCTACGACACCGATCCCACCAACCCCGGCCTCTACTTCGGCCCCTATCGGGTTTCCGAGCTGATACCGGGCTCGCGCGTCGTGCTGGAGCGGAACCCCACTTGGTGGGGCCGGCCGCCCGCTTTCGAGCGCGTGGTGGTCTCGCTGGTGGAGAACACCGCGGCGCTCGAGGCCAACCTGCTCGCCGGCTCGATCGACATGATTCCCGGCGAGGTCGGCCAGATCTCCGTCGACCAGGCGCTCGCTTTTCAGCGCCGCCACGGCGACCGCTTCGTCATTCTGACCAAACCCGGCCTCTTCTACGAGCATGTGGCGCCCAACCTGGACAATCCGATCCTCGCGGATCTGCGCGTGCGCCAAGCCCTGCTCTACGGTCTCGACCGCGCCGGCATCGACGAGGCGATGTACGGCGGCAAGCAGCCGGTCGCCGATACGATCGTGCACCCGCTCGACTGGGTGCACACCGACGACGTTCGGAAATATCCCTATGATCCCGACAAGGCGCGCGCGCTCCTGGAGGCCGCCGGCTGGCACGTGGGCGCCGACAGCATCCGGCGCAACGACAAGGGCGAGCGGCTGTCGTTGGATCTCGCGACGACCTCGGGCAATCGCACCCGCGAGCTCCTGGAGCAGGTCATGCAGAGTCAATGGCGGGAGATCGGTGTCGAAGTGCATCTGCGCAACCAGCCCGCGCGCGTGCTCTTCGGCGATACGCTGCGCAAACGCGCGTTCGACCTGGCGCTCTTCGGCTGGGTGAGCGCGCCCGAGAACGTGCCCCGGAGCGAGCTCAATTCCGGTGAGATCCCCTCGGCCGCCAACGGCTACAGTGGGCAGAACGACACGGGCTACCGCAATCCCGAGATGGACCAGCTCATGGACAAGATCGAGATCACCCTCGAGCGCGCGGCGCGCGAGCAGCTCTGGCACCGGCTGCAGCAGATCTATGCCGACACGCTACCGGACCTGCCGCTGTTCTTCCGCGCCGACACCTTCGTGCTCCCCAAGTGGCTCGCCGGCGTCACGCCCACCGGCAACCTCAATACCTCGACGCTCTGGATCGAGGATTGGCGCGACACCGGCGCCGCCACTCAGTAATAGGGCGCGCCGATCCCCTCGCCGGCGAAAGCGCGTTGCACGGCAGGCCGCGCCGCCACGGCCTCCATGAGCTTTCCCAGCTTCGGCAGGTTGCGCGCTGGCCGGCCGAAGCCGCGGCTCCAGCGGCCAAGCATCAGGAGATAGGGATCCGCCGCCGTATAGCGCTTTCCGAGGAGATAAGGCCCCTGTTGACCGAGGCTCTCCTCGATCGTGTCGAACATGGTGGCGAGATGCGCCTCGGCGTGGCGTTTGACGTCGGCGGCGCCCGTCTCTGTCGCGGCCCAGCGCCCCGGATAGAAATAGGTGATCATCTCGGCCTGGACCGTATTCGTGAGATAGACGAGCCACTTGTAGAAATGTGCGCGCTCGGCGGTGCCGAGCTCGGGCGCGAGCCGCGCCTCCGGATGGCGATCGCAGAGATGCAGGCAGATCGCCGCAGTCTCGTAGAGCACGAGATCCCCGTCGACCAGCGTGGGAATGCGGCCGTGCGGATTGAGCTTGAGATACTCCGGCGACTTGTGCTGCTGCTTGTCGCGATCAAGCAGGACGAGTTCGTACTTCGCGCCGGTCTCCTCGAGCACCATGTGCGGCACAAGGTTGGCGTTGCCGGGGTAGTAGTAGAGTTTGTACATGGGCGCATCTCCCTGTCAGGTTAGATAACCTCTATCGCAGGCATGATCGTCGCACCATCGATCGATATGCATTGCTGCCAAACCCCTCTCCCGCGAACAGCGGGAGAAGAAGGGGCCCGATCATGACCGCCCACATCCTCCGCCGCCTGATCGAATCCGTGATCGTGGTCGCGGCGATGTCCTTCTTGATCTACAGCCTGATCGGGTTGATGCCTGGCGACCCCATCGACCTCATGCTGGGGTCCGATCCGCACCTCACGTCCTCTGACGTAGCGCGGCTCAAGGCACTGATGGGGATCGACCAGCCGCTCCTCAAGCGTTATGCCGCTTGGGCGACGGCTGCGCTCTCGGGTGACCTCGGCTATTCGCGACTCTACGTCCGGCCGGCGCTCGCCGCGCTGGCTGCACCGCTCGGGCGCACCGCGCTCCTCATGGGCGTGAGCTTCGGCCTCGCCCTGGCGGTGGCGTTGCCGCTCGGAATCCTGGCGGCACTCAAGTCGCGGTCGCGCCTCGACCACGCAATCAATCTTGCGTCGTTCGTCAGCATCTCGCTGCCGAGCTTTTGGATCGGCCTGATGCTGATCCTGGTGTTCGCGGCAAGATTGGGCTGGCTGCCCGCGGGCGGGATCGCCGACGTCGGCGGCGGTGGAGTCATCGACCGCGCTCGGCACTTGCTGCTGCCGGTCGCCACCTTGACCATCGTGGGCTTCGGCACCTTCGCGCGCTACATGCGCGCGGGGCTGCTCGATGTGCTGGGGCAGGATTTCATCCGCACCGCCCGCGCCAAAGGCGCGAGCGAACGCCGGATCATGCTGGGCCACGCGCTCCGGAACGCGATCACGACGGTGGTGACCATCGTCGCGCTTTCCTTCGGCGGCTTGTTCTCCGGCGCCTTGGTGACGGAGACGCTCTTCGCCTATCCGGGCATGGGGAAGCTCATCTATGACGCCGTGCTCGGCAACGACTACAACCTGGCGCTTGCGGCGTTGCTGCTCGCGACCATCATGACGCTGCTCTCGAACCTCGCGGCAGACATCGCCTATGCCGCGATCGATCCGCGGATTACCTACCGATGATCGCGCTCTCGCCGCGCAACCGGCTCGTCGCGCGCCGCTACGGCCGAAACCGCCCGGCGGTCGCCAGCGCTTGGTTGCTGCTGGCGCTCGCACTCGGCAGCGGCGTGAGCGCCGTCCTGGGCTTGCGATCCGACACGGTCGATCTCCACGACCGGTTGGCTGCGCCCTCTTTCGTCCATCCGCTCGGCACCGACGAGCTCGGCCGCGATCTGCTCCTGCGGCTCCTCGAGGGCGGGCGGATCTCGCTCGAGGTCGGCTTCGCCGGCGCGCTGGCCGCCGCCGTGCTGGGGACGGCGGTCGGCCTCGTCGCGGGTTATCGGGGCGGGTGGCTCGACGGCGTCCTCATGCGCATGACCGATGCCGTGATCTCGCTGCCGCTGCTGCCGCTGCTGATCGTGCTCGCGGCAATCGATCTGCGGAAGCTCGGCGTGCCGCCGGAACTCGCGCGCTCGGAGCTCGCGACCCTCTACCGTATCGTGGCGCTGGTTGCGTTGGTGGGCTGGACCACGGTGGCGCGGATCGTGCGCGGCGCCACTCTCTCGCTCAAGGCGCAGGAGTATGTCCGTGCGGCCGTCGCGCTCGGCGCAACGCCGGCACGCGTCATGCTGGTGCATATTCTGCCGAACCTGGCCTCGCCCGTGATCGTCGCCACTGCGCTCTCGATCGGCAACGTGATCCTGCTGGAATCCGTGCTGAGCTTCTTGGGTCTGGGCATCGCGCCACCCCTCGCAAGCTGGGGCGCCATGCTCTCGGGCGCACAGGAGACCATCACCATCGCGCCCATGCTCGCGGTCTATCCGGGCCTGCTCATTTTCCTGGTGGTGGTCGCCTGCAACCTCGTGGGCGACGGTCTGAGGGACGCGCTCGATCCGCGGGCGATGCAGGCGGAACCTACCTGAGCACCTGCTCCACCAAGCGCGCCCAATAGCTGGCGCCGGTGGTAAGGATCTCGTCGTTGAAGTCGTAGTGCGGGTTGTGCAAGCCGGCGCTCTCCTCGCCGTTGCCGATGAGGACGTAGCAGCCGGGCCGTGCCTGCAACATGAAGGCGAAGTCCTCCGCGCCCATCGTGGGTGTGAAGTCGCGGATGACGTTGCTCTGTCCCGCCACCTCGGCGGCTGCGGCGGCGGCGATCTCGGTCTCCTTCTCGGTATTGACCGTCGGCGGATAGCGGCGCTCATAGCGCACGCGCACCTTTGCGCCTTGCGCGCTGGCGACGCCCTCGGCGATGCGGCGGATACCGTGCTCGATGATGTCCTGTACTTCCGGCTTGAACGAGCGCGTGGTGCCGCGCAGCACGACCTCGTCGGGGATCACGTTCCAGGTGTCGCCGCCGTGCACCTGCGTCACGCTCACCACCGCACCGTCGAGCGGATGGGTGCTGCGGCTCCGGATCGTCTGCAAGGCGAGCGTGATCTGCGCCGCGGTGACCACGGGGTCGATACCCGTGTGCGGCATGGCGCCGTGGGCGCCCTTGCCCTCGACCACGATCTCGAAGATGTCGAAGGCCGCCAGCAGCGGTCCCGGTCGCACCACGAACTGGCCCACGGGCATGCCCGGCCAGTTGTGCATGCCGTAGACCGCCTCCACCGGAAACTTCTCGAACAGGCCCTGCTCCACCATGACCTTGCCGCCGGCCTCGTTCTCTTCCGCGGGCTGGAAGATGAAATGCACGGTGCCCGCGAAGTTGCGGGTCTCCGCGAGATACCGCGCGGCGCCCAAGAGCATCGTGGTGTGCCCGTCGTGGCCGCAGGCGTGCATCTTTCCGGGATGGGTCGAATGGTGGTGGAAGCCGTTCTTCTCGGCAACGTCGAGCGCATCCATGTCCGCGCGGATCGCGATGGCGCGGTCGCCGGTGCGCGACCCCTTGAGGGTCCCTACTACGCCCGTGCCCGCGAGCCCACGATGAATCTCGATGCCGAACTCTTGCAGGCGCATCGCCACGATGTCGGACGTGCGCTTCTCCTCGAAGGCCGTCTCGGGATGCGCATGAATGTCGCGCCGCCAAGCCGTGAGATCGGTATGGAAATCAGCGATACGGTTCAGGATGGGCATGGGTCCTCGCAGTAGGCCACTAAGCAAGATTCACCACGGAGGACACGGAGTTAAGCACTCACCCTTCTCCTGTCGTCATGGCCGGGCTTGTCCCGGCCATCCACGTCTTCGGTGCTGGCCTCGCTGCAACCGCGTGGATACCCGGCACGAGGCCAAGCAGACGAGTGAGGGGGCTTCTCGCTTGTGTCCTCCCCGGCCTCATGGCGACGTCATCTTAAGGGCTCCGTGGGCTGGCGCGACATGCGCAAACTGCATCAGAGCCCGTCGGTGCCGGCGCCGCAGACGAGTACGCAGACGGTCTCGCCGGTCCTGGGCCTGTACCGGCCGGAGAGCAGCAGGGCGAGGCTTGCGGCGCCGCTGAGTTCGGCGGCAACGCCGTGCTCGAACCAGAGCCAACGGGCGGCCGTGCGCATTTCCTCGTCGCTCACCAGCATGATCTCGTCCACATGCTTGCCGATGATCTCCAGGTTGAGGGTGGCGCTCATGCGGGGCGCCAGCGTGCCGGCGACGGTCTCGATGCGCGCGAGCTCCACGAGCTTCCGTGCCTTGAGGCTCTCGTAGAGAGTGGGCGCACCCGTGGGCTCGATGCCGATCACCTTGATCTTGGGCCGCACCGCCTTGGCCGCGAGGGCGATGCCCGCGATGAGGCCGCCGCCGCCGATCGCGACCAGCAGGGTGTCGATCTCCGGTGCCTGCTCGAGGATCTCGAGCCCGAGCGTGCCTTGCCCCGCGATCACCCGCGGATCGGCGAAGGGATGGATGTAGGTGAGGCCGCGACGCTCGGCCGCCCCGAGTGCGGCGCGGTTGGCCTCGTCCCAGACCGCACCCTCGACCACCACCTCGGCGCCCCAGGCCCGCAGCTTCTCGACCTTGGACTTCGGCGCGCTGGTGGGGAGATAGATGGTCGCGGGCGCACCCGCCACGTAACCCGCATAGGCGACCGCAAGGCCATGGTTGCCGCCGGATGCCGTGATGATGCCGCGGCGGACCTCCTCGGGCTTGAGCGAGCGCAGGGTGTTCAGCGCGCCGCGCGGCTTGAAGGAGCCGGTCACCTGGAGGCACTCGAGCTTCAGGAGCACGCGCCCCTCGAGCCGTGCCTTGTCGTGCTCGGCCGGCACCATGGGCGTACGGCGCACCTGGGTCGCGAGAATTTCCGCGGCCGCGCGAATTGCGGCGATGTCGGGAGCCGATATCATGGAGTCACCCCAGGCGTGTTTCGGAAATCGCGGGCGTCGCGGGAATGCGGCCTTCCTCGACACCGTGGCAGGCGACCCGCGTCGCCGCGTCCGAGCGTAGCTCTGGCCGCTCGGATCGGCACCGGTCGTCGGCGAAAGGGCAGCGCGGATGAAAGGCGCAGCCCGCGGGCGGATCGATCGGGTTCGGCACCTCGCCGCCCACGGGCTCGCGCTCGCGACCCGAGAGCGCCAGGTCCGGCAAGGTGTCGAGCAACATGCGCGTATAGGGATGCCGCGGTCGACCGAACAGCGTCGCGGTATCCGCGATCTCCACCAGCCGCCCCAGATACATGACGCCGACCCGGTCGGATATAAAATAGACCACCGCGAGGTTGTGCGAGATGAAGAGATAGGTGAGGCCGAGGCGGCGCTGCAGCTCCTTCATGAGGTTGAGGATTTGCGCCTGCACGGATACGTCAAGCGCCGAGGTGGGCTCGTCGGCCACCAGGAACTCGGGCTCGGCGGCGAGCGCACGGGCGATCGAGATCCGCTGGCGCTGGCCGCCCGAGAACTCGTGGGGATAGCGCTCGCCATCCGCGGGAGCGAGCTTGACCTGCTCCAAGAGTTCGGCGACGCGTGCGCGGATCGCGACCTCGCCGGTGCGGAGCCTATGAGTGCGGATCGGCTCCGCCACGATCTCGCGCACCCGCCAGCGCGGATTGAGGCTCGCGTACGGGTCCTGGAACACCATCTGGATGCGCCGACGGAGCGGCAGGATCTGCGCACGGCTTCGGAGCTCCGCGAGATCGACGCCGTTGAACTCGATCCGGCCGCGGGTCGGCTCGTAGAGCCCAACCACCAGCCGCGCCACCGTCGACTTGCCGCAGCCGGACTCGCCCACCAGCGAGAAGGTCTCGCCGCGGCGTATGGCGAAGTCGAGCCCATCCACCGCCTTGAGCGAGAGTCGCGGCCGCCGCTCGATCACGCGGTTGAGGAGCGGCGGCGACACGTCGAAATACCGCGCGAGGCCGGTGACGCTCAGGAATGGCGCGGGCGCGGCGTCAGCGATGGACACGCGTGAGGGCCGGGATCGCGGCAAGTCGTGCCGAGGAACACAAGCGTATCATTTAGGCACTTTGCTAACTAACGAAACTATGTCAAGGGGCGACGGAGACGCCGGCTATCTGGTGGTCAGGCCCGAGAGCCCGGCGGCCAGGAAGGCCGCGAGCACGAAGCCCATGAGGCTGTGGAAATGGAAATAGTAGTCCTGCCATCCCGCGGCGAACTCGCGGGTCTGCCCGCGCAGCCGGATCACCGGCAGCAGCATCTCGAAGCTGTAGTGCAGCAGCTGGTGCCAATTGTGATTGTGCGCGGCGGGGCGCGTCGATTGCACGACGGCGCCCAGCCCCAGCAATCCCGCGATCCAGATCAGCGACAGCCAGACCTGATAGCCGTAGCCGATCACGATCTTCAGCACGAAGAGCCAGGCCGCGTGCGACCAGGTCGAGGCCTCCTGCCGCTCGCGGTCCTTGCTCGCGTAGAGGATCGAATCCGCCGCGTGCGGCCAGCCCTGGGTCCGGAGCACGGCCGCGAGCTGTTCGTAGGGCTGCGGTGAGTACTGCTCCTGCGAGGCGAGCCATGACTTGAACCAGTCGGCCTCACGGTTGAGCATCTCGCGCGGCTGCGCGCTCCCCGCGCCGCCGCCGGTCTTTGCGACGGTCTTTCCCGGCGCCTCCGATCGGTTCTTCTCTTCGACCGGGCGCTCTGCGGCGCCGGAGCCGCCGAGGTGCAGATAGGTGAAGCCGGTGAGGTCGATCCGGCCGGGCCAGGAGTCCTCCCGGTCCTGGATCGCGTCGGCCCGCGCGTTGTGCAGCACCAGCATGGCGCCGTCCGGCCAGGTCGGCCGCTCGGAGCGGGGCGAGCCCAGGTTCAACTCGGTGCGGATTTCGGCGCCGGTCAGATTGACGTCGCGATGGAAGATCCCGCCCGCGAGCTGGATACCTCCGACCTTGCCAAACTCGACGTTGACGACGTCCTGGAACTCGGAGCCACTGCCCAGCTCGACGGTGCCGTCGGCGGTCAGGTTGAAGCAGTCGAACGGCCCGCTCACCTTCGAGCCGGCTGCGCTGAGGTCGGCCCCGATCCGAGCGCCCCGGAGCGAGACGTCGGCGAACACGCCGTTGCGCAAGTAGAGGCTGAGGCCGATCTGCGCGGTATCCATGTCGAGAGATTTCGTGAACTTGGCGCCGGTCAGGCTTAGATCGCCGCCGATATGGGCACCGGAGAGATCGACATCCGCGAATTCGCTCGGCGCGTCCGCGGTGGCGAACATCAAGACCTCCCTCGCGACCGTGATGCCGCCGAGGTCCAGGGTCTTGCTCACCTTCGAGCCGGTCAGGTCGAGCTGGCCGCCGATCTGCGCATTGCGCAAAAGGACGTCCGAGAAGCGCGCGTGTGTCCGCATGTAGAGGCTCTGGCCTACGCTGAGGCGGCTGGCGATCAGCTTTTCGCTGATCGTCGCGCCCTCCATCTCGAGCGCCTTGCCGATCTGCGCACCGGTCAGTTCCACCTCGGTAAAGGTTCCGTCGCGCATATAGAGGCTATGCCCGACGCGGAGTTCGCCCATGTCGAGCTTTTTCTTCACAGTCGCGCCGTTCAGGCTGAGCCAGTTGCCGACCTGGGTGTCGGACAGCAGTAGGTCGCCGCTGACGCTCGCGCCGGGGACGGGCGGTTTCGCGTCGGAATCGCCGCTCAGGTCCAGGCTGCCGTCGACCGTCGCGTCCCACAGATCCAGCTCGCCGAAGCTCGAGCCGCTGCCCAGCACCGCCTGCCCAATGCGGGCTTGTGCCATGGCCACCTGACCCGTCGCGGTGAGTCCGCTCAAGTTGAGCTGCTCGCCGATGCGCGCGCGGCGGAGATACACGTTAACCGCTTCCGAGCCGAGGGCCATGGTCAGGTCGCGATCGGTGGTAAGGCCGCGCAGATCAAGGTCGCCCACGATCTTCGTACCGTCGAGCGTGATCCGCTGGGTCGAGACCGCGTCGCTGAGATCGGCCCCCTTCTCGAACAGGCTCCGGTCAAGCCAGAGCTCGTGCCGGATCTCGGCATTGCGCAGGTCGAGCCGCTCCTTGAACCGCGCCCCGGTGATCCGGACGCCGACCCGCGTCAACGCATGCCGGTAGGGGTTCTTGAGAAGAATGGTCTCCAGGAAGGACGGGCGGAGCACGCGGCTGTCCGGCAATCCCTCGGGCTTCCGCGGGTCGAGATCGCCGCCGAACGCAGGATCCTTGTTGAAGTTCGCCTCATCGCCCGCGCAGACGCGCTGCCAAACCCATCGCTCCTGGCTGGTCCAACTGCCGTCCGGGGGAACCGGGCACGTCTTGTCGTTGGGGACCGGCTGCGCGGGATCCTCGGCCCGCGCCATCGGCGAACAGAGCAGCAGCCCCAGCAGGATTATGATGCAGGCCCCCCGCCCCATCGAGCCACCTCACGCGCGGGCGGCACCGCCCCCGACCCAATCGGTCCTCAATCTAACGGAATCGCGCCCGCGATGCGAGACCGCGCGGCGCCCGCATCGCGGCCTTGCGGCTTCCGGCACGCTTCGCTTGGGCCTATGCTCCCGTCACCCAATTTCGCCGGGAGGTCGCACTATGCCCGAGGCCCGAAATGCAGCGCGGCGGCCGAAACTCGTCGGCATGAACCATGTCGCCCTCGAGGTGGGCGATGTCGATGCAGCGCTCGATTTCTATGGGAAGATTTTCGAGTTCAAGCTCCGCAGCCGCGGCAAGGGCCAGGCCTTTATCGACATGGGCGACCAGTTCATCGCGCTCATGGAGACCAAGACGCCGCACGAGGACCGGCAGCGGCACTTCGGCGTGGTGGTGGACGACCGATCTCAGGTCCGGGCGCTCGCAGAGGCGGCAGGCGCGCGTCTGGTGCCGGGGCCTTTCCTGGATTTCCTCGATCCCTGGGGCAATCGCGTCGAGGTGATCGAGTACGGCAAGGTCCAGTTCACCAAGGCGCCGCACGTGCTCCGCGGCATGGGCCTCGCGCTCGAGAAGACGGAGAGCGCGATCCGCGAGCTCACTGAGAAGGGCATGGCGCCTTAGGTCACGCCGTATTCGCGTAGAGCCAGCACGCGGCATCGCTCGGGCCCGCCGGCATCAGCTCCGGCCGCTCGCGGCGGCAGCGGTCGAAGGCGTGCGCGCAACGGGGATGGAAAGGACAGCCCGGCGGCACCGCGCCGATGCGCGGCATGGCGCCGTCGATTTGCGCGAGCCGCTCGCGCGCGCCACCGATCGCGGGGATCGCGCCCATGAGGCCCACGGTATAAGGGTGCTTCGGGCTCTTCACGACGTCGCGAATGGCGCCCACCTCGACGATACGGCCTGCGTACATGACCGCGACGCGGTGCGCGGTCTCGGCGATCACGCCCATGTCGTGGGTCACCAGCATCACCGCCGTGCCGTGCTCGCGGCAGAGCCGCTTCAGGAGCGCGATGATCTGCGCCTGAATCGAGACGTCGAGCGCGGTCGTGGGCTCATCGGCGATGACGAGGCGCGGATTCGCTGCGAGCGCCAGCGCAATCACCACTCGCTGTCGCATGCCGCCGGAGAACTGGTGCGGGTAGTGGTCGATGCGCTGCTCGGCGCCGGGGATGCCGACCTCGCGCAGCAGCTCGAGCGCTCGCGCCCGCGCCGCATCCCCATCCAGATCGAGGTGGACGCGAATGGTCTCGACGAGCTGCCGGCCGACCGTATAGAGCGGATTGAGCGAGGTGAGCGGGTCCTGAAAGATCGCGCCGATCTGCTTGCCGCGGACCTTGCGCATCTGCTCCGGCGGCAGGTTGTCGATGCGCCGGCCGTCGAAGCGGATCTCGCCGCCGGCGATGCGGCCGGGCGGCTCGAGCAAGCCGATGATCGCCGATCCCGTCAGCGACTTGCCGGCGCCGGATTCGCCCACCACGCCCAGCACCTCGCCCTCGCCGATACTGAGCGAGAGCCCGTCCACCGCCGTCAGCACGCCGTGCCGGGTCGGAAATTCAACCCGGAGATCCTCGACCTCAAGGAGCGGTCTCGCCATCAACGGAGCTTCGGGTTGAGCGCGTCGCGGAGCCAGTCGCCCAGCAGATTCACCGCGAGCGCCAGGCCCGCCAGCGCCAGCGACGGAAACAGGATCATCCACCACTCCCCCGAGAACAGATAGGCCTGGCCTACGCGGATGAGCGTGCCGAGCGAGGGCTGCGTCAGCGGCAAGCCCACGCCGAGGAACGAGAGCGTCGCCTCGTTGATGACGGCGACCGCGAGGTTGATGGTCGCGATCACCAGCACGGGTCCGGCGACGTTGGGCAGCACGTGACGGAGCGCGATCGTCACTGGATGGACGCCGATGACGCGTGCTGCCTGTACGTATTCGCGGTTCCGCTCGACCAGGGTCGAGCCGCGCACGGTGCGAGCGAATTGCACGGCGGGTAGCACGGTCACCGCGAGCACTACGACGTAGAAGGCGATCTGGTCCTGCCGGTCGTGCGGCAGCAGGCTGCGCGCGATGCCATCGATCAGAAGCGCGATCAGGATCGCCGGGAAGGACAGCAGGACGTCGCAGATCCGCATGACCAGCGTATCGACCCAGCCGCCGGCGAAACCCGCGAGGAGGCCGAGGCTCACGCCGGCCGCGAGCGCCAGCATGACCGCGGCGAAGCCCACCAGGATCGAGACGCGCATGCCGTAGAGTACCGCCGACAGGACGTCTCGGCCCTGATCGTCGGTGCCGAACGGATACTCCCAGCTGCCGCCCGAGACCCACGCCGGCGGATTCTGGGAGTCCATGATGTTGAGGCTGGCGAGGTCGAAGGGGTCGTGCGGTGCGATCCAGTCGCAGGCGAGCGCGCTCGTGATCAGCAGGACCGTGACGACCGCAGCCGCGACCGTCAGCGGCGATCGGCGGAAGCTATAAAGGAGATCGCTGTCGAGCGCACGGCGGAGCACGCCCTTGCGCGGGACGTCGGCACCGGGTGCCGTCTCGAGGCGCTCGCTCTCGCTAACCATGCCCGGCCGCCGCCGCGCGGTCGAGGCGGAGCCTCGGATCGACGGCGTAATAGAGGAGGTCGACGATCAGGTTGATGGCCACGAAGAAGGTCGACACCAGCATGAGGTAGCAGGCCATCACCGGCACATCGGCGAAGCCGATCGCCTGCACGATCAGGAAGCCCATGCCCGGCCATTGGAACACGGTCTCAGTGATCACCGAGAAGGCGATGATCTGGCCGAGCTGCAGACCGGTGATGGTGATCACGGGTACCAGCGTGTTCTTGAGCGCGTGGCCGAAGTTGACGATCCGGTTGGGCAGGCCCCGGGCACGGGCGAACTTGATGTAGTCCGTGCGCAGTACCTCCAGCATCTCCGCGCGCACCAGCCGCATGATCAGCGTCATCTGGAAGAGCGCGAGCGTGATCGCCGGGAGGATCAGCGCCTTGATGCCGGAGACCGTGAGGAGCCCGGTGCTCCACCAACCCAGGTGCACGACGTCGCCGCGCCCGAAGGACGGCAACCAGCCCAGAACAACCGCGAAGATCCAGATGAGCAGAATGCCCGTCAGAAACGTCGGCAGCGATACGCCGATCAAAGAGGCCGCCATCACCGCGCGCGACAGCCAGCTGTCGCGGTTGAGACCGGTGTAGACGCCCATGGGCATGCCGATGAGCAGCGCGAGCACCGACGCCACGATTGCGAGCTCCAGCGTCGCAGGCAGCCGCTCGCCGAGCAGCTGCTGGACCGGTCTCGCGTACTGATAGGAGATGCCGAAGTCCCCACGGACCGCGTGGACGAGGAACCGCCCGAACTGCACCACGAAGGGATCGTCGAGGCCGAGCTGGTGCCGGAGCTGCTCGCGCTCCAGGAGCGAGGTGTCCTGGCCCACCATGCTCGCAAGAGGATCGCCGATGTAGTTGAAAAGCGCGAAGGCGATGAAGCCGACCGTCACCATGACGGCGACGGATTGGCCAATGCGGCGGATGATGAAGGCGATCATGGGAGAGGCGCTGCCCGAGACGACTCGCGCGCCACCAAGCGCGGCGTGCCCGCGACGCTCGGCAAGATAGGCGCCGTCAGGTGCCTGTCAATCTTTGCGGGTGGGCGGCTTGCCGGCGCGCTCCGCTGTGCGCCTCGCCCGGCGCGCGAGCGATTCCGCCTTGAGGCGTAGCATCACCTCCTGGCGATAATCGGCGTCGATCACGAGGCGCTCGAGGTCGAGGGCCTCCTCCGACGCGTCGTTGGGCAAGCGAGACATTCGTTCTTGTCCTCGCTGACCGTGGGCATTGGCATCACCATGCGGCAGCTCCGGTTCTTCCGCTACGCGCATTCGGGAGCATCCCCAGCAACCTTGGGAAAAGCCTGTTGATATCCTTGGGATGAGGTAGCCATAAAGAACCTCAACACATTGATATATAGCGGTTTCTTGGAACATCTGCGGCAGACCGCCGCAGGTGCGCAATCTTCACAGCCCGGACGGATCGCTCGTGAGCGGGCCGGCAAAATGCCGGAGTCGATTGAGATGGTCCTGGGCAGACCTATGATGGTTAGCAGGCGCTCAGCCAGACCGAAGGATGTGCGATGCGCACGAAGCGGAGCGGAAGAGGCAGAATTCCTGCGAGCGTGGTGAAGCAGCTGAGCCGGGAACTCTCGGCCTTCGAGCCCGATCTCGCAACCAAATCCAAGTTTGTCGCCGTGGCACCCGAGGCGTTCGCAATACCCGGCGAGCCCTCTCGGCGAGGCAGGAAGCAGCCGCAGGGACGCATGCTGATGTCGCTGGCACCTGCCGAGACCTGGTGGGACCGCAAGCTTGCCGGCCTGCTCAGGCGCGCGTCGGAACTCCGGGATAAATATCGAAACAACCCCTACATCGAGGTAACGGGGTTCTCGGTCACCATCGGAATGTCTCCGTCCCTGACCATCGCATTCAACTTCAAATAACGCGCGAGACAGCGCGAGACGCGACGCCCACGCATGGCTGGCATGGGTTTGACTTCGCCGCGGCTTCCAGACGATAGTAGCGGCCGGTTCACCGCTTCCGCTCCCCATGCAGAAAGGCCCAGCCATGGATCGAGGCAATTCGGCCGCGAGCCGCGACATCGCATTCCTCGTGCATCCCTATACCCACCTGAAGAAGCACGAGGCCGAGGGCCCGCTGGTGCTGACAGAGGGCAAGGGCATCTATGTCACCGACGATGCCGGCAAGAAATACATAGAGGGTCTGGCCGGACTCTGGTGCGTGTCGCTGGGCTACGGTGAGGAACGCCTGATCGAGGCTGCGACCAAGCAGATGCGCGCCCTCCCCTACTCGCACATCTTCAATCACAAGTCCCACAATCCCAGCATCGATCTGGCCGAGCGCCTGCTGCGCCTGCTGCCCGTCAAGTTGTCGAAGGTGCTCTTCAACAACTCCGGCTCCGAGGCGAACGACACCGCGGTCAAGCTGGTCTGGTACTACAACAATGCCCGCGGAAAGCATCGCAAGAAGAAGATCATCGCGCGCTCGCGCGGCTATCACGGTGTGACGGTCGCCGCGGCGAGCCTTACCGGCCTGCCCAACAACCACCGTGACTTCGACCTGCCGATCGCCAACATCCGGCACGCCGACTGCCCGCACTTCTATCGCTTCGGCAAGCCCGGCGAGACCGAGGAGCAGTTCGCGACGCGGCTCGCCGAGAGCCTCGAGGCGCAGATCATCCGCGAGGATCCGGAGACGGTCGCGGCCTTCATCGCCGAGCCCGTCATGGGCGCGGGCGGTGTGATTCCGCCGCCCAAGACCTACTTCGACAAGATCCAGCCGATCCTCAAGAAATACGACGTGCTCTTCATCGCCGACGAGGTGATCTGCGGCTTCGGTCGCACCGGCCGGCTCTTTGCGAGCGAGACCTTCAGTCTGAAGCCCGACATCCTCACCTGCGCCAAGGCGCTCTCCTCGGCCTATCTACCGATCTCCGCCACCATCATCTCGGAGGCGATCTATCAGGCCTGCGTCAGCGAGAGCGAGAAGATCGGCATCTTCGCCCACGGCTACACCTACTCCGGCCATCCCGTTGCCGCTGCCGTGGCGAACGAGACGCTGAAGATCTACGAGGAGCGCGACATCGTCGGTCACGTGCGCAAGGTGATGCCACGCTTCCAGGCGGCATTCCAGCGCCTCGCCGACAATCCGCTGGTGGGCGAGGTCCGCGGCATCGGGCTCATGGGCGCGGTAGAGCTGGTGGCGGACAAGGCCACGAAGCAACCGTTCGATCCCGCACAGGGCGTCGGCAACATGGTGCAGATGCGCGCCCAGGAGCACGGCCTCATCTGCCGGGCCATGGGCGACAATGTGGCGCTCTGCCCGCCGCTCATCATCTCGGAGTCCGAGATCGACGAGACGTTCAAGCGCTTCGGCCGCGCGCTCGACGACGTCGCCAAGGCGTTGGGACGCCAGGGCCTGGCCTCGGTCGCCTGAACTCTTCCTCCTCCCGGGCCGGTCGCCCGGGAGGAGCAGTCTCACTGCTTCCCCCGAACGGTCGCCTCGAGCCAGGTCTCGAGCGCGCGCACCGGCGCGTCGTCGGCCAAGAGGCGCGGGAGCGCTGCCGCCGTCTTCGCGCGCAGCTGTTCGCGCCAGGAGCGGTCAAGCCCAAGGCGCGCGGCGATCTCGACGTAGTCGTCGAGCGAGGCTGCGATGGTCTCGAAAATCCCGAGCATCCTCAACACCGCATAGGTCTGCCGCCCGCGCATCAACGCCTGGGGCCAGGTCACCGCGGGTAGGTGATGGGTCAAGGTCTCGAGCGTGGTGTTGAAGCCAGACCAGCCGATGCTGTCGAGGAACACGTCCGCGAGACCCGAGGCCGCGAGGAACCGACGCGCGCCAAGCCGGGGCAGCATGAGGGCGTGACGCGAGAAGTCGAGGCCGCGCGCCGCGAAGGCATGCGTCAGCCGCTCGATGAAGCGCCGGGTCGCGTAGGGGTCGTTGGGCGCCGCGTTGAACACGAGCTGCGCGTCGGGCACGCGCTCGGCGATGCGCGGAAACACTTCATCGTACTGCGGCAGATACTTATAGAGCGCCTGACAGCACCAATAGACCATCGCACCGGGACGCAGGCCGAGTTCCTCCCGCGTCAGCGGCATCGGCTCCCACTCAGGCGGTCGCCAGACCGTGCCGAGGTTCGGCAACAGCACGAGCCGTTCCGTGTAATGGTCTTGCGCGGCCGGCGGTTCCATCAGCGCGCTGCCCAGAAAATAGTCCATGGTAGGAAAACCGGATGTGTCCGAGTGGCCCCACCAGGTGCACTGAATAGGCGCCAGGCGCAGTGCCGCCAGCTTGGCCGTCACGGGATCCATGCCGATCTCGGGATAGATCAGCACATGCGGCGCATCGCGCCGGATCTCCTCCAGCCAGGTTCGGAAGCTCAGCGGCCCCTGCACGAACCGCTGGAAGCGCGCCTCGATCGCAACAGTCTCGTGATCGCGGAACGCCCGAGTGTGGTACCCGAATAGCCGGAACCGCCGGGGATCGAGACCGGTGAGCAAGCCGCGGCAGCCTTTCCAGACCGCATGCAGAGAGAACATCCCGGAGACGACGCCGACCCGGATCGGCTCGTCGGGCGCAGGTGGCGCGCGAAGGACGAAGCGCGCGGCGTCGGGGACCGCGCGCGCCATGAGCCCGCAGACAGCGGCGCCGTAACGTGCCTGCAGATCGCGATCGGGCAAGGCTTGATAGCCCAGCAGAAACGGCTGCGACGAGCCGACGGCCTCGATAGCGTGCCGCGGATCGGACATCGGCGCCGCAGCCGCGCGTTCAAACTCCGCGAGGCGCTCGGAATACGCCTGTCGACGCTCGGCGATCTCCGACTCGCGTTCGTAGAGCACGGGCAGCTCCACCATCGCCGCCCGCAAGCGCATCACCAGATTGTCGGGCGCAAGCGCCACCGCCCTCGCAAAAGCCCGGCGCGCTTCTGTCGCGCGATTGAGCCGCTGCAGCATACCGCCAAGCGCCGCATGGATTCCGGCGATCCCCGGTAGGCGAGCCGCCACGGCATCGAGCTGGTCCGCTGCAGCAGCGAGATTCCGCGGATTCAAGCCGGCGATCGCGGCGTCGAGTTTCGCGCGCGCAGCAGCGTGCGCAGGATCGATCTCTAGCGCGGCACCCAGGTGCTCGATCGCCTCCTCATAGGCGCCGATATCCGCGAGCAGCGCGCCCAGCGCGGCCCTCGCGGCGACGAGATGCGGAGCCAGGCGCACGGCCGCGCGATAGCGCCGCTCGGCCTCGACGTAGTGTCCGCTTGCGGCCTGTCGATCACCCTCTTGCACCAGCAGCCCGACGTCGCGCCCGGCGTGCCCGGAGGATTGCGACGCCGCTGGTTGCTCCACCTCTGCCCTGCCCATATCTGCGCACACTAATCTTGCAGCTCTGCACGCGCCTTTCTCAATTCACCGCTCGAAAGCCGGTGCACCGCCGAAAAGCGCACCATCTCCGACGTCGGCGGCAGTATAGAACAGACCTCGGCAATCGCGGCGCGAGGCACGGCCAACGGACTTCGAGGGCTCTGGAACACGCGGTTGGCCTCTCTCGAGACCGAGGGGCGATATCGCGTATTCGCCGAGCTGGAACGGCACGCCGGCGCGTTCCCCGGCGCATATCACCACCAACTCGGGGGCGACGTCACGGTCTGGTGCTCTAACAACTATCTCGGCATGGGCCGGCATCCCCAGGTGCGGGCCGCGATGCACGAGGCCATCGACCGAATCGGTGCCGGTGCGGGCGGCACGCGCAACATCTCCGGCACCACGCGCTCCCGGAGCGCGAGCTCCGACGAGCTGCTGGCGCACCAGCGCATCTACGTACAGCCGATCAACTACCCAACCGTGCCGCTCGGCGGCGAGCGGTTGCGCTTGACGCCGACACCGCTCCACGGCGATGCTGACATCGACCGCCTGGTTGATGCGCTGTCGGAAATCTGGTGGCGTATCGAGCCGCGTCGAGCTGCCTAGGGAATGCCGATGTTCCGCGATCATTCACTGGTGCCGGCCGAGGCCATCCGGCTTGCCGCCCTGGGGCTGCTCGCGGAAGCGCCGCGGCGCTATGCCGACCTCGCGGCCGAAGTGCGCTTCCTCACCACCCGAATTGCCGGTCCCTCGCCCGAGCTCATGGGGACATCCCTGGAGCTGCTGCGCTACGAGGGTCTGGTGACGCCCGTCGAAAACGGCGCGGACCCCGAGCTCATCCTGACGGTGAGCGGCCGCACGACCCTAGCGGACCTGCTCCGTGCCCATCTGCGCGCGCCCAGCACCGATCTCGGCAAGCTTGGCCTCGCGCTCAAGCTGAGGTTCCTCGGCCAGCTGCCGGCCGACGAACAATCCCGTCAGATCGCCCTCGTCATCAGCGCCTGCGAAGGCGAGCTCGCGCGCCTCGCCGATTTGCGCACGCGCCATGGCGCGGCCGCCAGCTTGTTCCGCGACTGGCTCGATCACGACATCGCGCAGATCGAAGCGCGCATCGCCTGGCTAAAATCTCGCCAAGTCTCGGCCTAACATCCTCGTCGGTCGGGCGTGCCTGGCCTGCCGGGCGCCGTGCGCCCGACCCCGGCGATTCTTGGTGGTCTCCGCGGAGCCGCCAGAGGACAACGTCGCATGAGGAGATGAATAAGGCGACGCTGAGGGCGCGCAGACGCGCGCGAGCGAGTTTGTCGGGTGCGCTGCATTGACGCAGGAGAGCCGGTGCAGGATTCGCAGATGCGAATCAGTTGCACGAAAACCTCTCGCGCTGGAAACCGTGTCGCATTGTTTGAGGAGTGAGACGCCCTACCTCTAGCGGCGAGGAGGGCCCATGCGGCTGCTGGTGGTGGAGGACAATGAGCGGCTGTCGCAGCTCATGGCGCGGCTGCTCACCGAGAATCGATTCACGGTCGATGTCGTGCCGACCGTCGAGGAGGCCGAGGCGGCGCTCGAGCTCGTCGAGCACGATCTCATTCTGCTCGACCTCTCGCTGCCGGACGGCGACGGACGCGACATCCTGCGCTCGCTTCGGCGCGCGGGACGCAAGACCCGCATCCTCGTCATCACTGCGCGGGCCGAGGTGGTCGAGCGCGTATCCGCGCTCAACGAGGGCGCCGACGACTATCTGGTGAAACCCTTCTCGCTCGACGAGCTGCTCGCGCGCATCAGGGCCTTGCTTCGCCGTCCCTCCGAGACGGCGCAATCGACGCTCGCTGCAGGCAAACTCAGCCTCGATACCTCGACCCTGACGCTGCGGGTGGGCGGAGAGGTGGCGCCTCTGCCACGTCGCGAGCTCGGCGTGCTGGCCTCGCTCATGAGCCATCAGGGTCAGCTGGTCTCCCGGCGCAAACTCGAGGAGGCGATCTATTCCTTCGACGAGGAAGTGACGTCAAACGCCATCGAGGCAGCGGTCTCGCGCCTGCGGCGGCGCCTCGATGCATTGGACGCCGCCGTGAGCATCACCTCCATGCGCGGCCTTGGCTACATCCTGACCGAGCGCGAGGCCGCATGAGCGCTCGGGCGGAGCGCTCGCTCTCGCGAGCGCTCGCGATCCAGATGAGCCTGGTGGCGGTCGCGGTCTCGCTCGCGCTCGTCCTGTTCTTCGGCGCGCAGTACCTCTTGAATACGGAGGAACTCCGGCGGCTTACGCTGGAGCAGATGGTGCAGGACATCATCGTGTCCATGCAGCACGGCAAGGACCCCGCCGCGGCGCGGATCTATCGGGACTTTCCGCAGTCCTATGGGTTTCGCGTATTCGATCATCGCCAGGCCTGGCAGCGGAAGGTGATTTCCGAGGCGAACCCCGGTCTGCTGTCTGCCGCCGAGGCAGCTCCCGAAACGCCGCAGATGAGCGGAAGCAACCAGGACTTCGTCACGGGGTTCGCCGCCATGTCATTGGCGGACCGTACCGGCTGGGTACTCACCGACCGCGGGGAGTTGGGCGACCGCGTGTATTGGGTGCAGGCCGCGATGGTGAGCGACCCCGCATGGCTCTGGATCGACGTGATGGCGCACGAGATGTTGGACCACGTGGTATTGCCGGTCCTCTTCATCGTGCCGGCACTCACGCTCGCCGCCTACCTGACCACACGGCGGGCATTGCGGCCGCTGACGCGGGTGGCAAGCCAGGCGAGCACATTGGGGAAGTCCGTGGTCTCCGGCATGCCGTTTGCCCCGCTCTCCAGCGAGCGGCTCCCCACGGAGTTCCGCAACGTCGTGGATGCGATCAATGCGACGCTCGCCAAGCTCGAGCGGTCGCTGACGCTCCAGAAGCAATTCACCTCCGACGTCGCACACGAGCTGCGCACGCCCTTGGCCGTTCTGGTCCTGGAGGCATCACAGCTTCCGCCCAGCCCCGCCGGGGACCGGTTCAAGCGCGAGCTGACCGATCTCGCAGATCTTATCAATCATCTCCTGCGCTTCGCCCAGGCCGAGGACGCGATGTCCCGCGACCGACAGCCGGTGGACCTCGCAGAGGCGGCGCGGAAGGTCTGCGAGGATCTCGCGCGCATCGCGCTGGAGCGCCGGAAGCGGATCGAGTTCGACGCGCCCGAGTCGGGCGTGCCGGTCCTCGGCCATCTCGCGCTGATCGACGCCGCGATCCGCAACATAGTGGACAACGCCATCAAGGCGTCGCCGCCGGACTCGACCATCTCGGTCACGGTCGATCCCGAGCGCGGCGTGATTGTGGACGACCGCGGTCCGGGCGTCGCCGAGCCGCACAAGAAGCTGATCTTCAACCGGCTCTGGCGCGCCGAGCGGCGGCGTTCGACCGGCATGGGCATCGGCCTGGCGCTGGTGCGCCGCATCGCCCTCATGCACGGCGGCGACGTCCAGGTGGAAGACCGCCCCGGCGGCGGCGCCCGCTTCGTCCTCTCGCTTGCGCCCAAGACCGCGTGAGCGACGCCGGTCAGAGCAGGTGCTGGCCGCCGGTGACGAAGATCTCGGTGCCCGTGACGTAGGACGAGGCGTCCGTGCAGAGATAGAAGATCGTCGAGGCCACGTCCGCAGGCGTGCCGAGGCGCGCCAGCGGAATCCGCGGTATCAGCACGTCGGTTTCCGGCGAAAGCATCTGCGTCTCGATCTCGCCGGGCGCTACCGCGTTGACGCGGACACCCAGCTGGGCGAACTCGACTGCCATCTCTCGCGTAAGCGCCGAGAGCGCCGCCTTCGAGGTCGAATAGGCGGAGCCTGCGAAGGGATGCACGGCATGGGCGGCGATCGAGGTCACGTTGACGATGGTGCCCTTGGCGCGCACTAACGCCGAAGCGAGGCCTCGGGAAAGCATCAGCGGCGTAAAAAAATTGAGCTGAAACACCTCGCGCCAGCCCGCGAGATCCCCGTTGAGGCAGCCAAGGCGCTCGCGGGTCGGTGATTTCGGTGAGACGCCGGCGTTGTTGACGAGGGCGTCGAGGCCGCCGTCGCCGAGAAGCCGCGTCACCTCGGCGACGAAAGCGTCGATCCGATTCGCGTCCGAGAGATCGGCAGTGACGTGGTCGGTCCAATAGGGATCTCGGCCGCACTCCGGCGGCACTGCGTCCCGCGACGACGTGATGATCCGCCACTGGCCTTCGCTGAACCGCCGCACCGTCGCGTGGCCGATGCCGCGGCTCGCGCCCGTGAGCAGCAGGGTCTTGCGTCCGGATTTCATGGCCTCACCATAGGCGAGGGCCGCGCGCGAGGAAAGTGCGGGGACGAGGGGTCGATCTATCCGAGTTCCCGGTCGGCGTGAGGATCGATCGAATAGGGGAAGCGCTCGCCGAGAAACCCAGGCTGCGCCTCGACGCGCGCGGTCCAGGCACGGAAGCCGGGATAGGGCTCAAGATCGAGGCCGGCCTCGTCGGCATGGGCCGCATAGGCATAGACCGCCATGTCCGCGATGGTGTAGCGGGCAGCGACGAGGAACGTTCGGTGCGCAAGGTGCCGCTCCAAGGCCGCGAGCGCGCGCAGAGAACAGGCGCGCTTCACCTCGATCATGTCGGCAGACCGGCGGCCAAGCTTTCCCGTGAGTGTCCAATAGCGAAGACTGCCGATCTGCGGCTCGACATAGCTCTGCTCGAAGAACAGCCACTGCATGACCTGGGCGCGCTCGAAGCGGTCCGTCGGCAGGTAGGCGGTGCCCTCCGCCAGATAGCAGAGGATCGCATTCGACTCCGCGATATACCGGCCAGGCCCGACCTCGAGCACCGGCACGGCACCCACGGGGTTTTTCTCGAGATAGGCGTCCGAGCGGGATTCGCCCTCGAAGATCGAAACCGGCACGCGCTCATACGCGAACCCCAGATGGCTCAGCAGTAGCCGAACCTTCCACGCATTCTGGGAGGGCAGATAATCATAGAGGCGCAGCATGCGAGCGGCTCCGTTTCGGATCGGGAGCGCAAGCCTAGGCCAGCCGCGGCGCTCGCGGATATCCGATCCTTGTGCGGAGATTCGCCACGGCGACGCCTCGGTCAGGAACGCGCGGCGAGATCCTGCGCGTGTGCGCCAAGCCTCTCGGAGAGGCGCCGCGTCACCCGCACCATCAAGTCCGGCGTATCGCGATCAAGGTCATAGACCCATTGTGGGAAGTTGAGCGGCGCCTGCACCGCCCAGATCTCGTCATGGCGATCGGGCGGCAAGATGCGCGCGGGATCGCCGACTGCAATCCAACCGATCGGCACGGTAGCGCCTGGTTCCAATCGTGTGCGGAGATGCACGATCGCGTGGACGCGCACCTCCGCGCCACGGCCGAGAACCGCACCGTGGAAGATTGCAGCACCCGTCGCGACGAAGACCTGATCCTCGAGGCGTGCGCCCACGACGTGTGCGTTGGGACCGATCAGGCAATGATCGCCGATGCTGAGCGGGTGCCGCCCGGTCGCGCGCAGCACGGCATTCTCCATCACAATGCAATCGCGGCCGATCTGAATGTTCCCGCCGCCCTCGCCCACGAGACGCGCGCCATGGAGGATCCGGCCGCCCGGACCAATCGTCACGTCGCCGCACACCGTGGCATCGGGCGCTACCCAAGCGGTGTCGTCGATCCGAGGCCCTTTGCCCGCATGCGCAATCAGCATGGCGCGACTCTCCTGGATGCAATTTCAGTGACTGGCTCGATCTCCGTCGCGCGCGTGCCAACGGGGCAGCGCGCACCCTCGCACGCCGCGTGGTCGCAAAGCCGGCAGGTCGTCCGGGCGAAGGCCCGGGACGTGGTCGCGGCCGCCAGGAGCTTGTCGATGATGCGCTCCAGCACCGTCTTCTCGTCGCTCGACAACGTCGCGGCGACATGTCCGATGGCCGTGAGCCGCTCGGAGAGCAGCCGCTGCGCGCGTTTCCTCCCCGCGCCGGTCAAGGCGAGTGGTGCTGCTCGGCCGCGACGCCCCTGGCGCGCGATCCAACCACGGCGGCCGAGCCCACCGAGCACCCGCACTGCGGTCGGCTGCGCGATCCCCGCGATGCCCGCGAGCTCGGTCGTGGTCGCACCAGGACTGAAGGCCAGGGTCAGCAGCAGCGCCGCCGCACTCGGCGAGAGGCCCTCCGCCGCCCGCTCCCCGACATCCGAGAGCAGCACACCGAGGGCACCGAGCTTGCTGGCGAGCAACATAATGTATAGGCTATGCATATTAGACATCCGTGTCAAATCGCAGGATGGACCGACAAGCCGCGACTATTTCTTGGTCGGGGCGAGCCCGGGTGCCGGCCGTACGGACACCACCTTGAAGGCGTGCTCGGCTTGGGTGGCTTCGCGGACCGAGACGTATTCGTCCAAGCGGAACTTGTGCTCGGGGAAGCGATGCAGCGGCTCGTCCTCTGGTCCCCCGGGCTCGTAGGTTATGAGCCAGCGGCCGCGTTGATGCCGGACTTGGCCCACGGCATCGCCCTCGCCTTCCCAGAACCGGTGCACCGTCGCCGCCTCCGGCGCCGTCTTCAGGGTCTTCTCGTCGATCCGGCCGTCTGGCAGGAGCGGCAGCACCATCTCGTAGCCGTGCCGCGCGCTGCCGTTGGGGAAATCACGGCTTCGGGCGACCTCGAGGCGGATGCGCATCCAGGTCATGATTGCCTCGCTCCTAATGCGCGATCAAGATCGGCAGCACGCTGCTGCCGATGACTTGGCGGGTCGCGCCGCCCAGCAGCATCTCCCGCCACGGCGCCTTGCCATATCCGCCCATCACCAGCAGATCGGCGTTCTCCTCGCGGGCACCGGCGAGCAGCTGCTGCCCCACCGCCACGCCCGGCAAAGGCGCGCAGTGCCGCTCTTGCGCCGCAATGCCGCGCCAGGCCAGCGATTGCACGAGCGCCGCGCCGTCGGGGGTCTCGCTCGCGCCCGCCGTAAGCACGTAGACAGCCTTGGCGTAGCGGAGCAGCGGCAGTGCGCCCGCAACGGCGCGCCCAGCCTCCGCCGACGCGTTCCAGGCGATCGCGATGGTTACGCCCAGCTCCTGCGGCGGCTCGGCCGGCGCCAGCAGCACCGGCCGGCCGCAGTGCATCAGCGTGTCTTCCAGAACGTCCGTGTGCGGCTGGTCGATCACGCGCTCCGACCTGCCAAGCACCACGAGATCGAACAAGCGACCGCGGCGCGGCACGAGATCGCCGGCATAGCCGGTCTCCTCGCGCCAGCCGGCGGTTGCTTCAAGGCTCACGGTCTCTCCCGGCTTCAGCGCAGGGGGTTCCAAGCGAAGCGGCAGGTTGTGCGCGGCGATGGACCGGTCGAATTGTTGCTTCGCCCGGGCGGCGGCCTCGGCCACCTCTTCCGCGGTGCGCTCGATCAGGTCGCCCACCACGGGCGAGCCAAACCCGTCGCCGAAAGCGAGCGCCGCCTGCCGCGGATCCGCCCGGACGTGAAATCCCTCGACATGCGCCTCGAAACGACGCGCGAGCCGACAGGCGAGTTCCGCGGCTCCCTGCCCTGCGGAACCGCCGCTAGCAGCGTACAAGATCGTCTTGAAACTCATTGCTTCGCCTCCCGGCTAGACGCCGACATTCGAATCTCTCCAAGCTACGACACTCGACCAGACGGCTAGCGGCGGCTCATCGGCGCCGCTGGAAATGTCTGCCGCGGCTCCTCGATGCCCGCGGGATCCTGATGGATGATCACCTCGGTGTGCGGAAACGCCTTCAGGAGCGCCGCTTCCACCTCGTCGGATACCCGGTGCGCATCGGCGAGTGTCATGTCGCCATCCATCTCGAGGTGCACCTGGATAAAGGCCGTCGGACCCGCCGCGCGTGTGCGCAGGTCGTGAACCGCGGTCACCTGAGGATGGGCCTGGGCGATCGCACGGATGCGCGCACGGTCCCCGTCCGGCAACTCCTGGTCCATGAGCTGGACCAAAGCTTTGCGCGCGACCTGCCAGGCACCGAAAATGATCCAGAGACCGATCCCGATGCCGAACAGCGGGTCGGCGTAGGGCCAGCCGGTCGCGATGGAGATCGCCAGCGAGAAGATCACGCTCGCGTTGAGGATCACATCCGAGCGGTAATGCAGTTCGTCAGCGCTCACCACCAGGGAGCCCGTATGACGGATCACGTAGCGCTGGTAAGCGACGAGCGTGAGCGTCACCGCAATCGCAGCCGCCATGACGCCGATGCCCACCGCCGAGTTCGACGGCAACGCGGGCTGCGCCAGATGGTGCACCGCCTCGATGAACAGGAAGACCGCGGAGCCGCCGATGAAGGCGGCCTGCCCCAGCCCCGCCAGCGGCTCGGCCTTGCCGTGACCGAACCGGTGCTCGCGATCCGCCGGCACGAAGGCTTGGCGCACGGCCATCAGGTTGAGGATCGAGGCGGCAGCGTCGAGTACGGAGTCGAGCAGGCTCGAGAGCAAGCTCACGGAATCCGTGAGTATCCAAGCCAGCAGCTTCACCGTGATCATGAGGCAGGCTACAGCCACCGAGGCGGAGGTCGCCCGCCTCATCAAGCGGGCGGTAAAGTTGAGTGTCCCGACGGCCTCGGCGCTCACGGGTAGAGGCGCTCTTTCTGCCAGCCTTCGCCAGAGCGGCGATAGACGATCCTGTCGTGCAGCCGGAACGGCCGCTCATGCCAGAACTCTATTGCAACCGGCACGACGCGGAAACCGGACCAGTTTGGTGGGCGCTGCACGGGCCCGTTTCCGAACCTCGCATTGGTCTCGGCAACGCGCCGCTCGAGCTCGGCGCGGCTCTCCAAGACGCGCGACTGATCCGAGGCCCAGGCGCCAATCTGGCTGTCCCGCGGCCGCGACGCGAAATAGGCGTCCGCCTCGGCATCCTCCACCCGCTCGGTCACTCCCTCGATCCGGACTTGGCGGCCGAGCGATTTCCAATGCAGGCAGAGCGCCGCCCGGGATGTGCTATGCAGCTCCACGGATTTCCGGCTCTCGAGATTCGTGTAGAACACGAATCCCCGGGGGTCCACGCCCTTCAGCAAGACCATGCGAACCGAGGGCGTGCCATGACGCGTCGCGGTCGCGAGAGCCATGGCGTTGGCATCGCGCGGTTCCTTCTCCCGGGCCTCAGCGAACCAGCGGTCGAATTCCTGGAAAGGTTCCTGATAGGGACTTCGCTCCACCTGTCACCTCGCTTCTCTTGCGCCTAGGCAGCAGCATAGCCGTGCACGGCCGCCAGATCGATGACACCCAGCCGCGCAGCTATCCTGCACCAGAACCAGTGCCCTTAATTGACAACTCATTGTAACCCGAATAGCTTTGCGTGCCGATCAAACATGCTTCGCGCCCGCGCAGGTGCGGGCAACCACGGCGGGTTGGCACCCGTAGGTATCGTTGATCAGCGACAGGAACTCCGATCATGACGATGGTCAAGCAGCTTAGGCTCGCGGCCATGCTGGCGCCGGTACTCGGCACTCTCGCGATTGCGCTTCCGGCGCAGGCCGCGCCGCCGTCGGGCGGCAGCGGCGGCCACCCCGGCAACTCGGGCGGGTGGGGTCATGGCGGTTTCCACCATGATCACCACGACCATTTCGGCTTCGGATTCGGCTTCGGCGGCTGGGATCCCTGGTGGGGCGGCTGGGGATGGGGATGGGACTCCGCCTATTGGGGTTATCCGTATGCCTATCCTTACCCCTACTACTATCCGCCTTATGTCGTCGCGTATGCGCCACCGCCGGCCCCGACGGCGCAGGCGCCTGTCCAGGCGGCAGGCGCGCCGCCGCAGCAGTACTGGTATTACTGCGATAATCCGCAGGGCTACTACCCGTACGTCGCCGAGTGCGGTGGCGCTTGGCGTCAAGTGACGCCGACGCCGCAATCAGGAAACACCGTTACACCGAAGCGTAAACCATAGGGGGAGAGGCATCAGTGAAACATTTGCGAGTGCTCGCCTGGGCGGCGATCGTGCTGCTGGCAGGCTGCGTATCGGCCCCGCAAGGGCCGACTGTCCCGGTGATGCCGCCGCCCAACAAGCCGTTCCAGGTCTTCCAGCAAGATCAGGCGATCTGCCAGAACTACGCCCAGCAGGTGATCGGCCCGGCGCAGCAGCAACTGCAAAACCAGCAGATCGGCAGCGCGATCATCGGCACAGCGCTCGGGGCCGGGCTCGGTGCAGCGGTGGGCGGCGGCCGCGGTGCCGCCATTGGTGCGGGCGCGGGTGCTGTCGCGGGCACGGCCTACGGCGCGAACGCGGCCGGTTATGAGTCCATGAACATGCAGCAGCGCTACGACATGGCGTACTCGCAGTGCATGTATTCGAGGGGCAATCAGGTTCCGGGCTTCTCGCCGCCGCCGAACTACCCCTACCCCCCGCCGCCACCGCCGCAGTGAAGCGCGGGCGGGCTCAGGGATCGCTTTGAGCAAGCGGGGCGGCAGTCCGGGACTGCCGCCCCTTTTCCGTTAAGGCCGCCCTGGACATCGGCGGCTCGCACCCTCATATGCTGCGCCGACCATGAAAGACCCCTACGCCGTCCTGGGCGTCAGCAAGACCGCTTCGCCCGAGGAGCTCAAGAAAGCCTATCGGCGGCTCGCGAAGAAATTCCATCCCGACCTCAACCCCGGCAACAAGTCGACCGAACAGCAGTTCAAGGAAGTGACCAGCGCCTACGAGCTGCTGTCCGATCCCGAGAAGCGTGCCCGCTACGACCGCGGCGAGATCGACGAGACGGGCGCCGAGAAGGCGCCGCGGGGGTTCTCTTACAGCTACGGGCCTGGTGGCGCGCGCAGCCACGGCGCACCCGAGGGATTTTCCGTCGAGGACATCCTGGCCGAGATATTCGGCGGCGCCGGCGGCGGGTTTCGCGGCGGCTTTGGCGGCCGTACCACGCGCCAGCGCGGTGCCGACACTCAGCACCGCCTGCGCGTCCCGTTCCTGGAGGCGGCGCTCGGTGCGAAGAAGCGGATCACCTTGCCGGACGGTCACAGCATCGATCTCGCGATCCCCGCGGGAATCGAGAGCGGCCAGACCCTGCGCCTCAAGGGGCAGGGCGAGGCCGGCCATAACGGAGGAGCCGCCGGCGACGCCTATATCGAGATCGAGGTCGACCCGCACCCGCTCTTCCAGCGCAAAGGCCGCGACATCCACATCGAAGTTCCAGTGACGCTGCCCGAGGCCGTGCTGGGTGCGAAGATCACCGTGCCCACGATCCATGGGCCGGTCTCCGTCCGGGTGCCCCGCGGCGCCAATACCGGTTCCCTCCTCCGGCTCAAGGGCAAGGGCTTGGCCGCGAATTCGGGGCACAGTCTCGGGGATCAATACGTGAAGCTTCGGGTCGTCCTGCCGGAGCCGCCGGATTCGGAACTCATCCAGTTCCTGGAGCGGTGGACGGAGCGCCATCCGTACGACGTCCGCGGCAAGCTCGGCATCGGCTGAAATCAACGCCGGCTTTCGAAACGCCGGTAGAGCCACACCGCCGCGACTGCGCGCGCTGGCGGGATAGCGCTCGTCGCAAATCGGCGATAGGTTACGCGCGCGGCAGGGGTGGGGGTATCCCGTGAAACAACAGCAAGCGAAGAGCTTTCGCGAGATTGCGAAGCTCATCCTGGATTCGGCTGCACAGGCGGAGACCGAGCGAGACCGGGACGAGTGCCTGATGCTGGCGCGTTTCTACGAGCAATCCGCGCGCGAGCTCGAGCAGCGCACCAAAGCGCGACTGCACTGACGCTGTCTTGCGCCGGGGTTCCGACGACACGCCGAGGCGCCCGTCGGGGGGAAGCCATGCCCTCCCCTCGTATCCCCGCTCCCGGCTTTCGTGTAGGATGCCGCTCGCTTCGAGCGCATTGATATGGAACATCAAGGAGTTGACGAACCATGACGCAGGCGCGGCCGATCATGGAAGGCAAGCGGGGCCTGATCATGGGCGTCGCCAACGACCGCTCGCTCGCCTGGGGGATCGCCAAGGCCGTAAGCGCGCAGGGCGCCGAGCTCGCTTTCACCTTTCAGGGTGAGGCGCTCGAGAAGCGCGTCCGTCCGCTCGCGGAGACGGTTGGCAGCACCTTCGTGCTCGACTGCGATGTCACCAACGAGCAAAGCGTCTCCCGGCTGTTCGAGGCGCTCGCGGAGCGCTGGGGTCGGCTCGATTTCCTCGTGCATGCGATCGCCTTCTCCGACAAGGAGGAGCTCAAGGGCAAATACGTCGAGACCACCCGCGGCAACTTCCTGCGCACGCTGGAAATCTCCTGCTACTCCTTCACCGACCTCTGCCGCCGCTCGGTGCCGCTCATGCCAAACGGCGGCAGCCTGCTCACCCTCACCTACTACGGCGCCGAGCGCGTGATGCCGCACTACAACGTGATGGGCATCGCCAAGGCCGCGCTGGAGGCGAGCGTGCGCTATCTCTCCGTCGATCTCGGCGGCCAGAACATCCGGGTGAACGCGATCTCCGCGGGACCGATCAAGACGCTGGCCGCCGCCGGCATCGGCGACTTCCGCTATATCCTCAAGTGGAACCAATACAACTCGCCCTTGAAGCGCAACGTCACCATCGAAGACGTCGGCGGCTCCGCGCTCTATCTCTTGAGCGATCTCTCGGCAGGCGTCAGTGGCGAGGTGCACCACGTCGATTGCGGCTACCACGTGGTCGGCATGAAGGCGGTGGACGCCCCCGACATCTCCGTCGTCTAGCGAGGCGCGCTTGGCGGGTAACAGCTTCGGCACGCTCTTCCGATTCACCACCTGGGGCGAGAGCCACGGTCCCGCCATCGGCGTGGTGGTGGACGGCGTCCCGCCGCGTATTCCGCTTGCCGAGCCCGACATCCAGCACTGGCTCGACCAGCGCAAGCCCGGCCAGTCGCGGTTCACCACGCAGCGCCGCGAGCCCGACCAGGTGAAGATCCTTTCGGGTGTATTCGAGGGCCGCACCACGGGCACGCCGATCCAGCTCATGATCGAGAACGTCGACGCGCGCTCCAAGGACTACGACGACACCAAGGACAAGTTCCGCCCGGGCCACGCCGACTACACTTATTGGGCCAAGTACGGCATCCGCGACTACCGCGGCGGCGGTCGCGCGTCGGCCCGCGAGACGGCGAGCCGCGTCGCCGCCGGCGCGATCGCGCGCAAAATTTTGGGACCGGGCGTCACGATCCGCGGCGCGGTCGTCCAGCTGGGTCCACACAAAATCGACCGCAGCCGGTGGGATTGGGACGCAGTCGAGGACAATCCCTTCTGGTGCCCCGACCGGCAAGCGGCCCAGGCGTGGGAGGGCTTTCTCGACGAGGTCCGCAAGCGCGGCTCGTCGGCGGGCGCCGTGATCGAGGTGGTGGCGTCGGGCGTGCCCGTGGGGTTGGGCGAGCCGATTTACGACAAGCTCGACGGCGACCTCGCCCGCGCGCTCATGACCATCAACGCGGTGAAAGCCGTGGAGATCGGCGCCGGGTTTGCCGCGGCATCCCTCACCGGCGAGGAGAACGCCGACGAGATGCGTATGCAGGACGGCCGCGTCACCTTCCTCTCGAACAACGCCGGCGGCATCTTGGGCGGTATCTCCACCGGCCAGGACATCGTCGCACGCTTCGCTGTCAAGCCCACCAGCTCGATCCTTGCCCCGCGCCGCACCGTCGATCTCCACGGCCGCGACACCGAGATCTCGACCAAAGGCCGCCACGACCCCTGCGTCGGCATCCGCGCGACGCCCGTCGGCGAGGCGATGGTCGCGGTGGTGCTCGCGGATCATCTGCTGCGGCACAAGGCGATCACAGAACTCAGAACCCAGAAGCCGGAAACCAGATCCTAGGGCCCTTCTGGCTTCTGGTTTCTGACTTCTGGCTCCGAAGGAGTCCCTATGCCCCAGCCCGACCACATCTCCGCGCTTCCGGTGCCGGATGCATCCAAGCTCGATGCCGACATCCAGGCCGTCTATCAGAAATGCCGGGAGAAGCTCGGCCTCGTGCCGAACGTGCTGCGCGCCTATAGCTTCCATCCGCAGAAACTTCGCAACTTCATGACCATGTACAACGAGCTGATGCTGGGAGATTCGAAGCTCAGCAAGCTCGAGCGCGAGATGGTGGCGGTCGTGGTCTCCTCGGCGAACCGCTGCTACTACTGCCTGGTGGCGCATGGGCAGGCGGTGCGCAAGCTCTCGGGCGACCCCGAGCTCGGCGAGATGATGGCGCTCAACTACCGCGTGGCGAAGCTGAGCCCGCGACAGCGCGCCATGCTGGATTTCGCCTGGAAGCTGACGACCATGCCGCACTCGATCGAAGAGCCGGACCGTGCCGCTTTGCGCGCAGCCGGCCTCGACGACAGCGAGATCTTCGATCTCGCCGATGTCGTCGCGTTCTTCAATCTCTCGAACCGTATGGCCTTTGCCCTCGACATGATGCCGAACCCCGAATACCACCGCCTCGACCGCTGACCGGGAGGAGAGCCCATGCGCCGCATCATCGTCGGATTCTTCGCAATCATCGGCGCATTCGTCAGCCTCATCCTCGTTGCGCTCGTCGCGCTGGCGATATGGGGCTCGTCCGCCACGACGCCGGTCGCCGAGAGCAGCGTGCTCAGCCTGAATCTTACGGAGGGTCTCGCGGATGCGGCCCCGCGCGAGGGGATCGCCGCGATCCTCGGCGACCAGAAGCCCACGCTGCGCGACGTGCTGGACGCCATCGAGCGTGCCGGCAACGACCCTCGGGTCAAGGGCGTATTCGCCCGCGTGGGTGGCGACGACGTGCCCACCGCCCAGGCTCAGGAGCTGCGCGACGCCATCGCCGCACTCCGCGCCAAGGGCAAGTTCACGATCGCCTATGCCGACACCATCGGCGAGTTCGGCGCGGGCACGCATGCTTACTATCTCGCGGCCGGCTTCGACGAGATCTGGCTGCAGCCTCAAGGTATCGTGGGCCTCGCCGGCCTTCGGGCCGAGGCGCCCTTCTTTCGCGGCCTGCTGGACAAGATCGGCGTCGTGCCCAGCTTCGATCACCGCTCGGAATACAAGACAGCCTTCAACATGCTGACCGAGCATCAGATGACGCCGCCCCACCGCGAGGAGACGGAGGCGATCCTGAGGTCCGTCTTCACCCAGATCGTCGCCGGCATCGCGCACGATCGGAAGCTCCAGGAGGCACAGGTGCGGGCGCTAATCGACCGCGGCCTGCTGCTTCCCGACGAGGCGCTGCAGGCCCACGTCATCGATCACGTCGGCTACCGCGACGAGGCGGAGAGCGCCGCCAAGACGCGCGCCGGAAAATCCGCGGAGCTCGTGAGCGCCCTCGACTACCTCGACCGAGCGGGTCGCCCGCATGAGAAGGGCCCCACCATCGCGTTGATCTACGGCACCGGGCTGATCCAGCGGGGCACGAGCACACCCAATCCCTTCTCGGCATCGGGCCTCATGGGCGCAGATACGATATCGCGAGCCTTCGACAAGGCCGCAGGCGATACCGACGTGAAGGCAATCCTGTTCCGGATCGACAGCCCCGGCGGCTCGGCCGTCGCGTCGGAGACGATCTGGCATGCGGTCGAGCGAGCGCACGAGAGCCGCAAGCCTATCATCGTCAGCATGGGTGCCGTCGCAGGCTCCGGTGGCTACTACATCGCCGCGCCCGCCGACAAGATCGTGGCCGAGCCCGCGACGCTCACGGGCTCGATCGGCGTGCTCGCAGGCAAGCTCGTTCTCGGCGGACTCTGGGACAAGCTCGGGGTCAGCTGGGACACCCTCGACGAGGGCGCCAACGCCGGCATGTTCAGCACGCTGAAGGACTTCTCGCCGCCTGAAAAGCAGCGCTTCGAGGCCTTTCTCGATGCGGCCTATGCCACCTTCAAGGATCGCGTAGCAAAGGGCCGAAACCTCGGGGAGGACGGCGTGGAAAGCGCCGCCAAGGGCCGGGTCTGGACCGGCGAGGATGCCAAGGCGCACGGCTTGGTCGACGTACTCGGCGGCTTCGCCACCGCGTTGCGGCTTGCCAAGCAGGCGGCCGGCATCCCGGACAGCCAGGACGTCACGCTCAAGCTCTACCCTCGCGTGGAGACCGTGGGCGAGGCCTTCGGCCGGCTGATGGGCCGCCGCTCCGCGGGCGATGAGGCGGCGGGCACAGGCGCGATCGCCGAGCGGCTCGCCGAGCTCAAGGTGTTGCTCAACCAGATGGAAATCGCGAGTCAGCCGGCCGGATCGGCGCTCATGCCGACGCTGCCCCCGCCATAGCCGGCCGAGACGTACCCGGGATTAAGCGGGAGGCCTAGAGTTTCGGCTTGGTGCCGTCGGTCGCGTCGACGTGGCCCGAAAGCCGGCCACCTCGCTCGATCTCGATCTCGCCATAACGTACGGCGGCGGAGACTTGACCGGGCGCTCGGATGAGCAGCCGCCCACTGACCGTTAGCTCGCCCTCGAAACGACCGCGGATCTCGGCGCTCTCGACCGAGGCAGAGCCCGTGAACAGGCCTCCCTCGGAGATCGCTATGTCCCTGCAATCCTTGATGTTTGCCTTGACCGTGCCCTCGACGACCAAGCGGTCGCAGGCACTGATCTCGCCCGAGAGGACGATCTCCCGGCCGACGACGAGCGTACGGGTCGCGGTCTGGGGCTGGCCGCTGGCGGCCTCGCTGTTCGCCTTTTGCGGGGCGGCGGGCAGCGGCGTGTCACGCGAGCGATCGGCCTGCGGCGGCATCGGCCGCGCCGGCTGGGAGGGTGGATCGAGGGGAGGCAACGGCGCGGACTTTCGCATGGTGGTGAGGATGTTGGCCATGATAACCCCCCGGCGCGTGACGCCTCAATGACAGATGCGAACGATGCTACCGACCAGCAGCAGCAAATGGGAGGGTAATTTTTAAGGCAGGTACCCTTTGTCGCGTTCCGTCCCGCATCTACCGCTCGAACCGCGCCACGAGCTCCACCTGAGCGGACCATAAAAATTGATCGACGGGGACGACGCCGACGAGACGATAGCCGCCGTCCACCAGCGCGCGGGCATCCCGGCCGAAGGTGGCAGGGTTGCACGAGACCGCAACGACGCGGGGAACCGCCGAACTGGCGAGCGCTCGGGCCTGCGCCGCGGCGCCCGCCCGGGGCGGGTCGAAGACAACGGCATCGAATCCGCGCAGCTCGTCCGCAGTCATCGGCCGCATCTCGAGATCACGCACTTCCGCGGTGACGCGCCCGCTCAACGCCGCGCGTGATGCGGCGGAGTTCAGCGCCATGATCGCCGCACGTGATCCGTCGACGGCATGCACGGCCGCGCGTGAGGCCAGCGCGAACGTGAACGTGCCGAGGCCCGCATAGAGGTCTGCCGCGCGCTTCGCGTCGCCGACGCCAGAGAGCACGAGCTCGGTCAGCGCGGCGTCGGCCTCGCTGCTCGCCTGCAAGAAAGCGTCGGCGGGAACGTCGACTGCGACGCCCGCAAAGACCACGCGCGGCCGACGCCGCTCGGACACCGGAACCGGCAGCTCCTCGCCGCAGCGCCACGAGAGCCGCGCGAGATCGTTCTTGTGCGCGAACTCGGCGAGCGTCTCGAGCGTCTGCATGTCAGGTGCGCGCGGCAGCTCGAGCAGGACATCGCTGCCGCTATCGACCCGTGTCAGCGCCGCGGCGCCAGCCTCCTCCGGCCGCAGCAGCTGCGCCGCCAGCTCTCGCAGCGGCGGCACCAGCGACACCAGCGCGGGATGCAAGACCGCACAGGTCCGGATATCCACGATCTCGTGGCTCTCGCGGGCATGGAAGCCCGTACGGGCCTGTCCTTTGCGGGCACCGCGCATCGCAAGCCGCGCCCGCCGGCGCGTACCCGGCGGCAATCTCCGGAGCCGTTCCACGACGCCCACATCGAGACCGCGGCGTCCGAGCGCCGCGCGCACGATCTCTTCCTTGACGTCCCGATAGGTCTCCGCGGTCAGATGCTGAAGCGTGCAACCACCGCACGTGCCGAAATGCGGACAGGGCGGAGTCTGGCGTGCGCCGGGCGCCAGGATCTCGACGACGCTGCCGATGTTCCCTTCGTCGCGCGCCGCGCCGAGCCGCGCGCGGATGCGATCGCCGGGCGCGGTGAAGGCGAGGTAGACCGGCTTTCCCTCGTGAGTGGCGATGCCATCGCCGCGCACGCCCACGCGCTCCACGGTGAGCTCGAGCAACTCGCGGTTCACCCCGCTCACGCCGCAAGCCTTCGCGCGTAGACCAGAAACTCCTTATTGCCCTCGGCGCCAAGGATCGGACTCTCGGTCAGCCCCTCGACCCGCCAGCCCGGCTGGGCGTTGAGCCAACCGACGATCCGATCGCAGACCTCGCGCCTCAGCACAGGGTCGTGCACCACGCCGCCCTTCCCCACCCTTCCCTTGCCCACCTCGAACTGCGGCTTGATCAGCGCCACGAGCCGCGCATGCTCCGACGCGAGAGCAAGCGGCGCCGGCAGCACGACCTCGAGCCCGATGAAGCTTGCGTCGCAGACGACGATATCCACCGGCTCGGGGACCTCGCTCCGGGTGAGATTCCGGGCATTCATGCGCTCCAGCAGCACCACCCGCGGATCGGAGCGCAGCTTCGCCGCGAGCTGGCCATAGCCGACATCGACCGCATACACCCGGCGCGCGCCGCGGGCGAGCAGCACGTCCGTAAACCCTCCGGTCGAGGCTCCGATATCGAGCGCAACGGCGCCAGTCGGATCGATGGAAAAATGATCGAGTGCGTGGACCAGCTTAAGTCCGCCCCGAGAGACCCAGGGATGATCGCGCCCCTTGATCTCGATGGGCGTTTCCGCCGGCAGCAATAGTCCGGGCTTGTCAAGCCGGCGATCTCCGCTCCAGACCAATCCCGCCATGATCAGCGCCTGGGCTTTGCTCCGCGTCTCGGCCAGCCCTCGATGCACCAAGGACGCGTCGAGCCTCTGGCGTGCGCCTTTGGCGCTCACGGGAAATGTTGGAGTTTGTGCCCTGAAGAGACGCGGATCCTCTCGGGATCCGCGATCAGGCGCGTGCCGAGACGGCGCTCTTCTGCTGCCCAAGCGCCGACATGGCCGTCTCCACGATGTGGCGCGCGTTGAGCCCGGCCTGGTCGTACTGCTTGACCGGCGTGTCATGGTCGATGAAGCGGTCGGGAAGCACCATCGGGCGGATCTTGAGGCCCTGATCGAGCTGCCCCGAAATCGCCAGATGGTGCAGCACCTGCGTCGCGAATCCACCGATCGAGGCCTCCTCGATCGTGATCAGCACCTCGTGCTCGCGCGCGAGCCGGTCGACCAGAGCGGTGTCGATGGGCTTTGCAAACCGCGCATCGGCCACGGTGGTCGACAGCCCGTATCCCGCGAGCTCGTCGGCCGCCTTGAGACACTCCGGCAGCCGCGCGCCAAAGCTCAAGATCGCGATCTTCGTGCCCTCGCGCACAATGCGCCCGCGCCCGATTTCCAGGGGCTCGCCATGCTCGGGAAGCGCCACGCCGGTCCCTTCGCCGCGCGGATAACGCAGCGCGCTCGGCCGGTCATCGATCGCCGCCGCGGTCGCCACCATGTGGACCAGCTCCGCCTCGTCGGCTGGCGCCATGATCACAAAACCCGGGAGGCAGCCGAGGTAGCTGACATCGAACGAGCCCGCGTGGGTCGCGCCATCGGCACCCACCAGACCCGCGCGATCCATGGCAAACCGCACGGGCAGGCGCTGGATTGCCACGTCATGCACGACCTGATCGTAGGCGCGTTGCAGGAAAGTGGAGTAGATCGTCGCGAAGGGCCGCATCCCCTCGCAGGCGAGACCTGCGGCGAAGGTGACCGCGTGCTGCTCGGCGATGCCGACGTCAAAGCACCTCTGCGGGAATTTCTCGGCGAACTTGTCGAGGCCCGTGCCCGATGGCATGGCCGCCGTGATCGCGATGATACGGTCATCGCGCGACGCCTGATCGATCAACGCCTTGGAATATACGCTCGTGTAGCTGGGCGCCGACGCCTTGCCTTTGGCCTGGGCGCCCGTCGCGACGTCGAATTTCACCACCCCGTGGTATTTGTCCGCGGCCGCCTCTGCCGGCGCGTAGCCGTGGCCTTTCTGTGTCACCACGTGGATGAGCACCGGCCCCTTCTCGGTGCTCGAGCGGACGTTCTTCAGCACGGGCAGGAGATGATCGAGGTTGTGGCCGTCGATGGGGCCCACGTAGTAGAAGCCGAGCTCTTCGAAGAGCGTGCCGCCCGTCACGAAACCGCGGGCATATTCCTCGGCCCGCTTGGCCGCGCGCTCCAACGGTCCCGGAAATTTGCTCGCCATCTCGCGGGCGATGTGGCGGAAGCTGCGGTAGGGCTTGGAGGACAAGAGGCGCGAGAGGTAGGCGCTCATCGCGCCCACGGGCGGCGCGATCGACATGTCGTTGTCGTTCAGGATCACGATCAGCCGCTCGTCCATCGAGCCCGCATTGTTCATGGCCTCATAGGCCATGCCCGCGCTCATGGCGCCGTCGCCAATGACGGCGATCACGTTCTGGCTCTCGCCCTTGAGGTCGCGGGCGACCGCCATGCCCAGGGCCGAGGAGATCGAGGTGGAGCTATGCGCGGCGCCGAACGGGTCGTATTCGCTCTCGGAGCGGCGCGTGAACCCCGAGAGGCCGCCGCCTTGCCGCAGCGTCCGGATCCGGTCCCGCCGTCCCGTGAGAATCTTGTGTGGATACGCCTGATGCCCGACGTCCCAGATCAACCGGTCTTTGGGCGTCTCGAAGACGTAATGGAGCGCCACCGTGAGCTCAACCACGCCGAGCCCCGCGCCGAGATGCCCGCCGGTGACGGATACCGCATCGATCAACTCCTGACGCAGCTCGTCGGCCACCGCGCCCAGCTCGCTCTCCTCCAGACGCCGCAAATCCGCTGGATAGACAATCCGGTCCAGGTACGGCGTGCGGTTCGAAAGGCGGCGCGGCTCGTCTGCGGCGGTCGCGGGAGGCAGGGTCGATTGCGTCACGGTTGGGTCCCTAGCTCGGTTGTTATCCGACGGCAGAGCACCGGTTCCGCGTGCATATGGGCAAGCGACCGGCGACTGACCTCAGATAAACATAGACGAAACAAATAGGCAATTCGACGCCCGCTTCCGCGAACCGATCCCACGCCTTTCGCAAAAGCCCGCCGGATTGCTCGAATGCCGGAAGAATATGGCCGAATTGGGTCAATTCCGCCAACCCTGCTCTGACATTTCTGCAGTCTTGTCTTGATTTGCCTATTTCAACCGGGCCGGGTTATTTTCCGGCGACGATTGCGAGGTTTTCATGGATGAGATGGCGGCCGGCAACGGCTCTTCCGCAAAGCGGCGTCTGCGAGTCGTGCTCGCTCAGCCCCGCGGCTTCTGCGCCGGCGTAGAGCGCGCCATCGAGATTGTCGAGCGCGCCCTCGAAAAATACGGGCCGCCCATTTATGTCCGGCACGAGATCGTGCACAACCGGCACGTAGTCGAGCGGCTGCGCGCCAAGGGCGCGCGGTTCGTCGACGAGCTCGACGAGATCCCGCCGGGGAGCGTCACCATCTTCAGCGCGCACGGCGTCTCGCGCGCGGTCGAGCAGTCCGCGGAGAACCGCACGCTGCCGGTGATCGACGCCACCTGCCCGCTGGTCTCCAAGGTGCACAGCGAGGGCCAGCGCTACGCTGGGCAGGGCCGCGAGATCATCCTGATCGGGCATGCCGGACATCCCGAGATCGAGGGCACCATGGGCCGGATCGACGGCAAGGTGCACTTGATCTCGAAGGCCGAGGAAGTCGCCCATCTCAAGGTGAGTGAGCCCGCGAAGCTCGCGTTCATCACTCAGACCACGCTCAGCGTCGACGATACGCGCGCCGTGATCGACGCGCTCAAGGAGCGCTTCCCCGGCATCGTGGGACCCGACACGAAGGATATCTGCTACGCCACGCAGAACCGCCAGCGCGCCGTGCGCGAGCTTGCCCACGACGTGGACGTTATGCTGATCGTCGGCGCCGCCAACAGCTCGAACTCGAACCGCTTGCGCGAAATCGCCGCGGAGCAGCGGGTGCCGAGCTACCTGATTGCCGACGCCGATGCGCTCGACGCGCGCTGGCTCGAGGGCGTGTCGTCGGTCGGCATCACCGCCGGCGCTTCGGCGCCGGAGGACCTGGTGCAGCAGCTCATCGAGCGCTTGCGCGAGCTCGCCGATGTCGACCTGCAGACGCTCCCTGGAATCACCGAGAACGTCCGCTTCCGCATGCCCGCGGAGCTCGCGGAAATGAGCGCTTGATCAACGACAAGCGCGAGCCTTTACTCTTTATTTCGACTGTGAGGACTTGAACTTGGCCGTTCCGCTCAATCAGAAGCTCCGCGTCGGCGCCTATATCGTGAAGCAGCACCTCATGGGCGCGAAGCGCTATCCGCTGGTGCTTATGCTGGAGCCGCTGTTCCGCTGCAACCTCGCCTGCGCCGGCTGCGGCAAGATCGATTATCCCGATCCAATCCTCAACCAGCGCCTCACAGTCGAGCAGTGCCTGGAAGCCGTGGACGAGTGCGGCGCGCCCGTGGTGTCGATCGCCGGCGGCGAGCCCCTGCTCCACCGCGAGATCGAGCAGGTCGTCGAGGGCATCATCGCGCGCAAGAAGTTCGTCTATCTGTGCACCAACGCGCTCCTGATGGAGAAGAAGATCGACCGGTTCAAGCCGAACCCGTTCTTCGTGTGGTCGGTGCACCTCGACGGTGACCGGGAGATGCACGACAAGTCCGTCTGCGAGGAAGGCGTCTACGATCGCGCGGTCGCCGCGATCAAGCTCGCGCGCGACCGCGGCTTCCGCGTCAATATCAACTGCACGCTGTTCGACGGCAGCGATCCCGTCCGCGTCGCCAAGTTCTTCGACGACGTGATGGCGATGGGCGTGCACGGCATAACGGTGTCGCCGGGCTACGCCTACGAGCGTGCGCCGGATCAGGCGCACTTCCTCAACCGTAGGAAGACAAAGCAGCTGTTCCGCGACATCTTCCGACGCGGGCGCGGTCACAAGTGGCAATTCAGCCAGTCCTCCCTGTTCCTCGATTTCCTCGCGGGCAATCAGAGCTACCACTGCACGCCCTGGGGCAATCCGACCCGCAATTATTTCGGCTGGCAGCGCCCCTGCTACCTGCTGGGCGAGGGCTACGCCAAGAGCTTCAAGGAGCTGATGAACGAGACCGATTGGGACGCCTACGGCACCGGAAATTACGAGAAGTGCGCGGATTGCATGGTGCACAGCGGCTACGAGGCGACAGCGGTCGTCGACGCAGTGAAGCGTCCGCTGAAGGCGCTCGGCGTCGCGCTCTCCGGCATTCGCACCGACGGCGCCATGGCGGACGAGATTCCGCTCGAGGGGCAACGCCCGGCCGAATACGTATTCTCGCGCCACGTCGAGCAGGCCATGGAGCGGCTTCAGCACAAACGGCCGGAGCGGCAGGCAAGCTAGCGCCGCCCACGGCGTCTGAGGACCAGCGGCTCACCCAGAAGGCATCGAGTCAGAAGGGGGAACCAACCACTTCAAAATCAGGGAGGTAAAAATGCCCAAAAAATGGACCGGCCTGGTCGCAGCGAGCGTTGCGGCCGTTGCGCTGGTATCCGTCCACACGGCGGGGGCCGGTACTACCAAACTCAAGCAGATCGGCACCACAAGTAATCCCGCAGGGCCGATCGACAACTTCGACATCGGCTTCGTCGACCAGAAGGCACAGCGCTATTACCTCGCCGATCGCTCCAACAAATCGGTCGACGTGTTCGACGCCAAGACCGACAAGTTCATCGCGAGCGCGACCGGCTTCATCGGCGTCACGCTGAAGGACGGCAAGCCCAACAACGACACCTCGGGACCCGACGGCGTCGTGGTGATCGGCAATCAGATCTGGGCCGGTGACGGCGACAGCACCGTCAAGATCATCGACATCAAGACCATGAAGATCGTCGAGACCATCAGCACCGGTGGGAAAACCCGGGTCGACGAGATGGCCTATGATCCGAGGGACCAGGTGTTCATCGGCGTCAACAACGCGGAGGATCCGCCCTTCGCCACGCTGATCTCGACCAAGAAGGGCCACAAGGTGATCGCCAAGATCACCTTCGAGGACGCGACCGATGGTGCCGAGCAGCCGGCTTACAATCCGGCCGATGGACTGTTCTACGGCGCGATCCCCGAGCTCAAAAAGGACGCCAAGAAGGGCGCCGTCGCCGTGATCGACCCGCGAAAAGGCAAGCTGGTGAAGATGATCCCGGCCGACAACTGCCATCCCAACGGCATCGTGTTCGGCCCAGGCGGCAACTTCGCGCTGGGCTGCACCGCCAACGGCAAGGAAATGCCGGCGATCATTACGGTCATGAACTACAAGACCGGCAAGGTCGTGAAGGAAGTGCCGGACATCGGCGGCGCCGACATGGTGGCCTACGACCCGAAAGCCGGCCAATACTACACGGGCTCGCGGGACATGCCGGAAGGCCACGTGCTCGGCATCATCGACGCCAAGGCCAACGCGCTCGTGGACAAGATCGTGATCAAGGGCGGCAATCCGCACTCGGTCGCGGTGAACTGGGCCAATGGGCACGTCTACATGCCCGCCGGCAGCGCCGGGGGCGGCTGCGGCTGCGTGATGGTGTTCGGCCCGGCCAAGTAGGAAGATATGCTCAATGCGCGCATCGCGGCCTCGGGTGTGTCGCCCTCGGCCGCGGTCCGCGGTGGCCACAGCGGAGATGGAATGATGGGCTACACGCTCGAGCAACTATCGGACGATTGCCACAGCATCCTGAAGCGCGACCCCGGCCCTGCCGGCCGCACCAAGGTCTGCGCGCTCATCGAGAAGGCGCTCAAGGATGACGCCTTCGTTGCCAAGCATCTGGGTCCCGGCACGCCCGAGCGGAAGATCATCTATCAGGATCCCGAACTCGGATTCTGCATTCTCGCCCATGCCTACGAAGGGGCGAAGGAGAGCAAGCCGCACGACCACGGCCCCTCTTGGGCGATCTACGGCCAGGCGCGCGGCGAGACCATCATGAGCGACTGGGAGATGGTCGAGCGCGCCACCGAGACGAAGACCGGCAAAGTGCGTCACGTCAGAAGCTACACCCTGAAGCCCGGCATGGCGCGGCTCTACAACGAAGGCGACCTGCACTCCCCGAAGCGCGAGGGCGCAACGCGACTCATCCGCGTCGAGGGCACCAACATGGACAAGGTGCGCCGGCTCTCCTACGAGAGCATCTGACCAGGGGAGCGGCGCCGCCGCCGGGCGCGCTGAGCCACATTCGGCGCTTGGCCGACGCGATCGCCGCGCCGGCTGCGATGCCCAACCTGACGGCGTTCCTTCCATCCTCCTCCGGAACTCTAGGCGTGGCGTAGGGTAGCGCCAAGCGCGAGTGCTCCCCGGCGAAGCGCGTCGAGCGCGGTGCGCGTCTCGCGCGCGAGCCTCACCAGCGCGGAGAGCTGGCCGGGCTTGGCCACGATCGAGCCGAGAACTCGGATGCTCGGGTGTCCGGATCTCGTCAGCGGGACCAGCGCCGCCGGCGGCAGGTCGCGCTCGGCCGCATCGGCGATCACCCGAAACACCAGGAACGGGATGCGCGCCCGCGCCGCCGCACGCGCGACGCGGTGGCTCTCGAGATCGACAGCGATCGCATGCGTAGCGTGGTGCAGCCGCGCTTTCTCGGTGCCGCTCGCCACGACCCGCTCGGAGCCCAGAATGCCGCCCACCACCAGCGAAATTCCCGCGGCGTGGGCCGCGCGGGTGAGGCGGGCGTGCCATTCGACATCGACCCAGTGAGCTTCGTCGTCGAGCCCGCGCACGGCCGCCGGTGCGATCAGTGCGCCGGTGGCGAGATTGGGGGCAAGACCGCCCGCCAGCCCGAAGCTCACCAAGCCGGGCACCCCCTGCTCGACGAGGCTGCGGATGGCGCGCTCGGTGCCGGCTGCGGTTCCCGCGCCCGCCGCCGCCACCAGACCCGCCTGCCTCGCAATCTCGGCCTCGGCCGCGAGCCCGGTCACTGCGCCGGTTGCCATTACATCCCGTAAGGCGTGGTGACGGCGTTGCCGCGCTGCAAGTTGCGATAGCGGGCGAGCGCCCAGAGCGGGAAGAACGCGCGATAGCCGTGGTAGCGGAGATAGAAGACGCGCGGGAAGCCGACCGCGGTGTAAAGCTCCTCGTCCCAGAGGCCGGTCTCGTTCTGCCGGGAGAGCAGATACGCGATGCCGCGCTCGACCGCGGGATGCTTGACCTCGCCCGCCGCCATGAGCCCGAGCAAAGCCCAGGCCGTCTGCGAAGCCGTGCTCTCCTTGGCTTCGCCGCGCGGCTGGTCCGACCAATAGGATCGGCCGTCCTCGCCCCAGCCGCCGTCCGGCCGTTGCTTCGAGACAAGCCAGTCGACGGCGCGCCGGATCGCCGGCGAGTTCCGGTCGACGTTGGCGGCGTTGAGCGCAGCGAGCGCTGACCAGGTGCCGTAGATGTAATTCGTGCCCCAGCGACCGAACCAGGAGCCGTCCGTCTCCTGCTCGCGGAGGAGAAACTCGACGCCCCTCGCGAAGACCTGGTCGTCGCGCTCCTTGTCGGTGCTCAGCACCTGGCCCAGCAGGCTGACGCAGCGCGCCGAGACGTCCGCGGTCGGCGGGTCCAGCAGCGCACCGTGATCCGCGAAAGGGATGTAGTTGAGGTGATAGTACTCGTTGTCCGCGTCGAAGGCACCCCAGCCACCGTTCTTGCTCTGCATGCCCTTGATCCACTCGCTCGCGCGATCGATCGCGTTGCGATAGCGCCCGGCGTCGTGCCGGTGCATGGCAAGCGCCACGACCGCGGTGTCGTCGACGTCGGGATAATGCGGGTTCGCGTACTGGAAGGCCCAGCCACCCGGCCGCACCTCGGGCCGCCACTCCGCCCAGTCGCCTTTGACGTCGAGGATCTGCAGCTTCGCGAGCCAGTCGAGGCCGCGCGTCACCGCCGCATCGGCCGCGGGACCGCCGGCCTCAAGAAGCGCATGACACACGAGGCCGGTGTCCCAGACCGGGGAGACGCAGGGCTGGCAATAGGACCGGCCGGGCTCCAGCACCAGCAACTTCTTGAGCGACCGCTTGGCGATGACGAGATGCGGGTCGTCCTTGGGGTAGCCCAGGCACTCGAACATCATCACGGAGTTCGCCATGGCGGGATAGATGGCGCCGAGGCCGTCCTCGCCGTTCAGGCGCTCTTTCACGAAATCGACGGCTTTGGCAATCGCCCGCTCGCGCCAGGCCGTGGGAAAGTACGGCTCCACCATGCGCAGATGCCGATCAAGGCGCGCGAAGGCGTCGGCCCACATCGAGCCGGTGAGACCGGGTGGCGGGATCGGAGCGCCAGGAACAAAGAGCTCCCGTATGGAAACGCGCCGCGGATTGACCGCACGCGGCTTCTTCGCCATCAGCACGAGGAGCGGCACGATCACCGTGCGCGACCAATAGGAGACCTTGCTCAGGTGGAACGCGAACCAGCGCGGCAGGTGCATGATCTCGACCGGCATCACCGGCACGTGCCGCCAGTCAAGCTCGCCGAAGAGCGCGAGCTGGATGCGCGTGAAGACGTTGACGCCGCCCGCGCCGCCGTGCGCCAGTACGGCCTCGCGCGCCCGCCGCATGTGCGGCGCGTCCGAAGAATCGCCGGCGCACTTGAGTGCGAAGTAGGCTTTCACCGTCGCGGAGATGTTGAAGTCGCCGCCGTGAAACAGCGACCAGCCACCGTGATCCGCCTGGATCGAGCGGATGTAATGGGCCAGTTCGCGCTCGACATCAGCGTCGATCTCGTCGAGGTAATGCTGCAACAGCAGGTATTCCGCGGGGATCGTGACGTCGGCCTCGAGCTCGAACACCCAGTGCCCGTCCGATTTCTGCTGGCGCAACAGCGCGCCGGCCGCGCCCTCGATCGCCTCGTCGAGGCTGGGCGGTGCCAGGTCGGCAGAACGGGCAAAGGCGCTCGAGGAGCCCATCGGCTGGTCGTTGCTGGTGTCCAAGCGGAATGCGGGCGCCACCATGGCGTCCGCCGCCCGCGGTCTCAAGTGTTTTGTGACAGAAGCGCTGCGGCCGCCGCGAAGCCGGAGCGGATCGCACCCTCTATTGTGGCGGGGAGTCCGGTGTCGATCCAGTCGCCGGCGAGCACCAGGTTCCCGTAATCCGTACGCGTCTTGGGGCGGCGTGCGACCTGGACCGGCGTCGCCGCGAATGTGGCCCGCCGTTCCTTGACGATTTGCCAGGCTGGGATGGGCTCGATCGGCACGCCATAGGCGCGCACGACGTCGCGCCAGAGCAGTCGCGCCAGCTCCGCGGCACCCGTGTCCATGAGCCGGTCCGCGGCGCTCACGGTCACCGAGAGCACTTCGCGCTTCCGGAAAACCCACTCGGCCGTCCCGCCCACGAGCCCGACGAAGAGCGGCGCCTCGGCGGGAGCGAAGATCCGGTAATGCGCATTCAGGATGGCGCGAAACTCGTCGGGCACGGTGAGATTCGGCAGCAGCCGTGCCGCCACCGGCGACGTCACCGCGAGCACGACCGCGTCTTCCGGCCCCAGCCCCACGTGCCCGTCGTCGAAATCGAGCGTCGCTACGCGCGAGCCAGCGGTCCCTAGACCTCTAAGGCGCGAGCCAAAACGTACGTCGGCGCCGAGCGATGCAAGCTTGGCGAGCGCGGGATCGATCAGGCTCTCTGAGAGACCATCCCGCGGCACCAGCGGCCGGCATGCGGCGCCGCCGCGGCCGAAGGTCTCGCCCACCACCCGGCTCAGCAGCTGCGCCTGCGCGGCCTCGACCTCCGTGTTGAGCGCCGCGACCGCCAGCGGCTGCCACAACCGGCGGAACAGCGTGTCGCTCGGCAGCGCGGCCGCGACCGTGGCGTCGGCACGGGCGCCTTTGAGCTGGACTGCCCGCAGGTAATCCCGCGCGAGCGTGCCCGGGACACGGCGGCTCGAGTTCAACACCCACCAGGGGATGCGGCCCTCGTTCGGCCGCAAAGTCCAGCGCTCGCCGGTCGCGAGATCGAGGAAGGGGAACGCCGGCCCGTCCGGCCCGATCAGCGTGCCGCGGGCGCCGATCGCGTCGAGAAAGCTCATCGCTGCCGTGTTGCCAGCAATCAGCAAATGATTGCCGTTGTCGATCCGGCAACCCAGCGTCGCATCGAGATAAGAGCGGCAGCGCCCGCCGGCATGCCCGCTCGCCTCGTGCAGCACGACGGCTCGGCGCGCCTCGGCAAGCCGGAGCGCCGCTGAGAGCCCCGCGAGCCCCGCGCCCACGACATGAACTGTGCTCACAGCAGGCCGTAACGGAGCGCGAACCAGAGTTTGAGCGCCTTGGGGATACGCACGCCTCGGTCGAGATCTCGCCAGCCCCGCCGCCGCAGGCGCTCGAGGATCGCGTGGTAGACCGCGCCCATCGCCGCGGCTGGGCGCATCGGCCGGCGGGGACACTCGCGCCTCGCCGCGCGCGCCTCGCGGAAGCGGGCCTCGGCAATCCGGACCAAAGCTTCGCAGACCCGGGGCAGCGCCGGATGCTTCAGCACCGTCGCCGGATCGGTGGCAGAGATCCCCTCGGCCACCAGGAGCTCGCGCGGGAGATAGAGGCGGCCGCGCTCGCCGTCCTCGGCAAGATCGCGAAGGATGTTGGTGAGCTGCAGCGCGCGGCCGAGCGCATGCGCGACCCGGTCGGCGGCCTCGGTCGCCACGCCGAAGGCCCGGACGGAGAGCCGACCCACGGCGCTCGCCACCCGGTCGCAATAGAGGTCGAGCTCGGCAAGGCTCGGCGCGCGGATCTCGGCGGCATCCATCTCCATGCCGTCGATCACCGCGAGAAAATCCGCGCGCCGGAGCCCGAAGGCGCGTGTTGGCTCCAGCAGCGCGCGGCCGGCCGTGGTCGCGGGGTGGCCTGCGAACAGCGCCTCGATCTCGCGCCGCCAAGCGTCGAGGTCCCGCCGCTTGACGTCCGGAGGATCGGCGCCGTCGGCGATGTCGTCGACCTCGCGGCAGAAGGCGTAGATCGCGAACATGGCGTCGCGCCGCGCCTCCGGCAGCACGCGCATGGCCCAGTAGAACGAGGTGCCCGCCGCCTCGACGCGCGCTCGGACGGCGGCGCGCGCCTCCTCCCTCGTCTCGGCGGTGCGCGCGGGAGCGTCCGCCAGGCTCACGGCAGGCGTCTCGACTGGCGCCCGCGCCAGAGCCCGACCAGGACCGAGGCGCTGAAATCGTAGGGCGTGAGCTTGACCCGGCCGGCGACAGGATCGCCGCGACGTAGCCGAGCCGTCAGGCGTTCAGCCAGGTTCACGATGACCGCCGTTTCGCGGCGCAAGCCCGGGCTCACGACGCGCGGCGGCAGCCCGCGGGCCTCGCGTACGAGCTCCGTGGTGCGGTCGAGCAGATGATCGAGCGTCGCCCGCAGGCCCGGCGATGCCCGGGGCAGATCGAGGTCCTCGATGCGCGAGCCGAAGCGAGCCAGTAGCTCCGTCGGGAGATAGACGCGATCGAGGTTCTTGTGGTCGGCAACGCAGTCCTGCAGGTGGTTCAGCACCTGAAGCGCCGAGCAAAGCGCATCGTTGAACGGCCAGGTGTCGCGGCTCTCGCCGTGGAGGTCGAGCACCTGCCGGCCCACGGGCGAGGCCGAGTACCGGCAATAGCCCATGAGATCGTCCCAGTCCCTGTAGCGCAGCTTGGTCGCGTCCAACCTGAAGGCGCGCAGGATGTCGTGGCAGTGCTGTGCGGTGACGCCCGTCTCGATCAGGCTGTCGCGCATGGCGCGGGCCGCGGGCGCGCCGTCGCCGCGGCGACCCTCGAGCGCCTCTCCCATGAGGTCGAGCCGGCGGAGTTTCTCGTCAGGGGAGAGCACGGGATTGTCGGCGACGTCGTCCGCCTCCCGCGCGAAGCGGTAGAACGCATGCACGTGCGGGCGCAGCTCCGCGCGGATGAGCCAGGACCCGACCGGGAAATTCTCGTCGCGCGCACCCTTTCCCGAGGGCGTCTCGACGGTCGCCGACATCAGGCGTGGCTCTGCTGTTGGATGCGCCCCTTCCATTCGGCCCCTTTGCCGAGCCAGTGCCGCCGCGCGGAATCGATTGTCGCTGCCATGTAGACCACCGCGATCACCGGCAGCAACGGCGCCCAGGCCGGCGAGCGCTCGTAGAGCCTGAGCGTCGGCAGGAAAGCCAGTGCCATGGCCGCCCAGGCAGCCACGCCCAGCATCGCGCTCCCGGTCCCGGAGAGACTCACCACCACCGGGGCCATGAACGCCAGCGCCAGCCCCAACACGGTCGCCAGCAGCACCGCCGGCGAATAGCCGAGCTGCGCATAGGCCGTGCGCGTCACCATGCGCCAAATATCGCCGAGCGCGGGATAGGGGCGCAAGCTCCGGGTCTTGCCGCTGAGGCCGAGCCAGATCGGGCCGCCTTCCTTGGCGGCGCGGCCGAGCGCGCAATCGTCGATGATCTCGTTGCGGATCGCCTCGATGCCGCCGATCCGCCACAGCACGTCGCGACGCACCAGCACACAGCCGCCGGCGGCGCCCGCAGTGCGCTTCGCGGGGTCTCGGATCCATGAGAAGGGATAAAGCATCTCGAAGAAGAACACGAAGGCCGGGATCATGAAGCGCTCGGCGAGACTCTCCGCGCGCAGCTTCACCATGAGCGAGGCCAAGTCGACTCCCGCCTCGATGCGGGCCGCCAGCTCCCGCAGGTTCGTGGCATGATGCACGATGTCGGCATCCGTGAGCAGGACGAGCTCAGGCGCGTCCGGATCATTTGGGGAAGCACTTCCCTCACCCCCGTCATGCCCTGGCGTGTCCCGGGCATCGACGTGTTCGGTTTCCGGGAATGAGGATGTGGATGGCCGGGACAAGCACGGCGATGACGACTGGGAGGCTACAAGGGAGCCTCGCTCGATCTCCTCAAGCCCCTCATTGAGCGCCCACAGCTTGCCAGTCCAGCCCGGCGGCAGGCTTCGGGCATAGACGACGCGAAACCTTCCCGAAGCACCCACCGCCTCGGCGGCCGCACGCGCGAGATCGGCGGTGCCGTCGGTACTGTGGTCGTCGACCAGAATGACCGAGAACTCGCCGGGATAGTCCTGAGCTAGGAGCGAGCGCAGCGATTCGCCGATGGTCTCGGCCTCGTTGCGCGCCGGCACGACCGCGACGACGCTCGGCCAACGAGACGGCACGGGTGCCGGCGGCAGCACGCCCTCGCGCCAGAAACCGCCGCGGCCGAACAGCAGATAGAGCCAGATGCCGAAGCTGGCGGCTGCGATCACATCCCAGGGGGTCATCGAATCATTCCGGCCGTACGGAACCACTGGACCGCATCGGTGAGCGCCGCATCGGCCGGACGCGCGCGAAAGCCAAGCTCGCGCTCCGCTTTCGCGGAGGAGAAGTACATTTTCTTGCGTGCCATGCGCAGGCTGTCGAACGTCACCATCGGCTCCCTTCCCGTCACTCGCCCCCAGGCCTCCGCGACGCACGCCACCGGCCATATCACCGGCAGAGGTAGGCGCACCTTGGGCGGAGACCGCCCGACGATAGTCGCGATCCGACGAAGGATCTCCGCGAGAGATAGGTTCTCGCCGCCGAGGATGTAGCGCTCGCCCACGCGCCCCTGCCCTTCCGCCAGTAGATGGCCGCGGGCGACGTCGTCGACATGGACGAGGTTGAGTCCGGTATCCACGAAGGCGGGCATCCGGCCGGAGGCCGCCTCGATGATGACGCGGCCCGTAGGCGTGGGCTTGATATCGCGCGGACCGATCGGCGTCGAGGGATTGACGATCACGGCGGGTAACTTTCGTGTCACGATCAGCCGCTGCACCTCGGCCTCGGCGAGGAACTTCGAGCGCTTGTAGGGACCGACCATGTCCTCGAGCGTGCTCGGCGTGCTCTCGTCCGCCGGCGTGCCATCGGCATGCAAGCCGAGGACCGCGACGCTCGATGTATATACGACGCGCTCGACGCCCGCCGCGAGCGCCGCCGTCATCAGCGCCCGCGTGCCATCGACGTTGGCGCGATACATGCCGGCGGGATCGGGCACCCACAGCCGGTAGTCCGCGGCGACATGAAAGAGCGCGCCGCAGTCGGTAACCGCCGCCGCGAGACTGCGCGCGTCCTCGAGCGAGCCCTCGGCGATCTCGACGTCGAGGTCATCGAGATTTCGGCGGTCGCTGTTGGGGCGACAAAGGGCGCGAACGCGCCGCCCCGACGCGATCAAGGCGCGCGCGACCGCCGTGCCGACGAATCCCGTGGCCCCCGTCACCAGTACGGGCTTGCCGGAAATGGGCACCATGGAACCCTGGAGCGGTTGACTGCCCTCAGGTCGCCGCGGCGAGCGCGGGCCGAGCCTCGCCCATGAAGCCGTATGCAACTTCGCGGGCCTCGAGGTCGGTCGCGACCACGTCCTCGATGTTCCCGACCGAGCGCGCGGGCAGCGCGTCGAGCGTCCGCTCCACGGTGCGGACAATGTCGAGGAAGCCGATCCGCCGGTCGAGGAAAGCGGCGACCGCGACCTCGTTGGCGGCGTTGAGCACCGTCGGCGCGGTGCCGCCGTCGGCGAGCGCCTCGCGGGCGAGCCGCAGCGCCGGGAAGCGCTCGGGATCGGGCGCCTCGAAGGTGAGCCTCGCGAGCTTGGCGAAGTCGAGCCGCGGGCTCGGCGCGCCGATGCGATCGGGCCAGCCGAGGGTGCTCGCGATCGGCGTCCGCATGTCCGGCGAGCCCAGCTGCGCCAGCACGGAGCCGTCGCTGTAGCAGACCATGCCGTGCACTACCGACTGCGGATGCACGACCACGTCGATGCGCTCGCTCGGGAGATCGAACAGATAGTGCGCCTCGATCACCTCGAGGCCCTTGTTCATCATAGTCGCGGAATCGACGGAGATCTTGGCACCCATGCGCCAGTTCGGATGCGCCACAGCTTGCTCCGGCGTCACGCGCTCCATTTCGGCGAGCGTTCGCTCCCGGAACGGCCCGCCGCTGGCGGTCAGGATGATGCGCTCGATGGCGTGGCGCCGATCCTGCTCGAACACCTGGAAGACCGCGTTGTGCTCGCTGTCGGCCGGTAGCAGGCGCGCGCCGCAGCGCTTCACCTCGGCCGTCACCAGGGCACCCGCGCAGACCAAGGTCTCCTTGTTGGCAAGCGCCACCATGGCGCCGCGACGGACGGCGGCCAAGGTGGAGGCGAGGCCAGCCGCGCCGACGATCGCGGCCATCACCCAGTCGGCGGGCATGCTCGCCGCCTCGACCAGTGCCGAGGGACCGGCTGCGGCCTCGATGCCGGTTCCCGAGAGGGCCTCTTTCAACGCACGATAGCGGCTTTGGTCCGACACGACGGCGAGCTTGGCGCGCAGGCGCTTCGCCTGCCGGGCCAGAAGCTCCACGTTCTTGTGTGCCGTCAGCGCCTCGACGGCATAACGGTCGGGCTCCGACTCAACCAGGGAAACCGTGCTGCATCCGACCGAGCCGGTCGAGCCAAGAATGCTGACCCGGCGTATCGATACATTGGGCGATGCCATGGCTACTGATAGACCGGCAACTGAGCCGGCGCCAAGGGTGAAATACTCAGGGCTCGGGACAAGGGGGACCGGCGATGTCGCTCGGCGGCTGCCGCAGTGCTTCGACCTGGCGGGCGAGACGCTCCATTCCGTGATCCCTGATGCCCAGTTGCCGGAGGTGCTCCACTGTCGAGAAAAGATATTTGTGACAAGGGCCTAGAGCGCCTTCTGCACGTGCTATCACAGCCGCGACCTGGGCCTCCGGAAGCCGGCCGGCGTAGCGGTGATGCTGGGCGTTCATGGCGAAGGCAATGGCGGCGATCGGGCCCTCGGGTGTCATAGCTTTGACCCAGCGTGCACGGTAGGCCCCCGTGACCATCTCACGGCGCCAGAGGATCATGAGCTCGTGCTCGACCTGGGGAGCAGCGATTCGGTAGGCAACCCCGCAGCACGAGCCGCCCCGCTCGAGCGCCAACATCAGACCGGGGCAGTCGGGCGTACCACGGCCCAGATGGGTCCAGAGGCAGAACCGCCGGTGATAGCCGCGCAGCTCCGCGCGGCGCCGCTCGACGGTGTGGATGGTCGGGTTCCAGATCAGCGAGCCGTAGGCGAAGACCCAGACATCGCCGGCGCCATCGGGCCGGGTCTTGAGCAGTCCGGCGATGGACGCCGTGTGCTCCTCGTCGGTCGCGACTTTCATGGTGGGATCGGCAGCAGCGAACCACCGTCGCATCGAGCCGTCCATGATGCTCTCGCGAGTGAGCTCGATTTTCGGCGGCGTGGTCATGCGCCCGAGGCGTCTGCACCGGGGCGTAGCGCGCACCACTCGCGGCAACCGCCGCGCGGTGGCGAGATCTCGTCCTCGAGCATCTCAGCCGAAAGTACTGCTGCGTCAGGTCTCAACGCGCTTGCCGCCATGCCGCCCAGGATTGACCCTTGTCGGGGCCTCTGCGATTCTGACACTTCGATATCTAGCCGTTTTCCGAGAAAGGCGCCAGCATTGGACGACTCGGTGCTCGGCCTCTCGAATTCCGCGCCGCGGCAATGGCCCGACGGCGGGCTCTCGCGAGTCCCCTACTGGATCTACACGGACGCCGACGTCTATCGGGCGGAGCAGGAGCGCATCTTCTGCGGGCCGAGCTGGTGTTATGTCGCGCTCGAGGCGGAGATCCCGAAGCCCGGCGATTTCATCCGCACCTACGTCGGCGACAAGCCCGTGGTGGTGGTGCGCGACGGCGAGGGCGGCATCAGCGTACTGCTCAATCGCTGCGCCCATCGCGGCGTCGAGTTCTGCCAGCAGCCGCATGGCACCGTCCGGGAGTTCATGTGCCCCTATCACCAATGGACCTATGACTTGAAGGGCACGCTGCTGGGTGTGCCGTTCCGGCGCGGCGTCAAGCAGAAGGGCGGCATGCCCGCGGACTTCCGGCTGGAGGAGCACAACCTGACCCGGCTCTCGGTGTCGCGGCGGCATGGCGCGGTGTTCGCGAGTTTCTCGCCGGACATGCCGAGCCTCGAGGATTACCTGGGCCCGGACATGCTCGGTTATTTCGACCGCGTGCTCGACGGCCGGCCGCTTCGAGTGCTCGGCTACATGCGTCAGCGCATCGGCGCCAATTGGAAGCTGATGTTCGAGAACATCAAGGACCCCTATCACGCAAGCCTGCTCCACGTGTTCCTGGTGACCTTCGGCCTTTTCCGAGCGGACCAGCCCTCGGCGGTGGAGATGGACGAGAGCGGCATGCACAGCGTGCTGGTCTCCATGCGCGGCGAGCAGAAGGCCAATGACGGCACCGCCGAGATGAAGTCCTTCAAGGCGGACTTCAAGCTCGCGGATCCGCGCCTTCTCGATCCCGTGCGCGAGTTCCCCGGCAGTGCCACCGTGGTGATGCAGACGCTCTGGCCGAACCTGATCGTGCAGCAGCAGTCGAACACGCTCGCCATGCGCCAGCTGGTGACGCGCGGCCCCAATGCCTTCGACCTCATGTGGACCTTCTTCGGCTATGCCGACGACACACCCGAGATGACGCAGCGCCGGCTTCGCCAAGCGAACCTCATGGGCCCCTCGGGCTTCGTCTCCAACGACGACGGCGAGATCATGGAGTTCTCGCAGCACGGCATCGACGCCTTCCCGCGCGACGAGGGCGTGGTCGAGATGGGCGGCCGCGACGTCCGCAACGAGGACCACATGGTGACGGAAGCCGCGATCCGCGGCTTTTACCAGGAGTACCGGCGGGTGATGGGGCTCTGAGGGTGGTGGCCCCCGAGCTCCGCGACGAGATCGACGCGCTCTATGCCGACTACGCCGAGGCGCTCGACGACAACGAGCTCGAGCGCTGGCCCGATTTCTTCACCGAGGAGTGCCTCTACAAGCTGGTGCCGCGGGAGAACTGGGAGCGCGATCTGCCGATCGCGCTGATGCTCTGCGAGAGCAAGGGCATGCTGCGCGATCGCGTCAACGCCGTGCGCAATACCGCGCTTTATGCGCCGCGCACCTTCCGCCACCTGATCGGCCAGTTCCGCATCAAGCCGGAAACGCCCGAGCGCATCCGCGTACGCGCGAACTACGTGGTGTTCCAGACGCTGGTCGACGACCTCACGCGCATCCAGAACGCCGGGACATACCGCGACCTGATCGAGCGCACGCCCGACGGCCTGCGCTTCCGCGAGAAGATCTGCGTCTTCGATTCCGTTCTGGTGCCGAATTCGCTGATCTATCCGGTGTAGGTCACGGATTGATCTTGCCGTTGGCGACGGCGACGCGGACGGGCTTCACCTCGATCTTTTGCCAGACGCGCTGCTGCACGTAGGGCTCGCGATCCAACCAGGCATCGAGCTCCTTCCGGCTCGGGAACTCCACGAAGACGGCGGAGCCGATCATCTTGCCGGCGTCGTCGAGGATGGCGCCGCCGTAGACGATCTCGCCCTTCGCAACCATCGACTTGATGCCGTCGAAATGGCCGGGCCGCGCGGCCTTGCGCCGCTCACCGGCGCCGGGGTCGGTACCGTCATAGGCGAGCACCAGGAATTGAGCCATGAGTCGTCCTCCTCGAGCGATGTCAAGCGGTCCTGCGCGGCCGCGCGGCGGCGAGCGCGCCCGCGCGCTCCAGCACTTGGTCGAGGCGCTTCGCGAGCTCGGGCGTCGCCGGCACCATCGGCAGGCGGTGCTCCTCGTTCGGCAGGATGCCGAGCCGCTTCATCATGTATTTCATAGGTATCGGATTGGTGTCGAAGAACACGGCCTGATTGAGCTCGAAGAGCGCGAAATGTGCGGCCCGCGCCTCGGCGAGCCGGCCCGCGAGGACGTGCTCGCAGAGCGCCGCGACCTCCCGCGGCATCAGGTTGCCGACTGCGTTCATCACGCCCTGCGCGCCAAGCGCCATCATCGGGAAGCTCAGCTCCTCGAGCCCGACAAAGACGCGGAACTCGGACCCGAGCCGCGTCAGCACCTCCGTCACCAGCGTAAGATCGCTCACGGCATGCTTCATGCCGACCAGGGTCGGCAGCTTCTCCGCGATCGTGGCGATGCTGTCGACGGTCATGTTGACCGCCGCGCGGCCGGGGATGTGATAGATCAGCAGCGGCAGATCCGTGCGCCGGCCGATGTCGAGGTAATACTCGACGAGGCCGCGCTGGGGCGGACGCACGAAATAGGGCGTCACCACCAGGAGCGCGTCGGCGCCCGCCTGCTCCGCCGCCGCGGTCATGGCGACCGTATCGGCGTGCGACTGGCCCCCGGTCGCCGCCACCACGGGAATGCGGCCCGCGGCCGCCTCGACCGCCACCTCGACCAGGCGGTTCCGCTCCTCGACCGAGAGCGTGCTAGGCTCGGCGGTGGTGCCGTTGACCACGATGCCGTGGGAGCCCTCCGCGACCTGCCGCTCCACCAAGCGCGCGTAGGTCTCGTAATCAACCCTGCCGTTCTTGAACGGCGTCACCAGCGGCGGGTAGGAGCCGGCGAGGAAGCCGTCCTTGAGGCGGATCATCGCTCAGCCGGTCTTGCGGTTGGTGGCGAAGCCCTCCTGCTGGCCGAGCACCGCGAGCGGCATCTTCAGGCTCTCCTGCCAGAGGATCGATTCCATGGCGATGTGCATCGGCTGATCCTGGACGGTGAGCTCGTAGACGCTCTCGTCGTAGGAGGCGTGGTTGTGCACGGCCCAGCCCGGCGCCGACAGCATGAGGTCGCCGGCCTTCCACTCGTATATGCGCCCCTCGACCGTGCTGCGGCCGCGGCCAGCGAAGTAGTAGTTGATTGCCGCCGAGGTGTGGCGATGCGGCCGGTCGACGATCTTCGGCGGGCGGATCGTCATGGTCGCGAAGAAGCTCGGCGTGCAGCCGTTGGTGCGGCCGGTCATGGGGTTGTAGAGCAGATAGAGCCGGCGGCCGATGTAGTCCTTGCCAAGCGCCACCAGCTTGTCGAGTTCGGCCTTCACCTGCTCCCAGGGCCAGTGCAGCGCCTTCGATTCGACTGCGGGCGGATTGATGAGCCGCTCGTAGGGCATCAGCATGGCGCCGTCGTCGGAGAGCTGGAACGTGCCGTAGGGGCTCTGCCGGCGCGGATCGTGCTCCATCTCGTCGGTCGCGACCGCCTCGAGGAGCGTCGGGTTCTCCTCGACGAAATGCACATTCAGCATCTCCAGGAGCGCCGCGTTCGAGTAGGTGAGCCGCACCTGGAGCGCGTCGGTGTCGTTGACATGGAAATAGGGATGCATCGAGGGCGTGTTCCAGACATCGTACTGCCGGAACGCGATGCGCTTCCCTTTGATCACGGATGCGCCAGCGCCGCCGATGCAGAAATTCACCTGGGTCGAGTTCTGCCGCGTGATGACCGTACGCTCACCGGGCTTGAGCACCTCGAGCGCCACCTGAATGCCCGGGGCGAGCCCGTGGCCACTGCCGGCGAGCGGATGCACGATGAGCGCGCGGCGGCGGCCGTTATCCGGCCGGGGCGCGCTCGCGAGGCGCTCGACCTCGCTGTCGATCCGCTCCTTGGGGATCACCACCGCCGGCCAGAGCTCGATCGGAGCGGGCGCGCCGCCGCTGCGGTCGAGGAACGAAGCCTGGCTTCCCGTCATGGGCGCGCCCTCCCCAAATGCATGGATTTCCAACCTTCAGGGAACGTAGGATCGGCGGCACTCGGGGTCAACCAGGAACGGGCTTTCATGGCGCCCTTGCCGCTCACCATCGCCATCAACGATTACGACCACGTCCGCGACCTGCTCGCTGGGCGGGTCGAGGCCGAGGGCATCGCGCTCACCGCGCTCAACTTCGAGGTCGAGGAGATCTTCTTCCGATTCGTGCGCTTTCGCGAATGGGACGTCTCCGAGATGTCCATGGGAAAGTACGTGTCTTTGCGCGCGGGCGGCGACGACGGCCTGATCGCGATTCCGGTCTTTCCCTCGCGGCTCTTCCGGCACTCCGGAATCTACGTGCGGAGCGAGGGGACGGCGCGGACGCCCGCGGACCTTAGGGGCAAACGGGTCGGCGTTCCCGAGTGGTCCCAGACCGCCGTGGTGTACATGGTGGGCCTGCTCCGGCGCGAATACGGCGTCGCGCTCGAGGATGTCGACTGGGTGCAGGCGGGCGTCAACGAGCCCGGCCGTCCCGAGCGGGCGTCGCTCAAGCTGCCGCAGAGCGTGCGGCTGACGCGGGTCGCCGACAAGACGCTGACGGGCATGCTGAAGGCGGGCGAGCTCGACGCCGTCATGTCTGCGCATCCGCCGGAGGCCTACGAGAAGGGGGAGAGCTGGATCCGCCGGCTCTTCGAGGACCACGCGCCGGTCGAGCTCGCCTATTTCCGCAAGACGGGAATCTTCCCGATCATGCACACGGTCGCGATCCGCCGCGACGTCTACGACCGGCACCGCTGGATCGCCATGAACCTGATGGAGGGCTTCGAAGCCGCAAAACGCCGGAGCCTCGCGCGGCTCCGCGAATACAACACGGCGCGCATCCCCCTGCCGTGGCTGCCGACCCGCGCCAGGGAGATCGCCGCGGTCTTCGGCGAGGACTTCTGGCCCTACGGCGTCGAGCCCAATCGGCGAACGCTCGAGGCCTTCCTTGCCTTCGCCCACGAGCAGGGCGTGTGCGAGCGCCTGCTCAAGGTGGAGGAGCTGTTCGCGCCGGAGACCGCGTCGCGGTTCCGGGTGTAGACCAACGGGCAAGGGAGAGCCATAGATGACGAATCTTGCGGCGGCGAATGCCGCGCCTGCGCTCCAGATCCGCCTCGCCAATCTCTGGTGGGTGGCACTCGGGGTCGCCGTGATGATCGCGGCGATCGCGAGCCAGATGCTCTGGTTCCTCAATTTCGTCCACGTGATGGCGGGGCTCATGTGGACCGGCATCGACCTCTTCATGGGCTTCGTGATCGGGCCGATTCTCCGGAGCTGCGACCTGCCGACACGGCGCGCTTTCATCACGCGGCTGATGCCGAAGATGCTGTTTCTGATGCCGACGCTCGCGGCGGTCACCGGCACCGCCGGCTGGTACCTCGCCAAGGCCCTGGGATTTCTCGATCTCGCCTATCCGCAGTTCTACTGGGTGCTGGCGGCGCTGGTGCTGATCGCGCTGCTCACCGTGCAGGGCTTCGCGATCCTGCTCCCCACCAACATCCGCGTCTGCCTGGAGATGCAGCGTCCCGCGCCCGACGGCGCCAAGATCGGCCGCTGGATGCGCCGCTACGTCCGCACCGTGGCGCTCCAGGGCCTGATGCAGGTCGCGATGATCGTGGTGATGGCCCGGTTCGTGACGGGCCTTTGATGGCTCATCATTGACAAGACAGAGTCCCGCCACTCTCGCTTTGTCAGGGCCGGGCTGGTCCCGCGGCTGCCCGGTTCGCATTTCGACACGGCGCGGAAGAGTCTCCGCTCGGTCGCACGCTCCCCTTTGTCGTCACCCCTGGGCCGGTCCCGGGGATCCACGTGTTGTTCGGCAGCAAAAGAACACGTGGATGCCCGTGACGAGCACGGGCATGACGACCCTTGAGAGTCTTGGCCGAGGGATAGTGCAACCCATTTTGCTGCACCGGACAGCCGTGGGACAAGCCCGGCATGACGGCTGAGGGGGTGCAAACCCTCGCGGTGCGCCCCCCGCAAATTCTTCTTATCTTCTCGACAGAACACGCCGCTTCTCCTAAAGAAGTGCGCTCATTCCGGGAGAATTGTCATGGCAAACAGCGCGGTGGTGGGCGTGGTGGGGGCGACGGGCGCGGTGGGTTCCGAGCTCGTGAAGGTGCTGCACGACCGCAAGTTCCCGCTCTCGGAGGTGCAGCTCTTCGCCTCCGAGCGCTCGGCCGACCGCAAGCTCGACACGCCCTTCGGCGCGATCAACGCGCGCAAGTTCGAGCTCGATGCCGCGCGCAAGTGCGACATCGTTTTCCTCTGCGTCTCCGGCGATTTCGCGCGCCAGTACGCGCGCACCCTCGCCGAGCGCTCCCTGGTGATCGACAACTCGTCGGCGTTGCGGCTGCTGCCGGACGTGCCGCTGGTGATCCCCGAGATCAACGCGGAAGCGGCTCGCGGGCATCGCCTGATCGCCAACCCCAACTGCACCATGGCGGTCGCAGCCGTGGCGCTCTGGCCGCTCCACAAGGCCTTCCGGCTCAAGAAGGTGATCGTCTCGAGCTACCAGGCCGCGAGCGGCGCGGGCGCCGAGGGCATGACCGAGCTGGTCGAGGGCGCCGGCGACTATCTCGCAGGCCGACCGGTGCAGCACAAGGTCTTTGCCCATCCGCTCGCCTTCAACGTGGTGCCGCAGATCGATCGGTTCTACGAGAACGGCTACACCTTCGAGGAAATGAAGGTGTGCTGGGAGATGCGCAAGGTGTTCGGCGAACCCGAGCTCCCCGTGAGCTGCACCGCCGTGCGCGTGCCGACGCTTCGAGCCCATGCGGAATCGATCACTATCGAGACCGAGGCGCCCGTGACGCCCGACGCCGCCCGCGCCGTGCTCGCGAAAGCGGCGGGCGTCCGCGTGGTCGACGACCCCGCGAAGTCCGCCTACCCCATGCCGATCACAGCGAGCGCTCGCTACGACGTCGAAGTCGGCCGCATCCGCACCAGCCTGATCTTCGGCAGCCACGGCCTCGATCTCTTCGTCTGCGGCGACCAGCTCCTGAAAGGCGCGGCACTCAACGCTGTGCAGATCGCCGAGCGCGTGATCTGAGGCGATCGCAATACTGAGCGAGCGACGTTCAAGCGGGCGCTGGCCGAGGAGATTTTCGGCCGAGGCGCCCGCCTCGTTCGCCGCTGACAACGTGAGGTACCCGGATGGCAGAGGTACCCAAATATTCGGAGCCAACCGAGAGGAAGACATTGGTAGCCTGATGTTCAATCTTTGCGGCGGCGCGACGTTCTACGATCGCCTCAATGAAATTGGCACACCGAACGGGTCCGCGTGCTCTCGCCCTTCGGGCATCCGCAATCTGCGGTCACCGACCTAAGATGATTGCGGACTCCCCCGGTCTCTGGGAGGAGCCGCGCGCGCCGGCGAGCGTCGTGACCAGCGGCCGCGAGCTTCCTGTCCTGAAGGAAGTCGCCGAACCCTTCTCGTATATAAACCTTCGACCACGCTCGTCGCCCGCCTCGCCTAATTCCCGAACAGGCTCTTGAGCGGGTTGGGCACCACGCCGCTGCCGGAGCTCGAGCCGGAGCCCGTCTTCGATCCGGCGCCTGCGCCAGTGCCCGTGCCCGAGCTGGAGCCCGAGCCGCCGAGGCCGGGGACGATGCCCTTGACCACGTCGCCGGCGGCGCCGGCACCGCCCTTGATGATGTTCCCGGCACCACCCACGGCGCCGCCGACGACGCCCTGGACGATGCCCGCGAGGTCCGGCACGTAGCTGAGGTTGTCCCAGGGGCCCTTGATGAGCACGGGCACGCTCAGGCCCGCCACCTGCGGCGTTACCTTGTAGTCGACGTTACGCGTCGGCAGATCGACGGTGCCGGCGCCCGCGGCCTTGAGGTTCGGCGTGTCGAGCACGAGGTCGCTGTTCTTCATGAGCCCGTTGGTCATGGTCCAGGTGCCCGTCAGATGCGAGAACGGCGTGGTGTTGCCGCCGCCGCCCAGGCTCGCGAGATTCTCCACCTTGCTGGCGGCCATGTTCAGCATCTTCACGAGATCAAGGCCTTTGATCTCGCCGTCCGCTACGTTGAAATTGCCCTTGCCGTTGAGCGAGCCGATGAGCTGGCGCTGCGACTTGCCCTTGCCGGTGAGCGAGACCTCCAGACTACCTTTGCCGGTGAGGCGGTCGAGGTCGATCGCGTCCACGAGCAGCTTCTCCATCTGGATGCCCGACATGTTGGCATTGAGCGTGAGTGCGGGCTCGGCGCCGCTGCCGTCGAGCACGACCGTCGCCTTGCCGCCGCCGCCGTAGGTCGCGAGCTGGGTCAGGTCGGTCGCCAGCTTGCCGTCCTTGAGGCGCAAGGTGATCGAGCTCTTGTCGATCTTGATCTTGCGAAACTGGATCGCGCTCGCCGAGAGCTGGAAGTCGACGTTGGCCATCTTGAGCGCGCTCACGTCGATGGGATCGTCGCTCCAGGCAGCGCCCGAGGCGGGCTTGGCGCCCGCGGCGGGCGTGCTTGCGGCCGGGGTGCCGCCTTTCTCCGGCGGCAGGTAGGGATTGACATTGAGCGCGTCGAGCGTGAGCGAGCCTTTGACGTCGGGCTTGGCGCCGCCGGTGTTGAGCGCGAGTTCGCCCTTGCCCTTGATGGTGTCGAGCGAGAGCTGCGCGTCGTTGAACTTGATCTCGTTGCCGGTCATCTCCAGCTTGCCGGCGATCGCGAGCGGGCCGAAGCCCTCGCCCTGGATCGGCAGCGGATTGCCCGCCCAGGCCGCGAGCTTGCGCAGCGACGGCACCTTGAGGTCGATGGTCCCGCTCGCGGTGGCCGGCAGTGCGACCGCGCCCTTGCCCTTGAAGTCGAAGTTGATCATGTCCGAGACGAGCGACGCCTCGACGCCGCTGCCCTGGCGCGCGATGAAATCGCTGGTCTTGTCGACGTTGAGCTTCAGCTTGACGACCTGGCTGTTGTATTGCGCAGAGCCGTCCACCTTGAGCGGCGAGCTCAGGTCGGGGAGCGAGACTGTGCTGTTGATCTTCTCGATCACCGTGCGCTGGCCGGTGCGCTGGTCGAGGTAGCTGATGGTGCCGTTCTCGAGCCGCACGTCGCCGAGCTTCAGCGCGCCCAGCGAGCCGATGTCGGTGCCGCCGCCGGCAGCCGGCTTTGCCGGCGTTCCCGCAGCGGGCGCCGCCACGCCCGCCGGCTTTCCGGTGGAGAAGTCCCAGTTCGGCTTGCCCTGCTTGTCCACCTCGAGCGCGATCACGGGATCCTTGAGCACGAAGCGGTCGACCACCACGGTCCTGTTGAGCAGCGGGAACAACTCCACCTCCACCTGGAGGCTGCCGAGCGTCATCATCTCCTTGCTCTGGGCGCCCGGCGCATTCGAGAACGAGACCTGGGCCGCGTCGATCGCGAGGTGCGGCAGCACCGACAGGTGCACGGGGCCGCTGATCTTGAGGTCGCGGCCCGTGGCGCTCTTCACCTCCGAGACGAGCCGGTCCTTGTAGGTGTCGACCGAGACGAACTGCGGCAGCACCACCACGGCGCCGACCGCCAGGACCACCAGCACGACGACGACGATGCCGATCCACTTCAGGAGCTTGAGCATGTGACCCTCCCCAGGGTGTGCGGGCGCCTCGATCCTAGCGCGCAGATTGTTTCAGGATGTCGCGGATCTCCGTGAGCAACACCTCTTGCGGCGGCGGCGCGGCCGGCGCCGCCGGCGCGGCCGGCGTGCGGTAGATGCGGTTCACCTGTTTGACGATAACGAAAATCGCGAAGGCGACGATCAGGAACCGGATCACCGCGTTCAGGAACTGGCCGTAGTTGACCGTGACGGCGCCCGCTGCCTTCGCGGCGTCGAGCGTCGGATAGCCGCCGGTGCCCTTGAGCGTGACGAAGAAGTTCGAGAAATCGATCCCGCCCAGGATCAGGCCCAGCGGCGGCATGAGGATGTCGTTCACGAGCGAATTCACGATCGTGGTGAAGGCGGCGCCGACGACGACGCCGACCGCCAAGTCGACAACGTTGCCACGCGCGATGAATTCCCGGAACTCCTGGAGCATCGGTCCCTCCCGCCTTTGGCTATCCAGCCACCAGCATAGAAGGCTTGAGCGCGCCCTACCAGACCGCCGCGCCGTCCGCGTTTGGCGGCGCTAAAGGCTCAGCCCGCCATCCACCGGGATCGATTGGCCCGTGATGTAAGCGGCATCGGGACCAAGCAAGAAAGCGATCAGCGCGGCCACCTCGTCTGGCCGGCCGAGGCGCTGCAGCGGCACCCGAAGCCGGGCGCGCTCTCGTCCTTTATCATCAAGCGCCGTGTGCGCACGCCGCTCCTTGAGGATGTAGCCGGGCACCACACAATTGACGGTGGCGCCGGTCGGCGCGAGCTGTGCCGCAAACGACTTCGCCAAGCCCTCGAGGCCGAGCTTTGCCGCGGAGGATGCCGGGAAAAGCTCGCCTTCGAGCCGGAACACATGCCCCACGAAGGAGCTCACCGCCACGACGCGGCCGCGCTCGCGCGCAGCCTCAATTTGGACACGGGCGGCGTCGACCAGATGGAAGAAGCCGGTGAGGATTGCATCGACCGACCGCTTGAACCCGGCCTCGTCAAGCTCGCCGATGAGGCGGCGGTCGGCAAAGCCTGCATTCGCCACCAAGCCCTCGATCCCGCCGAAGGCCGCCACCGCCTCCGCGACCAGCCGCGCTGCCGTCTCCGGTGCCGCGAGATCGCCGAGCGAGACCGCGCACGCAGCACCCTTCGCACGGCAATCCGCCGCAACGGACTGCAGGTCGGCCTCGCGCGCGCGGGTATGCATCAGGAGCTGGACTCCGGGCGCGGCGACGCGGCGGCAGAGCGCTGCGCCGATCCCGCTGGCGGCGCCCGTCACCAGGAGGCGGAACGGCGCGAGGCTCATCGCTCGCGCCAGGGACGCGGCGCGCTGCCGGGCGGCCCGAAGTCCCGTGGACGCAAGCCCGCCTGGAACCAGGTGATGAAGCTAACAATGTCGAAGACCGGCAGCTTCAGGTGCTCCGAGAGCGCGCGAGCGTAGGGCGCCATATTCGTGCATTCGAGAACGACCGCGCCGATCTCCGGGTGCCGCGCAGCCAGCGCGCTCCCCGCCTCGAGGACGTCCCGCTCCGCCGCGGCGACGTCGAGCTCGAGCTGATTGCCGATCAGCACGCGCGTGAACTCGCGGCCGTCGTCGGTGCCCATGACCGGGGTTTCGGGATCGACGCCGGCGGCCCTCAAGTGCTCTGGCGTGAGCGTGCGCGCGCTCACGGTGAGGATGCCAGCTCGCTTGCCAGGCGGTAGCAGCGCCTCGACCGCCGGCACCTGCATGAGGCTCGAGGTCGCGACGGGCACGCCGACGTGCTGGGCGAGGTCGCGCTGATAGAGCGAGAGGAAGCCGCAGTTGGTGGTGATGCCGTCGGCGCCCAGCTCGACCAGCTCCTTGGCGGCCTCGAGGAACGCCGGCAGGAGCCCCCTCGCTTTCTCGCGCACCACGCGCTCGGGCGTCGCGCCGCGCACCACGCGATAGAGCACGGGAAACGGCCAGGTGCCGGCGTTCCCCATGTCGCCGGGAATTCGGGGGAAGCGCGCCTCCAGCATCAGGATGCCGACAGCGGCGCCATAGATCGCCTTGCCGCCCTGGGCGATGCGCGTGTTCATCGGGACTCGCTCCCTCTGCTCATGCAAATCGTCCGGGGCTGAACGGCGCGATGTCGATGCCGGGCGTGCGCCCCGAGACAAGGTCCGCCACCACTTTGCCGGTCATGGGTGCCGCGGTCATGCCGACATGGCCGTGCCCGAAGGCATAGATTACGTCGGGCGAGCGCGCGGAAGGCCCGAGGCAAGGCAGCGAGTCCGGCAGGCTCGGGCGGTGGCCCATCCAGACCGACAGCTCGGCTTCGGGATAGTTCGCCTTCAGGCCCGGGAGCAGCCGCCGGCCCTGCTCCAGGAGGATGTGTGCGCGGCGCCAATCGGGTGGCGCCTCCAACCCCGCGAGCTCCACCGTGCCGGCGAAGCGCAGGCCCGTCTCCATGGGCGTGCCCACGAACTTGCCGTCGGCGTCCGCGACGGGCAATCGCGGCATGACCTCGGGATTCCGGATCATCAGGTGATAGCCGCGCTCGGTCTCGAGCGGCACGCGATCGCCCAAGCTTCGTGCGAGCGATTTCGACCGGGCACCCGCCGCCACAACGGCGGCGTCGCAGGTGAATTCGCCGCGGTCGGTGCGAATGGCCTTGAGCCGGCCGCCGTGGAGCACGAAGCCGGTCGCGCGCGCCGTGTGGATCTCGCCGCCGTCGCGACGGATCTGCTCCGCGAGCCCCGTCACCATCCCGTGGGGATTGCCGAGATGGCCGTTCTCCTGCACCAGCACGCCGCGGACGAATTCGCGGGAGAGCGCGGGCTCCGTCTGGCGGAGCTGATCCGCGTCGAGCTCGGTCGCCACGACGCCGTTGTCGCGCCGGAGCCGCCACGCCGCCTGGTCCTTCCGGAAGCTCTCCTCGCTTCGATAGGCCCAGAGGTGGCCCGCGCGGTGGATGAGGTCCGCGACGCCTGCGGCCTTCGCCAGCGGCAGCAACGTCTCGATCGAGGGCGCAAGCAAGGGGCGGAGCGCGCGCGCCTGCGCCTTGACCCGCTCCGGCGTGCCGGCGCGGATGAAGCGCACGAGCCAGGGCGCGACCGAGGGCAGATAGCGCCAGCGGATCGCGAGCGGACCCAGGGGATCGGTGAGCCAGCGCGGCACGTTCCGGATCGTGCCGGGCATGGACATGGGCACGACCGAGGAGCCGTTGAGGCAACCGGCGTTGCCAAAGGAGGCACCCTCGCCGGGCGCGCCCGGATCGAGCACGAACACGGAATGGCCGTCGCGCTGCAGGAAGCTCGCGGCCGCGATGCCCACCATCCCCGCGCCGATCACGCCGACGGTCTTGCCCATGGATTCGCTCAGCCGCTCCGCTCGACAGGTGTCCGCGCGCGCAGCTTCTGATAGGCCTCGGTGGCGAGGGCCGCAAGGCCGCCCATGTAGCTCCGCATCAACGCGATCACGATCAGCGCGAACAGCACCATGTCCCACTCGCCGTACTTCTCGAGATAGGTGAGGACGACGTACACCAGAGGCGCGCCGATCAGCGGACCCACGAAGGTCCCGAGGCCCCCCACCACCACCATGATGACCAGCTTCGCCATCTCGCTGAAGTCGGTCATCTGCGGGCTCAGCGTCACCATGTAGTGGGCATAGAGCACGCCCGCGAGGCCGGAGATCGCGCTGGTGAGCGTGAACACCAGGACCTTGACGCGGGTGGTGTTGACGCCCAGGGTCTCCGCGCGGAGCTCGTCATCCTTGATGGCGCGCATGAAGTATCCGATCGGCGAGCGCATCAGCACGTAGACGCCGATGACCACCGCCGCCGTGACCGGCAGCAGCGTGTAGTAGTAGAGCGCCGGCTCTAGGCGGCCGTAGAGCGACGGCACGCTCAGCCCCTGCTCGCCGCGGGTGATCTGATAGGCGGCGGTGAGCAGCACGTGGATCGTCTCGGCGAAGGCCCAGGTGGCGATCGCCAGGTAGATCGCGCGCATGCGCAGCACCAGCCGTCCGAGGACGAACCCGAGCGCCGCCGCGGCGGCGATGCCGCAGAGCATGGCGAGCCAGAGCGGGAAATCGAGCCACACGATCAGAAGCCCGCTGGTATAGGCGCCGATCGCGGCGAAGGTCTGCTGAGCCAACGAGAACTGGCCGGTCATGCCCGCGAGCAGGTTCCAGCTCACCGCCAGCATCGTGTAGTAGAAGGCGAGGGTCATGACGTGCACGAGAAAGGTGCCGAGCACCGCCGGCAACGCCGCGAGCGCGACGAGAACCGGAATCGCCACGATGGCGACGCGCCGCCAGTCGATGAGCGCCAGGCAGATCATCCGAGGAGACATTCCTGGATCAGCGCCGCGACGCGCTCCGGCGGGAACTCGCGCGCGGGTCCCTCGGTCTTGATGCGGCCGAGATTGACCATGTAGACGTGATCCGCCTGGGTCAGCGCCTGCTCGATGTTCTGGTCCACCAGCAGGATCGTGCTGCCGACCGCCCGGCGCGCCGTCTGCAGCAGCGCGTAGACCTGGTCCACCAGGTTGGGCGCCAAGCCGGCGGTCGGCTCGTCCACCAACAGCAGCGCCGGCTCCGTCATGATCTCGCGCGCAACCGAGAGCATGCGGCCCTGCCCGCCGCTGAGACTCGACGCCGGCGTGCGGCGGCGCTCGGCGAGCGGCGGGAAGATCTCGTACACCTGCTCCATGCGGCGGCGGAGCCGCTCCCGGTCGCGCCGGAACACCCAGCCGCCCATGCGGAGGTTCTCCTCCACCGTCAGGTACGGGAAGATGTTGATCTCCTGCGGCACGTAGCCGATGCCGCGCGCCTTCACCTCGAACGGCTCGAGCGCCTCGATCGGCTCGCCTCGGAAGCGGATGTGGCCCGCATGCGGCCGCAGGAAGCCGAAGATCGCGCGCAGCAAGGTCGACTTGCCGGCGCCGTTCGGGCCGATGACCAGCGTCAGCGTGCCCGGCCGCACCGCCAGCGACAGGCCCTGCAGGATATCGATGCCGCTCTGGTAGCCGGCGTGTACCTCCTCGACTGCGAGCATCGACTCCGCGCTCACGACCAGGCCTTGCCAAGATAGGCCGAGATCACCTCCGGCCGTGCCGAGACTTCCTCGAGCGTGCCTTCTGTCGCCACGCGGCCATCGATCAGCACCGTCACCTGGTGGCAGAGCCGCCGCATCACCGCCATTTCGTGGCTCACGATCACGAAGGTGATGCCGCGGGCCTTGTTGGCCGCGAGGATGAGATCGACGATGGCGTCCTTGATGACGGGGTTGATGCCCGCAAAGGGCTCGTCGAGCACGTAGCATTTGAGCCCGGGCACCATGAAGCCGCAGGCGACCTGCAGCAGTGCGCGCTGGCCGCCGGAGAGGCGCTTGGCGGGCTCGTCGGCGAGGCGCGCGAGCGTGGTGAGCGTCAGAAACTCCTCAGCACGCGCCCGACCCTGGACGAGGCTCGTACCGTCGCGCTCGCCCGCGAAATACGGCAGCAGCAGATTCTCGCGCACGGTCAGGTTGCCGAAGATTCGGCAGACCTGGAACGTCCGGAGCAGGCCATGCCGCGCGATCTCGTGCGGCCTCAGGCCCGCGAGGCTTCGGCCGGCAAGCGAGACATCGCCGCTCGTGGGCGCGTAGACGCCGGTGATCAGGTTCGCAAGCGTGGTCTTCCCCGCGCCGTTGGGGCCGATGAGCCCGCGGATCTCGCCCGCCTCGACGCTCAGGTTCACGAGATCGTTCGCGACCAGGCCGCCGAAGCGCTTGCTGAGATTTCGCGTCTCGATCAGCGCAGCCATGCTCGCTACGCTTGCCGCATCCGCTCGCCGAACAGGCCGCTCGGCCGCAGCAACAGCACGATCAGCACCAGCAGGAACCCGTAGACGTTCTGATAGGGCGACGAGATGAAGGCGGCGCCCAGGGATTCGACGACGCCCAACAGCACGCCGGCGACGAGCGCGCCGGGGATCGAGCCCAACCCGCCGATCACGATGATCTCGAACCCCTTGACCGTCGTGACCACGCCGTCGGTCGGGAATACCAGGAAGACCGGCGCCAGCAGCGCCCCCGCAATGCCTGCCAGCGCGACGCCGATGCCGAAGGCGATCTGATCGAGCCGGAGGATGTCGACGCCGGCGGTCTGCGCGCCGATCCGGCTCTGGGCGGCGGCCCTGAGGGCAAGGCCGTACCAGGTCCCGCGCAGCACCCAATAGAAGGCGGCGAGCGCCAGCAGCGCGCAGATGAACGCCGCGAGCCTCGGGCCCGCCACCGGCAACGGCCCCACCATCACCATGAGCGGCAGGTTGGTTCCGGGCTTGTACTGATAGGGACCCGCCAGCGCCGCCGCCAGGTTCCGCAGCAGCAGAAGCAACGAGATCGTGACCACGGTCGCATACTCGTCCCGTCGCTCGAGGGCTTGGCGGAACATCGGCTTGATCAGCACCGGCTCCAACGCGACGCCGATCACGAACACGCCCACCGCCGACAGCAGCGCCGCCACGTACCAGAGGTTCGGGCCCAGAAGATAGACGACCAGCAGATACTGCGCGTAGCTGCCGATCATGTAGAACTCCCCCATCGCCCAGTTGATCATCTTCACGATGCTGTAGATGAAGGTGATGCCGAGGGCCATCAGCGCGTAGAGCACGCCGATCATGACCCCCGCGATCAGGGTCTGCAGGAAGAGCTCAGGCGAGAACATGCGGGATGGCGGCGCGTGGCGCGGTCGCGCGGGAGTGCATCAAGTGCTGCGCTGCGGCGGACTCCAGCAGGATGCCCGCGTGCCGGCAGTACGGACGGGCCTCGGCATGGCGTCCCCGCTTATGGCCGTAATCCTGCCGGAACAATAACAATCGTGCGGAAGGCCGCCAAGACGGCGGCCTTCCGACACGTCGAAGAGAGGCACTGAACTAGATCGCCGGCGCTCGCGCCGGCGTCGTTCTCACTTTTCGTGCCGCAGGGTGATCGCGCCGATGCCGGCGGCGACGTTGAGCCCCTGATTGCCCTCGATGCTGACAGGCTGCAGCGCAAACTGCTTGTTGGATCCGCCGACCAGCACATTGGCGCCGAGGCCGACGCCGACCGATGCGCTAGCCGTCGCACCCGCGTAGTCGCCGGCGAGCGCGCCCGGCGCCACATCGGCCGTCGGAGCGATCACGCCCCAGACGATCACGGCGCTGGAGACGTAGCCGATGTCGACGCCGAACTTCTTGATCGAGCCGGCATAGTGCTCGGCGACGCCTGGCTTCGGCGAATAGGTGCAGCGCAGGCTGCGCGAGGAGCCGAAAACGAAACCCCATCCGCTGCTGACATTGCACGTGAGCACGCCGGCCTTCACGCCGGACTGCTGCGCGGGGGCCGGCGTGCCCCACGCGATCGCGCCGAGTGCCACGACGGCCGCCGCCATCGCCAAAGAGAGTTTCCTAGTCATCCATCAGTCTCCTGTTCGTTATTGTCGCCGACACCGCCCAACATGGCGGCGCGCCACAGGCACGCCATCCATGACAGGTGGATCCTTCGAGTTACCTCGCAGAACTCATGAGTGACAAAAATGCGCTCCCCCGCCAAGCCGCTCATCCTTCCCCGTTAGCGCCGGGCGGGCAACTCGCGCTGAAGTTACCAGACCGGACGGGCACGGCAAGCCCGATCATTCTAGGTCGATAGGGGAGGCTCCAGCAGGCCGTACCGTTCTCTATCACCCAGCAGGAGATGTTGATCACTGTTTGTGACGAAAAGCGTCACCCGTTCCTGCGCCGTGACCGCCATGGCTTTCGCTCTTGGGACGACTGCCGCGGCGGCATTTGCCGACCAGTCCTCGACACCTCCCGTCACCTGAAATCTACTCGCCCGCTGGAACGCCAACGCGACCCCACCGCCGCCGGCCTATGACTAAACAGGGGTGCCGCCACCATGGGGTTGGCGTTCCCCGGTGAGGTGCCATCGCCGCCAACGCGGAAGCCCAAGTGACCTACCCGATCGTCCCGGGTGGGCTGCGCGGTCACCGGATCACACAGCCGTAGGCACGATCACTCGACGAGCGAGCTCCCGCAGGCGCGGAGCGCGCTGTTGATTTCCCATCGCCGAGATTCTTCCAAAATGGGCGGCACCGCTGACAACGGACCGCGTTGACATCGGCGTTCTCGCGGTCGCCAAATGCGCGCGTGCCGATCGACAGCGAGCGCGGGTCCGCGCCTCTCTCATCCGTTCCTGCAGGAGACCGTCCATGGCAGAGATGACCGGCGGCGAGGCGCTCGTCGAGATGCTGCGGCGGCACGGCATCGACACGGTCTTCGCGCTGCCCGGCGTGCAGAACGACGCACTGTTCTCGGCGCTCTACGATGCGCGTAACGCGATCCGAGTCGTGCACACGCGCCACGAGCAGGCAGCGGCCTATATGGCCTACGGCTACGCGCGATCGACCGGGCGGGTCGGGGTCTATATCGTCGTGCCCGGACCCGGTTTCCTCAACACCACGGCGGCACTCTCTACGGCTTACGCCACGAGCACGCCGGTGCTGTGCATCGCCGGCCAGATCCCGCTCGCGATGATCGGACGGGGCGTCGGGCTCCTGCATGAGATTCCGGACCAGCTCGGGGTCATGCAGCGGCTCACCAAATGGGCGGCCCGGGTCGAGCGTCCCGGCGATATGCCGCATCTCATCAACGAGGCGTTTTATCAGCTGACCAGCGGCCGGCCGCGTCCCGTCGCGCTGGAGGTGCCGCTCGACGTGTTGGCCGAGAAGGGGGCGGTCGAGCTCCGCGATCCGCAAAGCCCGGAGCCGCCCCCGCCGCCCGGCCGCGCCGCCGTCAAGAAGGCCGCTGAGCTCCTCGCCGCCTCCGAGCGGCCGATGATCATCGCGGGCGGCGGTTCGCTGGGCGCGGGTCTCGAGATTCTCCGCCTCGCCGAGCGATTGCAGGCGCCGGTGGTCAGCACCTATACGGGCAAGGGTGCGGTCGACGGGAGGCATCCCCTCACGATCAACTACCCCGCGGGCCATCGGCTCTGGCCCGACGTCGACGTGGCCGTGGCGTTCGGCACGAGACTGCAGGCGCAGCAGGTCAATTGGGGGGTCGACGACACGCTTAAGCTGGTGCGGGTGGACATCGACCCGATCGAGATCAATCGCGTGCGCCGGCCCACCGTGGGCATCGTGAGCGACGCGCGGCTCGCGGCGACGGCGCTCCTCGAGGCGCTTTCGGCGATGCCGGCGCGGCGCTCACGCGTGGCCGAAATAGCAGCGCTCAAGACATCCGTGGCGGAGCACTTGAAGCAGCTCACGCCCCAAGTCGAGTTCGCTGCCGCCATCCGGGAGGCGATCCCGGAGGACGGCTTCTATGTCGACGAGCTGACCCAGGTCGCCTATGTCGGACGTGCGACCATGCCGTTCTCGCAGCCGCGGAGCTTCATCGACTCGGGCTATCAGGGCACGCTGGGCTTCGGTTTCCCGACCGCACTCGGCGTCAAGGTCGCATTCCCCGGCCGGCCCGTCGTCTCCGTCTCGGGCGACGGCGGGTTCATGTACGCGATGCCAGAGCTGGCGACCGCGGTGCTGCACGGTATCGGAGTGGTCGCCGTGGTCTTCACCGATAACGCCTTCGGCAACGTGAAACGGATCCAGCGCGTCGACTATGGCGGCAAGGTGCTCGGGAGCGAGCTGCACAATCCCGATTTCGCCCAGCTCGCGGCGCTTTTCGGCGCGACCGGCAAGCGCGCGACAACGCCCGGCGAGCTCGGCGCGGAGATTCGCGCGGCGGTCAAGCGCCCGGGACCCACGCTCATCGAGGTGCGCGTCGGGGAGATGCCGGATCCATGGAAGCTCCTCCACCTCGGCCGTGCTCGGCCGAAGACCGCATGAACTAGCGGGCCTTGTGGCCCTGGGCGCCGTGAGGTAACTGCACCCTGCCTTCAGGGACGCGTCTGCGATGTCGGGGTCAATGAATTCGGCGGCGACGGGCTTTCCCCGCTTCGCTCTCATCTTTTCGGCGCTGTTTGTGCTCTCCGCGCTGCCGGTCGCGCTCAGCGACCTGCTTCCGCTCGTCGACTATCCGAATCATCTCGCGAGGATGTACATCCTCGCGCATCTACCGACATCGCCGACGCTCCAGGCGTTCTACGCGGTCGAATGGCGCCCGATACCCGATCTGGCGATGGACAGCATCGTCCCGACGCTGAGCCGGGTGGTGCCGCTCATCTGGGCCGGGAAGCTTTTCGTGCTGCTGACTTTCCTGCTCCTCACCGGCGGCGTCGCCGCGCTGAACCGCGTGCTGTTCGGGCGCTGGACGGCATGGCCGTGCCTCGCCTTCCTGCTCCTCTACAATCGCGTCTTCCTCTGGGGATTCCTGAACTATCTGTTCGGCGTTGGCCTCGCGCTCTGCGCGACCGCGCTGTGGATCGCGTTGCGTGGCCGCGGCATCGCGCTGCGCCTCGTCGTGGGCGTCGTGCTTGCACTTGCGGTCTATTTCTCGCACCTCATGGCGTTCGGCGTCTATGGATTGCTCCTCGGCGGGTACGAGGCCGGCCTGCTGTGGCGCCGCCGAGCGGCGGTCCGCGTCTGGATCGAGAATCTCGCTGTCGCGGGCATGCCCTTCATTCCGCCATTTCTCATCCTGCTGCTGGGATCCCCTGCTCTGATGTCCGCGACCATCAACTTCGGATCCTTCGGGCGCAAATTCGACATGCCCTTCAGCGTTTTCGACAACTACAGCCGTCCCTTCGACATCGCCTGCTTTGCCGTCGCTTGCATCGGTCTCGCAGTCGCCTTCTGGCGGCGCTGGATCCGACTCGCGCCGGGCATGGGGCCGTCCCTTTTTCTGCTGACAGCGGCTTTCCTCCTGCTTCCCAGCCAGCTTTTCACGGCGTCCGGCGCGGACCATCGCCTGCCCGTCGCGATCGCGCTGGCAATCGTCGGGGCCACCTCCTGGGAAGCGCCCCATCCGGCGGGCGAGCGGCGGTTCCTCGCGGCGGCGGGCGTGTTGCTCGTCATTCGTCTGGGAGTCGTCGCTGCGGCCTGGCAAGCGACGGAGCGGGAATATGCTCCGGTGGTTGCGGCTTTCGATCGCGTCCCTGTGGGGAGCCGGATCGCGGTTGCGTTCCCCGGCTCGGTAGTTCACGCAGGCGGGATTCCGATGGTCCACCTGCCGGTCTGGGCCATCGCAGAGCGAGAGGCTTTCGTGCCGACCCTGGAGGCGTATGCGAATCAGCAGCCCGTGAGGCTGCAAACGCCCTATCAAGAGCTCGCCAACGCGGTGCCTCCGGGGAAATTGTGGAATGCGCTGGCGCTGGGTTCGCAACTCCTGACTCCGGCGCTTCGAGATCAATTCGAGCGCTATGATTTCGTGATTTTCGTCGGCGCAAAGCCCTTCACTGTCGCCGCCGGCGGCGGCTTGGAGCCCGCTTATATGGGCTCGCTGGTCAAGCTGTATCGCCTGACGCATCAGACCGGGGCATCAAATTCCGCCAAGGCACCGGCGCCATGAGCATCGACGAAGATGTCGAAGACTCAGGTCGGCCGGTCGACTGTCCCGGGTTTCCGCATGACCACGACAGCCACGATTGCGCTGTAGAAGGGGAGCCACCAGAGATGATAATTCTGGTGCGGGCTCGGGCCGAGCAGGAGCGCCGCGAGCATCAGCAGGGTGCACAGGCAGCAGCGCGCGAAAAGCGCGGGTGGGCGCCGCCAGACATGGACCGCCACCGCCAGCAGCACCGCGATCACCGCGACGCGCGCGGCGGTCGCGACCGCCGCCGGCATCTCCATCAGCCAGCTCGAATCGTCGCTCGGGCGGATGAAATTGAACAGGACGATGTTCCGGAAGAACTCTACCGGTGACCAGGCGGCATACGGCAGGATCGGCAGCATCCCGCACGCGAGTCCCACCGCATAGCGCCGGCGCGCCGGCCAGCCCACCGGCAGGAGACAGGGGACGAAGAGCGCGCCGGGCGTCAGCTTCGCCGCGATCGAGAGCCCGACGCAGGTCCCGGCCAGTCCAGGCCGGCTCTCATACCAGAGCAGCGCCAGCAGCAGCGGCACCACGGCGACCGGGTCCGTGCTGACCTTCGACAATACCTGCAGTATCGCCATCGGTGCGGCCATGTAGAGGCAGGCCGCGATCCGCCCGGTGGTATCCGTGCCCATCGCGCGTCCGAGCCGCCATACCAGCGCGACGACCCCGAGCTGCAGGATCAGATTGGTGGCGACCAGCCCGCGGTCCCCGAAGGGCAGCCCCAACGGCAGATATGGAAGCCCCATCAGCGGCAGATACTTGGAGCCCTGGAAATCCGGTCCCAGAAGCGCACGCCCCGCGGGATCGAGCGGCGCCAAATAGGGGTTCTCGCCGTGCACGATCGCTTTGCCGCTGTTGAATGCCCAGGTCGCGATGTCTGCAACGTGCGGATGCCAGAGCCGCGCGCCGGCATAGACGAGCTGCGCAGCCAGCAGCACGCCCAGCGCCAGCGGAAGCGCGCGGGTGAGCCGGGGATCGGCGGGGGCCATGACCGGGCCGGCGTCCCGGCTCAACACGAGGAGTGGCAGCAGCAGCGCCAGCAGCACGGCCCCCTCGGGCCCGCCCATCCGATTGAACTTCTGACAGAGGACGACGGCGACCAGGAAAAGCACGGCTGGAAGGGCCCGGAGTACCGGCGAGGCGCCGAGCACCCGCCCCTGCGCTAGTGAATTGACAGGGTCAGCCATGAATGAAAACGGCGTCGCTCCGATACCTGCGCCGACGAGAGCTACTGCACGGTGGCGCGCATTTGTAGACAAGGGCTGCGCGCAGGGGAAGACGACTTCGGCGTCGCGCCAGGGGCGCGTCGCACGGGCTTCGCGTATGCTGCGCTGAGGGCAATCGATCGGCTCGCATGTGGCGTTACCTCATCAAGCTCGCGATCTCCGGGCTCCTGGTCTGGCTGCTGGTGCGCAACCGCGACCTCGGCGAGCTCCTGCGCGAGATGCTGGCGGTCGAGCCGCTCGCGCTAGCGGTCGCGACCGCCTGTCTGTTCGTCATGCTGCTTCCGCAGGCCCTGCGCTGGTCCATCGTCCTCCGAGCCATGAGCCATCCGACAGGGTGGCGCACCACATTGCCCATCACCATGGTGGGTTTGTTCTTCAGCCAGACCTTGCCCTCCAGCATCGGCGGCGATGGCATGCGGATGTGGGAGCTGCGGCGGTCAGGCCTCCCCCTCTCGGCTGCGATCTCCAGCGTGATTGTCGACCGGGCGGCGGGCCTCCTGGGGATCTGCGTGCTGGTCACCGCAACCATGCCGGTCCTGTTCAATCTCATCCCGGACCCGGCCGTGAAGTCCGGGGTCGCTCTCCTGGTGATCACGGGATATTCGGGAACCGTTGTTGCCCTGCTGTTCGATGCCTTGCCGGAACGGCTCCGCCGTCTCCCCGTCTTGCGCCAGTTCTCCAGTCTCTCCGCGAGCCTTCGCGCCGTCATGCTGTCGCCGAGCCCAGCCATCGGCGCCGTCGGCATCAGCGTGATCTATCAACTGGGCTTGGTCGCCGTCATATTCACCCTGGCGCGCGGCATCCATGTGCCAGTGAGCCCGGCGGCGTGCCTGGTGCTGGTGCCGATCGCCAATCTCTCGGCCTTGCTGCCGATCTCGATCGCCGGCTGGGGGGTTCGCGAAGGCGCGTTCGTGGTGGGATTTGGGCTGATCGGCATTCCGAGCACGGACGCCATCGCGCTTTCGGTGCTTTCCGGCCTGCTCAGTATGCTCGTCGGACTTTCCGGCGGAGTGGTTTGGCTGGTGCGCCACCAGACCCGGGAGACCAAGTTGACCCCCTGAGGGGCGGACGATCAGGCCCGTGCCGAGGCCAGCGCGCCCTCCCTCGTCCAGCTGGCGCGGATCCAGGCGTTCATGGGGGCCTCATAGAGTCGGTAGACGGCCTCGGCGATCATCAGGACCAGGACCGCCAGCACCGCGAATCCCGCCAGCACGTTCATGCCGGCGATGACCGGCGCGGCCAGGTAGAGCGCGGTCGCGTGCAGCAGATAGATCCCGTAGCTCAGCTGCCCAATCCGCGCGAGCGGCTTCCACGCAGGGTTGGTCAGGGGCGGCGCGTAGCGGGCGCCGTGCAGAAAGAGACAGGCGCCGAGGATTAACCAGACGAAACCGCCCTTATAGAAGGCCCAGAAGACCCCGAAGGAGCCGACGGCGACGCACGTGAGACTGATGCCGCGTCCGCGCGGAAGCCTGTCGCCGAACACCGCGAGGAGCACGCCCATGGCGAGCGTATCGAAGCAGACGAAAGAGTTCGTGACCTTGGCGAAGAAGCTCATCCCCAAGGCATCGACGAGGATGCGCACCGCAATACCCACTGCGATCACGGCGCCCAGGCTCCAACCCAGGCGCCGCTCGGTTCCTGCCCAGATCACGAGCAGGGGAAACCCGAGATAGAACTGCTCCTCGACGGCGAGCGACCACATGACGTCCCAGTGCACGCCCCAGAAATTCCCGTGCAGGATCCGGTCCCAGTTGAAGGTGAAGGTGAACAGCGAGATCCAGAAATCCGGCGTGAATACGGCGTGGGGATCGCGGAAGCAGAACCGGAACGCCGCCGAGCCCATATCGCCCCACAACAGCACGAGCGCGCCCCAGAGAACCACGAGCACGAACAAGGGCTGGATGCGCGCGATCCGCCGCACGTAGAAGTCCCTGAGCGACAACCTGAAGAGATCGGGCTCACGAGCCATGGTCATGCGGGTGATCAGGAAGCCCGAGAGCACGAAGAACAGCGTCACGCCGTAGGTGCCGTGCCCAGCCATACGGGCGAAGGTGTCGCTCAGCAGGGATGCCGGCCGCGCCGCCCAGTTCGAGTTGACCCAATGCAGCGCGACCACGGAGAGGATCGCGACAGCCCTCAGCAGGTCGATGCCGATGTTTCGGCCGTCGTCGCGCCGCATCGAGGCTCCACGGTCAGGCGCAGCACTCCGCAAGGACTCTCCTCCGACGGGCACGCCCTGCCCCTGGCCGGCAGCATCACCGAGCCGGCGGGAGAGGGAGCGCGGGGCGCGAGCATATGCCGGTTTCGCCGATCAGCGAAAGAGATAGAGGCGCAGTGGATGCTCTCCGGCGGCACAGCGCCGGCTCGCTACTCCTCTACGATGATGGCGGCGTCCATGTCCTCGTGGCCCTCGCCGCAGAAGATGTCGCAGTGGAACAGGAACCGTCCGGTCTTGTCGGGTGTGAACTTCACGTGCGTGGTCTGCCCCGGCACGATCTCGGCCCGTAGACCGAGGCCGGGCACGTTGAAACCATGCAGGCGGTCGAGGGTGGTGAGCTCGAGGTCCACCGGCACGCCTTTCTTCACCTTGATCTCGTCCGGCGTGAAGTTGAACCGCTGGGCGAGAATCTCCACGGCCTGCACCGGTGAAGGCTTGGGCGCCATCTCGGTCGCCGCCACGCAGCCGGCGACGGCCACCGCCGTCGCCGTCAGCGCGGCCGCGCGACGTTTCGCGAGTGCCTGCATCAGCTGGTGCTCTTGGCGAGCGGGTGCTCGGTGAGCGCGACCTGCATCTTCTTGGTTTCGGAATCGACGCTCCGCCAGCCCAGGCCCTTGAAGGGCTGCGCGGGATCCCAGGCGACCGGCGCCTTCTTGGGCACGGAGTGCGGCGCCGGCAGCGGCCACATCAGGCCCATCGCGGCGTGATGGGCGATGTGGCCGGTCATCTGGTGATGCTCCTGATGGATATGGCCGTAGAACACCGTCACGAGCTGGAACGGCATCAGCATGTCGATCGCCTGCTGGCCGTCCTTGGTGTTCCAGTCCCAGTCGGCCGCGAGGTCGAACAGCGGCCGGTGCGTCAGCACGACGATCGGCTGCTTCTTGTCGAGCTGCGCCAGATCGGCCTTGAGCCAGTTGAGCTGCGCCTCGCCCAGCGCCGCGCCGGGATCGGAGACGTTGTCGAGCACGATGAAGTGCACGCCCTTGTGATCGAAGGTGTAGTGCGTCTCGCCGAAGAACTCCTTGAAGGCGGCGCCGTTGTCGGAGCTCGCGTCGTGCTCGCCCGGCATGAAGCGGATCGTCTTCGCCTTGAGCGTCTTGATGATGTCTCGGGCCTCCGCCATGCGCCTGCGGCGCTCTTGTGGATCGTCGGTGGTCTGGGTGAGATCGCCCGTGAAGACCACGAAGTCCGGTTGCTGCTTGAGGGCGTTCACCTCGGCGATCGCCTTGGGAAGCGTGTGCTGGGCCTCCGGATTGACCGCGTCGCCCTTGAAGCCCCAATGGCTGTCGGAGAGCTGGACGAAGTAGAAGTCCTGCGCGGCCTCACGGCCTGCTGCCCAAGCGCGGCCGCCCTCGGCGTGAGCGAACAGGCCGGAGGCGAAGGCGACGCCGCCCAGCCCCACTAAGCGATTGAAATTCCTGCGATTGATGCGCGCATCCATGCGAGCGTCTCCTCAATGGTTGGAGGTTGGGTGTCGGTCCATAGACCCGAAGCCCCCGTGGCTTATTCCTGGGGATTGAGTTGCCCGTGCCGGCGGCGCACTGTCCGCGCCCATGTTCGGGAATAGACCGGCCGCTCCCGCGGTCTCATTCCCCGCAGGGAACCCTTTGGATTCCGCCGTGGACCCCGAGATCAAGGCACGCCGCTTCGAGCAGACGATCATGCCGCACCTGGACGCCGCCTATAACCTGGCGCGCTGGCTGACGCGCAACGACAGCGACGCCCAAGACGTCGTGCAGGACGCCTATCTGCGCGCCTTCAAATATTTCGACAGTTTCGAAGGCCAGAACCCGTCAGCTTGGCTGCTGGCGATCGTGCGCAATACCTGCTTCACCTGGATGCGCCGGAACCGGCCCGGCGAGGAGGTCGTGGTCGACGAGCCCGTCGACGCGGAGAGTGCGGCGAGCGCCGAGCCGCTGCTCGGCGGTGGCAGCCGGGCGCTCGCGACCAACCCCGAGACGCTCCTCATCGAGAGCCGCGACCGCACGCAGGTGAACGAACTCGTCGCGAAGCTGCCAGCCGAGTTCCGCGAAGTCATCGTGCTGCGGGAGGTCGAGGACCTGTCCTATCGCGAAATCGCCGACATCGTCGGCATTCCCATCGGTACCGTGATGTCGCGGCTGTCGCGCGCGCGAAAGCTGCTGCACGACGCCTGGTACCGCCGGCAGCCGAAAGCATGACCCCCATGGCCGCGCACATCGAGAACCTAGTCAGCCCCTACATCGACGGTGAGCTGGCCGCGGAGAAGGTAAGCGAGGTCGAACGTCACCTGGAGACCTGCGACGCCTGCCGCGCCCTGATCGAGAGCGAGCGCCGCGTGAGCGCGGCGGTGCGCCATCATGGCGAGCGCTTCCGCGCGCCCGCGCACTTGAAGGCGCGGGTCCTGAGCGAGGTCCAGCGCCGGTCTCGCCGCTCCGCATGGTCGGACCTCAGCATGCTCGGGACGGGCTGGAACCCGGTCGCGCTCGCGGCGTCGCTGCTGCTCACGGTGATGGTGAGCTCGGGCGTGACCGTCGCCTATCTGAAGCGCAGCGCCGAGGAGGACAAGGCACCGCTGGTGCAGGAGGTCGTGTCCGGTCAGATCCGCTCGCTGATGGCCGATCACCTCACCGACGTCGCCTCCTCCGATCAGCACACCGTGAAGCCGTGGTTCAACGGCAAGCTCGATTTCTCGCCTCCCGTGGTGGATCTGACGACCGAGGGATTCCCCTTGGTCGGCGGCCGGCTAGACTATCTCGACAAGCGGCAGGTGGCAGCGCTGGTCTACCGGCACCGCCAGCACGTGATCAATCTGTTCATCTGGCCGGAGGCTGGCGAGGAATCACCGCGCGTCGCCGCTCAGCAGGGCTACAACCTGCTCTACTTCAAGCACGGCGGGATGGAGTACTGGGCGGTCTCGGACCTTAATCCGACCGAGCTCAAGGATTTCGTGACCCATCTCAAGGCCGCGGTCGAGACGCCCGCTTAGACGTGACAGCGCCGGCGCCGGTTCCTAGTATCCATGCGCCAACCGCAGGGGATGCAGGAGCCGCCATGACCACGCTGAGCCCGAAGGACCTCGCCGCACTCGCCGAGTTCGATACGCCGACCATCTGCAACGCGCTCGAGGTAGTAGCGCCGGAGCGACGCGCGCTCGGCTTCAATCGGCGGCCGCTGGTGTGCCCCTTCCCCTCGATGAAGCCGGTGGTCGCCTATGCCCGCACCGCGACCATCCGCTCGCGCGAGCCGCTGGCGAAGAACAGCGCCGATGCGCGGGCCCAGCGCCTCGCCTACTACGAGTATGTCGGCTCAGCACCACTTCCCAGTCTCGCCGTGATTCAGGACGTCGACGGGCCCGACGCGGGCTTCGGCGCCTTCTGGGGCGAGGTACAGACCAACGTGCACAAGGCGCTCGGCTGCGTCGGCACGATTACCGACGGCTCGGTGCGAGACATCGACCAGATGGCACCGGGCTTCTTCGTGCTGGCAGGCTCGATCATGCCCTCACACGCGCATGTGCACCTGGTGGAGTTCGGCGGCACCGTGAGCGTCGCCGGTATGATGGTTTCCAGCAACGACCTCATCCATGCCGACCGGCACGGCGCGGTGGTGATCCCTCACGCCCTTGTGACCCGAATCCCCGAGGCCGCCGGCCTGATCGCGCGCCGCGAGAAGGTGCTCCTCGATGCCGCGAAAAAGCCGGGTTTCGGCATGGCCCAGCTGCGCGAGGCCTTTGCGCGGATGGACGATATCCATTGATTTTGTGAAAGGTTCCAGCCCAGCGAATTCAAGGGGCCGCTTGTCAGGGTTGGCACACGTCGGTATCTTCCAATGATTAAAGTACGCGGGATCGGGCGCACCGAAGGGCCCGGTGCCCAAATCTTGTGCGAGGCGACAAGGGAGTCCAGAGCGGCATCGAGGACGATCTCAACAACAAAAAAAGCGCCCGGAACCGAGCTCGCGCGGCAAATGCGCATCAACAGACATAGGGAGGCAGCGTTATGAAGAACTCGAGAGTTACGCGGCGTCGCTTCTTGAAGACGACGGCGGCAGCGGCTACTGCGACGATTGCGGCGCCCTACATGCGGACGTCCTACGCGGCGGGTAAGCTCACGTTGGGATGCTGGGACCACTGGGTGCCCGGCGCCAACGACACGCTGAGCGCGATCGTCCAGGAGTGGGGCGACAAGAACCACGTCGAGGTCCACATCGACTACATCACTTCGGTCGGTGACAAGGACCTGCTGACCGCGAGCGCCGAGGCGCAGGCCAAGACCGGCCACGACATCATGCAGCACCGCGCTTGGCAGATTGCCGTGCACCGCGCCGTGCTCGATCCGATGGACGACGTGATCAACGCGTTAATCAAGGATCACGGTCCGATCGCGCCTGTCACCGAATATCTCGGCAAGTTCGACGGCAAATGGATGGCCGTGCCGACCATCGTCGGCAGCCAAGTGAAGCCGGCCTGTTCCCGCCTCGACCTCTACAAGCAGCATTGCGATCTCGATCTCACCAAGATTTTTCCGGGGCCCGGCAAACAACGCGACCAAGCCCTGGTCGACACTTGGACATGGGACCTCTATCTGCAGACAGCGGAGAAGCTCTTCAAGGCGGGATTCCCGATCGGCCTTCCGATGGGCCAGACCAGCGATGCGATCGACCTCGTCGGCGCGGTGTTCCACTCCTTTGGCTCCGTGTTCGTCGACGAGAAGGACAACATCAAGGTCGACTCCCCGGAGACGCGGGCTGCGCTCGAATACATGGTCAAGCTCATGCAGTGGAACGCGCCCGACGCCTATGCCTGGGACGACGCCGGCAACAACCGGTGGCTCATCTCCGGCAAGGGCTCCAGCATCTTCAATCCACCAAGCGCCTGGTCCGTCGCCAAGCGCGACAACATCAAGGTCGCGGAGCAGTGCTGGACTCACGACGCGCCCAAGGGCCCGAAAGGCCGGTTCGCGCCTTATCTGCCGTTCTTCTACGGCGTGTGGAATTTCGGCAGCAACAAGACGGCGGCGAAGGAGCTGGTCCACCATATCGTGGACAAGCCGCAGGCGAAGCGCCTGGTTGCCGCCTCGATCGGCTACGATCTACCGGCCTTCAAGAGCTACTACGACTTCGACACCTGGGAGAAGGTCGAGCCGCCGCTCGGCACCGTCTACAACTATCCGCCGCGAGGCGACGAGCAAAGCCGGATGACCGGCGCGCCAGCCCGCCCGGACGTCGCAGCTCAGATCTACAACCAGTCGATCCACACCGTGATGGTGGCCAAGATCGCCCAGGGCAAGGAGAAGATCGACGACGTGATCAAGTGGGCGGTGGGCGAGTGCGAAGGGTACATTCGCACCTGATCAGCCGGTGTTGAGCTGCGTTTAAGGGAACCGCGTGCGGCGCTCGGTGCTTAGGCATCCGAGCGCCGCAGTGCGCAACTGACGTTCGAACGGGAGCGCAGACGCCATGGTAGACACCACACCCCGTGGGCTCGCAGCCGCAGCGACCATCGACCGCGTTCCGGCCCGTCCGGCCGGCAAGTCGAGCCTCCGCCTCCTGGCGCGCCGGCGGTCGACCACCGCATTCCTGTTCGCCTTACCTCTCCTCGCCGTGGTCGGCGGACTCATCGTGTATCCCGGCTTCTACGCGATCTATCTCTCGATGCTGAACAAGGCCCAGACCAAGTTCATCTGGTTCAGCAACTACGCCTTCCTGTTCACGCGCGACAGTTTCTGGATGGTGGTGCGCCAATCCGTGCTGTTCGCCGTCACCGCCGTGCTGCTGAAGTCGCTGATCGGCGTCATCACGGCGCACCTCGTCAACAACCTGCCGGGCAAGGGACAGCGCAAGTGGCGCGGCATGCTGCTGGTGCCGTGGGTCATCCCGCTGTCGCTCAGCACGCTCGGGTGGTGGTGGATGTTCGACCCGACCTACAGCGCCTTCAACTGGGCGTTCGTGAGGCTCGGCATCGCACCGGTCCACTGGCTCAGCGAGCCCGCCTGGGCCCGCTTCTGCGCGATTCTGGTCAATGTCTGGTACGGCTCGCCGTTCTTCCTGATCATGTACCTGGCGGCGCTTAAATCCGTACCCGGCGAGCTCTACGAGGCGGCCGCGATCGACGGCGCCAGCGCCTGGCAGAAGCTGATCCATGTTACGTTGCCGATGATGCGCAACATCATCTCGATCACCGTGCTGTTCTCGCTGATCGTGACCTTCGCGAACTACGATATCGTCCGCGTGCTCACCGCCGGTGGCCCGCGCGACACGACGCACGTGTTTGCGACCTGGGCGTTCCTGGTCGGAATCCAGTCCGGCGATATTCCGCTGGGCGCTTCGGTGTCGCTGTTCATGCTGCCGATCCTGGCGGTCTCCGCGATCTTCATCCTGCGCGGCGTGCGCAGGCGAGGGAGAGAGATCTGATGACCGCCGCCGCCATCGGCGCCGACGCTCCGCGGCGCGTCTTTACCGGCAGCATCAAGCGGAGCCGACGCTGGGCGCTGTACTCGTCATATTTCTTCCTGATCCTGTTCGCGATCTTCTTCCTGGTGCCGCCCTACTATCAGCTCGCCACCGCGACCAAGACGAGCGAACAGATCTCCAATCAGAACACCAATCCGTGGCTTCCGGCATTGAGTGTGGGGCCGGAAGGATTGAACCCCGGCGGCGAGAATGCTGGAAAGACGGACCTGTCGGTGAAGGTAAACAGGGACTCCTGGCTGCCGGCGGCGGCGCAGGGCTTCGTGGCGAACGTCAGCCAGCTCATGAACGACACGGACTTCCCGATCTACTTCAAGAACACCGCGATCGTGACCGTCTGCGTCGTCATCATCACGATGCTGATCGCCGTGCCGGCGGCCTTCTCGCTGGGACGAATGAAGTTCTGGGGCTCGGGCATCCTCGCGACCGGCGTGTTCCTCACGTACCTGGTGCCGGATTCGCTGCTGTTCATCCCTCTGTTCAAGGTCGTGGGCAGCCTTGGGCTCCTCAATTCCTATTGGGGCTTGGTGCTGGTCTACCCGACGCTCTCGGTGCCCTTCTGCACCTGGATCATGATCGGCTACTTCCAGAGCATCCCCAAGGAGCTCGACGAGGCCGCGCTGATCGACGGCGCCAACTACATCCAGATGCTCTTCAAGATCTTCATCCCGGTCGCGCTGCCGGGACTGATCGCCGCGACCATCTTCGCGTTCACGGTCTCCTGGGCTGCGTTCGTCTACCCGATGGCGTTCATCTACAGTTCCGACCAGCTCGTGCTGACCGCGGGCACCATCACGAGCCTGGTCAAGGCCGACGTGTACCAGTGGGGCATGATCATGACCGCGGCCCTCCTCGCCGCGGCGCCACCGTTGGTGATCTATGCGTTCCTCATGGACTACTACATCGCCGGCCTGACCGCGGGCGCAACAAAGGGATAATTCCGGGAGAGTTCAGGCATGGCAAACGTCGCTCTGCGCAAGGTCGTCAAGAAATACGACCGCACCGAGGCGGTGCGCGGGATCGACCTCGACATCGAGGACAAGGAATTCATCGTGTTGGTGGGCCCGTCGGGGTGCGGCAAGAGCACGACGCTCCGGATGATCGCCGGCCTCGAGGAGGTGACGGACGGCGAGATCCTGATCGGCGGCGATCTCGTCAACGACGTGCCGCCCAAGGACCGCGACATCGCGATGGTGTTCCAGAACTATGCGCTCTACCCGCACATGACCGTGTTCGAGAACATGTCGTTTGGGCTCCGGCTCAAGAAGTTCCCAAAGCCCGAGATCAAGTCGCGGGTCGAGAATGCCGCGCGCATCCTCGGTATCAACGAGCTGTTGGACCGGCGGCCGCGCCAACTCTCCGGCGGCCAGCGCCAACGCGTCGCCATGGGCCGCGCCATCGTGCGCAATCCCAAGGTCTTCCTGTTCGACGAGCCGCTTTCGAACCTCGACGCCAAGCTTCGCGTGCAGATGCGCACCGAGATCAAGAAGGTGCATCAGACCGTGAAGACCACCACGGTCTACGTGACCCACGACCAGGTCGAGGCGATGACGCTCGCCGATCGCGTGGTGGTGATGAACGCCGGGATCATCGAGCAGCTGGGCACGCCGCACGAGCTGTATCACTCCCCCAAGACCAAGTTCGTAGCGGGATTCATCGGCTCGCCCGCGATGAATTTCGTGGATTGCCAGCTTGTCGAGGCGGGTGGCGGCGGATTGAGCGCTCGGCTCACCAATGGCTTGGCGTTCAAGGTTCCGGCGGACCGCACCCAGCGCTACAAGCCGCATGTCGGGCGCAGTCTGATCTTCGGTCTGCGTCCCGAGCACATTACCGAGCGGCGCGGCGACCTCAGGCCCGATTGCCAGGAGTTCGACGTCACGCTCGACGTCGTCGAGCCGATGGGCATGGAGACCATGGTCTATTTCATGGTCGACGGCGCCGAAGTGTGTGGGCGGGTCAATCCGAGCGCGGCCGGGGAGCCCGGGCAGCCGATGCGGCTCGTGGCCGAACTCGGGAACATGCATCTGATCGATCCGCAGAGCGAAGCGGTGATCTGATCACGGCGGCTCTCGCGACGGGCTTTTCTCAATGCTGATCAAGGCAGACGCTCTCGAGCGGCTGGTGGCGGCGATTTTCGCGGGCGAGGGCTGCGCGCAGGCGGAGGCCGACGCCATAGGTCGGCACCTCGTGAGCTCCAACCTCGCAGGACATGACAGCCACGGAGTCATCCGCGTGCCGCGCTATGTTGCCGGCCTGCGCGAGGGGCGCGTCGTCAAGGGCCAGACGATCAAGGTCGCGAGCGAGAGCGGCGCCATGGCCGTGCTCGACGGCGGCTACGGATTCGGCCAGTGGATCGGCGAGCAGGCGGTCGCGTTCGGCCTCGAGAAGGCGAAGGCGGGCGGCGGCACCGCGATCGTGGCGCTCCGCAACTCCGGCCATCTCGGCCGGATCGGCGGCTGGGCCGAGATCGCGGCGGAGGCGGGCTTCGTCTCCGTGCACTTCGTCAACGTCGCCGGCAGCCTGCTGGTGGCGCCATTCGGCGGCGTCGATCGCCGCATGTCGACGGCGCCTTTCGTCGTGGGCGTGCCGCGGCCAGGCGCGCCGGCGATGATCCTCGACTTCGCGACCTCGCTGGTGGCCGAGGGCAAAGTCCTGGTGGCCTCGAACGGCGGCAAGCCATTGCCTGCCGGCGCGCTCATCGAGCCCGACGGCCGGCTCTCCACGGATCCGCAGACGCTCTACGGCCCGATCAGCGGCCCAGGACTGCGGAGTCCCGGACGCGGCCCCGGCGCGATCCGCGCCATGGGCGAGCACAAGGGCTCGGGCCTCGCCTTCATGTGCGAGATCCTCGCGGGCGCGCTCACGGGCGGCGGGTGCGCGGGCCCGGGTGAGCGTGACCGCGTCACCAACGGCATGCTCTCGATCTACATGTCGCCCGCGGCCTTCGGCTCGGCCGCGGGGTTCACCGACGAGGTGCGGCGCTACGTCGAATTCTTCAAGAGTTCGCGACCCGACCGCGCCGGCGGCGAGGTGCTCACGCCCGGCGAACCGGAGCTTCGCTACCGGGCCAAGCGGCTCAAGGACGGCGTGCCGCTCGAGGACGACACGTGGCAGGCGCTGCGCGCGGCGGCCCGCGACGCCCGCCTCGACGACAAATGGGTCGCGGGGTTGGCGGCCTAGCTGCTGGCCGCTACCTCGCGGCGAGCCTGCCGCCCTGCTTCACGGACAGGCCGGAAATCTCGGTTACCAGCTTCTGCACCATCGCGTCGGCGAAGGATTCGAAATCGTCGATCTGCAGCACGAAGCAGCCCTGCCCCCCGATCACGTTCTCTCGGTAGTAGGCCGGCAGCCCGCCGGTGGGCTGGGTGTGCGCGATGAAGCCGAAGTTTGGATTGAGATTGATGATCGCAAGACCGTTGACGACGATGCCTTTCGCCACCGCGTCGTCGCGCGCGTCGCTGATCGCGCGGCCGGAATTGTTGGTGCCGTCGCCGGCAACGTCGATGACGCGCCGCGGGCTCGAGTGCCCCGAGACATCGAACCGCTTTACGGCGAAGTCGAGACCGTCGCTGATGGACGTATGGCCCACGAAGGAGCGCGGCGCCGCGCGGATCTGGGCCGCGACCACTGCGGCGCCCTCGCCGTCACGGATCACGGACCAGTCGACCACCACCTTTTGCTCGCCGACGCTCGACCACTCGACGAAGCTCACGGCGATGGCGCCGATCGGACCCGATCGAATGGCGCTCAACACCTGCGGATTCTCCAGCGCGGACGCATAACCTTCACGCTGCAGCTTGAATTCCTCGTTGTCGATGCTGCGCGAGACGTCGGAGGTCAGTATAAGCTGAAGATCGACGTTCTCGGCCCTTGCACCGCCCATGCCGCAGAGCAGGAGGGCCGCGCAGGATAAGCCGAGAAAGGTGCCGCGCATCGGACAACTCCCTTCACAAAGGGCCGATCCCGCGCGACGCCTCGGCGTCACGCTCGAGCGATCGGCCGGTGACCCCAGTCGCTCGCGCCGGGATAAACCTTGACTTCCCAGTTCCTGTCGTCGATCTCGCGGCCGCCCCAGCCGATCTCGAAGCAGAAGCCCGAGGGCGTATAGCCGTAGAACGACACCATGCGGTCGTTCTGGTGCCGGCCGATGGTCCGCTGCAGCGGCACGCCCAGCATCTGGCAGCGGTCGAAGGCCATGCCGACATCGTCGATCGAGTTCACCTCCAGCATCACGTGATGCAGGCGCTTCTTCAGCGGCAGCTCCGCGAAGGCGAGTGAATGATGGCGCGGATTCACATGCAGGAACACCGCGCGCAGCGAGCGGCTCTCGACGTAATCGGTGAGCTTGAACCCCAGGATCTCGCGGTAGAAGCGCTCCGTCTCAGCGCTGTTGCGCGCATTGACCAGCACGTGCCCCAAGCCCTGTTCGCCGGTGTGGAACCCCGAGTGCATCTTTTCGGAGGCGAACGGCTCCGCGCCCCGCTCCGCACCGTGCGCGAACTCGACGCAGATCCCGTTGGGGTCCTCGAACCGGATCAACTGGGCGACGCCACGGCCTGCATTCTCCGCCGCCGTGCCGGCACGAATCTGCACCCCTGCCCGCTCCAGCCGTCCCGCCAGCTCGTCGAGCGCCGCCCGGTCGGCAAGCTCCCAGCCGATGTAGGCGACGTCGTCCTTCGGGCCCTCGTGAAGCAGGAAGCGATGGGCGTGCCCATCCATCCGCAGCGGCAGGGCGCCGTCCGGTCTCAGCGAGCCCACGGCGAGGCCGAGCAGATCACGGGCGAACCGGCGCCAAGCCCCGAGATCGCTCACCTCGAGGCCGAGATAGCCTAGCTGCGCCGCTGTACCCATGGGCGAGTTCCCTGCAGCGACCGACTCGATTGAATAGATTATAGCGCACCCCCCGGAGGTGGCCATTGGGTGGACCAGTCTCGTCCCGTCAGCGAGACGGCAGGGAATCACGCCATTCGCGGGTACAGATGCAGCGCTCCCCCTCACGCGCCTCCAACTCCTGCACAACCTGCATTGCCCCCTCGGCACCGCTGACGCTGCCGCGCACACTGATCTCGGCGCTCCATTCGCCGCGGCCGAAGCTGCAAGTCATGTGCGTTTCGAGCGCCGCCCTCGTCGGATCGTGCGGGGAGATACGGAATGTTCGGGTCGTGGACTCGCTGATACTCAGGTCGATCTCCTCGATCCGGCCCGTGCCCATGTCCTCGGTCACGGTCAATAGGTGCTCGCCCGTGCCGGGCTCAGCGCTTTCCTTACGGCGGTATCCGCCCTTCCGGAGGGAGTTCCAAGTAACGCTCCGCGCCGCCTCGGGCTCAGCCATGCTCACGCCGGCGCTACGGCCCGGTGCGCGTACCGGCAGCAGGACCCGGCAGCGCCCGGTGTGCAGCGTCAGCCGACCGCATTTGGCCGCCGGCCAGAGCATCGGCCAGTACGATGTCGAGACCGCGACCCGGAGTCGGTTGCCCGCGCCGATCGTGTCCGACAGAGCAAAGAGTGGGATTTCAACGCTGAAGGTGCCCGACCGAAACGGACTCCGCGCGGAAAAATCGTCGGTCAGTGCCAGGTTGCGTGCGCCCCAGCTCAGCCGCCGTGACCGCCCGTCCGGCGCCACCTCGCAAAGCCGCACCACGATCTGGCCGACGGCCTCGCTGGCCTCGAGCTCGACCCGCATGCTCGGTATCCCCATCAGCTCGATCTCTGCCTCGAGCGGCGCGCTGTCGAATACCCGCGAACCGCGATCCTCGGCCGCCTGCTCGCCGGGCAGCTCCGGCCCGCGCTCGTTGCTGAAAATCGGCATGAACTCGCCGGCGCTGCCTGCGACGACGAGATCGAACGGCAGGTCGACCTGGTGCTCCGACTGGGGCGACCGCGTAAGGCCGGAGGGTCCGAGCCACCAAGTCTGTGGCTCCGCGATCGATCCTGACCAATGCCGTTCGCTCACCCAGCGCCCAGGCCGGTCTTCCGGTCTCGGCGAGGTCGTGAACCCCCGGGGCAACCAAGCCCGGAGCATCGGCTCGCCCACGAGCCCGGTGTCGCGCCCCTTCAGCCAATGATCGAGCCAGCGCAGGGTCTCCTGGAGATAGCCGATCGCCGGCCCGGGAATACCCAGATGCGGGTAACGGTGCGCCCAGGGGCCGAAGATCCCAAGCCGCGGCGCTCGGAGTGCGGCAAGCGTCCGCAGCATCGCGCTGGCGAAGGCCGGATCCGCCCAACCTGCCGACAACAGCACGGGGCAGGCAATCTCCGAAAAGTCATCAGCGATGGACGCGGCACCCCAGGCCACGTCGCGATAGGGGTGCCCGAGCCAAGCCTCCGTCATCGGCCGCGCCGCGGCGAGACGTGCGAGCCACATTTCGCGCCAGCGCGCGCCGACAATCGCGGGGTCGGGAGGCCGCGTTGCATAGCTCATCTGAGCCACGATCGCGCTCAATGTCGCCGTGGTGAGGCAGCCGCCGGGATATCGGAGCGCGTAGCGGTCGTCGATGCCGGCGGCGCAGACAATCGCCTTGAGCGCCGGCGGGCGGCGCGCCGCCGTCTGGAGCGCGATCGCCGCGCCCCAGGATAGGCCAAACATGGCGACCGCACCACTGCACCAGGACTGTCGCGCGATCCACGCGATCGCTTCCACGGCGTCGTCGACATATCGTGTGGCGAACTGATCGCCGTAGAGACCTTCGGAATCGCCGACACCGCGCACGTCGAGGCGGAGGCAGGCGTAGCCGTGGCCCGCCAGATAACCATGGGTCGCGCCGTCGCGCAGCGCGGTCATGTCGCGCTTGCGATAGGGGATGTACTCGAGCAGGGCAGGCACGGGCGCGCGCTCGGCCGTGTCCGGCAGCCACACGCGCGCCGCCAGCCGCACGCCGTCGCTCAGGGGAATCCAGAGGTTCTCGATCTCGCGAACGGCGAAGGGCAACTCCGTAACCGTACGCATGCTCCCATATCCTCCGTGCGGCTACGGCAGATCGATCCTCCGCAGGGCGCCCGTCGTGATACCCTCGCGCCGCACGTCCCGCGGGCTCCTGCCGTATCGCCGCCGGAACGCGCGGCTGAATGCCGAGGCCGACGCAAAGCCGCAGGCGACCGCGATTTCCATGAGACTACGTTCGGTCTGCTGCAGCAGTCGCCGCGCCGCATCGAGCCGGAGATCGAGATAATAAGCATGGGGAGCCGCGCCCAGATGACGGCTGAACAGCCCCTGCATGGATCGGACACTGAGCCCGATTTCGGCTGCGATACGCGCCACGCTCAACGGTTCTTCGATCGATCCCTCCATCAGCCGGATCGCCGCGGTGAGCTTCGGCTCGACAAAGCCGAGCCGGCCGACCTGTACGATCGACTGACGGTCGGCGGGCAGATGCTCCTGATCATAGATGAAGATGCTAGCGACATTGAGCGCGATCGTCATGCCGTGCTGGACGCGGATCAGGTGCAGCATCATGTCGAGCGCCGGTGTGGCCCCTCCCGCAGTGAAGCGGCCGCGATCGATGACGAAGCGGTCCGCGACCACTTCGACTGCCGGAAATGCCGCCGCGAATTCGTCGACTTCCTCCCAATGCGCGGTCGCACGGTGGCCGTCTAGCAAGCCGGCTTTCGCGAGGATCCAGCTGCCGGACTCGATCCCGCCGATCGGTACGCCGGCGCGAGCGACGGCGCGCAACCGCGCGGCGAGGTCCGCGGCGCGCTTTTGCGCCTCGAAGGCAGCGACGACGATGAGTGCGTCGCGCGCCGGCTCGGGATCGAGCACGCCTGCCACTGGGAGCGGGATACCGCTCGAACTCAGCACCGGCCGCCCATCGGGCGACAGCAGGCGCCAATCGTAAAGCGCGCGCCCGGACACCCGATTGGCGGCGCGCAGGGGCTCCATGGTGGCAGCTAACGACATCAGCGAGAAGCCGTCGACCACCAACAAGTCGACGACGAGCGGTTCACCCGTCGTTCGGACCGAGAACAGCATGCCGATTCTGCAAACTCTGCTTCCGATTATGAACAAAGGATCGAGCACGATCCACATAGACTTGGAATCGCCGATCTCTCGATTTCTCGGCGGAACCACCGCGCATGAATGCGCGTGCCATTCAGGGATGGGAGGACCCCGTGTCGAAGAAAATCTCGAAGCCCCGCCTTGACCGCCGCCAGGTGCTCCTTGGTGGCGCGGCGACCGTTCTCGTGCTCTCGTCCCGCGCGGGCGCCCGCGCACAGTCGGCCCCCAAGAAGGGCGGCCGCTTCCGGCTCGGCCTCTCGCTCGCCAACACCAACGACGCTTACGATCCCGCGTCTTGGGGCACCTCGGCCGTTGTCAACCTCGGCCTCTGGGGCGCCGTCTACAACAACCTGGTGGAGATCGGACCCGACGGGCAGATCGTACCCGAACTCGCCGAGAGCATTGAGCCGTCGGGGGACGCGAAGACCTGGACCTTCAAGCTTCGTAAGGGAGTCCAGTTCCACGACGGCAAGACGCTCGATGCCGACGACGTCGTCGCTTCGCTCAATCATCACCGAGGGCCCGATTCGAAATCGGCGGCCAAGGGCCTCGTCAAGTCGATCGCCGACGTCAGGGCCGACGGCAAGGACACGGTCGTCGTCACGCTCAACGAGGGCAGCGCGGACTTTCCGGTGCTGTGCAGCGACTATCACCTGGTGATCGGCGCCCAGCGCGACGGCAAGATCAACTGGGACGCCAACAACGGAACCGGCGGTTACAAGTTCGAAGCCTATCAGGTAGGCGTGCGCATGACGCTCAAGCGCAATCCAGGCTACTGGAAGGCGGGCCGCGCCCACTTCGACGAGGTCGAGCTGCTGGCGCTCAGCGATCCCGCGGCGCGCATGAGCGCCATCGTCGCGGGCGAGGTGGACGCCATCAACCGCGTCGACCTCAAGGCACTCAAGTTCCTCGAGAAGAACCCCGACATCGTGGTCGAGGAGGTCACGGGTACCCAGCACTTCACCATGCCGATGTGGACGGATACGGCGCCCTTCACCGACGTCAACGTTCGGCTCGCGCTCAAGCACGCTATCGACCGCGAGGCGTTGGTACGCACGGTGCTGTTCGGCCATGGCCGGCCCGGCAACGACAGCCCGATCACACCGGCGAACCGCTACTTCGCGGCCGACATCCCGGTCCGGCAATACGATCCCGACAAGGCCAGGTTCTACCTGAAACAGGCGGGACAGAGCTCGCTGAAGGTGGATCTATCCGCGGCGGACGCCGCCTTCAACGGTGCCGTCGACACCGCCGTCCTCTTCAAGGAGCACGCCGCCAAAGCCGGGATCGACATCAACATCGTCCGCGAGCCCAACGATGGGTACTGGACGAATGTCTGGCTCAAGAAGCCGTTCGTCATGTGCTATTGGGCGGGCCGGCCGACCGAGGACTGGATGTTCAGCCAAGTCTACGCGAAAGGCGCGGACTGGAACGACACCCACTGGCAGAATGAGCGTTTCAATCAGCTGCTGCTCGCGGCGCGGGTCGAACTCGACGGCGCAAAGCGCCGGGCGATGTATCACGAGATGCAGCAGCTCGTGCGCGACGACGGCGGCGTCATCATCCCCATGTACGCCAACTACGTCGATGCCCGATCCAAGAAGATCGCGCGCGGACCCATCATCGGCTCGAACTTCGATCTCGACGGCTGGAAGTGCATCGAGCGCTGGTGGATGGCGTAGCGCTGCCGCCCTACCGCAGCGAGGCGTTGAACTTCTCGAGCGCCGCGGCGCCCGGCACCAGCGCCGCGTCGTCGAGTGCGTTGAGCGGCGTCTCGACGGTATGAAGATGGTCGTGGAGGTCCTTAGGCTCGGGATCTACGTAGAGCAAACCCGTCACCACCTCACCTGCGGCGTCGCGCTCCAGCAGATAGCTCATCGCGGAGATGCGATCGTGCGGATCGTAGTCCGCGTGCAGTTTGCGCAGGCGCAGTACCGACCCGTCATGCTGCGTCACCAGTTCCATGGTGCCCGGCGCATAATCGACCGTGATCTCGTCGCGGCCGGTGATGAAGTCGAGACGATTGACGGCGTCGTTGTGGGCGCGAACGTAGTCGAAGCTCTTGGTCGAGCCCGGATGGTTGTTGAAGGCGACGCAGGGGCTGATGCAATCGATGAAGGCGGCACCGTTGTGGGTGATCGCCGCCTTGATGAGCGGCACCAGCTGTGCCTTGTCGCCGGAGAAGCTCCGCGCGACGAAAGTGGCCCCCATCTGCATCGCAAGCCCGATCATGTCGATCGATGCATCGGTATTGACGGCGCCGCGCTTGCTCTTGGAGCCGCGGTCGGCCGTCGCTGAGAACTGGCCCTTGGTGAGCCCGTAAACCCCGTTGTTCTCGACGATATAGACCATGTTGACGCCGCGCCGGATCGAGTGCGCGAACTGCCCGAGGCCGATCGAGGCGGAATCGCCGTCGCCGGAGACGCCGAGATAGATGAGGTCGCGGTTGGCGAGGTTGGCGCCGGTCAGCACCGACGGCATGCGCCCGTGGACGCTGTTGAAGCCGTGGGAGGCGCCAAGGAAATACGTGGGCGTTTTCGAGGAGCAGCCAATGCCCGAGAGCTTGGCGATCCGGTGCGGTTGCAGCGCGAGCTCGAAGCAGGCCTGAATGATAGCGGCGCTGATGGAATCGTGGCCGCAGCCCGCGCAGAGCGTCGAGACCGCGCCCTCGTAGTCGCGTCGGGTGTAGCCGAGCTTGTTGGTGGGCAGCTGCGGGTGGTGCAGCTTGGGTTTCGCGAGATAGGTCATGGGGTCGCCGCCTTCCTGAGCGGTGTCACCGTGAGCGCCGAGAGCTTCTCGGCGATCGCAGCGATAATGAAACGCGCCGTGATCGGCGTGCCGTCATAGTGCAGCACCGGGATCACCCGTGCGGGGTCGATGGAACCCTCGTTGATAAGGAGCGTCCGGAGCTGTGCATCGCGATTCTGCTCGACCAGGAACACCTTGTCGTGATCGGCGATGAAGCGGAGCACTTCGTCGGAGAAGGGAAAGCCGCGGACGCGCAAGGTATCGAGGTAAATGCCGCGCTCCTCCAGTGCGTCCAGCGACTCCTTCATCGCGGGCGTGGTCGAGCCGAAATAGATCGCGCCGAAGCGCGTTGGCTGCTTGGCGCCGCGGCGGATCGGCGCCGGCACCAGCTTCTTCGCGGTCTCGAACTTCTTGAGGAGCCGCTCCATGTTGTCGAGGTAGACCGGGCCCTCCTCGCTGTACTTGGCATAGCGGTTCTTGGTCGTGCCGCGGGTGAGGAAGGCGCCCCGCGTCGGATGCGTGCCCGGCAGCGTGCGATAGGGAATTCCGTCGCCGTCGACGTCGAGGTAGCGGCCGAATTCCTTGCCGGCATCCAGCATCTCGGCGGTCATGATCTTGCCGCGGTCCATCCGGCGGCTGTCGTCCCAGGCCAAGGGCTCGCACAGCCACTCGTTCATGCCGATGTCGAGGTCCTGCATGACGAAGATCGGCGTCTGGAGCCGATCGGCGAGATCGAAGGCGAGCGCGCCGAACTCGAAGCACTCGCGAGGATCCTCGGGGAACAGCAGCACGTGCTTGGTATCGCCGTGCGAAGCGTAGGCGCAGAGCAGGATGTCCGATTGCTGCGTGCGCGTCGGCATGCCGGTGGACGGACCACCACGCTGCACGTCGAAGATCACTGCGGGAATCTCGGCGAAATAGGCGAGACCGATGAACTCCTGCATGAGCGAGATGCCCGGGCCCGACGTGCAGGTGAAGGCGCGAGCTCCGTTCCAGGCGGCCCCGATCACGATGCCGATCGAGGCGAGTTCGTCCTCGGCCTGGATGATCGCGTAGCGCGCCTTCTTGGTCTCGGGATCGGTCCGGTAGCGCGCGCAATGGCGCATGAAGGCTTCCGCCATCGACGAGGACGGCGTGATCGGGTACCAAGCCGCCACCGTGGCGCCGCCATAGACCGCGCCCAGCGCCGCCGCATTGTTGCCGTCAATGAAGATACGATTCCCCACCGAGTTCGCCCGCTTGACCCGGATGTCCAAGGGGCATTTCAGGTTCTTCAGCGCGTAGTCGCGTCCCAGGTGGAGCGCATGCACGTTCGGCTGGATCAGCTTGTCCTTGCCCCGGAATTGCTGGCTGATTAGCGTCTCGATGGCAGAAACGTCGAGGTCAAGGAGCGCCGAAAGCGCGCCCACGTAGATGATGTTCTTGAACAGCTGACGCTGGCGCGCGTCCGTGTACTCGCGGTTGCAGATCTCGGTGAGCGGCATGCCGATCACCGAGATGTCGTCGCGGAACTTCGACTTCGGCAAGGGCTTGGTGGAATCGTAGAAAAGATAGCCGCCGCGCTCGATCTCCTTCACGTCCTCGTCCCAGGTCTGTGGGTTCATCGCGACCATGAGGTCGACGCCGCCGCGCCGGCCGATGTGTCCGGCCTCGGAGACGCGCACCTCGTACCAGGTGGGCAGGCCCTGGATGTTCGACGGGAAGATGTTGCGCGAGGCGACCGGCACGCCCATGCGGATGATGGTCTTCGCGAAGAGCGTATTGGCGCTCGCGGAGCCGGAGCCGTTGACGTTTGCGAATTTGACGACGAAGTCGTTGACGCTGGCTATTGGCTGCGACATGCCGGTCCCGCTTGTGCCATTTCGAGAAGGAATTTGCGCATGTCCCAGGCGCCGGTCGGGCACCGCTCCGCGCAAAGGCCGCAATGGAGGCAGACGTCCTCGTCCTTCGCCATGATGCGGCCGGTCTTCAACGTTTCGGAAATGTAGAGGTCCTGAGCGAGGTTCTTGGCGGGCGCGTTGAGCCGTCCGCGCAAGTCTTCCTCGGTACCATTCTCCGTAAAGGTGATGCAGTCGACCGGGCAGATGTCCGCGCAGGCGTCGCATTCGATGCAGAGATCGTGGGTGAACACGGTCTCGACATCGCAATTGAGGCAGCGCTCGGTCTCGAGATAACCGAGCCGAGGGTCGAAGCCCAGCTCGACCTCGAGCTTCACGTCCTTGAGCGCCACGTCGAGCGCGCGCAGCGGCACCTTATAGCGGTGGTCGTTGGAGATCTCGTTGTTATAGCTCCACTCGTGAATACCCATCTTCTGACTGGCGAGCGTCACCATAGGCGGCGGCCGCCGGCTCACGTCCTCGCCATGCAGCAGCTTGTCGATGGAGATCGCGGCTTGGTGGCCGTGCGCCACCGCCCAGATGATGTTCTTCGGGCCGAAGGCGGCATCACCACCGAAGAATACGGTCGGAACGGTTGACTGCATGGTGACGGTATCGACCTTGGGCATGCCCCAGCGGTCGAACTCGAGGCCGATGTCGCGCTCGATCCACGGGAAGGCATTCTCCTGGCCGATCGCCACCAGCACGTCATCGCACTCGAAATGCTGGCCGGGCTCGCCCGCGGGAACCAGGCTCCGTCGGCCCTTCTCGTCGTACTTCGCAACCACCTTCTCGAAGGTGACGCCAGTGAGGCGGCCGGCCTTGTGGGTGAATTCCTTCGGCACGAGGAAATTCAGGATCGGGATGCCCTCGTGCATGGCGTCCTCCTTCTCCCAGGGGGACGCTTTCATCTCCTCGAACCCGCTGCGCACGATGACCTTGACGTCGTCGGCACCCAGCCGGCGCGAGGTGCGGCAGCAGTCCATGGCCGTGTTGCCGCCGCCCAGCACGATCACCCGCTTGCCGATCTTGTCGATGTGGCCGAAGGAGACGTTCGAGAGCCAGTCGATGCCGATGTGGATGTTGGCCTTGGCCTCGTCCCGACCGGGGACCTCTAGGTCACGGCCGCGCGGTGCGCCGCTCCCAACGAAGATCGCGTCGTAGCCATCGGCCAACAGCGACTTCAGGCTATCGATGCGCTGACCGAGGCGGAGCTCGATGCCGCCAATGCCGGTGATGTAGCCGACCTCCTCGTCGATCACGCTCTCCGGCAGGCGGAAGCGCGGGATCTGACTGCGGATCATGCCACCCGCCTTGGGATCGCCGTCGAAGATCACGAGGTGATAACCGAGCGGCGCCAAATCGCGGGCGACCGTGAGCGAAGCTGGGCCCGCGCCCACCAAGGCGACGCGCTTGCCGTTTTTCTTGACGGGCGCGATCGGCAGCCGGCCGCGGATATCGTCCTTGTTGTCGGCCGCGACCCGCTTCAGCCGGCAGATCGCCACCGGCTCCTTCTCGACTCGGCCGCGCCGGCAGGCGGGCTCGCAGGGCCGGTCGCAGGTGCGTCCGAGGATCCCCGGGAACACGTTCGAGACCCAATTGACCATGTACGCGTCGGTGTAACGGCCGGCCGCGATCAGGCGGATGTACTCGGGAACGGGCGTGTGGGAGGGACAAGCCCACTGACAGTCCACGACCTTGTGGAAATAGTCGGGCTGGCTTACGTTGGTCGGTTTCAAGGCGACTCCTCAGGCTGCAAAGGGTGGATTATCCGCTGGCGGGATCAAGGCCGCATGTGCGGGCATCGAATTCCACCCGAGTGTGTCCTGCATGGGTGACGCGGCGCCGGGCGCCGCATGGGCAATGATGACTGTCGTTGAGGCTCGACCGTACCTGCTAAGGGCGGCTCCCGGTGTAGCTCGCATCGCCCGGCTCAAGCAGCACTGCCGCCAGAGGCCAGGAAAAGGCCGCGCCAAGATGCCCGATTGAGCGCGAAATCGCAACGCCTGAGAAGGGCTTAGGCCGGCAACGGCTGCCGTGCGCCCCCGCTTACCGCATCCTATGCTGCAAAGCAGCATCCCCTCTGTGGAGCGACACGCCAACAGCTGCCGCTGTGGCGCGACGCTCCAGCGTCTTGCCCTAATCCCCTGTTCCCCCACGCCCCCGACGACTGCGCGCCAGTGGCGGCGCGACTTACTGACCGACCGGGCGCCAAGGATCCGAGTAGGGAGCCGGGTCCGGAGCCTGCGGCTCTTGAGCGGGCGCGGCCGGAGGCGTCGTGGACTCGGGAGCCGGAGCCGCTGGACGCGGTGCTGCTTTACGCGGAGCTGCCTTCTTCACGGCGGGCTTCGGAGCCGCCTTGCGGCTCGGTTTCGCCTTCTTGGCCTTCTTTGCCGTCTTCGCCTTCGCCGCGGACTTCCGGGCCGCGACTTTCTTGCGCGCGCCCTTGGCGGCGGCCTTGCCGCGCGAGGATTTCCTCTTCGCTTTCCTCTTGGTTGCTTTGGCCATGCGTTGTCTCCTTTTGTGATGCCCCGGATGACGTGACGGCGGGTTGCCGAGGTCGCCTTCTAGGATGCAAAAAGACACCGCCGCAGTAAAGCACGGCACGCCGTGAAACTCATCAGCGACTCGATCGGAGGCCCGAGCATGTTGCACAACGCGAGCGAGCAGCCATGAGAGCCGCCGTCATCGAGCGGCCGGGCCTTGACCATCTCAAGCTCGAGGAGTTGCCGATCCCGGAGCCACGTCGCGGCGAGGTGCTGGTCCGACTGCGCGCGGCCTCGCTGAATTACCGCGACACGCTCACCGCGGTCGGCGGTTACGGAGCCCGGCAGAAGCGCGAGCGGCTCATCCCGCTCTCCGATGGTGCGGGCGAGGTGGTCGAGGTCGGGTCCGATCCAGGCTCGTGGCGCCGCGGCGACCGGGTGATCGGCTGTCTCATGCCGAACTGGCAAGGCGGCGAGATGTCGGAGGGGAAGAGCGCGGCCTCGCTCGGCGGCAGCGTCGATGGCTGCGCCGCCGAGTATCGGGTATTCTCCGCGACCGGATTGGTGCGCACGCCCGAGCACCTCTCGGACATGGAGGCCGCGACGCTGCCCTGCGCGGCGCTCACCGCCTGGAGCGCGGTGATGACTCAAGGCCGCGTGGGCCCCGGCGATGTCGTGCTGACCCAAGGCGGCGGGGGCGTGTCGGTTTTCGCGCTGCAGTTCGCGCGGCTCGCCGGAGCACGCGTGCTGGCGATCTCCTCCTCCCTCGAGCGCTTGGTGCGCCTTCGCGACCTCGGCGCCAGCGACGTCGCCAACTACCGGGACATGCCGGAGTGGGGCCGGTGGGCGCGCAGCCTGACTGCCGGGCGCGGCGTCGATCACGTGGTCGAGGTCGGCGGCGCCGGCACGCTCGCGCAGTCGGTTCGGGCGGTGCGCGCGGGCGGCACCGTGTCGCTCATCGGCGTGCTCGGGGGCGCGAAGCCCGACTTCAACCTGGCGCATATCGTGATGCAGAACATCCGGCTGCAAGGAGTGACGGTCGGCAGCCGAGATCAGTTCGAGCAGATGCTGGCGGCGATTGGACTTCACAAGCTCCGGCCGGTCGTCGATCGCGTATTTCCGCTGGCGGAGATCCGTACCGCGATCGAGTACCTGAGCTCCGGTCGGCATTTCGGCAAGGTCTGCATCGCACTATGACCGATCTAAGCCGAACGCGGCCGGTAGCCGCCAAGGCGCCGCCGCGCCGCCGAAGCCTCGGCCGCACGCTGCGGTCGGCCCTCCTGGTCGTACTCTTGCTGGCGCTCGGGATCCCTGTCGTCGCGGTGGCTCTCTATCGCCTGGTACCGCCGCCGGCGACGCCGCTCATGCTGATCCGCGCGACCGCGGGCGCACCAATCCGCAAGCGCTGGGTGCCCCTGGCGCAGATCTCGCCCGCGCTGATCCGTGCGGTGGTCGCCTCGGAGGATGCAAGGTTCTGCATCCATCACGGATTTGATTACGAGGAGATCAACGCCGCGCTGGAGCGCTTCCGGGCCGGCGGCAAACTCCGCGGCGCCAGCACGATCTCGCAGCAGACCGCGAAAAACCTCCTGCTTTGGCCCGGTGGCGCTTTCCTCCGCAAGGGCATCGAGGCCTACATCACCGAGCTCCTGGAGCTCGGCTGGCCGAAATCCCGCATCCTCGAGGTCTATCTCAACGTCATCGAATGGGGTGATGGCGTCTACGGCGCCGAGCGGGCGGCCGAGATTCACTTCCGCAAGTCCGCCTCGGCACTGACCCGACACGAGTCGGCGCTGTTGGCCGCCATCCTGCCGAATCCGCGCGTTCTTTCGGTCGAACACCCGTCCCGCTACATCGAGGAGCGCGCTGCCACGATCGAGGCGCGCATGGCCCAGGTAGAGGTGCCCGGCTCAGCCGGCTGCCGATAGCTGCCTCGTCAGAGCGCGCGGATCTTCGCGAGGAGCGGGTCGAGGTCGGCGTGGAGTTTCTCGATCTGCGGCAAGGGCCGGATGCCGCGCCGAACGCACCTTAGCGGGCGATCGTACGATCTCTCGCGGGATACCAGCTCGGCAGGCGCTTTTCGGCGAAGCTCGCGAGACCCTCCGCGGCCTCGGGCATGAGGCGGCGCGTCGCACCCTCCTGCGCGAGCGCGTCGGAGAAGTGCGGCTCGCCGTCGTGCAGAAGGCTCTCCTCGATGAGCACCTTGGTGGTCGCGGTTGCCTCCGGCGCCGCCGTGAGGAGAGCCTCGATCACGGGTGCCACCGCCTCGTCGAGCCGGTCCGGCGCGCAGACCTGATGCGCGAGACCGATGCGGTGCGCCGTCGCCGCGTCGAACCGCTCGCCGCTCAGCGCGAAACGGCCGAGCGCGCGCGGACCGAGCCTGCGGGTCAGCACGCCCATGATCGGAGCCGGCGTGATGCCCCAGCGCACCTCGCTCAACGAGAAGACCGCGTCGGTGGTGGCGATGGCGATGTCGCAGGCCGCGACCAATCCGACGCCGCCGCCGAAGCAGCCGCCCTGCACGAGCGCGATCGTCGGCCGCCGGAATCGCCGCAACGCGTCCACCGTCGCCACGGTCAGGCGCGAGAACGCAAGCCCTTCCTCGAGGGATTTGCCGGCGAGCTCCCTCAGAAACGTGAGATCGGCCCCGGCCTGGAAATGCTTGCCATTCCCGCGCAGCAAGACCAGGCGCACCGCGTCGTTCGCCCCCAGCGCTGCGAAGGCGCGGGCGAGACCCTCGATCACCGCCGCGTTGTATGCGTTGTTGACCGCCGGGCGATTGAGGATGACGGTGGCGACGCCGCGCGCATCGAGTTCGCTCAGCACTACGCTCTCGCTCATGGGCCTCAGCCCTCCCACATGATCAGGCCGCCGTAGGCGTGCACCTCGGCAGTCTGCCCCGGAAACAGCACGGTGGTCGAATCGAGCCGGGTCAAGATCGCGGCAAGTCGGCCACATACGATTGCCCGACGTGACGCGCAAGGACATCCCCCGCTGCGATTGCCCATGCTAACGTGGCTCGGCATGCCGGATCCGATCGCGCGTGATGCCACGACTACTGCCATTCTTCGCAAGCTCGCGGTCACCGCGCGCAACGAGTTATTGGAGAACATCCTGCCGTTCTGGCTTGCGCTCGAGGACCCTGCGGGCGGGCATTGGATCTCGGTCGACCGGCAGAACCGGATCGACCGGACGGCGCCCCGGCGGCTGGTCTTTGCCGCGCGCATCCTGTGGACGCTGTCGGAAGCAGCGCGCCGTCTGCGGAATGAGAAGCTCGCCAGCGCGGCAGAGCGTGCCCACGCTTATCTCCTCCGCTTCCATGACGCCGAGACCGGCGGATATGTCGCGGCTCTTGCCTCGGACGGTACACCGTTCGATCGCTCCAAGCATGTCTATGGTCAGGCGTTCACCATCTTCGGGCTGGCGGCATTCGGCCGCATGGCGCGCCAGCCCGGCCCGATCCAAGCCGCGCTCGACCTTTTTGAGATCATCGAGGCTCGTGCGCGGCAGACCGCAACCGGGCTTTACGTCGAATCCTTCGATTCGGACTGGCGGGAGACCCCGAACGCGGACCGGGCGCTCGGCGAAGAGATCGCGCCTCACACGGCCGATACACACCTGCATCTCATCGAGGCATATGCCCAGCTGTTGGCGGCTTCAAGGACTGAAAGGCTCGCCGCAACCCTGGAGACCTTGGTCGAAGTCTTCATTCGGCGCTTCCTGGACTCCAGCGGCTCGTTCGCGCACCAGAAGCTGAGCCTCAGCGGCGATCCCATGCGAAGCGCAATCTGGCCGGGCCACGACATCGAAGCGAGCACGATCATCGATCAGGCCGCCGACCTGCTCGGCGATCCACCGCCGGATGCTCCGGTGCGCCAAATCTCGCGATGCCTCGCTTTCGGCGCACTGCGGAATGGACGACAGGCGGGGGGCGGCTGGACCGAGCGGGTACGAGACGGTGTCGCCGACCCGTGGCGGCTCTGGTGGGTGCAGGCGGAGGCGGCGCTTGGGTTGCTGAATTGCGGCCTTCGGATGGGCGACGCACAGATGATCGAGCGGGCGGCCGAGACCTGGGACTTCATCGTGCGGCATCAGCGCGACCCCCGTGGCGACTGGCACCTGCGCGTGAGCGCCACGGGGGTTCCCGACCCAACCGCTCCGCGCGTCACTTTCTGGAAGGAGCCCTACCACCAAGCCCGAGCCTGCATGGAGACCGTCAGGCGCTGCGCCGCCGCGGTCGATCAGATATAGGCGGAGGCGGCATCGCCGAGCCGCAGCGTGGCGCTCTCGCGCCGAACGCTGTGGCTGATGCCGCAGTAGCGGTTGCACTTGCGCATCCGCTCGCGGATGAAGTCGCTGCCTTCCCAGAACCGCCTCAGATCGCCGTAGGCCTGCAGCCTCGCACCCGGAAAGGCCGTCGAAAAGCAGAGGCGCGCGACGCCGTAGTGGTCGACCATGATGTTGCGCTCGTAGGTGTTGCAGATGTGCTCGGACGTCACGGTGCGCGCCTGCCAGCCGCGGCTGGTCTCGCCGCTTGCCAGGAGCGAGGTGAAATACATGTGCACCGCTCGCTTCCAGCGGGGATTCAGCTTGAGCCGGTATTTGCGATCGCAGTACTCGATCGAGCGGAGCAGCTCATCGGGATCGAGGCGGCAATGCCGCGCGAAGAACTCGTCGTCGGGCGAGCTGTGGCCGAACGACGGTTGCAGGAAATTGAGCTTGAGCTTGTCGGCGCCGACCTCGTTCAGGACGAAATCGTAGAATGCGTCGAGTTCACGATAGTTCTGGTCGAAGATCAGTCCCATGACGTAGACGCGCGTGGTGCTGCCGGGATGGCGATGCCGCGCTTCGAGGAGCAGCCGCACGGCGGCAACCGCCTTCTTAAAGGAGCCCTCGACGCCGCGCGTCTCGTCGTGGAGCTCCGGCCGATGGCTGTTGAGCGAGATGGAGATCTCGTGCGGGCCCTCCCGAATCATGCGGTCGGCGAGCGCCTCGTCGCGGATGCGTGTGCCGTTGACGACCGAGAGGCTCTTCAGTCCCAGTTGCCGGCAGGCGATCGGGATCGCGAAGTAGTCCTCGAGGTCGAGCATGCTCTCCCCGCCGCAGGTCACCACGGAGCCGCGGGGATTGAGCTCCGCGAACTCGCGGATGACCTCGTGCTTGCGCGGCCAGCTCAGATAGTTGCGCTTGTCGTCATCGTTGAGCCGCCAGAAATCGCAATGGAGGCACTTGAGGTTGCAGCGCTTGTTCACGTGCACGAACAGGAAGCGGGGCGCGGTCCGCGCCGGCGGCTGGAGTCGGCCGAGGGCGGAGCTAGTCATTGGCGGCGGCAGTTGGCGCCGGAGGCAAGATAATGGGCAGGCCGAGGGATTTCTCGATCACGGCCTTGCTGTGCGGGTCGAGGGTCCGCCACCACTCGCGCGCGGCAGCACGGTAGGTTTCGAGATGCTTGCAGTTGGGCGGCGGCTCCTCGCCAGCCTCCTCATAGATGTCGTCCCACCAGCAGGTATAGCCGACCGTTTTGACCTGATTGACGGCGATCCTGCTTAGCCGCGAGTGAGTCATCAACGCGAAGAAGACCCGGTCGTCCATGAACCCGAGCTGTCGAGGAATCAGACACCATTTGAGGCCGACGTGGAACGCCGTCCGATAGAAGATGTAGCAGCTGGTGTCGATGTGCTTCAGCGCGTCGTCCTCCTGGATGCTGACGCCGAGGATCGAGCCGTCCGGCCGCAGCAAGTGGCGCCGCGCCACCACAAGCTCCGGATACTCCGATTCCGGACGCCCGCGAAAATGCCGGAGCACGACCTCGAAATGGTCAGGCATCAGCACGTTGTCGGCATCGAGGAACTGGATGATGTCGTAGTCGCTGCGCATCGCCACCACGAAGCCGAGCGAGCGCGGCGTGTCGCCGAAATCCGCCGCACTCTTGCGCAACTCGACATGAGTGACCCGCGGTTCGCGCTCGATCCAGTACTGCGGATGGCCGTCGGCGACCATCACGTGATCGACCGAAACGCATTGGGTCTGAACCGAGGTTAGGCAGCGCCGCAGCACCTCGGCGCTCTCCTTGAAGTAGGGCGTAACGACCGCGATCCGCATGTTCCCTAGGCCTCCTTCTCGCGGACCACGTCGCACATGGAAGTGCGCGCCGCCAGGGCTCCGGTCTTCGCCAGTATCGTCCGGGGCGCGCCCTTCACGATGCCAATGGCCACGGGGTCGGTGGCGGTGACCCCTCCGGACTCATTCATGGCCCTCAACCCTACCCGCGAAGGCATGGAAACGCTAGGCTTCGCGCCGCTGACGCCAGGGGAGTACACCCATGAGCCGCGCGGACGCGATCGCCAGGGCTGCCCGATATTTCGACGATGGAAGGTTCATCGCGGACCTCGCACGCCGCGTCGCTTTCAGGACCGAGAGCCAAGTGTCGGAAAGTCTGCCGCATCTCGCGGCCTATCTCGAACACGAGATCGGCCCCGCCTTCGAGCGGATGGGATTTAGCGTCCGGATCATACCCAATCCCGTAGCGACCGGCGGACCGTTCCTGATCGCAACCCGGCTCGAGGACCCGAAACTTCCGACCGTGCTCGCCTACGGCCACGCGGACGTGATCCGCGGGCTGGAGCCGCAGTGGCGCGAGGGCCTCGACCCCTGGCGGCTCACGGTCGAGGGCGAGCGCTGGTACGGCCGCGGCACCGCCGACAACAAGTCGCAGCACCTCATCAACATGCTGGCGCTGGAGCAGGTGATCGCGGAGCGCGGCCGGCTCGGCTTCAATTGCAAATTCCTGATCGAGACCGGCGAGGAGATCGGCTCGCCGGGCCTGCGCGAGATCTGCACCCAGGAGAAGGCAGCGCTCTCCGCCGATCTTCTCATTGGCTCCGATGGCCCGCGGCTCACGCCGGACCGGCCCACGGTCTATATGGGGACGCGCGGCGCCATGAATTTCGATCTCGTGGTGGATCTTCGCGAGGGCGGGCATCACTCCGGAAATTGGGGTGGCCTCCTCGCCAATCCCGGCGCGATCCTCGCGAACGCCATCGCCTCCATCATCGACGAGAAGGGCCGGGTCAAGGCACGCGACATCCTCCCGCGGGCGATTCCGAATTCCGTGCGCGCGGCGCTCGCGGATTGCAAGATCGAGGCGGGCGACGACGGGCCCGCGATCGACGCCTGGTGGGGCGAGCCGGGCCTCACCGCCGCCGAGAAGGTCTACGCCTGGAACACCTTCGAGGTGCTGGCCTTCCGCACCGGCAATCCCGAGAACCCCGTCAACGCGATCCCGCCCAAGGCGGTCGCGGCCTGCCAGATCCGCTACACCGTCGACGTCCACCCGAATACGTTCCAGCCGGCGCTCCGCAAACACCTCGACGCCCACGGCTTCCAAAACGTCGCGATCAAGCCCTGGGACAAAGGCTTCTTCGCCGCGACCCGCCTCGACCCCGATCACCCCGCCGCGCGCTGGGCCGCCGCCTCGATCATGCGCACCACCGGCGCCAAGCCCGCGATGCTCCCGAACCTCGGCGGCTCCCTCCCCAACGACTGCTTCACGGACATTCTGGGTCTCCCCACCATCTGGGTCCCTCACTCCTACGCCGGATGCTCCCAGCACGCGCCCAACGAGCACGTGCTCGCGCCCCTCATGCGTGAGGGCTTCCAGATCATGACGGGGATCTTTTGGGACATGGGGGAGACGCCGCCGGAGATCGCCAAGCCATGACGGATCATCGTGTGAACGACGACTTCGCAGGGCTGCAAGCCCGCCACCTCATGCAGTGCTGGTCATCGCAGCGAGGCTATGCGCCGATCGCCGTGGCGCATGCCGAGGGCTGCTGGATCCACACCACCGACGGACGCCGCATCTTCGATCTCCGCAGCGCCCATGAGTGCATAAACCTCGGCTTCCGGCACCCGAAGGTCATCGCGGCCATGAAGGCGCAGATGGAGAAGGTGATCTACGTCACCGACGATTTCGCGACTGAGCCCACCGGCCGGCTCGCGCGGCGGCTGGCCGAACTCGCACCCGGCGGGCCGGAGAAGCGCGTATTCTTCTGCCAGTCCGGCGCGGCGGCTGTCGAGGCCGCCATCAAGGGCGCGCGGCAGCACAAGTACATCGAGGTGCTGAAACAGCGAGCCGCCCGCGTCGACGCGCCCGAGCAGTACCCCTACCCCTACAAGATCATCTCGCGCTACCGATCGTGGCACGGTGCCACGGCGGGCGCATCCTCGGCGAGCGGCGACCCGAGGCGCTGGTTCCTGGAGCCGCTGAGCGTGCCCGGCATCGTCTTCGCGCCCGACGCCGACGCCTATCGCTCGCCCTTCGGCGAGGGACGATCGGCCACGGATGCGAACCTTCGCTATCTCGATTACATCATCGAGCAGGAGGGCGGCAGCAACAAGGTCGCGGCGATGCTGGTCGAGACCGTGGTGGGGTCAAACGGCATCATCCCACCGCCCGAGGGCTATCTCCCGGGCCTCCGCGCGCTCTGCGACAAGTGGGGCCTGCTGCTGATCGTGGACGAGACCATGACGGGCATGGGACGCACCGGCCGCATGTTCGCGATCGAGCACTATGGCGTGGTGCCCGACATCATCGTCCTCGGCAAGGCGCTCGGCGTCTATTGCCCGATGGCAGCGACGATCTTCTCCGAGAAGGTCGCGCGCAGCTTCGACGACAACATCTTCGGCCACGGGCAAAGCTTCTCCGGCCACGCGCTGGGCGCCGCCGCGGCTCTCGCCAGCATCGACGTGCTCCACGAGGACCGACTGCTCGAGCGCACCCGCGAGCTCGGCGACTACCTCGGGAGCCGCCTGCGCGCGCTCGGCGAGGTCCATCCCTGTGTCGGCGACGTCCGCGGGCTCGGCCTCTTCTGGACCATCGAGCTGGTCAAGGATCGCGCGACCAAGGAACCGCTGCGGCGCGCCACGGAGAAATACACGCGCACCATCGTGAAGGACGTTTCGGACTACCTCTTCCGGAAGCGCGATATCTATGTGCCGTCGGACAAGTTCGGCATCTGGGTCGTGCCGCCCCTCGTGGTCACGCGCGACGAGCTCGACTGGATCTGTTCGGCGATCGATGACGCCCTGGGGATCGCCGATCGCTGGCTCGAAAGCGCTTGAGGCCTCAGATCACGACGGCCCGCGAACCCTCACGCGTTCAAAGTTCGTGGTGAAATCGTCTGGAGCCTGCCCGGCCACAAAATGACCGGGGATCTTCCCAGGTGCCTCTCCCAGTTTCGCTCATGGACGTGAGGGGTGTCTCCATCAGCGCCCGGCTACACCCACACCTGCAGCACGTAGTCGTATGGTCCCTGGCCGTTCACCATGTCGACGCGCTGGAGCTTGATGCGGTAGCCGCCGTTCTCGTGGACGAGCTGATGGCGGTAGGTGCCGGCGAAGTGGCGGGAGGCATCGCGGCGGAATTCCATCATGTGGAAGCGCGAGCGCACGGTGATCTCGCCGGTGCGCGGGTCCTCCTTCTCGATCGCCACGTTGGAGACCAGGTGGCTGGTGCCCCACATCGGCGACTGCGACCAGGCGTGCGGATGGGTCACACGCTTCATGCGGACCGTCATGAGGTTGCGGTCCTCGTAGAAGATCGAGGGCACGCCCTCGCCCGTGGTCTGCTCGGGCGCTGCGGGCATCCAGTACTTGCCGTCCTCCGCGAAGAGAGCGATGAAGTCGCCCCAGCGCTTCTCGTCCAGCAGCTCCGCCTGGCGGTAGAGGAATTGCTCGACCTCGCGGAGCGTGTCGTGGGCGCCGTTCGGCTTCGCCGCGACGCGCTTCACCGGCCCCGGCTTCGCGGCGCTCGCGCGCCTCCGCCTCGGCTGCGGCCGCTTCGCTCGCCGCGCCATCAGCGGCCTCCCGCGACGTAGTGCGTCCAGGCGCGGAACTGGTTGCGCATGGGCGCCTCGCTGGTGCCCCAGCGCGACATGATCACGCCGCCGGCCTTCTCCTCGTCCTGGCCGGCGTGGCGGTGGAAGCTCACCCAGTCGCCGCCCTCGGAGGCGAGGCCCTGGTGGCAGCGCCAGAAATTCTCGAGGTCATCGGCGTTCACCATGGTCGAGGGCGAATTGACGAGGTTGTAGTAGCCGAGCGCACGGCGATAGATCGCCTCCGGCGCGCCTTTCAGGCGGAAATGCCAGATCTCCGTCAGCGTGCGGTCGACCGAGAGCGGCCGCACCGCGCGGAGCTGCTGCAGCGGCGACTGCACGGAAAGGCCGGGATAGAGCAGCACGTGGTGGATGTTGACGCCGAGGATCTCCTCGGTGCGTGCGGCACCGTAGTGCTTCCGCATCACCGCCTCGTAGGCGAGCGTGTCCGGGTCCTGAGGGCGAAGCCCCATATAGCCCTGCAGGATGCAATGGCCGTTCGGGTAATTCACGGTCTGCACGGTGTCCCACTTGTGGAAGGGCGTCGTGAAGGCCGAGAGGTAGTGGTAGTCGAGCGGCGCCTTGCCGTTCTTCTTCTCGATGTCGTGTTCGACCTCGAGCGCGGCGCGTCCCGCGGACTCGTGGGTCACCGACGGATGCAGCGCGTCAAGCTGATTCTCGAGGAAGATCTTCCAGTTGGAGTGCTGGATCACCCGGAAGCAATTTGGCACGACCTCCACTTCGCCCTCGGGTGCGCGGTTGCACATGTCGTCGAAGGCGATCTTCGCATCGCCGAGCCACTCCAGAAGCGAGGGCCCGTCCTCGGCGAGGCTCGCGAACACGAAGCCGCGGTAGTTCTCGACCCGCGCCGCGCGCTTCATGTTGAACTCGGGGCTGCCCGGTGCGAGGCGTGTGCCTTCGTAGCCCTTGGGGAGCGGGATGCTCTCGAGCGTACCGTCGGTGTGGTACTGCCAGGAGTGATAGGAGCACACGAACGCCTTGCCGGTGTTGCCGTGCAAGTTGCCGCACACCATGGCGCCGCGGTGGGCGCAGCGGTTGTAGAGCACGTGGATGGCGCCGTCCTGGTGTCGCACCATGACCATGGGCTGCCGCCCGATCAGCATGGTGTAGTAGTCGCCGGGCTTCGGCACCTGGCTCTCGTGCCCGACGTACGTCCAGACCTTGTGAAAGATCGTCTCCATCTCCCGCTCGAAGATCGCGGGGTCGGTGTAGACGCTGCGGTGGACGCGGTCGGGCTCGATGAGCCGGCCGAGGTCGCGGAGATTGCTTTGCATCATCGCTCGTGACTCCCGTTCAAGCATTGGCGCTCTCCGCCCAGCGCTTCATCAGCGTGTTGGACGGGTTGGTCTCGTCGACCACCTTCTTCGCGGTCTCGCTGCCGGCGACCGGCAGCAGTTTGGGATCGAGTATCCCGATCTGCACCAGGACCGACGCCTGATCCCAGTAGATGTGCTCGTGATAGAGCTTGTCTCCGCGGAAATTGACGATCGCGACCAGCGGCACCTCCACATATTTGCCGGTCGGCTTCACGCCCGGCAGCATCCAGTCGATCTCGCGGTCGTGGGTGAAGCAGAAAATCATCTCGTCCACGACGCGGTCGGCGCCGATCGTGCGGGAGATCGGGATGAGCTTGGTATCCGCCGGATTCGAATTCACGAAGTGGTGCTTGTAGAACCGGCTCAGCTCCTTGAAACCGACACCTCCCGTCATAGTGGGGACGTGGTTGACGTAGGGCTCTGCCACCATGGTCTTCATCGTCGCGGGCACGTCGCGGGTCGCGAACTCGTGATAGCAGTGCTGCTCCCAGAGCGCGCTCAGGTCATAGTGCGGACCCAGCACCTTGCGGAAGAGCGCGATCGAGCGCGAATGCGCCATCATCGCCGCGGGCTTGTCGTAGTGATCGCCGCCCTTGCGCGCGAAGGCATGATCCGCGCCGGGATAGACGTAGATCTCGACGTCGGTCCGCCCCTTGAAGGCGCCGCGGATCTGCTCGACCACCTCGGGGGGCGTGAACTTGTCGAGCGCGCCCATGTGAAAGACCATCGGGCACTTCGCCCTGGCGGCATCGCCGAGCCGCTTCTCGATGCCGACGCCGTAGTAGGAGACCGCGCAGTCGACGCCGGCGTGGGCGGCCGAGAGATAGGCGAGCAGTCCGCCGAGGCAGAAGCCGAGGGCGCCGATCTTGCCCTTGCATTCCGGCAGGCCGCGGAGCGCCGAGACCGTGGCGGCGATGTCCTCAACCGCTTTCTCCACGCTGAATTTTCCATAAAGCTCGAAGGCGCGCTCGCGGTCGGCGCCGGTGAAGCCGAGCTCGATCCCGGGCTCGATCCGCCAGAACAGGTCCGGCGCCAGCACGACATAGCCTTCCTCGGCGTAGTAGTCGGCGACGCTGCGGATATAGGCATTGATCCCGAAGATCTCCTGCAGGAGCACGATGCCGGGTCCGCTCCCTTTCTCGGGGGTCGCGAGATAGCCGCGGAAAGTGCCGCCGTCCTTGGCCTTGATAGTGATGCTTCGGCCAGCCATGGCTCGCCTCCCTGATGTCTGCATCATCTCGCGCAGGACGGTAAAAGGCGCGACTGGGATGCGTCAATGCGCCTGTCCCGTCGGCCTCGGCCCCCTATAATGCCCGCGGTCAGACAAGGAGATATCATGCCGCCGCGCATCGTCGTGCTGGAGGGGGACGGCATCGGACCCGAGATCGTGCGGGGGACCTGCCGGGTCATGGAGGCGGCGCTGCGGCGCGCCAACGCCGCGGTCGAACTCGTGCCCAAGCCGATCGGCCTCACGGCGCTCCGGCAGCAGGGCCGGACGATTCCGACGGAGACACAGGAGGCGCTCCAGGGTGCCGACGGCGTGCTGCTGGGGCCGCTCACCACGCACATCTACGACATCTTCGATCCGAACACGCCCAACCCCAGCGCCTTTCTCCGCAAGCATTTCGATCTCTACGCCAACGTGCGGCCGGCGCGGAGCCGAGCCGGCGTGCCGTCGGTCGCGAAGGATGTCGACCTCGTGGTGATGCGCGAGAATACCGAGGGCTTTTATTCCGACCGCAACCTCCTCGACGGCAACGGCGAGCTCCGGCCGGACGCCGACACCGTGCTCTCCGTGCGGGTGATCACACGGAAGGCCTCCCTCCGCATAGCACGCGCCGGCTTTGAGCTCGCCCGTTCCCGCAAGGGCAAACGCCGCGTGAGCCTGGTCCACAAAGCCAATGTGCTTCGCCGCAGCGACGGGCTCTTTCTCGAATGCTGCCGCGAAGTCGCGAAGGATTTTCCGGAGATCGCAGTCGACGACTTCCACATCGACGCCGCCGCGATGCACCTGATTCTGAAGCCCACGCATTTCGACGTGATCGTCACCACCAACATGTACGGCGACATTCTTTCCGACGAGGCGGCAGGACTCATAGGCGGGCTGGGCCTGGCCGCAGGCCTCAACGCCGGTGAGCGGCTCGCGATGGCACAGGCGGTGCACGGCTCGGCACCCGACATCGCCGGCAAAGGCATCGCCAATCCCTCTGCAGAGATCCTGTCGGCGGCGCTGCTGCTGCAATGGCTGGCGACGCGCCGCAACGACCCCGCGCTCGGATGGGCGGGAGAGGCGATGCAGGCCGCGGTTGATGCGACGCTCGCGCATGGGAAGACCCTCACGCCGGATCTCGGCGGCAAAGCGGGCACCGATCAATTCACCGAGGCCGTGATTTCGACGCTGGAAGGACGCAGCTAGGGAGATCTCGCGATGGCGGAATTGTGCGATCTGAGCGCGGTCGAGCTGCGCCGGCTCATCGGCCAGAAATCGATCTCGCCGGTTGAACTGCTCGCGAGCTGCCTCGAGCGCATCGAGGCGGTGAACCCCGCGCTCAACGCCATCACCGCCACTTGCATCGACCGCGCCAAGGCCGAAGCCAAAGCGGCCGAGAAAGCAGTGCTCGCGGGCGACGCGCTGGGTCCGCTCCACGGCCTCCCCATCGGCATCAAGGACCTCAACGAGACCGGCGGACTCAAGACCACCTGGGGCTCGCCTATCTACAAGGACTATGTGCCCGAGAAGGACGAGCGGATGGTGGCGGCGGTGCGCCGCGCGGGCGCGATCGTGGTCGGCAAGACCAACGTCCCAGAGTTCGGCGCCGGCGCCAACACCAACAATCCCGTCTGGGGTCCGACCGGCAATCCCTTCGACCCCGCGCGCATCTGCGGCGGGTCCTCCGGCGGCTCAGCGGTGGCGCTCGCGACCTCGATGCTGCCGACCTGCACCGGTTCCGACACCGGCGGCAGCTTGCGCATTCCCGCGGCCTTCTGCGGCGTGGTGGGTTTCCGTCCTTCGGCCGGGCTCGTAGCGACCGAGCGCCGGCCGCTGGGTTGGACGCCGATCTCGGTCCAGGGCCCCATGGGCCGCAGCGTCGCCGACACGCTCCTGCTGCTGCAGGCGCAGGTCTCCGACGACAGCCGGGATCCTCTCGCCACGCGCGTCGACCCCACGGATTTCGCGGCGATTGCGCCGGTCGACCTCTCGCGCCTCCGCGTGGCTGTCACCGAGGATTTCGGCCGCATCCCGCTCGACCCCCGCATCCGCGCGACCTTCCGCGAGCGGATCGACTTCATCAAGAATGCGTTCAAATCCTGCGAGTGGCGCCATCCGGACATGGCCGAGGCGGACGAGGCCTTCGGCATCGTGCGCGCGCTCAATTTTCTGGCGGCGCACAAGGAGCGCTACGAGAAGCACCGCGACAAGCTCGGCCCGAACATCGTCGCGAACTACGAGCAGGGCCTCGCCATGTCCGCCGCGGATGCCGCGCGCGGCCTGCTGATGCAAACCCGGATCTATCGCGCCTTTCAGGAATTCTTCCGCGACGTCGATCTGCTGATTTGCCCGACCGTATCGGTGCCGCCCTTCCCGGTCGAGCAGCGCTATTGCGCCGAGATCGACGGCCAGAAGCTCCCGACCTACTACGCCTGGCTCGCCCCTACCTACTATCTGACGCTCCCCGCGCACCCCTCGATCTCGCTCCCCTGCGGTCTCGAGCCCACCGGCACGCCCTTCGCGATGCAGCTCTGCGGCCCCGCACGGAAGGACAAATTCCTGCTCGACGCCGCCGCCGCAGTCGAGGCGCTGCTCCAGCGCGACCCGCGCACCGCAAGGCCGCTGCCGGATATCGAGAAGCTGCGCTCGTATCACCGTCCGAATTAGCCCTCGCCCACGAAGTGGGAGAGGGAGGGACCCGTTGCGAAGCAACGGGAGGGTGAGGGTTGCTCCGAATGTGCATTTCAGCGGCTGCCACCCTCACCTTCCCGCCGCTCACGCGGCGGGCCCCTTCCTCTCCCGTTTTCACGGGAGAGGGGCACACACGCTCTTCCCCAGTGCCGAACTTGGAGCTTCCTGCGATCGCGGGCTATAGTTTCTCCAATCTCCCTCAGAGGACGAGGACGCTCGCCATGAAGCTGCTCTGGTTCCATCTGATGCCCTACACGGAACTGCCCGAGGATTTCCGGGAGAAGCATCCGTCGGTCTGGGTCGACGTGCACTCGTCGCTCTTCGATCCCAAGCGCGCGCACCTCATGTACAACGACTTCATGGACGAGCTGGAGTTCGCGGCCGAGTGCGGCTTCGACGCGGTCTGCGTCAACGAGCACCACTCGAACGGCTATGGGCTCATGCCCTCGCCCAACCTGATCGCGACGGCGCTCGCGCGGCGCACCACCGACACCGCGCTCTGCGTGATGGGCAATTCCTTGGCACTCTACAATCCGCCGACGCGGGTCGCCGAGGAATTCGCGATGATCGACGTCATCTCCGGCGGCCGGCTGATCGCGGGTTTCCCGGTCGGCACGCCCATGGACACCTGCTACGCCTACGGCCAGAACCCCAGCATGCTGCGCGACCGCTATCGCGAGGCGCACGACCTGGTCATGCGCGCGTGGACCGAGACCGAGACCTTCGCCTTCAACGGCCGCTTCAATCAGCAGCGCTACGTCAACGTCTGGCCGCGACCGGTACAGAAGCCGCATCCGCCAATCTGGATCCCCGGCGGCGGCTCCGTCGAGACGTGGCAGTGGTGCGCGGAGATGGATTACGTCTACAGCTATCTCTCTTACTACGGCTACAAGGCGGGGCGCGCGACCATCGACGGCTTCTGGAAGGAGATGGAGCGGCTCGGCAAGGACCGAAACCCCTACCGCGCGGGCTTCCTGCAGTTCGTCGGCGTCGCCGAGAGCCGCGAGGAAGCGATGAAGCTCTATGCGGAGCCCGCGGAGTATTTCTACGGCCGCTGCCTACACGTGAGCGCCAAATATGCGACGCCGCCGGGATATTCGAGCGAGGCGACGCAGCGTGCGGGCATCAAGAGCCAGGTGGCCCAGGCCGCCGGTGCCGCAGCACCACCGCGCTACCAAGACAAGTTCCAACTCCTCGCCAAGGAAATGGAGGACATCGTCGATCGCGGTTACGTCATCATTGGCTCGCCCGACGAGGTCGCCGAGCAGCTCAAGGAGGTCGCGACTTCGCTCAACGTCGGCCATCTCATGCTGCTCTTGCAGTTCGGCAATATGAGCAAACAGCTCACGCGCTACAACACCAAGCTCTTCGCAGACAAGGTGATGCCGCAGCTCAAGGACCTGTTCTCGGAATGGGAGGACCGCTGGTGGCCGCAGCCGATGGAGCAGAAGCTCCGCGCGTCCGTGCCGGCGTTCCGGCCACAAGCCAGCGCCGCCGCTGACGATTAAACCCAGCCGCATATGACCGAACCTTCCGTCTCGACCGTCGAGGTCAACGGCTTCCCGTGCCGCGTCTGGCGAAAGGGGCGTGGCAACAAGCTTGGATTTCTCGCGGGCTTCGGCGGTTTGCCGCGTTGGATTCCGTTCCTCGACAAGCTCGCCGAGCAGCGCGAGGTGATCGTGCCGTCGCTGCCGGGTTTTCCCGGCGCTAGCGGCCACGCGGTGCTCGACAGCCACCTCGATTGGGTGCTCGCCGTGCGCCATCTCCTCGCCGAGGCCGGACTGGTCGGCGTGGACATCGCGGGGAGCTCCGTCGGCGCCTCTTTCGCTGCCGAAGTTGCGGCGATCTGGCCGGAGACGGTGCGGCGCTTAACGCTCATCGCTCCCTGGGGCCTGTTCGACGAGCGCGAGCCCATGACGGACCCCTGGGCGCAGCGCGCAGCCGACGTGCCGGCGCTTCTCTGCGCCAATCCCGGCGCCTGGATCCGGCTCAAGGAGCCGCCGCCCGGCATCAACACCATCGATTGGCCGATCGAGCAGACCCGAGCCAGCGAGGCAGCCGCGCGCGCGTTCTGGCCGCTCGGCAATACGCGGCTCGAGAAGCGACTGCCGCTCATCAAGGCGCCGACGCTGCTGCTCTGGGGCGCGGAGGATCGCATCCTGCCACGCAGCTACGCCGGGCGTTTCGCGGAAACGATCTCCGCGAAGACCGAAATCCGCGTCATAGAGGGCGCCGGCCACCTCGCCGAGCTCGACCAGCCCGACGCGGTCGCCTCTGCCATTCTCGACTGGACCCGATGATGGACCGGACCCTCCTCGATCCCGATGCCCAGCGCGTGCTCGACCTCATCCGCGAGGCCGGCCGCCCGCCCTACGAGACGCTGACGCCGCCCGAGGCGCGCGAGTTCTACCGCGCCGGGCGGCGCATCCTGCAGCCCGATCCGCCGGAGGTCGCGGAGATCCGCAATCTCGAGGCGCCGGGCCCCGGCGGGAAGATCCCGCTCCGCCTCTACCGCGGGCTCGGCACGGTGCGCGGGGCGGCGCTGCCGGCGCTCGTCTATTTTCATGGCGGCGGCTGGGTGATCGGCGACCTTGACACTCACGACGGCGTCTGCCGGCTGATCGCCAACGCGAGCGGCTGCGCGGTCGTCTCCGTCGATTACCGGCTCGCCCCCGAGCACAAATTTCCCGCCGCGGTCGAGGACGCGGTGGCCGCGACCGAATGGATCGCGGCGCAAGGCGCGAGCCTCGACATCGACTCCAGCCGGCTCGCGGTCGGCGGCGACAGTGCCGGCGGCAATCTTGCTGCCGTGGTTGCCCTCACCGCTCGCGACCACGGCGGGCCACGGCTGCGCCATCAGCTCCTGATCTATCCGGCAACGGATTTCGTCACCAGCGACGATCCCGGGCGCGAGCGGTTCGAGGGCTTTCCGCTCAACGTCGTCACCATGAACTGGTTCCGCGATCACTATCTGCGGGGCGCCGGCGACTACGGAGATTGGCGCGCCTCGCCGCTCCGCGCCACGGATCTGCGCGGCCTGCCGCCGGCCTATGTGCTCACCGTCGGCTTCGACCCGCTCCACGCCGAGGGTGAGCAATACGCGCGCAACCTCAAGGAGGCGGGCGTCCCGGTGCAGCATCGCCACATCGCGCCGCAGATGCACGGCTTCCTCACCATGGGGAAGCTCATCGCCGCGGCCAAGCCCGCGACGGAGGAGGCTGCAGCCGCCGTCAAGGCTGCGCTCGGCTGACGCTCACTCCGTGGCGCGATACTCCTTGATCACCTCGGGGTCGGGCTCGCGCCCCAGCCCGGGCCCCATCGGCACCGCGAACTTGCCCCGCACGGGATCGATGGCGTCGCCGTAGAGGCGTGCCTCCAGCTTCAGATAGAAGCGCTCGATCAGGCTCGGCGCCGCGCTCGCGGCGGCAAGCTGCAGCGTCGCGAGGAAGCCCGGGCCGAAATAGGGCGAGTGCGGCATGAGCGCGACGCCGCGGGCCTCTGCCAGCGCGGCTACCTTGCGGAACTCGGTGATGCCGCCGACTTTGGTGACACTCGGCTGCGCGTAGGTGACGGCACCGGCCGCGAGCATCTTCTCGAACTCGAAGGCGGTGCAGGCGTTCTCGCCGGCGGCGATGGGGACGCCGGTCTCGCGCCGGAGCGCGGCCAGCGAGCGGAAATCCTCCGGCGGGAAGATCGGCTCCTCGAGCCAGTAGAGATCATAGGCCTTTAGGCGGAGCGCGTTCGCGCGCGCCTCGGCCGGCGTCCAGGGACAGTTGGTGTCGACCATGATCGGCAACCCCGCGCCTGCGGCCTCGCGCGCGGCCTTCACCTCTGGCTCCGCGGTCTCGTGCAGCTTGATGTAACGGTAACCTTGCGCAAGGGCCTGCCGCGTGTGCTCGGCCACGATCTCGACGTCGTGCAGGTGGAAGAGACTCGCGTAGGCATCGATCTCCGTGCGCGCGGGTCCACCCATGAGTTCCGCGAGCGGCTTCCCTGCACGCTTCCCCGCCAGGTCCCAGAGCGCGATGTCGAGGCCGCCGATCGCGAACATGGTGATGCCGTAGCGGCCGAAGAGATGCAGCGCCTTCTGGAGCTGGTGATTGAGGCCGGCGATGTCGCGGGGATCGCGCCCGAGCACCACGGGCGCCACCATGCGCTCGACCGCCGCCTTGACCGCGGCCTGGCAGTGATAGGCGAAGGCATCACCCCAGCCGACGAGCCCGTCGGACGTCTCGACCCGCACCAGCACGGTGTCGAGGCCGGTCCAGGCGCGGCGCCAGCCCGCCGGGCTGCCCACGGGCTCGAAGGGGATCTTGAGCGGGATCGCCTCGATCCGGGCGATCGTCAGGGATGCCACCACTTACCTCCGAGCACCACGCCCTTCGCCGCGAGCTTCCTGTTGCCCTTGAGCGGCTCGGCCAGCACGTCGTGATAGGTGAACTCGCCCTCCTCGATCGAGATGAGCGTGGCGTCGCCGATCGCGCCCGGCTTGAGGCTGCCGAGGTCCGGCCGGTGGATCGCGGCGGCGGGCGCGGAGGTGGCGGCCTTGATCACCTGCGGCATCGGCACCCCCAGCACCAGGAACTTCGAGAGCGTGTGCAGGAGGTCGAAGGCGGGGCCGTCGATGCTCATGCTGTGCACGTCGCTGCTGATGACGTCTGGCAAAAAACCCGCCGCCAGCATCGCGCGCGCGGTACCGAAGCCGAAGGAGCCCTGCCCGTGGCCGATGTCGAAGATCACGCCGCGTTCGCGCGCCGCCGCGACCTCCTCGCGCACGCCGCCTTCGGGCCTCGAAGGCGCGTTCGGGAAGGGCCGGAAGCAATGGGTGAGCACGTCGCCCTTGCGCAGCCGGCTCACCACCTCGAGCCGGCTCGGCGGCGGGAAGTCCAGATGGCACATGACGGGAAGCCCCACGGCATCGGCGGCTTCGAGCGCCATGTCGAGCGGCGCCACGCCGGAATCCCCGCTCGCACCCCGGCCGACGCGCACCTTGATGCCAACCACGAGATCGCGGTTCTCCTGCGCGACCCTTCGGCATTCGCGGAGGTCGAGCAGGCGGATGTCGGCGCACTCGCCGATCATCACGCTCGGGCTGAAGGCATAGATTCCCGCGAAGGACACGTTGAGGTAGGGCAGAATGCGCACCGGCGAGGGCTCGATCACGTGCCGGCGAAAGCCGTGGAAATTCCCGGGCCCGGCGCTGCCGGCGTCGACGAAGGTGGTGGTGCCGCTGCGGCGGGCGAGCGCCGCCGCATCGACCCCGAGCGAGGTTCCGCCCCAGTAGACGTGCGTGTGGAGATCGATCAGGCCCGGCGTCACGATCAGGCCCTTGGCATCGCGGACCTCGGCATCGCGGGCATGCGCGATGTCGCGGCCGACCGCCTTCACGCGCCCATCCGCGAACACCACGTCCGCAATCCCATCCAGATTCTGGCCGGGATCGATCACCCGCCCGCCCTTCAGCACCAGCTCGGCCATGCGCGCTGCTCCCGCAAATTTTTCGCGTCGCGGGGAACCTTAGCGGGGTCCGGGGGCGGGATGAAGGAAATTGCGCGGGCGCGGCTGGCGTCGCGCGCTAGCCCTGCTTGTTCAACTCCGTGAAGGCGCCGATAACGGCCCTGGTCTTGGTCAGCAAGGCCTGCAAGGCCGTCCGTGGGTTCTTCGTGTAGTCGCTGTACAGATAGACCGAGACTAGGCGGTTCCGCACCACCGCGAGCGCCATGACGCACGCCTGGCTGAACGTCTCGTCGCCGGCCTGCAGCTTCGAGAGGAAGCCCAGATAGATCGAGCCGGCGTCGCGGTCGAGCACGCCGATCGACGAGAAGGACTGCATGTCGAGCTTCGACACCGCCTCGCGCAGGCGCTGTGCCACGCTCTCGCGGACTTGCGCGGGATCGACGGCCTGACGAGCGATTTCGTCGAGCGTGGCGCGCGTGACCGGCTTCCCTACCAGCGATACCGGCGTCATCACGAGGCCGAAATCGCGGACGCGCGCTCCGGATTCGCTGTGGCCCTTGAGCTGGTCGCAATCTCCGAACGCGGTATGCACGACGTTGTCGCGGTTGGTCTTCTTGTGCATGGCCAGCACCACCGACATGAGATCGGCGGGATAGAGGCAGTACCCGTCCGGCGGATCGAACTTCAGCACGAGGCCGCCCGCATCGATCTGGGCGTGCGATGGCGGAGGCACCGCCTGCTCCGGGGCGGGCGTTGCGGCAGCGATGATCTGAGGAGGCGGTTCGGCGGGCGCCTCCGGCTGGCTCCGATAGCCGAAGACCGCATAGGCCGCGGTCGAGGACGCGATGACAAGGACGCTGATGGCGGCCTGCGGCCAGCGCACCGCGCCGAGCCGGCCCTGCACGAGCCAGCGCGTGCCCAGCCATCCCAGCACGATGAGCGTACCGATCCCGAGGCCGACCTCGGCGCCAAGCGCGAGCCGCATCCAGTCAACGTCCATTGACGTGGGTCCCCTGCCCCAACGTAGCGCCAAGCATGCGCCGCTTAGGTGCCCAGGAACGAGCATCCTTATTGAGTCCCGCCTTTGCGGATGAGGCGGAAAATGGATATAGTGAACGCAATATTAATGGTAAAATCACGACGCAGATGATTGAAGTACAAAGGATTTCTCGCGGTGAGAATGCGCCTGTCCAGGCCCCGATCTCGCGCGCGGATCTTCAGCGGGCCCTGCGAGAATTCACGACGCCGTCCCTCTTCTGGGGCACCGCGCTGGCGCTCGCCGATCTCGCTCAATATGCGGGGGCGATCGCGGGCGTGCTGTGGCTGCCGTGGCTCGGGGCGAAGATCGCTTGCTCGATTTTCGCAGGGCTCAAGATCGCCAACCTCGCGACCCTCGGCCACGACGCCGCCCACGGCAGCCTGACCCCGAGCGCAGCCCTCAACCGCGTCCTCGGCATCGTGGTCTTCGTGCCGGGGCTCACGAACTGGGCGCTCTGGATCTACGAACATCACAAACGCCATCACCCCTATACGAACGGCGAGCTCGTCGACACCTATACGCCGCTCTCAAAGGCCGAGTACGACGCTCTGCCGAGCTGGCACCGCGCGCTCGAGCGGCTTCACCGCAATCCCCTCGGGCTCGGCTTCGGCCTCTATTACATCGTGGAGCGCTGGTGGGAGGTGAAGCTGCTGCCGCGCGCAGGCGTCCCGGAGAAATTTCGCGCTTCCGCTTGGCGTCACTTCGCCCTGTTGATGGCGTACCTCGGAGCATTCCTCGCAGTGCTCGCGGGGGCACCGCTCTATTCCGCCACCGGAAGCGCCACGGCGCTGCTGCTGGGCTTTGCGGTGCCGTTCTACGTGTGGATGGAGCTGATGAGCGGCTCGCTCTATTTCCAGCACACGGATCCCGCGATCCCCTGGTTCAAGTCCGAGACCGACCGGCGCCGGATCCCGGTCGAGGCGCTCACGCTGCACTTGAAATTTCCGTTGTGGTTCTCCCGCTACATGCACCACGTCTACGACCATCCAGTGCATCACGTGCAACCTGCGATCCCCTGCTATCGCCTGCACGAGGCGCAGCTGGTGCTGAACCGGCTCTCTCCGGATCACGTGAGCCGGCGGTTCACCCTCGGCCTCTTCTGGGACACGCTCCGTCGCTGCAAGCTCTACGATTATCACGGGCACCGCTGGCTCGATTTCGACGGTAAGCCGACCGGCGAGCCGATCCTGCGGCAGGCGGCACCAGCACGCCAACGCGCTCACGAAGTCGTGTTGACGGCGGCGGAGTAGCTCGCCGCCCCACGCGACCCTGCGTTGTCGCCGCGCGCGGGCACGGCGGCTTGGCGAAACCACCATCTGATGGGATGATCGGTTCCAGAAGACGCTCAATGGAACCGGCATCATGGATTTCCAGAACCGTCACGTCGTCGTGACCGGGGGGATTGGCGCGCTTGGTCTCGCGGTGGTCGAGGGCTTTCTGCGGAGCGGTGCCGAACTGCACGTGCCCTACCTGCACGCCGCCGAGGCCGAGCGCTTTCCGCTCCGCGGGAGCGCACGCGTCCATTTGAGCGGACCGGTCGATCTCGCGAGCGAGGCGGAGGTGACGCGCTTCTATGCAACTCTGCCTGCGCTCTGGGCCTCGGTGCATCTCGCCGGCGGCTTTGCGATGGGCGGCATCGCCGAGACCGATCGTGCCGCGCTCATGCACCAGCTCGAGATGAATTTCGTGAGCTGCTTCCTCTGCTGCCGCTCGGCGGCGATCGCGATGCGCACCGGCGACGGCGGTCGCATCGTCAATGTCTCGGCACGCCCGGCGCTCGAGCCCCGCACGGGCGCGGGCATGAGCGCCTATGCCGCGAGCAAGGCCGCGGTCGCCGCCTTGACTCAGGCGCTCGGCGAGGAGCTGGCCAGGGACGGCATCCTCGTCAACGCCATCGCTCCCTCGATCCTCGACACGCCTGCCAACCGCGCCGCAATGCCCACCGCGAAGCACGAGCTCTGGCCCAAGGTCGGGGAGGTCGCGGCTACGATCCTGTTTCTCGCGAGCGCGGAGAACCGGGTGACGCGGAGCGCCGTGGTGCCGGTCTACGGCCGCTCGTAGCGCCACGATCTCCGGAGCCCATCTTGGCTGCAAGTCATCGCGAGATCCTGCGCATCCTCTGCGGCGTTCTGCTGGGTCTGTTCCTCGCCGCGCTCGACCAGACCATCATCACGACCGCGCTTCCCACCATGGCGGCGGAGCTCGGGGGGGTCGAGCATCTCTCCTGGGTCGTCTCGATCTACCTGTTGACCACCACGGCCTCGACGCCGATCTACGGCAAGCTCAGCGACCTGTACGGGCGGCGTCCGCTCTTGCAGGCGGCAATCGTGATCTTCCTGCTCGGATCGACGTTGGCGGCGCTCGCCCAGACCATGCCACAGCTGATCGGCGCGCGGGCGGTGCAGGGCCTGGGCGGCGGCGGCCTGATCACACTCGCCCAAACCGTGATCGCGGATCACGTCTCGCCGCGCGAGCGCGGCCGCTACCAGGGCTACCTGAGTGCAGTCTGGGCTACAGCGAGCGTCGGCGGCCCGATGCTCGGCGGCTTCTTCGTCGACTACCTCAGCTGGCGCTGGGTGTTCTGGGTCAATCTGCCCGTGGGCTTGCTGGCGCTGCTGCTGTGCTGGCTCGCGCTCCGGCGGCTGCCGCAGCATTATGAGCGGCGCTCCATCGACTATCTGGGCGCGCTGCTGCTCACGCTAGGCGTGGCGGCACTGCTGTTGGTGGCGACTTGGGGCGGGTCGCAGTTCCCGTGGCTGTCTCTGCCGATCCTCGGGCTCTCGGCAACCGGCCTCGTACTTCTCTTCGCCTTCGCGCTACAGGAGCTGCGTGCGCCGGAACCGATCCTGCCGCCGAGGCTCTTCGCCAGCGACATCTTTCGCACCGCCAATGCCTGCGCGGGCATGGTGGCCATGGTGATGTTTGGCGCCACCATGCTGCTGCCGATCTTCCTGCAGATCGTGGCCGGCATGAGCGCCGAGCGCTCGGGTCTGTTGCTGGCGCCGCTCACGAGCGCAAGCGTGCTCGGCGCCTTCTCGTCCGGCCAGATCATGCGGGTGACCGGCGGCTACAAGCGACCACCGATCCTCGGCCTTTCGCTCGCGACGCTGGCGCTGATCTCGCTCGTAGTCATGCGCGCCGATGCCCCGGCGGCGCTGATCGCGGTTTCGCTGGCGCTGTTCGGCGCCGGCATTGGCGCAACCTTTCCGGTCATGCTGGTGGCGATCCAGAACGCCGCGGATCCCCGCGACATCGGCGCCGCCACCTCGGCGGTGAATTTCTTCCGCTCCATGGGCGGTTCCTTCGGCGCGGCGATCCTGTGGTCGGTGCTGATCATCGCGCTCGGCGCCGCGCTCGCGCGGAGCGGGACACCGGCGCTGCCCGGCAACGGCATCGCCCTGCTACAAGGCGGCGGCGAGGCATTCGCGAATCTCTCGCCCGACCTCAAGGCCACGGTGGTGCCGGCGCTCGCCGCGGCGTTTCACACCGTCTTCGCGGCAGCGGCGGGGCTCTGCCTGATCGCGCTGGGGTTCGCGGTGCTGCTGCGGGAGCAGCCGCTGCGGACGACGGCCGCTGCCATCACCGCGCATCGGCAGCCCGAGCAGATCTCCGCCGACTGAGGTCCAGCGGATTTGCCCCAAAAACCGCTGGAATGCGGGCCGACGATCATGGCCGCCCCGACGGGTGGCGGATAGGCTCGCTCATCTCGGCGGCCGGCGCTCTGGCTTGCCTCGCGGGTGCTGCTCCAGGACGACCAGCGCCCCTGGATGGAGGCAGGTCCGGCCGCCGGGGCCTTTCCGCTGTCCGATCACGCTACTCGGACCGCGTGGCTGGCAGAGCCGCCGGCGCCTCGTTGGCGCCGAGTACACGGCTCTCCGGCAGGAGGAAGCTCACGGTTGTGCCGGCTCCGGGCGCACTGTCGATAATCAGCTCGCCGCCATGCAGCTCGACGAGCTGCTTGGCAATAGGCAACCCGAGCCCGGTGCCTTCGTACCGGCGATGGAGCCCGGTGTTCAGTTGCCGGAACGGAGTGAGCGCCAGCGGCACGTCCTCCTTCATCATGCCGATCCCGCGATCCCGGATAGAGATCTCGAGGCGTCCGTCGGAGAGGAGGCGGCTGCGCACGGTCACGGTGGTCCCAGGCGCGGAGAACTTCACGGCGTTCGAGAGCAGGTTCAAGATCACTCGCTTCAGCGCGACGCTGTCCGCCATAACGCGGATGCCGCGCGCGGTGTTCTCAAACTCCATGTGCAGCCCGGTGGCATCGGCGCGCGGCCGCATCAGGCGCACGGCCGAGCTGACCACTCCCGCGGGATCGAACATGGTCTCGTCTAGCCGGAAGGAATTGGCCTCGATCTTGGCAACATCGAGAATGTCCGTGATGACCTCGAGCAGGTGGTTGGCGCTGTCGCGGATGTCCCCGATATAGGCGTCGTACTTCGACGAACCCAATGGACCGAACAACCCCTTCTGCATGATCTCCGAGAAGCCGATGATCGCGTTGAGCGGCGTGCGGAGCTCGTGGCTCATATTTGCGAGCAGCTCGGACTTGGCGCGGCTCGCCGCCTCCGCTGCCTCCCGGGCCCGGTGCGCTTCCTGCTCCGCCAGAGACTGCGCGGTCACGTCGATCGCGGTCACCAGCGCCGCACGGTGGCCGCAGAAGTCGAGCGGCTCCGACACGACATTGACCAGAATGATCGAGCCATCCGCCTTGCGGTGCCGCCGCACCGCGAAGCTACCGAGCGTCTGCTCGGTTCGAGAATTCTCCAAGCCAAGCTCGTCGTAATCTGGGAGCAGCCTCGTCAGCGGCAGAGCCAGAAACTCTTCACGGCTATACCCGTACTGTGTAATGGCGGCCTTGTTCACCTCCAGACATTCCTGGGTATCGATGGTGCGCACCCACATCGGGATCGGGTTCATCTCGAAAAGCAGCCGGAACATCCGCTCGCGCTCCGCCACCGTCTCCCGCAGATGCTGACGCCGGGTCGCATCACGCACACTGACGATGCACCCCGTGAGATCGCCGGCGTAGTCCCGGATCGGTACCACGCCGACGTCGATCCAAATCTCGGTGCCGTCCTTACGGCGCTGCAGGATCTCGAATTCGGCCGCGATGCCTTCATTCAGCGACCGGCCAAGCCGCTCGACCGCATCGGCCGGCGAAACGCCCCACAGCAGGTCCGGAGATCGGCCGTTCAGCTCGTCAGGCGAGTAACCCGTCAATCGGGCGAAGGCCGGATTGACATAGACGATCCTTGGCCCCTCGCCGTGGATCTCCACAATCATCACACCGTTGCTCGCGTTGAGCGCCACGGACCGCAGCAATGCGATCCGCTCTTCCCCGATCTTGGAATGAAGAACAGGTCGCGTCTGCCGCGCCCTGGCGAACCGCGCCTGGAACAACGAGGTTGCGAGGCGCGCGACGCGGTCAAGCGTCCTGCTCGATGATGCGTCCGGGACCGTGTGCCGCACGAGAGCCGCAAGGCGGCTCGCCTCGTCCGGGATCTCTGGTTCTCCCACCCGAGCCCTCGCGTCCTGCTGAGCGGCCTAGCGTGAGCGCCGCGTGATTAAGATGTCGTTAACGCTTTGGCGCCTGCCCATTTTTGCGAAATTAGGTACACTCCCGCGCATCGACAAGAGTTCGGTCTCAATCGAACGAGATGCGGGAAGTCCCGTCGCGCCGCAGCGCGTTTTCCTGATGGACCGGTGAGTAGGCCACGATCACCTTGGCGAGATCGCCTCGCCTTGACCCTCCTGCGGTCGTGTAGGACGCTCGATCATCGAAGCTCAGCAAAGGCGTGACGCATCGCATGGCCGAGGAGCCGCTTCTGGTCGAGATCGCCGAGGGCGTGGCGACGCTGACGCTCAATCGCCCCGAGCGACTCAATGCATTCACGACAGCGTTGCACGAGGCGCTCGCGACGGCGCTGGACCGCGCGAGCCGCGAGACCGCGATCCGCGCGGTGCTGATCACCGGCGCCGGCCGCGGGTTTTGCGCGGGCCAGGACCTCGCCGAGCGTAAACCCGTGCCGGGCCAAGGGCCGCGCGATCTCGGCCAGAGCCTCGAGCGCTACTACAACCCGCTGATCCGGCGGCTGCGCGACCTCGAGAAGCCCGTGGTGGCCGCCGTCAACGGCGTTGCCGCCGGCGCCGGCGCTGGCCTGGCCTTTGCGTGCGACATCGTGATCGCCGCCCAGTCCGCGAGTTTCATCGAGGCCTTCAGCCGCATCGGCCTCGTGCCGGACGCGGGCAACACCTGGTTCCTGCCGCGCCTGGCGGGCTCCGCCCGCGCCATGGCGGTGGCGCTCACCGGCGAGGCAGTGCCGGCGGTCCAGGCCGCGGCGTGGGGGCTGATCTGGAAAGCGGTGCCCGACGATGCGCTGATGACCGAGGCGCGCAGCCTCGCCGCCCGGCTCGCCCAGGGCCCGACGCGCGCGCTCGGCCTCGCCAAGCGTGCGCTCAACCGGTCGAGCGCCAACGACCTCGACGCGCAGCTGGATCTGGAGCGCGACCTGCAGCGCGAGGCGGGCCTCGGCGAGGACTACCACGAGGGCGTCGCCGCCTTTCTCGAGAAGCGGCCGGCCCGCTTCAGCGGGCGCTGATACCTTGAGTTCCGCGGCGCCGGCCGAGCGCGAGCGCATCCGAGAGGCGATCGAGCGCCTTTGTGCGCGGTTTGACGACGCCTATTGGCTCGAGCGCGACCGCGACGGACGATTTCCCGAAGAATTCTATCGCGCGATCGCTGACGACGGCTGGCTCGGCATCGCGATGCCCGAGGCGAATGGCGGCAGCGGGCTCGGGATCGCCGAGGCCGCGGTGATGATGCAGGCAATCGCCCAGTCGGGCGCCGGCTTCAGCGGCGCCTCGGCCGTCCACATGAACATCTTCGGGCTCAACCCGGTGGTGGTGTTCGGCACGCCCGAGCAGAAGCAACGCTTCCTGCCGCCGCTGATCCGCGGCGCGCAGAAAGCGTGCTTTGCGGTCACCGAGCCTGACGCGGGCCTCGATACCGCGCACATCAGGACCAAGGCGGTGCGCGACGGCGAACACTACGTGGTCTCCGGCCGGAAGATCTGGATCTCGACGGCGCAGGTTGCACACAAGATGCTGTTGCTCGCGCGCACCACGCCCATCGAGCGCGTCGCGAAGCCGACCGATGGCCTGAGCCTCTTCTATACGGATCTCGACCGCACCCACGTAGAGGTGCGCGAGATCGACAAGATGGGGCGTAGGGCCGTCGACTCGAATCTGCTGTTCATCGACGGTCTCAGGGTGCCGCGCGCCGACCTCATCGGCGAGGAAGGCAAGGGCTTCCAGCACATCCTCCATGGCATGAATCCCGAACGCATCCTGATCGCGGCGGAGGCCGTGGGCCTGGGCTTCGCAGCGCTCGCGCGCGCAGCGGGTTACGCGCGGGACCGCGTGGTGTTTGGCCGGCCGATCGGCCAGAATCAGGGCGTACAGCTGCCGCTCGCGCAGAACTGGGCCGAGCTCAAGGCGGCGGAGCTCCTTATGCGCGAGGCGGCCGAACTCTATGACCGCGGCGCACCCTGCGGCGCCGAGGCGAACGCCGCCAAATATCTCGCTGCCGAGGCTGCCTTCAGCGCCTGCGAGCAGGCGATCCTCACCCACGGCGGTTACGGCTACGCCCGCGAGTATCACGTGGAGCGATATCTGCGCGAGGCCCAGATCGCCCGCATCGCGCCGGTGAGCCCGCAGCTCGCCCTCTGCTATATCGCCGAGCGCGTGCTAGGATTGCCGAAATCATACTGATATGCCTACGCGGGTCACAAGCGCTGGTGTGGCGGCTCGTGGCCCGCGGAAAAACATCCGCGGCTCGTAGCCCGCGGACAACCAAGGAGCGGGAGCGATGCCTGTCCGGGAACTGAATCACTTCAACGTGCAGACCACGGATCTCGAAAAGACCAAGTCCTTCTACGAAACCGTGCTCGGCTTCAAGGTGGGACCGCGGCCCAATTTCGATTTCCCGGGCTATTGGCTCTACTGCGGCGACATGCCGGTGGTGCACCTGACCGGCGGCCATCGCGCCCGCACCGACCGGCCGAAGGACACCGGCAACTTCGACCACGTCGCCTTCACCGCCGGCGATTTCGAGGGCATGAAGAGGCACTTCCAGAAGCTCGGCATCCCCTACCGCGAGCAGAAGGTGCCCGGTGCGCGGGTCTGGCAGCTGTTCGTGACCGATCCCAACAACGTCGTGATTGAGCTCAACTATCCGCCCCAGTGAATCCGCGAACCGGCACCGCGCATGCGTGAAGCGCGGCTCAAGACGCGGATACTCGTGCAGGCGGCCGTGCGGCTGTGCACGCAGCAGGCGATCCCGATCGCGATCGCGCGGCGGGGCGACGAGGAGGCGGGCGCGATCCTGATCAAGCTCAACCGGCGCGACGGCGGCTTCACGGTGCTGGCACAGACGCGCAGTCCCTCGGGCGAGCTCGGCTGGTTCCGCGGCACGGGCGACGCGCCGGTCGACGAGGCCGCGGCCGACACCTACATCGCCCGCCAAGTCGCGCGCGACCCCGACCTCTGGGTGGTCGAGATCGAAGACCCCGAGGGCCGGCCGATCTTCGCGGGAAAGGTCATCTCCTGATGAAAGGGGATCCGCTAGGGGCTCCCCTCGGACTCCGTCAGCGCCTTCAGCTTCGCGATCCAGGCCCCCACGCGCGCGGCGTTGACGCCGAAGTCGTACTCGCCGTAGCGCGATCGGCTCAGCATCGCGAGCGTCGAGCCGCCATTGCCGGTGGCGAGAAACTCGACCGTGATGATGTCGGGAAACCGCAGAACGTAGGTGTGCTGGACGAAGACGAAGTGCCGCCGATCCTTGTCGGCGCTGACCTGATGGACGCGCGGCTCCGCCGCCATCATCTCGAGCCAGCGATCGCGCAGGCGAGCCGGGCTGAGCTTGAAGGCGGGGCTCGCCTCGTCGGCCTTGAGATTGCAGATCAGGGGATCGGCCGGACACATGAGATAGGCATTGGCGCGCGACGGCAGATCCAGATGCGCGAAATCCACGGCCTCGCCGGGGCGCAACTGGTCCTCGGCATCTCGGCCGAAATAGAATCGGGCACCGGCAGCGGCCACGGCCAAGACGACCAGCAGCCACGGCACAATCAGGCCCACTGAGCGACCGCGACGGTGCCGTCTTGGCATGTCTTCCCCGCACTGCTTCGTCTTGCCGCGCTCAGCATAGCAGTGGATGCTCCGCCTTGACCATGAAACAGCGCGTGCGATCGCGACGCGTGAGACCTGTGCTCGCGGCCAAGACGGCCCCGGAGCGCCTCGAGGAAGGCGCCCGCGCCCTCGCGCAGCTCGATCCCGATTTCGCGCGCATCCTTGCGGCCTATGGCCTGCCACGTTTTCCACGCAGGCCGGCCAGCTTCGCCACGCTCCTGCACATCATCCTGGAGCAGCAGCTCTCGCTCGACATCGCCGCGCGCCTCTGGAAGCGCCTCAAGGAGCGCTGCCGTCCGCTGACGCCGCGACGCTTCCTCGAGCTCGACGAGGCCACGCTGATGAACTGCGGCTTCACGCGCCAGAAGATCGGCTACGCCCGCGGCCTCGCAAGCGCGATCCTGGAGCGCCGCTTCTCGCCGGCACGGCTTGCGCGGCTCGGCGACGCGGAGGCTCTCGCGGCGATCATGGAGCTCCGCGGCTTCGGCCCCTGGAGCGCTGAAGTCTTCCTGCTGTTCGCGCTCGGCCGGCCCGACATATTGCCCGCCGGCGATCTTGCGCTTCAGATCGCCGTGCAGTGGCTGAAGGCGATGCCGGCCCGTCCCGACGGCAAGGCGCTCCGACTCATGGCCGAGGCGTGGCGCCCTTGGCGCTCGGTAGCGGCCTGTCTGCTTTGGCAATTCTACCTCTGCCGGCTGAACCGCGCGGTGCCGGACCCGGTGCCGAGCGAAGACCTAACGATTCCCTAGAGCGGGCGGGCTCGCGCTGCGGCCGGATTCCCTCCGATCCACTGCGTCGCCATGCCCGCCAGCGCCGAAAGCAAGCCCAGGGACCAGAGCGTCATCGCTACCCTCGGAGGCTCCGAGCTGCCTCTCGATCTCGACTGCGGCGAGCTCTTCGGCGGCGACGCGCCACGCCCGTCGCCTTTCGATTCATCTTTCGGGATGCGCCATTCTCCTGTACCACCGACCGCAGGAACCGCCAACCCGTACTCTCGCTGACCGGCAAGCTGGGTGCGCTCCCTTACACCGCCGAGGGTGCGGCGCGGCGCCGAGCCATGGCCGCGGTGGTGGCGGCAGCTCAGCGGCAGTCGGGTCTCGATTGGCAGGTGACGCAGCAGCAGATCGTGGTGCGCGGTGACATCGCCCTCGCCCCGCTCCTGACCCCGGTCGCGATGATCGCCGGCGCCGTGACGCTGCTCCTGCGTGCCCGGTCCTGCCTCGATGCGCTGCTCGAAGCCCTGACCCTGGACGGGTGACGCTCGGGACTACCCCGGCGGCAAGGCCACGACCTGGCCGGGATAGATCAGGTTGGGATCGACGATCTCGCTGCGGTTCGCATGATAGATGTCCGTGAACAGCAGGCCTTCGCCGTAGGTGCGCCGCGCGATGTGCCACAGCGTATCGCCGGGCTGCACGACCAGGAACTGATTGCCCGCCAGCTCCTTCGGAACCTCGACGCGGCGGAACTGCAGCTGGGCACGCGCCTGGACCTTGTCATCCTTGCCGATCGAATCGGCGCGCATGGAATAATTGCCCGCGGCGACCGTATCCGCAGGCTTCACCGTCCAGTCGCCCTTGGCGTCGGCGCGTGTATCGCCCACCGGCTTATTCTCGATATAGAGCAGCACGCGCTGGTCGGGCGCGGCGCGGCCGCTCACGCTCAGATGGCCCGCGCTGTCGTACTGCACGGCGGCGATCTGCGGCGCGGCCCCCGCGCCCGGTGCGGTGGAGGCGGAATTCGACGTCGGCGCACCCGGCGTCTGCAGCGCCTTGGCGGCACCCTCGCCCTGGCGCGGCACCAGCACCGCGAGGGGTTGTGCCGATTCGCCGGCGGGTGTCTTCTTGGCTTCCGGCACGGACACCACCACCACGTTCGCGGATTTCTGATCCGGCCCGCCGCCCGGCGACGCCTCGGCAAGGCTGAGCTCGTGACTCCCAGGGGACAGCGCCTTGTCGGGCAATGCAACCCATTCGCCATGAGCGTCCGCCGTGGCGGTCGCAACCACGGTGGCGCCATCGAGCACGCTGACGCGCGCGCCGGGATCGGCGCGGCCCGCGATCACGGCCTGACCGTCGGGACGCACTCTTACGACGTCGAAGTCAGGGCCGGTTTGGGACGGAAGCGCGGCCGGTGCGACTACCGGCGAGCCTTGCGGCGCCGCGGCCTTGGTCGCGACTTGCGGCGCCGGCTGCGGCTTCGGGGGCGCAGGTCCGCTCGTGGGCCACAGGTAGATCGCGGTGGCGCCGATAAGGGCCACCCCAACCATCCCCAATCCACCGACGAGCACGCCCGGTCTCATCGCACCTCGTAGATCCCGTCGCCTCCCCGCGTGTTACACCCGTTCCCGGGAGCGTGCAACGCCGGGACCATGGGCAGGCCCGGTGCGGCCCGCTAAAATGCGTCTCCGCCATCCCGCGAGCGAGCAGTGATGACATGACCGGAGTGCAGCGGCTGTGCCTCTATTGCGGCTCGTCGGACCGCGTTGCCGAGCCGCTCCGCGATTCCGCACGGCGCCTCGGCAGTCTATTGGCGCAATCCCGGATTGAACTGATCTACGGCGGTGGACATATCGGACTCATGGGCCTCGCCGCAGATGCGGCGCTTGCCGCCGGCGGACGCGTCGTCGGCATCATTCCGGACTTCCTGCACGGGCGGGAGATCGCGCATACGCGGGTCACCGAGCTCGTGGTCGTCGGCTCCATGCACGAGCGCAAGCAGCGCATGTTCGAGCGGGCGGACGCCTTCGCGATCCTGCCGGGCGGGCTCGGTACCCTCGACGAGACCTTCGAGTGCATGACTTGGAAGCAGCTGGGCCTGCACGACAAGCCGATCGTGATCGTCGACGTCGCGGGATACTGGAAGCCGCTGCTGGCGCTGATCGATCACGCGATCGCTGCCGGATTCGCGCCGGCGCGGATGCGGGACGCCATCGAAGTCGTGTCGAGCCCGGAGGCGCTGGTCGCCGTGCTCAAATCGGCGCCCGAGTCCCATATTCCCCCGAGGCCCGAGCGCGCATAAGCCGCAGGCCGCGCGGGCTTGCACCCCCGGAAGCCCGTGATATTGTCGCGCCGCCGCGCAACCGGCGGCCCCTCCCTCGCGCGTTCAAGGATTGCAAGACATGGCGAAAATCAAGGTCGCGACCCCCGTGGTCGAGCTCGATGGCGACGAGATGACCCGGATCATATGGGCCTTCATCAAGGAAAAGCTGATCCTGCCCTACCTCGACATCGACCTCCGATACTACGACCTCAGCATCGAGAAGCGCGACCAGACCGACGACCAGATCACCGTCGACGCTGCGAACGCCATCAAGAAATTCGGCGTCGGCGTCAAGTGCGCGACCATTACGCCCGACGAGGCGCGCGTGAAGGAATTCAACCTCAAGAAGATGTACCGCTCGCCCAACGGTACGATCCGCAATATCCTCGGCGGCACGATCTTCCGCGAGCCCATCGTGTGCAAGAACGTGCCGCGCCTGGTGCCCGGCTGGACCGCGCCGATCGTTATCGGCCGCCACGCCTACGGCGACCAGTACCGCGCCACCGACTTCAAGGTGCCGGGCCCCGGCACGCTCACCATGACCTTCACGCCCAAGGGCGGCGGAAAGCCCGTGCAGTACGAGGTGTTCGACTTCCCCGAGGCCGGCATCGCCATGGGTATGTACAACCTCGACGAGTCCATCATCGGCTTCGCGCGCGCCTCGTTCAATTACGGGCTGCAGCGGGGCTGGCCGGTCTATCTCTCGACCAAGAACACGATCCTCAAGGTCTACGACGGCCGCTTCAAGGACCTGTTCCAGCAGGTGTTCGACCGCGAGTTCGCCGACAAGTTCAAGGCGAGGAACCTCACCTATGAGCACCGCCTGATCGACGACATGGTGGCGGCCGCGCTCAAGTGGAACGGCAACTTCGTCTGGGCCTGCAAGAATTACGACGGCGACGTGCAGTCCGACGTGGTGGCCCAGGGCTTCGGGTCGCTGGGCCTCATGACCTCGGTGCTGATGACGCCCGACGGCCGCACCGTCGAGGCAGAGGCCGCGCACGGCACGGTGACCCGGCACTATCGCCTGCATCAGCAGGGCAAGGAGACCTCGACCAACCCGATCGCCTCAATCTTTGCGTGGACGCGCGGCCTCCAGTACCGCGGCGAGTTCGACAACACGCCCGACGTCAAGCGCTTCGCCACCACCCTCGAGAAGGTCTGCATCGACACGGTCGAGGCCGGTTTCATGACCAAGGATCTCGCGATCCTTATCGGCCCCAACGAGCCCTCGATGACCACACGCCAGTTCCTCGACAAGCTAGACGAGGGCCTGAAGAAGGCGATGGCGTAGAGCCCTCACCCTCCCACCGCTTCGCGGCGGGTCCCTCCCTCTCCCGCCCAAGCGCGGGAGAGGGGCGATTCAGACCGAACGCTTACGAGCCTCTCGCCCACGAAAGTGGGAGAGGGCGGGACCCATCGCTCTTGTGCGATGGGAGGGTGAGGGTGAGGGTTACGCCGCGGCCTTCGCGGCGACCGCGCGCTCGACCGCCTCGACCGCGGCCTCGGCGCGGCTGGGGTCGGGGCCGCCGGCTTGGGCCATATCGGGGCGGCCGCCGCCGCCCTTGCCGCCCAGGGCCTCGGCGCCCACGCGCACGAAATCGACGGCGTTGAAGCGCTTCACGAGGTCGTCGGTGACGCCCACCACGATCGAGGCCTTGCCGTCGGCGCGCGCGACCACCGCGACCACGCCCGAGCCCACGCTCTTCTTCATGTCGTCGGCGAGGCTCTTGAGCTCCTTGGCGGGCATGTCGTCGAGCACGCGCCCGATGAACTTGACCCCGCCCAGGTCCTTCGCCGCCTGAGGTGCGGCGCCCGCGCCTCCGCTCGCGAGCTTCCGCCGGAGATCCGAGAGCTCGCGCTCGAGCTTGCGGCGATCTTCGATCAGCGCATTGAGCCGCGCGGGCAACTCCTCCCGCGAGACCTTGAGCTCGTCGGCGGCCTCGCGCAGCAGCGCCTGCTCGTGGGCGATATAGGCTTCCGCCGCAGCGCCGGTCAGCGTCTCCATGCGGCGCACGCCCGCCGCCACCGGACTTTCCGAGACCACCTTGAAGATGCCGATGTCGCCGGTGCGGCGCACATGCGTACCGCCGCAGAGCTCGACCGAGAAGGGCCGTGGCGTCGCATTTCCCGCCTCGCGGTCCTCGCCCATGGCGACCACGCGCACCTCGTCGCCATATTTCTCGCCGAAGAGCGCGAGGGCGCCGGCGTTGACGGCGTTCTCCGGCGTCATGAGACGGGTGGTCACCTCGGCGTTCTCCCGGATCCGTGCGTTCACCTCGGACTCGATCGCCCGCACGTCCTCGGGCGAGAGCGGCCGCGGATGGCTGAAGTCGAAGCGCATGCGGTCGGGCGCCACCAGCGAACCCTTTTGCGTGACGTGCTCGCCGAGCCGGCGCCGGAGCGCCTGATGCAGCAGGTGCGTCACGGAGTGATTGGCGCGAAGTTTCCTGCGCCGCTCGCCGTCGATGCGGAGCTCGACCGCGTCGCCGACGGCGAGCTTGCCGCGCGCCAAGCTGCCGACGTGTACGATGAGCTCGCCCGCCCGCTTCTGGGTGTCCTCGACCGCGAACTCGGCGCCGTCGGCCGAGAAGATCGCGCCGGTGTCGCCCATCTGACCGCCGGACTCGCCGTAGAACGGCGTCTGGTTCAGCACCAGCGAGGCCTTGGCGCCGGCCTCGATTCGTTGCACTTGTTTTCCATCGGCCACGATCGCGGCGATGCGGCCCTCCGCCATGTCGGTGTCGTAGCCCAGGAACTCGGTGCCACCGAGCTTGTCGCGGAGCTCGAACCAGAGCTGCTCGGTCGCGGCCTCGCCGGAGCCGATCCAAGAGGCGCGCGAGCGCTCCTTCGCCGCCTCCATCTCGCGGTCGAAGCCCGCGGTGTCGACCCGCATGCCGCGCGCGCGCAGGATGTCCTGCGTCAGGTCGAGCGGGAATCCATAGGTGTCGTAGAGCGTGAAGGCGACCGAGCCCGAGAGCGTCTTGCGGTCCTCCTGGAGGCCCTTTCCCTGCACTGCTTCGTCGAGGAGCTGCAGGCCGCGGCCAAGCGTCTGCCGGAAGGTAGTCTCCTCGAGCCGGAGCGTCTCCGTGATCAGCGGCTCCGCGCGGACGAGCTCGGGATAGTGCCCGCCCATCTTGCGAACCAGCGCCGGCACTAGGCGCCACATGAGCGGCTCGCGTGCGCCCAGGATGTGGGCATGGCGCATGGCGCGGCGCATAATCCGGCGCAGCACGTAGCCACGGCCATCCTTCGCCGGCAGCACGCCGTCGGCGATCAGGAAAGAGGACGCGCGCAGATGGTCGGCGATCACGCGGTGGGAGACCGCGTGCGGTCCGTCGGGCGGGACGCCCGATACCTCCGCCGACGCCACGATGAGAGCACGCAAGAGGTCGGTGTCGTAGTTGTCGTGCTTGCCCTGCATCACCGCGGCAATGCGCTCGAGGCCCATGCCGGTGTCGATGGAGGGGCGCGGAAGATTGACCCGCTGCTCCTTCGTCACCTGCTCGAATTGCATGAAGACGAGGTTCCAGATCTCGACGAAGCGGTCGCCGTCGGCGTCCGCGCTGCCCGGCGGCCCGCCCGCGATCTCCGGTCCGTGGTCGTAGAAGATCTCCGAGCAGGGTCCGCAGGGGCCCGTGTCGCCCATGGCCCAGAAATTGTCGGAGGTGGGAATGCGGATGATCTTGCTGTCCGGGAGGCCCGCGATCTTGCGCCAGTGGCCCGCCGCCTCCTCGTCCTCGGAGAAGACCGTCACCAGCAGCCGGTCCCTCGGCAGCCCGAATTCCTTGGTCACGAGGTTCCAGGCGAGCTCGATCGCGACGTCCTTGAAGTAGTCGCCGAACGAGAAGTTGCCGAGCATCTCGAAGAAGGTGTGGTGGCGCGCCGTATAGCCGACGTTCTCGAGATCGTTGTGCTTGCCGCCGGCGCGCACGCATTTCTGCGAGGTGGCCGCGCGCGAATAGGGCCGCTTCTCGAGCCCCGTGAACACGTTCTTGAACTGCACCATGCCCGCATTGGTGAACAGCAGCGTCGGGTCGTTCCGCGGCACCAGCGGGCTCGACGGTACGACCTCGTGGCCATGGCGCTTGAAGTAATCGAGAAACGCGGCGCGGATGTCGTTGGCGGTCTGCATGGCTGATATTTGGGCTTTCTCTGCTCTCGAGCCAAGGGCTAAGGCGCCCGGACGCGCCCGACAAGCCCTGGTTCTAGCCCGGTGCCGCGCGGCGAAACAAGCCTCAATGGCCGGCGTGCGGCGACAGAACAGCAAGATTCACCATGGAGGCACGGAGGGGCCGCGCGCTGCCGCGAAGCCGCAGTTTCAATTCTTGGCGTCTTGGTGGCTCAAGATTTCACCGCCCAGGCGCCAAGAACGACTGGATTGGGTCGTTTCGCGGAACTTAACCTCTGCCGTGAGCCTCTCGCCGAAAGAAATCGGCGCCGGAACGAGTCCGGCGCCGGGGCCTTCTTCCTGCAACCTCGAAGGCTAATTCGTCATTCGGCGTCCGCATCCTCGCTGGCGCCCTCGCCGCCGCCGGCCGCCATCATGGCGTCGGCCACCAGGCCCGCGTTGGCGCGCACCGCCTGCTCGATCGCCTGCGCGATCTCGGGATTGTCCTTGAGGTATTGCTTGGCGTTCTCGCGACCCTGGCCGATGCGTTGACCGTCGTAGGAGAACCAGGAGCCGGATTTCTCGACCACACCCGCCTGCATGCCAAGATCGAGGAGCTCGCCGCGCTTGGAGATGCCCTCGCCGTACATGATGTCGAACTCGACCACCTTGAAGGGCGGCGCCATCTTGTTCTTGACCACCTTGACGCGAGTCTGGTTGCCGATCACCTGCTCGCGCTCCTTGATGGCGCCGATGCGGCGGATGTCGAGCCGGACCGAGGCGTAGAACTTGAGCGCCTGGCCGCCGGTGGTGGTCTCGGGATTGCCGAACATCACGCCGATCTTCATGCGGATCTGGTTGATGAAGATCACCATGCAGCGCGAGCGCGAGATCGAGCCCGTGAGCTTGCGCAAGGCCTGGCTCATGAGACGCGCGTGAAGCCCCATGTGGCTGTCGCCCATCTCGCCCTCGAGCTCGGCGCGCGGCACCAGCGCCGCCACGGAATCGATCACCAGCACGTCGATCGCGCCCGAGCGCACCAGCGTGTCCGCGATCTCGAGCGCCTGCTCGCCGGCGTCGGGCTGGGAGATCAGGAGGTCGTCGACGTTGACGCCGAGCTTCTTGGCGTAGCCGGGGTCGAGGGCGTGCTCGGCATCGACGAAGGCGCAGGTGCCGCCGGCCTTCTGGGCCTCGGCGATCACGTGGAGGGCGAGCGTGGTCTTGCCGGAGCTCTCGGGCCCGTAGATCTCGACGATGCGGCCGCGCGGCAGCCCGCCGATGCCGAGCGCGATGTCGAGGCCGAGCGAGCCCGTGGAAACCACCTCCGCCTCGCCCGCCGCCGCCTCGCGGGCGCCCAGCCGCATGATCGAGCCCTTGCCGAAGGACCGCTCGATCTGGCCGAGCGCCGCGTCCAGCGCCTTCTGCTTGTCCATATTGTCCTTTTCAACGACCCGCAACGCGGCCTGCGACATCTCCCTCTCCTTATTCCATATCGCTCCCCGCCGATGCAACGCAGCCTTTGCCGCGCGCCCCGGAAGCGAAGGGAAAGCATCGTACCCTGTTTGTTCCGAAAGACAATGTTTTTGTTTTGTTCCATTTATTGATATTAAAAATCAGTAGCTTACGACCTACATGGGTCGTCGGGCTCAATCGGCCAAAGAGCCGCCTCATAGACTTCAATCATCCCTGCCAGAGCGTCAAAGCGTGCAGCCTCCAGCGAGCCCGGCTCGGGCTCCCGCTCGAAATAAACCGCGATCTCCTCCAGCGGAGCGTGTTAGTCGGCCTCGCTGCGGATCAGTGGAAGCGAGCACGGGCTCTGCGGTCGAGCTAGGATGGCGGACGCTCCTTTCAAAACCGACGGACGCTTGGTACTCGGCATCGGTGCGCCGCGATTTGGCTACGAGTTCGGCCGGATTTCTGGTATCGGGAAGTGGACCAAGTTTTTTCTTCCGCAGGATTCCGAGCGGTGGAAGCGGCGGTTACCATTGGTAACAAGTTGAGTCACCCAAAGGAAATTCAGGCAATAAACAGCCAATCGGTCGAACGTGCTCCGGGATTGATCGTGGATGCGATAGCGGCGCTATATCACTCGATCTATAAGCGAATATTTCCGGCGGCGAGTCTGGGTCTTCAGTCGCAGATGGATTTCTGACACGGAAGCGGAAGACATCCGGTTTCTCACGAACTAACAGGAGAGGATCCCATGGCAGGTCGGAGCTCCGGCACAGCGCCAACACCCGTCGGCGTCAATCACGTCGTGCTCAATGTACGCGACATCGAGGAGTCGCACCGGTTCTGGACCGAGATCGTCGGGCTGAAGCAGGTGGGAACCTTGAGGCCGCCGCCGAAGATGGGGCCGATCCCGCCGATGCGCTTCTACAGCGGCGACCACGGCGGCAAGCTGGCGCATCACGACGTGGCGCTGGTCGAGAACAAGAACCTGCCGAAGCCGCCCGCGAATTGGGAGCTGTTCGGGGCGCCGCAGGCGATCAACCACATCGCGATCGGCATGCCGAGCCGCGAGGCTTGGCTTGCGAAGCTCAAGGACCTGCAAGCGCGCGGCGTCAAGTTCCACCTGCGGATCAATCACGGCGTCACGCACAGCGTCTACATCAGCGACCCTAACGGCTACGGCATCGAGCTGCTCTACGAGCTGCCGCGGGAGATGTGGGAAGGCGATATCGACGCCGGCCTCAACTACCTCGAGCTATTGCCGACCGAGGGCGAGGCCGCGCTCGAGGACGATCTGAAGAACGCGCCGCGCTTCGGCGCGCGCGCCAAGTAGCGCGCGGCGCGGAAGCCGAGGCCGCTCTCGCGAGGCCGCCCCTGGTTCTGCGCGCTATCCGCCGCAGCAGCCGCGGGCGCCACGGCCCGCGCTCTGCACGGGCGGGCAGGGCATGCTGCCATAGGAGCAATAGACGCAGCAGTCGCCGGCCTTGGGCTTGAGCCGCGTGCCGCAGCCCGGACATTCCCAGAAGAACAGGCAATAATCCGTCGGCATGGTCTCGGTTCGAACCGCGCCGCACTCGGGGCAGGTGATGCTCGACTGGAGCGCGATCGGCGTCTCAGCCATGGCGGCCCGCGGACGTCACGCCTTCGCCGCGTCCTTGCGCTCGAGGTGGTAGCCCTTCGAGGTGATGAGCCATTCGCCGTCGATCTTGTGGTAGGTCAGGTGGTCGACGAAGTGCATGTCGTTGATGCGGACGCGCACCTTCACCAGCGCCTGGGTCGGCGAGGCGAAGTCCATCATCAGGACCGCCTCCTCGCGCGGCGAGCCCAGCGCGCGCGGCGATTTGCGTCCCGCGAGGACCTCCTTGTATTGCGGCATCGGCCAGACCGTCATCTTGCCCTCGCGGAAGCCGCTGAGCTGCGCGGTCGGATAGAAGACGCGGTCAAACTTGCTCACGTCGCAATCGTACATGAGGTCGAAATAGCGCTGCACCGCCTGGCTCAGGCTCTTGAAATTGGCGTCGTCGCTCATGGGATTCCCTCCAAGTCTGATCGAGCCGAGCGTGCGCCTTCAGAGTTTCCTCGTCCAGTCCTTCACTCGCAGCATGCACGGCCGCCGGGTCGTGCGCTCTGGACTGGCGGACACGGCACCGAGCCATAGGAGCAAAACACGCAGCAGTCGCCCGGCTTCGGCCTGAGCCGCACGCCGCAGCCCGCGCATGTGTAGAAGAACAGGCAGGCATCGACCGGCATCGTTTCCGCCTTTGCGGTGCCGCAGTCGGGACAGGTGATCGTGGAGCGGAGGATCATAGAGGTTCAAGCATACGAGCAGCCGAGATAGAGCGACAACCCGGTTTTCCGCTGGCGCCGCGGCGCAACCGTGCCATTCAATTCGTCAGGCCACCGGTCTTGAACCTCCGCGCCGCACCAGCGGATGTCGCAGGAGCGCATAGATCAAGATCGGCATTCCGATCGCCGCCGGGAGGAGCCAGACCGCGATATGCGGCAACAGGCGCCACAGCGGCAGATCGGGCCCGTTGTCCACATAGAAAGCTGTCAGCAGCAGCACATAGGAGGCACCCATTCCCGTCATATGCAGGCGTGCCCAATTCGGCCAAAGCCGCCGCCGCGCTTCGCGGCCCATGGTCGCCGCGAGGAACGTCAGCACGCCAAGAACGACAAGGTGATCGTCATCCGACCATCGAGGGATTCCGATCGCCGCCATCGTGGGAAACACGGTCGCGAGCGCCCAATATAGATCGCCCGGCTTGCGCATGACGTCCGGGGCACTTGCGGCTCAGCATCGCGACGGCGCCCGCAATCACGCAGACCAGGCCGGCCGCCACGTGCAGCGAAATCAGTGCCAGGAATAGCGGCGTATCCGAAGGAAGCGGAATGCCAGCGATGCTGGTTGGGTTGCCGCTCAAGACGACACATCCGTCAACGCAGAATGCTGACCGGCGCTACTTCGCCTCGGCCGACTCCCGCACGATCACCTCTTTCACCTTGCCGGCGAGCTGCTTCAGGCTGAAAGGCTTGGGGAGGAAATGGATGTCGCTGTCGGTGTCGAGGCGCTTGCGGAAGGCATCCTCGGTGTACCCGGAGATGAAGATCACCTTCATGTCCGGATGCGTCTCGCGCACGAGCTTCACGAGCGCAGGGCCGTCCATCTTGGGCATCACCACGTCGGTGATCAGGAGGTCGATGCGCTCCTTGCCGGCCGTGATGAGCTCGAGCGCGGCCTCGCCGCTTTTCGCCTCGATGACGCGATAGCCCTTGTTGCGGAGCGCGCGGGCGCTGAAGAGCCGCACGGGATCCTCGTCCTCCACCAGCAGCACCGTGCCGGCCCCCGTGAGGTCGCGGCTCTGCAGGGCGTCGCCGGGCTCGACGCGCTGCGCCGCCGCGGCGTCGGCGGCGCCGAGCCGCGGCAGATAAATGGCGAAGGCCGCGCCCTTGCCGGGCTCGCTCTCGACGAACACGAAGCCGCCGGTCTGCCGCACGATGCCGTAGACCGTGGAAAGACCCAACCCGGTTCCGGATCCCACCTCCTTGGTGGAGAAGAACGGCTCGAAGATGCGCTCGAGGTTCTCCTTGGGAATGCCGATGCCGGTGTCGACCACCTCGATGAGAACGTAGTCGCCGGGCGGCATCACCTCGTGACCGCGGCGCACCGAGGCGCTGGTGGTGACGTCGCTGGTGCGGATGGTGAGCGTGCCGCCGCCCGCCATGGCGTCGCGCGCGTTCACCGCGAGATTGATGATCACCTGCTCGAGCTGACCCTGGTCCACCTTGACCAGGCCCAGGTCTCGACCGTGCACGACCTTGAGCTCGATGTTCTCGCCGATGAGGCGCCGCAGCAGATGCGAGAGCTCGGCCAGCACGTCGGTGATCGAGAGCACGCGCGGCTGCAGCGTCTGCTGGCGCGAGAAGGCCAGGAGCTGGCGCACCAGGTTCGCCGCACGGTTGGCGTTCTGCTTGATCTGCATGATGTCGGCGAAGGAGGGATCGCCCGGCCGGAAGCGCAGCAGCAGGAGATCGCAGAACCCGATCATCGCGGTGAGCAGGTTGTTGAAGTCGTGCGCGACGCCGCCCGCGAGCTGGCCCACCGCCTGCATCTTCTGCGACTGCGCGAACTGGGTCTCGAGGTTCTTCTGCTCGGTGGTGTCGATGAAGTGCAGGATGAGACCGCCCTTCGCCTCCTCGGGCGCGTCGAGGCGGGAGACGAACACGGTAGCCGAGCGCTCGCGCGGGCTCTTGAGCCGGACCTCGATGGGCGCGGTCGCGGATTGCGGGTTGGCGGCGGCCTCGGCGAGCCGGCGCGCCACGGGCTTCGCCTCGCTCTCCGGCAGGAAATCGACCAGGAGCCGGCCGATCAGATCCGAGGGCGGCAAGCCGAAGAGCCGGCCGAGCGCGCGGTTCGCCTCGTCGAAGCGCCCCTCACGATCGAGCAACGCCACGCCTACCGGAGCGTCCGCGAAGAAGCGCTGGAAGCGCTGGCGCGACTGGCGGAGCGCCTCCTCCCACTCGCGCTCCGGCGTGAGGTCCCGCACCACCGAGCGCGTGCGCAGCCCTTCGCCGGTCTGCACGACGGTCTGCGTGATCGTGACGTGGACGGTGCGGTTGCGGCCCTTGAGCGCGAGCTCGCCGCGCTGGGGCATGCCGGGCTCGGCGGCGAAGGGTGTGTGCGGCGGGCATTGGGCAGGGATCTCGCCTGCTATGAAATCCTTGAGCCGCGCGCCTTCCTCGATGAGCGCGCCGGGCGAGCGCCCGAGCCAGTCGGCGAGTGCGTGGTTCACGAACAGGAATCTTCCCTCTGCGTCGACGGAGTAGAAACCGACGGGCGCATTGTCGAGGAAGTCCGCGAGCTTCATCTGCTCGTCGCGGATCACGTGCTCCATCTCGTGCCGCGCGGTCACGTCCTCGAAGCTCCAGAGGCTGTAGCCGGGCCGGCCCGGCAGCGGATGGATCGCGAGGTTGAACCAGGCGGTGCCGCCCGCGAGGCCGCGAAGCGCGATCCTTCCATGGACTCGGCCGTGGCCCAGGGCCTCGTCGCGGAGCCGCGGGAACTCCTCGGCAGAGTCGCCCTCGGCGGCGATCCGGCCCTGGATCGCCTGCAGCGGCGCGCTCTGGCCCTCCGGGAAGAGCGAGCGGAAGGCGGCGTTGGCGTAGGCGACGGTCTCGCGCGGGCCCAGGATCAGATAGGCATTGGACGAGGCCTCGAGCGCGTGGGCGAGCACGTCGACGCGGCGGGCGAGCACCTCGTGCACACGATTCGCCACCACGCTCGCAACCCCCGCAAGCAGCGCCATGCCCGCAAGCAGCATGGAGGCCGGCCAGAAGATCGTGCCCTGCGATATGCCGCTCAAGGTGGCGATGCCCACGATCAGTGCGGCGGCCGAAAGCACGGCGGTCAGCAGGCCGAGCCGGTAGATCCAGCGGCGGAGGGTCGCCTCGCCGAGCATTTTGGGGCTCTGCGCTTCGGCGGATTCCGGGAAGACGGGGCTCGAGAGCGCCATTGGGCTTCGGCGGGTTCCTGTGCTGGCGCTGTGGCCTGGGGCGCAGTCTAGCATAGGTTCAGACCTGCCGGGATCTCGGCTTCAGCTTGCCCTGAAGCCGGAAGACGTAGCCGATGATCTCGGCCACCGCCTTGTAGTGCTCGGGCGGGATCTGCTGGTCGACCTCGACGCCGGCGTAGAGCGCGCGGGCGAGCGGCGGGTTCTCCACGATCGGCACCTTGTGCTCGGTGGCGATCTCGCGGATGCGCTGGGCCACCAGCTCGGCACCCTTGGCGACCACGGTCGGCGCGCCTTCGGCGCCGAGCTCGTACTTGAGCGCGACGGCGACGTGGGTCGGGTTCGTGACCACGACGGAGGCGGTCGGCACCGCCGCCATCATGCGCTTGCGCGCGCGGTCCATGCGGATCTGCCGGAGCCGCGCCCGGATCATCGGATCGCCTTCGGACTGCTTGAACTCCTCCTTCACCTCCTGCTTCGACATGCGCATGGATTTGATGAAGGAGAAGCGCTGGAAGCCGTAGTCGAGCACCGCGATGAAGGTGAGCGCCACGAAGACGCCGAGCCCCATCCGGCCGACGAGCCGGCCGAGCTCGGCGAGCATGCCCGAGGCATCGAGGGCAGACGCGAGCGGCAGGCGGTCCAGCTCCGGCCGCATCAGGATCGCCACCACCGCGACCACCACCGCGAGCTTCGCGAGCGTCTTGCCGAACTCGACGAGACCGCGCGGCGAGAAGAGCCGCGAGAAGCCCTTCGCGGGCGAGAGGTTCTCAAGCTTGGGCGAGATCTTTTCGGGTGCGAACAGCAGCCCGGTCTGCAGGAGCGATCCCGCGATCGCCGCCGCCACCAGCAGTAGGAGCGGCAGCGCGAGAGCGACGCCGATCGTGCCGAGCGTACCCTCGACCGCCGGCCATAGCCCGGCCTCCACGCTGAGCTCGTGGGGTGCCTCGAGGTAGCGCCGGAGCGCCCCGCCGATGGTGCGCGCGATCGGCCCGCCGCCGAAGGCAACGATGCCGAGCGCGGTGCCGATCATGAACCAGTTGTTGATCTCCCGGGACTGCGCGACCTGGCCGCGGTCGCGGGCGCGCGAGAGCTTTCTACTCGAGGGCTCTTCTGTTCGTTGGCTGTCGTCGACGTCGTCAGCCATGGGCTCAGGACCCCGTCAACGCCAGGAAGTTCGCGGCGAACCGCTCGACGAACCACTGCAGGCCGGTGGCCAGCAGTAGCGCGAAGGCCAGCAGTCCCGCCACGATCTGCAGCGGCTGCACCACGAACAGGATCTGTAGCTGCGGCGTGAGGCGCGAGATCATGCCGACAGCGACGTAGAAGATCGTGCCGATGATCATGAATGGCGCCGCCATTTCCACGCCAATCTTGAAGGATTCCGTGACCGCCCGCGCGACCGCGTCGGAGAGGTCGCCCCACTGGAACAGCAGGCCCGGCTGGAACACGCCATAGCTCCCGACCAGCGCCCGCAGCATCGGGTGATGCAGGTCCGCGAGAAAGATGATGAGCACGCCGGCCACGCTGTAGAACGCGCTGGTAATGGATTCCTGCTGCTGCAGCATCGGATTGAAGATGAGCGCGGCGGAGAGGCCGAGATTGATGGAGATCATCGTGCCTGCCACCTCGACCGCCGCCAGCAGAATGCGCGCGATGGTGCCGAGGAAGATGCCGACCGCGATCTCGCCGCCCAGCATGAGGAGCAGCCCGATCGCGCTGCCGGGCAGGGCCGGCAGGCCCGGCGCCAGGGTGGGCGCGGCCGCCAGCGTGAGGCCGAGGGCCAGCACCAGCCGGAGCCGCGGCGCCACGTAGATCTCGCCGATGCCCGGCAGCAGCATCACCGCCGAGCCGAGCCGCGCGAACACGAGCGAAGCCGCGAAGATATTGGCCGGCAGGATCTGGTCGAGCATGACCCGATCCTCAGCCGCTGGCGATTCGGGTAAAGAGGGACTGGGTGAACTCGACCAGCGTGCCCAGCATGAAGGGCATCAGCACCAGGAGCGAGACGAAGATGACCAGGATCTTCGGCACGAAGGTCAGGGTCATCTCCTGGACCTGGGTGAGCGCCTGCAGGATCGAGATCACGAGGCCGACGCCGAGCGCCAGCAGCATCACGGGCGCGCCGATCTCGAGCGCGACCATGATCGCCTGATTGCCGATCCCAAAGACGTCGCTGGCGTTCATGGCGTTCTGCCGAGGAGCGCCGGCTTCAGATCGTCATCTTGATGATGTCTTGGTAGGCGGAGATCACCCGGTCGCGCACGGCGACGATGGTCTGCAGCGTGGCGTCGGCGTTGGCGACGGCGGTCGCCACCTGCGCGATGTCCGCCTTGCCCATGACGGCCTGCAGGCTCGCCTGCTCACCCTGCTTCAGGCTGTCGACCGCGCTCTCCGCGGCCTTGCGCACGAGGTCGCCGAAGCCGTCCTGCGCGCCGTCGCGCGCTGCGAGCCCGGCGCCGGTGATCTTGCCGGCGTTCGCATAGGCGGCCGCGGCATTCGCGATCGGATCGGCCATGGCTTATCCCCTGAGGAGATCGAGGGTGTGGGAGATCATCGCCTTCGCGGCGTCGATGACGTTGAGGTTCGCCTGATAGCTCTGCTGCGCGTCGCGCATGTCCATGAGCTCGACGACGGGATTGACGTTGGGCATCAGCACGAAGCCCTGCTCGTCCGCGGCGGGATTGCCCGGATCCCATTTGCGCTCGAGCTTGCCGGGGACGGACACCGTCTGGCCTACGGCGACCGAGGTCGCGCCCAACGACTTGTCGAGCACGGAATGGAAGGTCACGACCTTGCGCCGATAAGGCTCTGCGCCTGCCGCCTTGGCCGTGGAGTCCGTATTGGCGAGATTCTCGGCGATGACCTTGAGGCGCTGGGTCTGCGCGGTCATGCCGGCGAAGGCCAGCTGCATCGAGGTGTTGAAGTCCATGGCTGCCTGGTCCTCAGTGCCCGAGCGCTTCCTTGAGGAGCGCGATCTGCTTCTGGTAGAGGCTGGTGGTGAAGGCATATTGAGTTGCGGTGTCGCTCACCTTCATCATCTGCTCCTCGACCTGCACCGGACCCGGCTGCGTCACCTTCTTGGCGTTCGCCTGGGCGCCACCGGAGGCCGGCGTCGTGATGTGGCCGGGCGAAGTCGCCGCCAGCTTGAGCGGCCCGCCGTCCTCTCCGCTCAGGATCTTGCCGAAGTCGAGCGGCGTCAGATCGCTGCCGTGAAAGCCCGGCGTGTTGATGTTCGCGACGTTCTCGGCCAGCACCTTCTGCCGCCCGCCGAGCCACGCGAGCTTCTCGACCATAGCCTTGAAGAGAGGAATCTGTGTCAGGTCCATTGTGCAGGACTCTCGTCCCATTGCCTTAACATCCGGTAAAGACCGCACCCTTGGACCACCCCCTCCGCTAACCACCCGTTAACGCTGTTTCCCTAAGGTGGGCCGCGAATTAGTCGCCGATCGGGAGCCCCGATTGCCCACGCGAAACCCACACTCCGAGAAGCCCGCCGTCGCGGTGGCGCTGCGCTACAACCGCGCCGAGGCCGACGCGCCGCGGGTGGTCGCGAGCGGGCGGGGCGCCATCGCCGAGCGCATCCTGCAGCTCGCCTTCGAGCACGGCGTGAAGGTCCGCGAGGACGCGGACCTCGCCGAGCTGCTCGCCGCCGTCGAGATCGGCAACCAGATCCCGATCGCCGCCTTCGCGGCGGTCGCCGAGATCCTCGTCTACATCTACCGCGCCAACCGGGGCCTGGGCGAGGCGACCGTCTCGCCTCATCCGTCCTCCACCCACGTTCCAGGAGCCACGCCATGACCGCCGAGCCCGCCAATCTCGCGCTCGTCTCCCAGACCCTCGACACAGCCCGCGCCGCGATCGAGGCCGGGCACCTCGTCGACATGGGCGGGCTCGACGTCGCGGTGGCCGAGCTCTGCGCGGCGACGCTGCAACTGCCGGAGCAGCACCACGCCCGCGCCGCGCGCAAGCTCGCCCGCCTCGCCCAGGATCTCTCGGCGCTCGCGGACGCCCTCAAGATCCAGCGCGAGGCGCTGGAGCGGCTCTCCGAGACCGAGGCGCGCCAGCGCGCCGCCGGCGCCTACGCGCCCGAGACCACGCAATCCTGAGACGGCGCCGCCGGCACATCCCGACATGGGTCTCGACACCTATCTGCGCTTCCTGATCGCGCTCGTCCTCGTCGTCGCGATGATCGGCGCCCTCGCCTGGGTGATGCGCCGCTTCGGCCTCGCGACCCGCTTCGCCGCACCCGCGGGCCAGAAGCGCCTCGGCATCGTCGAGGTGCTGCCGATCGACGGCAAGCGCCGGCTCGTCCTGCTGCGCCGCGACGCGGTTGAGCATCTGGTTCTTCTCGGTATCGCCACCGACGTGGTGATCGAGACCGGCGCCGCCGCGCCGGGCCTCCCCTCGCCCCGGTTCGGCGCGATGGTCAAGGAGGACGGGACGTGAGCGGACGGCGCATCGTTTCCGCAGCCATCGCGGGCGCCGCGGCGATCCTCCTGCCGGCGGCGGCCTTCGCGCAGTCCGTCACCGTCGACCTCGGCGGCGAAGGCGGCTCGACCGCGCGGATCGTGCAGATCGTGCTGCTGATGACGGTGCTGAGCCTCGCCCCGGCGATACTGGTCACCGTTACCTCTTTCACCCGCATCGTCGTGGTGCTGTCGTTCCTGCGCAACGCGCTCGGAATCCAGCAGACGCCGCCCAACGTCGTGATGATCAGCCTCGCGCTGTTCCTCACGGGCTTCGTCATGGCACCGACCTTGCAGGCCTCATATCGCGACGGCCTCGAGCCCCTGATGGCCGAAAAGATCACGGAGACCCAGGCCGCCGAGCGCGCGATGGCGCCGCTGCACGCCTTCATGATGCAGCACGTGCGCGCCCAGGACCTGCAGCTCTTCGCGGACATGGCCAAGGTCGACAAGGTCGCCGACGCCAAGGACACCCCGCTCCGCGTGCTCGTGCCATCCTTCATGATCAGCGAGCTCCGCCGCGCCTTCGAGATCGGCTTTCTCCTGTTCCTGCCGTTCCTGATCATCGACATGGTGGTGGCGTCGATCCTGATGTCGATGGGCATGATGATGCTGCCGCCGGTGACGATCTCCCTCCCCTTCAAGATCATCTTCTTCGTGCTGGTCGACGGGTGGTATCTGGTCGCGGGCTCGCTCGTGCAGAGCTTCGGGCCGGGAGGATAGGGGACTGCGAGATCGCCTTCGGCTTTGACCATGGGATGGGCCGTGGCGAGGAAGGCGTGCATGACGTGCCAGAAATCCCCATGGTTGAGCACACCCAGTTCATCGGGCGCGCCGTACCCAGCGGAATTGCAAACTGCCGGTCGCCGCTCGGGATCTGTTCGTAGAAATCCACGAGGTTGTCGGCGGTCGCGATCCCATCGCACCCCCGATGATCAGCATCGCACGGCAAGCAGCTTCCTGGGTTCGACCGCGCGCAGGTTCACGGCCATGTCGAGATAGGTGCCGGTCGGAACCTCTTCGCCGTATTCGATCTCGCCGCGTCGGTCCATTGCCTCCGAGGTCCGAAATCACGGACTCTTTGTTGATCAAGAGATAAACACTCACTGTCGATCACGGGTTTGTGCCCAGCCTACCGCGCGCGGCACTTGCTCGGTCCGCAACCACGGCGCATGCTGCGCGCGTGACGGTATCCCGCGGTACCCTCGCGGTCTGCCCTTATATATGACACAAGCCGAGAGCCATCCCATGTACCGTCGCCCACTGGCGATCTCGCTGCTGGCCGCCCTGCTCGCCCTCGGCCTTCCCGTCGCCCATGCGCAGCAAGCCACCGACGCGAAGCCCGCGAGCGCCGAGCGGCAGCATCCGGCCGGCGGGAAGCCCGAGACCGAGCGGAAGCCGGGCGCGGGCGACGCGCTGCCGGCGGACGCCGTCACGTCGCACACCATCACCCTCGACGGCCGCGAGCTCGCCTACACCGCGACGGCCGGCACGATCGCGCTCACGAACGACAAGGGCGATCGCACCGCCGAGATCTTCTATGTCGCCTACACGCTCAGCGGCGCGCCACGCGCGAGCCGGCCCATCACCATCGCTTTCAATGGCGGTCCGGGAGCGGGCTCGGCCTATCTGCAGGTGGGTGCGCTGGGGCCGCGCGTGCTGGACTACGGCGCCGGCCGCGAGCTGCCCTTCACCTCCGGGAAGGTGATCGACAACCCCGACACCTGGCTCGACTTCACCGATCTCGTCTTCGTCGATCCCGTCGAGAGCGGCTACAGCCGGTCTGCGCTCTCCGACGACGAGACACGCAAGCAGTTCCTCGGCGTGAAGCAGGACCTCGACGAGATCGGCCGGATCATCCATCGGCTCCTCGCGAAAATGGACCGGCTGGACTCGCCGATCTATCTCGCGGGCGAGAGCTACGGCGGGTTCCGGGCCGCACGCCTGCCGCGGCTCCTGGCGGCGAACGAGGGCATCGTCGTGCACGGCGCGGTGCTGATCTCGCCCGCGCTCGAATTCTCCCTGCTGGGCCGCGGCGACTTCAATCCGATACCCTGGGTCGTGCGGCTGCCCTCCTATGCCGCCGTCGCGCTCGAGGCCCAGGGCAAGCTCTCGCCGGCGGCACTCGCGGACGCCGAGCGCTTCGCGCTAGGCGATTATCTCGCGGGCATCGTGACGCCTGCCACCGACCCCGCGGCACAGGAGCGTTTCTACCAAACGATTGCCGGCCTCATCGGCCTGCCGGAGGCTACGGTGGCGCGCTTCCGTGGCCGCGTTCCCTTGGGCGTCTTCCAGAAGGAAGCGCGCCACGGCGAGGAGGCGCTGCTGAGCCGGTTCGACGGCAGCGTGTCCTCGCCCGACGCCTATCCCGCCAGCTACTCCGCCGGCGAGTCAGGCGATCCCGTCCTGGCCGGCCTCAACGGGCCGCTCACCAGCGGCTTCGTGAACTACGTCCGCGACGAGCTCGAATTCAGGACGGACCGCCGCTACATCCTGCTGAACGGCGAGGTCGCGCGGCACTGGAATTTCCGCGAGGGCGAGGGCGGATTCGGTCAGGGCGGCGCCGGCGCGAGCGACGATCTGCGCGAGGGGCTGGCGCTCGACCCACGGCTTCACGTCCTGATCGCGCACGGCATGACCGATCTTCAGACGCCCTATCTCGGCAGCCGCTACGTCGTCGGCCAGCTGCCTGAGAGCCTGACCCGCGACCGCGTGAGGCTCACGCTCTATGCCGGTGGCCACATGATGTACCTGCGCCCGGCCTCGCGCGCCGCGCTCCACCGCGACGCGCGGGCAATCTACACCGCAGGCGAATGACGCCGGCGGACCGACGGCAGCCTGCTCGAGGCGCGGCAGTCAGTTGCCGATCTCCGCGATCTCCTTGAAGGCGCCGCCGGCAACGGTATTCACGAAGATCACCGCAGCCTTGTTGTCGCCCTTGGGCGTCCATGCGATCGGGCTGGCGTAGGCGATGCCCTGGAACTTGATCGCCTTCAGCGCGGCAACTACCTCCGACCGGTCCGGCATGGCGTGCTTGCGCTTCGCCGCCGCTTCGATCGCCGCCAAGATGACGCGGGCGGAATCGTAGGAGTTTGCGGCGTAATTGTTGATCGGGCCGTATTTCGCCGTGTAGCGCTTGGCGAAAGCGGCGGATCCCGGAACCTTGCCCAGCGCGGGCGCGGCCGAGAGCACGCGCACGCCCTCGCCTGCCGCGACCGCGTCCCCGGCGGCTTCGATGAAGCCCTTCACGTCCCAGCAGCCATCGCCGCAGGTGAAGAGCTGGTTGCGTCCCTGGGTGCGCATCTCCTTGAGGATCAACGCGCCTTCCTTGATGCCCGCGAAGAACACGACGTCGAAGTCCGCCGGCAGCGATCTCACGGCCTGATCAAACTGCGTCTCGCCCGCCTTCACGGTCTGACGCGCGACGATGTTGCCGCCCTTGGCCGCGAACGCTTTCGAGAAGAGGTCGGCAAGGCCCGTGCCATAAGGCGTGCCGTCGTCGAAGACGACCGCGCGACGCTTCTTCATCACGGCGATCAGATAGTTCGCGAGTCCAGGCCCCTTGCGGTCATCCCGGCTGGTGAGGCGGAAGATGTCGGCAAAGCCGCTCTCGGTTACCGCGGGATTGGAGGACATCGCCGTGATCATCGCGAGCCCGCAGCCATTGTAGACCTTCGAGGCCGCGATGGTGACGCCGCTGTTGACGTGGCCGACCACGCCCAACATGTCCGGATCGTCGCAGAACCCTCTTGCGACGGCTTCGCCCTTGTCATTGCTCGCCTGATCGTCCACCGCGAGGGCCACGATCTTCGCGCCCAGGATGCCGCCGGCTGAGTTCTTCTCCGCTACCGCCAGCTCGACGGCTTGGCGCATCTCGACACCGAACGCCGCCGAGGGTGTGGTGAGCGGACCGCCGATACCCAGGTGGATTTGCTTTCCGGCAAGCTGCGCCGAGACCGGTAGCGATGCCGCCATGAGCGCCAACGCCGCGACCGAGCCTGCAGCCGCAATCCTCTTCAGCATTTTCGGGCTCCCTCCCTTGTATCACCAGTTATATGAGTTACACAGGTGAGATCAGATTAGCGAACCTCCTCTCACCTGTAAAATAGATTTATCCGGTGATGCAAGTGAGTATAGCCCTCCGCGCCCCCCGCTCGCGCGGTGCCGACGGAACGGATCCTCCGATCCGATCCGCGCGACCTCGACGCGGACTAATTCGTCGCGGCCGCCGAGGCGGTGGTGTCGCGAGCGAGGTTCTTGCGCAGCTCGGTCGCGAAGCTCTTGAGGTCGGCGATGTCCGCGATTTGGCGGGCGCGCTCGCGGGGATCGTCGCTGTTGCCGGCGCTGTCGGAGCTGGTGATCAGGCGGAAGCCTTCGGCATAGGCGCTCTTCGCCATGACGGAGCCGAACCGGTCGCGCAACCGCGCCAGGCCCGCCTGGTCGCCTGACAGAGTCAGCGCTGCCGCCCAATTGAGCACCATCTGCGCGTCACTCTTCGCGAGCGCCTGGTCATCGCCGGGCGCATCGACCAGCCGGTCGAAGATGCGCGCGGCATCCTGCCACGCCTTGGTCTTCCAGTAGATGTCGGCCCGCAGGCGGTCGGCGTCGCGGCTCTGGTCGGCACCGAGCGTGGCCAGCGCCTCTGCGGGCTTGCCGAGGTCGAGGAGCGCGCGCGAGCGCAACTGCTGGCGCTGGCGCGCCAAATCGGGAGCGAGATCGGATCCGACGGGTATGTCCAGCGCCTTGAGCGCGTCGTCGGGCCGGTGGTCGAGCAGGCGCAGGATCGCGAGCTCCGTTGCGGTCCGCGATTTGGCCACGCCAGTCAGACGGTTCGTCGCCTGGTCCTCCAGCAGGCCATCGGCCTGATCCAGAAGATCGACCGCGATCAACCGGTCGGCCAGATGCCGCACGATCGCGTCGCTCTTGGCGTCGGCGCCGGTCACGCCCTTGAATTCCTGGTAGAGCGCCAGCGCCTTGATGGGCGAGATGCTGTCCGCGTCCTTGCCGGTGAAGACCTGGTTGAAGGCATCCGCCATCTGCGTCTGCACCGTCGGCGTCTCCGGATGGTGCGGAAAATTGACGACGGCCTGGCGGAGAATGTCGAGGCCGCGTCGGTAATCGCCGTCGGCGAGCAGCAGCGTGCCGAGCGTGTGCAGCAGGTCGAACTCGAAAGCGTCGCCGCGCCACGAGAAACGCAACCCGTCCAGCTGCTGGATCGCATCGGCCCGCGACATCTTGCCGGTTTCCAGCAGCGCCATGGTGCGTTCCTTGAGCGCGCGGGCTCGGCTCGGCCGATCATCCGAGCGCGCGACCTCCTGCCAGATCTCGAGCGAGCGCGCCAGATCGCCGCGCGCCTTCGCCTGCAGCCCCTGGAGATAGCGCAACATGGACAGGTCGCCACCGACGAGCTTGTCGTTTTGCACCATGTGCAGCAAGGCGCCCGAGGCGTCGGAATTGCCGGTGCGGATCAGCGCCTCCGCGGCGGCAAGCTCCAGTCGGTCGCGAAGGGGCTTCGGATAGGTATTGAGCAGGCTGCCACCGCGCAGGAACAGCGGCGCCGCGGTCCGCCAGTCGCCGGCGGCGGCGGCGAGCGCGCCGCGCCAGACCGCCACCTCGGGCTCGCGATCGAGCATGGGCCGGTTGAGCTCCTGCGCCGCCTGCTCGTTGTCACCGTTCAGGAAGGCCGCGGCGCCGCGTATGGCGCGCACCACACGGTCGGCCGCGAAGGCAGGATCGTCCCGCTCGATCGCATCCAGGACACCGAGCGCTTCCGCGGCGTAGAGCCGTGCGAAGTAGAACTGCGCGAGCGCGAGACGGGGCTGCGAGCGCTGACTGGCGGGCGTGGTCGACACCACGCGCTCGAGCGCGCTCCGCCGATCCAGGAACGATTGCTCCGGCGGCCCGACCCAAGCGGGAAAATCGAAAATACGATAGGCGTTGCCGGCACTGCCGAGCAACCGGTCGGCGTCGCCCGACAGCACCAGTCCGCCGGGGACCGTCACCTCGACCCCGCTCGCGGCCAGCTTGGCAGTCACGCCCTCAAGATTCGGGCGCAGGACGAGGCCCTGCTCGGAGGCGAGAGCGCGGACCTCCATGACGCTGTTCTCGGTGGCCAACCCGCGGCCGACCTCGAGCGTCGGCACCACCAGCAGCCGGTCGCCCACCTCGGGATCCATGAGCGCGATCGGCTCCGAGGCGCCCTGCAGCTCGAAGACCAGACGCGCCGGCTTCGCGTCCGGCTGAGCCAGGACCGTGATCGGGGCGTCGGTACGAAGCTCCTGCGCCTTCAGGTCGAGCACCCACTCGCTCTCGGTCTTGCGGATGCTGGGCTCGAGGCCGCGCCGCGTCACCATGCGGAGCACGGTGGCGGCGCCGTTCGGCATTTGCTCCACGCGCTCGATCGCGGCCTTGCCGCGCTCGCGAAGCTCGGTCAGATCCGGCTCGGCCACAGCGCCGAACACGACCCAGAGCGCGCCCGCGCGGCGAAACACCGCGAGCGAGGCGGGCTTCGTCCAGGCGAAGCGCAGGCTCGCGACATCCGTTCCGGCGCTGTAGTGAACGGCGAGCGGCGGCACCGGAGCGGGAGCCGGAGCCGGCGTCGCGGCGGCGTCGGGCTGGGCATCATCAGCCTGCGCCGTCGCCGGTGGCACCAGCCGCTGCGGCAGGCCGGAGCTTTTCGGATCCTTCTTGGGCGCCGCCGGGACGGGCGCGCTGGTGCCGGCTCCGGGAGAGCCAGCGGAGGGTTCGATGAGCTCGGGCGGCGGCACGATCGCCGGGGCGGCTGCAGGCACCGGCGCGGGCGGCGCCGGTTTCACGGCCTTTCCGCGCGGCACGCGAGCCTTGGGTTCCTCGCTCTTCGCGACAGCCGGGGTGCCGCCGAGGAGATCGAGCACGATGTTGCCCTCATCGCGGAAATGGCGGAGCTTGGTGCCTGACGGCAGGTGCAGCGTCAGCGCGGTGCCGCTGGAGCCGTCGTCCGCGATATCCGCGAGTACGCCGGGGATCGCCGCGTCGATCTGCGCCGTGTCGACGGAGACCGGGCGCGGGAAGTGCAGGCGGACGGCACCCTCATCCTGGGTCAGCGTATAAGTCTGCTTCCACTCGAGCACCAGGCGGCGATAGCCCTCGTGCTCGCCCGAGCGGATCGCAACGGTCGTCTTTTCGCCGGGCGTCGGTCCGGACGCGGCTGGAGATACGACGCTGGTCTGCTCCGGCGCCGCCTTGGGCTTTTCCGGCCCCGAAGTCGTCTTGCGGACGGGTGCCGCGGCGTCGACCAGGTCGATCGCGACGGTATTGCCTTCGGTGAAGGTCTTGAGCGTGACCGGGCGCTTGAGCTTCGCGGTCAGGGTCGTGCCGTCGGCGTCGAGACTCACGCTCTCGACATAGGATCCGAGGTTGTCCGTGATGGCTCCGAGATCGGTCTCGAGCCCGCGCGCAAAATGAATCGTGAGCGCGCTGCCGTCGACCTTGGCGTCGTAGTGCACCGGCGCCGGCCAGTCGAAGGCCATGCGCCCGTAATGCCTGTGCTCGGCGGCGCGGGTCTTCACAGCGTCGGCGGCGCAAGCCGCGCCCGGCGAGAGGGCGACAGGGACGATCAGACAGAACACGGCGCACAATCGCTTCATCATCACTTCGGTTCCTGAGGAGCGGCGAGGAAGACTGGCATGGAGCTATTTCAAGTTCGCCAGGATGGCGTCGATATCGTCCTGCCTGTTGGCCGCTTCGGGGAGCTGCGGCCCGTTCAGCAAGTGGCTCTCATCGCCCGGGACGCGAGCCGGCGCGGACGCGGACGCCGGCGGCTTGACGCCCTCGCCGAAGGCCGACAGCAGCGCGTCGATCTTTTCCTCGATGTGCTTCAGCGCACGGACCACCTTGGTGATGCGCTGACCGGTCACGTCCTGAAAGTTGCAGGCCTCGTAGATCTGCGTGGCGATGTTGCGGATCTGGTCGCGAGCCTCGGATGTCACGGTATCGGCGACCTTCTCGAGATGCTCCGCGGCATCGAGAATGACGCCCGTCGCCTCAGCGGTCGCGCCCACAACAGCATCGAGCTCATCGGTCGCCATGGGGATGTGCGTGGCGCGGATCTCATCCGGCCGGATCGCCGCGATCTCGCGCTTGGCGGACTGAATGTAGTCGGCGATCTTCTGCAGCTCGCGGTAGAGCTTGAACTCCACCACGGAAACATCGCCCGAGAGGCTCTCGATCACCGCCTCGACCACCTTGGTGATGTCGGCGGCGCTCGCGAGCGGAGTCGAGGCGATGGTCTCGAGCGTCCGCTTCAGCGCGGCCTCCTTGGTGATCTTGGGCATTCGCAGACGCTCCCGGTCCGTTGGCGCGGCTTCAGAAATTGCCCCAGATGGCCTGAAGCTTCTGCTTCAGCGTCGCCGCGTTGAAGGGCTTGACGATATAATTGGTGACGCCCGCCTCTTTCGCCGCGACCACGTTCTCGGTCTTGCTCTCGGCGGTGATCATGATGAAGGGTATCTGCTTGAGCTTTTGGTCGGCGCGCACCTCCTTCAGGAGCTGCAGTCCCGTCATCGGCTCCATGTTCCAGTCTGAGATCACCAGCCCGTAGTTCCGCTCCCGGAGCTTCACGAGCGCGGTGCCTCCATCGGTCGCCTCGTCGACGTTCTCGATGCCGAGCTGCTTCAGGAGATTGCGGATGATCCGGAGCATCGTCTTGTAATCGTCGACGATCAGGACGTTCATGTTGAGGTCGAAAGCCATTTCCCACTCCTGGCGAACGCGGCTGCGCCCTGGCACCCGGCCGGCCTCTGTCGTTCTAGGCGGCTCCGGTTAAACTCGCATTAAGTGACGTTAACTCAAGGACTTGTGGCGGGCGTCGCGGGACGCGCGCCCTGCTGCTTGCGCTCGATTAGCGCCGCGGTGACCGTCTTCGCTTTCGCGGGATCCATGGCGGCGAGAATGGGCGCGGCCTTCGCCTCTTTCATGCCTCCGAGCACGTCGAGCACGGTTGGCGTATCGAGCTCCTCGAAGATGCGCGCGGCCTCGCGCGGCTTCATGGTCTCGTAGATCTTCACCAGGCCCTTGAGGCGCTCGTCGCCCTGCTGCGCCTGCTTGTCGACGAGGCCGCCGATCTCCTTCTCCATCGACTGCAGCTTCGCGAGCTTCTCGTCGACGCGCTGCTCGGCGGCCTTGAGCACGACCTCCTGCTGGGACATCTCCTGCGCGCGGCGATCGAGTGCAGCGCGCCGGTCCGAGAGCTTCTGCAGCACCTCGATCTCCGAGGGGCTCATCATCAGGGGATCGGCGGCGGGAATGGAGCCGTCTTTGGGCTTGGCGGCATCGAGCTGATTCTGCGCCGTGTCGGTCTCTGCGCCCGCCAGCGGCTGCGTCGGGGCGTTAGACGTCGCGGGTATCGGCGGTGCGGGAGCGGAAGCCGAGGGTGCCGACGCCGGCGTCTGGCCGGCGGTCTGCGCGCGCACGACCTCCCAGACATCCGACAGCTTGAGCCCCAGCAGCAGCACCGCTGCCGCGAGCAGGACGGGGATGAGACGGAGCTTCATAAGCCTGGAACCGGATCAGCGCCGCCCACCGAGCGCGCGCAAGAGATCGCGCTCCGCCCGCGAAATCTGACTGAGGCGAGGCTCCGCCTCGTCGGCGGGAGCGTGCAGCTGCGTCACCTTGCCGTCCGCTTTCGCGCGCGGCGGCGGCATTTCCGCGACCCGCGGCTCCTCGCGGCGCGCGCGGATGCCGCCCTCGAGCCGGTCGGCAACCACGCCGCCGCGCTCGATCAGGTAGTGGAGATCGTCGCGCAGCGAGCGCCCGAGAGCGAGCTCCTTCTCGAGATCCTTGCCGACCTCGTCGGTGGCCTGCTTGAGGCCGGCGATCCCGGCCTGCGCACTGACGGAGGCGGCGTTGAGTCCCTTGATCAGTTCCTCGAGCTTCGCCTTGTCATCCCGGAGCACGCCCAGGCGCCGATTGAGCACCGCCACGTAGCCGATGGTGGCGACCAGGAGCAGCGCGACCGTGATGTCGCTGATCAGCGTCGGCATCATAGCGAGGGCTTCCTTTCGTGTTTCTCGAAGATCCGCACGGCGATGTTGCCGCCCTTGCGGCCCATCTTGCCCGTGAACATCGGGAAGTCTCCGCAGACCAGCCCCACGTCGGAATGCGTGTCCGCGTTCAGCATCAGGCGCGAGCCGACCTTCCAGTTCATGACGTCGCTGAGCGAGACTTCGAAGGTGTCGAGCACGGCCTCGATGGAGATGTTCGTGTGCCAGAGCTCGCCCGCGAGATGCGCTTCCCAGATCGAATCGCGGCCGAATTTCTCGCCGAGGAAGCCCTGCAGCAGGATCTCGCGCACCGGCTCGAGCGTCGCATAGGGCAGCAGCACCTCGAACCGTCCGCCGCGGTCTTCCATGTCCACCCTGAGCCGCGCCAGCACCGCCGCGTTGGCGGGACGGCCGATGGTGGCAAAGCGCGGGTTGGTCTCCAGCCGCTCGAAGCGGAAGGTGACCGGGCTCAGCGGATCGAAGGCGCCGGAGAGATCGGCGAGCACCACCCCGACCAGGCGCTCCACGAGGTTGCGCTCGATCGTCGTGTAGGGGCGCCCCTCGATGCGCATCGCCGCCGTGCCGCGGCGCCCGCCTAGGAGCACGTCGACGATCGAGTAGATGAGCGCGCTGTCGACGGTGACCAGCCCGTAGTTGTCCCACTCCTCCGCCTTGAGCACCGCGAGCATGGCCGGCAGCGGGATCGAGTTGAGATAGTCGCCGAAGCGGATCGATGTGATGTTGTCGATGGAGACCTCGACGTTATCGGAGGTGAAATTGCGCAGGCTCGTCGACATCATGCGCACGAGACGGTCGAACACCACCTCGAGCATGGGCAGGCGCTCGTAGGAGACCAGCGCCGAGTCGATGATCGCGCGAATGCCGGAATTGTCGCGGTTCCGCGATTCCGAATCGTCGACGCCGAGCAGACTGTCGATCTCGTTCTGATTGAGGACGCGGGCCTGGCTGCCGCCGGAGCCTTCGCCCTCCCCCGCGACCTTGGCACCGCCCTCTTCCGCCATCGCGGCCCACTCGGCCGCGAGCTTGCCTTCGTCTTCCTGCTTCGTGTCGGCTGCCATCGAAGATGCTTTCCCTCGTCCCGCCGGCGGCGCTTATTGCACCAGCATTTCCTTGAAGAGCACGTCCTTCACCTTGACGGGCGAGGCCGCGGAATTGACGCGCGCGAGCAGCTCCTCGCGCAGGCGGTAGATGCCGCCGGAGCCGCGGAGGTCCTCGACCCGGAGTTCGCGCAGGTAGACCTGGAAGTTGTCGATGATGCGCGGCATCACCGCCTGGATGCGCGCGGTGTCGGCCTGCTCCTCAAGGTCGAGGCTGATGGAGATCTTGAGGAAGCTCGCTTTGCGGCCCGTCGAGTTCAGGTTCACCAGCAGGTCGGGCAGATCGAAGAACACGCTGGGCTTGGCCGCGGGCGCCGGCGCCGCGTCGGCGGTCTCGACTTTGCTGGTGCCGAGCAGCTTGCCGACGATCCCCGTGAAATAGAGCGTGCCGCCGGTGCCAGCGAGGAGCAGAAGTCCCGCGCCACCGAAGATGATGAGCCGGCGCTTGCCGCCGAACCGGGATTTCGGGGTTTCTTCGGTCCCTTCCTCCGCAACTGCTTCTGTCTCGTCGTCGAGCGTGCGGTCGGTCATTGGTCCCTGTTTCGCGAAGTGAGTCGCCGGAGGGCGAGTTCCTGTGCCGGACCCTAGGGCTTTCTAGTTAAGAAGTGGTTGAGCCGCCCCCCGCGAAACCCATGCCCGGCGACGCCGCGGGGCAAGAACTGCCGGGCAAGCCCGGCCCGACCGGCAGCCGTCCTCCCCCATCCCGACCCTGGGAAATCGCGGCAAGCCCGGCGGTTTCGGCAATTCCCCGCGCTGGCACAGGGCGTGCATAGGGCGGAGCGGATGACCGCAACCTCTTGATGCCGCTTCTGCCATGAACGACGCCAGCTCAGTCGCCCTCTCCGCCCAATTGGCGGCCCTGCATCAGGCCGACGTGATCGCGAACAACCTCGCGAACCTCTCGACCACCGGCTACAAGAGCGAGCACATGCTGTTCTCGCAGTTCCTGACCCAGGCGAGCGACGGCACGCCGATCGCCTATGTGCAGGAGCAGGGCACCGCGCGCGATACGACCCAGGGTCCGATCACCCAGACCAACAATCCCCTCGACATCGCGATCCGCGGCGACGGGTATTTCACGGTGCAGACGCCGCTCGGCGAGCGCTACACCCGCAACGGCCACTTCCAGCTCGACGCCACCCGCCAGATCGTGACCAGCCAGGGCTATCCGGTTCTCTCCGACGGCAACTCGCCCCTGGTGATCCCCGAGGGTACCGGCGAGATCACCATCGGCGCCGACGGCACCGTCGGCACCCCCCAGGGCCCGATCGGCAAGCTCGGCATCGCGAGCTTCGCGGACCAGCAGGCGATGATGCCGACCGCCGGCGGCTTCTTCACGACGAGCCAGACGCCGCAGCCCCCGACGGACGTGAAGCTCCAGCAGGGCTCGATCGAGGGCTCGAACGTCGAGCCGATCATCGAGATCACCAAGCTGCTCAACTCGGAGCGCAACGTCGACTACACGAAGAGCTTCATCACCACCCAGGCGACGCAGACGGCCAACGCCATCGACCGTCTCGGCAAGACCGTTTAACCCGCTAGCGAGACCCAAACCCATGCGCGCTCTCAATATCGCCGCCACCGGCATGCTGGCCCAGCAGCTCAACGTCGAGGTCATCTCGAACAACATCGCGAACCTCAACACCACCGCCTTCAAGCGCCAGCGCGCGGAATTCCAGGATCTGCTCTACCAGGACCAGCGCCCGGTCGGCGCGCAGTCCTCGGACAACGGCACGCTGGTACCCGTGGGCGTGCAGGTCGGCTCCGGCGTCAAGGCCGCGGCGATCTACCGCATCACCGAGCAAGGCACGATGCTCAACACGAACAACCCGCTCGACATCGGCATCCAGGGCCGCGGCTATTTCCAGGTGCAGATGCCCGACGGCACCACTGCCTACACGCGCTCGGGCTCGCTCCAGCTCAGCTCGACCGGCGAGATCGTCACCGCCGACGGCTACATCGTCGATCCCGGCATCACGCTGCCCAACAACACCGTCGCGGTCACGGTGAACCCGAGCGGCCAGGTGTTGGCCTCGATCGCCGGCCAGACGACGCCGCAGACCGTGGGCCAGTTCCAGCTGGCGGTCTTCCCGAACGAGGGCGGCTTGGAGCAGCTCGGCGGCAACCTGCTCAAGGAGACCCCCGCCTCGGGCTCACCCACCACCGGCAATCCCGGCTCGACCGGCTTCGGCCAGCTGCAGCAGGGCTTCGTCGAGACCTCCAACGTCAACGTGGTGTCGGAGATCACCAATCTGATCACGGCGCAACGCGCCTACGAGATGAACTCCAAGGTGATCTCGGCCGTCGACAGTATGTCGCAGACCCTGACCCAGATGCAGTGAGGGCGATCGACATGATCCGCTTCCTCGGCACGCTCCTCCTGATCGCGATGCTGCCGCTCTCGGCGGCGGCGGCCCCCCTCCTCAAGCCCGCGGTCACCGTGCGCGACACCGTGATCCGTCTCGGCGACCTCTTCGACGACGTGGGCGAGCGCGCCCGGGTCGCGGTCGCCGCGGCGCCGCCGCCGGGCAGCAAGATGGTGCTGGGCTCGAGTTGGCTCGCGGCGCTCGCCGCGTCCCAGCACATCGCCTGGCAGCCCACGTCGCGCCTCGATCAGGTCGTGGTCGAGCGCGCGAGCCGCGAGATCGGCGCCGACGAGATCTCGCAGCGCCTGATGGATGCGCTCGCGGAGCGCACGCCCGTGGCGGACGCCGAACTCCGGCTCGATGCGCCGACCCCGCGCCTTGCGATCGCCGCCGAGGACAAGGCGCCGCTCACCCTCGACGGTCTCACCTTCGATGCCCGCAGCGGCCGGTTCTCGGCTTTCGTCTCCGCGGGTGACAACGGCGAGCGGCTGCGCGTCAGCGGCCGGCTCGTCCGCATGACCGAGATCGCCGTGCCCGCACGCCTGCTCCCCGCGGGCGAGACCATCGCCGCCGGCGACGTCACCACGGTGACGCTGCGCGCCGAGCGCGTGAGCCCCGACATGCTGCTGCAGGCGAGCGATCTCGTCGGCAAGACGGCGCGGCATTCGCTGAGACCCGGCGAGCCCGTGCGCGCGAGCGACGTCGAGGTGCCGCTGGTCGTTCACCGCGGAGCCGTGGTCACCATCCTGCTGGACACGCCCTCGCTCCACCTGAGCGCCGAGGGCAAGGCCATGGACGACGGTGCCCTCGGCTCCGTGATCCGCGTCGCCAATACGAAATCGAGCCGCGTCATCGACGCCGTGGTCAAGGGACCCGGCGCCGTGACGGTGGCCGCCGTACCCTGAGGAGTTGTCTATCATGCGTGCCCGTCATTCCGGGATCGCCTATCTCGCGCCGCTGCTGGCGCTGAGCCTCGCCGCCTGCGGCACCGCGACCAAGCTTTCGCAGATCGGCGAGACGCCGCCGATGACCACGATCCAGGACCCGCAGCAGCAGCCGGGCTACCGGCCGGTCTCGCTGCCGATGCCGCAGCCGATCACCACCGAGAAGCGGCCGAACTCGCTCTGGCAGTCCGGCAGCCGCGCCTTCTTCAAGGACCAGCGCGCGGCGCAGGTCGGCGACATCCTGACGGTGCTCGTGACCTTCGACGAGAAGGCGCAGTTCGACAACAACACGGGGCTGCAGCGCCAGGGCGCCACGCAGATGACCATGCCGCAGCTCTACGGCCTGCAGTCGCAGCTCGCGAAGGTCCTGCCCAAGGCGGCCAACGTCGCGGACCTCGTCGACACCAGCGGCAGCAGCTCGCACACCGCCACCACCGAGGTGAAGCGCGAGGAGCAGCTGAACCTCAGCGTCGCCGCCGAGGTGACGCAGGTGCTGCCGAACGGCAACCTGGTCGTCAACGGGCGCCAGGAGATCCGGGTCAACTACGAGATCCGCGAGCTGCAGATCGCCGGCGTGATCCGCCCGCAGGACATCAGCTCGACCAACACCATCAACTACTACAAGCTCGCGGAGGCCCGCATCTCCTACGGCGGCCGCGGCCAGCAGACCGACATGCAGCAGCCCCGCTACGGGCAGCAGTTTCTCGACATCATCAATCCGTTCTGAGCGGGCTTACTCCGGCAACCCTGCTTTCCGCCTGCCTTCTTCGTATCTCGCGATGTCTTCGGGCCGTCGGTACGGTCCCTGTAGGTCTCTCAGTTTGGACATACATAGAGCGGGATCGAGCTGTAGGAATCGTGCCACCGCTTTTTCTGCTGACTCCAATCGTCCAGCGAGCGCATGGGATGCGGCGCTCATCCGCAATCCGTCATGAAAATCTGAGTCGGCCATTCGCAATTCCCATATCAGCGTGGTCGCAACGAGCTAGAGACTGGTGCCACAGACTTGGAAGCAGGCGCCGCTAGGCCATCCAATATTCCATGGACAACCCCGAGATGTCCCGAAAATCGGCCTCGTTATTGGTCACGAGAATGCAACCGCTACTGATGGCGTGGGCGGCGATCATTCGGTCGTAGTCGCGCCCTCGAGCCCAGCCGCACTGCGCGATGATCCGGCCATAGGCCAGCGCGGCCGGAGCACCGAACGGCACAACCGGCAGAGCACGCAACAAGATCTCCAAGCGAGCCCGTCTTAGGGCGGTCTGCCTGGCATCCCGATAGACGCCGCGTTGCAGCTCGGCGAGGCTCAGAGCCGACAGCAGCACCGCGCCGTCATGCTCCGCCAGCTTCGCCAGAACCGCCTCCGTGCCATCGCGGGCGTGAATGGCGATGTTCGTGTCGATGAGGTACGCCAAGGCAGGACTCGCGCCCTCAATCTCCCCGGCGCAGCGGAACCTCGATCGGCCGGCGCTTTTCGACGCGGGGCGGCTTCGGCATGCGGCGCAACGCGGCGACGGCGTCCTTCAAGCTCTTGCGGGCCGGAAAGATCGTGATGACGTCGCCGAGCCGCGTGATCTCGAGATCGATGTCGGTATCGGCATAGGCGAGCTCGGCCGGAATCCGAACGGCCTGGCTGTTGCCCGATTTGAACACGCGCGTCCGAGACATCGGCTTTGGTCCTGCGGCAAAGCGTTTGCGCTAGGCTTGAAGGCTAATCCTGGCGCCGGCGCGCGTCAATCCCTGTATATACCCTCGAATCGCATGTGCCGCGGCTCAGGGGCCGTACCCGCGGACGGACACCTCACCCTCCCGGCGCTGACGCGCCGGGTCCCTCCCTCTCCCCACGCGCCTCCGGCGCGCGCGGAGAGGGGCTCGTTCGGCCGCCCGCTGAGAACTAAGAGCTGATAGCTGAGAGCCGAGAGAACGCCGCGGCTAGTTCACTACCAGATCGAGCGAACTCTTCGAGAGGGGCTCGGCACCCTTGCGGGTGACCACGTAGGATTGGCCGGGCGCCATGGCGAGGTCGCGCGCCTGGTCGAAGACGCAGGTGTGGATGAAGAAGGTGTTGCCGGGCTCGATGACCACGGGGTTGTCTTTGTAGAACATGGGCCAGTCCATCCAGGTCGGCTGGAACACCGCGCCCATGCCGTAGCCCGTGGCGCTGAGCCGGCACCGCGCGCCCAGGTGCTTGTCGCAGACGCGCGCGTAGGCCGCGAAGACGTCGCCGCAGGTGTTGCCCGGCTTGAGCGCCTCGACGCTCGCCCAATGAGCCTCCACCGCGACCTTATGCATCTCGACCTGCCGCGGCTTGGGCTTGCCCACCAGGATGGTGCGCATCATCGCCGCGTGATAGCGGTGATAGGAGCCCGCCCATTCGATGGTCATCTGGTCGTTCTTCTTGAGCCGCTGGCGTCCGGACACGTAGCGCCCGATCAGCGCCATCTTGCCGGAGCCGATGATCTGGTCGTTGCCGGGCCAGTCGCCGTCGCGCTTGAACATCTCGCCCTGCATGGCCGCGAGGATGTCGCCCTCGAAGGCGCCGGCGACGGCGAGCCGGTTCGCTTGCGTGAGCGCCGCATCCGCCATCTCGGCGGCCTTGCGGATGCAGGCGATCTCCGCCGGGCTCTTCACGTAGCGGAGCCGCGTCACCAGATCGGAGGCGTCCTCGAGGTGGCAGAAGTCCATGAGCGCCGCCGAGAGCTTGCGGTGGATCGCGGCGGTGAGGCCATAGGCGTCGTACTCGATGCCGAGCCGCTTGCCCCGGCAACCGTGCGCGTCGAGCAGGCGGCGCAGGTCGAGCGAGGGATTGGCGTCGGGCAGGTTGGTCCAGACATGGATGTCCGTCGGTTTCAGCAACGTCACGCGACGGGCGAGGATCGCGTCCGGCAGCCGCGTCAGCAGCGCCATCTTCCCGTCGGCCCCGAGATACATCGCCTGGAAGAAGCAGTACCCGAAGGTCTCGTAGCCCGCGAGGTAGTACATGCTTTCCTGCTTGAACAGCAGGAGCCCGTCGAGCCCGCGCCGCCCGAGCTCCGCCGTCGTCTTCCGCTGACGCGCCTTGAACTCCTTCACGCTGAAATGAGCCATGGTTCCCCCAGTGTTCTGGTCCGGTCGCCACCGTTTTTGAAGCGACGCACAATCCTGAATTATCCCTCTCCACCCCTCAGGGGAGGAGAGGGAACAGCAGCAGCGGCGGCGTCCATCATCGAGCGCTTACTGCGGCTGCTCGGAGGACTGCGCGGGACGGACGCGGCGGCGGCGCGCGGCGGTCTCCTTGAGGCGGCTCGACTGCAGCTCGCCCGTGGGCTCGAGCACGGGATAGGCCACCGAGCAGATGTGCGAGTGGATGCGCTTCAAGTCGCGGAGCACGTCAAGGTGCAGCGAGCTCGTCTCGATGCTCTCGGGCCGGCCCTCGCGCAGCCGGGCGAAATGCGCCTCCGCCGCGGCGCGCTCGATCTCGCGGATCTGCACCTTCTCGCGCAGGAGCTGGCGGGCGATATCGACCTCGCCCGACATGAAGACGCCGAGCGCGAGCCTCAGGCTCGCGACCACTCGCTCGTGCAGCGCCGCGATGTCGGCTGCGCCCTCCTCGGAAAACTTGAGGTGGTTCTTGATCTTCTTGCTCGCGAGCTCCATCAGGTTCTTGTCGATGATGTCGCCGATGTGCTCGAGGTTGATCGAGAAGGCGATGATCTCCATCGCGCGCTGGCCGTTCTGGCCGTCGAGGCTCTCGCGAGTGATCTCGGTCACGTAGAGCTTGATCGCCTCGTGGAGGCGATCAACCGCGTCGTCCATGTGCTCGATCTCGTTGACCAGGCGGCGGTCGTCCGTCAGGAACGCGGTCATGGTCTGCCGCAACATGCCGTCGACGATGTCGCCCATGTGCATGACCTCGCGCGCGGCGCACGTGAGCGCGATCGTCGGCGTCGCCAGCGCCGACGGCTCGAGGTAGCGCGGCGTCGAGGGGTCGGCGGCCTTCTTCCCCTCCGGCATCAAACGAATCAGCAGCGCGGCCACGCGGTCGAGCGGCAGGATGAAGAGCGCCGCGAGCGCCAGGTTGAAGGCGGTGTGGAAGTCCGCGGCCTGGCGCGCGGGGTTGACGTCGATCGAGGCGATGAGCGCCGCGACCGGGCTCAGGAAGGGCAGCACCAGGACGCAGCCGACCAGACGATTGAGCAGATTGCCGACCGGGAGGCGCTGCGCCACCAGGTCGCCGGAACCGCCGGCGGCGAACACCGGATTGATGGCGCTGCCGAGATTGGCGCCGAGCACCATCGCGATCGCGGCCGCCGGCGTCACGAAGCTCGAGTAGGCGAGCGACATCACCAGCACCACCACCGCCACGCTCGAATGCGCGGCCCAGGCAAAGACGACGCCCAGCAGCACGCAGAGGATCGGCGCATTGGTGACCGCGGCCAGCAGGGCCCGGACGCCCGGCGCATCCTCCGCCGGCGCGAGAGTGCCGAGCAGGATGTGCAGCGACAGCAGCATGAGCCCGAGCCCGATCGAGACCCGGCCGAGATCGCGCACCCGCGTGCGCGTGCTGTGCTTGAAGGCGATCACGCCCGCCAGGAGCAGCAGCGGCGACACCGCCGACACGTCGAAGGACAGCACCTGGACGATGAGCGTGGTGCCGACGTTGGCGCCCAGCATGATCGCGAGAGCCGAGGTGAGCGTGACGACGCCGCCGGCGGTGAATGACGTCGTCATGAGAGCCGTCGCCGTGCTGCTCTGCAGCAGCGCGGTCACGCCCAGCCCGAAGGCGAAGGCGCGGAACCGACTGCGCAGCGCGCGGCCGAGGAACCGCCGGAGCTCGGCCCCGTAGGCGCGCATGATCCCGCTCTGGACCATGTGCAGGCCCCAGAGGAGGAGCGCCACACCGCCAACGAGGTCGAGGAGCACGATGCCGCCCAACGCCCGGTTACCTCCTGAAATCCCCTCGCGAACGCTACGCCCAACATGTCAGCCATGAAAGGGCAATCTGCGCCTTCCGCGCGCCCTTGGCCGCGCTAAGGTGAGGCGGCGCGGACCGAAGCGGCCGCGCCGAGTGAAGGCCGAAGGGAGGCTTGGATGGTGGACTTGGCGACGCTCGATCTCGCGGTGCTGGCGCGCCAGCTGGGCTGTCCCGAGGGCGAGATCGGCCGGGCCGTGGGCGAGTACATGAGCACGAACAACGCCGCCGTGAGCGCCGCCGCCTGGCGCCGGCTCGGCCTCCGGCCGCGCGACCGCGTGCTCGAGGTCGGCTTCGGGAACGGCAAGCTCGTCCCGGCGCTGCTCGCGGTGGCGGACGACATCTCCTACACCGGCATCGAGATCTCCGAGACCATGCTCGCGCAGGCCACGGCCTTCAACCGTGCGCTCCTCGACGCTCGGCGGATCGAGCTCGAGCTCGCCTCGGTCGAGTCGATGCCGTTCCCGGATGGCAGCTTCGACCGTGCGGTCGCCGTCAACTCCCACTATTTCTGGCCGGACCTCGAGCGCGCGCTCGGAGAGCTGCACCGCGTGCTGCGCCGGGACGGCATCCTGGTGCTCGCGGGGATCACGCCGGAGGCGGCGGCAGGTCTGCCGATCGTGCAGCATGGCTTTCGGGTCTACGATCGCCGCCGGCTCGAGGAGCTGCATGCGCGCGCGGGCTTCCGCTCGCTCGACATCGAGACCTACCGCGAGATGGCCGCACGACTCGACGGCGGCCGGCACGAGCGGAGCTACCACCTCATGCGGGCGATCGGATGAGCTAGGCCGGCACCGAGCCGAATCGCGCAAATGCCGGCGAGCCGTGACCTTTTTGCGGCGACTCCGGTGCGTTAACCACTCGCTAACTCTAAAAAATCGAGAATCGCCCTATCTTGCGGCGCGCTCGCAAATTTCGCGGTCTTGGGGTCTGGCGAGCGGCGGCATCAACTCTGACGGGGGAGATCGATCAGATGGGGTTTCTGTCGTTGCGTAGTCGGGCCAACCCCGACGAGGTCCGGCCGGGCGAGACGTTCCGCCGGCGCCAGGAGAGACCGCTCGTGGAGACCGCGACGGTCCTCGGGGTGCGCGAGGATCTGCTGGGCATCCCGCACGTCCAGTTCAAGATCGCCATCGAGTGCTCGGACGCCAACTGCTTCGAGGAAACCTCGCGCATTCTCGCGATGGACGCCTTCCTCGACGCCTATCCCGAGCACGTTTTCGCCGACGTCGCCGCCTGAGGGCACCGGCTTCTCAACGAAAACGCCTCCTGGAACGGAGGCGTTTGTAGCCGGTCTCGCTGGGCGAAGCTCAGTCCTCTCTGTGCGTGCGCTCCATGCGCTCGTGGCGCTCCTGCGCCTCGAGGCTCAGCGTCGCGATCGGCCGCGCCTCCAGCCGCTTGAGGCTGATGGGCTCGTCCGTCTCCTCGCAGTACCCATATGAGCCGTCCTGGATCCGCTCGAGGGCCGCATCGATCTTGGCGATCAGCTTGCGCTCGCGGTCCCGGGTCCGGAGCTCCAGCGCCCGCTCGGTCTCCAGCGAGGCGCGATCCGTCAAGTCCGGCTCCGACAGGCTCTCTTCCTTGAGATGGACCAGGGTTTCGCTGGACTCTTCCAGCAACTCGGCCCGCCACCGCAAAAGCTTCTGCCGGAAATATTCGAGCTGCAGCGGGTTCATGAACTCTTCGCCGTCCGAGGGACGATAATCGGGCGGAAGAACAGTCGGCATCACTCACTCCGTGAAGCGCCAAGGTTCTCGAAGCGGGCGCGACTATAGCGACGAGGCCCTGCCGGAGCAAGCGCAGGCGCAGGCCCGTAAAGCGTTGAAATTCCCGCAGCTTCGCTTTTCGATTATGACGAGATCGTGAGCTTGGCGAGCTCGACCTTGGCTCGGAGATCGATCTCGTCGAGCACCGAGAGAAGACGCGGATCGTCGACCAGGCCGCGCTCGCTGCTGACGGCGCGCTGGAGCTCGGCGACCTGCGCTACCGAGAGACCGCCCGACAGGAGCGCCAGGCGGATGTCGTCGAGCCGATCGAGAACGGTGCTGCCGCGCTGGACCGCGCGCCGGCGCGCCGCGAGGGCGTCGGGAACTTCCTGGATCTGAAACAGCCCCTCGACCGGCAGGACTGGGCGCGACGCGGTCGGCCCGGAGACCGGCGGTTCGCCGGCGACGGCGGCACCGAAACCCACGCCCCCGGCAGAGCCTGGTCTGCCGTCGCGGCGTGGCGAGGCAGGAAGGATCGGCCGGTTCGGATCGATGCGCATGCTGTAGCGAAAGCGTCCTTCGCGAGGTCGCGCGAGCATCCCTCTCCAGGGTTAAGCGGCGATTAACGAGGGTCGGCAAAGCCTGCCCGGCATCGGCAGGGTTTGCCGGCGGCATCTTCGAGTGACCTGGGCAACCACCTGAAAACATATGGCTTCCAGCCTTCGCCCGGATGGCATGGGCTTCGCATGAGGGGCTGCGACATCGAAGTCATTTGCCGCCGGGATTCCATGCTCCACGCCCCTCGCCTCCTCCGCCGCCTCGGCCTCGCGCTCGTAGCCCTCTCGGGCCTCGGCCTCGCGAGCCCCGCTCACGCCGTCTCCCGCATCAAGGACATCACGGAATTCGAGGGCGTGCGCGACAACATGCTGGTGGGCTATGGGCTCGTGGTCGGGCTCGACGGTACCGGCGACACCCTCAACAACGCGATCTTCACGCGCGAGAGCCTGATCGGTATGCTCGAGCGGCTCGGCGTCAACGCCCGCGACTCCAGCCTGCGTACCAAGAACGTCGCCGCGGTGATGGTGACCGCGACGCTGCCGCCCTTCGCGCGCCAGGGCGGACACATCGACGTGACGGTGTCCGCGCTCGGCGATGCCAAGAGCCTGCTCGGCGGCACCCTGCTGGTGACCCCGATGCTGGGCGCCGACGGCGAGGTCTATGCGGTGGCGCAAGGCACGGTCGCGACGGGCGGCGTCGCCGCCAAGGGCCAGGCCGCCACGGTCACCAAGGGCGTGCCCACCTCGGGCCGGATCTCCAGCGGCGCCATCGTCGAGCGCGAAGTGGGCTTCGAGCTCGCCAAGCTCAAGACCGTGAACCTGACCCTGCACAATCCCGACTTCACCACCGCCCGGCGCGTGGCGCAGGCGATCAACGAGTTCCTGAAGGCCCCCTCCGCGCGGGCGCTCGATCCCAGCACGGTGCTCCTCACCCTGCCCGGCGACTTCAAGGGCGACGTCGTGTCGCTGATCACCGACATCGAGCAGCTCCGGGTCGAGCCGGATCAGCCGGCCCGCGTCGTGATCGACGAGCAGAACGGCGTCATCGTCATGGGCGAGCACGTGCGGATCAGCACGGTCGCGGTGGCGCAGGGCACGCTCACCGTGCGCGTCACCGAGACGCCGCAGGTCTCGCAGCCGAACCCCTTCGCGCCCGGCGGCTCCCCCACCACCTTCGCACCCGGCACCGCCAGCCAATCGAGCAGCGCGACCAGCGCCTCGGCCGCGACGAAAGGCGGCGACCTGACCGCGCAACTCGACGCCTCGAGCTCCAGCTCCTCCAGCCCCGACGGCGTCCAGTCGCCGGCACTCCCCGGCGCGCCGAGCCGCGGCGGCGTGCAGTTCGCGCCGGGCGGCGGCGGCCAGACCGTGGTCGTGCCGCGCACCAACGTGCAGGTCGACGAGCAGTCGGATCGCCGCATGGCCGTGCTGCAGGCTGGCGTGACGCTCCAGGAGCTCGTGAACAGCCTCAACGCCCTCGGCGTGGGCCCGCGCGACATGATCAGCATCCTGCAGGCGATCAAGACGGCAGGCGCGCTCCAGGCCGAGATCGAGCTCATGTGATGGACGCGAGCAAGCCCATCCTGCCGCCGCTGCCGCCGGCGCAAGCGCCGGGCACCGGTGCGCCCGGTGCAGCGGGGTCGCTCGATCCCGCGGGCGCGCACAAGGTCGCGCAGGATTTCGAGGCGTTCTACCTCGCGCAAGCCATGGACAGCATGTTCGCGGGCATCAACAGCGACAAGCTGTTCGGCGGCGGCGAGGGCGAGAACGTCTATCGCTCATTGCTCAGCCAGGAATACGCCAAGGTCGCCGCCAAGAGCGGCGGTCTCGGAATCGCCGACGCCGTGCAGCGCGAGATCTTGCGCCTCCAGGAGGCCCAGAAGAAATGACCGTCCTTGCCCAGCAGGTGCCGTGCTCGGCGCCCGATCTGATCGCGGTGCAGACCGCGCTCGCCGATCTCCTCGAGCAGGAGACCGCCGCGCTCGCGGCGATGCACCTCACGGACGCGACCAAGCTCAAGGACGAGAAGGCCCGGCTCACGCGCCGGTACCGCGCCCAGCTCGAGGAGTTGCGGGCGAAGCGCACTGCGCTGCCGGCGCCGCAGTCGCCGGAGCACCTGGAGCTGTTGAGCGCCGCGACCAGGCTCGCGAGCGTCGCCGCGGCGAACGAGCGCGCGCTTCGCGTGGGACGCGCCGCCGTCGAGCGCGTGGTCGCCGCGATCGCCGATGCGGTCAGCGCGAACCAGAGGCGGCTCGCGAGCTACAGCCCGCCGCGCCACGCACCGGCCCGGCTGCGCCCTGTGGGCGGCATCGCCGTCGACCGCCGGCTCTAACCGGGACCCAGCCTCATGGATGTCACTCTCTCGCTGCAGAATGCGCTCACCGGCCTTCAGGCCGCGCAGGCCAATCTTGCGGTCATCTCCTCCAACATCAGCAATGCGCAGACGCCTGGATATTCCCGGGAAACAGTGCCGCTCTACGAGCAGATCGTGGGCGACACCGGTGCCGGCGTCCTCGCCGGCCTGCCGCAGCGCCAGGTCGACCAGAACCTCGCCAACAGCGCGATGCAGCAGGACACGGTCGCCAGTGCCGCGAATGCGATCAACACCTATTTCCAGCAGATCCAGGGTCTGTTCGGCCAGGTGAACGACGGCAACTCGCTGGGCGACATCTTCAACAAGTTCTCGAGCGCCATGCAGACGCTCTCGACCTCGCCCAACGATCCGATCGCCCAGCAGGGTGTGATCGCCGCGGGCCAGTCGCTTGCCGAGAAGCTCAACTCGATGTCGAGCGGCATCCAGCAGATCCGCGCAGGCGCCGACAGCCAGATCGCCGGGGACGTCCAGACCGTCAATGCTCAGCTGCAGGCCATCGCGCAGGACAACGCCGCGATCACCCACGCCAAGGCGGCCGGCCAATCGACCGCGACGCTCGAGGATCAGCGCGACCGCGCTCTCGACCAGATCGCGAAGCTCATCGGCGTGCAGGATTTCGTCCGGCCGGACGGCACGATGGTGGTGCTGACCACCAGCGGCCAGGTGCTGGTGGACAGCACGGCGCAGCAGCTGAGCTATACCGCCGCCGGCACGGTGACCGCAGGCACGCAGCTCTCTCCGCTCAAGGTCGGCAACACCGACATCACCCAGGTCACCACCAGCGGCGAGATCGGCGCGCTGCTCTCGATGCGCGATACGCAGCTGCCGAACCTCACGGATGAGCTCAATCAGTTCACCAACCAACTCTTCAATGCCACGCAGTCAGCGAACCTCGCCACCACGAACAGCGGCCTCGGCGCGACCAACGACGCCAATCACTTCTTCGCTGCGGTTGACACGACCAATGGCGTCGATAATTCCGCCACCATCCAAATCAACCCCGATCTGGTGACCAATCCAGGCCTGCTCGCCGGTCCCGCGGCCAACCCCGATCCCACCATCTCGCAGGCGCTGGCCAACGCCGTGACCTCCCCCATGGCGTTCGCGCCGGCCGGCAATTTCGCCAACGGCACCACCGCCACGCTCGCGACCTATGCCGGGCAGATCCTCGGCCAGAGTGCCAGTGCCGCCGCCGCCGCGTCCGACAACGCGACCTTCCAGAGCCACCTGCAGACGGCCTTCGCCGCACGCGCCTCGGCCGTAAGCGGCGTCAACATCGACCAGGAGCTCGCGGACCTGACGGTGTTCCAGAACATGTACGCCGCCTCCGCCCACGTGATCTCCGCGGTCGACAACATGCTCACCACGCTGATGTCAATCCGATAATCGAGGCCTATGACCCATGAGCTCCGGAACCATCGGCACCCTCTCCCAAGACAACATCATGCTGCAGTCGATCCTGCAGCTGCGCAGCCAGGCCAACACGCTCCAGCAGCAGGTCTCGACCGGCCTCAAGAGCCAGGACTACTCGGGTTTCGGTGCGAGCGCCGCTCAGCTTGCGAACCTGCAGGCTTCGGTGTCGCAGAACCAAGCCTATCTCGACACCATCAACACCCTGCAGCAGACCCAGCAAGAGCAGTCGACCACTCTGTCGGCGATCATCGACTCCGCACAGAAGTTCAGCGAGCTGTTGCCGGACGGCGCCTTCAGCCGTTCGCCCTCCGACATCCAGACGCAGGCCAAGGCCTTCCTGCAGCAGCTCAACGATTTCCTAAACACCTCGGACGGCAACGGCTACCTGTTCTCTGGCAGCCTCGCGAACACCGAGCCGGTCAACTTCAACGATCTGCCGAACCCAGGGTCGCTCAACACAGCCGTCAATCAGCCGGTGCCGGCGGGCTACTACGCCGGGAACGACACGGTGCGCGCCGCCAAGATCGATTCGAACATGACGATTTCCTACGGCATCACCGCAGACAATCCCGCCTTCGAGAACATCATCCGGGTCGCCAACTACCTCGCGAACCTGCCGCCGGGGTCGCCCAGCTCGAGCAATCCCGCCGACATCGCGGCCGTGAACCAGGCGGCAACGCTGCTGAACCAGGGCATCACCGGGCTGCAGACGCTGCAGGGAAGGGTCGCGCTCCAGTCCTCCCAGGCCCAGCAGGTCCAGACGAACCTTCAGGGCTTCATCAACCTGGCCCAGAGGAACATCACCAATCTGGAGTCCGTCGATCCCGCCACGGCTATCACGGAACTCAACCAGGTCGAGACCAATCTCCAGGCCTCCTACCAGACGGTCAGCACGCTCCAGCAGCTGAGCCTGGTCAATTACCTGAAATAGCTGGGGAGACCGCCACCCGGAAACCCGGCATTAACCGAGTTCCCGGACACTTCCCTCTCGCGGCAGCCGTGTCGCCGCCAGGACACACAAGAGGTCCCTTCCATGTCGCCTAGTCCCTCCGTCTCCCTCCTCGATCGGCCCCTGCCCAAGCGCCGCCCGGCGGCGCCAATCCACGCGGTCGCCGACCGCGCGAGCCGCGCCTTCGACGAGGGCTTCAAGGAGGCGATCCGGGTGTTCGACAACGCCTCGGTCCTGATCACCGGCGGTACCGGCTCGTTCGGCAAGCGGTTCGTCGAAACCCTGCTGCGCCACGGCAAGGCGCGGCGCGTCATCGTGTTCTCGCGCGACGAGTTCAAGCAGTACGAGATGCAGCAGCAGCTCGTGAATCTGCCGACCGAGACCATGCGCTACTTCATCGGCGACGTACGCGACAGCGACCGGCTCGAGCTCGCGACCCGCGAGGTCGACTACATCGTGCATGCCGCGGCGCTGAAGCACGTGCCGGCCGCCGAGTACAATCCCTTCGAGTGCATCCGAACGAACGTGTCCGGCGCCGAGAACGTGGTGCGCGCGGCGATCCGCAACGGCGTCAAGAGGGTGCTGGCGCTCTCGACCGACAAGGCCGCCAACCCGATCAACCTCTACGGCGCCAGCAAGCTCGCTTCCGACAAGATCTTCATCGCCGCCAACAACCTCTCGGGCTCCGTCGGTACCCGCTTCGCGGTCGTGCGTTACGGCAACGTGGTGGGCTCGCGCGGCAGCGTGATCCCGTTCTTCCGCAAGCTGATCGCCGAGGGTGCCGAGCATCTGCCGATCACCGACGATCGCATGACCCGCTTCTGGATCACGCTGCAGCAGGGCGTCAATTTCGTGGTCACCTCGATCGCGGGCATGCAGGGCGGCGAGATCTTCGTGCCGAAGATCCCGAGCATGCGCATGACCGACCTCGCGCACTGCCTGGCGCCCCATCTCCCCACCAAGGTGGTGGGCATCCGCCCCGGTGAGAAGCTGCACGAGGTGATGATCACCGAGGACGACTCCCGCCTCACTCTCGAGCTCGACGACCGCTACGTGATCGAGCCGGCCTTCCGCTGGTGGCAGCGCGAGTCCTATTTGGCGCGCGGCGCCAAGCCGGTGCCCGACGGTTTCCGCTTCGCGAGCGACACCAACGAAGACTGGCTCGACGAGTCTCGGCTGATCCGCCTGCTGGAGGAGGCGGGCGTATGAGCGCCCTCGCCCAGCCGGTGCTGCCTTACGGCCGTCACGCCATCGATGAGGACGACATCGCGGCGGTGCGCGCGGTGCTGTCCGGCGACTGGCTCACGACCGGCCCCGCCGTGCGCGGCTTCGAGGCCGCGCTCGCGGAGCGCACGGGCGCCAAGCATGCGGTGAGCTGCGCCAACGGCACCGCGGCGCTCCACCTCGCCTGCCTCGCGCTCGATCTCAAGCCCGGCGAGGCCGTGATCGTGCCCGCCGTCACCTTCGTCGCCACCGCCAACGCGGCGCGCCTCTGTGGCGCCGAGGTGGTGTTCGCCGACGTCGATCCCGACAGCGGCCTCATGGAGGCTGCCCATCTCTCGGCCGCGATCGCCGAAGCCCGGCGCCGCGGCATGAAGCCGCGCATCGTGCTGCCCGTTCATCTCGCGGGACAGTGCGGCGACATGGCGGCAATCGCCAAGGTGGCGCACGCCCACGGGCTCGCCGTGATCGAGGACGCCTGCCACGCGATCGGGACCGTCGAATGTCATATCGACGGCAGCGAGACACCGGTCGGCAGCTGCACACACAGCGACATGACGGTGTTCTCCTTCCATCCCGTAAAGACCATCGCGGCGGGCGAGGGCGGTGCGATCACCACGCGGAACCCCAAGCTCGCCGAGCGGCTGCGGCGGCTCCGCGGCCACGGCATCGTGCGCGACGAGACCATGTTCGAGGACCGCGTCGAGGCTTTCGAGCAGGCGGTGGTCAATCCCTGGTACTACGAGATGGTCGAGCTCGGGCTCAACTATCGCCTGAGCGACATCAACTGCGCGCTGGCGCTGAGCCAGCTGCGCAAGCTCGACCGCTTCGTGGTGATCCGCCGGGCGCTCGCGGCGCTCTACGACGCGCACCTCGCGCCCTTGAGCCCCGTGCTGCAGCGCACGCGCCGCCGCGCAGGCTGCATGCCGGCCTGGCACCTCTACACCGTGCTGATCGATTTCGACGCCGCCGGCGTCACTCGCGGGCAGCTGATGCGCGACCTCGAGGCGGAGGGCATCCGCACGCAGGTACATTACATCCCAGTGCCGCGTCAGCCCTACTACCGCAAGCTCTACGGCGACGTCGCGCTGCCCGGCGCCGACGCCTATTACCGACGCACGCTGTCGCTGCCGCTCTACGTCGGCATGACCGCCCAGGACGTCGAGCGGGTGACCGACAGCCTCGAGCGGCTCCTGCTTCCGCGAGCGGCCGCGCGTCGCCGCGCCGCGCCATGACCTGCGCCTGCATCGTGCAAGCGCGCATCGCCTCCACGAGGCTTCCCGCCAAAGTGCTGAAGGACCTCGCGGGCGAGCCGGTGCTCGGTCACGTGCTGCGGCGCTGCCGGGCGATCCCCGGCGTCGATGTCGTGGTCTGCGCCACCGTGGAGGGCGCCGACGGGCAAGCGATCGAGCGCCTCGCAAAGACCTACGGCACGCCCGTCCACAAGGGCTCCGAGACGGACGTGCTGGAGCGCTACCGGGACGCGGCCCGGCTGGCGGAGGCCGACGAGATCGTTCGCGTCACCAGCGATTGCCCGTTGATCGATCCCGAGCTTTGCGGCGCCGTGATCGCTCGGCGCCGCGCCGAGCAGGCAGCTTACGCCGCCAACAACTTCACCTGGGGCTATCCGCACGGACTCGATTGCGAGACCTTCACCCGCGAGGCGCTCGAGGCGGCGGCGGCCACGGCGACCGAGCCCTACGACCGCGAGCACGTCTCGCCCTGGATCCGCAAGCATCCGACCTATCGCAAGGCCGAGGTGACCGGTCCCGGCGGTCCCGAGGCGAAATGGCGCTGGACGCTCGACTTCCCCGAGGATCTCGACTTCATGCGCGCCCTCTACCGCCATCTGCCGCCGCCGCCCGCCATGCCGCGCTGGCGCGAGATCGCCGCGGTCGTGACGGCGCATCCCGAGCTTGCCGCCATCAACCAGGCGCGCTCGCAGCGCTGACCGCCATGAGCCGCGCGCCCGACATCGCCCTCTTCCGCACCGACGCCCTGCCGGCGACCGGCACCGGCCACGCCATGCGGTGCCTGGCGCTGGCGCAGGCGCTCTCGGTGCACGCCGTCGGCAGCCGCTTCCTGATGACCGGCGTGCCGCCGCTCCTGGCCCGCCGCTTCCTGCGCGAGGGATTCGCGATCGAGCGGCACGGTCACGCGCTCGGCAGCGGCGTCGATGCCGAGGCGACCGTCGCGGCCGCGCGGCGGATCGGCGCGTCCTGGATCGTGCTCGACGGCTACGCCTTCACCGAGGGCTACCTCGACATACTCGTGGGCTCGGGTATTCCGGTGCTGATGATCGACGATCTCGGCAAGCTCTCGCGCTACGCCTGCGCGATCGTGGTCAATCAGAACCTGCATGCGGATGCGAGCCTCTACCGCAGCGTCGCGCCACCGACGCGGCTGCTGCTGGGCACGCGCTACATGATGCTGCGCCGCGAGTTCTGGCGCTATCGGCACGCGCGGAGTGCCTCGCACGCCGGCGCGCCGCGCATCCTCGTCAGCATGGGCGGGAGCGACCCGCAGGATCACGCGAGCCGCGCCATCGGCGCACTGACGCTGCTGGCGGATCGCGGTGTCGAGGCGACCTTGGTGGTCGGCGCGGCCAATTCGCGGCTTGAGACGCTGCGGCGGCGCGCGGGCGAGAGCGCGGCAAAGATCGCCGTCCTTCACAACGTCGAGGACATGGCGGCGCTGATGCGGGACACGGATCTCGCGGTCGCGGCGGCGGGCACCACTGTCTGGGAGCTCGCCTACATGGGCGTGCCGATGCTGCTGGGCTCGACCGTCGAGGCCGAGCGCGTGCTGGCGAGCCGGCTCGCCGCCGAGAACGGCTGCGTCTACGTCGGAGATTTTCTCGATTGCCCGCCGGAACAGCTGGCGGGCGCGATCGATGGTCTGATCGCGGATGCCGGGCGTCGCTACGCGCTCGCGGCGGCCGCCGGCAGGCTGGTCGATGGCAAGGGCGGCGAGCGCATCGTCTCGGCGATGCTGCAGGGCGCCCGACAGGAGGTCACCCATGCCGCATAGAATCGTGGTCACCGGAGGCTCGGGCGTCATCGGCCGCGAGCTGCTCGGCCGTCTCGTCGCGGGTGGTGCCGAGGTCATGAGCCTCGACCGCGAGCCCCTGCCGGATCGGTTGGCGCGCCGCGTGCACCAAGTGCAGGTCGACCTCTCCGAGGGCGGCATGGACGAGATTCGCGAGTTCCGCCCGGACACGATCTATCATCTGGCAGCGGCCTTCGAGCGGTCGGAGGAGGAGAGCGGCTTCTGGCTGCCCGGCTACCGCGACAACATCGCGGTCTCCCACCGCCTGCACGACGCCATCCGCAAGGTGCCGGGGCTGCGGACATACGTGTTCGCGTCGAGCTACCTGATCTACGAGCCGTCGCTCTATCTGCTCGATGCGCCGCGCACGACGCCCGTGGCGCTCCGCGAGACGCACCCGATCGCGCCGCGCAACCTCTGCGGCGCCGCCAAGTTCTATGCCGAGACCGAGATGCGGTTCCTGACAGAGGTCGACCGACTGCCGCTCCGCACGATCGCCGCGCGGATATACCGGGTCTATGGCTGCGGCTCGCGCGACGTGGTGTCGCGCTGGGTGCGCGCCTTGATCTCGGGGCAGCCGATCGACGTCTATAACCCGGAGAACCGCTTCGACTACATCTTCGCGGGCGATGTCGCCGAGGCCTTGCGGCGCCTTGCGGACGCGCCGGCCGCCTCGGGCATCGTGAACGTCGCCACCGGCCGCTCGCCCAGCATCGCCGAGGTCGCCGAGGCCGTCCTCCGCGCGACCGGCGCCGCGCCGGTGCTGGTCAGGCACGGAGGCTCCAACGCGCCCTTCGAGGCGAGCGGCGGATGCATCGACCGGCTGATCGGGCTCACCAACTGGCGCCCCCCCACCGGGATCGATGCCGGCGTGGCACAGCTCGTGGCGCACGAGCGCGCGACCGCCCAGCGTGCCGCATGAACGTCCTGATCCTCAGCGCCGCGGCCAAGGTGCTCCTGGTGGAGTCGTTCCAGGCCGCGCTCCGCGACCGCGGCGGCAAAGTCCTCGCGGGCGATATCGAGCCCGACAGCGCCGCGCTCCACATCGCCGACGAGGGCGTGCTCTTGCCGCGCTCGCAGGAGACCGGCTTCATCCCGGCCCTCAAGCGGCTCTGCCGCGAGCGCGAGATCGCGCTGGTGGTGCCGACGCGCGACGCCGAGTTGCCGATCCTCGCGCCCTGGCGGAACGAGTTCGCGGCGGCCGGCACGACGATACTGGTCGCCTCGCCCGAGACGATCGCGCTTTGCCAGGACAAGCGGCGCTTCACGGCGTTCTGCGCCCGCGAGGGGTTTCCGATCGCACGGACGTACGGCGCGGACGAGGAGCCCCTGCGGTTTCCGGTGTTCGTGCGCCCCGCCACGGGTGCCGGCGGCGCCGGCGCCCGGCGGATCGACAGCGCCGCCGGGTGGCACGCGCTCGGCGCCGGGCGCGCCGAGCTGGTTATCCAGGATTTCGTCGAGGCCGACGAATACACAGTCGACACGTTGATGGATCTCGAGGGCAATCCGCTCCAGGCGGTGGCGCGGCGGCGCCTGCTGGTGCGCGGCGGCGAGGCCCAGAAGTCGCGGGTCGAGGACGTGCCGGCGCTCGCCCAGCTGGCGCTCAACGTGGCCGCGCGCCTCCGCCTCGTCGGCCACAACGTGATCCAGTGCTTCCGTGACCGCGCGGGCGCGCTGAGCCTCATCGAGATCAATCCGCGCTTCGGTGGGGCCTCCAACCTGTCGATCGTCGCGGGATTGGACTCGCCGTGCCGCCTCGTCGCCCTTGTCGCCGGTGACCGCAGCGCGCTTGCGCGGCGGCCGATCCGCTACGGGCTCGGCATGCTTCGCTACTCCCGCGACGTCATCGTCGAGCCCGGGGACATGGCGCGCCTCGCCGAGGCCGGCTGACGGACCGCCCGCGATGCCCGCCGCGTTCCTGCTCGATCTCGACGACACGCTCTACGAGGAAGCGTCCTACGTGCGGAGCGGCTTCGCGGCGGTGGCGGCCGACATCGCCGGCATGAGCGGCTATTCGCCGGCCTCCGTCCTGGAGGTGCTCCTCGACATCGAGCGGCGCGGCGGGCGCGGTCACGTGTTCGACGCCGCGCTCGGCGCGTTCGGAATGCCGGCGGAGCCCGAGGTCGTGCAGCACCTAGTGACGCTCTACCGCGCGCATCGGCCACGCATCACGCTCTATCCGGGCGTGCGCGACCTGCTGGCGCGCCTGCGCCGGCGCGGGCGGACCGCGATCGTGACCGACGGCCTGGCGGCGATGCAACGGCGAAAGATCGCTGCGCTCGATCTCGAGGGCGCCGTGGACGCCGTCGTCTATGCGTGGGACCTCGCGGCGCCGAAGCCCGATCCTCGCGGCTTCCGCGAGGCACTCGCCAGGATCGGCGCCTTGCCCGCCGGGGCCGTGGTGATCGGCGACAACCCCGACCATGACATGGTCGCCGCCCGTGCGATCGGCGCGCGGTCGATCCGCGTCCGCACCGGCCGCCACCGCGTCCGGCCGAGCCCGGTCGGCGCCGAGGCCGATCTGGAGATACCCGAGATCGGCGCGCTCGAGCACGCGCTCGACAGCCTTTTGCCGGCCGACCCGTCCCCCGCCCGCCCCGCCCCGCCTCAAGGAGCTGCCGCCCATGCCTGAGCGCCTCTCGATGACCATCGCGGGCCGCCGGATCGGACCGGACGAGCCGCCTTACGTGATCGCAGAGCTCTCCGCCAACCACAACGGCGACATCGAGCGTGCCTTCGCGATCATGGATGCTGCCAAGGCCGCGGGCGCCGACGCGATCAAGCTGCAGACCTATACGCCCGACACCATCACCATCGACCACGACGGTCCGGGCTTCCGGATCGACGAGGGGCCTTGGGCCGGCCGGACGCTGCACGAGCTCTACCGGGAGGCCCACATGCCCTGGCCCTGGCACGCGCCGCTCTTCGCGCGCGCCCGCGAGCTCGGCCTCGCCATCTTCAGCAGCGTCTTCGACGAGACCTCGATCGACCTGCTGGAGCAGCTGGGCACGCCCGCCTACAAGATCGCGTCCTTCGAGGCGGTCGACCTGCCGCTGATCGAGCGCGCGGCGCGCACCGGCAAGCCGCTCATCATCTCCACCGGCATGGCGAGCCGCGAGGAGATCGCCGACGCCGTGGTCGCGGCCCGGCGCGGTGGCTGCAAGGATCTGGCGCTCCTCTATTGCGTGAGCGGCTATCCGACTCCCGCCGCCGAGGCGAACCTGCGGACCATCCCGGATCTCGCCGAGCGGTTCGGGACCGTGGTGGGACTCTCCGACCACAGCCTGGGGATCGGCGTCGCCGTCGCGGGGGTGGCGCTCGGCGCCACGATCATCGAGAAGCACGTGACGCTCCGGCGTGCCGACGGCGGGCCCGACAGCGGCTTCTCGCTCGAGCCCGACGAGCTCGCCGCGCTCTGCACGGGCTGCCGCGACGCCCATGCCGCGCTCGGCGCGGTCCGCTACGGCGACAAGACGAGCGAAACCACCAGCAAGCTGCACCGCCGCTCGATCTATGCGGTGGCCGACATCGCCGCCGGCGAGGCGCTGAGCGAGCGGAACGTCCGCTCGATCCGCCCGGGCTTCGGCCTCGCACCCAAGCATCTGCCGGAGATTCTTGGCAGAACCGCCGCCGCCGCGATCCCGCGGGGCACGCCGATCTCCTGGGACCTGCTGGCCGCGCCGCTGCGGCGCGCGAGTTAACGAAAGCTTAGCGACGCCGCGCAATACTGGCGTGTTACCGGTTTCAGGAGTGGTCAGTTGAGCTCGATACCCGGCTTCAACTTCACCGGCAGCACGACCAACGTCATGAACGTGCTGACGCAGACTGCGCTCAACAACGCGGCGCAGATGCAGAGCTATCGATTCCAGCTGATCCAGAATCTGCTCAATGCGCAGTTCCAGAAGAAGATCGCGGCGGTGAAGGCGAGCACCGACACCAGCGCGCAGGACGATTTCCTGCAGGTCCAGATCAGCCAGGAGAGCCGGCAGAAGGCCACCTTCACCACGCTGCAGGGCCAGTACGGTCAGAACGCCAATATCCTCGCGGACGTCTCGGTGCAGATCGCCGCGATGCAGAACGCGGCAAGCGCCGGCGACAGCAACGGCTTCGATACCGCGCTCGCCAACGCGAATGCGGACATATCCTATCTGACGGTGGTGCAGAGCAATCCGACGTTCCAGGACGACGGCGTGGAGCAGCTCAAGATCAACGGACTCGCCGTGCAGCCGAGCAGCGGCTACGACCTGTCCACGGCCGACGGACAGAACGCGGCGCTGGCGGACCTCAACAACGCATCCAACCTGATCAGCCAGATCTCCTCGGTCACCACGAGCAACCAGACCATCGCGGGCAGCGCGGCGGCGGCGCTGCAGGCGCAGATCTCGACGCAGGACAACAGGGTGCAGAACGACAAGTTCAACCAGTCCGCGACCGTCGCGACCCGGACGCTTCAGCTCAAGAGCCAGCTCAACACCCAGGTCCACCTGATCGAGCTGAGCTTCGCCAATGCGAACGCGCCCGCCATCAGCCTGCAACAGCAGCAGGCCGCAGGCCAGGCAGCACTCGAGCCGGCGGCGCCCGGCAGCATCCTCTCCATCTTCGGCTGACGCCGGTCAGCCCACGCGCCGTGAGATCAGCCGCCGGACGACTACTGGAGGCGGTGAGGCGCGCTCAGATCAGCAGCGAGCCCAGATCGACCGGCAGCGAGATGCCCGTGATGTAGCGCGCCTCGTCGGAGGCTAGGAACAGCGCGGCATTGGCGATGTCCACGGGCTCGACCCAGGGCAAGGGAATGGCGCGACGCGAGAGGTAGAGCGCGCGCGTCTCGGCCTCCGTCGTGCCGGGGTGGCCACCCATCATGTCGCGGTAGTTCTGGCTGGTGACCATCTCCGTGGGAACCGCAGTCGGCGCGATGCAGTTCGCGCGCACGAAGTGCGGGCCGAGCTCGAGCGCGAAGGCGCGCGCGAGGCCGAGCACGCCGTGCTTCGCCGCAGTGTAATGCGCGAAGAGCCGGTTGGGCCGATGGCTCAGCACCGAGCCGATCAGCACCATCGATCCCGATTTCTGGCGGATCATCGCCGGCGAGACCGCCTTCGCCGCGCGCCAGACACCGCCGAGATTGACGTCGATCATCCGCTGCCACTTGGCCTCGTCCAGGTCCCAGGCGTTGGCCCAGGAATCGATGCCAGCCGCTGCGACCAGGATGTCGACACCGCCCCAGGCTGCGGTCATCTCGCCGACCACGGCATCGAGGCTCCGGGAGTCCGTTACGTCGGCGACGCGGGCGATCGCGCGCCGGCCGAGACCCTCGATCTCCACGCGGACGGATTCGAGCTGCTCTGGCCGCGCCAGCGCATAGGGAACGGTCGGCAGGTCGCCAGCGATATCGACCACGGCGACGTCGGCGCCCTCCTCGGCGAGCCGCAGCGCGCAGGCCCGGCCGATACCCCGCGCGGCGCCGGTGATCAGGGCGCGCTTGCCGCCAACCCGACCGGTCACGGGCAGCCCTCGCGCGAGAAGCCGCGCTTGACGAGCGCCGCATTTTCCCGATTTTGCTTCGCTGCCATGGATGTTCCGCCGCGGTCGTTGAGACGGCAGCTCGGCTGCCGCACGGCAAGTGATAAAGGCGGACGGACGCTCTTTCAACCCGTGAGCGCGGGTGCGGCCTCGCCTCGCGCGGCGGCGTGCTCGACCTGCTCGCCGAGCCGCTGGAAGAGCGCGAGCGTCTCGCGTTCCATCCGATCGATGATCGCCAGCGTCTCGCGCATGAATACGTCGTAGATGGCGCGTCGGGTCTCGCCGGCCTTGACCCGGTAACCGTAGAACATGCCGATGCGCGGCAGCGCGAAGAGCGTGCCATTCGACATGGAATCCGCCTCGCGGAACTTCTCGTGCGCCTTGCCCAGGAGGTCGCGCACGGCGCTGTAGACGCCGGCAAAGTCGACGTCCGCGGGATCGAATTTCGCCAGCACCTCCCGCAGCTCCCGATAGAGGCTCGTCGTATCGTCCTGCATGGCTCGGAAATCCCGGCTGCGCAGGATCTCCGCGGGCTCGAAGGCGGTGAGCGCACGCTTCAAGTCGCCGAGGAGCGCGCCGCGGTCGACGGGCGGCCCCTCGATCTCGATGGCGTCCGGCACCATCGGCCGGGCCCCCGGAATCAGCGCGCCGTCGCTGCCGTTGATGGGCGAGACGCCGGAGAGCCTGATCACTTCGCCCAGCATGCGCCGGCAGGCGTCGTAGACCCAGTCCGTCTTCGCGACGCCGCCGAAGTTGCCCTCCACCTCGATCGGGAATTTGTCGCGGGCCTTCGCGAGGCCGGTGCCGTAGACGGTGCCGCTGGCGTGATCCTGCCCGCCGTCGCGCGTGCCGCAGTCGGTGCCGAGCAGCACGATCTCCGTGAAGCCCAGCGACACCGCCGCCGCCATGGCGGTGTTGACGCACGTCGGGGCCGCGCCTTGAAGCACGCTCCGGCCGCCTGCAAGCAGCATCGTCGAGCTCACGGAGTCCCGGAAGAAGTAGAAGGCCTCCCGGAACATCGGCGGCACTCTCGGATCGACCGTCGCGGACGCGATAAGCCGGATCCGACCGAGGTCGCCGTACTTCGCGGCTTCGGTGAGCACGTCGACCACGATGGGGACGTTCTCGAGCTCGCAATGAAAATCAGGCACCAGGCCGTTGCGCAGCAGCGGCCGCAGCGACGTGCCACCCGAGAACAGCACCACGCGGTCGCGGATGCGATGAAGCGTCTCGAGCGATTCGTCGAGCGACGGGCCGGCACCGACGATCACTGCGGTCTCGGGCCGCTGCAGCCGCGGCTTGCCCTCGATGAGCCAGTGCGGCGCCGCGGTGAAATTCGCCACCGCGTTCGACATCATCCTGATCTCGTCCTCGAAGAAGCCGCGATTGACGAAGGCGTATTGCACGGCGTCGTGCAGCTTCGAGCGCGCCTCGGCGAAGGACCAGAAGGGATAATGGGTGAAGACCCAGGCGCCGTCGACGAAGGGGACCCCGTGCTTTGCGACCTGAGCCACGATGCCGCCCACGATGTCCCCGGGATCGGTGTCGGTAACGAGATAGACCGCACCCTTCCGGCTATCGAAATCCTTGAGGAGGGCCTGCCAGTCGAGCGCCTGGAACGAATGCCGGATCAGCTCGAGCACCGGCTCGACAATGACGAGCCACCGCGCCTCGGTGCGCCGCGCGAGCTCCCGCACGTGATGGCCGAGGCCGAGGCCGAACACCACCAGGAACGTCGGATTGCCCGTGGGATGCCGCTCGATCTCGGTCATGCCGCGCGTCCCCAACTCGCCCTTGAGCGCGTTCATCATGCCGATACAGATCTCGCTCACCAGGCCTGCCGCGCCGGGATTCTCCATGAAGAGGCGCAGCGGCTTCCGCATGAAGGCCTCGACCTGCCGCTCCGCGAAGCCGCGGGCGTCGCCGCCGTAGATCCGGGTATCGCCGATGACGACGTCGACGGCGCCGCCACTTCCGAGCACGACGGAGGTAAGCGGCTCCTGCGCCCGGTCGAGTTCGGCCGCGATCTCTGGAAACCGCTCGGTGAACGCCGCGCGCGATCGCTCGGCCGCGGTCGGCTTGGTCACGACGGGACGTCGCCCGCGATCATGGCCGCGACCTCGGTCTCGATCATCGCGGCGATCGAGCGGGCGATGGCCGGCCCGGGTCGCGCGACCTCTGCGATCTCGGCACCGACCTGCTCGCGCGCGTGAGGCGAGCCGGCCAGTCCGAGGGCGATCGAGACATAGTCGCGCTCGTCCGCGGCGACCAGAGTTCCGCCGAGCCCGAGCTGGCGCAGAAGCTTGCCGTAGACTTCGCCGGCGCCGGCGCCGGCGAGCGCCACCACCGGCACGCCGCAGGCGACGGCCTCGGCCGCCATTCTGGGCGAGGAGCCGCGAGCGGGCGCGAGCGCAACATCGACGTTGCGGTAGAACTCGTCGGGAATCGCGACGTCGATCAGATCGATCCGTGCGGCGAGCCCACGGCCGAAACGCCCGATCAGGCGCTCGACGTTGGCGCCCGGCGCCATGTCGTTCGCGCGCAGCACCAGCACAGCATCGGGCGCGCCGGCGAGGATCGTCGACCACAGCTCCACGGTCTGTGCGTCCAACTGATTGAGCCGAACGTCGCTGCCGAAGCGGAGCCCGGTCGAGGCCACGCGCTCCAACGGGCGCAGCCAGTCGCGCACCAACGGATAGGCGCCGTCGGGGCTCCAGGCGGGAATGCCGTCCACGCTCCGGCCGAGGACCGCGTCATAGACCGGCGCGCCGAGAGCCTGCGGCATGCCGAGCCAGGAGACTCGGATGGCGCTCTTGAGCCGCGCGATCGCCATGAGCTGGCGCGGAGCGACCGCGCCACCGCAATCGATGATCGCGGCGAGACCGTCGCCCGAGAGAACGCGCGAGAGCGTTGCCGGATCGAGCCCGGCCACGTCACGCCATTTGTCGACGGCGCCGCCGAAGACGGCATTCTCGCGCCAGCTCTGCGCGCCGATGCCGTAGCCGACAACGGTCACCCGCGAGCGGTCATGCGCCTGAGCCACCGCCGCGATGGCGGCGGCGTCCCGCGGGTCGGCGAGCGCCGAGAGGGCGTAGCCGATCGCCAGTCTCCGCGGCGATCTCTGCACGGCGGCCGTGCGCGGCGGACAGAAGCGCCGGGTCCAATCGGCGATCCACACGCCGACGTCGGCGGGATCCTGCGCGATCCACGGCGCATCGGCAAGGCGGGCGGCCGCGACGGCGGCATCCTCCGGCGCGGCCGAGCACGCCTGCATGTGAAAGCTGTGCGCGCTGACGACCTCGCCCACGGCGGCCATGGCTCTGGCATAAAGGCTGAGCGCCGCCGGCGATGCCGCTGCCTTGGTGGCTAGCGGCGCGAGCGCGCTGCCGGCGGCGCCGGCGGCGCCGGCCCGCATGAGACCTTCGGCGAGGAACAGGCGCACCTCGTCGTCGTCGGGGTTCAAGGCCACGTGCTGGCGCGCAAGATCGAGGCCGTCGATCAGATGGCCGCCGCTCGCCAGCATCTTCGCGCGCGCGAAGAGCGGGCGCTCGCGAATCGCCAGAAAGGCTGCACCGAAGGAGGGGAAGCTGGGCGGCACCAGCTCGGCGAATCCGGGCGCGGCGCCGAGCGCCGTGGCGAGCTTGCCGAAGTATAGGCTTTCCGTGATGTCGCCGACCTGCGCGTAGAGCGACGCCAGCACCTCGGCGATGCTCCCGTTCATCGGGGCCTCGTCATGACAGGCCCGCAGCACCGCCAGCGCCTGCTGCACGTCGGCAAGCCGCCAGGCGATCAAGCCCGTGACGAAGCGGAGCCGAAGTGAGCCGGCCTCCGGCGCGGCCTGCAAGGCGTCGAGCGCCGCCTGCACGTCTCCCGCCGCAAGGCTCCTCGCGGCTTCGGCGACGACATCGGGCGCGGACGCGGCCGGCACGACCGTCTCGGTGGACATGTGCCGTTTCGGTCTCAGGCGGTCTCGGCGACGGCGCCGGTGCGCAGCACCGGCTTGGGCGCCTGCTGCGCCGCGGCCCGAGCGCCCGCAAGCAGGCCTTCGCCGATCTGTACGTTGATGTTGATCAGCACGTCGATCAGGCCCGGATCCGGCTTCGCCAGCAGCTCCGCGGAGCGTTTGTCGACGAAGTTCGCCAATCCGATCAGGTTGCCGCGGATGTCCGCCGGCATCGTGCAGGCGGGATCGAGCAGGCTCGCCTGGAAAATCGTCCACAGGCGCCAGTTTCGCCGGAGCGCGGCGAGGAAGCGGTCGGTGGGACCTGTCTTGGAGTGGCTGAGCTCGCGGGCGGATTCCAGAAGCGCCCAAGCCTCGGTACGCGCGGGGTTACCTGGCTGCGGCGTCGTCTGATACTTCTGTGCGGGGTAAGCCATTCAGGATCTCCTGTTCGCGCGCGATCAGCTGTTTCGCCGACTTGAGCGCGTGGTAAAGCGCGCCCTGGTCCACGTTCGCCCGGATCTCGCGCGTGAGCGCGGCTGTGCTCGGCGCTGCCGATTCGAATTCTTGGATAAATTGATAAATGAGCGGTAAATACGCAGCATCCTTGCCCGGGAACAAATACTTGCACTGTATGGCAAAATAGATGCGGCGCGCGGGCGTCGTGGCGTCCGCCTCGGTGATAATGTCCTTCTCGCGCAGGACCGATGCGTTGTTGTGAATGAGAAGCTTCGCGGCGGTGCCGGAATTCTGCAGCACCACTCCGTTGACGATCAGCCTCTCGTTGGGCCTGAGGTTGATGGCGAGCGGCATTCTACTGCTCTCCTGGGTGGAGCGCGCACGGGGCTATAACCCGGCTACGCTTACGACGGGGTTAACGAGACCGCGAACGGGCGGCCCGAAGGCCGCCCGCCGAGGCATAGTCGCGATTACCGGAAGAGACGGAGAACCGCCTGCTCCGACTGGGTCGCGATGGACAGCGACTGGATCGCCAGAGACTGACGGGTCTGCAGCGTGACCAGGTTCGTGCTCTCCAGGTTCACGTCCGCGACCGTGAGCTTGCTGGCGCCGCCCTGCAGGGTGACGATGTACTGGCTGGTGAAGTCCAGCCGGGTCTGCAAGAAGGTGACGTTGCCGCCGATCGACTGAGCCGCGGCCTGCACCTTGCCGATCGCCGTCTGCAGCGCGTTGAACGCGTTGTCGAACAGCGATGTCTTGTTGCTCACGTTGGAGAACCCGGCGGTCACCAGGTTCTTCGCCGCGTTGCTCACCTTGCTGACCTTACCGGCCGTGACGACCTTGCTGTAGAGCAGGTTCTGACCGGCGATCGTGAGCTTGGAAGCGGTCGAGTTGCTGAACTGCAGGGTCAGGGACGCGGACGACGAGTTGACGAGGTTCAGGCCCTGATAGCTTGCGTCGTTCAACAGCGTGTCGAACTGCTGAGCGAGAGTGCTGAACTGCTTGGCGGCCGAGGCCCGCTGAGCGGCGGTCTCGGTCTTGGCGGAGTTCAGGATGCCCTGCAGCTGCTGGAGCACCGTCACCGCGCTCTGCGTGGCGTTGGACGCCGCGGTGAGCGTGGAGATGCCCTGGTCGATCGAGTCCTTCCGGAGGGCGAGGTCGTTGGCCCGGTCGGTGAGCCCCTGCGCCTGGAAGTACTTGACCGCGTCGTCGAGCGCGCTCGACACCGCAAGACCGGTGGCCAGGTGATTCTGGGTGGTCCCGAGGTTCGTGTTGATCTGCTGCAACGCGAGCAGGTTTTGCCGGGTCGCAGTACCGAGGACGATATCAGACATTTGAGAAGATCCTTTCTGGGTATGAGTGAAGAGCCGCTTTGCGGCCCAGCGTCACGGGAGCAATTGACGTGCCAGCAGGAATTTTTTGCAGCAGCGCGAAGAATCCGCGAAAACGGGCGCAAGTTTTGGCAAATCAAATATGAATCGCGGGCTCGACCGCTCTCAGCCGGCAATAATTGCCGAGCGTTTCTTGCCGACGCGGCAAAATCTCCCCAGCGAAGATGCCGGTTGGAGTTTCAGGCTTTGCTGTTGATGCGCTGACCGCGCGTGGTCGACGGCGCGCCCGAGGAAGCCGGGACCGCCGACTTGAACGGCACCTGGAACACCACCAGGCCCGCGGAGTCTCGCGCCTCTATGAAGAAGCGGTGCGTCTCTTGATCGAACCGGAGAGTCACGGGGAATAAGGGCGGCAGCGTGGGCGCGGGCGCCGTGCCGACACCCGCAGGCGGGGTCTTGGGCTCGCCAGTGGAACCGCCCGGCGTACCCGCCGGCATCGAATTGCGGCTCGGCGGGGACGCGACCGTTGGCGATCCCACGATCACAGGCTCGATCGTCATGGGAAGACCACTCATCTTTGCACCAGGGCATCCATTCATGCCGGCACTCCCTGGAGCAACCGAGCCGACACCACCCCACCCCTAAAAAGAAGCAAGAAGCGTGCCCTCGGTTTGAGCGCGACGATCGGTTGCGTGGGGATGTGCTCACCGGCGAGCGGCAGTATTTGCCCGCGCGTCCCGGTAGCGCTTGCCGCAGCCGGCCGAACACGATGTCGCATCGACTCCGAGCGGAGCCGCATTCTCCCTTCCCTTCAATGACTTACGATGCACATAGCCTGATGGCATGGGAATTGCGCTCCACCTTGCCGAGACAAGGTTGTCGATCGGGTTTGCACTCAGGAGCCTCGATGAGCATCGCGCCCATCACCGCCGTCGCCGGCGATACCGCCGCGCCGCTTTCGCCACCGCCGAGCACGGCCGCCGCGCCGAGCTTCTCGGACATGTTGACGTCCGCCACGAGCTCGCTTGCCGCCTTCGCGCTGCTCCCGACGGCCGGAACCGATGCGCTCGCCAACGCCGGCGATTCCCTGCCGCCACCGCGCAAGAAGGATCCCGACAGCGACAACGCGGCGGTGCCGATGCCGCTCCCCGCTCCGGTACAGACGCCGCCCGCGGCGGCCGCGACCAACGCAAATTCGGACGCGGGCACGCGGCCGCCATCGAAACCCGATGCCGCGCAAGCGCAGACCCCGGGCTCGGCCCCATCGAGCACCGCGACCGACGGCTCGACGGGAGCCGGCACCGCGGCCGGTCAGAACAGCAACGGCGTGACGCTGCCCGCCATGGCCGCCGAGCTCAACACGCGCATCGCACTCGGCGCGCAGGCGCTGCTCTCGCAGCCGGGCCAGGCGCTCTCGAGCCTGCCGCACGGAGCGCCGCCGACCACAGCGGCACTCGTGCCGAACCTGGGCGCCGCCGCGCATGGCGCCACGGCCGATCCGACCGCGATGCTGCCGAAGGCCCCGAGCGCCGCGACGGCGGCTGCAGCGGTGTCCAGCAACACCATGCCCACTCTCGAGGCCGCGCTCCAGTCCTCGGCCGCGCAGACGCCGAGCGGCGCGACGACCGCCGGCTCCAGCCTCGATCCGTCGACGCTGGTGAATTCCAGCGACCTCGGCAGCCAGTCCGCCACGGACAACACCGCCGGCACCACGCCGCCGCCGACGTCGGTGCCGTTGCCCGCGGCCGAAGCCGCCGCGCAAATCGATACGGCGCCGGCGTCCGCCATCGCGGCGAGCGCGCTCGACCAGGTCGCGGCCAGCCTGATGCAAGGCGGCAAGCTCGGCCTCAGCCAGATCGAGATCCAGTTGAAGCCTGCAGCGCTCGGCACCGTCGATGTGAAGCTCGAGCTCACTCACGACGGCCGCGTCGCCGCCGTGATCTCCGCCGACCGCAGCGACACTTTGATGCAGCTCCAGCGCGGGGCAGGCGAGCTCCAGCAGGCGCTGCGCGACGCAGGGCTGCAGACCGACAGCGGCAGTCTCAGCTTCAACCTTCGCGGCGACCCGCAGGCCGGCAACCAGGGCAGCCGGCAGTCCGGCTACGCGCCCGCCGTGACCTCGGTTGGCTCGGGCGACGATCTCCTGGCCGCACCCTCCGCCGCGGCCGCGCTCGCGAGCCAGTCGGCCCATAGCGGCCTCTTGAACATCCAGGTCTGAAGGGTCTCCACATGATCACATCGCCGGTCGCCGCCACGACTCCCACGCCGACGTCGACGAGCGCCACGAGCACGAGCGCGAGCACGGACTCGACCAGCTCGGGCGACGCCTCGATCCTCGGCTCGAACCTCAACACATTCCTGACGCTGCTTACGACGCAGCTGCAGAACCAGGACCCGACCGCGCCGATGGACACGAACCAGTTCACCCAGCAGCTGGTGGAATTCAGCGGCGTCGAGCAGCAGATCAACACGAACAACAAATTGAAGACGCTGATCACGCTGCAAACGTCCACGGAGGCGATGGCGGCCCTGCCCATGGTCGGCAAGACCATCCAATACAGCGAGAGCACGGCGCCGCTTAGCAACGGCCAGGCAAGCTTCACCTATACGCTGCCGACGACTGCGGCCGCTGCGAACCTGGCGATCGAGGACGCCGGCGGAAACATCGTCTACGCCACCACGGCCGCGACCTCCGCCGGCGCGCACAGCTTCGTCTGGAACGGCCAGACCTTCTCCGGCGCGACCGCGCCCGACGGAGCCTATTCGCTGGTGGTCCAGGCCGCCGATGCCACCGGAAAAGCCATTACGGCGACCGTCACGTCGAGCGGCACGGTCGACGGCGTCAGCGTCAGCAACGACGTGCCCACTTTCGACGTCGGCGGCATCGCCGTGCCGATGAGCGAGTTACTCACCGTCCAGCCGAGTTCCAACTGATCCGCGCGCAAGGAGCCACAACATGAGTATTTTCGGTGCCCTCTACTCGAGCGTCTCCGGCCTGCTCGCCAACAGCGACGCACTCGGCATGATCGCCGACAACATCTCGAACGCGAATACCACCGGCTACAAGGACACGAGCGCCGTGTTCTCCACGCTCGTGGACCAGGCGCCCGGCGCGACCACCTACTCGCCGGGCGGCGTCCTCGCATCGCCCTTCGCGGCGATCGACCAGCAGGGTCTTCTGCAGGCTTCGAGCTCCGCGACCGACCTGGCGATCCAGGGCTCCGGCTTCTTCGTAGTGAACAGCAGCGCCGCGGGAGCCAGCGCCAACGGCGCCTTCTCCTTCACGCGCGCGGGCGCCTTCACGATCGACGCCAACGGCAACCTGAAGAACTCCGCAGGCCTGTTCCTGCAGGGGCAGAAGCTGACGCCGGCTCAGCAGCAGGCGATCGAGGCCGGCAATTTCAACCAGCTCACGGCGACCTCGCTCACCTCGCTGCAGACGGTCAACATCAGCGGCCTCAGCGGCGCCGCCACGCCGACGTCCACCGTCACCCTGGCGGCCAACCTGCCCGCCGGCGACACCACCAGCTCTCCGGCGCGAACGATGACCGTTCCGGTTTTCGACTCGCTTGGCAACGAGCACGACATGACGCTGACCTTCTCCCGCACCGCGACCGCCAACCAGTGGCAGGTCTCTGCCTCGATCGCGAACGCGGGCAGCACCACGGTCAGCATCGCCGCCGGCGACGACCTCGTGCAGTTCAACCCCGACGGCACGCTCAACCTCGCCGGCAGCACCTTCACGACCGCGAACGCGCTGAGCATCGCCTGGGATCCCGCCGTCACCGGCGCCACCTCGCCGCAGACCATGTCCTTCAACCTGGGCAGCGACGGCCAGACGGACGGCCTGAGCCAGTTCGGCGGACCGCTCGCCGTCACGCGCATCGATCAGAACGGCGTGCGTGCGGGCACCTTCACCGGCGTCACCGTCGACCCCCACGGCGTGGTGACCGCCAACTTCGACAACGGCCTGCAGGAGCCGATCTACATCATCCCGATCGCCACCTTCCCGAACCCGGACGGCCTCGCCGCGCAGAGCGGGAACACCTACCTGCAGACCAGCACCTCCGGCAATTTTCTGCTGGCGCAATCCAGCACCGGCGGCGCCGGCACGATCAACCCCTCCTCGCTCGAGGGCTCGACAGTCGACATCGCAACGGAGTTCTCGAAGATGATCGTGACGCAGAACGCCTATTCGGCGGATGCGAAGGTGATGACGACCGCCGACCAGATGCTGCAAACGCTGATGCAAGCGAAGCAGTAGTCCGGCCGCGCGTACCGAATCGGCGGAAGTAACGAGGAATTGGCTGAAATATTCGCGGGCGGGCTTGCGAAAGTCCTCGCAGGCCCGCCCGCAACAGCGTTTTTCTGCTGAGAAATCCGACGAAGCTGGGCGACCGGAAATCGCCCGCGCGGCTTAGCGGTTTTTTAAGCCGGAAACCGCAGAATTGACGGCGGTGCGCGGGTCGCCCCGACACCCGAAACAGCGAGACTACGTTCCGCCATGGATACTGCACCTCTTGTCGCTTCTTCCATCGACGATTTGCCGCCGCCCGACACCAAGCGTTGGGTGATTCGCCGCAAGGCGGAAGTGGTCGCAGCCGTGCGCAGCGGCCTCATCAGCCTCGATGAGGCATGCCGTCGCTACACGCTCTCGATCGAGGAGTTCCTGACTTGGCAGCGGCTGATCGACAGCCACGGCATGGCAGGCCTCCGGGTCACGCGGCTCCAGGACTATCGCAGCCTCGACCGGCCGCGCTGACGCGCCGCCACGCGAGGCGGCAAGAATTGCCGCTCGATAGGCAAAAAATTCCGGGCATTAACTACTCGTTCACGAGCACGGCCTAGCTTTGCCACCGGACGTGGCACCACGTCCGACTGTGCGGAGGCGGGCAATCGTGAATGGTCTAATGCAGAGCATCGCGCGGCTCGGGGCGACACGCCTCGTGGCGATCTTCGGCGTGGGTGCCGCCGTGGTCGCCTTCTTCGTGTTCCTGACCACGCGCATCGCCACGCCTGCGATGAGCCTGCTCTACGCGGACCTCGATCTAAAAGACAGCGCCCAGATCGCACAGAAGCTCGACGCCATGAGCGTGCCGTACCAGTTGCGCGGCGACGGCAGCCAGATCCTGGTCCCGTCGGACCAGGTCGCCCGGCTGCGCATGACCATGGCGGAGCAGGGCCTGCCGCGCGGCGGCTCGGTCGGCTACGAGATCTTCGACAAGGCGGAGAGCTTCGGCAGCTCGACGGCGACCCAGAACGTCAATCAGCTGCGCGCGCTCGAGGGCGAGCTCGAGCGCACCATTGCCGGCCTCGGTCCCGTGCAGGCCGCGAGGGTTCACCTGGTGCTGCCGCGGCGCGACCTGTTCGCGCGCGACGCCCAAGACGCCAGCGCATCGATCGTCGTGAAGCTCCGCGGCGCCGAGCGCCTCTCCAAAGGCCAGGTCGCCGCGATCCAGCAGGTGGTCGCCTCGGCCGTGCCAAGCCTGAAGCCCAGCCGCGTGTCCATCGTCGACGGCGCGGGAACCCTGCTCGCGCGCGGCGACGGCCAGGACGCCAACCCAGCCGCCGGACTGGGCGCCGGAGAGTTCCAGGCGGATTTCGAGACGCGCGTGGCGCGCAACGTCGAGGACATGCTCGAGCGCTCGCTGGGCCCGGGCAAGGCGCGCGTCGACGTGCACGCCGAGATCGACTTCGACCGCATCACCACCAACACCGAAAGCTTCGATCCCGACGGCCAGGTCGTGCGCTCCACCCAGAGCGTGACCCAGAGCGACGACAGCACGAACGGCACCGATCAGCCGGTGACCGTCACCAACAACCTGCCCGGCCAGCAGGCCAATGCGGGCGGCGCCAACGGGCGGAGCAAGGCCGCAAGGAACGAGGAGACCGTCAACTACGAGATCTCCAAGACCACGCGCAACCAGGTGCGCGAAGCCGGCGAGGTGAAGCGAATTTCGGTCGCGGTGCTGGTGGACGGCACCTACACGACCAAACCCGACGGCACCAAGGAATACGCGCCGCGCTCGCCCGACGAGATCAAGCAGATTACCACGCTGGTGCGCTCCGCGATCGGTTACAACGAAAAGCGCGGCGACACCGTCGAGGTCGTCAACCTCAGGTTCGCGCAGCCTGAGGAGCCGGTGGCCTCGGCGGCGCCGGGCGGCTTCCTCGGCCTCGAGAAGGCCGACCTGTTCCGCATCGGCGAGACCGCCACCCTCGCGGTGGTGGCCCTGCTGGTGATCCTACTGGTGGTCCGTCCCCTGATCTTCAAGCTTCTCGAGGGCGGTCCCGCGCTTGCCGCCGAGACCGCGGGGCTGCTGGCGGATCCGGGGCTCGCCGCGCATCCGCAGCTCCCGGCACCGGCGAGCGCGGCGGCAGCCTCGGGTACCACCTTGCCCGTTGCCGTGCCGCGGACGCCCGCAATCGAACAGATGATCGACATCGGCCAGGTCGAAGGCCGGGTGGCGGCATCCAGCATCAAGAAGATCGGCGAGATCGTCGAGAAACACCCCGAGGAGGCCGTCGCGATCATGCGCAGCTGGATGTACCAGTCGACGTGATCGAGCGGGCGATGTGAGACATGGCAGGATCGAGCATGCGCGTGCGTGATGATTTTCGCTCCCTGAGCGGGCCGGAGAAGGCGGCCATCATGATGCTCGCGCTCGGCGAGGAGCACACCTCCCGCCTCTTCACGCTGATGGACGACGAGGAGATCAAGGAGATCTCCCAGACCATGGCGAATCTGGGCACGGTGAGCTCCGCGATTGTCGAGCGGCTCTTCGTGGAGTTCGCCGAGCACATCTCAGCCACCGGCTCGCTGGTCGGCACCTACGAGAGCACCGAGCGCCTCCTGCAGAAGGCGCTCGGGAGCGAGCGTGTCAGTCAGATCATGGAAGAGATCCGCGGCCCCGCCGGCCGCACCATGTGGGACAAGCTCGGCAACGTGAACGAGGTGGTGCTCGCGAACTACCTCAAGAACGAGTATCCGCAGACCGTCGCCGTCGTGCTCTCCAAGATCAAGGCGGATCACGCGGGCCGCGTGCTGACACAGCTGCCGGAGAGCTTTGCCATGGAAGTCATCATGCGCATGCTGCGCATGGAGGCGGTGCAGAAAGAGGTGCTCGACGACGTCGAGCGCACGCTCCGGAACGAGTTCTTCTCGAGCCTCGCGCGCACCAACCGCCGCGACTCCCACGAGCTCATCGCCGAGATCTTCAACAGCCTGGACCGCAACACGGAGAACCGCTTCATCACCGCGCTCGAGGAGCGCAACCGCGATTCGGCCGAGCGCATCAAGGCGCTCATGTTCACCTTCGAGGACCTGGCGAAGCTCGATGCGACCGCCATCCAGGTCATCCTGCGCAACGCAGACAAGCAGAAGATTCCATTGGCGCTTAAGGGCGCCTCCGAGGCGATCCGCGAGCTGTTCTTCTCCAACATGTCCGAGCGCGCCGGCAAGATCCTCAAGGAGGACATGGCCGCGATGGGGCCGGTGCGCCTCAAGGACGTCGAGGAAGCGCAGAGCTATCTCGTGGCGCTCGCCAAGGACCTCTCCTCGCGCGGCGAGATCGTCATCGCGGGCGACAGCGAAGAGGACCAGCTGGTGTACTAGCCCATGGCCGCACCGCGCAAATACCTGTTCGACGTCTCCTTCGACCATCCGCAGGGTCCGGTCGCCGTGCGCTTCCAGCGCAACCCCTCGGAGCCGACCTTCACCCGGGCGGATCTCGAGGCGGCCTGCGCCGCCGCGCGCCAGGAAGGCCACCAAGCGGGAGTCGCCGAGGCGGCCGCCGGCATCGAGAGCCGCCTCGCCGCCGCCACCGAGGCAGTCGCCTCCGGCCTCGTCCGGCTGGTCGAGCGCTCCGACGAGATCCGGCGCGAGACCGAGACCCACGCGGTCGAGCTGCTGCGTTCGGTCGCCGCCAAGGCGGTGCCGGCGCTCGCCCGCAGGGAGCCGCTCGCGGAGCTCGAGGCTATGGTGATCGACTGCCTGCGCGAGGCGGCCGAGGAGCCGCGCATCGTGCTACGCGTGAACGCCGCCCTGTTCGACCCTATGCGAGAGCGGCTCCACGCGATCACGCAGAGCCACGGGTTCGCCGGCAAGTTCGTGCTGCTCGTCGACGACTCGATCGGACCCGCCGACGCGCGGCTCGAATGGGCGGACGGCGGCGCCGAGCGCGACATCCGCCGCATCGCGCGCGATCTCGACGCTGTTCTCGAGCGCGCACTGCCGAACCCGGTTTCCACCTCCGAGCCCTCCAGAGAGGAGACGCCTCATGAGTGAGCCCAACAACCTTCAGCTTGCCGAGCTCGACGCCGAGGCGCCAGCAGCCGCCGACCCCCGGCCGCAGAACGCCAAGGAGCTGGAGGCGGTCTACGACATCCCCGTGCAGATCTCCGCCGTGCTCGGGCGCGCCACGATGCAGGTGAGCCAGCTCCTCAAGCTCGGCCGCGGCGCCGTGGTGGAGCTCGACCGCAAAGTCGGCGAGGCCATCGACATCTACGTCAACAACCGCCTGGTCGCGCGTGGCGAGGTCGTCGTCGTGGACGAGCGCCTCGGCGTCACCATGACCGAGATCGTCAAAGCCGACCGTACCTGACACGTAACGCAAGGACCGTCCGATGCGCCTCCTGATCATCGGCCCGCTCGAGGGCTACATCAGCACCGCCGGCAAGATCGCGCTAGCCCGCGGCGCCACCGTCGCGCACGTCGACGACATCGAGCGTGGCCTCGCGGCGCTTCGTGCAGGCCAGGGCGCCGACCTCATCATGCTCGACATCAAGCTCGACGTCGGCCGTTTGGTCGAGAGCTTGAAGCAGGAGCGTTTCGCGGTGCCGGTGGTCGCCTGCGGCATCGGCACCGACGCCGACGCCGCCGTACGCGCGATCAAGGCGGGCGCCAAGGAATACATCCCGCTGCCTCCCGACGCCGAGCTCATCGCGGCGGTGCTGGAGGCGGTGGCGCAGGAGAGTTACGCCCTCCTCTTTCGCGACCCCGCCATGGAGAACGCCGTGCGACTCGCGGAGCAGGTGGCGCCCTCCGACGCGAGCGTGCTGATCACCGGCGAGAGCGGCACCGGCAAGGAAGTGCTGGCGCGCTTCATCCACCGCAAGAGCCGGCGCGCCAAGCACAACTTCATCTCGGTCAACTGCGCCGCGATCCCCGAGAACCTGCTGGAGTCCGAGCTCTTCGGCCACGAGAAGGGCTCGTTTACCGGCGCGGTCGCGCGCCGCATCGGCAAGTTCGAGGAGGCGAACGGCAGCACGCTGCTGCTGGACGAGATCAGCGAGATGCATCCGCGGCTCCAGGCGAAGCTGCTGCGCGCCGTGCAGGAACGCGAGATCGACCGGGTCGGCGGCATGCAGCCGATCAAGATCGATATCCGCTTGATCGCCACCTCCAACCGCGACCTCGAAGCCGAGGTTCGCAAGGGCAATTTTCGCGAGGACCTCTATTTTCGCCTGAACGTCGTGCACCTGCAGGTGCCGGCGCTGCGCGAGCGTCCGCGGGACATCGAGCTGCTGGCCGAATATTTCATCAAGAAATACGCGGAGGTGAACGCGCTGCCGTTCCGGCCGCTGACGCCGGAGGTACGCGAGAAGCTGCTCCGGCATCCCTGGCGCGGCAACGTGCGCGAGCTCGAGAACACGATGCACCGCGCGGTACTGCTGGCGCGCGGCCCCAGCATCGGTCCCGACGCCGTGATGCTCTCGAACCTGAGCGTGGGCGACGGCGACGCCGGCAATGCCGCGCTCGCGAGCAAGCTTGGCCTGGTCGGCCGCACCGTGGCCGACGTGGAGCGCGACCTCATCCTGGAGACGCTGAACCACTGCCTCGGCAACCGCACCCACGCCGCGAACGTGCTCGGCATCTCGATCCGCACCCTGCGCAACAAGCTGCAGCAATACCGGCAGGAAGGTCTGAGCGTGCCGCTTCCCGGAGAGGCGGAGCGCGCGAGCGCTTGATCGGCGCCGCGACGACCCGACCTAGACCATGACCGACACCATCGCCAACGGCGGCGGCGAGACCGTAGCGGCCGATATCATCGCCCGCATCGGCGCCGCGCTGAGGCGCGGCGAGATCGCGCTGGCGCTCGGCGTGGTCGCGATCCTAGTCGTGCTCATCCTGCCAATGCCGACCTGGCTGTTGGACGGCAGCCTCGCGCTCTCGATCACCTTCTCGGTGCTGATTCTCATGGTGTCGCTGTTCATCCAGCGGCCCCTGGAGTTCTCGGCGTTCCCGACCGTGCTGCTGATCTCGACCATGCTGCGGCTGGCCCTCAACCTGGCCTCGACGCGGCTGGTGCTGAGCCACGGCCACGAGGGCACCGCAGCCGCGGGCAAGGTCATCCAGGCCTTCGGCGGATTCGTGATGAGCGGCAACTTCGTGATCGGCGTGATCGTGTTCATGATCCTGGTGGTCGTGAACTTCGTGGTGATCACCAAGGGCTCCGGCCGGATCGCGGAGGTCGCCGCACGCTTCAGCCTGGACAGCATGCCCGGCAAGCAGATGGCGATCGACGCCGACATGTCCGCTGGCCTGATCGACGAGGGAACCGCGCGCAAGCGGCGCGCCCAGCTCGAGGACGAGAGCAATTTCTTCGGCGCCATGGACGGCGCCTCCAAGTTCGTGCGCGGCGACGCCGTGGCGGGCCTGATCATCACCTTCATCAACATCGTCGCGGGCATCGTGATCGGCGTGGTGCAGAAGGGCCTGAGCTTCTCTGCGGCGACCGAGACCTATACCGTGCTGACCGTGGGCGACGGCCTGGTAACGCAGATCCCCGCGCTCATCGTCTCCACCGCCGCCGGCATGCTGGTCTCCAAGGCCGGCGTCACCGGCTCCACCGACAAGGCGCTCTTCGGCCAGCTCGGCGCCTATCCCTCCGCCCTCGGCCTCGCCTCGTTCCTGACGCTGTCGCTCGCGATCCTGCCGGGCATCCCGATGGTGCCGTTCCTGGCGCTCTCGATCCTGACGGGCACCGCGGCTTGGCGCCTCACCGAGAAGAAGGAGACCGAGGCCCGCGAGGCCGCCGCCAAGGCAAGTGCGGTCGCCGCGCCCCCAAAGGAAGAGCCGATCCATACGGCGATGCAGATCGACCAGATCCGGCTCGAGCTCGGTTACGGCCTGCTGGCGCTGATCAACAACGAGCAGGGACCCAAGCTCACGGACCAGGTCCGCTCGCTCCGCCGGCAGATCGCAAGCGAGATGGGCTTCGTGATGCCCTCGGTGCGCATCCAGGACAACCTGCAACTCTCGGCCAATACCTACGTGATCCGCGTCAAGGAGATCGAGGTCGGTCGTGGCGATCTGCGCCCCAACATGCTGCTGGTCATGGACCCGCGCGGCGAGCCGATCAACCTGCCGGGCGAGACCACCACCGAGCCCACCTTCGGCCTGCCCGCGCTCTGGACCGCCGAGAGCAACCGCGAGGAAGCGACCTTCCGCGGCTATACCGTGGTCGAGCCGCAGACCGTGGTCACGACGCACCTGACCGAGGTGATCAAGGACGCCATGGCCGAACTGCTCTCCTATGCCGAGACGCAAAAGCTGCTGGACGAGCTCGACAAGAGCCACCAGAAGCTGATCGCCGACATGGTGCCGAGCCAGATCTCCGTTGGCGGCATCCAGCGCGTGCTGCAGAACCTGCTCGCCGAGCGGATCTCCGTGCGCGATCTCCCGACCATCCTCGAGGGCATCTCGGAGGCCTGCGGCTATAGTCGCAACGTCAGCGTGATCACCGAGCATGTGCGCGCGCGGCTCGCGCGCCAGATCAGCGACAGCCACACCAACGAGAGCGGCTTCATCCCGCTGATAACCCTCTCGCCGCAGTGGGAGCAGGCTTTCGCCGAGGCGATCGTGGGGCAAGGCGACGACAAGCATCTCGCCATGCCGCCGAGCCGCCTGCAGGAGTTCATCACCAGCGTGCGCCAGACCTTCGAGCGGTACGCCATGCAGGGCGAGACGCCGGTGCTGCTGACCGGCCCCGCGATCCGGCCCTATGTGCGCTCGATCGTCGAACGCTTCCGGCCGATGACCGTGATCATGTCCCAGAACGAGATCCACCCCAAGGCGCGCATCCGCACTCTGGGGCAGATCTAGAGCGACGGGAACCCGCCCATGCGTCTCAGGAACTTCACCGCACCCTCGATGCAGGAGGCCATGGCACTGGTGCGCCAGGAGCTCGGACCCGAGGCGATCATCGTGTCGACCGAGGACGAATCCGGCGGGGTGCGCGTCACCGCGGCACTGGACCAGGCCGAGCCCAAAGCGCTGCGCGCCGCCGAGGCCGATGTCACGGACCAGCTCAGCGAGGCGCTCGCCGCCAACGGCGTTCCTGCCCCGCTCGCGGAGAAGCTGCTGATGGCGTCGCTCAGCTTCGAGGCCGACGACGTCCTGGTGGGGCTCTCTGGCGCGCTCGCCGCCGTCTACGCCTTCACGCCGATCGCCGAGCAGGGCCGCTCGCGACCGCTGATGCTGGTGGGTCCGCCCGGCGCCGGGAAGACCATGGCTGTGGCGAAGCTCGCGGCCCGCGCGGTGATCGCGAAACGTCCCGTCCATATCATCACCGCCGATACCGTGCGCGCCGGCGCGATCGAGCAGCTGGCGGCGGTCGCGCGCATCCTCGGGGTCGAGCTCAAGATCGCGGAGAGCGCGGGACGGCTCGCCGCGCTGATGCTTGCGGCCCCCGCCGAGGCCCTTACGCTGATCGACAGCTCCGGCGTCAATCCCTATAGCGCTGCCGACCGCCGGGAGCTCTCGGCGCTGCTGGGCGCGGCCGGCGCAGAGCCGATCCTGGTCATGCCCGCGGGCGGCGACGCGCTCGACGCCATCGACATGGCCCGCATCTTCCGCGATCTCGGCTGCTCCCGAATGGCGGTGACGCGGCTCGACCTCACGCATCGCCTCGGCAGCGTGCTTGCCGCCGCGGATGCGGCGCGGCTCGGCTTCGCCGAGGCGGGCGTCGCCGCAGAGATCGCCGACGGCATGATTCCTTTCAACCCCGTGGTGCTCGCGCGGCGACTGATCGCGCAGACGACGCTGAGCCCGCAACAGCCCCAGCAGAAGCGAGGCGCCTCATGAGCGTGAGCCCCGTGGTGGCCTTCCCGGCCGCTCAGACCCTGAAGCGGAATATCCTCGCCGTCGCCTCCGGCAAAGGCGGCGTCGGCAAGACCTGGTTCTCGATCACGCTCGCCCACGCGCTCGCCAAAGGTGGCATGCGCTCGCTCCTGTTCGACGGCGACCTCGGCCTCGCCAACGTCGACGTGCAGCTCGGCGTGACTCCGGAGCGCGACCTCGCGAGCGTCATCGCCGGGCAGATCTCGCTCGATCAGGCGGTCACCCGCTGCCCCGCCGGCTTCGACATCATCGCGGGCCGTTCCGGCTCCGGCAGCCTCGCGACGCTCTCGCCCAACCGCCTGCTGAGCCTACGCAACGATCTCCAGCAGTTCGCCCAGGGCTACGACTGGGCGGTGCTCGACCTCGGCGCTGGCATCGAGCGCACGGTCCGGCTCCTCGCGCAGCAGTCGCGCGCCTGCCTGGTGATCACCACCGACGAGCCGACGGCGATCACCGACGCCTACGCCTTCATCAAGGTGACGGCCATGGAGCGGCTCGCCGACAACATCCAGATCGTCGTCAACATGGCGGCCAATCAGCGCGAGGGCGAGCGGACCTATCAGACCCTCCTGCGCGCCTGCCGCGAGTTCCTGAAGATCGAGCCCAAGCTCGCGGGCATCGTCCGCCGCGACGACCACGTCAAGGACAGCATTCGCCGGCAAACATCGATCCTGACGCGGCATCCCACCTGCGGGGCCGCGACCGACGTCGAAACGATCGCAAAGCGGCTCGCGAGTTCCGTCTAGCCGCCGGCCGGAGGGCGCCATGGTCGATAGTCTGAGCTTCCCCACGGCCGCTCCTTTCGTCGCGCCCGCCTCGGCCGCGGCCGCCGCCGCGACGGTGGTGGAATTTGCCTCGCCGCCGCCGCCCGCCCTGCTCGCCGCCGGCGGCGTGATCGCTGCCACGGTGGTAGCGAGCGACGGCGCGGTCCTGACCCTGCGCACCGATTTCGGACAGATCGCCCTCAAGACCCTGCTCGCCCTGGATCCCGGCACCGCCGTCGAGCTCAAGCTGTTCGCGGGGCCGCCGGCAGGCGCCGCAATCCTCTCGGCGGACGGCACGCCGCTCGGATATGGCGCCCTCCGCGCAGCTGCAACGCCGCTCCCGGCGGCTGCTCTCCCCGCCGAGGCCGCACCCACCGTGGTCCAGCTCGGCCAGGCCATTCGCGCAACCGTGGTCGCGCAGGCGGCAACGCCGGGAGCGCCCGCCACCGGGAGCGAGCTCACGGTGCGGATGGCCGCTGGCACCGCCGCAAGCACGCCAGGAAGCGTCACTGCCACGGTCGTGCAAAGCGGCGGCCCGACCACGTTGGTCGATACGGTGCTCGGACGATTGGCGCTCGACGCCCGGATCGATCTCCCGGCCGGCTCGACGCTCACGCTGGAGCGGATCGCGACACCGGCGCGCACAGGCAATGCAGCGAGCCCGGCCTCGCCGGCGCTGGGCTCCGGCTGGCCCGCGCTCGATGACGCGCTCGCGACGCTCGATCGCGTGGCACCCGATCTCGCGGCACAGCTGCGCGCCGATCTCGCGCCCAGCGCCGCGCCCCGGCTTGCCGCCGCGCTGCTCTTCTTCATGGGCGTCCTCAAGGGCGATGCGGGCTGGCCCGGCGATCCGGCCGGCTCGGCGCTCACCGCCGCCGGCCGCGCCGATCTGCGCGGGCGCCTCGCGAAGGACGTGAGCGATTTACGGGCACAGGCGGCCGAGAGCGCCCACGGCGATTGGCGGATTTTCACGCTTCCGGTGCTGGACGAGGCCGCGGTGCGGCCGATCCGGCTCTACGTCCGCAACCAGCGCGACGACGGCAAGAGCGGCGGCCAGTCGCAACAGGGCTCGCGCTTCGTGCTGGACTTCGACCTGAGCCGCCTCGGACCGCTGCAGCTCGACGGGCTAGTGCGCGGTCCGCGCTTCGATCTCGTGCTGCGCAGCCACGAGGCCCTCGACCCCGCGATGAAGGCCGAGATCGGCAGGCTTTTCCAGACTGCGCTCGACGGCAGCGGGCTCAGCGGCGACGTCGCCTTCGTGAGCACCGCGCAATTCCCGGTCTCGCCGCTGAGCGCGATCCGGCCGCGCCTCGGGCTTCAGATCTGAACTCGCGCGGCGTGCGGGTTGCCACCGCGGCGCGCCACGACTATGTTCCCGCCCGCTGTCGCAGAGAGGAGCGGATGAAGGTCGTTTTCGGCGCGGTTGCGCTTGCCGCCTTGGTGTCGCCGGTCGCGGCACGGGCGGACCTCAACATGCAGCCCGGGCTCTGGGAAGCCATCATGACTCGCGGCAACACCCAGACGCCGCCCGACCAGAAGTGCTATCTCCCGAAGGACATCGTTGCCGTCGATCAATTCCAGCGCGGCATCAAGACGCCCTCGCAGAACCCCTGCCGGGCATCGGATTTTCAGGCGATCGGCAATCGCGTGAAGTACAACATGACCTGCAAGATCAACGGACAGTTGAACGTGAGCGCCGTCACGATGGTTTACGACGGCACCAAGGTCACCGGGGAGATCTCGGGCGTCGACGGCACCGTCACCACCGTGGTCAACACGCGAATCGGCGACTGCACCCAGAGCTCGTTCCCGCCCTAGATGTGAGCTTTCAACAGGTTGTCCATCCGGTCCCGACCGAGGAAGCTGAGGTTGCTGAGGCTTCATTCTTTCTCGGGGGACCGAATGGACATCCACAAGAATGCCCGTCTTACGCCGCACGGTCGAGG